>Ga0160435_1000012_pt1 | contig 210190 bp, 196 predicted proteins | sample HID1973K_E0MG_FD_108213 | JGI IMG/M metagenome (GOLD analysis project Ga0160435, IMG submission 108213) | Enriched mosquito-associated microbial communities from UW Madison campus, WI, USA - HID1973K_E0 MG | ecosystem: Host-associated > Arthropoda: Insects > Digestive system > Unclassified ...
ACCGGGGCGAACACTCGACAGGCTCGGGGACCGGGCGGGCGGCCGGGGCGACCCCTCGACAGGCTCGGGGACCGGGCGGGCGGCCGGGGCGACCCCTCGACAAGCTCGGGGACCGGGGGCACCGCTCGGGCGCCGCCGGGGGTGTCGCACCCGCCACGTAGGATCGAACGGTGACCGAGCAGCCGAACCGCGCCGACCTGGGCAAGGACCCCGCCCGTGTGAGCGGGATGTTCGACGACGTCGCGGCCGCGTACGACCGCAGCAACACGATCCTCAGCCTCGGAAACGACAAGCTCTGGCGCGTGGCGACCACGCGGGCCGTCGCCCCCAAACCGGGTCAGCGCATCCTCGATCTCGCAGCGGGCACCGGTGCGAGCTCCGTGGCTCTCGCCCGCAGCGGCGCCGAGGTGGTGGCGGCCGACTTCTCGCCCGGCATGCTGGCCGAGGGGCGGCGACGCCACGGCGGCATGCCGAATCTCTCGTTCGTCGAAGCGGACGCCACGGCGCTGCCCTTCGCCGACGGCGAATTCGACACCGTGACGATCTCCTTCGGCCTGCGGAACGTGAACGAGCCGCGCACGGCACTCGCCGAGCTCCTCCGGGTGACGGCTCCCGGCGGCCGGCTGGTGATCTGCGAGTTCTCGCACCCGCCGGCCAAAGCGTTCGCCGCCCTCTACGGGTTCTACAACAACCGGGTGCTGCCCGCGGTGGCGCGCGCGGTCAGTTCGAACGCCGAGGCGTACGACTACCTCAACGAGTCGATCCAGGACTGGCCCGACCAGCCGACGCTGGCATCGTGGATCCGCGGCGCCGGCTGGAGCGAGGTCGCCTACCGCAACCTGTCGTTCGGCATCGTGGCTCTCCACCGCGCCGTGAAGCCGCGCGAGGCCGCGGCGCCCGCCTCGCCGGCCTGAGAAGCCCAGCCCACTCACGGCTTCAGGCGGAACCGGCCACGACCGGTCCCCGGTAGGCTGGGAGGGTGACTCCGAGCCCCACCGCGCCCGGCTCGCAGCTGGCGAGCCACCTCGGCCTGACCGAGCGCATCTTCGCGGGCCCCAAGATGCGGCGCTTGGCGACGGCGGTCGAAGACGGTCTCGCGCGGGTCGAGGAGAACCTCGCCGCCGAACTCCACGTCGGCGACGCGCTGGCGGATGTCACGAGCCGCTACCTGTACGAAGCCGGTGGCAAGCGGCTGCGCCCGATGCTCGCGGTCCTCACCGCCCAGCTCGGCGAGGGCGTCACCGACGACGTCATCGCCGGTGCCACGGCGCTCGAGATGACGCACCTGGGCTCGCTCTACCACGACGACGTCATGGACGGCGCGGACGTCCGCCGCGGCGTGCCGAGTGCTCACGCGGTGTGGGGCAACAACGTCGCCATCCTCACCGGCGACCTGCTCTTCTCGCGCGCGAGCCAGCTCATGGCCCAGATCGGCGAGCGCGCCATCCGTCTCCAGGCCGACACCTTCGAGCGGCTCGTCCTCGGGCAGATGCACGAGACCGTGGGCGCGCAGGCGGGCGATGACCCGGTCGAGTTCTATCTCCAGGTGCTGGCCGACAAGACCGGCTCGCTCATCGCCGCCGCCGGCCAGTCCGGCATCCTCTTCTCCGACGCGCCGTCCGAGTATGCGACGCCCGTCCTCGATTTCGGCGAGCGCGTCGGGATCGCGTTCCAGCTTCTCGACGACGTGATCGACCTGTCGGCCGACCCCGATGAGACCGGCAAGGTGCCGGGAACCGACCTGCGGGCCGGCGTGCCCACGATGCCGTACCTGCTCCTCGGTCGCGCGACCGACCCCGCATCGCGGGCGCTCAAGTCCGCGATCGACGACGGGGTGGCGCGCATCGCCGACGGCGCCGACCCGGCCCTCCTCGACGAGGAGCTCGCACGCCTGCGCGAGCACCCCGCCACGGACGCCACCCGGCGACTCGCGGCCGAATGGTCGAGCAAGGCCGTCGCCGCCCTCGAGCCGTTGCCGTCGGGCGCTGTGCGCGAGGCTCTCACCCGCTTCGCGCAGGTGATGGTCGACCGCTCGCGCTGACGCTCGACACGCTCAGGATCCTCCATCGACACCTAGGGAACAACCATGACCAAGCTCAGGCTGGCCATCGTCGGCGCCGGACCCGCCGGCATCTACGCCGCGGACATCCTCTTGAAGGCCGAGCGCAAGTTCGACGTCTCGATCGACCTGTTCGACCAGCTGCCGGCGCCCTACGGCCTCGTGCGCTACGGCGTCGCCCCCGACCACCCGCGCATCAAGGGCATCATCACGGCCCTCCGCGACGTGCTCGACCGCGGCGACATCCGCATCTTCGGCAACGTCCGCTTCGGTGAGGACCTCGTGCTCGACGACCTCAAGAAGCACTATCACGCCGTGATCTTCGCGACGGGCGCGATCAAGGATGCCGACCTCGACATCCCCGGCATCGACTCGGTCGGCTCGTACGGCGCCGCCGATTTCGTCAGCTGGTACGACGGTCACCCCGACTTCCCGCGCGAGTGGCCGCTGGACGCGGCGTCGGTCGCGGTGCTCGGCAACGGCAACGTCGCGCTCGATGTCGCCCGCGTGCTCGCGAAGCACGCAGAGGACCTCCTCGTCACCGAGATCCCCGCGAACGTCCAGCAGGGACTCGAGGCCTCGCAGGTCACCGACGTGCACGTCTTCGGCCGGCGCGGGCCCGCGCAGGTGAAGTTCACCCCGCTGGAGCTGCGCGAGCTCGGTGAGCTCCGCGACGTCGACATGGTCGTGTACGACGAGGACTTCGACTACGACGACGCGAGTCGAGCGGCGATCGCCAGCAACAAGCAGGTGATGGTCATCGACCGCGTGCTGCAGTCGTGGCGCCAGCGCCCGAGCGTCAACAACGCGGGTGGCGAGGCGAGCCGCCGGCTGCACCTCCACTTCTACGCGAAGCCCGTCGAGGTGAAGACCGACGACACGGGCCGGACGTCCGCCATCGTCTACGAGCGCACCCGGCCCGACGGCCAGGGGGGCGTCGTCGGCACGGGCGAGATGCGCGAGATCGCCGTGCAGCAGGTCTACCGCGCCGTCGGCTACTTCGGCTCGCCGCTGGCGGGCGTCCCGTTCGACAAGCGCCACGGCGTCATCCCGAACCACGAGGGCCAGGTGCTGCGCAAGGACTCCAACGAGCGCGTTCCCGGCGTCTACGCGACCGGCTGGATCAAGCGCGGTCCGGTCGGCCTCATCGGGCACACGAAGTCGGATGCCATGGAGACGATCCGTCACCTGATCAACGACCAGGGCTCGTGGTGGACGCCCGACGATCCGTCCGACGAGGCGATCCCGGCCCTGCTCGCAGAGCGCGGCGTCCGGTGGACCGACCTCGACGGCTGGCACCGGCTCGACGAGCACGAGGTCGCTCTCGGCGCCCCGCAGGAGCGGGCGCGGATCAAGCTGGTCGATCGCGACGAGATGGTCCGCGTCTCGCGCGGGGAGTGATCCCACGGCCTCGGTCTCCGGGGCCCCGGTACGGACCTGCGCGGGGCCCGGTCGACGTGCGCGGATAGGCTGTGCGCATGGCGGACGAGTGGCTTCCCGATGTTCTGGGGGAGCCCTTCCGGCAGCGGACGCTTCCCCTCGGCTCCGACGGTGAGGGCGACGTCGTCGCGACGCTCGTCCGGAGCCTGCCGACGCCGTGGCAGGCCACGGTGGGGCCGCTGCGCGACGTCGACGTGCTCGCCGTCCACGGCTGGTCGGACTACTTCTTCCAGACCGAGGTCGCGCGGTTCTGGAACCGCCGGGGCGCACGCTTCTACGCGCTCGATCTCCGCAAGTACGGGCGGAGCCTCCGCGATGGGCAGACCCCCGGCTACGTCGGTTCGCTCGAGGACTACGACGCCGACATCGCCGCCGCGCTCGACGCGATGCGCCGCAGCGGTCGCCCCCGCCGGCTCGTGCTCCTTGGCCACTCGACCGGCGGACTGACCCTCACGCTCTGGGCCGCCCGGCATCCGCGGGCCGCGTCCGCCCTCGTCCTCAACAGTCCCTGGCTCGAGCTGCAGCTCGGCTCGTTCGGGCGTCAGGCGATCGCCCCGCTCGTGCGCGCGGCGGCGCGGGTCGATCCGCTCGGCCGGCATCCGGAGGTCGACCTCGGGTTCTACACGCGCGCCCAGCGCGAGCTCGGCTCGCTCCCCTCGGGGCACGAGGCCTGGCGGCCCGCGCGCGGCTTCCCCACCCACCCGGGGTGGCTGGCCGCGATCCTCGCCGGCCACGCGACCGTCGCCGCCGGGATCGACGTCGGGTGTCCCGCGCTCGTCATGCTCTCGGGGGCGTGGACGTCGCCCGTGCAGTGGTCGGATGCCATGACCGCCACCGATTCGGTGCTCGACGTCGACGAGATCGCCCGCGCGGCCACGCGGATCGGCAAGCTCGTGACCGTCGCCCGCATTCCCGGGGCCATCCACGACGTGTTCCTGTCGGCGCCGGAGCCGCGCGCGCAGGCGTTCGGCGCGCTGGACCGTTGGCTCACCGGCGGCGCGCTCGCCTGATCCGTCCGCTCACCCCGCGCTGACGCCTCTCGGCTTCGTGCGCACGTGCCAGTTGCCGGTCGACTTCCCCCACCCGTACTGCGCGTTCCAGTGCGCGGCGGCGCCGAATCGACTGCCGCTGCTGAGCGCGACGTGCACGCCGTGGCGGGCGAATCCGATGATGTCCGCCCTGCCGTCGCCGTTCACATCCGCGACGGCCCGCGGCATCACCCCGAGGGTCCACTCGGTCGATCCGAAGTCCGTCGTCCAGCGCGCTGCCGAGGTGAACGCCGATCCGGTGTTGCGGGCGACCCAGACCCCGCCGAGGCGGAGCCCCACGATGTCGGGACGGCCGTCGCCGTTGACGTCGGCGAGGGTGCGCGAATGGCGGGTGTTGCGCCAGCCCAGGTCGAAGCCGAAGCTCGGCGACCAGCGCTTGGCCGTGGCGAACGAGGAGCCCGTGTTCAGTGCGACGTAGACGCCCTTGCGGCCGAAGCCGACGATGTCGGGCCGCCCGTCGCCGTTCATGTCGACGAGCTTCCGCGGCGTCACGTCCTCGCGCCATCCGCGGTCGGTGCCGAAGGCGGCCGTCCAGCGGGTCGACGGGGCGAAGCCCGAGCCCGTGCTGAGCGCGACGCGCACGCCCGAGGCGCGGATGCCGACGAGGTCGGCCCGCCCGTCGCCGTTGACATCCATGACGAAGCGGACGTGTCGGGTCGTGTTCCAGCTCCCCGCCGCGGAGCTCGCCCCCATCTCCGACAGCCAGCGGGTGGAGGTGCGGAATCCGCTTCCGGTGTTGATCGCCACGGAGACGCCCGGACTCCCGAACGCGACGATGTCGGGTCTGCCGTCGCCGTTGACGTCCGCGAGCGTGCGCGGCGTGCGCGACAGCGCCCAGCCGTCGTCGGTGCCGAACTGCGACGACCAGCGCTGCGCCGACCCGAATGAGCCGGTGCCCGATCCCTTCGACACGAACACGCCCGTGTCCGAGAACCCGATGATGTCGGGGACGTCGTCGCCGGTGACGTCCATCACCATCCGCAGGTGCCGGGAGGTGCTCCAGTTGCGCGCGGACCCGAAGCTCGACAGCGCCCGCGCCGCGGTCGTGAACCGCGTGCCCGTGCTGCGGCTGACCATCACGCCCTCGGACCCGAACGCCACGATGTCGGCGCGGCCGTCGCCGTTCACGTCCGTGTCCCAGGCGTTGATCTCGGCTCGGTCGTCGATGCCGTTCCCGTTCGAATCGGGGAGGACCGCCTTCGGACTCGACGGGCCGACGCGGGTGGAGGCCGTGAGGCAGCACGTGACGCGGCGCGAGGTGAGCACCTTCGCGCCCGACATGTCGCGCCAGACGCCGTTGTACGAGCCGCTCGAGTCGTAGAGCTCGAACCGGTCGAACTGGATGCCGCTCACGGGGATGTACTTCCGCTTGCCGCTCGGCACGTCCACGGCTTCGTTGAGGATCGACAGGTGGACGTGGTTGCTGCTGCCGGGGGTCCCGCCGCAGGGGAGCGTCTGGCCGGCGAGGCCGAGAGCCGTCCCGGCCTCGACCCACGTGCCGACGAGCGACGACTTCGCCTTGCGCAGGTGGTAGTACTCCGACATCCATCCGCCGCCGTGGTCGACGCCGAGGAACCAGCCGCCCGCACAGCTCACCCGGTAGACGCGGCCGGCGGCCACGGAGCGCACGACCGTCGTGCTCGATCCGAGCGGGGCGAAGTCGATCGCGCCCTGGTGGATGCCGTCGCTGTCCGCGTGCGGCCCGCTCGCACCCCAGCGCTTCCCCGGCTCCCACGGGAAGTGGAAGACCGGCTGGGGGCCGTACGACGCCGCCAGCCGGGAGGTCGGCGCGACCGGCGTCGCGGGGAGCTCCCGCGTCAGCGGCATCGTCGGGCCGTCGGTCTCATGCTCTTCGTGGTCTTCCTCGCCCGGGAGCGGCGACGTCGTCGGCAGCGGCTTCGGCAGGTCGCTCGGCGTCGGTGACGGGGCCGGGGACTCCGTCGGCTCCGCCGTCGTCGAGGGCGCCGGTGTCGCGGATGCCGTCGGCGTCGCGCCCGGAGTCGCGGTCGCCTCGGGGGACGCGGCCGGGCTCGCCGCGGGAGTCACCTCACCCTCGGAGGAAGCACTTTCCGCGGTGGCCGCCTGCAGGGGCACCAAGGACAGTGCCAGCGCTCCCGCCACCCACCAACCGACGATTCTGCTCTTCGCTCCGCGCATCCGCCCTCTCCGGGGTCTCCCCAGACTGACTCCCCAGAGTAGGCGGCCCCCGCGTCCGGTCGGACGGGGTTGACCTCGTATTGCGTTCCGCGCTAGCGGTAGTTCACGAACTGCAGGTCGACATCGAGGTCGGCGGCCTTGAGCAGCCGCTGCACCTCCTGCAGATCGTCGCGCGACTTCGACTGGACGCGCAGCTCGTCGCCCTGGATCTGCGACTTCACCGACTTCGGGCCCTCATCGCGGATGATCTTGCCGATCTTCTTGGCGTTCTCCTGCGAGATGCCCTCCTTGAGCGTCGACGTGAGGCGGTACTCCTTGCCGCTCACGACCGGGTCGCCCGACTCCAGCGACTTCAGCGAGATGCCGCGCTTGATCAGCTTCGACTGGAAGACGTCGAGCACCGCGGTGGCGCGGTCCTCGCTGTTCGCCTTGATCAGGATCGCCTCGCCGCTCCACTCGATCGACGCACCCGTCCCCTTGAAGTCGTAGCGCTGCTCGATCTCCTTGCGGGCCTGGTTGAGGGCGTTGTCCGCCTCCTGGCGGTCGATCTTGGAGACGATGTCGAACGAAGAGTCAGCCATGCGCCGAGTCTAGCCGGGCCCGAAATGCGCGTCACCGCCCGCGGCATCCGTCAGCGCTTCGGAGGAAATCTCCACATCGGAGGGCCGATCCGACAGGAACGCCCTCCGATCCGCGGAAATCCTCCGGTGCGCGCCCGCGCTCGGGCAGACTGTGCCGCATGGGATCAACGTTGACCACCATCGGACTGCCCGTCGCGCTCGGCATCATCATGTTCGGCCTGGGCCTCAGCCTCACGGTCGGCGACTTCGCCCGCGTCGCCAGGCAGCCCAAGGCGGTGATCGTCGCACTCCTCTGCCAGCTCATCGTGCTGCCGGCCCTCTGCTTCGGCCTGGTCGTCGCGTTCCAGCTGCCGCCGATCCTCGCGGTCGGCATGATGATGCTCGCCGCGTCGCCCGGCGGTACGACCGCCAACCTGTACAGCCATCTCTTCCGCGGCGACATCGCGCTCAACATCACGCTCACCGCCGTCAACTCGGTCGTCGCCGTCGTGACGCTGCCCCTCATCACCAACCTGGCGATCGCCTACTTCGACCCGTTCGACGGGCAGCTCGGCATGCAGTGGGCGAAGACCGTCGAGGTCTTCGCGATCGTCCTCGTCCCCGTGATCCTCGGCATGATCGTGCGACGGATCTGGCCTCGTTTCGCGGATGCCATGGACAAGCCGGTCCGGATCGTCTCGGTCATCGTGCTGATCGTCGTGATCGTCGGCGCCGTCGCTTCGAACTGGGCGCTCCTCATCGACAACGTCGCGCAGCTGGCCGCGATCACGATCCTCTTCTGCCTGCTGAGCCTCGCCGTCGGCTACCTCGTGCCCCGGTGGCTGCGGATCGGCAAGCGCCAGGCGGTCGCCTCCTCGTTCGAGATCGGCATCCACAACGCGACGCTCGCCATCGTCATCGCGCAGACCGTCCTCGGGTCGATGGAGCTGAGCCTCCCCGCCGCCGTCTACGGCGTGCTCATGTTCTTCATCGCGTTCGGGTTCGGCTTCCTCATCCGCGAGCGCCGCGGCGCGGATGCCGATGCGGGGTCGCGGGCCGAGACCACCGCCGCGACGGGTTCGTAGACTGGGGGCATGCAGCCGCTCACCGAGGAAGAGGTGCGCGCGGTCCTCGTGAACGCCGCACCCGACGAGCTCGAACGGGTCGCCCTGCCGGTGGACTTCCTGCTCGTCGACTGGGACCACCTCGACTTCCTCGCCTGGCGCGATCCGCGCACGCGGGGTCGCGGTTACGTCGTCGCCGAGATCGACGGCGCGCCCACCGGCGTCGTCCTGCGCGCCACTGACGGCTCGGGCCGCGGACGCCCCGCCATGTGCAACCTGTGCCACACGATGCAGCCCGGCGACCAGGTCGCGCTCTTCACCGCGCGCCGGGCGGGGGATGCCGGTGCCCGCGGCGACAGCGTCGGCACCTACGTGTGCGCCGACCTGTCGTGTCACGAGAACGTGCGCCTGGCCGCACCCCTCGCGCCGAGCGAGATGCGCGCGAGCGTCGACCGCCGGATCGACGGCACGCGGCACCGCGTCGAGTCGTTCGTCGAGCGCGTGGTCGTCGCCGCCTGAGAGTGGTTCTCGGCACCGTCCGCGTGCAGGTAATATGGTTGATCGCGCCTCCGGTCGACTGAAAAAGCCGGGCGGGTGCGCACCTGGCGAGTTACCCAAGCGGCCAAAGGGATCTGACTGTAAATCAGACTGCATTGCATTCGGGGGTTCGAATCCCTCACTCGCCACCACGAGTTGTTCGATGCTCGAATAATGAGTTCAAACAACTGGAAGAAGGAAGAGGATCGCGGTGAGAATCGCGGCCCGCACCTATTGGGCCTCTTGTACTTCGCGCTCCTGAGTGCCGCTAGCGCTGGCGGCATCGCTGCCAGTTTCGGCACGAGCTCGGGAATGAACTGCCCCGATCCGAACACGACTGCAGCAGTAATACTGTCGTGCGTCGCGATGGCTCTCATCCCCGCGGGGAGCCTTCTTCCATGCGTGCGCGAACGCATCCCACGTGTGTACCGAAGAGCCGGGCTCGTAGTGCCATTCAGTCTCTTCGTGATCTACGGTGCGACCATGATCGCCGCATCGATGTTCTCCGCATATGGCGAACGGCCGGGAAGCTGGAGCGGGTTGCTCATGCCGATTGTGATCGTCGCGCCCCTCGCGACACTGGCCGGGGCAGGGGCGATCGCGGCGCTTTCGACCAGGCGGCGAAGGACCCTCTACCTGGCCATCGGCGGCCTGGTGGCCGTCATCGCCTCGCTAGTGATCGTCGTGGCCCTCATTCGCTCATCGATTCTCTGCGCGTGATTGTGTCGTGCTTCTTCGCGACTCGGCCCTCGGCCGCCGGTGCCGACCGCATTGGCACGCCGCCATCAACAGCGGCCGAAACTCATGAAACAACTAAGGCAGCTTGCCCGGCAGTCTCAGCGCATCGAGTTCTTGCCCTCACCGCTTGGCACTCTGAGGTCGCAGAATCCAACGGCTACTACCCCTGAATGGACGCGTTACATGGCGAAGCACAGTAGATCGCTTTTCACAGGGCTAACTGCGGCGGCAGCCGTCGTCGCACTCGCCTCGTGCTCAGCCGCACCATCGGTGACGATGGAGGCGGACTATCCGGCCTACGACACGCCCGCGAGTCTTGCGCGGGAGGCGGTGATCGTCGTGGAAGCGACCGTTCTCGGCAAGACGGCCACGGTGCTCCTGCCGCGATTCGACGGTGATACGGCAGAAGAGAACCCCTATCTGGGGGCGTCCGAGGAGGAGCGGCAACGTGCAGTCGATGAGGACGGTGGTGTTCCCGGCGAGGCTGTCACCTTGCGGGCTGATGTCGTCTATCGGGGTGATCTTTCGGAAGGTGATGAAGTCGTCTTCATTCAGACCGGCGGCGTTCTCGACGGCGTCAGGTACGAGATCGAGGAAGAATCGGATCTGGAAGAGGGAGACACGTATCTCCTCTTCGGGATGGAGAGCTTTGACGGCGCCTTCTCCGTCCTCGGAGGATCCGCAGGGGCATTCACGGTCGACGGTGACCGATACGTCGCAACCTCGGCCGCGGCACCCGTGAAGGAGCTCACCGCCACCGAGGTGGAGGAACTGCTTGCGGAGTGAGCGCAAGGGCGCGGCCCATCATCACGAGATCGCTTCTACGAAGCCCCGATCGGAACGTATTCCGGCCGGGGCTTTCGTCGTCTGGCAGGATGAGCGCATGACCCCCCGCTCTCGTCGCTCTCGCTCCCTGTCCGGCTTCGCCGTCGCCGCCGTCCTGGCGCTCGCGCTGGGGTTCGCCGGCGCAGCCCCGTCACCGGCGCTCGCCGCGCCGGCGGAGGAGCCGATCTCGCCCGCGATCGCCCGCATCGTCACGGTCGACACCACCGTCCGCGCCGAACCGTCGCACGATGCCGCCGCTGTCACGTCGCTGACCGCCGGCGCCCAGGTGTCGATCTCGGCGCAGGTTCCCGCATGGCGCAAGGTGACCGTCGACGGGGCGGAGGGCTGGGTCCCGTACTCGGTCACGGCGGAGGTGCCCCGCCGACTCGACGTGCCCAAGGGCCGCGAGCTGACGGTCGACACCACACTGCGCGCGCAGCCGAGCGAGAAGGCCGGAGCGGTGCTCACGGCGTTTGCGCACACGTACGTCTCCGTGGCCGCGGTCTCGGGGGCGTGGCGCAAGGTCTCGACCGCGAACGGCGCCGGATGGGTGCCGGCATCCGCGATCGACGCGGCCACGTTCGAGACGCCTGCGTCCTCTGCGACCAAGGTGCTGAACGTTCGGGAGACGGCGTCGGGCGGCGCGCCCGTCGCGCTCGTCCTCCGCAAGGGACAGACCGTCAAAGTGCTGGGAACCCGTGGCGCATGGAGCAGTGTGATGACCGGCTCGCACAACGCGCGCGCAGCGGTATCGAGCGGCTGGACCGCAACCAAGTACCTGATCCCGTACAACATCCGCGTCACCGAGACGGCGCTGAACCTCCGCGCCCGCCCGTTCAACGGGAAGGTTCTGGCGGTGATCCCGAAGGGCGCGCAGGTCGTGCTGACCGGCAGTCGCAGCGTCGACACCTCGCGCACGCCGAGTGCGTGGCACTACGTAGAGTACGGATCGCTCAAGGGCTGGGTGGCGTCGGCTTACCTCGAGCGGCCGTACTGACGGCTGCGAGACGGTCCGGTCGCTGCTGACACTTCCTGTGCAGAGGTGACCGGAGAGGGGGCGCGATGTCGTCGTCGGGTTCTCGCACGCTGCTCGCTCTCGTCGTGGCCGCGGTGACGATCGGGTCCGCCGCCTGCGCGACCACCGTCGCTCCCGGCGGCGCGTCGAGCACGGGCGCGGCTGCGGCCTCGTCCTATCTCTGCGGGGGAACCCGGGTCTCCACCGAGTCCCTCGCGGCGCGCACGCCGCCGGACGCGCTCACCGGGCGTAGCCGGGAGGCGCTGGCGGACGCCGTGTTCGACGACGGCACTCCGCTCGAGCTCGATGATCACTCCGCGTGGTTCGTGGTGAACGCCTCCGATCGCGAGGTGACGCTGCTGCGCGAGGTCGTTCCGGATGCCGCGGCATCCGCGCCGGTCGAGGCGGACCACGAGCTGCTCGGCGTGTCGTGGGTCGAGGCGGCCAACATTACGTCCGGCTGGCGCGTGACTGCGCTCGGGCCCTGCCTCCTGACGATCGATCTCGGCGACCTCGCCGTCCCGCTGATCGCCCTCGATCCGGCGCATCCGCTGGATCCCGCCGCGCGCGAGATCCACCTCCTCGTCACGGAGCGGGCCTGCAACTCCGGTCGCGATGCCGACGGCCGGATCGAGACCGTGCGGGTTGACGAGAGGGACGATCGCGTCGAGGTCGTACTCGGTGTGCGGCCCGAGGGCGGCGCGCACGACTGCCCGTCGAACCCCCCGACGCCCTTCACGGTCACGCTGGGCGAGCCGCTCGGCGACCGGATCATCGTGGATGCCACGCGTCACAGCGGGCCCGTGCTGGGCGGTGCGAGCCCCCGGGAATAGCGGACTGGGGTAGTTGTTGTACCTACAACAGAACGACCCGATCACCGACCCGGAGACTCCATGTCGCACCTCACCGATTCCGCCCCGGCGGCCGCGCCCGACGGCATCCTCAGCGCCTCGACGGGAATGGACGCCGTCACCCTCCGTGTCGGCGATCTCGAGCTGATGTCGGGGTACTACGCGAACGCGCTCGCGCTCGAGCCCCTCGAGGAGCGATCGCGCGGCACCGAGGTGCATCGCGTGCTGGGGCGCGGAGTGACCCCCCTCGTGCGGCTGATCGGCACGCCGGGGCTCCCCGCCGCCGACCCGCGCCAGGCGGGGCTCTTCCACACGGCGTTCCTCTTCGATGGGGCGCCCGCGCTGGCCGCCACCGTCCTTCGCGCCGCGCAGGATCCGCGCAGCCGCTTCACGGGGTCGAGCGACCACCTCGTGAGCGAGGCCTTCTACTTCACCGACCCCGAGGGCAACGGCATCGAGCTGTACACCGATCGATCACGCGATGAGTGGCGCTACGCGGCCGGCGAGCTGCAGATGTCGACGCTGTACCTCGATCCGAACGAGTACCTGAAGACGCATCTCACCGAGGATGCCGTCAGCGGAGTCACGCAGGCCCACGGCACCGTCGGCCACGTCCACCTGCAGGTGGGCGACATCCCGACGGCGCGCGCCTTCTACGTCGACGCGCTCGGATTCGAGACGACCGTCGACTCCTTCCCCGGAGCGCTCTTCGCGTCCGCCGGGGGCTACCACCACCATGTCGCGATGAACACGTGGAACAGTGCGGGCGCCGGCCCCCGCGCAGCCGCGCTCGGCCTCGGCGACGTGGCGATCACCGTGCCGGCGCGGGACGACCTCGACGCGCTCGCCGCTCGCCTCAGCCACCACCGCCTGCCCTTCGCCGACCGCGGCCGTGACATCCTCGTCGCCGACCCATGGGGTACCCAGGTCACCGTCGGTCTGCCCGGCGCCGACGTCGACGAGGTGCTCGCCCGCTGACTCCGCCGGCAGGCGAGGCCTCGGTCGAGGATGTCAGGGTGAGGGCGGATGCTCGCCGGAGCCCAAGCCGCGCCGGTTCAGCGGGTCCAAGCGCTCCACCAGCGGCTCGAGAGCGTCCGCGAGCGCCTCGATCTGGTCGGCCGAGAGGCGCTCGATCACCAGGCGCTTGACGAGCTCGATGTGGCCGGGCACGGCGCGGACGAGCTCTCGGCGCCCCGCGGTGGTCAGCCGGACGGTGACAGCGCGCGCGTCGGAGGATCCGCCGACGCGGGCGACCAGGTCGCGGTCCGCGAGCTTGCCGACGACGCGTGAGAGTCTCGGCATCGTCGCATTGACGGCGGCGGCGAGGTCCTTCGTCCGCAGCGCTCCGCCCTGCGTCTGCTGCAGCGTGCTCAGCACCATGAACTCGAAGTGCGTCATGCCGGCATCCGCCTGCAGTTGCGCGTCGAGCGCCGCAGGGAGGAGCTCCGCGGTCCAGACGAGGGCCAGCCACGCGCGCGACGCGCGCTCATCCATCCGAGGCACCTGGTACGTCATCTCGAGCGCGAGTCTAGGCGGCTGGGGCGTCGAGATCGCACGGAATGTTGTGCGAGGCCTCACTCGGCGACCGTTCGTGCGATCTCGACGGCGCCGGGGTCGGTCGTGCGAGGATGAGGGGAATGCGGTCTCGACGGAGGGAACAGCGGTGAGCGAACCGATCACGCATCCGAAATCCAGCAGGATCCTGCGCGCCTCGATCTGGGTGGCCATCGGCGCTCTCATCGCCGCCGCCGTGGTCTGCGTCGTGTGGGTCCTCGTGGGTGACGCCAACGGCATGATCGGCAAGGCGTTCCTCACGATCCTCCTGCTCGCGGCGTTCGCGGGGGTGGCGATCCTCGAGGCCAACCTGGCGTCCCGGCGGCCCGCCTGGTTCGCCCTGACGAGCATGATCACCTGGGTCGTGATCCTCCTGATCGGCGCGTTCCTCATCTGGATGCCGGAGGCCGACGACTACTTCGGCAGCGGTGTCGAGCGGTTCATGAAGTTCCTGCTCATCATCCTGATCGTGCAGGGCGCACTCCTGCACATCCGCCTGTTCTCGAAGGCGCACGAGCGTCACCGCACCACCTTCACGTCGATCGTCACCTACGTCACGATCGGACTCGTCGTCATCCTCGCCGTCATGCTGGTCCTGCCGATCATGATCGAGGAGTACGTCGAGTTCCGGCCGTTCTACTGGCGCGTGGTCGTCGCCCTCGCGATCCTCGCCGCCGTCGGCACCGCGCTCGTGCCGCTCGTCAACGCGCTGTTCGCTCCGAAGAAGGAGCGTCCGGCGGCACCTCTCGCGGCGCCGTACTACGCTGCCGCGGCTCCGCAGTGGCCGACGTACGCCGACGGGAGGACGCCGCTCCCCGTGCTCCCGGACGGATCGCCCGACTGGAACGCGTATTACACCGGCCAGCCCACGTATCCGCAGGGCTATGCCGCACCGACCGCTCCTGTGGCACCGGTCGCCCCCGTGGCCGAGGCTCCGGCATCTCCGGTCGCTCCGGCAGCCGCGGTCGCTCCCGTTCCGGAGCAGCCGACGGCGCCGCCGACCGGGCCTGGCTACCAGGGCTACCCGCCGCCGCCCCCGCCGCCCCAGTAGGCCTCGCTCCCGCGCCGCGCGGCGCGGTGCTCGCTCAGGCGTCGAGGATCTCGAGCGCGGCCATCGCCGCGTTGTGTCCGCCGATGCCGCTGACGGCGCCGCCGCGACGCGCGCCCGCGCCGCACAGCAGCACGCGGTCGTGATCGGTCGCCACGCCCCAGCGCTCCGCTGGCGTCTCGAGCGGCTCGTCGTCGCCGGCCCACGGCCAGTCGAGCGGGCCGTGGAAGATATCGCCCCCGACCATGCCCAGGGCGTCCTCGAGGTCCGCGGTCGTCCGCGCCTCGATGCAGGGCGATCCGTCGGGTGCTTCGAAGACGCAGTCCGCGATCGGCTCGGCCAGCACGGCATCCAAGGATCGCTGCGCGGCGGCGAGCAGGGCCTCGCGCTGCGCGTCGGGATCGGCATCCGCCATCAGCCGGTGCGGGACCTGCAGGCCGAACAGCGTCAGCGTCTGGGCGCCGCTGCGCTGCAGGTCGTCGCCCAGGATCGACGGGTCGGTGAGCGAGTGGCAGTAGATCTCGGCGGGGAGGGGTGAGGGGATGGTCCCGGCCTCCGCAGCCGCGTGAGCATCGTCGAGCTGGGTCATCGTCTCGTTGATGTGGAACGTCCCCGCGAAAGCGGCCTCCGGCGCAACGGTGTCGTCGCGCAGACGCGGCAGGCGTTTCAGGAGCATGTTGACCTTGATCTGCGCGCCCTCGGGCTCCGGGCGGGACGGCGGCGTCGTCGATCCCCCGCCCGCGCGGAGCAGCCGGTCGAGCACGGCCGGCCCGACACCACTCAGGACGAGCCTGCCGTGCAGGGCCGGTCCGTCGGCGAGCGACACCTCGCCGTCGGGCGAGATCGCCACCACCTCGGCCCGGGTGCGCAGCTCGGCGCCCGCTGCCCGCGCTGCCCGTTCGAGCGCGGCGCTCACCGTTCCCATGCCGCCCGTCGGCACGTCCCAGTCCCCGGTGCCGCCGCCGATGACGTGGTACAGGAAGCACCGGTTCTGGCGCAGCGATGCGTCGTCGGCCGAGGCGAACGTGCCGATGAGCCCGTCGGTGAGGGCGATGCCGCGCGCCAGGTCGCTCGACAGGCTGTCTCGCAGGAGGATGCCGAGCGGCTGCTCCGTGAGCGCGTTCCACAGGTCGTCGTCGCCGAAGAGGGCGCGCGCGTCGCGAGCGCGGCGCAGCGGAGCGGTGACCGTGGGGAAGAGCGCGCCCGCCATCGGCACAAGCCGGTCGTAGAACGCCGCGAAACGCTCCGCCTCGCGCGGGTCTCCGGTCGTTCGCAGGAAGCTCGCCGACGTCGCGCGGGCATCGCCGTTGTCGACGAGGATGCCGCGGCCCGGGTCGGCGGGGTCCGGCGTGTAGGAGGAGTAGCGGCGGCGGCGCAGATCGAGGCGGAGGTCGAGGTCGTCGGCGATCTGAGAGGGCAGCAGGCTGACGAGGTAGGAATAGCGCGACAGGCGCGCGTCCACGCCGTCCCACGGGCGCTCGGAGACTGCCGCGCCGCCGAGGTGATCCTGGCGCTCGAGGACGACGACGCGGCGCCCCGCGCGGGCGAGGTAGGCCGCCGCGACCAGGGCGTTGTGGCCTCCACCCACGATCACGACGTCGTGCGAGGCGGAGCCTGCGGGCCCGGACGGATGCGACGCGGCGTGGCTCATGGCGTCCACGGTATCGGCGTAGCGTGGACGTCATGGTGGATTCCCCGGCCCGTGACGACCTGCCCGACCTGCTGACCCTCGCGGTCGGCATCGCACGAGAAGCCGGAGACCTCGCCCGTCGCCGCCGGAGCGAGGGCGTCGCGGTCGCCGCGACGAAGTCGACACTCGCCGACGTCGTCACCGAGGCCGACCGCGAGGTCGAGGATCTCATCCGCGCCCGGCTCTCGGAGGCCCGCCCGCACGACGGCTTCCTCGGCGAGGAGGGCGGCGCCGAACCCGGGACGACAGGCATCACCTGGGTCGTCGACCCGATCGACGGCACGGTGAACTACCTCTACGGCATCCCGCACTACGCGGTGAGCATCGCCGCTGTGGAGGGCGAGCCGACGGCGACCGCCTGGACGCAGCTGGTCGGCGTCGTCTACACCCCCGTCACGGGGGAGCTCTTCCACGCGACCCGCGGCGGCGGCGCCTGGCTCGGCGAGCAGCGCCTGCAGGTCGGGGCTCCCACGGCGGCCGGTGCACTCGTGGCCACCGGCTTCGGCTACGACCCCGCCACGCACGAGGGCGACTTCGCGAGACTGCGGCGGGTCATGCCGCACGCCCGCGACATCCGGCGCGCCGGTGCGGCCTCGCTCGACCTCGCCTACGTCGCCGCGGGACGCCTCGACGGCTACTTCGAGCGCGGCCTCCACCCCTGGGACCACGCCGCCGGCGGACTCCTCGTGCTCGAAGCCGGCGGCAGGATCGGCGGGATGCCGGACGGCGCACCGGGCCGCGAGATGACGATCGCCGCGGGCGAGGAGCTGTTCGCGCTCATCTCCGCCGCGGTATATCAGTGACCGTCCATGGCATTCTCAGGCGGAGCGAGGTAGTGTTTACCCGATCGTTACCTTTTCCACCCGAGAGGTGACGGTCGGTATGAAGCCCCCCGCACGATCGCGCACCCGAACGCGCCCTGATCCGAGAGCCTGCCTTTTGACCCTCGACGCCCCCATGGCTGACGCCGCGCCCACGCGACGCTCCAGCCGTGCCGCCGCGCCCGCTGCCCCGGCAGTGCTGACGCGCGCGGAGCTGCGTCGGCGGCGCGAGCTCGAGGTTCCAGCAGCGGTCGTCGCGGATGCCGCGGTCGACGTGGCTGTCGAGATCGCCCCGCAGCACACCGAGCCCACGAACGGGCCGATCGTCTCGATCGCCGAGGCCGACGTCGCCGCGGGCGCCGCGGTCGCCGCCACCACTCTCCGACGCCGGGACCGCGCAGAAGCGGACCCCGGCGTCTCCACGTTGATCGACACGCATGCCGCGGAGGCCATCCCGCTGAGCTTCGTCGCCGAGACCGCCGAGCCGTGCCTGGTCGACGAGTTCGAGCGCGCCGCGCGACTGCTCGCCTTCACGGGCCAGACGCCGATCCAGACCGAGGCCGTCGCCGAAGCGCCTGTCGCCGTGGCCCATGTCGTCCGCCGTCGCCGCCGCGTCTCCTTCAAGCGCGTCGCCGCCACGTCGTTCTCGCTCGGAGTCATGGGCATCGTCGGCCTTCTCGCGATCGGGACCACCCTGCCGGCATCCGCGATCTCGGCGTCGCCGCTCAGCGCCGACATCACCCCGGCGCTCCCCGCCCCCGCGGCCACCGAGAACATCCAGGCCTACGTCTCGTCCACCGACGGCGACAGCACGCTCGACCGCTCCTCGGACTTCGACGTCGCGTCCATGGCCGACATCGCCGCCGACTCCGGTGTGACGCAGTTCGCCGGCACCTGGGTGAGCGACCCGAGTGCCGACATCCAGTGGCCGTTCCCCGTCGGCGTTCCGATCTCGGCCGCCTACGGCTCCCAGACGTACCTCTCGAAGTTCTCCTCCCCGCACCGCGGTGTCGACCTCACGCCGGGCACCGGCGCGGAGGTCCACGTGATCGCCGACGGCACCGTCCGCATCGCCACCGAGGCCGGCGGCGACTACGGGGTGACCGTCGTCGTCGACCACGTCATCGACGGCCAGCTGGTCTCCACCCGCTACGCGCACATGCAGTACGGCTCGCTCCAGGTGTCGCAGGGCGACACCGTCTCGGTGGGCGACGTGCTCGGTCGCGTGGGCCAGACCGGCAAGGCGACGGGCCCTCACCTGCACTTCGAGGTGCTGCTCGGCGGCACCACCCACACCGACCCGATCGCCTGGATGCAGCAGCACACCGAAGGGTGACGCCGGTTCGGCGGGATGCCGGTGCTCTGGTATTCTTTTCTGGTTGCCCGCACGCGGGCAGCACGCCCCGATAGCTCAGTGGCAGAGCACTTCCATGGTAAGGAAGGGGTCGTCAGTTCAATCCTGACTCGGGGCTCGCAAGACACCTTCAGGTGGATCGCGGCAGGGTAGCTCAGTTGGTGAGAGCGCACGACTCATAATCGTGAGGTCGCGGGTTCAAGCCCCGCTCCTGCTACAGACGAAGACCCCCGCATCGCCGGGGGTCTTCTGCATTCCGGCACGTGCCGGGCTGTCACTCGACCGGGCCTCCCGCGACGGATGCCGGCAACTCCTCGCGCCGGTAGGCCGGAAGTCGGCTGGCGGGGAAGATCGCGATCGCGCTCACGCCGGCGAGGATCAGCAGCCCCAGCCGCAGCGCGTCCAGGCGCACCGACTCGTTGAGCGTCACCGCCGCGTCGACCTGTGCCGGCGTGGCATCCGTCTCCGCCAGCACCTCGCGCAGGCGGTCGTTGCTGATGAAGTTGGTGCGATCGAGGTCGACCTGCGCGACGAGCTCGGCGGGGAGCTCGGGATGCGACGCCGTGGCGGCCGCGACGTTCGTGGTGAGGATGCCGACGAGCAGCGCCCCGGCCACGGCGGTGCCGACGGCCGATGCGAGGTTCTGCGTGGTGCCGCGGACCGATCCGACGTCGCCGGCGAGCTCCTTCGGCGAGGCGGTGACGAGGACGTTGAAGACGAGGGTGACGAGGGCACCCTGCCCGACGCCGAAGACGACGAGTCCCAGGATCGTCGGCAGGGTCTCCCAGTTGTTGGTGACGACGACGCTCAGCCACACGAGGGCGACCGTGGTCAGCGAGAAGGAGAAGACGCCGATCGTGCGGGGCGCGAAGCGTCCGTAGAAGCGCGCACCACGAGAGTGGCGGTGACGAACACGGTCAGGTTGAACGGCAGCATCGCCAGCGACGTGTCGAACGGCGTGCGGCCCTGCACGATCTGGATGTACAGCGGAACGGTGAAGTTGAGCGCCGCCTCGAGGGCGACCACGGTGAACATCGCGTAGATCGCCGCCCGCTCCTGACTCGATCCGAAGACCGTCAAGGAGACGAGCGGAACCTTGCCGGCAGCGCTGCGTCGCCGGGTCCACAGGAAGAAGGCCTGCACGAAGAGCACGCCGATCAGGATGAGGAGGGGCGCGGGCGAGAGGCCGAGCACGTCGAAGGGCGCGTCGTCCCGCGCCTGCAGGATCCCCCACCGGTTGAGGTTGTTGACCCCGAGGGTGAGGCACACGATGCCGGCGCCGATGAGCACCGCGGCCACGAGGTCGATCTTGCCTGCCGGATTGCCGGGGGCGGAACGCAGCGTGACGCTGAAGCCGAGGACCGCGAGCGCCAGCAGCAGCACGATCGCGAAGACCGGACGCCACCCGACGAGCGTGGCCAGCGTCCCCCCGACGAGGAACGCGGTGACGCCGGCGATCGCTCGCGCGGAGCCGAGCGCTCCGATCGCGGTCGCCTGCTGCGCGCCGCGGTAGTTCGCCGCGATGAGGGCCACGAGCGAGGGGACGATGATCGCCGCGGACGCTCCCGCGAGCGCCTGCGCCACGATGACCCAGGTCACGGTGGGGGCGAGGATCATCATGAGCGCGGAGGCGGCGAACACGACGACGACGATCCGGAAGACGAGCACCCATCCGACTCGCTGGCCGATCTTCGCGCCGACCATGACGAGAGCGGCGACGACCAGCCCGTACGTGACGATCGCGGTGCTCACGTCGGTGGGAGGCACGCCGAAGTCGGCGACCATCCCGCCGAGCGACACCGGCAGCGCCGACACGTTGAACGACATGAGGACCTGCGCGAGGAAGAGGCCCACCATCGGCATCCAGGAGGTGCGCAGGGGGGTCTCGGCGTCGATGTTCGCGGTCATGATGCGTCCTCCGAGGGTGGGATGGGGGCTGAGGCGAAGACATTCAGTCCGAGGGTGCGGGAGAGGTGAGCAGCGGCGATCTGCCCGCGCACGCTGTTGCCCGCAGGGTCGAGCCGAGGAGAGTAGGACCCGACCGCGCCCTTGCCGGGGGCGATCGTCACGACGCCGCCCGCGACGCCCGATTTGCCCGGCAGCCCGATCTCGAAGAGCCACTCGCCCGACCGCTCGTAGAGGCCGCTCGCCGCGAGGACGGCCAGCGTGTCGCGCGCGACGTCCGCGCCGACCACCCGCGCACGCGTGACCGGGTTGACGCCGCCGTCTGCGAGGGTCGCGCCCATCACCGCGAGGTCGTGCGCGTCCACCCGCAGCGCGCACTGCTTCGTGTAGACGTCGACGACGCCCTCGGGGTCGCGGTCGATGCGGCCGTAGCTCTCCAGCAGCCGCGCGATCGCGCGGTTGCGGTGATTGGTGGCGGTCTCGGACGTGTAGACGACGTCGTCGACGTCGAGCGGCCGCCCGGCGAATGCGGAGAGACCCTCGCGCACCAGCTCCCACTGCTGCGCGGGGGAGTCCCCGGGCAGGAGAGCGGTCGTGGCGATCGCGCCCGCATTGACCATCGGGTTCATCGGGTGCCCGTCGTTGAGCTCGATGGCGACGACCGAGTTGAACGGCATCCCGGTGTTGTTGACGCCGACCCGCTCCAGCGCGGTCTCGTGCCCGATCGCCTCGCACAGCAGCGCGTAGACGAAGGCCTTCGAGATCGACTGGATGGAGAACGCTGCGCGGCTGTCACCCAGGTCGTACGCGCGCCCGCCGGCATCGACGAGGCTCAGCCCGAACGCCTCGGGATCGGCCTCTGCGAGGACCGGGATGTAGTCCGCGACCTCGCCCTCGCGGTGGCGCATCGCGTGCTCGAACGCGGCACGCAGAGCGGTCGCCACCCGGTCGCTCTGCGGCAGGCGACCGGTATGGGAGGACTGGGCGATTCCTGCGACATCCACGTCCACGGTCAGCCTCCGTCGGTCGGTTCCGCGCCCAGCATGGCACAGCACGTCGGCGCGGTCGACCGCCCGACCCCCGCCGCGTCAAGGGGCTTCAGCGGCCGCGAGCGACGCGCGACGATGTCGGTGATCGAGGAGGAACCATGGCATCCGAGCTCTCCACCGGCGACCGCGTCAGCTGGAACACCTCGCAGGGACGCACCCGCGGTGTGGTCGTCGAGATCCGCCACCGCGACTTCGAGTTCGCGGGGCAGCACTTCACCGCATCGCAGGACGAACCGGCGTACCTCGTCGAGTCCGAGAAGACGGGCGCCCGGGCGGCGCACCAGCGCTCGGCGCTGCGCGCACTCGCGTGACCGAGCGCCGCGTGCCTGTCGGCCCGGACTCTCAGTCGCGGACGGTGACGTTGGTCGTCGTCGTCCTGCCGTTCACGGTGGTGATCTGCGGCGATCGTGTGTTGCGGTAGCCGCCCATGTACAGGTCGTACGTCTCGACGCGTGCGGCGCCGGCGGCGACACCCCGCACCGTGTACTTGCCCTGCGCGTCGGTGGTCGTGGTGTGGTAATCCAGGTCGGTGCTGACGGCGACCCTGAGCCCCGCGACGGGCTTCCCCGCACTGTTCACCACCTTGCCCGTCACCGCGGCGGGCCCCGCGAGGGCGGCATTCACGACCGGCCGGGCGCCGGACAGTCGCACGGTCTTCGCGAGGGGCACGTCCGACCCGCTCGTCGGATAGACCGCGATGCGGTAGCTCCCCGAGGTCGCGAACGGGATCCGGTAGGTGCCCGTCGAACTCGTCGTGACCACGCCGAGCGACGTGTCATTGCCGTCGCTGACGTAGACGGCCGCCTCCTTCGCGGGGGCGCCGGAGCTGGTGGTGATCCTGCCCGTCAGCGTGGTGCCGCTCGAGCGGGTCATCGAGAGCGATGTGATCGCGTCCTTCCGCACGATGACGCTCCGCGAGCTGTTCGCGCCGTCGAGCGCCAGCCGGTACGTCCCCGCCGCGAGGCCGGTGAAGGCGATCTTCGTCTGGCCGGGCTCGAGGCACGCCCACTCCGCCGCCGTGCCCCGCGGGTCGAAGAGGGTGACGCACGCTTGATCGGCCTCGACGACGGCCGACGGGGCGCTCAGGGCGAGGAGGATCCTGCCCGGGTCGGCGGGCTTCTGCTGAGACGGCGTCCGGACGGTGACGCTCTTCCTGGTCGACGCGCCGGCTGCCACCGTGATGCGCTCGACGGACCCGTAAGCCGTCCGGGTGGACGCGTGCAGCGTGTACGTGCCGGCCGGAAGCCCCCGCACGGCGAAGCCGCCCTCGTCGTTGACGCTGGCGCGAGCGCAGCCGTACCTGTCGGTCGCGCACACAGAGACGGTGGAGTTCTTCACGAGCTGGCCGCCGGCGTTGAAGACCTGGCCGCGGATCATCCCCACCTCGTCGAACGCCCGGATGTCGAGCGTCGTGGGAGCCGAGGTCGCGGGTGTGATCTTCTTCGCGTCGGGCTTGCGCACCGTGTCGCCGGCGTACGTCGAGACCCAGGGGACGCTGGCGCCGCGGTACGGGCGCGCGACCACCGTGTACGCGACACCCGGCTTCACGATCAGCTTGTACTGACCGCCGAGGATCGTGCCCATGCCGTAGACGCTCTTGCCGTCGGTGGCGTTGACGCGTGCGCTCACGGGTACGCCGCCGGCGGTGACCGTGCCCATGATGGCCTGGATGCCGGGGAGCGCGACGACGAGCTGGCTGTTGACGTCGGCGGTGACCGTCATCTCCACGGTCTTGGTGATGGCGACCGGCTCCTTCAGCTGCGCGGTCACCGAGTAGGTCCCGGGCGCGAGCTCCGGCGTGACCACCCGCCCGTTGATGTTGCTGTAGTCGACGTGGCCCTCCGCTGCGCCGCCCGGGTTGACGACGGACTTCGCCGCGATGGTGACCTTCACCTTCGGCACCCCGGCTCCGCCCGGCGTCGTGAATGTGAGCCCGACCTTGCCGGTGGTCGGCGTCTTCGCCGACGCCGGTGCGGCGCCTGCGCCGGTGAGCATCACGGCCAGTGCCACGGCGATCGCCATCGAGCGCAGGGGGGTCTTCATCGGGTCTCTCCTCGTGGTCGGACGCGCCGCCATCGTGCCTGTGGACTCCACCGTAGGGGCTCCCGGCCCCGCGGTCCCCTCGCGTCGGCCATTTCTTTCCCGGTGCCGCTGAGCCGCCGGGGTTCCCGCGGGGCGCCTACCCTGGAACGATGACCGATTCGCCCTCGCCCAGGTCCGCGCGCACGGCCATCCAGGTGGCCGACTGGCGGCGTCGGGTGTTCGCCCTTTACGCCGACGTGCGGGCCGCCGAAGACCCGGCAGCGGGGCACGAGCTCTGGCGTCGAGGGCGGGACGATCTGCTGCGACGGCATCCCGCGTCACCGATCCTGCCGGCGGATCGGGAGGGCTTCACGGGTGTGCCGGTGGCGCCGTACGACCCGGCGTGGCGGTTCGAGCTGCCGGTGCTCGCTGCGGACGCCGAGACCTTCGAGTTCGCCTCGGGCACCGACGGCATCGTCGCTTTCGAGCGGATCGGGAGGGTGGAGGTTCCCGACACCGGGTCGCTCGACATCTGGCGGCTGACGTCGTACGGGGGTGGGCTGTTCATTCCGCTCCGCGACGCGCTCGCCGGTACGCCCGGAGGCACCTACGGGGGCGGTCGCTACCTGATCGACACCATCAAGGGGGCGGATCTCGGTGCCCGCGCCGACGGCGACGGGCCTGACACCCTCGTGATCGACCTCAACTTCGCCTACAGCCCCTCGTGCGCGTACGACCCTGCATGGGCTTGCCCGTTGGCGCCGGCGGGCAACATCCTGCGGGCGCCGGTGCCCGTCGGCGAACGATACTGAGCGGCCGTTCCGAGCGCGGGTGTCGTCCCGCCGACGGATCGGGAATCAGCCCAGCGGGGGATGTGGCGCGGCGCCGGCGTCCGTAGCGTGATCGACACGGGGTACGGCTTCACCCCGCCGGGCCGGGTGATGGGAAACACCCGGCCCCTTCCGTCTCCGCGCGACCGATGGCCCCGACGACGTCCCCCGACCCGTCGGGGCCACCGCGTGGACGAGGCGGGCGCAGTGGCCGACTGCGCCCTTTCGCACCCAGAGGGCCGCCCACGCTACGGGGAGCGACCGTACGCGGCGGGTGCGACGTGATCGAGGGCGTTGACGATCACGGACGCACTTGATATGCGCGAACGGTTATATGGCGGGCGGATGCATGCCCCACCGACACGCCCGAGCTCGGCCGGGACGCGATGCGGGCGCGGTCCTGCCCTAGCCTGGCGGTGCGGGTGCTCATCATCGCAATGACACTCCCCCCGTGTCTCTGGAGTCCCCAGCTCCGTGCGACGTACCCGCCGGAGCCCTCTCGGCCTCGCGGCCTCGAGAGGGCTCTGTCGCGTCCGCGGCCAAACAACCCGATGAGAGACCTCTCATTCCGCGTGATGATTCGGCCCCGCTTTCGTCTTCTCTTTCAGGTGCCGTCTTGTTCGGCCGGCGCCGACGGCCTGGGGTCCGCCCGCAATCCGGGGGGAGGCGGGAGACCCCAGGCCCCTGTCCGTGACAGGCTGGACTCATGACGATTCCCGACATCACCCTCAACGACGGCAACACGATCCCGCAGCTCGGCTTCGGCGTCTTCAAGGTCGACCCCGCCGAGACGGAGCGGATCGTCAGCGAGGCACTCGAGGCCGGCTACCGGCACATCGACACCGCAGCCGTCTACCGCAACGAGGAGGGAGTCGGCCGCGCCATCGCCGCAAGCGGCATCCCTCGCGAAGAGCTCTTCGTGACCACGAAGCTCTGGAACTCCGAGCAGGGCACCGATTCGGCCCGCGCGGCGCTCGACACCAGTCTCGCCGCCCTCGGCCTGGACCACGTCGACCTGTACCTCATCCACTGGCCGCGCCCCGACCTCGACCGCTACGTCGCGTCGTGGCAGACGCTCGAGGAGCTGCGCGATGCCGGCCTCACCCGGTCCATCGGCGTCTCGAACTTCCACCGTCCGCACCTGGAGCGCCTCCTCGCCGAGACCGGCACGGTACCGGCCGTCAACCAGATCGAGCTGCACCCCGCGTTCGCGCAGCGAGAGCTTCGCGCCTTCGGTGAGGAGCACGGCATCCGCACCGAGGCATGGGGCCCGCTCGGCCAGGGCAAGTACGACCTCTTCGGCGAGCAGGCCGTGACGGATGCCGCGGCCGCGCACGGCGCGACGCCCGCGCAGGTCGTCATCCGCTGGCACCTGCAGCACGGCATCATCGTGTTCCCGAAGTCGTCCACGCCCGAGCGCATCGCGGAGAACTTCGATGTCTTCGGCTTCGAGCTCTCCGACGCCGAGGTCGCCGCCATCGACGCCCTCGACCGGGGGCTGCGCGTGGGCGCCGACCCCGACACCGCGACCTTCTGATCCCGTCCGGTCCGGTCCGGCCCGACCCAGCACGCCTCAGACGCGCGAGGCGTGACGGTCTGCCCAGTGCGGACTCTGGATGAGTCCCACCAGGTTGCCGAACGGATCGGCCACGATTGCCGACCACCAGCCCTCGCCTCTGGGGGTGATGGGCTCGAACGGCTCGGCGCCGTGCTCGACGATGCTTTCGAACGCGTCATAGATGTCGTCGACATGGAGCGAGGCGACCGCGCCTCCGGGCCGCACCGCGAGCGGGCGATAGGCGCTCGAGACGAGCGCGAGCTCGTCCTGATCGTCGCCGAAGCGCCACTCGACGTACTGCGGCGGACCGTCCTCGGGCATGACGAAGTACGGCTCGTGACCGATCACGACGGTGTACCAGGCGGTGGCCGCGGCGATGTCGTCGGCGACCAGGCTCAGATGTGCGAGTCCGCGGAACATGTGCGACTCCTCTCTTCCTCCCGTCTTCGACGCTAGGGAGGGGGCCCGACATCGGGTCACGGCACTTGCCCCCGAGCCGCGGCACCTGGTATTCCTGGAATGACGGGATGGGGGTCCCGTGCATCGATCACTGGGGGGATTCGATGAGCGACGTCATTCTGGTGCCGGCAGTCTTCCGCTGCCCGGACCACGACAATCACGAACTGCTGACCGCGCGCGTGCAGGAGCAGGTCGACCGCGAGGCGGCCTGGTTCACCGAACGCACGTCCGAGGTGTTCCGCGTCTCGGTGGTGTGCCCGGGCGGAGCGTCCGCACCGGCACCGCACCGACGGATCTACGACGGCACCTGGCGCCGCGCGGCCGAAGCCGCACGGGTGGCCTGAGCCGACATCGGCGCCGGCGCGGCGGACGCCCTCAGGGCGTCTCGCCGATGATCATCGTGCCCGTCGGCGTGGGCGTCGGTGTGGGCTGCGGCGCGGTGGCACCGGGGGAGACGAGACCCCAGACGCCGCCGATGACCGCGACGGCGGCGACCGCGATCGCGAAGATGTGCCAGGGACGCCACTCGCGCGGCTTCCGGAGCTTCGGGTCGCGGGTCACGCGCCGAGTCTAGACGTCACCGGTCCGGGTGTCGCGCTCTCAGCGAACAGCGCCAGACCCGGTCGGACGGACGTCGGAGGGCGGCGTTAGCATGAACCGTTCACCGCAGTCCGATTCGGAGGTCACGCATGCTCGGCAGGCTCCTGGTGCGCTATCTGAAGGCCTATCCGTGGTGGCTGGCGGGGGTGCTGGTGTTCCAGTTCGCCTCGGCGATGGCATCCCTCTATCTCCCGCGTCTGAACGCGGACATCATCGACAACGGCGTCGCGGCCGGCGACACCGGGTACATCTGGTCGCACGGCGTGCTGATGCTCGGCGTGGCCCTCGGGCAGATCGTCGCATCCGTCATCGCCACGTACTTCGCCGCGCGAGCCGCCATGAGCGCCGGGCGCGACATCCGCCGCGACGTCTACCGGAAGGTCAGCGGATTCTCCGAGCGCGAGGTCTCGCGCTTCGGCGCCGGCACGCTGATCACGCGGAACACCAACGACGTCCAGCAGGTGCAGATGCTCGCCATGATGGGCGCCACCATGCTCGTCACCGCGCCGCTGCTGGCCGTCGGCGGCATCATCATGGCGCTGCAGCAGGATGTCGGGCTCAGCTGGCTGATCGGCGTCGCTGTTCCCGTCCTGCTGCTGGTCGCGGGCCTCATCATCAGCCGCATGGTGCCCCTCTTCCGGCAATATCAGACGCGCCTGGACAGCGTGAACCGCGTGATGCGCGAGCAGCTCACCGGCGTCCGCGTGGTCCGCGCCTTCGTCCGCGAGCGCATCGAGGAGGGGCGCTTCCGCGTCGCCAACACCGACATCATGGTCGTCGGCCGCAAGGTCGGCTCGCTCTTCGTGCTCATGTTCCCGCTCGCGATGCTGGTGCTGAACGTCACCGTGGTGGGCGTGATCTGGTTCGGCGGCATCCAGGTCGACGAGGGCAACGTCCAGATCGGCACGCTGTTCGCGTTCATGCAGTACGTGGGTCAGATCCTCATGGGCGTGCTGATGGCGACCTTCATGACGATCATGATCCCGCGCGCCGCGGTCTCGGCCGATCGCATCGGCGAAGTGCTCGAGTCGGACGACCAGCTGACGCGGCCGGAGCGGCCCGTCGGCCACTTCCCGGAGCCGGGCGCGGTCGAGTTCGACGACGTGTCGTTCACCTACCCGGGCGCCGAGTCCGCCGTCCTCGAGGGACTGTCCTTCCGGGCCGAGGCGGGCGAGACGCTCGCGATCGTCGGTTCCACCGGATCGGGCAAGACGACTCTCGTCTCGCTGATCCCGCGCCTCTTCGACGTCACCGGAGGCACCGTCCGCGTCGCCGGGGTCGACGTGCGCGAGGCGGACCTCGACCTCCTGTGGCGCGGCATCGGCTACGTCCCCCAACGCGCCTTCCTCTTCACCGGCACGGTGGCCTCGAACCTCCGCTTCGGCCGCGAGGACGCGACCGACGACGAGCTGTGGGCGGCGCTCGAGATCGCGCAGGGCAAGGACTTCGTCGCCGAGATGGAGGGCGGCTTGAACGCCCGCATCGCCCAGGGCGGCACCAACGTCTCGGGAGGCCAGCGTCAGCGCCTCGCGATCGCGCGCGCGATCGTGCACCAGCCCGACATCCTCGTCTTCGACGACTCGTTCTCGGCACTCGACGTCGCCACGGACGCCCGATTGAGGCAAGCGCTGTGGCACGAGCTGCCCGGCGTGACGAAGATCGTCGTCGCGCAGCGCATCTCGACCGTCACCGGGGCCGACCGCATCGTCGTCCTCGACGACGGCAAGGTCGTCGGCCTCGGCACGCACGAGGAGCTGCTGGCGGGCAACGAGACCTACCGTGAGATCGTCGAGTCGCAGCTGGGGGTGGACGCATGAGCAGCACGGATGCCGCCACGCAGACGATGACCGAGGAGGAGCGTCTCGACCTCGAGCGCGCCGAGCAGGCTCGGCTGAACTCGGGCGACTGGGACTCGGTCGCGCCCGGCAAGGCCGCGAATTTCGGCAAGAGCTTCGCGCGGATGATCGGCCTGCTCGGACCCCACAAGTGGGCGTTCGTGTTCGTCTCGGTGATGGGGGCGATCGGCGTCGTCCTCGCCGTCATCGCGCCGAAGGTCCTCGGCGAGGCGACGAACCTCATCTTCGAGGGCGTCGTCTCCCGCTCCCTGCTCGAGTTCTTCCCGTCGGGGACGTCGCAGGCGGACGTCGTCGCGGCGCTGCGCTCGGCCGGTCAGACCGACCAGGCCAACATGGTCGCCGCCATGCAGGACTTCCGCGTCGGCGCGGGGGTCGACTTCGAGCAGCTCCGCTGGGTCGTGGTCGCCGTCCTCGCGATCTACGTCGTGTCGGCCGTCCTCACGTGGCTGCAGGGCTACGTGATCAACGTCATCATGGTGCGCGCGATGTGGCGCCTGCGCGAGGACGTCGAGGCGAAGATCAACCGTCTTCCCCTCGCGTACTTCGACCGCGTCCAGCGCGGCGAGCTGATCTCGCGCGTGACGAACGACATCGACAACATCACCCAGACGATGCAGCAGGCGCTCTCGACGGCCGTGACGAACATCCTCACCGTCGTCGGCGTCCTCGTCATGATGTTCTCGATCTCGTGGCAGCTGGCCATCGTCGCCCTGATCGCCCTCCCGCTCATGGCGGTCATCTTCGGCGTGATCGGGCCGCGGTCGCAGAAGGCGTTCGCGACCCAGTGGCAGAAGGTCGGCCGGCTGAACGCCCGCGTTGAGGAGTCCTTCTCGGGTCACGCGCTCGTCCGCGTCTACGGCCGTGAGGCCGATTCGCGCGAGAAGTTCCAGGAGGAGAACGAGGAGCTGTACCAGGCGTCCTTCAAGGCGCAGTTCCTGTCGGGCCTCATGATGCCGTCGATGATGTTCATCGGGAGCCTCACCTACGTCGGCATCGCCGTGCTCGGCGGCCTCATGGTCGCCTCGGGCCAGCTCCGCCTCGGCGACGTGCAGGCCTTCATCCAGTACTCGCAGCAGTTCACGCAGCCGCTGTCCGAGCTCGGCGGCATGGCCGCCGTGGTCCAGTCGGGTACCGCATCGGCCGAGCGCGTGTTCGAGCTGCTCGACGAGCCCGAGCAGGATGCCGACGCCGCCGACGCGCCCGAGATCGTCGCAGGCAGCGGGGTCATCGAGTTCGAGCACGTGGCGTTCTCGTACTCACCCGACAAGCCGCTCATCCGCGACCTCTCGTTCCGGGTGGAACCGGGGCAGACGGTCGCGATCGTCGGCCCGACGGGAGCCGGCAAGACGACCCTCGTCAACCTGCTCATGCGCTTCTACGAGCTGGACGGCGGCCGGATCCTGCTCGACGGTCAGGACATCGCCGAGCTCACTCGCGACGACGTCCGCTCCCGCACGGGCATGGTCCTGCAGGACCCGTGGCTGTTCGCCGGGACGATCCGCGAGAACATCCGGTACGGCAACGAGCAGGCCACCGACGACGAGATCGTCGAGGCGGCCGTGGCGACCCGGGTCGACCGGTTCGTGCACTCGCTCCCCGACGGTTACGACACCGTGCTCGACGAGGATGCCGCCAACGTGTCGGCGGGCGAGAAGCAGCTCATCACGATCGCGCGCGCGTTCGTGGCGCAGCCGGCCGTGCTGATCCTCGATGAGGCGACGAGCTCGGTCGACACGCGCACGGAGCTCCTCCTGCAGCACGCGATGTCGGCGCTGCGCGAAGGGCGGACGTCCTTCGTCATCGCGCACCGGCTCTCGACCATCCGCGATGCCGACCTCATCCTCGTGATGGAGCACGGCGACATCGTCGAGAAGGGCAGCCACGACGAGCTGATCGCGGCCCAGGGCGCCTACTGGCGGCTCTACCGCGCCCAGTTCGAGCAGGCGACGTCCCAGGATGCCGTGGACGACGCCGTCGCCGCCGGTGCGGGAAATGCGTCCGAGCAGCCGGCCGCCGAGAGGGTGCCGGAGACCGAGGCTTGAGTTCGCGGGGCGCCGCGCGGAGCCCGCGCTACGTCGTCGCGTGCCTGGGGATCGGCCTGCTGGCAGGCCTGCTCTCGGGGCTGTTCGGCGTCGGCGGGGGCACGGTGATCGTCCCTCTTCTCCTCCTCTTCCTCCACTTCGATCAGCGCCTGGCCGCAGGCACCTCGCTCGCGGCCATCGTGCCGACGGCGACGGTGGGTGTCGTCTCGTACGCCGTCCATGGCTCGGTGGCCTGGATTCCCGCCGTGATCCTCGCCGCGGGCGCCGTCGTCGGAGCGCAGATCGGCACCTGGCTCCTCGCCCGGGTTCCGCAGAACGCCCTGCGCTGGGGGTTCGTCGGGTTCCTCGTGGTCGTCATCGTGATGCTCTTCGTCGTCGTTCCCTCCCGTGACGCGGCGCTCGAGCTCACCTGGCTCACCGGCCTCGGTCTCGGCGGCCTCGGCGTGTTCACCGGGATCATGGCCGGACTCCTCGGCGTCGGCGGCGGTGTCGTCGTCGTGCCCGCGCTCATGTTCCTCTTCGGGACGAGCGACCTCATCGCGAAGGGGACGTCGCTGCTCATGATGATCCCGACGGCGCTGTCGGGAACCGTCGGGAATCTCCGCCGCGGGAACGTCGATCTCGTCGCGGCCGCACTCATCGGTGTGGCGGCGTGCACGACGACGGCGCTCGGCGCCTGGTTCGCGACGCTGCTGGATCCCCTGGCGTCCAACATCCTCTTCGCGGCGTTCCTCACCTTCATCGCCGTCCAGCTCGGCATCCGCGCCTGGCGTGCCCGCCGCTCGCACTGAGGTCCGCGCGGCTATCCACGGCTCCCGCCCGCGTCGGCGGCGCGAGGCCTCGGTAGGATCGAGGGGTGTCTGTGAATCCTGAGCTCGTGGGTCGGGACTTCCCGCCCACCCCGCCGTACCTCGTCGGTCGGGAGAAGGTGCGCGAGTTCTCCCGCGCCGTCTTCGCGACCGAACCCCAGCACACCGACCCCGCCGCCGCACGGCGACTCGGCTACGCCGACGTCGTCGCGCCGCCGACATTCGCGATGGTGATCCAGGACCTGACGCTCCAGCAGCTCCTCGCCGAGCCCGACTCGGGCATCGCGCTCGAGCGCACGGTGCACGCCGAGCAGCGCTTCCGCTACACGCGTCCGATCGTCGCGGGCGACGAGCTGACCGGTCGCCTGCAGGTGACCGGCGTCCGTCCGTTCGGCAAGGGCGCGATGGTCACGAGCGAGGCGGAGATCACGGATGCCGCGGGCGCCCACGTCGTCACCGCCGTGTCGGTGCTGTTGATCGGAGGCGAGGAATGACCACTTCGACAGGTTCCGGGGCCGACGCGCTCACGGGTCTCGAGGTCGGCGCCGTCGTCGCCGAGCGCACGGTCGCGCTGACCCGCGAGTCGCTCGTGCGCTACGCGGGCGCCTCGGGCGACTTCAACCCGATCCACTACCGCGACGATGTCGCCGCCCGCGTGGGACTGCCGGGGGTCCTCGCCCACGGCATGCTGACGATGGGACTCGCGGTCGAGACGATCGTCGAGTGGCTGGGCGACAGCGGCCGCATCTCCGAGTACGGAGTGCGATTCACGCGGCCCGTGGTCGTGGACGCCGAAGACGGCGCCGAGCTCACGGTCGTCGCTAAGGTGGGGGCGGTCGACGAGGAGACGGTCCGGGTCGACCTGACGGTCTCGCACGGCGACACCGTGGTGCTCGGCAAGGCCCAGGTGCGCGTGCGCACAGGCGCGTGATGACGGAGATCTCACCGCTGCCGCTCGCGCAGCTGACGACGCTGCGCACGGGCGCGGCTCCGCGCCGCATGGTCGAGGCGCGCACCCGCGACGACCTCATCGCCGAGCTCCTCGCTGCGTGGGATGCCGGTGAGCCCTCGCTGGTCGTCGGCGGCGGATCGAACCTCCTCGTCGGGGACGAGCCCTTCGACGGCACGGTCGTGCTCGTCCGCACGACCGGTCTCGAGCGCCTGCCGTCGCCGCGGCAGGGATACGCGCGCGTCCGGGTCGAGGCGGGGCACAACTGGGACGAGCTCGTCGCATTCACGGTGGCGGAGGGCCTGCAGGGCATCGAGGCGATGTCGGGCATCCCGGGCACCTCGGGAGCCGCGCCCGTGCAGAACATCGGCGCGTACGGGCAGGAGCTCGTGCAGACGCTGGTCGAGGTGGAGCTCCTCGACCGCGCGACCGGCGACGTTTCGGTGGTCCCCGCCGCCGAGCTCGGCCTCGGATTCCGGACGTCCGTCCTGAAGGCCCACTACGGCTCCGTCGCCCGGCGGGATGCCGTCATCCTCTCGATCACCCTCGAGCTCGCCGACGTCGGCCACGGCGAGATCCCGGTCCGCGGCGCGCAGCTGCGCCAGTCGCTGGGACTGGATGCCGCGGCATCCGTCTCGCTTGCCTGGCTGCGGGAGACGGTCCTCGCGACCCGGGCGCGCAAGGGCATGGTCCTCGACGACGCCGACCCCGACACCTACAGCGCGGGGTCGTTCTTCCAGAACGCGATCGTCTCGGCCGCGTTCGCGCGGACGCTGCCGCCGGAGTGCCCGCGCTGGCCGGTGTCGGTCGACCTCGATCCCGTCACGATCATCCCGCTCGACGTGTTCGACGGGATCGTGCCGGCGCCCGTCGCCCACGAGCCGGACGTGAAGGTCAGCGCCGCGTGGCTCATCGAGCACGCCGGCCTGCGGAAGGGCTTCTCGCTGCCCCGGTCGCGGGCGGGACTGTCGACAAAGCACGCGCTCGCGCTCACCAACCGCGGCGCCGCGACGGCCGGGGAGCTCGCCGAACTCGCGCGCTTCATCCGCGGTCGCGTGCAGTCGGAGTTCGGCCTGATCCTCCAGCCCGAGCCCGTCCTCGTCGGCGTCGAGATCTGACCGGCTCGGCGTCAGCCCACGCCTGTACAGGCGAACGCGCCGCAACAGGAGGATCCGGCTGGATCCGTCCTGTGGCGGCGCGATCTCCTGTGTGCGCGTGCCGTGCGAGCGGGTGCGAGCCTCAGGCGAAGAGCGCCTGCAGTCGCTGGACGCCTTCGAGGAGCGCGTCGTCGCCGAGGGCGTACGACAGTCGCAGGTAACCGCTGGGGCCGAAGGCCTCGCCGGGGACGACGGCGACTTCGGCCTCGTCGAGGATGAGGTCGGCGAGCTCGAGCGTGGTCGACACGGTCTTGCCGCGCCACTCGCGCCCGAGCAGCCCGCGCACGTCGGGGTACACGTAGAAGGCGCCGAGCGGGTTCGGAACGGTGACGCCCGGGATCTTCGCGAGCTCGGCGACGATGAGGCGTCGTCGGCGGTCGAAGGCCTGCCGCATCTCCTCGGCCTCGGCCTGCGGTCCCGTGAGGGCGGCCAGCGCAGCCCGCTGGGCCACGTTGTTGACGTTCGAGCTGAGGTGCGACTGCAGGTTCGCGGCGACCTTGATCGCGTCGGCGGGTCCGACCATCCAGCCCACGCGCCACCCGGTCATCGCGTACGTCTTGGCGACGCCGTTGACGAGGATCGTCTGGCCGGCGAGCTCGGGGACCGCCTCGACGATGGACACGGCGCGCGCCCCTTCGTAGACGAGGTTCTGGTAGATCTCGTCGCTCACGACCCAGATGCCGTGCTCGAGCGCCCACTGTCCGATGGCCCGGGTCTCCTCGGGGGTGTACACCGATCCGGTCGGGTTCGAGGGCGAGACGAAGACGAGCACGGTCGTACGCTCGGTGCGCGCGGCCTCGAGCTGGTCGACGGTGACCTTGTAGTCCTGGTCGGCGCCGGCGAAGACCTCGACGGGGATGCCGTCGGCGAGCGCGATCGCCTCGGGGTACGTCGTCCAGTACGGGGCGGGCAGCAGCACCTCGTCGCCCGGGTTCACGACGGCCTGGAACGCCTGGTAGACGGCCTGCTTGCCGCCGTTGGTGACGATCACCTGCGTCGGCGCGACCTCGAGCCCGGAGTCGCGCAGGGTCTTCGCGGCGATCGCCTCGCGCAGCACGGGGAGCCCGGCGGCCGGCGTGTAGCGGAAGTTCGCGGGATCGCGCAGCGCCTCGGCGGCGGCGTCGACGATGAACGACGGCGTCGCGAAGTCGGGCTCGCCCGCCGCGTAGGAGATGACGGGGCGTCCGGCGGCCTGCAGCGACTTCGCCTTGGCGTCGACCTTGAGGGTCGCCGACTCGGCGATGGCGGAGAGCTTGCGGGACAGGGGAGCGCGTTCGGTCACGCTACGAGCGTAGCCGGGACGCGCTCCCCGTGGTCACCGTCGGAGGGCCCTCACAGGTCGAGAGGCCACGCGGGGTGGAGCTGGATCATGCCGCCCGCCGCCATCGGGTGCCGTGAGGCCAGCTCGATCGCCTCGTCGAGGCTCTCGCACTCGAGCACGTCGAACCCGCCGATGAGCTCGTAGGCCTCGGCGAACGGACCGTCGCTGACGATGACCTCGCCGCGGCGGCGGCGGATCACCTTGGCGTCGGCGGCCGGGCGGAGGCGGTCGCCCTCCACCGCACGGCCGGTGTCGTAGGTCTCCTCGACCCACTGCTCGATGGTCGTGGGCGACTCCTCGGCCTCGGTGAGGTCGGGGTCGGTCAATACCAGCATCAGGTAGCGCATCGTCGTGTTCCTTCCGTTGCGAGCGACGTTACGTGAACACGTCGAACGGAACGCGGCGGGATCGACATTCCGTGAGGAACATCGATCCCGCCGCGCGACACGGCGTCAGTCGAGGTACCGGCTGTAGGCGGGGATGGTGAGGAAGGCCGGGAAGTCCTGCCCGAGCGCGACCTCGCGGAACACCGCGGCGGCATCGTCGAAGCGGTCGCCCTCGCGCCGGTCGGCATCCGCCAGCACCGCCTCGATGAGCGTCTCGACGTACTCCGCGGTGATCGGCGTGCCGTCGTCGGTGACGCGGTCCTGGTGGATCCACTGCCACACCTGGCTGCGGCTGATCTCGGCGGTCGCGGCATCCTCCATGAGGTTGTCGATGGCCACGGCGCCCAGGCCCCGGAGCCACGCCTCGATGTAGCGGATCGCGACCGAGACGTTGCCGGCCACCCCTGCGGCCGTCACCGGGAGGCCGATGTGCACGTCGATCAGCTGCGACGCCGTGACGGCGACCTCGGGCCGCTGGCGCTCGACCTGGTTCGGCCGGTCGCCGAGCACGGCGTCGAACTCGGCCTGCGCCACGGGGATGAGGTCGGGGTGGGCGACCCAGGTGCCGTCGAAGCCGTCGCCGGCCTCGCGCTTCTTGTCGGCCGACACCTTCTCGAAGGCCTGCGCGGTGACCTCCGGGTCGCGGCGGTTCGGGATGAAGGCGCTCATCCCGCCGATCGCGAACGCTCCGCGCTTATGGCACGTCTGCACGAGCAGCTCGGTGTACGCCCGCATGAAGGGGACGGTCATGGTGACCTGGCTGCGGTCGGGGAGGACGAAGCGCGCTCCGCGGCCGCGGTAGTTCTTGATCATCGAGAAGATGTAGTCCCAGCGGCCCGCGTTGAGCCCCGCGGCGTGGTCGCGCAGCGCGAAGAGGATCTCCTCCATCTCGAAGGCGGCCGGCAGCGTCTCGATGAGCACGGTCGCGCGGATGGTGCCGTGCGGGATGTCGATGTACTCCTCGCTGAAGGTGAACACGTCGTCCCACAGCTTCGCCTCTTCGGCCGACTCGAGCTTCGGCAGGTAGAAGTAGGGTCCGACGCCGTTCGCGATCAGCTGCGCGGCGTTGTGGAAGAAGTAGAGGCCGTAGTCGACGAGCGAGGCGGATGCCGCGAGCCCGCGGCCGGTGCGGTCGGTGTACCGCAGATGCTTCTCGGTCAGGTGCCAGCCCCGGGGCCGCATGACGATGGTGGGCGTGCGCTCGGCGGTGACGGCGTACTCCTTGCCGTCGGGCGAGGTGTACCGCAGCTGCCCCCGGATCGCGTCGAACAGCGACAGCTGCCCCTCGATGACGTTCGTCCAGGTCGGGCTCGTGGCATCCTCCTGGTCGGCCAGCCACACCCGCGCGCCCGAGTTGAGCGCGTTGATCGTCATCTTCGGGTCGGTGGGGCCGGTGATCTCGACGCGCCGGTCCTCGAGGCCCGGTCCGGCGCCGGCGACGCGCCAGCCGGCGTCTTCCCGGATGTGCGCGGTGTCCGCGCGGAACTGGGGATCGTGACCGTTGCCGATCTCGAACCGCCGGCGCATGCGGTCGGCGAGCCGGTCGTGGCGCCGACCGGCGAAGCGGTGGTGGAGCTCGGTGACGAAGGCGAGGGCCTCGGTGGTGAGGATCTCGTCGTACCGGGGGCGGATCGGCCCCGTGACCTCGATGCGAGGTCCGGCGTCGGTCGTGGGCGGCGTCACGCGGGTGTCGGTGAGTGTCATGGCCGTGGCCTTTCTGTGTCGGTGGTGGGGTGGGACGTTTCGTCTCGCTGCGCTCGCTCAACGACCGGGGTGGCGCGCCCGGTCGTTGAGCGAGGAGACGGAACGGCGGATCAGTGGAACTGCGCGGTCTCGGTCGACCCGACGAGGGCGAGGGTGGCGCTGTCGGGGTTGAGGGCGGTCGACACGACATCGAAGTAGCCGGTGCCGGCCTCGCGCTGGTGCTTGGTCGCGGTGTAGCCGCGGGCTTCGGCGGCGAACTCGGCCTCCTGCAGCTCGACGTAGGCGCTCATGGCGCGCTCGGCGTAGCCCGAGGCCAGGTCGAACATCGAGTGGTTCAGGGCGTGGAAGCCGGCGAGCGTGATGAACTGGAAGGCGTAGCCGAGGTCGGCGAGGTCCTGCTGGAACGAGGCGATCTGGTCGTCGTCCAGGTGCCGCTTCCAGTTGAAGCTCGGCGAGCAGTTGTAGGCCAGCAGCTTCCCGGGGAACTGCTCGTGGATCGCGGCTGCGAACGCGCGGGCCAGCTCGATGTCGGGCTCTCCGGTCTCGACCCAGATGAGGTCGGCATACGGGGCGAAGGCGAGGCCGCGGCTGATGACGGACTCGAGGCCGGGACGGACGCGGTAGAAGCCCTCGCTCGTGCGCTCGCCGGTCGTGAACTCCTGGTCGCGCGGGTCGACGTCGCTCGTGAGCAGATCCGCCGCCAGCGCGTCGGTGCGCGCGATGATGACCGTCGGCACGCCCGCGACGTCGGCGGCGAGCCGGGCCGCGTTCAGCGTGCGGATGTGCTGCTGCGTGGGCACGAGCACCTTGCCGCCGAGGTGGCCGCACTTCTTCTCGCTGGCGAGCTGGTCCTCCCAGTGGATGCCGGCCGCCCCCGCCTGGATGAGGGAGTGCGCGAGCTCGTACGCGTTCAGCGGTCCACCGAAGCCGGCCTCGGCATCCGCGACGATTGGCGCGAGCCAGTCCTGGGTGATCTCCCCGCCGCCCGCGAAGGCTTCGGCGTGCTCGATCTGATCCTGACGCAGCAGCGCGTTGTTGATGCGGCGGACGACCGAGGGCACCGAGTTGGCGGGGTAGAGGCTCTGATCGGGGTAGGTCTGCCCGGCGAGGTTGCCGTCGGCGGCGACCTGCCAGCCGGAGAGGTAGATCGCCTTCAGTCCCGCCCGAACCTGCTGCACCGCCTGGCCGCCGGTGTAGGCGCCGAGCGCGCGGATGTAATCCTCGGTGTGGAGGAGGTTCCAGAGATTCTCCGCGCCGCGGCGAGCGAGCGTGCTGTCCTCGCGGACCGATCCGCGCAGGCGGATGACGTCCTCCGCGGTGTAGGTGCGCTCGATGCCGTCCCAGCGCGGATCCGTGCTCCAGCTCTCCTGCAGCTCGGCGGCCGTCTCGACCTGGTCACCGGCGCGAAGGGGCGGTCGGCCGGGGGTGGAGTGGATCGTCATGGTGTCTCCTTCGTCGGATGCCGGGCGGCGGTGCCCGGGTCGTGCGGGGTTCGTGGCATCCACTCTGGGTGAATAATCACGGTCGATACGACCGAATCCGTTGTGAAGATCGACGGAATTTCTGAGAATGTGATGCTTCGACGGGTGTCGTGTGCCACACTCGCCGCATGATGGACGACGAGGTGGTCGACGAGACGGCAGGCGCCGCCGATGCGCTGACGATCGGGCGGAGGATCCGGCAGCTGCGGACGGCGCGGGGGCTGACGCTCGAGGAGCTCGCGGCCGCCGTCGACCGTGCTCCGAGTCAGCTGTCCATGATCGAGACCGGCAAGCGCGAGCCGAAGCTGACGCTGCTTCAGGCGATCGCGCGCGCACTCGGCGCCACGATCGACGCGCTGCTGGAGGCCGAGACCCTCGATGAGCGGTCGACGATGGAGATCGCCCTTGAGCGCGCGATGAAGGGCCCGACCTTCCAGTCGCTGGGGATCTCGCCGTTCCGCATCGGCAAGTCGGTGCCCGACGACGCGCTCCGGGCGCTCCTCGCCCTCCAGGGCGAGATCGAGCGCCTGCACGACGAGCGCTCCGCCACCCCCGAGGAGGCGCGTCGCGCGAACGTCGAGCTCCGCCACCTCATGCGGCGGCAGGACAACTACTTCGCCGACCTCGAGGCGCAGGCCCGCGGCATCCTCGACGCCGTCGACCACCCCGGCGGACCGCTCACCCAGCGGAGCGCGTCGGACATCGCTGCCCACCTCGGCTTCTCGCTGCACTACGTCCCCGACCTGCCGCCGTCGGTGCGCAGCGTCGCCGACCTCAAGAACGGCCGGCTCTACCTCTCGAGCACCGTCCCCGCGAAGGGCGACTCGCGCACCGCCGTCCTCCAGGCCCTGTCGAGCCGCATCCTCGGACACAGCGAGCCGCGGTCGTACGCCGAGTTCCTGCGCCAGCGCGTCGAGACGAACTACCTCACCGGGGCGCTGCTCATCCCCGAGGACCATGCGGTGCCGTTCCTGCAGGATGCCAAGGCCCGCCGCGCGATCTCGATCGAGGACCTCCGCGACGCCTACTCGGTGTCCTACGAGACGGCCGCCCACCGGTTCACGAACCTGGCGACCCCGCACCTCGGCATCCCGGTGCACTTCCTCAAGGTCCACGAGTCGGGGACCATCACGAAGGCGTACGAGAACGACGACGTCAACTTCCCCGCCGACCGGCTCGGCGCCATCGAAGGGCAGCTCTGCTGCCGCCGCTGGACGAGCCGGGTCGTCTTCGACATCCCCGACAAGTTCAACCCGTACTACCAGTACACCGACACCGGGAACGGGACCTACTGGTGCACGGCGCGGGTCGAGGCATCGAGCGAAGGCGCGCATTCTGTGAGCGTCGGGGTGCGCTTCGACGACACCAAGTGGTTCATCGGTCGCGAGACGACGAACCGCGGGGTGTCGCGGCACGCCGTGGAGGTGTGCTGCCGCCGCGCTCCCGCCGACCTCGAGGGCACCTGGCGGGATCAGGCCTGGCCCAACGTCCGGACGCCCCGGACGCTCCTCGCCACCTTGCCCACGGGCGCGTTCCCCGGCGTCGACACGACGGACCTGTACGAGTTCCTCGAGGGCCACTCCCCGGCATCCTGACCGGCAGTCTTGACCGGCGCGTGCGTGCATAACCAAAGCAAACTGCCGCGTCGGAGTCGATTTCTCGCAGCACCGCACCTGGGCTTGCGCGTACGACTGCCATGCTCCAGTGCTTTTATGCGTAGGCGTTCAAGCTCTGGCATCCGAGCTGCGCTTTCGGAGGAGGCTGGGATGAGGAATAAATGGTCGCTGAGAGCGGCTGTCGTCATTGGGCTCGTCGCTGGATCACTAGGGGTGCCTCTGGCGGCATCGTCGTCCGACCAGATAGATGCATGTGCCTCGTCCACAGGATCGATGGGTAGGCCTGACTCTGCCACCGAAGCGGGCTGCTGCGTCTCTCAGACTCGGTACACGATCACCAGCTCGTCGCCGGTACGTACGCGCTTTAGCGGTGTGCCTACGTTCAGGAACGGGCCGGGCGGCACCCTGTCGGTCACGCGCGGATACTCAGGAACCACGACGTTCGCCATCTCGGTCGGGGCGTCGATCGATGTCGGGCCGGTGCTTGCGCAGGCCAAGCTGTCCGTCGATGCCTCGCTGACCCAGTCGAACACAACATCCGCAACGAACACATATTCGCGCAAGATCACAGCGGGCAAGTTCGGGAATGTTCAGTACGTCAGCTATGGCAAGAGGGTGAATTTCCGGAAGTATCGCCGCAATGCCGACTGCAGCACGACGACCCTCACGAGCGGCGGCTCGATCACTCACCCCTCGTCTGTCGAAGGCTGGTACTGCTGGGAGACCTCCGGATGAGCGACAGACGACAAATGCGGCGCATCACCGAGGCGCTCGCCCTCACAGCGATCGCATTCATGTCGTCGAGCTGCAGCGCACTGCCTGACCGCACGATCAGCATATTGCCGCCGCCGGAGTCCGCGACGGCATCGATCTCGATTCAGATCCCGCCGATCACGGAGAGGGAGATCGCGCGCAGCGTGGCGGACGGGGAACCGATCCAGGTCGCATCGATGTCGGTCAGAGTGGACGATCCGGACGTCGAATACGAGGTGGAGGCCGCGTGCACGGCATCCGAAACCACCTCGTCTGTCGCCTATCTGCTCTCAATCGACGGGGACCGGATCGGGGCGGGAACGATCGCCTGCGACGGCACTTTGTACCGGAACACCGGTCTCACAGGCACCGGACGCGGCGTGCGGGTGATCCTCGACGACCTGCCACCCGGCGTCACGCGGGCGTTCGCTCGCCTCGTCGAGGCCGCTCGCTGAGCCCACGCGTCGACTCGCGGCTGCGGCTGCGGCTGCGCCTGCGCCTGCGGTGGCGCACAGTTCAGCGGTCGGCGGTCACGAGCGCGGCCCACAGCTCGGCGCGGGCGGGGAACGACGTGAGGTCGACGCCCAGCAGAGCCTGAGCCTGCGCGACGCGGGCCCGGACGGTGTGGCGATGGATGCCGAGGGCCTCGGCGGCCGCGTCGATCCGGGCGTCCTGCTCGAGCCAGGTGCGGACGGTCTCGAGAAGCCGCGTGCCCTGCGCGCGATCGTGCTCGCGCAGCGGCGCCAGGCGCGCATCAGCCAGGGCGCGCGCCTCGACGGTGTCGAGCTGACCGAGGATGCCGTGGGCGGCGACGTCGCCGAACGTGCCCGCTCGGCCCGGTGACGCGTGGCGCCGCGCGGCGACCGCCTGGGCATGGGCCGCGGCGAACGCCCCGTACGCGGCCGGCTGCGAGACTCCGACGGTCGCGTCGAACAGCTCGGCGAACTGGGCCGCCAGGGCCGCGTCGTCCGCCGCGGTCGCGATGACGAGCCCGTCGGGTCCGCGGCCGTGGAAGAGCGTCCCCCGTGCCTCGGTGCCGGCGAGCTCCAGCCAGTCCATCGCGGCATCCCAGCGCGCGGCGGCCACATCGGCCACGGCGACGGTGATCGGAGCCGGGGGGAGCGCGCCCCAGAGCTCGCGCGACACCCGCCGCGCGAGCTGCGGATCGTCGGTGAGGAGGCTCTGCACGAGCCCGGCGCGCAGCGCCGAGCGCGCCCGCCCGAGTCCGACGTTCTGCTCGAGCGCGAGCCCCGCCATCGCGATCACCGAGGTCACGACGCCGCGACCCTCGAGGTCGAGGTCGCCCCCGGCGATGACGATCGCCCCGCGGAGGTGGCCGCCGCGACCGAGCGTCTGCAGGGTGAATCGCGTCCCGTCGACGTCGAGCGTGGATCCCGCCCGGACGCCGCGCCGGAGCACCGTTCCGACCTCCGCCGTGAGCGTCGCGAGCACCTGCTCGCCGATGCCGTCGACCGGATGCCGCTGCGTCAGCACGCCGGCGGCGTCGAACATGCCGACCCACGAGCCCAGCTGACGGGCGAGCTCGGCGACGGTCGCCCCGAGCCCGTCGGGGCGCAGGGCGGCGAGCGAGATGGCGCGCTGCGCGTCCAGCGCCCAGGTCCGGCGCGCGTAGGCCTGCGCGGCGATCGCCTCGGCGTTGGCGCGGGCGAGCGCGATGAAGGGGGTGCGGTACGGGACCTCGAACAGGGGGATGCCGGCATCCGCGCAGGCGTCGGCCAGGAGCGACGGGATGCCGTCGCGGGCGACCTCCGTGCCGAACCCGAGCCCCCGCACTCCGCGGGTGCGGAGGCGTCCGACGTACGCGGTGTAGACGTCGCGGTCGGCGTCGGGCGGGAACTGCGTCCCGGTCGTCAGGAGCAGGAGGTCGTCGGCCAGGAAGGGTGTCGGGTCGAGGAGGTCGGAGCTGTGCACCCACCGCAGCGGCGCGTCGAGTGTGTCTGAGGAGAGGTGGGCTTCGTCGGAGGCGAGCCTGAGGTGGAGTTCGCGCCGGGACAGCAGTGCGCGCAGGGTCGGCTCGATCACGGCATCCTCGCATCCGAAGCCCTGTACACGGCGTACGCGGGTCTCGTCAGAATGTACACCGCGGCGGCTGTGTCGACGCGACCGCCCGCCGTACGCTCACCCGCATGACCCTCGCCGAACTCGACGCCCTTCCGCTCGGTGGTCCCTCCCTTCCGCAGGAGCGCCGCCTGGTCACGCCGATCCCCGGTCCGCGCTCGCAGGAGCTGCTCGCCCGGAAGGCGGCCGCGGTCGCCGCGGGCGTCGGCCACACGGTCCCCGTGCAGGCTGTCGCAGCCGGCGGCGGCGTCGTCGTCGACGCGGACGGCAACTCGCTGATCGACCTCGGCTCGGGCATCGCGGTCACGACGGTCGGCAATGCCCACCCGAAGGTCGCCGAGGCGATCGCCGCACAGGCGGCGCAGTTCACCCACACCTGCTTCATGATCTCGCCCTACGAGTCGTACGTGGCGGTGGCCGAGGCGCTCAACCGGCTGACGCCCGGCGACCACGAGAAGAAGTCGGCCCTGTTCAACTCCGGAGCCGAGGCCGTCGAGAACGCCGTCAAGATCGCTCGCAAGTTCACCGGCCGGCAGGCGGTCGTCGCCTTCGATCACGGCTACCACGGCCGGACGAACCTGACGATGGGCCTCACCGCCAAGTCGATGCCCTACAAGAGCGGCTTCGGCCCGTTCGCCTCGGAGATCTACCGCGCGCCGATGTCGTACCCCTACCGCGACGGGCTCTCGGGTGCCGACGCCGCGCGGAAGGCGATCTCGATCATGGAGAAGCAGATCGGCGCCGACAACCTCGCTGCCGTCGTCATCGAGCCGATCCAGGGCGAGGGCGGGTTCATCGTGCCCGCCGACGGGTTCCTCCCGGCGCTGGTGGACTGGTGCCGTGCGAACGGCGTGGTGTTCGTCGCCGACGAGGTGCAGTCCGGCTTCGCCCGCACCGGCGCGATGTTCGCCAGTGAGATCTTCGGAATCGTGCCCGACCTCGTGACAACGGCCAAGGGGATCGCCGGCGGCATGCCGCTGGCGGCCGTCACGGGGCGGGCCGACATCATGGACGCCGCCCACGCGGGCGGCCTCGGCGGCACTTACGGCGGGAACCCCGTCGCCTGCGCCGCCGCTCTCGCGGCGATCGACGCCTTCGAGAACGACGGACTGCTCGAGCGGGCGCGTGAGATCGGGGGGATCCTCCGCGCCCGCCTCGAGTCGCTCCAGCAGAGCGACCCGCGCATCGGCGAGGTGCGCGGACACGGCGCGATGATCGCGGCGGAGTTCGTCGACCCGGAGACGAAGGAGCCGGATGCCGCCCTCACCGCGGCCGTGGCGAAGGCGGCGATCGCCGAGGGCGTGATCGTGCTGACGTGCGGCACGTACGGGAACGTCATCCGCTTCCTGCCGCCGCTCAGCATCCCCGATCACCTGCTCGACGAGGGGCTCGACGTCGTCGCCGCCGCGCTCGCCGCGCACTGACCCCACAATCTCGAGCGAACGAGACGACGAAGCCCGCACACGACCTATGGGGAGAGGCGCAGGATTCGTCCCGGGAGGGCAATCGGGGTTCGGGGGCCCCGCTCTTGCCCTCCCGGGACGAATCCGGAGCCGGGCGGCACGAATCCGTCGATGACCCCACCGCACGACACGACCGCAGGACGAAGGAGTACCCGATGAGCGAGATCACCAGAGACGTCGTGATCGTGGGGGCCGGCGCCGCCGGTCTGACCGCGGCGAACCAGTTGAAGAAAGCCGGCCTCTCGGTCGCGGTGCTCGAGGCGCGCGACCGCGTCGGCGGGCGGCTGTGGACGGATGTCATCGACGGCGCGATGCTCGAGATCGGCGGGCAATGGGTGTCGCCCGATCAGGACGCACTGATCGATACGGTCGCCGAGCTCGGGCTCGAGACGTACTCGCGCTATCGCGAGGGTGACAGCGTGTACGTCGGACCCGACGGACGTGCGGCGCGCTTCACGGGGGAGATGTTCCCGGTGTCGCCCGAGACCGAGCGGGTGATCGCCGAGATCACCGAGCGTCTGGATGCCATGGTCGCCGAGATCGATCCCGACCGGCCGTGGGCGCACGAGAAGGCCGCCGAATGGGACCGGGTCTCGTGGGACGCGTGGCTGCGGGCGCAGACCGATGACGACGAGGCGGTCCGGAACCTCGCCTTCGCGACCGGTTCGGCGATGCTGACGAAGCCGACCCACTCGTTCTCGCTGCTCCAGTCGCTCCTCATGGCGGCGTCGGCGGGCTCGTACTCGCACCTGGTCGATGCGGACTTCATCCTCGACAAGCGCGTGGTCGGCGGCCTCCAGCAGGTGCCCCTGCTCCTCGCGGAGCGCCTCGGCGCCGACGTCTTCTTGGGGGAGCCCGTGCGGAGCCTCGCCTGGACGGCGGACGGCGTCACGGTGACCTCCGACGGCATGACGGTGCACGCGCGCCACGCGATCCTCGCCCTCGCGCCGGTGCTCTATCCGCGCATCACGTTCGACCCGCCGCTGCCGCGGCGGCAGCACCAGATGCACCAGCACATCTCCATGGGCTTCGTCATCAAGGTCCACGCGGTCTACGACCGGCCGTTCTGGCGCGAGCAGGGGCTGTCTGGCACCGCGTTCAGCCCGTACGAGCTCTCGCACGAGGCGTACGACAACACCAACCACGGCGACGAGCGCGGCACGCTCGTGGGCTTCGTCTCCGATCAGAACGCCGACGACCTCTTCGCCCTGAGCGCCGAGGAGCGCAAGGAACGGATCCTCGAGTCGCTGTCGCACTACTACGGTCCCGAGGCTAAGAACCCGATCGTGTACTACGAGAGCGACTGGGGATCGGAGGAGTGGACCCGCGGCGCCTACGCGGCCAGCTTCGACATGGGCGGCCTCCACCGGTACGGGGCCGACCTCCGCAGCGCCGTCGGTCCGATCCGCTTCGCCTGCAGCGACCTCGCGGGCGCCGGCTACCAGCACGTCGACGGCGCGATCCGCATGGGTCGGCTCGCCGCCGAGCAGATCATCGAGGAGCTTCGCGCATGACCGGTCACATCGTCGTGGGATACACGGCCACCAAGGCGGGCCGCGACGCCGTCGCGTTCGCGGCGCGCCTGGCATCCGCCGTCGACGCCGTCCTCGACGTCGTCGTCATCCTTCCGGGGGAGGGTCGGAGCGTCATCACGCCCCCCGACGCGTCGTACGACCGGCTGCTGCGCGAGCAGGCGCAGCGATGGATCGCCGAGGCGATCGACCGCATCCCGCCGGAGGTCGTCGCCCACGCCCATGTCCGTTCTGCGGAGTCGTTCGCGGAGGGCCTGATCGAGGTCGCCGGCGAGCTCGCCGCCGCGTACATCGTGGTCGGCGCCGCGGACGGCGCCGGTCGTGGCCGCCACCGCCTGGGGACCACCACCACCGAGCTCCTGCACTCCTCCGACGTCCCCGTGGTCCTCGTGCCCCGCGGCGCGCGCAAGGTCGCGCCCGAGACCGGCATCACGCGCCTGACGGTGGCCGTCGGCACCCGTCCCGGAGCCGACGCGCTCATGGACGACGCGCAGGCGCTCGTGGCCGCCACGGGCGTGCCGGTGCGACTCCTCTCGCTCCTCACCGTCGACCTGCCGCCGACCGCCGACACCGGAGCCATCCGGATCGCGGGATCGACACAGGTCGACGAGGTGCTCGCCGCAGCCCAGACGCGTCTGCCAGAAGGTCTGCAGGCCGACGTCGTCGTCGCCGAGGGCGAGAGCATCGAGGATGCTGTCGCCCACCTCGACTGGCAGCCCGGCGAGGTGCTCCTCGCCGGCTCCAGCCGCCTCGCCCAGCCGCGTCGCCTGTTCCTCGGGTCGACGGCGGCGAAGATGCTCCACGAAGTCCCGGTGCCGGTCGTCGTCGTCCCGCGCACGCGCCACAAGGAAGAGGCCGGATCATGACCCAGAACGCCCCCGCCGTCACCGGCGCGTCCGCCGACGGCGGCATCTCGAAGAAGGGCCTGAGTGCCGGCACGATCGGCCTCCTCGGAGCCGTCGTCATCGGCATCTCGTGCATCGCGCCGGCCTACACCTTCACGGCGGCCGTCGGCCCGACGGCATCCGTCGTCGGCGCCCAGATCCCGGCGATCATCCTCGTCGGCTTCATCCCGATGCTGCTCGTCGCCTTCGGCTACCGCGAGCTCAACAACCGGATGCCGGACGCCGGCACCTCGTTCACGTGGGCCGCGCGCGCTTTCGGCCCGTGGGTCGGCTGGATGGCGGGGTGGGGCCTCATCGTCGCGACGATCCTCGTGCTGTCGAATCTCGCGGGCGTCGCGGTGGAGTTCCTCTTCCTGCTCATCTCGCAGATCACCGGGAACCCCGGGATCGCCGATCTCGCGTTCGAGCTGTGGATCAACATCGGCGTCTGCCTGCTCTTCATGCTCGGCGCGACCTACATCTCGTACCGCGACATGCAGACGACGCAGAAGCTCCAGTACGTGCTGGTGACTTTCCAGGTCCTCGTCCTCGTGGTCTTCGCGGTCACGGCGATCGTCCAGGCGGTCGCCGGCGGCGGCTTCGACTACACGCCCTTCTCGCTCGAGTGGTTCAATCCGTTCGCGGTGTCGTCCTTCAGCGCCTTCGCCGCCGGCCTGTCGCTGTCGATCTTCATCTTCTGGGGATGGGACGTCACCCTCACCATGAATGAGGAGACGAAGGACCCCGAGAAGACGCCGGGACGCGCCGCGACCGTCACGGTCATCACGATCGTCTCGCTCTACCTGCTGCTCGCCGTCTCCATGATCATGTTCGCCGGCGTCGGCACGGGGGAACTCGGGCTCGGCAACGAGGACATCCAGGCGAACGTGTTCTTCTTCCTGTCGGACCCCGTGCTCGGCCCGCTCGCCTTCCTCGTGTCGCTGGCCGTGCTGACCAGTTCGGCGTCGTCGCTGCAGTCGACCTTCGTCGGTCCGGCGCGGACGCTCCTGTCGATGGGGCACTACGGGGCCTTGCCGCCGGCGTTCGCCAAGGTGAGCCCGCGGTTCTTCACGCCGGGCTACGCGACGGTCGCGTCGGCCGTCGTGGCATCCGTCTTCTACGCCGTCATGCGCGTCGTGAGCGAGGACACCCTGTGGGACACGATCCTCACGCTCGGCATGATGATCTGCTTCTACTACGGCATCACGGCCTTCGCGTGCGTCTGGTACTTCCGCAGGCAGTGGTTCGACTCGGTGCGGAACGTCTTCTTCACCTTCCTGTTCCCCCTCGTCGGCGGCCTCATCCTGGCTGTGCTGTTCTTCACGACGCTCATCGACTCGATGGACCCGGCGTACGGGTCCGGCTCGAACATCGGCGGCATCGGCATCGTGTTCATCCTCGGCATGCTCATCATCGTCGTCGGCGTGATCGTGATGATCTGGCAGTCGATCAAGCGCCCCGCGTTCTTCCGCGGGGAGACCCTGTCCATGGATGCCCCGCCCAGCGCGCGGGCGATGAGGAAGGCGGCCCGATGAGCCGGGAGACGGAGCAGGCTCTGCTCGCACAGGTGCCCACGGGGCTGTTCATCGGCGGGGAGTGGGTCCAGACCGGGGCGACCTTCCCCGTCAAGGATCCTGCGACGGGCGACACCCTCCTCGAGATCGCGGATGCGCAGCCCGAGGACGCCGTCCGCGCCCTCGACGCCGCCGTCGCCGCGCAGCACGCCTGGGCCGCGACGCCTCCCCGCACACGCAGCGACATCCTCCGCCGGGCCTTCGACCTCGTGCAGGAGCACAAGGAGGACCTCGCCCTCCTCATGACCCTCGAGATGGGCAAGCCCCTCGCCGAGGCGCGCGGCGAGGTCGTCTACGGCGGCGAGTTCCTGCGCTGGTTCAGCGAGGAGGCGGTGCGGATCTCCGGCCGCTACGGACTGAACCCCGAGGGCACGGGCCGCATGGTCGTCTCGCAGCGTCCGGTGGGCCCCTCGTTCTTCATCACGCCGTGGAACTTCCCCTTCGCCATGGCGACGCGGAAGATCGCGCCGGCGCTCGCCGCCGGCTGCACCGTCGTCATCAAGCCGCCGGAGCTGACGCCGCTGACGACGATGTACTTCGTGAAGCTGCTCGTCGAGGCGGGCCTTCCCGCCGGCGTCGTGAACGTCTTCACGACGACGCACTCGAGCGGCACGTCGGCGCCGGTGATCGCCGATCCGCGCCTGCGGAAGCTGTCGTTCACGGGCTCGACCGAAGTGGGACGGAAGCTCATCGCGCAGGCGGCCGAGGGGGTTCTGCGCGTCTCGATGGAGCTCGGCGGCAACGCGCCGTTCGTCGTCTTCGAGGATGCCGATCTCGACAAGGCCGTGGAGGGGGCGATGCTCGCGAAGTTCCGCAACATCGGCCAGGCCTGCACGGCGGCCAACCGTTTCATCGTGCACGCGTCGGTCGCCGACGAGTTCGCCCGGCGCGTGACCGAGCGCGTGCGCGCGATGCCGGTCGGCCGGGGCACCGAGGAGGGCGTGCAGATCGGTCCGCTCATCGACGAGAAGGCGGTCGCGAAGGCCGAGGAGCTCGTCGCGGATGCCGTCTCCCGCGGCGCGACCGTCCTGGCCGGCGGCAAGGCGCCGGAGGGTGAGGCCCTCAGCGCGGGCACGTTCTACGAGCCGACGGTCGTCGCGGGGGTCGTCCCGGGCAGCGCGATCCTCCGTGAGGAGATCTTCGGTCCGGTCCTCGCGATCGCCACGTTCTCCGATGAGAACGAGGCCGTGCGCCTGGCCAACGACACCGACTACGGCCTCGTGTCGTACGTGTTCACGCAGGACCTCGCCCGCGGCCACCGGATGATCGATCGGCTCGAGACCGGCATGATGGGGCTGAACGTCGGTGTCGTCTCGAATGCCGCGGCGCCCTTCGGGGGCGTCAAGCAGTCGGGGGTCGGCCGCGAGGGCGGCCTCGAAGGCATCCACGAATACCTGTCCACCAAGTACACGCTGATCCCCGTCGACTGACGGGAGTGAGGGAGCACCATGAGTGACTATGCGGTCGTGAACCCGGCCACCGGCGAGACCCTGGCGACCTACCCGACGGCGACGGATGCCGAGGTCGACGCGGCGATCGCCGCCGCCGACGCGGCGTATCGAGGCTGGGGCCGCACGTCCACGCCGGCCGAGCGCGCGGAGCTGCTGCGCGGCGTGGCGCGCCTGCACCGCGAGCGCCGCGACGAGCTCGCCGCGATCATCGTGCGCGAGATGGGCAAGCCGCTGGCCGCCGCGGAAGGCGAGGTCGACTTCGCCGCCGACATCACCGAGTACTACGCCGACCACATCGACAAGATCACCGCGGACGTGCCGCTCGACATCGACGGCGACGGCACGGCCGTGATCCGCAAGGCGCCGCTCGGGGTGCTCCTCGGCATCATGCCGTGGAACTTCCCGTACTACCAGGTGGCCCGCTTCGCCGCGCCGAACCTGGCGCTCGGCAACACCATCCTCCTCAAGCACGCGCCGCAGTGCCCCGAGTCCGCAGCCGCGATCGCGCAGATCTACGCGGATGCCGGCTTCCCCGAGGGTGCGTACGCCGACGTCCGGCTCACGAACGACCAGGCGGCCGCCGTCATCGCGGACCGCCGCGTGCAGGGCGTGTCTGTCACGGGCTCCGAGCGGGCCGGTGCGGCGGTCGCGGAGATCGCGGGACGCCACCTGAAGAAGGTGGCGCTCGAGCTCGGCGGCTCGGACCCGTTCATCCTCCTGTCGACCGACGACCTCGACGCGGCCGTGCAGTCCGCGGTCGACGCGCGCCTGGACAACACGGGTCAGTCCTGCAACGCGGCCAAGCGCTTCATCGTGGGCGACGACCTGTACGACGCGTTCCTCGAGAAGTTCACGGCGGCCATGTCCGCCGCGAGCGTCGGAGATCCCTTCGCCGAGGACACCGTGCTCGGTCCGCTGTCCTCGCTGGCGGCTGCGGAGCGGCTCGCCGCGCAGGTCGACGCGGCGGTCGCGGCCGGCGCGACGCTCGTCACCGGCGGCCAGCGCGACGGGGCGTTCTACCCGGGCACCGTCCTCACCGGCGTGACGGCCGACATGGACGCCTACCGCGAGGAGTTCTTCGGGCCCGTGGGCGTCGTCTACCGCGTCTCCGGCGAGGAGGAGGCGGTCGAGGTCGCCAACGCGACGCCGTTCGGCCTCGGGTCCTACGTCTTCACGACCGATGCCGCACAGGCCGAGCGGATCGCCGACAGGATCGAGGCCGGCATGGTCTACGTCAACGTCGTCCTCGCCGACGAGCCCGCGCTGCCGTTCGGCGGCGTGAAGCGCAGCGGCACGGGGCGCGAGATGGGCCTCCTCGCCGCCGACGAGTTCGTGAACAAGAAGCTCATCCGCATCGCCTGACGCCGGCATCCGCTCGGGCCGTGATTACTCCCGGCCCGAGCGGATGCGCGAACCCCGGCGGAGGAGGAACATGGGGTCATGGACGACAAGAGCGCGGTGATCACCTACCTGTCGGACGACGCGTGCTTCGCGCGGCTCGCCGAGCACGAGCTCGGGCGCCTCGTCACCCATGCGGGCGACGTCCTCGACATCTTCCCCGTGAACTTCACCCTCGACGGGCGCTCGGTCATCTTCCGCACGGCCGAGGGCAGCAAGCTCACCGAGCTCTCGATCAACGATGAGGTGCTCTTCGAGGTCGACGACTACACGGCCGAGGACGCCTGGAGCGTGATCGTGCGCGGTCACGCGCAGCGGCTCGAGACCTCCGACGAGGTGCGCGCGGCCGACGAGCTGCCGCTCCGGCCCTGGATCCCCACCCTCAAGTACAACTACGTCCGGATCGTCCCGACGTCGGTGTCGGGCCGCGAATTCCGCCGGGGCGACGAGCCGGACCGCTACGGCATCCAGCAGTACTGAAGGCGCCCCTCGGTTCGCGCCCCGTCGCGGATGCCGTACACTTGACGACGCAGTTGTCTGCATTCTTTCGCCATGCCCGCGGACCGGAATCCGGTCCGCAGTGGGTACGGTGGAGAGGTGGACATCGGGGCCGTGAGGCTCCGGTTGCACCAGAGGGAACGCCCGGTCCAGGCCGGGCGAGCCGTCTAGGGCGGTAGCTCAATTGGCAGAGCAGCGGTCTCCAAAACCGCAGGTTGCAGGTTCGATTCCTGTCCGCCCTGCGCGTCAGCGCTCGCGTTGACACACACGCGCCAGCACCGAGCTGGCACGACGCATTCATACAGGTGGGTACATGGTCCAGGACGAGGCGAACGGCGAGATCGTCGCGGTCGGCGGCGCATCCCGCGAGAAGAAGCTGAACTTCTTCCAGCGCATCGCCCTCTTCATCCGCCAGGTCTTCGCCGAGCTTCGCAAGGTCGTCACCCCGACCCGCCAGGAGCTGGGCAAGTTCACGGCGGTCGTGCTGGGCTTCGTCGTCGTCATGATGGCGCTCGTCTACGGCCTCGACCTGCTGTTCACCTGGGTCGTGCAGGTCGTCTTCGGCGTGCCGAGCTGAGCGGGATCCCCGCTCGCCCCCACGCGCCGCGGATGACGGCATCCGACCATCCAATGGAAGAGAAGCAATTGTCTGAGAAGTACGCCGACGACGCCGATTGGGCGACCGCCGCAGAGCAGTCCAGCGAGGACGACGAGGCCCAGGAGGGCAACTACCTCGCCGACCAGGAGCGCTCCGTCGAGGCCGCCGAGCACGTCGCCGTCCACGTGGTGGACGAGGACGACGAGAACAGCGACGACGACGCGGACCTGGATGACATCGACATCGACGACCCGGAGGCCGACGCCATCGTGAACGACGCACTCGAGATCGACCACGCCGACGAGGCGGAGGCCGCTGCCGAGGTCCTCACCGACTCCCTCGCCGAGGAGCAGGCCGAGGCCGCTGCCCAGGCCGCCGAGGAGGTCGCGCCCTACGACGGTCCCGAGCTCGGCGACGAGGACGGCGCATCCGACGAGGACGCGGCCGACGACGCGGACCAGGACCCCTACGAGGCGTACCGCGCGGAACTGCGCAGCCTCCCGGGCAAGTGGTACGTCATCCACTCCTACGCCGGCTTCGAGCGCAAGGTGAAGGCGAACATCGAGCAGCGGAAGTCCACGCTCGAGGTCGAAGAGGACATCTACCAGATCGAGGTCCCGATGGAGGACGTCGTCGAGATCAAGAACGGTCAGCGCAAGATGGTCACGCGCGTCCGGATCCCCGGCTACGTGCTCGTGCGCATGGAGCTCAACGAGGACACCTGGTCGGTCGTGCGTCACACGCCCGGCGTCACGGGCTTCGTGGGCAACGCGCACAACCCGACGCCGCTGCGCTTCGAAGAGGCCTTCAACATGCTGAAGTCGCTCGTCGAGGTCAAGGACGTCGCGCCCGCCAAGGGTGCCGGTGCGAAGGGCCAGGCCACGCAGGCCCGCTCGATCCCGGCCGAGGTCGACTTCGAGGTCGGCGAGACGATCACCATCAAGGAGGGCTCGTTCGCAGGCCTTCCCGGCACGATCAGCGAGATCAAGCCCGAGAGCGGCAAGCTCACCGTTCTCGTCTCGCTGTTCGAGCGCGAGACCCCCGTCGAGCTGTCGTTCGACCAGGTCACCAAGCTCTGACGCGGCGTTCGACTCGCTCCGCTCGCTCGACGACCGGGTGGCCACTCCCGGGCGTTGAGCGAGGGAACGCAGCGACCGAGACGAAACGGCGTGCCCTGGCAGGCAGCGCCATCAGGTAGACTTGAGCGGTTGCGCGCGCGTCGCGCGACGAACCCACCACCGTCAGGAATCACCTGATACGTGGAAGCGCGCCCGCTGAGCACCCGCTCGCCGGCGCTCGACAGAAGGAAAGAGAATGGCACCGAAGAAGAAGGTGACCGGCCTGATCAAGCTTCAGATCAACGCCGGTGCCGCCAACCCGGCGCCGCCGATCGGCCCCGCGCTCGGTCAGCATGGCGTCAACATCATGGAGTTCTGCAAGGCGTACAACGCGGCGACCGAGTCGCAGCGCGGCAACGTCATCCCCGTCGAGATCACCGTCTACGAGGACCGCAGCTTCACGTTCATCCTGAAGACCCCGCCGGCCGCGGAGCTCATCAAGAAGGCCGCCGGCCTGCAGAAGGGCTCGCCGACGCCGCACACGACCAAGGTGGGCAAGCTCACCAAGGACCAGGTGCGCCAGATCGCCGAGACCAAGCAGCCCGACCTGAACGCGAACGACCTCGAGGCCGCCTCGAAGATCATCGCCGGCACCGCCCGTTCCATGGGCATCACGGTTGAGGACTGAGGGGAAGACGCACATGGCTAAGTCCAAGGTTTACGAAGCAGCCGCGGCCAAGATCGACCGCGACAAGTTCTACACGTCCAGCGAGGCCGTCGTCCTCGCCAAGGAGACGGGCTCGAAGAAGTTCGACTCCACCGTCGAGGTCGCCCTCAAGCTCGCGGTCGACCCGCGCAAGGCGGACCAGATGGTCCGCGGCACGGTCATCCTGCCGCACGGCACGGGCAAGACCGCTCGCGTCATCGTCTTCGCGACCGGCGCGGCGGCCGAGGCCGCCATCGCCGCGGGTGCGGACGAGGTCGGCGGCGCCGAGCTCATCGAGAAGGTCGCCGGCGGCTGGACCGCGTTCGACTCGGCCGTCTCGACGCCCGAGCTCATGGGCCAGGTCGGCCGTCTCGGCAAGGTGCTCGGTCCCCGTGGCCTCATGCCGAACCCGAAGACCGGCACCGTGACCCCCAACCCGGCCAAGGCCGTCGAGGAGATCAAGGGCGGCAAGATCGAGTTCCGCGTCGACAAGCACGCCAACGTGCACTTCGTCGTCGGCAAGGCCTCGTTCACGGCCGAGCAGCTGGACGAGAACTTCCAGGCCGCGCTCGAGGAGATCGTGCGCCTGAAGCCGTCGAGCTCGAAGGGCCGCTACATCCAGAAGGGCGCCGTGTCGACCACGTTCGGCCCCGGCATCCCGCTGGACGTCAACGCGCTCGTCTGACCCTTCGACGGGCTCAGGGACCGCCCTTCGACGGGCTCAGGGACCGCCCTTCGACAGGCTCAGGGACCGCCCTTCGGTCGGACGGACAGGGGCTCCACCTTCGGGTGGGGCCCCTTTCGCGTGCTCAGGCGTCGCGCCGCACCTCGAACGACGACTCGGATGCCGTCGGCGTCGCCTCGGACACCCGCGCGGTCGTCACCGACGATCCGGGCGGACCCTCGGCCATCCATGCGAGCACCTCGTCGACGCGGCTCTCGGAGCCCTCGACCTCGGCCTCGACGCTGCCGTCGCGACGATTCCGCACCCAGCCGGTGACGCCGGCCTCCCGCGCGACCATCCGCATCGTGTAGCGGTAGCCGACCCCCTGCACCGCACCTTCGACGATCACGTGCACGCGTCTCATGGACTTATCCTGGCACCCGCGCCTGGCCGCGGACGGGGTGCACGTGGGAGTATGCGGCCATGAGCAGCACGCGGACGATCGACGACTACCTCGCGGGGCTCGAGCCGGCCGACGCCGCGGTCATCGGACACGCCTACGAGGTCGCGCGAGACGTCGTGCCCGAGGCGGAGCAGGGTCTCGGCTACGGGATGCCGGCGCTCACGTATCGCGGGAAGGCGCTTCTGTCGCTCATGCGCGCGAAGGCGCACATCGGCGTGTACCCGTTCAGCCCCGCGGCGATCGTCGAGATCCTCGACCTGCTGGGCGGCGTGGACCACGCGAAGGGGACGATCCGCTTCGATCCCGCCGACCCGCTCCCGGACGACACGATCCGTGCGCTGGTGCGCGCCCGGAAGGCGCAGATCGACGGCAGCTGAGACCGCGGCGCGTCAGCGCCAGACGAGGCTGACGGCGATCGCGATCATGACGACCGCGATGACGCCGTCGAGGATGCGCCAGGCGCGCGGGGTCGCGAGCCAGCGGCCGAGGTAGCGTGCACCGACGGCCAGGCCGAAGAACCACACGGCGCTCGCGACGGCCGCCCCGGTCGCGAACCACCAGCGGAGCTCGCCGTGCGAGCTCGCGACCGAGCCCAGCAGGAACACGGTGTCGAGGTAGACGTGGGGGTTCAGCCAGGTGAGCGCGAGGCAGGTGAGGAGGACCGGCGCGAGTCGCGTGGCGGTGGTGCCGGCAGCGGTGGCTGCGGTGTTCGTGGCCTCGGCGGCGGGCGTCTCGACCCGCAGCGCCTGACCGCTCGGGCGCAGGGCGCGGCGGGCGGCGAGCAGGCCGTAGACGAGCAGGAACGCGAAGCCTGCCCAGCGGACGACGTCGACGAGCCATGGCACGGCCTGGATCACGAGCCCGAGCCCCGAGACCCCCAGGACGATGAGCACGGCATCCGATACGGCGCACACCGCCGCGACGGCGATCGCGTGCTCGCGGCGGATGCCCTGTCGCAGCACGAACAGGTTCTGTGCGCCGATCGCGACGATCAGCGACAGGCCGAGGCCGAAGCCGGCGAGCAGGGTGGGGATCACGGTTCTGACCGTAGAGTCGAAGCTCACGGAAATCCAGTTCAGGATTCTTCTGCTGCGTAAGCTGAGCTCATGCAGCTGTCCGCGGAGTTCGCGCGCACCCTCGCCGTCGTCCTCGACGAAGGAAGCCTGGATGCCGCCGCCCGGCGCCTGCACGTGACACCGTCGGCCGTCAGTCAGCGGATCAAGGCGCTCGAGGAGCAGGTCGGCCGGGTGCTCCTCGTCCGGTCCAAGCCCGTCCGGCCGACGGAGGCCGCGCACGCCGTCGTCCGGTACGCGCGGCAGCTCGCGCTCCTCGAGCATGATGCGCTCGCCGCCCTCGGCGCCGAGGAGACGCTGGTGACGATCCCGCTGGCCGTCAACGCCGACTCGCTCGCGACATGGTTCCTCCCACCGCTCGCGCGGCTGACGGCATCCCGATCGGTCGTGTTCGACCTCCACCGCGACGACCAGGACTTCACCGCCGCGCTGCTGGAGGCCGGCACCGTCATGGGCGCGGTCACGTCTCGCGCCGAGCCCGTCGCCGGATGCCGCGTCGTGCCCCTCGGCACGATGCGCTACGAGGCGGTCGCGACCCCGGCCTTCGCGGCGCGCTGGCTCACCGAGGGGCCGGCGACCCACGCGCTCGCCCGTGCCCCGCGTGTCGACTTCGACCGCCGCGACGACCTCCAGCGCCAGTGGCTCGAGGCCCGGGGTGTCGCGGGCGACGCGGGACCGCGCCACTTCGTCCCCGCCTCCCACGACTTCGCCGTCGCCATCACGCTCGGCCTCGGGTGGGGGCTGCTGCCCGGGTTCCAGTCCGCGCAGGCCCTGGCATCCGGCGCGCTCGTCCGTCTCGGCGGCGACCCGATCGACGTGCCGCTCCACTGGCAGCAGTGGAACCTCCGCTCCGACCTCCTCGACGCCGTCGCCGACGAGGTCGTCGCCGAGGGGCGCCGCGTGCTCGCCGCCTGACGCGCGGCCGGGTCAGGCGTCGCCGACGCGGAGCACGATCTTGCCCCGGGAGTGCCCCCGCTCGAGCTCCGTGTGCGCGTCGGCCGCCTCGGCGAGCTCGAAGACGCGGTCGACGTAGACCTGGACGGCGCCGGAGTCGAGCAGGCGCGCGAGCGTCGCCAGCACGCCGCCGTCCGGGATCACCTTGTACGAGGTGGCGCGCACGCCCGCCTCGGCCGCCGCCTCCGCGTAGCCGGGCCACGAGCCGGTGGGGACCATCACATAGAGTCCGCCGCCGCGCAGCACCGAGAGGGAGCGCGTGCCGGTGTCGTCGTGCGCGTTGCCGACGAGGTCGATGACCACGTCGACCTCGCCGACGACGTCCTCGAAGCGGGTCGTGGCGTAGTCGACGACGACGGCGGCGCCGAGCTCGCGGAGCCAGGGGAGGTTGCGAGCGGAGCCGGTGGCCGTGACGTGCGCGCCGAAGTATGCGGCCAGCTGCACGGCGAAGTGGCCCACTCCGCCCGAGCCGGCGTGGATCAGCACCCGCTGTCCCTCGTGGGCGTGGGCCGTCTCGACGACGAGCCCCCAGGCGGTGAGGGCGGCCAGCGGCACGCCGGCGGCCTCGACGTGCGAGAGCGCGGCGGGCTTGCGCGCCACCGACAGCGACGGCACGACGACGTACTCGGCATACGAGCCCCCCGAGCGGGGGAACGGGACCATGCCGAACACCTCGGTGCCCGGCGGCAGCGGATGGGCCTCGTGCGGCGATGACACCACCACGCCGCTGAAGTCGAAGCCGAGCGTGCGCGGATGCCGGTCGATCGCGCCGTAGACGCCGCGTCCTTCGCGCGTCTTCGCGTCGATGGGGTTCGTCCCGGCCGCCACGACGCGGACGAGGAGCTCGCTCATGACGGGGGAGGGGACGGGGATCGTCGCCTCGTGCAGCACGGCGGGTGCGCCCGGCTCGTCGAACACCATCGCGCGCATGACCTCGGGCGGCGTGATGGCCTCGGCGGCGGCGGCCGCGGGATGCGGGGCGCTACGCAGGGGACGGAACTTCATGGGACGCTCCTTCCGCGCGCATGTCGACGTCGGCAGCACTGGGTGGCTGGTGGACCCAGTCAACAGCGCGATTGTCTCAACCGTGTTACGTCGGTGCTACCGGCTCCCTCTGCCTGGGAGATGCGGATGCCGGTGCCGCGTCACCGCGCGGCGAGGGCCTCGACGTGCGCGGGGGAGAGGACGTGCTGGGTCACCATGATCGCCGCCCCGCGGACGCCCGCGGTCTCGCCCGCCTGCGAGGTGACGATCCCGAGGTGCTGGGTCGCGAGCGGGATAGAGCGGCGGTAGACGACTTCGCGCACCCCCGCCAGAAGGTGCTCGCCGGCCCGGGCGATGCTGCCGCCGAGGACGATGATCGAGGGGTTCAGGAGGTTGACGACGGTGGAGAGCACCTCGCCCACCTCGCGACCCGCCTGCCGGGTGGCGGCGATCGCCTCGGGGCTGCCGGCGCGCACGAGGCTCACGACGTCGGCGCTGTCGCGCGCGTCCACCCCCTGGCCGCGGAGGACTGCGGCGATGGCCGGCCCACTCGCGATCGCCTCGAGGTCGCGCTCGTCGCCGGCGTCGCGCGGGGAGTCGTGGCTGTAGGGCACCTGCACGTGGCCCATGTCGCCGGCCGACCCCTGCGCGCCGCGCTGCAGGGCGCCGCCCGAGATGATGCCGGCGCCGATGCCGGTGGCGACCTTCACGAAGATGAGGTCGTCCACTCCCGACCAGCTGAGCGACTGCTCGCCGAGCGCCAGGATGTTGACGTCGTTGTCCACGAGCACGGGCACGTCGAAGGTCCGCCGGACGTAGCCGGGCACGTCGAAGCGGTCCCACCCCGGCATGATCGGCGGATTGGTCGGCATCCCGGTCGAATGCTCCACCGGGCCGGGGACGCCGATGCCCACCCCGACCAGCCGGTCATCGCCCAGGCCCTCGGCGGCCAGCAGCGCGCCGCCTTCGCGCGTCACGGCATCCAGGACCGCCTCGGGTCCGGAGCTGATGTCGAGCGCGTGCGTGCGCGAGGCCAGCATGCGTCCGGCGAGGTCGGCGACGGCGATCGTCGCGTGGGTGGCGCCGAGGTCGGCGGCGAGTACGACGCCGGCGGCGGGGTTGAACGCGACGCGGGCGGGTGGTCGTCCGCCGGTGGATGCCGCTTCGCCGGCGGGGCGGAGGAGCCCCGCCGCCAGGAGGGTGTCGACGCGGCTCGAGACCGTCGAGCGAGCGAGACCAGTGAGGTTCGCGAGCTCCGCTTTCGTGCGCGCGCGGCCGTCTCGCAGGATCTGGAAGAGTTCTCCTGCACCGGGAACGGGCGCACCGGCGGCGCGGACGGCGTCGACCATGGCGACAGTAAAGCACAGCGACCTTTGTCGGCACAGGTGCGACTTTCGATATCGACCAGATAACTTTTGACGAAGCACTAGCAAAAGTCAGCCGACCCGTGTCAGACTCGCCGCATGACTACGGAAGTCACCGACATCGGCGTCGGGACGATACGCACGGGGCTGCTGGGCGGCGGGTTCATGGCCCGCGTGCACACCGCGGCCGCCCGCAGCGCCGGCGCCGACCTCGTCGGGGTCGCGACCTCGAGCGCAGCCGGCGGCGCCCTCGCGGCGCGGGAACTCGGCTACCGCCGGGCGGGGTCGGACGCGTCGGACCTCCTGGACGCCGCCGACATCGACGTCATCCACGTCTGCACCCCGAACACCACCCACGCCGCCCTCGCCCGCGCCGCCCTCCTCGCGGGGCGGCACGTGATCTGCGAGAAGCCGCTCGCGACGTCGGTGGACGATGCGCGCGCGCTCGTCGCCCTCGCCGCAGAGCAGGGCCTCGTCGGCGCCGTGCCGTTCGTCTACCGCTACCACCCCATGATCCGCGAGGCGCGCGCCCGCATCGCCCAGGGTGAGATCGGCACCGTGCTGTCGGTCGACGCGGCCTACCTCCAGGACTGGATGCTCCTGCCCACCGACGACGACTGGCGCGCCGACGGCGAAGCGGGCGGGCCGTCGCGCGCGTTCGCCGACATCGGCTCGCACCTGTTCGACCTCCTCGAGTTCGTCTCGGGGCAGCGGGTCGCGCGGGTCTCGGCGCGGACGCGACGCGTCTACGACCACCGCGGCGACGGCCGCGTCGTCCGCAACGAGGACATCGCCGCGGTCATGTTCGAGCTCGCCTCGGGTGCGGTGGGCACCGCCCTCGTCAGCCAGATGGCCGCCGGGCGCAAGAACGCCCTCACCCTCGAGTTCCACGGCGCGCGTCGCAGCGTGCGCTTCGAGCAGGAGCGTCCCGAGGAGCTGTGGATCGGCGACCGCGTCTCGTCCCAGCTGCTCCTTCGCGACCCCGCGACCGCGAGCGCCGACGCCGCGCGGATCCAGCGGGTGCCGGCCGGGCATCCCATGGGCTACCAGGACGCCTTCGACGCCTTCGTCGCCGACGTGTACGCGACGATCTCGGGCGAGCACCGGGACGGGCTCCCCACTTTCGCCGACGGCCTGCGCGCCGCCGTTCTCACCGATGCGGTCCTCGCCTCCGCGGCCGCCGACAGCTGGATCGAGGTTCCCGCGTGACCGATACCGCTCTGCGCGACGCGCCGCTTCCCGGCGGCAGCGGCGCCGACGACGTCGTCCTCCGGGCGCGGGGCGTCGGCAAGTCGTTCTTCGGGGTCGAGGTGCTGTCGGGCATCGATCTCGACGTGCGCCGCGGCGAGGTGCACGGCCTCGTGGGCGAGAACGGCGCCGGCAAGTCGACGTTCATGAAGATCCTCGCCGGAGTCCACGTCGCCGACCGGGGGACCGTCGAGTTCGAGGGGCGCGAGGTCTCCTACACGCACCCGCGCCAGGCGATGGATGCCGGTCTGGTCACCGTCTTCCAGGAGTTCACGCTCCTTCCCGAGCGGACGGTCGCGCAGAACGTCTTCCTCGGCCGCGAGCCCCGCCGAGGCGGATTCCTCGACCGCACCGGCATGATCGCGCGGACCCGGGCGCTCCTGGACGACCTCGGCGTCGGCTTCATCGACCCGACCGCGCGCGTCGGATCGCTGACGGTCGCGGAGCAGCAGATCGTCGAGATCGTGAAGGCGCTGTCGTTCGACGCGCGCCTCATCTCGATGGACGAGCCGACCGCAGCCCTCAGCGACCACGAGGTGGAGCTGCTCACCGCGATCATCCGCCGGCTCACCGCCCGCGGCGTCGCCGTCGTGTACGTCTCGCACCGGCTCAAGGAGATCTTCGATCTGTGCGACCGGATCACGATCCTGAAGGATGGTGCCCACGTCTCGACCGACGACACAGCCGACCTCACGCCGGCCGAGCTCGTCCGCCGCATGGTGGGCCGGCCCATCCAGTCGTACTTCCCGGAGCCGGTCGCCGGCACCGTACCCGGCGACGCGCTCCTCGAGCTGAGCGGCTGCGGCAACGCGTTCGTCGACGGGGTGAGCCTCACCCTCCGCGCGGGCGAGATCGTGGGGGTCGCGGGTCTGCAGGGATCGGGACGCACCGAGCTCGTCGAGGGTGTCTTCGGCATCCAGCCGTTCTCGCGCGGCACGGTCCGCCTCGGCGGTGCCCCGGTGCGGCTGCGCCATCCGCGCGAGGCGGTCCGCGCCGGTCTCGCGCTCGTGACGGAGGATCGGAAGGCCCAGGGCCTCTCGCTCGGCCAGTCCGTCCTCGACAACGCGCTCCTCGTCGTCCGGAGCGTCTTCGCGGGACGCACGCGCGCCGCGCGCCGCGACATCCCCGGCATCCTGAGCGCGCTGGAGGTGAGCTCGCGCGGCGTCGACCAGGAGGTGCGGTTCCTCTCCGGCGGCAACCAGCAGAAGGTCGTGCTCGCGAAATGGCTCGTGACCGATCCCCGGATCGTGCTGTTCGACGAGCCGACCCGCGGCATCGACGTCGGCGCGAAGGTCGCGGTCTACCAGCTCATGCGGCAGCTCGCGGCGGAGGGCAAGGCGGTGCTGATGGTCTCGAGCGAGCTGCCGGAGGTGATCGGCATGAGCGATCGCATCCTCGTGATGCGCGACGGCGAGCTCGCGGCCGAGCTTCCGGCGGGGGCCGCCGAGCACGAGGTGCTCGCCGCGGCGACCGGCGCCCGCGAGGGCGCGGGCGACGTCGTCGCCGATCCGCGCGTGGCCGGAGCGGAGGAGCAGCGATGAAGCGCGTGCGCATCGACTCGACCGTCATCGTCCTCGGCATCCTGCTGCTGACGATCGCCGTCGGCGCGGTCCTCGTCTCCACCGTCGGGCGGAGCTTCTTCAGCGCGGGGAACATCCGCGACATCCTCACCGGCATGAGCGTGCTCGGCCTCGTCGCGATCGGGCAGACCCTCGTCATCCTCGGCGCCTCGCTCGACCTGTCCGTCACCTACGTCATGAGCCTGTCGAGCCTGCTCGCGGCCACGACCATGGCCGGGAACCCCGGGAACATCCCGTGGGCCGTGACCCTCACCCTGCTCGTCTGCGCCGGCATCGGCCTCGCCAACGGCCTCATCGTCACGGTGCTGAAGGTCAACGGCTTCATCGCGACCCTCGGCGTCGGCCTCATCCTCCAGGGTGTGCTCAACACGAACTTCCAGGGGAGCGCGGGCGCCGTTCCCTGGGACTTCCAGCTGATCGGCGCCACCGGCATCGGGCCGGTGCCGCTGTCGACCCTCATCATGATCGCGCTCGCGGTGGCCGTCTGGTTCCTGCTCGGGCGCACCCGCACCGGAGCGCATCTGTTCGCCGTCGGCGGCGACCCCGAGGTCGCCCGCCTCTCGGGGGTCCGCACGCGGCCGCCCCTCATCGCCGCGCACGTGATGTGCTCGCTGTTCGCCGGGCTCGCCGGACTCCTCCTCGCGAGCCGGCTCGGCGTCGGGAGCCCCACGGTCGGCCAGCAGGGCGGCTACGCGCTGCTGTCGATCGCGGCCGTCGTCCTCGGCGGCACGCTCCTCCTCGGAGGGCGCGGGTCGATCTGGGGGACCATCGGCGGCGTCGCGATCTTCGCGGTGCTCGACAACGTCATGAGCGTCATGCAGGTGAACCCGTTCCTGAAGGACGTCGTCCGGGGCGTCGTCATCGTCGCAGCCGTCGCCGTGTACAGCCGCCGCGCGATCGTCCGCCGCCGGTCGCGGTTCGGCCCCGGGGGCACGAGGACGGGCGGGGATGCCGCGGCGATCGCGGCTGCCCCCGCGATGGCCGCCGCATCGGCCGCGCTCGATCCGACCACCACGACCGAAGGGGGTGCCCGGTGAACGCCCTCCGCACGCTCGTGAGCCCGCGCGGCGCCGTCTTCCTGCTGCTCGTGCTGCGGCTGGTCACCGTCACGATCCTGAACCCCTCGTTCGCGGAGCCCGGCCAGTTCATGCGCTACATCCAGCGCGTCGCGCCGGTGGCGATCATCGCGATCGGCCAGTACTTCGTGATCATCGCCGGCGAGTTCGACCTCTCGCAGGGCTCGCTCATCACCGCGCAGGTGATCATCGCGGGAAACCTCGTGGGGCAGGATGACGCCCGCACCATCCCGGTGCTCCTGCTGATGCTCGTCTTCGGCGTGCTGGTCGGCCTCGTCAACGGGCTGATCACCACCCTCCTGCAGGTGCCGTCGTTCATCGTGACCCTCGGCATGATGCTCGCCCTCCTCGGCGGCGTCATGTGGTGGACGGGCGGCGCGGCGACGGGCAACCCCGCCGACAGCTTCCGTCAGATCGGGCGGGGCGGCATCCGCGACCTCCCCGTCATCGACTTCCTGCCGTTCTCGGTGCTCGTGCTCGCCGGCTGGCTGGCCCTCGGGATCTGGCTCACCCGGCGCCCCTACGGCAAGGTCCTCATCGCCCTCGGCGACAACCGTCGTGCGACGCGGTACGCGGGCGCCCGCTCCTGGTGGATCACCACCCGCGCGTTCATCATCTCGTCGGTCTCGGCCACCGTCTCGGGCGTGCTCCTCGTCGGCTACGCGGGCGTCCACCCGTCGGTCGGCCGCGGCTACGAGTTCATCGCCATCACCGCCGTCGTCCTCGGCGGGGTCGTCCTCGGCGGCGGTCGCGGCTGGATCGTCGCCGCCGCGGCGGGAGCGTTCGTCCTCGAGGCGCTGTTCCTCGTCCTCAACATCTCGGGCGTCCCCTCGTCGCTGCGCGACGCGGTCCAGGGCGCCATCATCATCGCCGCCGTCGCCTACTCCGGCGTCGTCTTCCGGTCCCGCCGCCGCGCGGCACCGGCATCCGCTTCTCCCGATCCGGGGAAGGAGCCGGACGCGCCCGCGCGCCCCCCGGCTCGCACGTCCGCACCAGCTGCCCTCGGCTCCGAGGGTGTCGCAGAAACCAGAGCAGAAACCAGAGGAGACTAGCAATGCGACGATCGACGACGATCGCCACCGCTGCCGTGGCGCTGATCGGGGTGTTCGCCCTCGCCGGCTGCACCACCGATCCGAGTGTGACCCCGCCGGCCGCGACCGACCCCGCTCCCAGCGAGTCGGCATCGGCCAACGAATGGTTCGACCAGGAGGTCTTCGACACGCAGGATGCCCAGCGCGGCGTCGCGCCCGAGGGCCCCGCCGACGAGCCGTACCTGCAGTACATCAACGCCGAGATGGTCGACACCGCGGAGTTCGCGAGCGAGGGCGCCAAGAAGGCGTGCTTCGCGAACGCCTCGATCTCGAACCCGTGGCGCCAGACCGGCTGGATCACGATGAACCAGCAGCTCAAGGTGCTCCAGGACGAGGGTGTGATCAGCGAGATGGAGACCCGCGATGCGCAGGACTCCGATGACACGCAGATCGCCGACATCGACTACTTCATCGCCGAGGGCGGCTGCGATGTCTTCCTCATCTCGCCCAACAGCACGGCGGCGATGACCCCGGCGGTGGAGCGCGCGTGCGACACCGGCAAGCCGGTGATCGTGTTCGACCGCGGTGTGCAGACCGACTGCCCGGTCACGTTCATCCACCCCATCGGCGGCTTCGCCTGGGGCATCGACACGGCCGAGTTCCTCATCGAGAACCTGGAGCCGGGCGACAAGGTCGTGGGCCTGCGCATCCTCCCGGGCGTCGACGTCCTCGAGCAGCGCTGGGCCGCGGCCGAGAAGCTCTTCACCGAGGCCGGCATCGAGGCCGTCGACCACTTCACGGGCGCCGACCCCGCGGAGATCAAGAGCATCATCAGCGACGAGCTCGCCAAGGGCGACGTCAAGGGCATCTGGATGGATGCCGGCGACGGCGCGGTCGCGGCGATCGAGGCGTTCGAGGATGCCGGTGTCGACTACCCGGTGATGACCGGTGAGGACGAGATGAGCTTCCTGCGCAAGTGGAAGGAGACGGGCCTGACCGGGCTCGCCCCCGTCTACTCCAACTTCCAGTGGCGGACCCCGCTGCTGGCGGCGCAGAAGATCTTCGCCGGCGAGGAGATCCCCAAGGAGTGGGTCCTCCCGCAGAGCCCGATCACGGTCGACGAGCTCGACCAGTACCTGGCGGCCAACGAGGGCATGCCCGACGGCCACTACGCGAAGTTCGGCGGCGAGAACCTGCCCGGCTTCCCCGAGGTCTGGCAGCAGCGCCAGATCCCGTAACCGGCACGTCGCGGCGTCTCGTCTCGCTGCGCTCGCTCAACGGCCGCGGGCTCTCACCCGCCGGTCGTTGAGCGAGTCGCAGGCGAGACGTGACGCGACATCCCCTCGCGAAAGGACACCATGCCGCGCACCATCGGCGTCAACACCTGGGTGTGGACCTCGCCGCTCACGGACGAGACCCTCCCCGGCCTCGTCGGCAAGGTCGCCGATCTCGGGTTCGACGCGATCGAGCTGCCGCTGGAGAACCCGGGCGACTGGGATCCCGTACGCACCCGCGACCTCCTCGACGAGCGAGGACTCGCCCCCGTCGTGGTCGGCGCGATGGGCCCCGGCCGCTCCCTCGTCGCGCGCGCCGGTGACGTGGCGGCCACGCAGGAGTATCTGCGCCACTGCCTCCGCGCCGCCGCCGCGCTCGGCGCGACGCGGGTGGCGGGGCCGTTCTACGCGCCCACCGGCGTCACCTGGCGCATGGCCGACACCGAGCGCGCCGCGGTCGAGGAGGAGCTGCGCGAGAACCTCGCCCCGCTCGTCGACGAGGCCGGCGGCGCCGGCATCCGGCTGGCCGTCGAACCGCTCAACCGCTACGAGACGAGCATCCTCAACACCGTCGATCAGGCGCTCGCCGCCCTCGGCCCGCTCCTCGGGGACGGACTCGGCCTGGCGCTGGACACCTATCACCTGAACATCGAGGAGAAGCGCCCCGCCGACGCCATCCGCCGCGCGGGCGGCTCGATCGCCCACGTCCAGGTCTGCGGCAGCGACCGTGGGGCGGTCGGCGCCGATCACACCGACTGGCCCGGCATCCTCCAGGCCCTCGACGACGCCGGGTACGACGGCGTCCTCGGGCTCGAGAGCTTTACCGGCGAGAACGCGACGATCGCCGTCGCCGCGTCGGTGTGGCGGCCCCTCGCCGACTCGCAGGACGCCCTCGCCGCCGACTCCCTCGCGTATCTTCGAGCACACGACGCGAAGGAGCATCATGGCTGAGCATCCGGTGACGCTGTTCACGGGGCAGTGGGCCGATCTGCCGTTCGAAGAGGTCGCGCGGCTCGCGGCGGGATGGGGGTACGACGGGCTCGAGATCGCGGCATCCGGTGACCACCTCGACCTTCGGCGGGCCGATGAGGATGACGCCTACGTGCGGTCCCGGCTCGACACCCTCGAGCGGCACGGGCTGCGGGTGTTCGCGATCTCGAACCACCTCGCCGGGCAGGCGGTGTGCGATGCGCCGATCGATTTCCGTCATCAGGCGATCCTCCGCGACTACGTGTGGGGCGACGGGGATGCCGAGGGCGTGCGGCAACGGGCCGCCGAGGATATGAAGCGCTCGGCGCGCGTCGCGCGCAAGCTCGGCATCGACACGGTCGTCGGGTTCACGGGATCGTCGATCTGGCCGTACCTGGCGCTCTTCCCGCCGGTGCCGCCGTCGGTGATCGAGGCCGGGTACGAGGACTTCGCCGACCGCTGGAATCCGATCCTCGACGTGTTCGACGACGAGGGCGTGCGCTTCGCCCACGAGGTGCACCCGGGCGAGATCGCCTACGACTACTGGACGTCTCAGGCGGCCCTCGACGCGATCGGGCGCCGGCCGGCGTTCGGGTTCAACTGGGACCCCTCGCACATGATGTGGCAGGGGATCGACCCGGTGGGATTCATCGTCGACTTCGCCGACCGGATCTACCACGTGGACTGCAAGGACACCCGGCTCCGGCCGCGGACGGGCCGGGCCGGCGTGCTCGGGTCGCACCTGCCGTGGGGCGACCCCCGGCGCGGCTGGGACTTCGTCTCGACCGGGCACGGCGACGTGCCGTGGGAGGATGCGTTCCGCGCCCTCGACGGCATCGGCTACGCGGGTCCCATCTCGATCGAATGGGAGGATGCCGGTATGGACCGCCTGCACGGCGCGGCCGAGGCCCTGCGCTTCGTGCGATCGCTCCTGTGGAAGAGCCCCACGGCATCCTTCGACGCCGCCTTCACCCACCAGGAGATCCCGTGAGCATCCGTCATACCGTCGTCTTCCGCCTCGCTCACGAGGTCGGCTCCGCGCCCGAGCGGGCGTTCCTCTCCGACGCCCGCCGCATCCTGTCGGCGATCCCCGGCGTGACGGACTTCCAGATCAGCGCGCAGGTGAGCCCGAAGAGCACGCTCACCCACCAGTTCGCGATGGACTTCGCCGACCAGGCCGCATACGACGCCTACGACGCGCACCCCGACCACGTCGCCTTCGTGCGGGAGCGCTGGATCCCCGAGGTCGCCGAGTTCCAGGAGTACGACTTCACCGTCCTCTGACGGCGACGGCGACGGCGGCGATGGCGGCGCCGCGGCCGACGGATGCCGTCAGGGGCGGATGTCCTCAGGGGCGGACGCCGGTCGTCAGCGCGTGGAGGAGCCGGGTGAGGCTCCGGATCTCCTCCTCCGGCCAGTCCTCGAGGTTCCGCAGCAGCAGGTCCTCCTGCGGGAGGCGCGCCGCGGTGAGCCGCTCGAGCCCGAGGGCGGTCGGCGACAGCAGGCTGGAACGGCCGTCGCGCGGGTCGGGGGAGCGCTCGACCAGCCCGAGGGACTCGAGCTCGCGCACGGTCCGCGACAGCTGCCCCTTGTCGACGAGAAGGTCTTCGGCGAGCGTCGCCTGTGTGACCGACTTCCGGCTGACGATCGTCGTGAACACCTTGTAGGCGCCCGGCAGCATGCCCGGGCTCACCCGATGGGCGTTCTCGGTGATGATCCGGCGGAAGTGGTGGATCAGCTCGCTGAACTGGGCCTCGAGGGCGCGCACCGCGTCGGTGCGCGCCTCTCGGGTCTCGGTGGTCGACATCGGATCGACCCTAACGCGCCTCGTCCGGTCGGGCGTGACCGGGCCGGTAGGACGAGCCGGCGCCGGCATCGGCATCCACGGTCCGCACGGAGCCCGTGGCAGTGAGGGTTCCCATCGCCTCGGGCACCGACACGGTCGCGAGGTCCGCCTCGCCGGCCTGCAGGCGCTCCGTCGTCGTCATCGTCGTCAGCGGCTTGTTCGGCAGGAACACGATCGCGAGGAGGCTCAGCACGGCGAAGGGCACCGCGATGAGGAACGAGTGCGAGATGCCGTTCGCGTAGATGTCCTCGAAGACGACCCGCAGCGCCTCGGGCATCGCCGAGACCTGGGGGAGCGTCCCCGACTGCAGCTGCGCGGCCCATGTCTGCGCGTCGGCGCCGAGGGACGCCAGCGCCGCCATGATGTCATCGGTCCGCTCGGTGACGAGCTCGGTGACGCGGGTGGCGAGGGCGGCGCCCATGACCGAGACGCCGATCGTGCCGCCGAGGCTCCGGAAGAACGTGACTCCCGAGCTCGCGACGCCGATCTGCGTCGGCTCGGTCGTGTTCTGCACCACGAGCACGAGGTTCTGCATGGTCATGCCGACACCGGCGCCCAGCAGGAACATGTAGAGCGAGACGAGCGTGAAGTCCGTGTCGTAGTGGATCGTCGACAGCAGGGTCGAGCCCGCGATGAGGAACACCGCGCCGACGACGAGGAACGCCTTCCACTTGCCGAAACGGGTGATGAGGGCGCCGACGCCGATCGATGCGACGAGCAGGCCGCCGATCATCGGGATCGTCATGATGCCGGCCTCGGTGGGCGTCGCGCCGCGCGCCAGCTGCATGTACTGGCTGAGGAAGACCGACGCGCCGAACATCGCGATGCCCGTCGCGATCGACGCGATGACCGACAGCGTGAAGGTGCGGTTGCGGAAGAGCGACAGCGGCACGAGGGGCTCGCGCGAGCGCAGCTCGACGACGACGAACAGCACCGCGCCGAGCACGGCCCCGCCGACCATGAGGACGGTCTCGGTGCTCCACCACTCGAACGAGTCGCCGGCGAGGGTGACCCAGATGAGCAGGAGCGAGACGGACACCGACAGGAGGACGATGCCGAGGTAGTCGATGGAGGTCTTCTTCTTCGGGCGTGCCGGCACGTGGAGCGTCTGCTGCACGAGGATCAGCGCGATGATCGCGACGGGAAGGGCGACGAAGAAGTTCCAGCGCCAGCCCCACGCGTCGGTGATGACGCCGCCCAGGAGCGGCCCGCCGATCGTGGCGACCGCCATCACGGCGCCGAACAGGCCCATGTACCGGCCGCGCTCGCGCGGGCTGATGATGTCGGCCATGAGCACCTGGCTGAGCGCCGCGAGACCGCCCGCACCGATGCCCTGCACCGCGCGGAACGCGATCAGCATTTCGGGGTTCTGCGAGAACCCGGCGGCGGCGGTCGCCAGGACGAAGATGACGATCGCGAGCTGGTAGAGCACCTTGCGGTTCGTCAGGTCGGCGAGCTTGCCCCAGATCGGGGTCGAGATCGCCGTCGTCAGCAGGGTGGCGGTGACGACCCAGGTGAAGGCGACCTGGTTGCCGTCGAGGTCGTGGATGATGACGGGGAGGGACGTGGACACGACGGTCGATGCGAGCATCGACACGAACATGCCGAGGAGGAGGCCGGAGAGCGCCTCGAGCACCTGGCGGTGCGTCATGCGCGGTTTCTCGACGGCGTCGGACGAGGGAGTGGACATGCGGTTCCTTGCGACAGTTAGTTGATGTAGGTCAACGGTTGAGATCGGTCAACTATATGTCCAATCGTTGACGCACGTCAACTATTCCCGCCGCTGAGGGATCGGCGCGGATTCGCGAGGATGCGCTCGCGGGGATCCAGCCGCCGAGATGCGTCGGCGGGGATCAGTCGGCGAGGGCGAGCGCGCGGAACGGCTCGCGCGGCCGGGCCGGCGCGACGGGAGCGGCATCCGCCGTCGGGACCTGCGCGCGGCGCAGCGTCGTCCGACGGTAGAGCTCGTCGATGAGCTCGGTCGCGAGTCCCACGAGCATCCGGATCTCGCGGTCGTCGCGATCCACCCACGCGCAGCGCGGCTCGTCGCCCACCGGCACGAAATCGGAGTGCTCCTCCCAGACGACGAGCGTGCGCTCGGCGCCCAGCACGTGCTGCTGCCACCACACCTGGCGGAGGTAGGTGCGCGGGATCGAGCGCCACGTCTTGTTCGTGGTCTTGATCTCGCAGAGGGTCACGCGGCCCGAGGCGTCGACGGAGATGCCGTCGGGCGTCGCCAGATGCCGCTTCTCGACCTCGGCGTGGAAGAGGGCCGACGAGGGCTGGATCGCGTGCGTCGCCGCGACCCATGCCGCGATCTCGGGCTCGCGGCGGCGGCCGTGCGCCGTGTAAGCGTTGCCCGAGAAGCTCGACCCGCCCGAGAGCTTCGCGTCGGCGGCGCGCTGGATCGCGTTGCCGCTCGTCAGCTGTGCGACATCGGTGGCCGTGATGCCGCGCGAGCGCGCCCGCATCCAGCCCACGCGGTCGCGGGAATCGGCGATGATGCGGGATGCCAGGGCCGGCGCGACGCGTGCGATGGCCTCCGGACTCATGTCTTCGAGGGTAGCCCGCGGATCCGACCCTGCTCCGCGCGACACCCCTCCGGCGCGCTCGCCGGTCCCTCGGCGCGATCGTTATGCGACCGACACGAGTCCGCGCGCCCCGTCCCTCTAGCTTGTGAACATGGACCCCGCCGCGACCGACGACACCGACGCCCGCCGAAGAGGAGGACGCGCGGCCGCGGCGATCGCCGCCTGCGCCCTCCTCGTCCTCCTCGTGGCCGGCTGCTCGGCCGGCGCCGGCGACGCGGCCCCGCAGTTCGGTGGCTCGGCCGACGGTCCCGCCGCCGAAGGGGACGACGGCGGAGAGGGCGGCGGCGAGGACTCGGATGCGGATCGCGCCGTGATCGTCGAGGGATGGATGTCGATGACGGTGGACGATGTTCTCGCCGCCTCGGGCAGCGCTCAGCAGGTCGTCGACCGGGCCGGAGGTCGAGTGGAGGGGCGCGAGGAGTCGAGTGGCGGCGACGACACGTGGTCGACGCTCGAGCTGCGCGTGCCCTCCGATGCGCTCGACCGCGTCGTCGCAGAGCTCCGCGCACTCGGCGAGGTCGACCACATCACGACGACCTCGAGCGACGTGACGGATGCCGTGCGCGACATCGACGCGCGGGTCGACGCCCTGGAGGCGACGCTCGTGCGCTTGCAGTCCTTCCAAGCGAAGACCGCCACCGTCGACGATCTGCTGGAGATCGAGCGCGAGGTGAGCGAGCGGCAGGCGGACCTCGAGCGCCTCCGCGCGGAGCAGGCGTCGTACGCCGACCGCATCCAGTTCTCTGCGCTCCGTCTCGAGCTGCGGTCCGAGGGGGCGCCCTCCGCGGCGGCGCCGGGCACGTTCGGCGACGGGTTCCTCGCCGGCTGGGGCGCCCTCGTCGCCTTCGTCGGGACTGTTCTCGTCGTCTTCGGCGCGCTCGTGCCCTGGATCGTCGTGTTCGGGGCGCTGACCCTCCTCGTCCTCTGGATCGTCCGGAGTCTCCGTCGTCGTCGCCGCGTCACCGCGCCGGCCGCGCCGGCCCCGCCGGTGCCGCCCTCCGCGTGAGGTCGGCGCCCCGGCGCCGGGGCGATTTGGGCTGGTCGACGCGATGACGTAGAGTGGAAGCAAGCCAAAGACCGCTGGTCTCGGTTGCGCCCGCGAGGGAACAGCCGACGAAGCTCTGCATCGCAGAGGCCCGCGCAGGTACACAGAATTCTTCGGGAAACCGATTCGAAGCTCCGTGCGCTTGCGCCGGAGCTTCTGTCATGTGTGGAGCGGATCGACCGTCGTGTCGAGGCCCACGCTCCGCCACCGTGGAGCGTCACGTACACACAAGGAGTGGCCATGGCGCAGAAGGAAGCATCGGTCGCCGAGCTCACGAAGAACTTCGAGGGTTCGACCGCCGTTCTGCTCACCGAGTACCGCGGTCTGACGGTTGCCCAGCTCAAGGAGCTGCGCAACAGCATCCGTCAGGACGCGGAATACGCCGTGGTGAAGAACACGCTGACCAAGATCGCCGCGCGCAACGCGGGGGTCGAAGGACTGGACGACGAGCTCACCGGCCCGTCTGCCATCGCCTTCGTGCACGGTGACCCTGTCGCCGTCGCCAAGGGTCTGCGTGCCTTCGCCAAGGCACACCCTCTGCTGGTGATCAAGGGCGGCTACTTCGACGGTGCCGCGCTGACCGCAGCCGAGGTGAACAAGCTCGCCGATCTCGAGAGCCGTGAAGTCCTGCTGGCGAAGCTCGCCGGTGCGATGAAGGCCTCGCTGACCAAGGCGGCCTACGTCTTCAACGCGCTCCCGTCGAAGGCCGTTCGCACGGTCGACGCGCTGCGCGAGAAGCAGGAGTCCGCGGCCTGAATCCGGGCTTCGGCATAAGCACAACCCCAATCAAGGAGAATCATCATGGCAAAGCTCAGCACTGAGGAGCTGCTCGACGCGTTCAAGGAGCTCACGCTCATCGAGCTCAGCGAGTTCGTCAAGGCCTTCGAGGAGGCCTTCGACGTGACCGCCGCCGCCCCCGTCGCGGTCGCCGCTGCCGGCGCCCCGGCCGGTGGCGCCCCCGCCGACGAGGTCGAGGAGAAGGACTCGTTCGACGTCGTCCTCGAGGCCGCCGGCGACAAGAAGATCCAGGTCATCAAGGTCGTCCGCGAGCTCACCTCGCTCGGCCTCGGTGAGGCGAAGGCCGTCGTCGACGGTGCTCCGAAGGCCGTCCTCGAGGGCGCCAACAAGGAGACCGCCGACAAGGCGAAGGCCGCTCTCGAAGAGGCCGGCGCGACGGTTACCCTGAAGTAATCTCGCTGACGCGAATCGAAGGCCCCCGGGTTCGTCCCGGGGGCCTTCTGCGTCCCCGCGGCATCCGCGTCCCCGGCATCCGTTCCCCCGGCATCCGCGTCCCCGGCATCCGGGCCTCCGGCATCCGCGTCTGTCGCCCATCCCACGGGGTCTCGCCGAACCCACACCCGATGTGCGGTCCGGATCGTGTGGGTTCGCCCAACCCACGGGGTCTGGGCGCACTGGTGGGGCAGGGGAGGAAGGCTACTCGGGGGTCGACTCGCGGATGAGCTCGGCATCCAGGACCGCGGAGCTCTGGGCGTCGACGGCCGACGTCGTGCTCCGGACGATCAGTCGCGCGTGCATCTGCACGTCGGCGGTGGGCCGGTCGGGGTCGGCGATGTGGGCCAGCAGCATCTCCACGGCCGCACGGCCCTGTTCGCGCGGGACCTGCTGCAGTGTGGTCAGGGAGAACATCTCGGCGTACTCGTGATCGTCGATGCCGACCACGCTCAGGTCTCCCGGGACGTGGATGCCGAGCCGGCGCGCGGCGATGATGGCACCGACCGCGACCTCGTCGCAGACCGCGACGAGCGCGGTCGGACGCCGGCGGGGATCGCCGAGCATGTCGACCGCCGATTCGTAGCCGCCCGGCAGCGACACGTCGGAGCGGACGTGGCGGATCCGGTCGGCGACACCCGCTTCGGCCATCGCCGCCTCGTAGCCCGACAGTCGCTGCCGGTCGACATGCGCCCAGTGCGGCCCGATGCCGCCGCCGAGGAACGCGATCTCGGAGTGTCCGAGCCCGAGCAGATGCTCGGTGGCGCGGCGAGCGGCGTAGTCGTCGTCGATCGCGATGAGGCTGGCGCCGTCGCCGGTGCCGACGACGCTGACGATCGGACGCCCGATCTGCACGAGCTGCTCGAGTTCGTGGTCCTGCGGCTCGAGCCCGACCGCGATGAGCCCGTCGAACCGCTTGCGGGCGAGGAAATCGCCGAAGATCCGTGCACGGCCGGGCGTGCCGGGCTTGGCGTCGTAGAGCGTGAGGTCCATCCCCTCCTCGAGGAGCGCCTGCTGGATCCCCTCGAGCACCTCGGCGAAGAACCACCGGTTGACGTACGGCATGACGACGCCGATGTTCTGCGTGCGCCCGGTCGCGAGACTCACGGCGCTCGTGGAGGGGACGTAGCCGAGGTCGTCCGCGGCGGCACGCACCCGCTGGCGCGTGGCATCCGAGACGTAGCCGCTGCCGGTCAGCGCGCGACTGGCCGTGGCCTTCGACACGCCCGCCCGCGCGGCGACGTCAGCGATGCCGGCCATGAACTCCCCTTCGAGTCGAATCGGGGGAACTCTATCCGATCGCCCCAATTTATGGAACCGGTTGCGAAGCGCGTGACCCCGCAGAACTCCGCTCATGACGGGCCGTTATCGGGTTGTGATGAAGGCCTGGTTGTGAGTTCGCCCAGCGTTCCCCTAGCCTGGCCTGGAAGCGGTTCCCTATCGGGGAATCGGCGTGCACCCGGAGCGTTCCGGGCACTCAACGAGGAGGAATCACATGGGGATGGCACAGCGACGTCTACTCGCCCCGCTCGCCGTCATCGGCGTCGCCGGTATCGCGCTCGCAGGCTGCAGCGGCGGCCCGGGCTCCGGCAACAACGGCAACAACAACTCGGGCGGCGCGGACGACAATGTCGTGACCGTCTACGGCACGATCGCCGACACCGAAGCCGAACTGCTCGAGCAGTCGTGGGCCGACTTCGAGGAGTCGTCGGGCATCGACATCAAGTACGAGTCGTCCAAGGAGTTCGAGGCGCAGATCGCCGTGCGCGCGCAGGGCGGCAGCGCCCCCGACATCGCGATCTTCCCGCAGCCGGGCCTCATGGCCGACATCGCGAACCTCGGCTACCTGAAGGAAGCTCCGGATGCCGTGAAGGCCAACGTCGAGTCCGGGTGGACCGAGGACTGGGCGAACTACGCCACGGTCGACGGCACGCTCTACGGCGCGCCGCTCATGGCCAGCGTCAAGGGGTGGATCTGGTACTCGCCCTCGTTCTTCGCCGACAACGGCTACGAGGTCCCGACCGATTGGCAGGGTCTCCTCGACCTGACCGCGCAGATCCAGGCCGACACCGACAAGGCGCCCTGGTGCATCGGCTTCGGCTCGGACGCCGCGACCGGATGGCCGGGAACCGACTGGATCGAGGACCTGGTCCTGCGTCAGTCCGGCACCGACGTCTACGACTCGTGGATCGCCAACGAGACCCCGTTCACCGACCCCGCCATCAAGTCGGCGTTCGACGAGTTCGGCAAGATCGCGCTGAACCCCGACTACGTCAACGCGGGCTTCGGCGGCACGGACACGATCGTCACGACGCCCTTCGGCGACCCGGCCCAGGCCCTCGTCGACGGTGACTGCGCCCTGCACCACCAGGCCTCGTTCTACGACGGCTTCGTGTCGGATGCCGGCGGCGAGGTCGCCGAGGACGGCGACATCTGGGCCTTCCTGATGCCTCCGTTCGAAGCGGGCGGCTCGAGCGACGCGGCGGTCGTCACCGGTGGTGGCGAGATCGTCGCCGCGTTCGACGACGCCGAGTCGACTCAGAAGGTGCAGGAGTACCTCTCCAGCCCCGAGTGGGCGAACTCGCGCGTCGGCCTCGGCGGCGTCATCAGCGCCAACAAGGGCCTCGACCCGGCCAACGCCTCGAGCAACATCCTGAAGGCGGCCATCGAGATCCTGCAGGCCGACACGACCACGTTCCGCTTCGACGCGTCCGACCTCATGCCGGGTGCGGTCGGCTCGGGCACGTTCTTCAAGGGCATGGTCGACTGGGTCAACGGCTCCGACACGGACAGCGTGCTCCAGCAGATCGAGTCGGGCTGGCCGTCCGAGTGATCTGACGCGGAGTGGGACCGTCCCGATGGGGCGGTCCCACTCCCCACTCTCGCGGCGGTAGCCCGCCGCCGCCGAGTCCGATGTCGCACTCGAAAGGCTCCCATGACCATCCAAGACTTCTTCCGGTGGCTGTCCACCCTCAACCCGTGGCTGGAGATCGTCGTCATCGTCGGCGTGTTCCTGGCCGTGGTGGCACTCATCCTGTTCCTCATCGAGATCGCGCCGCGACCCGGCCGCATCTACACGATCATCCGACTGATCGCGTGCGTCGTCGGTCCCGCGCTCGTTCTCGTCATCATGCAGTCCTGGATCGAGGCGGCGGCAGCCGCAGCTGTGCTGGGTCTGTTGTTCTTCTTCCTCGACAAGCGCGCCAAAGGCGGCGCGGGGTCGATCTTCCAGCTCGTCGGGTTCCTGACGCCGGCGCTGGCGCTGCTGACCGTGGGGCTGATCATCCCGACGATCCAGACGATCTTCCAGGCGTTCATGAACAAGACCGGCACGACGTTCGTGGGCTTCGAGAACTTCGCGTGGATCTTCACGCAGCCTCAGAACGTCCGCGTCATCGTCAACACGATCATCTGGGTGCTCGTGGCACCGGTGATCTCGACGATCGCAGGCCTCGCGTACGCGTACTTCATCGACAAGACCCGCGGCGAGAAGTTCTACAAGATCCTCGTGTTCATGCCGATGGCGATCTCGTTCGTCGGCGCGTCGATCATCTGGCGCTTCATGTACACGGCGCGTCCCGAGGGGCAGAACCAGATCGGCTTCCTGAATCAGGTGATCGTGTGGTTCGGGGGAGACCCGTACAACTTCCTCGCCGACGATCCGTGGAACACGTTCTGGCTCATCGTCGTGTTCATCTGGATCCAGACCGGTTTCGCGATGGTCGTGCTCTCGGCTGCCATCAAGGGCGTGCCCGGTGAGCAGCTGGAGGCGGCCGAGCTCGACGGCACGAACGCCTGGCAGCGCTTCATCAACGTGGTGGTGCCCGGCATCCGCCCGGCGCTCATCGTCGTGCTGACGACGATCTCGATCGGCTCGCTGAAGGTGTTCGACATCGTCCGCACCATGACCGCCGGCGCCAACAGCACCTCGGTCCTGGCGAACGAGATGTACACCCAGTTCCGCAGCTTCGAGCAGGGGCGCTCGGCCGCCTTCGCGCTCATCCTGTTCGTGCTGGTGCTGCCGATCGTGGTGTACAACGCCGTGCAGCTGAAGAAGCAGAGGGAGATCCGCTGATGACCGTCGCACCCGCAGCCCTGTCGGTCGACGACCAGACGGCACGTCGCGTGAAGCGCGGCGAGAAGAAGATGTTCACCGGCACGAAGAAGCGCCTCAGTTCGCCGTGGGCGACGGCGGCGGCGCTCATCATCGCCGCCGTCTGGACGGTGCCGACCTTCGGCCTCTTCCTCACCTCGTTCCGTCCTCGCGAGTTCATCAACACCACCGGCTGGTGGACGATCTTCGAGAACTGGGGCTTCACGCTCGACAACTACGCCACGGCCCTGCAGACCGGCAACAGCCAGCTCAACATGGCCGGCGCGTTCGTCAACTCGTTCGCGATCACGATCCCGGCCACCGTGCTGCCGATCGCCATCGCGCTCCTGGCGGCGTACGCCTTCGCATGGATGGACTTCCGCGGCAAGAACATCCTCTTCATCGGGGTGTTCGCCCTGCAGATCGTCCCGATCCAGATGGCTCTCATCCCCGTGCTGCAGTTCTTCGCGAGGGGCGAGATCCTCGGGTTCCCCGTCATCGAGGCATTCGGCTCGGTGGGCTACGCGCAGGTGTGGATCGCGCACACGATCTTCGGCCTGCCGCTCGTGATCTACCTGCTCCACAACTTCGTCTCGGAGATCCCGGGCGAGGTCATCGAGGCGGCACGCGTGGACGGCGCCGGTCACGGCCAGATCTTCTTCCGGATCATCCTGCCGCTGACCGCCCCGGCCATCGCGTCGGTCGCGATCTTCCAGTTCCTGTGGGTCTGGAACGACCTGCTCGTCGCGCTCATCTTCGCCGACGGCAACGTGGCGCCGATCACGAAGCTGCTCGCCGAGATGACGGGCAGCCGCGGTCAGGACTGGTACCTGCTGACGGCCGGCGCGTTCATCGCGCTGATCGTCCCGCTGATCGTGTTCCTGTCGCTCCAGCGGTTCTTCGTCCGCGGCCTGCTCGCGGGGTCGACCAAGGGCTAGGCGCCGAAGACGCCGAAAGGGACCGCTCCTCCGGGGGCGGTCCTTTTCGCTGCGCCGAGGGAGGGGGGTGCGCGGGAGGGGTGTCAGCCGCTGCAGCCGAGGCGCTGCTGCATCGAGGTCATCGCATCGATCTCGAACTGCTGCGCATTCTTCATGCGCTCGGCGACGGCCAGCACCTGCGGCTCGGAGCCGAGTTCGAGGATCGCCTCGGCCATGGGGATCGCGCCCTCGTGGTGGCGGATCATGAGGTCCAGGAAGAGGCAGTCGGCCTGCGCCCCGTCGGCGGCGGCGAGGTCGGCGAGCTCCGCGTCGCTCGCCATGCCCATCGCGACGCGCGCCTCTTCCTCGGTGAGCGGTGCGGCGGACACGCCATGACCGTGACCGGCATCGGATGCCGCCATCCACTGCATCGTCGGTGCGCCCGCCTGAGGGAGGCCCCACTGCACGAGCCAGCCGTACATGACGCCCTTCTGCTCCGACTGCCCGGTGGCGATGTCGTAGGCCAGCGTGCGGAGATCGCCATCGTCGGTCTTGCGGTAGATCGTCATGGCCATGTCGATCGCCTGCGCGTGGTGGACCTGCATGTCGCGCGCGAAGCCCGCCTCGGCCGAGGCGTCGCCTGGCGTCGTCGGTGCGATGTCGAAGGTGCTGAAGCGTCCGATCGCGAATGCCGTACCCGCGATCGCGAGGGCGACCAGCAGCACGGCCCACCACGGCGGGAGCGTCCGGGTGCCGGCGGCCCCGGCATCCGTCGCGGTGTCGCTCACGGAATCCTCCCCGATCAGGACTGCTTGCCGGGGGCGTCGAGCGCCCCGGTGCACGCCGCGTTCGGCTCGGGCGCGTTCGTGCTGCGCCAGTACGCCGCGAGGAACTCGCCGATGCGCTCGTCGTCGGCCGACTCGACCTGCAGCTGCGCGTTCCACGCGCTCGCGACGATCGGCGACGGGAGCCCGTCGTAGGGGGAGAGGATGACGTAGCTGGAGGGCAGCTGCTCGCGGAGCTTCGCGACGTCGGCCTCGCCGACGCGCGCGGGATCGTAGGTGATCCAGACGGCGCCGTGCTCGAGCGAGTGCACCGCGTTGACGTTCGGCACCGGCTCCGAGTAGACGCCGCAGTTGAGCCACACGGCGTTGTGGTCGCCGCCGGCGGGCGGCGTCTGCGCGTACGCGACCTCGCCCTCGACGTGCGTGGCGGAGTTCGTGAAGGTCTCGACGCCGGTGATGGCGGAGCCGTCGCTGTCGCCGCGCTCGAGCGTGACCGGTCGCGGCGTGAAGATGATCGACGCCGCGATGAGGGCCACGACCGCGAGGCCGGCGGTCGAGCCGATGACCCACCAGAGGACCTTGCTGCGGCGGCGCTTCTCGAGCTGGCGCTGGTACTCGGCGAGCTTCGCCTGCTTCTGCTGCTCGCGCTGCTGCTTGGCGGTCTGGTTCAGCTGGGCCTGCGTCGCGGGGTTTCCGCTCGCGCGCTTGCCGGAGGGGGAAGTCGGGGTCATGTGCTGTGATCTCGGCTCGGGGATGACGGGAAGCATCCGGCGCGGCGCACACGGACGGATCAATCCTATGCACCCACATGGGCCGACTGGCTGGGAAGACGCTAAGATCGAGAGGTCTTCGAATCGATTCGGACGCTCCTGCCGCCGGAAAACTTCCGTCCCGACGGCGCAAGCCTTCGCGGCGCCGATCGCTTCCTCTCCGCCCCTCTCCCGCAAGGACCCCGTGCGCGACACCGCCTCCCTCCCGATTCCCCCCGCCGCAAACCCGACGGCCCGCCCTGCCGGCACCGGGGCCATCCGCACGATCGGCAGCCACCCCGCGACGGCGCCCATCGTCCTCCACCCCGGCGACCGCATCTCGACGCCGCGGCGCGTCCTCTACGTCATCCTCCTCGGGGCGCTCACGGCCCTCGGCCCGTTCACGATCGATCTCTACCTGCCCGCCTTCCCCGTGCTGCGGGAGGACTTCCAGACGACGGATGCCGCGATCCAGCTGACGCTCACGGGCACCATGATCGGGTTCGCGCTCGGCCAACTGATCGTCGGCCCTCTGAGCGACAAGGTCGGGCGCCGGCTGCCGCTGCTGGCGGTCACGGCGCTCCACGTGCTCGCCAGCACCGCGGCCGCCCTCGCCCCGACGCTCGAGCTCCTCTCGGTCGCCCGCGTGCTGATGGGGGCCGGAGCGGCAGCCGGCGGCGTCGTCGCCGCGGCGATCGTCCGCGACCTGTTCGGCGGGCGTCGCCTGGTGGTCATGCTGTCGCGGCTCGCCCTCGTCTCGGGCGTCGCCCCGGTGCTCGCGCCGCTCGTCGGATCGGGGCTGCTCCTGGTCACCTCGTGGCGCGGCATCTTCGCCGTGCTCGCGATCTACGGCGCGGTCATGCTCGTCTCGGCGATCATCTTCATCCCCGAGACCCTTCCGCCCGCGCGGCGCCAGGACCGTGGGACGACGACCGTGTGGCAGCGGTATCGGAGCGTCTTCGGCGATCGCGTGTTCATCGGCGTGCTGATCATCGGCGGCATGACGTTCTCCGGACTGTTCTCCTACCTGTCGGCATCCTCGTTCCTCTTCCAGGAGTCCTACGGCTTCGACGCGCAGCAGTACGGACTGCTCTTCGCGGCGAACTCGCTCGGCGTCGTGCTCGGCGTGCAGGCCGCCTCCCGGCTCGCCGCCCGCTTCGGCCCGCAGTGGGTGCTGGCCTGGTCGACATCGGTGCTCGTGGTCGCGGCCGCAGCGATCATCCTGACCGATCAGCTGGGCCTCGGGCTCTGGGGCACGATCGTCCCGCTCTTCTTCTTCATGACCGCCTGCGGCTTCACGTTCCCGTGCGTCCAGGTGCTCGCCCTCGACCGGCACGGCAACGCGGCCGGCACCGCGCAGTCGATCGTCGGCGCGACGAACTTCGGCGTCGCCGGGCTGATCTCGCCCCTCGTGGGGTGGATCGCGAAGGACGCCGGCATCACCGCGACGACGATGGCCTCGGTGATGGTGGGCTGCGCCGTCATCGGCCTGGCATCCCTCTGGCTGATCGTCCGCCCGCGGACGGTGGAGCGCCTCGCGCCGTAGGCTCCGCTCGTCGATCGCGCATCGGTGAGCGACGGAGTGCGGCAGCGCCGTTACGCTGGGTCGATGCGCGTCACCGATGTCGAGATCACCTGGGGCCTCCAGCGCCTCGTCGTGGGGCTCGTCCTCGTGACAGCAGCCGTCGTGCTCGGTATCGCCGTCGCGCTCGAGACGGACATCGACATCGACACGTGGTGGAACACGACGGTGGGCTCGGTGCTCCCCGGGCTCAACCACCTGTCGTTCGCCCTCGACTTCCTGGGCGGCGGGTGGTTCGCCACGTACGTCGTGCCGCTCGGCGGATGCTTCGCGCTGGTCGCGGCGCGCCGGTGGCGATCCGGGCTCTACTTCGTGGCCGCCTCGGGGCTGAGCGCCGCGTTCGTCCAGCTGCTGAAGACGATCTTCGGACGCGTGCGTCCCGAGGACATGCTCGTGATCTCCGACCACGGCTCCTTCCCCTCGGGTCACACCGCCAACGCGGCGACGATCGCGGTCGCTCTCGCCATCATCTTCCCGCGCGTGTGGGTGGGGCTCCTCGGCGCCGCATGGGCCGCGCTCATGGCCTTCAGCCGCACCCAGGTGCACGCGCACTGGCTGAGCGACACGATCGGCGGGGTGCTCGTCGGCACGGGCGCGGCCCTCATCGTGGCAGCCGCGTTCACCCTGCCGCTGGCGAGGGAGCGCTCGCTAGGCTGAGCGCATGACCGCGCCCGAGGATGCCGCTGCCGCCGAACTCGCCCGTCTCCAGGCCGAGGCCGACGCCGCCGAGGCGGCGCTGAAGCTCGCTCAGGCCAAGGCCGCTCTCGCCGCCGCGCAGGCCGAGGCGGCGAGGGCCGGCGTCGCCGCCGCTGCCCCGGCATCCGTCCCGCCCGACGCCCCCGCCGCCGCGGCCGGCGAAGGCGCATCGGCGAGCGAAGGCGGTTCCCTGACAGACCAGCCTTCTCCGAGCGGTCCGCCTTCCCCGAGTGAGGCCGCAGCGGTGCCGGAGGCGGCACCGACCGCCGGACATGCCGGGCCGCTGGATGCCGACGAGATCGCGGCCGTCACGAAGGGCTACACCTTCGAGGGCCCCACGCTCGACCTCGGCGCCCTCATGAACACCGAGCCGGTGCCGAGCGCGCAGATCCGCATCCCGCTCGGCATGATGAACCGGCACGGCCTCGTGGCCGGCGCCACCGGAACCGGCAAGACGCGCACCCTGCAGGGTCTCGCCGAGCAGCTCGCGGCCAAGGGCGTGCCGGTGTTCGCCGCCGACATCAAGGGAGACCTGTCGGGCGTGGCGACCCCGGGCGTCTCGAACGAGAAGCTCCTCGCCCGCACGAGCGCCATCGGCCAGGAGTGGGCGCCGGCGGCATCCGTCACCGAGTACTTCGCGCTCGGCGGCATCGGCAAGGGCGTGCCGGTGCGGGCGACCGTGTCGGGCTTCGGGCCGCTGCTGCTCAGCAAGGTGCTCGGTCTCAACGCCACGCAGGAGTCGAGCCTCGGACTCGTGTTCCACTACGCCGACGCGAACGGGCTCGCGCTGGTCGACCTCTCGGACCTGCGGGCGGTCCTCAGCTACCTCACGAGCGACGACGGGAAGGCCGAGCTCAAGGAGCTCGGAGGACTCTCGGCGGCGACGGCGGGTGTCATCCTCCGCGAGCTCATCACCTTCGCCGACGAGGGCGCCGACGTCTTCTTCGGCGAGCCAGAGTTCGACGTCGCCGACTTCCTGCGCTCAGCGCCCGACGGGCGCGGGGTCATCTCGCTGCTGGAGGTCCCCGGGGTCGCCGACAAGCCGGCGCTCTTCTCGACCTTCCTCATGTACCTCCTCGCGGAGCTGTTCGAGATCCTCCCCGAGGTCGGCGACCTCGACAAGCCGAAGCTCGTCTTCTTCTTCGACGAGGCGCATCTGCTCTTCCGCGACGCGTCGAAGGACTTCCTCGCCGCGATCACGCAGACCGTCCGCCTCATCCGGTCCAAGGGGGTCGGGGTCTTCTTCGTGACGCAGACGCCGAAGGACGTTCCGGGGGATGTGCTCGCGCAGCTCGGTTCGCGCGTGCAGCACGCGCTGCGAGCCTTCACCCCCGACGACGCCAAGGCCCTCCGTGCGACGGTCGGCACGTACCCGAAGAGCGGCTACGACCTCGAGCGGACCCTGCAGGAGCTCGGCACGGGAGAGGCGATCGTGACGGTCATGAGCGAGAAGGGGGCGCCGACGCCGGTCGCGTGGACGCGGCTGCGTGCTCCCCAAGGGCTCATGTCGCCGTCGTCCGACCCCGACATCGAGCGCGCCGTCCACGCCTCGCCGCTCCTGGCGAAGTACGGCACCGCGATCGATCGGGAGTCGGCGCGCGAGATCCTCACCGCCAAGATGAACGCGGCCGCCGAGAAGGATGCCGCTGAGCAGGCGGCCGTCGACAAGGCCAAGGCCGACGCCGAGTACGCGAAGCAGCAGGCCGCGATCGCGAAGGCCGACGCGGCCGCCGAGAAGGAGCGGCAGCGCGAGTACGACCGGCTCATCAAGGCCACGGGCGGCTCGACCCGCACGCGCACGACGCGGAAGAAGGAGTCCTCGCCGCTCGAGCAGGTGCTGAACTCGAAGGCCACGCAGTCGATCCTCACCTCTGTCATCCGCGGCGTGTTCGGCAACGGCCGCCGCTGACCCGACCTGTGCCGTCTCGCGACCCCGAGCGCAAGGGGGTAGGGGACTCCGGCGGCGGCGCGTAGGGTCGCGGCATGGGTGAGGATCACGCGGCGCTGTCGACACCGACCGGACGCGAGGAGGAGCTGCGCGCCGTGGCGCGCGCGGACGGCTCCGCACCGCGGGCGCTCGTCCTCGGGGCCACCGGATACCTCGGCGGACGGCTCGTGCCGAGGCTCCTCGAGGCGGGCTACCGGGTGCGCGTGCTGGTGCGCCACCCCGACCGACTTCCCGCGTTCTCGTGGGGAGACGATGTCGAGGTCGTCGTCGGGTCGGCGAGCGACGAGCCCGCCGTCGCCGCAGCGGTGCCGGATGTCGACGTGCTCTTCTACCTCATCCACTCGATGGGGCAGGGCAAGGGCTTCGAGGAGAGCGACCTCACCGCCGCACGGACGGTAGCGCGGGCGGCGGCGACGGCATCCGTCGGTCGGATCGTGTACCTCGGCGGCCTGCATCCCGACGGGGTCGAGCTGAGCCCGCACCTGCGCTCGCGCGTCGCGGTCGGCGAGGAGTTCCTGCGCAGCGGTGTGCCGACCCTCGTACTGCAGGCGGGGGTCGTGATCGGGTCGGGATCGGCGTCGTTCGAGATGATCCGCCACCTCACCGAGGTCCTGCCCTACATGCCCGCACCCCGCTGGGTGCGCAACCGCATCCAGCCGATCGCCGTCCGTGATGTGCTCCATTACCTGCTCGGCGCGGCGCGGGTCGCTCCGGACGTCAACCGCACCGTCGACATCGGCGGGCCGGATGTCCTGCGCTATGGGCAGATGATGAACGGATACGCCGTCGAAGCCGGGCTGCCGCAGCGCCCCATCGCGCCGCTGCCGGTCCTCACGCCCGGTCTCGCCTCGCACTGGGTCAACGTCGTCACGCCGGTGCCCCGCTCGATCGCGCGCCCGCTGATCGCCTCGCTCGTCCACGAGTGCGTCATGAACGAGCACGACATCGACGGCCTCATCCCGCAGCCGGCGGGCGGACTCACCCGATACCGCGAGGCCGTGCGCCTGGCGCTCGGGCGGGTCGAGGCCGATGCGGTGGAGACGAGCTGGCAGGATGCCGCGGTGTCGGGCGTTCCGTCCGATCCGCTGCCCAGCGACCCCGACTGGGCCGGGCGCACCGTGTACACCGACGTGCGCACCGCCCGTACGTCGGCGTCTCCCGAGCGGCTCTGGACGGTGATCTCGGCGATCGGCGGCGAGAGCGGCTGGTACTCCTCGCCGGTGCTGTGGGCGATCCGCGGCTGGATGGACCGCCTCGTCGGCGGCGTCGGTCTGGCGCGCGGGCGCCGCAGCCGGGGCCGGGTGGCGGTCGGCGACGCGATCGACTTCTGGCGCGTGGAGAAGGTCGACCCGGGGCGGCTGCTGCGCCTGCGCGCCGAGATGCGGGTGCCGGGGCTCGCGTGGCTCGACCTCGCGTGCGAACCGGTCGCGGCGGGCGAGGGAGGCGGCGCCGTCTACCGGCAGCGCGCCGTGTTCTTCCCCCGGGGCCTGGCCGGGCGCCTGTACTGGCTGGCGGTCCTGCCGTTCCACGGGTTCATCTTCCGCGGGATGGCGAACCGCATGACCGCCGCCGCCGAGGCCGCGCCGACCGCGCAGCCCGACGAGGCGGCCGTCGCTCCCTAGACTCGGAGCGTGCCCCAGATCCGACCTTTCCGTCCCGGTGACGAACCCGCCCTCTCGGAGATCTGCCTGAGGACGGCGGACGCCGGCGTCGATGCCACGGGTGTCTTCGCCGACGACGATCTGTGGGGCGAGGTCTTCGTCCTGCCGTACGTGGCCCGGCATCCGGACCTCGCCTTCGTCGTCGAGAGCGACGAGGGAACTCCGGTCGGCTACGTCGTCGGCACCGACGACACGCGCGCGTTCGAGGACTGGTTCCAGTCCGAGTGGTGGCCCCGCTTCGCGGCGCGCTGGCCGCTGCCCGAGACCGAGGTCACCCGGCAGGACGGCACGCTGATCTACGCGTACGGCCGCCGTGCGGGCGCCGAGCCCTACGGCGATGAGCACCCGGCGCACCTCCACATCGACCTGCTCCCGGAGGTGCAGGGGCAGGGGTGGGGGCGGCGGCTCATCGACACGCTCGCGGACGCACTGCGCGAGCGCGGAGTGACGAACCTCCACCTGGTCGCCGCGGCCGCCAACACCGGCGCTCTGGCCTTCTACACGCGGCTCGGCTTCACGCCGCTCCCGTCCCACCACGGGGCGCAGGCCTTCGCGAAGCGGCTCTGACGCGCGGGAGGGCGCGCACGTGGGCGCAGGCCGGCACGCGGGCGCAGGCGAGCACGCGGGCGCAGGCGAACACGCGGGTGAAGGAGGATTCCGGCGGAAACGTCCTGCGCCGACGTGATCTCCTGCGCCGGCGTGGTGGCGGTCAGCCGGCGAGGCGCCCGCCGTCCAGCCGCACGGTCCGGTCGACGAGGCCTGCGGGCACCGTCACGTGCGAGATCAGCACGACCGCGCGGTCGTCGTCGACGGCCGAGAGCAGGTCGGTGAGCAGGGCATCGGATGCCGCGGGGTCGACGCCGGCCGTCGGCTCGTCGAGGACCAGCACGTCGAAGCCCCGCAGGAGCGCGCGGGCGAGCGAGATCCGCTGGGCCTGGCCTCCGGAGACGAGGGCGCCGCGCTCGCCGACGCGCGCATCGAGGCCGCCGCGGGCGGTCAGCCAGGGCCCGAGGCCGACGCGCTCGAGCACGGCGACGAGGTCGGCGTCGGTCGCCGTGTCGCGGGCGAACAGCAGGTTCTGGCGGATGTCCTCATCGAAGAGCATCGGATTCTGCTCGCACAGTCCGACGGTCAGCCTCACGTCGTCCGGAGCGAGCGTGCGGACGTCGACGCCGCCGAGGGTGTAGCGGCCGTCCGTCCCGGGAGCCGTCTCCAGGAACCGCACCAGCACGTGCGCGAGGGTCGTCTTGCCGGCGCCGCTCGATCCGACGATCAGCACGCGCTCGCCGGGCGCGACGTCGAGGTCGACACCGCGGAGCGCCGACCGCGCAGGCGCCGCGGCATTCACGGCACCCGTGGCATCCGTGGCATCCGGCCAGCGGGCCGACGCGTTCCGGAGGGAGATCCCGGAGCCGAGCGGAGGAGCGATCCCGGTACCCGGCGTCTCCGGCGGCAGCTCGGCCGGCGGATCGGAGGGGAGCGCGTCGGCGATGCGCGCGGCAGCGGCCCGCACCTGCCGCCACGACGACGCGGCGAGGGGCACCGCGGCGAACACCTCGAACACGGCCATGGGCACGAGGACCGCCACCGCGAACGCGGGCCCGAGGAGCGTCCCCGACGTGGAGCCGGCCGGCGCGAGCGCCGGAGCCGACACCAGGACGGCGAGCACCGAAGCCGTGCCCGCGAGGAGGGAGACGACCGCGGCGGTCCCGGCCTGAGCGCCGGCGCGACGGACGACCGCACGTCGCAGTCGCGCGTCTGCGGCGGCGATGCGGGCTCGGCTCTCGGCCTCGGCGCCGTAAGCGACGAGCACGTCGAGGCTGCCGAGGTGATCGAGCACGGCGCCGGCGAGATCGGCGCGCAGCGGCGCGATCGAGCGCTCGGCGCGCGAGCCGCTCGCCCACCCCCAGAACGCGGCGGCGGCGGCCGCGACGAGCAGGCACGCGAGGAGGGTGAGCGCCGCGGGCCACCAGATGACGCCCACCAGCACGACGGCGCCGAGCGCGACGGCCGAGGACGACACGAGCGGCAGCACGACTCGCAGCGGCAGGTTCTGCAGCTCGTCAACGTCGTCGACGAGCGCGCCGAGCACCGAGCCGCGGCCCGTCCGGCCCAGACCGTCGGGGGCGAGCGGCACGATGCGACGCACGAGATCGGTGCGCGTGGATGCCAGCTGACGCAGCGCCGCATCGTGGCTCGCGAGCCGCTCGGTGTAGCGGAAGGCGGCGCGGGTCAGCGCGAACAGCCGCACACCGACGACCGCGGCCGAGACGTACATGAGGAGCGGCTGCTCGCTCGTGCGGACGATGAGCCACGCGCTCACGGCGAGGAGCGCGACCGCGGACGCCTCGGAGGCGAAGCCCGACGCGGCGCCGGGCCAGAAGCGGCGGGCGGGCGGCATCGCGCCGCGGAGGATGTCGACGGCCGAGGTCATGCGAGCGCCTCCGCCGGGGTGAGCGAGACGACCGCGTCGGCGATCGCGCGCGCCGAGGTGCGGTGCGAGACGAGCACGACGGTCGCCCCGGCATCCGCGATCTGTCGCACCGACGCCCACAGCCGGGCCTCGGTCTCGGGGTCGAGAGCGGCGCTCGGCTCGTCGAGGGCGAGGACCGACGCGCGCCCCGCCAGCAGACGGTGGATCGCCCGCGCCACGGCGACCCGCTGCGCCTGACCTCCCGACAGTCCCGCGCCCTGCACCCCGAGATGCTGCTGGGGATCGAGGTCGTCCGCCCCGGCGAGAGCCAGCGCGCGCTCCACGCGGCCGCCGGACGCATCCGCGTCGGGGTCGCCGAGGGTGACGTTCGCCGCGATCGTGCCGGCGACCAGGCCCGGCTGCTGCCCCGCCCAGGCGAGCCAGGTGGAGGGGTGGAGGGCCCCGGCATCCGCGCCGTCGATCGTGATCCCGCCCTCGTAGGGTGCGGCGCCCCGGAGCGCCGCCAACAGGCTCGACTTGCCCGACCCGCTCGGTCCCTCCAGGAGCGTCACCGTTCCCGGTAGCGCCGTGAACGACACGGCCGGCAGGTCCCGCACCCGCACCTCACGGAGTGAGAGCGTCACCGCCGCCGGAGATCCGCCGTTCGGTGCTTCTGACGGGGATGCCTCCGAGCGGGCGCCGATGTCCGAGGGCGTGCCGGATGCGGATGCCGGGAGGCCGGCGACGGCGCGACGGTGGTCGTCGAGCACGGCGAACACGTCGTCGGTGGCGGCGACCCCTTCGGCGGCGGCGTGGAATTGGACGCCGACCTGACGCAGCGGCAGGTAGGCCTCCGGAGCGAGGAGGAGGACGAACAGGCCGACCGCCAGCGCCATCGACCCGTCCATGAGGCGGAAGCCGATCGAGACCGCCACGATCGCGACGGCGATCGACGCCAGCAGCTCGAGAGCGAACCCCGAGAGGAACGAGACGCGGAGGACGCGCATCGTCTCTCGGCGGTACGTGTCGGTCACCGTGCCGATCGAGGCGACCGCCCGATGCTGACGGCCGAAGACCTTCAGCGTCGACAGTCCGCGGACCGTGTCCGAGAACCGCGCCGCGAGCCGCCCGAGGGTCTGCCACTGCTTCTGCTGCACGCTGCGGGTCGCGAGCCCGATGAGGACCATGAAGAGCGGGATGAGGGGCAGGGTCAGCAGCACGGTGAGGCCGGAGATCCAGTCCTGCCACCACATGACGGCGAGGATGAGGGGGGTCGCGATCGCCGTCTGCACGAGCTGCGGCAGGTAGCGCGAGAAGTAGGCGTCGAGCGCTTCGAGCCCGCGACCCGCGGTCACCGCCAGCCGTGCGCTGTTCTGCGACGCGAGCCAGCCCGGACCGAGGACGCCGACGGCGGCGATCAGGTGGCTGCGCAGCTGCCCCTGCACGCGGGCCGCAGCGCGCGCCGAGACGGTGTCGCGCGCCCACAGCAGTGCGGCGCGGAGGGCGGCGGCGCCGAGCAGGACCAGCAGCGTCTCACCGAGACCGCCGCTGAGCGGCATCCCATCGATCGCCTGGGTGATCGCGCGCGTGAGGAGCCACGCGAAGGCGACGACGACGAGGGTCTGCGCGAGGCCGATCGCCGCGATCGCGACGAAGAAGCCGCGGGATGCCGAGGCGTAGCGCAGCAGCCGGGGATCGACGGGCCTGCTCCGCGGGGGAGCGGGGTCGCCGTCGGTCGATGCCATGCTTCGATCCTGCCTTACGCGTGAGGACGCGTCCGTCCCGCCGTGTCGCGCAGCGGGACGGACGCGAGTCGTCAGTGCCCCGCCGCGTCGGCCTTCTCGATGACCGCGCGCGTCACCCGCTTGCGGAACACCCAGTAGGTCCAGCCCTGGTAGAGGATGACCATCGGCAGGAAGATGAGCGCCGCCCAGCTCATGATCTCGAGCGTCATCTGCGTGCTGGAGGCGTTCTCGATCGTGAGGCTGTTCGCGATGTCGGTCGAGGACGGCATCACGAACGGGAACAGGGCGAGCCACAGGGTCAGCACGGCGAAGACGATCGTCACGGCTCCCGCCGCGAAGGCGCGCCCGTCGCGGTCGACCCAGTTGAAGACGACGGATGCCAGGAGCGCCACCGCGGCGATCCCGCCGCACGCCACGACCGCCCACAGGAGCGGTGCGTCGCGGCCGGCGGCGATGAGCGCGGTCCACACGACGGTGCCGGCGGCGAAGATCACCGTCGGGACGGCGAGCTTCTTGCCGAGCGCCTGCGCGTCGTGGTGCACCTGCCCGTCGGTCTTCAGCCCCACGAAGTACACGCCGTGGAGGAAGAAGAGGAGGAGCGTCGTCGCGCCCACCCACAGGCCGTACGGGTTCAGCAGGGTGAAGAACGACCCGGCGAACTCGTGGTCGGCGTCGATCGGCACCCCCTGGACGATGTTCCCGACAGCCACGCCCCACAGGAGCGCGGGCACGGCCGAGCCGATCGTGATCATCCAGTCGAAGCGGCGCTTCCATCGCGGATCGTCGCGCTGATGCCGGTACTCGAACGAGACGCCGCGGGCGATGAGGGCGAGGAGGATCAGCAGCAGCGCCAGGTAGAAGCCGCTGAAGAGTGTGGCGTACCACTCCGGGAACGCGGCGAACAGGCAGGCGCCCGCGACGATGACCCAGGTCTCGTTGAGGTCCCAGACCGGCCCGATCGTGTTGATGACCTGGCGGCGCGAGACCTCGTTGCGCCCGAGGAAGGGCAGTGACATCCCGACGCCGAAGTCGAACCCGTCGAGGACGAAGTAGCCGACGAAGAGCACTCCGACGATGAAGAACCAGAGGTAGGCGAGATCCATGGCGTGCTCCTAGTAGACCGTCGTGGGCGTCTCTTCGACCGAGAGCTCCGAGGGCTGCGGGTCGTCGGGTCCGGGTAGGGGGTCGGGGCCGGCCTTGACGGTCTTGAAGATCAGACCGAACTCGACGACCGCGAGGATCAGGTAGATGAGGGTGAAGGCGATGAGCGAGATGAGCACGGTCCAGCCGGGCACGCTCGGCGAGACGCCGTCCTCGGTCAGCATGAGCCCGAAGACGATCCACGGCTGGCGGCCCATCTCGGTGAAGACCCAGCCCACGAGGATGCCGAGGAGGGCGAGCGGCGCCTGCCAGATCGCGATCTTCCACATCCACGGCGCGACGGGGCGGGTGGCCTTGCGGCGCGTGACCCAGAGGCCCACGAGGGCGACGAGCGCGGCGAGGCCGCCGAAGCCCATCATCCAGCGGAACGACCAGTAGGTGACCCACAGGATCGGCGCGAAGTTCCCGTCGACCTGGTCGGCGAACTGCGGGAACAGCTCGGTCGTGTAGTGGAGGTTCAGGTCGTTGATGCCCTCGACGCAGCCGTTGACGTCGTGCGTCGACAAGAACGCGAGGACGTACGGGACGCGGAGCGACCAGATCTCCCCGGTGCCGTCGGGGGTGCCGATCGAGAACAGCGAGAAGGAGGCGTCGGCGCCGCAGGCGGAGTTGAACATGGCCTCCGCGGCCGCCATCTTCATGGGCTGCGTCTCGACCATCACGAGTCCGAGCTGGTCGCCCGAGAGCGCGACCCCGGCGAAGGACACGAGCATCGCCCACAGGCCGAGCTTGAGCGCCGGGCGCATCATCTCGTCGTGCTGGTTGCGGGAGAGGTGCCACGCGGCGACGGCGATCATCACTCCGGCGGCGAACATGAGCGCCGACAGGATCGTGTGGGGGAACTGCGTCAAGGCGACGGGGTTGGTGAGCACGGCGCCGAAGTCGGCCATCTCGGCCCGGTGGCCCTCGGTCGACATCCGGTAGCCGACGGGGTTCTGCATGAACGCGTTCGCGGCGAGGATGAAGTACGCCGACAGCCAGGTGCCGAAGACGGTGATCCAGATTGTGGCGAGGTGGATGCCGCGCGGCAGGCGGTTCCAGCCGAAGATCCACAGGCCGATGAAGGTCGCTTCGAAGAAGAACGCCATGAGGCCTTCGAAGGCGAGCGGCGCCCCGAACACATCACCGACGAAGCGGCTGTAGGACGACCAGTTCATGCCGAACTGGAACTCCTGCACGATGCCGGTGACGATGCCCATCGCGAAGTTGATCAGGAAGATCTTCCCGAAGAACCGCGTGAGGTGGAGCCACTTCACGTTCGCCGTCCGGAACCAGGCCGTCTGGAAGATCGCCACGAACAGCGACATGCCGAGGGTCAGTGGGACGAAGATGAAGTGGTACAGCGTCGTGAGCCCGAATTGCCAGCGCGCCAGCAGCAGCGGATCCAGAAAGTCCATGCGAGTTCCTCCCCGTTACGCGGGTCTTCCTGTGGACTGAAGGTACACAGCGCGCACCCAGGCGGAGCCCGGGTGCGCCGTGAATAAAGCGGTGGGCACGATCAGCCGGCGGCGGAGGCGTGCATCAGCTGCACGATGCACTGCCGCGGGTCGCACGACGAGCGCATGCCGTCGACCGACAGCGGTCCGCCGGCTTCGGTGAGCACGCTCTGCATGAGGCCGAGGTGGACGCTGCACAGCACCTCGCGGTGGGAGGCCTGCGCCTCCGCCTGCGCGCAGGGCGTCAGGTCGACCGTCAGCGCGCGCTCGTCGACGAGCGGATCGAAGCCGGCGTCGATGAGGTCGTCGATCAGCGCGTCGACCTGGTGGAGCGCCTCGTCGTCGAGCTCGGGGGGAGCGCCGGGCAGGACGCGCCGCATCAGGTCGCCGCGCTCGGCGGCGGCCTTCACCTTGCGTCGCTGGATCGGGCTCGAGGCCACGGCCCCGTCGGCGACGCTGTAGAGCACGCGGGGGCGGCCCCGGGTGGTGCGCAGCTCGGGCAGTGCGACGACGTAGCCGTCGTCGATGAGGCGCTGCAGGTGCTCGCGGACGGTGTTCGGGTGGAGGCTCGTGGCATCCACGAGCTCGGAGATCGTCCGCTGCGGCCGCTCCTGGATGAGGTGCAGCAGCTCGACGCGGGAGTAGCTGGAGATCGCGCTGTAGCCGATCGGTCGCCCTGTGGTCATACCACTCATTATTCACGGTGATTCCGCGGAAGGGAAGAGGGGCCGCGTCCGGCGCGCCGCCGGTTTTCTCCGGCCCCCCGGAAGCACGGTGGGGGCGCTCGTCGGCGGGCGGACGACGGACGTTCGCCGGCCGTTCTCCCGCCGTTCTCCGCGGGACGGAACGATCGCGAGCGTGCCGCCGCGCCCGCGACAGCTGCGGGCTGCGCGCCGTCCCGCACGCCACCCGAAACCTGGAGCGAAATGCCTTCCACCCCTCAGAGCGCCCGGACGGCCGATGCCGTCGGCGCCCGTCGCGCACGGATCTCCGGCGCCGTCGTCGTGACCCTCGGCGCCGCGCTGCTGGTCGCGCCGCTGGCCGCCCTGCCCGCGGCGGCAGCCGCCGAGCCCGGCGTCGTCATCAACGAGATCGAGTCGAACGGCGACGTCACCGACTGGATCGAGCTCGTGAACACCTCGCTCTCGCCCGTCGACGTCTCGGGCTGGGTCGTCAAGGACAACGACGACACCCGCGTCGACGCGATCCCCGCCGGCACCGTGATCGAGCCGGGAGGGTTCTTCGTCTTCACCGAGCCCGACATGACCTTCGGGCTCGGCATGGCGGATGCCGCGCGCCTCTACCTCGCCGACGGCACCACCCTCGTCGACGGCTACGAGTGGACGCAGCACGCCGCGACGACCTACGGCCGCTTCCCCGACGGCACCGGCCCCTTCGTCACCACGACGACGTCGACCCCGGGCGCGGCGAACGCGTACACGCCGATCTCCACCCCGACCGCGACGCCGACGGACGACCCCGCCGCCGGTCTCATCGTGGTGAACGAGGTCGAGTCCAACGGCGACGACACCGATTGGGTCGAGCTCGCCAACGTCAGCGACACCGACATCGACCTCACCGGGTACGTCCTGCGCGACAACGACGACGCCAAGCACTACGCGCTGCCGTCGGGCTCGGCCGTGCCGGCCCACGGCATCCTGCTCATCGATCAGCTCACCGCGCACTCGCCCGGGTTCGACTTCGGCCTGGGTGGCGCGGACATGGTGCGTCTGTTCGCGCCCGACGGCGTGAGTCTCGTCGCGTCCTACGCCTGGACGGTCCACGCCGCGACGAGCTACGGCCGCTGCCCCGACGGCGTCGGCGAGATGCGCGAGACCACCGTCACCACGAAGGGCGCCCCGAACAACTGCGCGCTGCCCGTGGGGATCAACGAGGTCGAGTCGAGCGGCGGCACCCCCGGCGACTGGATCGAGCTCGTCAACCTGAGCGGCGCGGCCATCGATGCGAGCGGGACGGTCGTCACCGACTCCGACGTCGTCGGACACCGTTACGTGCTCCCGGCCGGTTCCGAGATCGCCGCCGGCGGCTACCTCGTGCTCGACGAGGCGGCGTTCGGCTTCGGACTCGGCGCCGCGGATGCCGTGCACCTCTTCGACGTCGACGGCACCACCGAGCTCGACGCGACCTCGTGGACGGCGCACGCCGGCACCACGTGGGGCCGCTGCACGGACGGGACCGGTCCTTTCACCGAGACCGCCGCTGCGACCAAGGGCGCCGCCAACCGCTGCGCCGGCGAGATCGTCGTCGGGGCGTGGCCCGGGGGATCAGACGTCCGCATCCTGGATGACGAGGCCACCTTCTCGGGCGACCTGAGCGGGCTCGACTACGCCGGTGGATCACTCTGGGCGGTCGAGAACGGCAACGGGCTGCTCTATCGGCTGGTGGAGACCGGCGAGAAGTGGCTGCCGGCATCCGGCTGGGCGAGCGGCAAGAAGCTCCGCTATCCGGGCGGCGGCGGGACGGTGGACGCGGAGGGCGTCACCGTCCTGGGTGACAGCGTGTACGTCTCGAGCGAGCGCAACAACGTCCAGGGCTCGGTGAGCCGGCCCGCGGTGCTGCGCTACGACGACGTCGCCGCGAGCGGCGAGCTCGTGGCATCCGCCGAGTGGAACCTGGCCCCCGACTTCGCCGGGCTCGGCGCCAACGCCGGACTCGAGGGCATCACGTGGATCCCCGATGCCGACCTCGTCGCCGACGGGTTCGTCGACGCGCGTACAGGAGCGGCGTACGACCCGGCGGACTACCCCGGCCACGGCGGCGGCCTCTTCTTCGTGGGTGTCGAGGGCACCGCGGCGGTCTACGCCTACGCGCTGTCGTCGGACGGCACGTTCTCGCGCGTCGCGACCATCGAGACTCCGTTCGCGCTCGTCGCCGACGTCCAGTACGACCGCGGCATCCTGTGGGTCGTCTGCGACGAGGCCTGCGACGGACGCACCGCCACCTACGAGGTCGATTCCGGCGGCGCCTTCGCCGCGACGAACGTCTACGCGCGTCCGGCGGGCATGGCCAATGTCGCGAACGAGGGCTTCGCGATCGGGTCGTCGTGCGTGGGCGGTGTCGCGGAGACCTTCTACGCCGACGACGCCGACACCGACGGCTTCTCGCTGCGCGGCGGCACCCTCGCGTGCACGACCGGTTCGGACCCCGAGCCGACGCCGACCCCGGACCCCACCGAGACCCCGGAGCCGACCGAGTCCCCGGAGCCGACGGGTTCGCCGGAGCCGACCGGTTCGCCCGAGCCGACCGGTTCGCCCACGGTCTCGCCCGAGCCGACGGTCGTCGTCCCGGACGAGGACGCGCTGACCGAGGGGAACCGTGGCACGATCGACGCGCCGTCCGAGGTGCGCCCGGGCGGCACCATCCGCGTCGAGCTCGACCCCGCGCTCGCCGGTGACACCGTGCACGTGTGGCTCTTCTCCGAGCCGACCGACCTGGGCGCGGCCGTGGTCGGCGCGGACGGCTCGATCACGGTGCGGATCCCGGCATCCGTGCCGGCGGGGGAGCACCGCCTGGTGATCACGGATGCCGATGGGGCGATCCTCGCCTGGACCGAGATCCGGGTCGTGGGCGGCGCCCTCGCCGTGACCGGCGGCGACGCCACCGGGACCGCGGTGCCCGTGATCGCCGGCATCCTCGCGCTCGTCGCCGGCGCTGCGCTCCTGCGGCGCGGGCGTCGCGCGACCGTCTGATCCCGCCCCGAGGGAAGGAGGAGCCGCGCACGCGAGTCGTGCGCGGCTCCTGCGCGCGCGGGCCTGGCGCGTGCCCGCGCGGCGTCGTCGCTCCGGCATCCCGGCGCCAGCGCAGGAGAACACGCCAGGGCAGGCGGATTGCTCACGAAATGTCCTGCCCCGGCGTGATCGCCTGCGCTCGCGCACGCAGCGGATGGCACACGCCACCGCGCCGGGCCGCGCCGCGCGGGTCGGTTAGGGTGCAGATGTGATGCAGAGGAGCGCGGTGTGATCGGCGGCCGCCGCTTCGCGCTCGCGCGCGCGCGGGCCGCACTCCCGGCCCTGGCGACCCTCATGCTCGTCGCCGCCGTCGCATCGGGGCTCATCGTCGGCATGGCGATCGCCCTTCGCGCCGTCGAGGCGCAGGACGTCCGCGCGGCGGTCGTCGCGGCGAGCGGCGCGCGCGGCGAGGCGGTCGTCAGCGTCGCCGACGGCGCCGACACCGCCGGACTCGCGGATGCCGTGCGGCAGACCCTCGCCGCGCACGGCGCCCCGGCGGTCAGCGTGATCGAGGCCGACGACGCCGTCACGGTCGGCCTCGACCCCGTCCGCGCGACCGGCGACGACGTCGTCGCGCTGATCGAGGGGCTCCGCGCGCTCCCGGCCGAGGCGCGCGAGGCGGTCGGGACGCGCGTGCAGGTGGCCGGGGGCCTGGCCGCGACGCTCGGCGCGATCGCCGAGGGGCTCCAGGCCCGGCGCGGGCCGACGGCCGTCGCGATCGGGTTCCTCGGGCTTATCACCGCTGTCGTGGTCGGCGCGGTCGCCCTCGAACCGGTGCGCGCTCGCGCGGGCGAGTCGCTGCTGCTGCGCGCCCGCGGTGCCCGTGCGCGCAGCCTCGCGACGCTGAGCGGCCTCGAGACGGCGGCGGTCGCCCTCGTCGGCGCCCTCGTCGGGGCGGGCGCCGCGCTCGCCGTCGCCCTGGTCTCGGGGCTCCCGACGCCCGGACTCCTCTTCGCGGTCGCGACCGCCGGCGCTGTGGCGCTCGCGGCGACGCTCGTCGCCGTCGTGGTGACCGCACGCACGGCCGATCGCCGCCCCGGCCGGGCACAACTGGCCGCGGCGGCGGCCGTCGCGGTGGTCCTCGCCGTCGTGACGGGGCTGGCGGCATGGCAGTTCGCGCAGTCGGGCACGCCCATCGTCGTCCGCGGCGACGGCACCGCGGTCCTCGATCCGCTCGTGGCGATCGCCCCGGCGCTCGTCCTGGCCCTGGCCGCGCTGATCGCGGTCCTCGTCGCGACGCCTACGGCGCGGGTGATCGCCGCGGCGCTCTCCGCAGCCCCGGGCGTGCAACCGGTGACGCCCCTGCGGCTCGCTTCGCGGCGGCCCGGCCGTCACGCCCTGCCCATCGCGGTCGTCGCCTTCGCCGTCGGCATCGCCACGGTCGCCGGCTCCTACCTCGGGACGACGCGCGCCCTCGGCGACGCCCCCGATGCGCTCCGCGTCGGCGCCGACGTGCGGGTGACGACCATCCCCGAGACCCTGTCGGCATCCGACATCGCGGCGACGGCGTCGGACGCGGGGGCGCAGGCGACGGCCGCTGCGCGCGGATTCACGGCGGCGGGTCCCGGAGCGCGCATCCCCGTCGTCGCGATCGACGGCGGCGCCGTGGGCGATGTGCTCCGCGGCGGCGAGGGCACGATCGATCCGGCAGCGATCGGCTCGGCGATCAGACTGGCGGATGCCGGCATCCCGCTCCCCGGCGACGACCTGGAGCTCCGGGTCGTCGCGCCCTCGCCTCCGGCGGTCGAGTTCGACGGCGAGACGTTCCAGCCGGACCCGCTCCTCGCGAACGTCCAGCTGACGTTCCTGTCGGACGCGGGCGAGACGTGGACTCACGGTTTCGTGAACGGCGATCCCGGGACGGGAGGCGACGACGGCGAGGAGTTCACGCCGCCCGTCGTCGATCCCCGTGTCCGCGAGCGGATCCCCCTTCCCGCCCTTCCCGGTGGTCAGGGGTGGTCACTGCTGGCGATCGAGGTGTGGTCGGCATCGTGGGCCGGTGAAGGCACGATCGTGCTGTCGGATGCCACGAGCGGCGGCGAGCCCGTCGACCTCTCGGCGATGACCGCAGCCCCCGGGACCGCGGGGACCGTCGAGATCGGCGACGCGGTGACCTTCGCGCCGACGTTCGACAGCACGGGCGACAGTCTCGTCACGGGCATCGTGGCGCCGGGCGCCCCGGCCGTCGCCCCGGTCGTCCTCACGGCCGCGCTGGCCGAGGATCTCAGCCTCGAGCGCGGCGACACCATCGCGCTCGAGTTCGACGGCCCCGACTTCGAGGCCGACGTGACGATCGCGGAGGTCGTCCCGGTGCTCCCCGGTACCCCCGCCGGTCAGGGTCTCCTCGCCGACATCGGCACGCTGCGCCTCCTGGCGCAGACCCCGCTCGTCCCCAATCAGCTCTGGGTGCGCACGAGCGATCCGGATGCCGTGGCCGCCGCGATCGCCGAGGCGTACGCGGGGACCACCGTCCTCGTGGCCGACCCCCGCCAGGGGGATGCGGCCGCCGCGACGGCCTGGGGGTTCGCGCTGGCGGCGGCCGGGGCCCTGGTGCTCGCGCTCGTCGTTCTCACCCTCCGCCGCACGCGCACCCGCGCGGACGCGCGCGAGCTCGCGTTGCTGGCCGTCATGGGCCTCGGTCGGCGCCGTGCGGCCGCCACCCGAACGGCGGAGGACCTCTTCGCGCTCGTGCTCGGGGTGGCCGGCGGTGTGGCCGCCGGCATCCTCACGGCCTGGCTCGTCGTCCCGACGCTCGTCCGCGCCGCGTACGGCACGGTGCCGGAGGTCTATCCGGTGCCGCTCGTCTGGCCGTGGCTCGAACTCGCCGGCGGCGTGCTCGTCATCGCGGTCGCCTGCGCCGCGGTGATCGCCTCGGTCCGCGCTCCCCGGAGCCTCGCGGCCGCACTGCGGGAGGACGAATGAGCGGCAGCACGAGAGGGACACGGCGGAGGACGCGCTCGCCGGGGCTGTTCGCCCTGACCCGCCGCCGCTTCGCGACCCCGCGCAGCGCCGCCCTCGTCATCGTCGCGCTCACCGCCCTCGCCGCGTTCGTCATCGCGGCCGCCCCCCGCGCACTCGTCGGCGTCGTGCGCGCGGAGGTCTCGCACCAGATCGGCGGGGTGGCCGCCACGTCCCGCGACCTGACCGGCTCGACGATCAACGTCCCGGCGTTCGGTCCGGCGCCGGATGCCGCTCCCGACGCGCTCACGGAGGGCTGGGACCCCGGTGCGCCGGAGCTCTTCGGCGCGCTCGCCGGGCACCTCGAGACCGCTCGCGAGGGCTTCGATCCGACCCTCGCCGACCTCACGGCGCCGGCCGAGTTCGCGCAGTACCTGATGGCGGGTGCGCCGGCCGACCCAGCGGGCCTGTCGGCCGACCTGCCGCTCCCGATCGTCCAGCTCATCTCCGAGCCCGCCGCCAGCGCCCACCTGCGCGTCGTGGACGGCGCCTGGCCGGGCGACGAGACCGGCGCGGGCGAGATCCCCATCCTGCTGACGGTCGACGCGGCCGCGACCATGGGGTGGCCGGTGGGGGAGGTCCGCGCCCCGTTCGTGCTGTCGGGCATCGCCGAGGCGGTCGACCCGTCGGCGGACCGGTGGCTCCACCTCATCACGGGCCTGACGGCATCCGTCTACGACGACGGCAACCGGCGGCCCACCGCGACGAGCGCCGCGTGGGTGTCGCCGGCGACGTGGGCGGGCATCGTGCAGGACGAGCGGTTCGGGCGCACGCAGCTGAGCCTCTGGTACCCGGTGGATGCCGAGGGCGCCCGCGGCGTCGACCCGCACGCGCTGCTGTCGGCCGTGCGCGGCGCGACGACGGCGTCCGTGCCGCTCGACGACGCGGGGCAACTGCGGACGCGGCTGTCCACCGACCTCGTCGACGTCCTCGCGACCGCGCTCGCCCGCGCCGGATCGGCCAGCTCGATCCTGGCGGTCGCGGCCGTCGGACCGCTCGCGGTGAGCGTCGCACTCATCGTGCTCGCGGCGGCCCTGATCGTGCGCCGACGTCGCAGCGACCTCGCCCTCCTCTCGGCGCGCGGGGCACCGCTGGCGCGCCTGCGCCGCCTCCTGTTCGGCGAGGGGCTGCTCCTCGGCGCCCCGGCGGCCGCCCTCGGCGCGGCCGCGGGCGTCCTCCTCACGCCGAACGATGCCGGCCCGCTTCCGACCGTCATCGCCGCGCTCGTGGGGCTCGCGCCCGGAGCGGCGCTCGCCGTGACGCTGCGCCCCTCGCTCCTCACCCGTGGCCGCGCCGATCTCGACGCACCGGTGCGGGGACGCTGGACGCGGGTGGCGGAGATCCTCGTCGTCATCGTCGCGGTCGCCGCCGTCGTGCAGCTGCTCGTCCGGGGCGTCGGCGCCGACAGCACCTCGATCGACCCGCTCGTGATCGCCGCGCCGCTCCTGGCCACGGTCGCCCTCGCGCTGGTCGTCGTCCGCGTCCACCCGCTGCCGCTCACCGCGGCACTCGCCGCGTCGCGACGCGGCCGGGGCGTCGTCGGTCTGATCGGCGTCGCCCGGAACCTCCGCGACCCGTCCGCCGGCACGACCGCCGTCCTCGCGATGGTGGTCGCCGTGGCGATCGCGGTCTTCTCCTCCGTGGTCCTCGCGACGGTCGACCGCGGCGCGGTGGTCGCCGCGCAGCGCGACGTCGGCGCCGACGTGCGCCTCGCCGGTCCCTACTTCGACGACGCGACGATCGAGCGCCTCCGCGCGGTCGAGGGGGTCGCGGATGCCAGTGGCCTCCTACGCGGCGACTTCCTCACGGTCGAAGGCTCGGAGGGCCGCGGCAGCGTGCTCGCGCTCGTCACCGACACCGCCCGCACCGCCGGCATCCAGTCCGGCTTCGTCGGCGGCTTCCCCGGGACGATCGAGCCCGGCGCCGAGCCGCTGCAGATCCTTTCGTCCACGACGGTCGTCGCCGAGGTCGGCACGGGCGCGGTGACGGTGCAGGACCGCCCCGCGCGCGCCGTGGGCACGCTCCCGCTGCTGCTCGGCATGGCCGGCACCGCCGACTTCGTGGTGCTCGACGTCGACGACTACACGGCGCTCACGGGCTTCGGCTTCCATCCGCGGGTCGTCCTCGTCGACCTGGACGACGGGGTGGACCCCCACGCCGCGGCCGCGGCGCTGGGGGCCGAGGTGGGGCAGACCCATACCGTCCGCATCCTCGCCGACTCCACGGCCGAGATCCAGGCCTCGCCGGCCGTCACGGCGCTGCGGTTCGTCCTCTTCGGTGCCCTGGGCGTCGCGGCGCTCCTGTCGGTCATCGCGCTGCTGCTGGTCGCCGGGGTGTCGCGCGACTCCCGCTCGCGGGTCATCGCGCTCCTTCGGACGATGGGTCTCGACCGCCGGCGCGGCCGCGGCGTCGTCGCGTGGGAGTTCGCGCCGCTCGGGATCACCGCCCTCGTCGGCGGCGTCGTGCTCGGGGCCGTGCTGCCGCTGCTGGTCGTGGCATCCATCGACCTGAGACCCTTCACCGGCGGGGGCGCCCAGCCCTCGCTGACCGTCGACCCCGTGCTGAGCGGGGCCCTCATCGCCGTCGTCGTCGTCGCGCTGGCGCTCGCCGTCTTCGCCGGCGTGCTCAGTGCACGGACGACCTCGATCGCGACCGTGCTCCGAACGGAGGAGGACTGATGAACGAACCCGACATCGTCTGCGAAGGCCTGGTGCGCATCTTCGCCGTCGCCGACATCGAGGTGCAGGCGCTGCAGGGCCTCGACCTGACGGTCGAGCGGGGCGGCCTGGTCGCCCTCGTCGGCGCCTCGGGGTCCGGCAAGTCGACCCTGCTGTCGATCCTCTCGGCGCTCGACGCGCCCACCGCCGGGAAGGCCACCGTGGCCGGACGCGACCTCACCGCGCTGACCGCGCGCCAGCGGGTCGACTACCGGCGGGAGGTCGTCGGGTTCGTCTGGCAGCAGACCGCCCGGAACCTCCTCCCGTACCTGTCGGCGGAGGAGAACGTGCAGCTGGCCCGAGCGATCGGCGGCGACCGTACCCACCCGGCGCGCGCGACCGAGCTTCTCGAGCTCACCGGTGTCGGCGACATCGCCGCGCGGCGGCCCGCGGAGCTGTCGGGCGGGCAGCAGCAGCGCGTGGCGATCGCGGTGGCGCTCGCCAACGACCCGCGCGTGCTCCTTGCCGACGAGCCCACCGGCGACCTCGACGAGCACGCGACGGCCGATGTCCTCTCGACCTTCGAGACGGTGAACCGGGAGCTCGGGACGACGGCGCTCATCGTGACGCACGACCCGGCCGTCTCGGAGCACGTGCGCCGGACGGTCCAGATCCGCGACGGCCGCACCGCGACGGAGGTGCTCCGTTCGACGCACACCGACGACGAGGGGCGCGAGCACACGGTCGCGCAGGAGTTCGTCGTCCTCGACAAGGTCGGACGGATGCAGCTGCCCACCGACTACATGACCCAGCTCGACCTGCGCGACCGCGTGCGTCTGGAGCTCAATCCCGATCATGTCGGCGTGTGGTCGGGCGACTCCCGCCCCACCCCGCCCCCGCCGGCCCCGGCCCCCGAGCCCGCCCCGACCCCCGAGCCCGCCCCGGTCCCCGAGCCTGTCGAGGGGTCGCCCGCCGTGCCGGTGACCCCGCCCCCCACCCGGCGGAGTCTCCGCGAACGGACGGAGCACGCCGATGACTGACACCCTGCTCGACGCGCGCGGCCTGTCGGTCGTCCATCGCACGCCCGCGGGCGAGGTGCACGCGCTCGCCGACGCCTCGCTCACGCTCTCGCCCGGCGAGTTCGTGGTCCTCGTCGGGCCCTCCGGTGCGGGCAAGACCACCCTGCTGCACGTCCTGGGCGGCATCCAGCCGGCGACCACCGGCACGGTGAGGATCGGCGACGTCGAGGTCACCTCGGCATCCGAGAGCGATGTCGACCGCGTCCGCCGCGACGACCTCGGCTACGTGTTCCAGTCGTTCGGGCTGATCAGCGCGCTGTCGGCCGAGGAGAACGTCGAGCTGCCGCTGCGCATCCGCGGCACGGATGCCGCCGAGCGCGCGGCGCGGGTCGGGCACCTGCTCGAGCGCGTGGGGCTCGCGGCGCACGCGAAGCAGCGGCCGGGAGAGCTCTCGGGCGGTCAGCAGCAGCGCGTGGGCATCGCCCGGGCTCTCGCGGGCGCGCCCCGCATCCTGCTCGCCGACGAGCCCACCGGCCAGCTCGACTCGCACACCGCGGTCCAGATGATCGACCTCATCTCAGCGATCGCCCATGACGACGGGCTGGCGGTGCTGCTGTCGACGCACGACCCGTCGGTGCTCGCCCGCGCCGATCGCGTGCTCGAGATCCACGACGGGGTGCTGAGGCCCGCCTGACGCGCGCGCGGTGCGCGGGCGAAGGAGAACGCGCGGGCGCAGGACGATCCGGCCGGAATCCTCCTGCCACCGCGTGTTCTCCTGCGCCGGCGCGCGGATGCCGGGGGCTCAGGCGCGGGTGCTCACCCAGCCGAGGGCGGGGGCGACGTGCGTGGCGAACGACTCGACGATGTGGAGGTTGAACTCCACGCCCAGCTGTGAGGGGATCGTCAGCATGAGGGTGTCGGCCGACATGACGGCGGCATCCTGCGTCAGCTGCTCGACGAGGACGTCGGGGGCCGCGGCGTAGGTCTTCCCGAACGTCGAGCGGAAGCCGTCGATGTAGCCGATGCCGTCGCCCTCCGAGGAGTGGCCGAAGTAGAGCTCGTCCTGCGCCGTCGTGATCGGGAAGATCGACCGGCTCACCGACGTCCGCGGCGTGCCGGGGTGCCCGGCATCCCGCCACGCGGCGCGGAAGAGGTCGAGCTGCTCGGCCTGGAGGAGACCGAACGGACGGCCGTCGGCCTCGGTCACGAGCGTCGACGACATGAGGTTCACTCCGGTGCGGCCCGCCCACTCGGCGGTCTCTCGGGTGCCGGCACCCCACCAGATGCGCGAGCGCAGTCCCTCGGAGTGCGGTTCGATCCGCTGCCCTCCCGTGCCGCCGCCGAAGGGGCTGCTCGGGTCGCGCTCGGCGAGTGGTTCGCCGTCGATCGCGCGGAGGAACAGGTCGAACTTCTCGCGGGCCATGTCGGCGCCACGGGGGTCTTCCGAACCGGTGTAGCCGAAGGCCTCGTAGCCGCGGACGACGGTCTCGGGTGAGCCGCGGCTGACGCCGAGCGCGAGCCGGCCGTCCGAGATCAGGTCGACGGCGGCGGCCTCCTCGGCGAGGTAGAGCGGGTTCTCGTAGCGCATGTCGATGACGCCGGTGCCCATCTCGATGCGCTCGGTGGTCGCCGCGATGGCGGCGAGCAGCGGCATGGGCGAGGCCTGCTGCCGCGCGAAGTGGTGCACCCGGAACGCGATGCCGTTGACGCCGAGGTCGTCCATGCCCTGGGCGAGGTCGATCGCCTGCTTCATGGAGTCCTGCGCCGTGAGCTGGCGGCCGTTGCCGAGGGGACCGTAATGGCCGAACGAGAGGGTTCCGAAGCTGCGCATGACGACCGCAACGATACGCCGATGAGGTCTATTCCGGCGCATGGATGCTATCGGCCGCCGCGATGACGGTGCGTCCGGGTGTCGTCCCGTGACGGCTGCCCGGAATACGACGGCGCCGCTCGGTATTGTCCCGAGCATGACTCGCATCGGAAACAGTGACCTGGACGTCTTCCCCCTCGCGCTCGGCGGCAACGTGTTCGGCTGGACCGCCGACCGCGACACGTCCTTCGCCGTGCTCGACGCGTTCCGCGCCGGCGGCGGCGACTTCATCGACACCGCCGACTCGTACAGCGCCTGGATCGACGGCAACAGCGGCGGCGAGAGCGAGACGATCATCGGCGAGTGGATCGCGGCGCGCGGCCTGCGCGCAGGCGAGGACGTCACCGTCGCCACGAAGGTCAGCCAGCACCCGGACTTCCGGGGGCTGTCGGCCGGCAACGTCCGCGCCGCCGCAGAGGCCTCGCTCGGGCGCCTCGGGGTCGACACGATCGACCTCTACTGGGCGCACTTCGACGACGCCGAGACGCCGCTCGAGGAGACCGTCGCCGCCTTCGGCCGGCTCGTGAGCGACGGACTGGTCCGGTACACGGCGGTGTCGAACTACTCGGCCGATCGCGTCCGCGAGTGGGTGCGCATCGCGCGCGAGCTGGGCGTCGCCGAGCCGATCGCCATCCAGCCGCATTACAACCTCGTCCACCGCGAGATCGAGAGCGACATCGTGCCCGCCGCCGAGGAGCTCGGGCTCAGCCTCGTGCCCTACTTCGCGCTCGCGAAGGGGTTCCTCACCGGCAAGTACCGTTCGACGGATGCCGCGGGCGCCTCGTCGCCGCGCGCCACCGCCGCCGCGAAGTACGCGACGCCCCAGGGCCTTCAGATCATCGACACGCTCGAGCGCGTGGGCGCCGCCCACGACGCCTCCATCGCCGCGGCGGCCCTCGCGTGGCTCCGGGCCAAGCCGACCGTGGCCGCGCCGATCGCGTCGGCCTCGAAGGTCGCTCAGGTCGCGGACCTCCTCGACGGCGGTCGGATCGACCTCACCGCCGAGGAGGTCGCCGACCTCGACGCGGTGTCGGAGTGGACCCCGCTCGACCAGTGAGGTCTCACCGAGCCCCGGCGTCGTCACACGGCGTCGGGGCCCGGCTCCCCTCGGCCATGATGGGGGAATGGCCGACGACTACACGCTCGGGCACCACGAGAGCGTGCTGCGCGTGCACCGCAAGCGGACGGCGGGCAACTCCGCCGCCTACCTCCTCCCCGAGCTGAAGCCCGGGATGAGCGTCCTCGACGTCGGCGCGGGGCCGGGGACCATCAGCACCGATCTCGCCACGATCGTCGCACCGGGTCGCGTCCGCGCGATCGACGCCTCGGCCGACGTCGTCGCCCACGCCGAGGCCGATCGGGTCGCACTCGGCATCGAGAACCTCGCCTACGCCGTCGACGACGCGTACGCGCTGTCCTCCGACGACGGCTCCTGGGACGTCGTGCACGCCCACCAGGTGCTGCAGCACCTCACGCGGCCCGTCGACGCCCTCCGCGAGTTCCGGCGCGTCGTCGCGCCGGGCGGCGTCGTCGGCGTCCGTGACGTCGACTACGAGGGCACCATCTGGTGGCCGCGGGTCCCCGGCCTGGACGAGTGGCGCGAGGTGTACCTGGCCGCGCATCGCGGCACGAGCGGAGACCCGGCCGCGGGCCGGCAGCTGAAGGCCTGGGCGCGCGCAGCGGGCTTCGCCGACGTGCGCTCGTCGGCCTCGATCTGGCTCTTCGAGTCGCCCGAGGCCCGGCAGTGGTGGGGCGGCGCGTGGGCGGAGCGGGCCCTGCACTCCTCGTTCGCGGACAACGTGCTGCGCCTCGGCATCGCCGACCGCGCCGCGCTCGAGCGCATCAGCGCGGCCTGGCTCGAGTGGGCCGCGAGCGAGGACGGCTGGCTCCTCATGCCCCACGGCGAGGTGCTCGCGCGGGGCTGAGGGCACGGCATCCGTGCCGCCGGCGACTCACTCGCTCGTCGGTCGCCGTGCCATCTCGATCACGATCCGCCCGTCGGTGATGACCCCGGGCCCGTCGCCGGGGATCGGCGCCGGCGCGGGCAGGATCTTCTCGGCATCCCACACGGCGTGCGCCTCGGCCGCCGAGGGACGCCACACCTCATCGAACCCGAGTGTCCCGCCCATGCCCCCACGGTACGCTCGCGACCGTGACCACCGCTGAGAGTTCCACGATCCTGTCCGACGGCGCCGTGCTGCGCGAGGCCCGCCCGGGCGACGAACCCGGCATCCTGGCCCTCATCCACGCGCTCGCCGTGTACGAGCGCGAACCGGATGCCGTCGAGAACACGGCCGAGGCGCTCTCGGCGAGCCTGTTCGGACCGGAGCCCCGCGTCTTCGCGCACGTCGTCGAGCGCGAGGAGCGGATCGTCGGGATCGCGATCTGGTTCGTGACGTACTCGACGTGGACGGGGAGGCACGGCATCTGGCTCGAGGACCTGTACGTCGACGAGTCCCGTCGCGGTGCGGGGTACGGCAAGGCGCTCATGCGCGCGCTCGCCGGCGTCTGCGTCGCGCGCGGCTACAGCCGGTTCGAGTGGACGGTGCTCGATTGGAACGCGCCGTCGATCGCCTTCTACCGGGCGATCGGCGCCGAGGCCCAGGACGAGTGGACGACCCAGCGCCTCTCGGGCTCCGCACTCGAGGCCCTCGCCGCCTCGTGAGCAGCGTGCCGCGGCCGGCGCCGCGCAGCGCGACGGGGCGGGGCTGACGCCGCGAGCGCGCTCTGCCTACGATGGCGGAGAGGCGATCGGAGGTCCGCGATGGTGCAGGTGAGGGTCGCCGGGGTCGCGCTCGACAGCGCCGGGCAGCACGTCATCCTCCTCACGCCGCTCGAGGACGACGAGGCCGACGGGCGGGTGCTGCCGATCTGGATCGGCGCGCAGGAGGCGACGTCGATCCTCATCGCCGTCGAAGGCGCACAGGCGCCGCGCCCGCTTGCGCACGACCTCATGCGCGCGCTCCTCGAGGCGACGGATGCCACGGTCGAACGGGTCGAGGTGACCCGCATCGACGACGGCACCTTCTACGCCGAGATCACCCTCCGGGCACCCGGCGGGGTCCAGCTGATCGACGCGCGGCCGTCGGATGCCGTGGCGCTCGCGGCGCGGACGGGGGCGCCGGTCTTCGTCGCCGACGACGTCCTGGCCGAAGCGGGCGTGCCGGGGTCGATCGTGCAGGGGAGCGAGGAGGCCGAGGTCGAGGAGTTCCAGCGCTTCCTCGAGGACGTCGACCCGGACGACTTCCGCGGGTGACGACGGCCCGGCGGCCCGGCATCCGGGATGCGGCGCCGGCGCAGGAGAACACGCCGGGGAAGGATGATTGCGCGCGAAACGTCCTGCGTGCGCGTGTTCGCCTTCGCCCGCGAGGCGACGGATGCCACGGGCAGCCGGCCGAGCGCCCGGGCCGCGCGCCGTAACACGGCGACACCGCGAGTAGGTGAGGCGGACCCTCCCGGCGCAAGATGGCAGTCGGTGAGGAAGGGACGTCCATGGCAGGCAAGGGATTCACGACGCGGCAGGTGCACGAGCGCGGTCGTGTCGGCGCGTCCTCGCCGCGCGCGACGCCCATCTACCTGACGGCCGGATTCAGCTTCGACGAGTACGGCGACGCCGCGGCCCACTTCGGCTCGGGCGAGGGCTACGCCTACACCCGCATCGGCAATCCCACCGTCGAGGCCGTCGAGGGGGCGCTCGCGGCGCTCGAGGGCGGCACGCAGGCACTGCTGCTCGCGAGCGGTCAGGCGGCGACCTCCGTCGCGCTCCTGAGCCTCGCCGCGGCCGGCGATCACATCGTCGTGTCGAACCACATCTACGAGGGCTCGCGCGGCCTCATCGTCGACAACCTGGCGCGGTTCGGCATCTCGGCCGACTTCGTCGACGACATCGGCGACCCCGCTGCCTGGGAGGCGACGATCCGGCCGACCACGAAGGCGCTGTTCGCGGAGTCGATCTCGAACGCCACGAACCGGATCCTCGACATCCCCGCGATCTCGGCGGTCGCGCACCGCCACGGCATCCCGCTGGTCGTCGACAACACGTTCGCGACGCCCTACCTGCTGCGACCGATCGAGCACGGCGCGGATGTCGTCGTGCACTCGGCGAGCAAGTTCCTCGCGGGGCAGGGCGCCGTCATCGGCGGCGCGATCATCGACAGCGGCAGCTTCGACCCCGCCCTGTCGGGTGCGGCCTTCCCGCACCTCGTCGCCCCGGGCCGGGGCGGCGCCCCGAGCATCGCCGACCGCGTCGGCGGCGACGCGCGCATCGCCTACGCCCGCGAGAGCGTCGGCCCGCGGCTCGGCCCGACGCCGTCTCCCCTGAACGCGTTCCTCATCGGCCAGGGCATCGAAACGCTGAGCCTTCGCGTCGACCGGCAGTCGGCGAACGCGCTCGCGGTGGCGCGGTGGCTCGCGGCGCACCCCGCCGTGGCATCCGTCGACTACGCGGGACTCCCGACGCACCCCGACCACGCCCTCGCATCCGAGCTCTTCCCCGACGGCTACGGCTCTGTCTTCACCTTCACCGTGGCCGGCAGCGCCGACGACGCCCGTCGCGTCGTCGAGGCGCTCGACGTCTTCACCCACATGACCCACCTCGGCGACGTGCGCTCGCTCGTCCTGCACCCGGCCTCGACGAGCCACGTCCAGCTGACCGAGGACGAGCGGGTGGCGCTCGGCGTCTTCCCCGGCACGCTCCGGGTCTCGATCGGCATCGAGGACGTCGACGATCTGATCGAAGACCTCGACCGCGCGCTCGCCGTGGGAGCCGCCACCGTCATTCCCGCGCCCGTGGCCTGGGAAGTGCCCGCGTGAGCCGTCCCCAGCACTTCGGCTGGTTCCTGGCCCGCGGATTCGGTCCGCACGGCTGGGGGCACCCGTACCTCGACTGGGACTGGCGCTGGACGTCGCCCGAGCTGTACCAGCAGGCCGCGCGCGAGCTCGAGCGGGCCGGCTTCGACTTCGTCCTCATCGAGGACGCGCCCTCGCTCGGCTCGGCCACGACGATCGACACGCGCGTGCGTCACGCCTTCGGCGGACCCAAGCTCGACCCGCTGCTGCTCGCGCCGTACCTCTTCCAGGCCACCAGCCACCTCGGCGTCATCCCGACGGTGAACCCCGCCGCGTACCTGCCCTACACGGCAGCCCGGCAGTTCGCCACGCTGCAGCACCTGAGCGGCCACCGGCTCGGGCTCAACGTCGTCACCGACACGGGGAGCGCACGCCACTTCGGCGACGCGCCGGCGCTCGGGCACGACGCCGCCTACGACCGGGCGGAGGAGTGGCTCGCCGGCATCCGCGCGCTCTGGCGCAGCTGGGGCGAGGGGGCGCTCGTGGCCGACCCGGTGTCGGGCGTGTACGCGGACGGGACGAAGCTGGATGCCGTCCGCCACCGCGGCGAGTACTTCGCGTTCGACGGCCCACTGAACGCGGTGCCCTTCGAGCACGGCGAGCCGGTCATCGCCTCGCCCGGCGGGTCGGGCCGCGGGCTGGCCTTCGCCGGCGCCAACTCCGACATCCAGCTGGCGCTGGCACCGCTGCACGAGCAGAGCGTCCGCGACTACCGCGCGCGGATCCACGCCGCCGCGGCGGAGCGGGGCCGCCGCCCCGAGGACATCACGATCATGTTCGCGATCCAGCCGACGATCGTCGCGAGCGCGGAGGAGGCGGATCGCGTCGTGGCGGCCGCCGCGAACCCCGACGATCGCGCGCTGGCGCTCATCGCCCAGCGGCAGTCGAGCGACCTCGAGACCGACCTGACGGCGCTCGACCTCGACGCCCCGCTCGACCCGTCGATCTTCGGCGAGCACGTGTCGCAGGGGAGCATCCGCCGGCTCACGGGCGACCGCGACCTGGCGACGACGCCGCTGCGCGTGCACCTCGCCTCCCTCGCCCGGCTCGGGCGCATCTCGGATCGTTCCGGCTTCGTCGGCACCGCCGAGGAGTTCGCCGACCTCATCGAGGAGCTCGGCGACTGGGGCAACGACGGCATCCTCCTCTGGGGAGACCTGCACCCGGTGACGGTCCACCGCATGCTCGACGAACTCGTGCCGGTGCTGCGGCGCCGCGGCATCCTCCGTCGCGATCTCATCGACGGCGGCCTCCACGCCGCCCTTCGCGCCTTCTGACACCGGCTCGGTCACTCCTCGCCGACGTTCACAACTCCGGAAGCGCGGGCCGATCGCGGCCGCTACGGTGTGCCGGTGCGCGTTTGCCACCCGATCTTCCGGAGTTGTGAACCGACGACGTCCTGACACGACGAACGCCCCCGGGAACCCGTCCCGGGGGCGTTCGCGCGGCGGATGCCGGTGCGGTCAGTCGAGACCGTTCGCGGCGAGCCAGTCGGTCGCGATGTCGGCCGAGGAGCGCTTGTCCTCGGTGGACTCGACGTTCAGCGCGACGAGGCCCTCGGGCGTGAGCGCGGCGCTGATGGGGTTGATCACGTCGGCGATCTCATCGGCGATCGACGCGTTCACGAGCGGCACGACGTTCGACGCGAGGAACAAACCCTTCGGGTCGGCGAGGGTCACGAGATCGTTCGTCTGGATGCGCGGGTCGGCGCTGTAGACATTGGCGACCTGGATGTTGCCGGCGACGAGCTCGTCGACCGTCGTGTCGGCGGTGGCCGAGAAGGCGACGTCGACGTCGTAGACCGACTTCAGACCCTGCGGGCCGTAGGGGCGCTCCTCGAGCTCCGGCGCCCCGCCGAGGGTGAGGTTCGCGATGCCGGCGAGGTCGCCGATCTCGGTGAGGTTGTTCTCGGCGGCGAACTCGGCCGTCACGTTGTACGAGTCCTGGTCGGTCGCCGACGACTGCTCGAGGACGGTCAGGCCCTCGGGCACGGCGTCGGCCAGGGCGGCGTAGACGTCCTCCGACGCGGTCGCCGTCGTCGCCTCGTCGAAGAACTGCAGCAGGTTGCCGGTGTACTCGGGGATCAGCTGGACGCTGCCGTCCTCCAGCGACGGGATGTAGATGTCGCGCTGGCCGAGCTGGAACTTGCGCTCGACCGTGAAGCCGGCGCCCTCGAGGGCCTGGGCGTAGATCTCGGCGATGATCTCGTTCGAGTAGTACGCCTGCGAGCCGACGACGATCGTCGACGTGTCGCCGGATGCCGGCGGCGCGCTGGTGTTGTCGCCACCGAGCGGGTCGGACGTGGCGCAGCCGGCGAGAGCGAGGGCGGCGACGGTCGCGAGCCCGAGGGTCGCGGCGAGGCGGGTGCGGATGCGGGTCATGATGCGGGCCTTTCGTGATGTGTGCTGTGTCGGATCGGGTGGCTCAGCCGGCGGCGTCGGCCACCTTCTGGGGTCGGAGGTTCGGGGTGCGGTCGCCGCCCGCGCGGGCGGTGACGCCGCGGGGAACGACGAGGCGCTGCAGCAGCGCGAAGAGCCCGTCGAGCCCGAGCGCGAGCGCGACCACGATGAGCGAGGCGCCGAGCACCTGGTCGAAGCGGTTCAGCTGGATGCCCTGCAGGAAGTAGAAGCCGAGCCCGCCGAGTCCCGCGTAGGCGGCGATCGTGACGGTCGCGACGACCTGGAGCGTCGCCGAGCGGAGGCCGCCGATGAGGAGGGGGAGCCCGAGGGGCACCTCGATCTTCCAGAGCACCTGCCACGGGGTCATGCCCACCGCCTTGCCCGCGTCGATCACGGCGCGGTCGATGGCCTCGAACCCGGCGTAGGCGCCCGCGAGGATCGACGGGATCGCGAGGAGCACGAACGACACGACGGCGGCCTCGGTCTTGTGGACCACGCCGATCACGAGGACGAGGAGCAGGAGGAGTCCGAGCGAGGGCAGGGCGCGCGCGGCGCCCGAGAGGGCGACGGCGATCTCGCGGCCTCGGCCCGTGTGCCCGATCAGCCAGCCGAGCGGGACGGCGATGATCGCGGCGATCGCGACGGAGCCGAACGTGAAGGCGAGGTGCTGCCAGATCCCGAGCGGCAGCGGGACCGAGGACCCGCTCAGCCGGTCGGGCGAGAAGATCCAGGCGAGGGCTTCGAGGAAGAGGTTCATGCCGTGGCCTCCGCGAGGAAGCGGCGGGCGACGGCCTTGCTCTCGCGCCGGCGGGGAAGCCACGGCATGAGGATGCGGCCGAGGAGCACGAGCGCCAGGTCGATGACGAGGGCGATCACGACGACGGCCACGACGCCCGAGAGGACCTCTTCGACGATGCGCCGCTGGTAGCCGTTGGTGAAGAGGTAGCCGAGGTTCGTGACGCCGATGAGGATGCCGACGGTGGCGAGAGAGATGGTCGAGGTCGCCGTCACGCGCAGGCCCGCGAGGAGCACGGGGCCCGACAGCGGGAAGTCCACGGCCCAGAACCGCCGCCACGGCCCGTACCCGACGGCGATGGCCGACGCCCGGACGGAGGGGTCGATCGAGTCGAGGCCGTCGGTGACCGAGCGCGTCATGATGGCGACGCCGTAGACCGTGAGGGCGATCACGAGATTGATCTCGGAGAGGAACGGGACGCCGAACCCGGCGAGGAGCGCGAACAGTCCGAGCGAGGGGATCGTGTACAGCAGCCCGATGGTCGTGAGCGCGGCGCCGCGGAAGGGGGTGTACCGCCACGCGGCCCAACCGAGCGGGACGGCGATCACGAACGACAGCACGATCGCGATGGCGCTCTGACGCAGGTGGACGAGCGTCAGGCTCCCGATGAGATCGAGGTTGTCGAGGATCCAGGTCACGCCGGGGTGCCGCCGTCCGTCACGAGCACGCCCTGGGTGCGCCCGGACCCGTCGACGAGGACGGTGCCGCGCGGCGTCTCTTTCGCGCGGAGGGCGCGCGCGCCGCGGTCGACGCCCACGAACTCGGCGACGAAGTCGCTCGCGGGGTTCTCGATGATCTCGTCGGGACTGCCGACCTGGGCGATCTTGGCGCCCTTCTCGAGGATGACGACCTGGTCGCCGAGGAGGAACGCCTCGTCGATGTCGTGGGTGACGAAGACGACCGTCTTGTCGAGCTCGCTCTGGAGGCGGCGCGTCTCGGTCTGCAGCTCTTTGCGGACGATCGGGTCGACCGCGCCGAACGGCTCGTCCATGAGGAGGATGTTGGGGTCGGCGGCGAGGCCGCGGGCGACGCCCACGCGCTGCTGCTGGCCGCCCGACAGCTGACGGGGGTAGCGATCCGCGAGGCGGCGGTCGAGGCCGACGATGTCGAGCAGCTCGAGCGCGCGCTCCCTGGCCTGCCGCTTGGGCGTGCCGGTCAGCACCGGCACCGTCGCGATGTTGTCGGCGACGGTGAAGTGGGGGAGGAGGCCCGAGTTCTGCAGCACGTAGCCGATCCCGCGGCGCAGCTGCACCGGGTCGCGGTCGCGGATGCTCTCGCCGTCGATCGTGATGTCGCCGTCCGTCGGCTCGATCAGCCGGTTGATCATGCGCAGCAGTGTCGTCTTGCCGCACCCCGAGGAGCCGACGAACACCGTCGTCCGGTGCGCAGGGATGACGAGACTGAACTCGTCGACGGCCGTCGTGCCGTCGGGGAACCGCTTCGTGACGGCGCGGAACTCAATCGACATATCGCCTCCGGATCGCGTGCCCCTCACCCAATCACACTCCTCCGACATCATCGAAGGGGCTGGCACAGAACGTCACACTTCCGGTATGCGTGGACCATGGACGACTATGACCTCATCGTGATCGGCGCCGGCCCGGTCGGCGAGAACGTGGCCGATCGCGCGGTGCAGCGGGGCCTGCGGACCGTGATCGTCGAGAGCGAGCTCGTCGGCGGCGAGTGCTCCTACTGGGCGTGCATGCCGTCCAAGACGCTGCTGCGCGCCGGCGCCGCGCTCCGCGCTGCGCGGGATGTGCCCGGGGCGGCGCAGGCCATCTCCGGCCGTATCGACGTCGCCGCCGTCCTGAAGCGCCGCGACGAGGTCGTCCACGAGTGGGACGACAGCGGCCAGGTGTCGTGGCTCGACGGGGCCGGGATCGATCTCGTCCGCGGTCACGGCAGGATCGTCGGCGAGCGGGAGGTCTCGGTCGGCGACCGGACGCTCCGCGCGCGACACGCCGTCGCCGTGTGCACCGGGTCGGCCTCGCTCCTCCCCGACATCCCGGGCCTCGCCGATGCGCAGCTGTGGACGAGCCGCGAGGCCACCGGTGCGCGAGACGTGCCGGCATCCTTGGTCGTCCTCGGCGGCGGCGTCGTCGCGTGCGAGATGGCGACCGCGTACGCCTCCTTCGGCACGCACGTGACGGTGCTGGCGCGCTCGGCGCTCCTGCGCGGAATGGAGCCGTTCGTCGGCGACCGCGTGGCGGCCGGCCTGCGCGCGGCGGGCGTCGACCTGCGGATCGGCGCCGAGATCACCCGCGTCGACCACGACGGCGACGTCGTGGTGACCCTCGCCGACGGCTCGACCGTCCGCGCCGCCGAGGGCCTCGTCGCGACGGGTCGCGTCCCCCGGACGGGCGACCTCGGGCTGGATGCCATCGGCCTCCGCCCCGGCGACTGGCTCGACGTCGACGACACCCTGCGGGTCCGCGGCTCGGACTGGCTCTACGCCGTCGGGGACGTCAACCATCGCGTGCTCCTCACGCATCAGGGGAAGTACCAGGCGCGCGCGGCCGGCGACGTCATCGCCGCCCGGGCGACCGGCGGAGACGTCGACGACGCCCCGTGGGGGGCGCACGTGGCCACCGCCGATCATCGCGCCGTGCCGCAGGTCGTCTTCACGGAGCCGGAAGCGGCATCCGTCGGCCTCACCGAGGCGCAGGCGCGGGATGCCGGGCTCACCGTCAGCGTGCTCGACTACGACCTGTCGTGGGTCGCGGGCGCGAGCACGTACGCGAAGGGGTACGAGGGCATCGCCCGCGCGGTGGTCGACGGCGATCGCGGAGTGCTCGTCGGCGCGACCTTCGTCGGTCCCGACGTCGCCGAACTCCTCCACGCGGCGACGATCGCGATCGTCGGCGAGGTGCCGATGGACCGCCTCTGGCACGCGGTGCCCCCGTACCCGACCGTCAGCGAGGTGTGGCTCCGCTGGCTCGAGGCCTACGGCCGCCCGGTCACGTGACGCGGGTCTGGGCAGCATCCCAGGCCCACGCGCGGAGCAGAGCGTGATCCTCCAGTACGTCCGCCGGAACCTCCATGTACGCGCTGACAGTTACGCGGCCTCGGCGAGTCGCGTACGCGAACGACTCGCTGCCCCGGTGCTCGTACCGAGGTCGGGTCGCGTCATCTACCGCGAAGTACAGCGGGCCGTTCATGACCATCGCGAACTGCCGCCCGTCGAGGCGGAGCGCCACGCCGCCGAAGAACGGCGACGCCTCGATCGGGCCGATCTTCTCGCGCACGTCCTGAAGGTGAGCAAGGAACTCGTCCGCGCGCCGCGCGGACGTCATGAGTCGAAGAACCCGGTCATCTGCGCGAGCCGGTCATCGGCGTCGAAGACGCCCGCACTGGCCCCGTGAGAGATCACCTTCCCCGCTCCGTCGACCATGTCCCACTGAAGGAGACAGTGATCGTGATGGGTGGCGAATCCGGTGTTCACGAAGCGCGCACCGGGCGCACTGCCCTGGAACTGACCCATGTACGCGCTGATCGCCTCGTGTCCTGCGAGTGCGACATGCGGGTCGGTGTACACACAGGCAGCCGATGCGGTCCGCCGGAGGTCGTCGCGGCGCCGATTCTCATCGGGTTCGGACCACGCCGCGCTTCACGTGTCGACGATCAGGCGACGGTGCTCGGCGGGTGTCAAGGGAGTCTCCTTCGTGAACGTACTGCTGTCAGACGGTTGTTCGGACGGCGCGGGCGTGGACGGCGAAACCCGCGGCGAGCACGATGTGCACCACGGTGTTCGGCACGATGCCGGCGAGGTTCGGGATGACGCCCTGGGCATAGGCGAGCGGTTCGATCGGCAGGAGCCCCAGCTGCAGCAGCGCGTTGCCGACGAGGACGGCTCGGAGCGTCGGCGAGTCCGGGTGCCGGCGCACGAGGGCCGCCGTCACACCGGTCGCCAGCAGCAGGACGCCCACCTGCCGCATCCAGACGGTCGCCGCGGTGTCGCCCGCGACGCCCTTCATCGCCAGCATCGCATCGGGCGCCACCAGCGCCACCAGGCCGACGACGACGGCGATCGTCGCGGCCACCGTCAGGAACATCACTCGACTCTTCACGTGTAGGAACGTACGGCCGGCCCCTGCTGCCAGCAATGACCTCGGCAGGTCATTGACCACGCCGTGCGCGTTGCTAGCCTGCAGCCATGTCGCGATCGCTCTTCCCGGCACTGCTGAAGTACTGGCGCGGTCGGGCCGGGCTGTCGCAGCTGGACCTCTCGTCCGCCGCCGACGTGTCGTCGAGGCACCTGAGCTACTTGGAGACGGGACGGGCGAAGCCCAGCGAGGCGATGGTGCGCCGGCTGTTCGAGACCATGGCCGTGCCTCTGCGGCACCAGGACGAGGCGCTGGTCGCGGCGGGATTCGCACCGCGCTTCGCCGATCCCGACCGCGGGGAGGCGCCGGCTCCGGTACGGGCGGCGATCGCGCGGATGCTGCGACAGCACGAACCGTTCCCGATGACGGTGCTCGACGGGGGGTACCGCCTCGTCGACCGCAACGAGGCCGCCGAAGCGATCTTCGCACTGATGGTCGCTCAGCCCGATCGCCTGCGGTCGGCAGACGTCGACATGGTCGCCTTCGTGTTCGACGCGGCTCTCGCGCGCGATGCGTTCGTCGAGTGGCCGCTCGTCGCCCGCCGGATGCTGAACCGGCTGCAGCGCGAGCTCCTGCGCACGGGCGACGAGCGGGTGCGCGCGCTTCTCGATCGGGCGCTCGCGTATCCGGGCGTCGACGAGGCGTGGCGGCATCCGGACGACGGCGACCGGCTCGACGCGACGCTGGAGATCCACCTGCGGCGCGGCGACGTCAGCCTCGGCTTCCTCACGACGATGACGACGTTCACCTCGCCGGGGACCGTCTCGCTCGAGGAGGTGCGCCTCGAGTCGTTCTTTCCGCTCGATGAGGCGACGCGGCAGTTCTGCGCGGCGCTCTGAACCGCGCTCAGCTCCGCTCGTCGGACGTGTCCGCGAGGGCCAGGGCGACTTGCTGCTCGGTGGTCAGCGGGGCGCGGGTGACGAGCTCGTGCACGAAGCCCAGCTTCTCCTGCACGGGCCCCGAGATCGTGAAGGGGTACAGGTCGCCCAGTCCCATCGAGCGGTTGATGCGGTTGAACGCCTGCGACATCCAGTCCCAGTCGCTGAGCAGCCGGCCGATCGACTCGTCGCGGTACGACTCGCGGGGGACGACGTCGAGGTCGCGGAGGTTGGTCGCGCCGGCGTCGAGATGGATGCCGATCGCCGCCGCCGTCTGGAGCGTCCCGCAGATGTGCAGGTAGTGCGCGAACGTCTCGGCGAAGTCCTCCCACGCGTGCATGGTGGCGTACTCGGAGATGTGCGCGTCCCGCCATCCCTCGGGAGCGCCGGTCGCGTAGTGGCGTGCGATCGCCTCCTGGTAGCTCTCCCGCTCGTCGCCGAACAGGGCGCGGCACCGTGCCCACGTGGTGTCGTCGGTGATGAGGACGTTCTGGAAGTAGTGGCCCACCTCGTGCCGGAGGTGGCCGAGCATCGTGCGATACGGCTCGCCGAGGCGCACCCGCAGGGCCTCGCGCACGTCGTCGAGACTCTCGGCGAGGTCGATCGTGATGATGCCGCCGGCGTGCCCGATGACGACGCGCCGGCCGTCGGAGCGGCTCGAGAGGAGGTCGAAGCCGAGCCCTCCGGGCGTGACGTCCCAGGGAACGATCGGGAGCCCGAGGTCGGCGAGCTGGATCAGGAGGCGGCGCTTGGCCTCCTCGGTGGTGGCGAGCTTCTCGAGCGCGATCGTGTCGTCGGCGTCGGGCCGCGTGCGCGTGAGCCGGCACGAGATGCAGCGCCCGGCCGGAGCGTCCTCCCGCACGAGCCAGTTGCAGCCCCACTCGCGCTGCGAGCAGGAGTACCAGGTGACGCCGTCGATGACGACGCGGTCGTCGCGGATGCCGTGGAATGCGCGCTCGATCACCTGGTAGCCGAGGTCGGTGCGGCACGCGGGGCAGCGGAGCGTGTCGAGGGTCAGGAAGCGGCGGCAGGACGGGCAGCGGGGCGTGGTGCTCACGGGATCACGCTCGCGTCGGCATCCGCCGCCGTGGCGGGGATCTCCGTTCCGAGGGATCTCAGCGCCGCGGCGATCTCGTACCAGGCGACGAGGAACGCCGGCTCGTCGAGGCGCCGGCGGCGCATCCAGACGGTCACCTCCTCGTTGCTCTTGCTCGCGTTGCACGAGCGGCACGCGGGCACCACGTTCTCGAGCGTGTAGCGCCCGCCGCGGGAGATCGGCAGGACGCAGTCCTTCTGGAGCGCCACCCCGTCGGCGCCGCAGTAGGCGCAGCGCGCCCACGCTTCGAGGATGAGGAACCATTCGGCATCCGTCAGGTCGCTGCCCGAGGCCGCGACGCGCTTCGCCCGGCGGCGCGCGGCGCGGGCGCGCCGGGTCTGCGCGGGCTTGCGGGCCGAGGTCATGCCCCGACGCTAGCTCGTGCGGTTCCGCTCGCCGCGCAGACGCGCGCGGAGTCCGTGCGGCGAAAACCGCAGGAGCGCCCGTGACGGATGGGGTGCGCGCGGCGTCTCCGGCGCGCAGGCCCCACCGGTTCCTGCGGATTCCGCCCCGCCCGGCTCCCGCGCACGTCGGCGGGGCTCGCTACTGTCGTGACATGCATGAGCTCTCGCGGGACGACGCGCGGCGCCTGGCCGTGCGGGCGCAGCTGCTCGACGCGCAGCGGCCGGGCGACATCGTCGAGGTGGCGGAGCAGCTCGGCGCGATCAAGATCGACCCGACCGCGACGATCGCCCCCGCCGAGCAGACCGTGCCGTGGAGCCGCATCGGCTGGTCCTACGAGCCCGGGCAGCTGAGCAAGTCGGTCGAGCAGGATCGGCTGCTGTTCGAGTTCGACGGCCACTTCCACGCGGCGAGCCTCATGCCGGCGATGGTCGCGCGGATGCGCGGCCGGGTCTTCCGCGCGCAGGCCCGCGAGTGGATGGCCGCCAACGAGAGGTTCCGCGCGGACGTCCTCGCGCGGCTGCGGGCCGACGGTCCGATGCTCGCGGGGGAGATCTCCGACACCAGCCAGGTGGCCCACGACGATGTGGCCGGCTGGTACGGATCGAACCAGGTCCCCCGGATGCTGGAACTGCTCTCGTACCTCGGCGAGGTGGGGATCGTCGGCCGCGAGGGGCGCCAGCGGGTGTGGGACATCGGCGATCGCGTGTACCCCGCCGATCTCCCCGTGCTCGAGTACGAGGAGGCCGAGCGCGTGCTCGAGGCCCGGCGGCTGCAGGCGGCGGGGATCGCGAAGCAGAAGTCGCCGTGGACACCGGTGGGCGTAGCAGGGGAGGCCGCGCGGGTCGAGGGGAGCAGCTGGACGTGGCGGGTCGATCCCGCCGCCCTGGAGGCGCTCGACGACGACCCGGGCGGTCGCGTGGCCATTCTGAACCCGTACGACCGGTTCCTGTTCGATCGACCGCGCCTGCGCGAGCTGTTCGAGTTCGACTACATCCTCGAGCAGTTCAAGCCGGCATCGCAGCGGAAGTTCGGGTACTTCGCCCACCCGATCCTCCTGGGCGACCGCTTCATCGGGCAGCTGGACGCGCAGCTCGACAAGAAGAAGGAGAACCTCGTGGTGAACGCCGTCCACGAGCTCGTGCCCTTCGACGAGGAGGAGGCGGAGATGGTCCGGGCCGAGATCCTCGAGCTCGGCCAGTGGCTCGGCGTGCCCGTCCTCGGCCTCCGCTGACCGCCTCCCGGAGATCCGCCGCCCCCGCTGAAACCGGGGCTTGACGTCGTCCGCGACTTACTTCTACTGTTTATTCAGTCGTAAACAAAGGAGTTCACCGTGGCCGCACCGCGAAGCCAGACGGACGTCAATCGCACCGCGATCCTGGCGCATCTGGGAGCGCACGGCTCGACGTCTCGGGCCGACCTCGCTCGCGCGCTGGAGGTCTCGCCGGCTCTCGTGACCCAGCTCACCCGTGACCTGCTCGCCGACGGGCTCATCGAGGAGCGGGAGGCCGCCAGCAGCGGCGGCCGCCCGGCGCGGCTTCTCGGCCTCGTCTCCCACGACCTCGCCGCGATCGGGGTGAAGGTCGCGCCCGACCACGTCGCCTTCGTCGAGGTCGGCATCGACGGCGTCGTCCGCCGCGCCGACGTCCAGCCGTTCGACGCGGTGTCGCCGCTCGCGGCATCCCACCTCATCGAGACCGTCCGCCGCTTCATCGACGCGGGCGCATCGGCGCGCGTCCTCGGGATCGGCGTCGGGCTGCCGGGGACAGTCGCCCAGCAGGGGATCGGCGTCGTCGACTCGACCCAGCTCGGCTGGGTGCAGGTGCCGCTCGGCGAACAGCTCCGCCGCGCGCTCGATCTGCCGGTCGTCGTCGAGAACAACGTCAATGCGCTGAGCGCCGCCGAGCAGCTCTTCGGCCAGGGGCGGCGCTTCCGGAACGTCCTCGTCGTCACGGTCGGAAACGGCGTCGGCGCGGGCCTCATCGCCGACGGCGCCATCGTGCGGGGCCGCTCCGGCGGCGCGGGCGACTTCGGTCACATCCCGGTCCGCGAGGACGGCCCCCTCTGCCAGTGCGGCAACCGCGGCTGTCTCGAGGCGATCATCGGCCAGGGCGCGCTCGTGAACGACGCCCGCTCGATCCGGCTCATCGGGCCCGACGAGGGGGTCGACGAGCTGCGCTCCCTCGCGGATGCCGGCAACACCGAGGCGCGGGAGATCTTCGCCCACGCGGGCCATCAGCTCGGCCGCGCGATGGCGGGAGCGGTCAACCTGCTCGACCCCGAAGTCGTCGTGCTCCTCGGCGAGGGCGTCCAGGCCTGGAGCCACTGGCAGGACGGGTTCGACGCGGCGCTGCGCAGCGCCCTCGTCCCCGGCAAGCGGGGCGTGACCGTCGAGGTCGAGCGCTGGGACGACGACCGATGGGCGCAGGGCGCTGCGGCGCTCGTGCTGGCGACCCCGTTCGACGCGCAGGGCGTGGCGGGCGATCAGGGCCGCCTCGTGCGAGAGCGCCTGGTGGCCGCGATGGAGCCGCGATCATGACGATGACCGCGCCCGCGAGGGCCGCCGCGGCCGCGCCCGCAGCGCGCGGCGCGGGCCGAGGGCGGATGCCGGGGCGCCGCCGCGCGCGCTACGCGCTGACCGTCGCCGTCTTCCTCCTGCCGAGCCTCGTTCCGCTGCTCGCGTTCGTCATCGGCCCGATGATCACCGCGGCATGGACGAGCCTTCACTCCTGGAACCTCATCGGCCCGATGCAGTGGGTCGGGCTCGACAACTACGCCCATCTGCTCACCGACCCCGCGACCCGCGACGCGTTCCTGCACACGGTGTACTACATCGTCGGCTACCTGCCGATCGTCTACGTCGGCGGGCTCGCCCTCGCGCTCGCGCTGAACACACGACTGCGCGGCCGGGCGGGCCTGCGCGGCATGTACTTCCTCCCCGTCATCACCAGTTGGGTCGTCGTCGCGCTCGTCTGGCGGTGGCTCCTCAGCCCCAGCAACGGCGTCGTCAACAACGTCCTCGCCTGGTTCGGGATCGAGGGACCCGGCTGGTGGGCCGACCCCGCGTGGTCGATGCCGTCGATCATCCTCGCGTCGGCGTGGAAGGACCTCGGCTTCGTCATGGTGATCCTGCTCGCGGGGCTCCAGTCGATCAACCCCGACCTCTACGAGGCGGCGCAGCTCGACGGCGCGGGCTCGTGGCGGCGGCTGTTCAGCGTGACGCTCCCGATGCTCTCGCCCTCCACCTTCTTCGTCATCGTGCTGTCGCTGATCAACGGCTTCCAGGTGTTCGACCAGGTCTACGTGATGACCGGGGGTGGACCCAACAACTCCAGTCAGGTGGTCGTGCAGCAGGTGTACGACCTGACGTTCCGCTACGGGCAGGCGGGCATGGCATCCGCGCTGTCGTGGCTCCTCTTCCTCGTCATCATGATCGTCACCCTGGTGCAGTTCTACGGCCAGAAGCGGTGGGTGAACTATGACTAGGCACCTCCCGCGCCTCGCGCTCTACGTCGTCCTCATCGTCGGCGCGCTCATCATGGTGTTCCCGTTCGTGTGGACCGTGGTCACCTCGATCACTCCCGGCGCCACGCTCACCACGACGCCGCGGCTCATTCCCGAGAACCCCTCGCTGTCGCCCTACGTCGAGCTGTTCGAGCGCGTCCCGTTCGCCCGCGTGATCGGCAACTCGCTGCTCATCGCGGTGGTGAGCACCCTGCTGCAGCTCATCACCAGCGCGATGGCCGCCTACGTCTTCGCGCGGATGCCGTTCCCCGGCCGCGGCGCCCTCTTCGTCCTGTATCTCGCGACGATGATGATCCCGTTCCAGGTGCTCATCGTGCCGCTCTTCGCCGAGATGAAGACCCTCGGTCTCATCAACACCTACGCGGGGGCCATACTCCCCACGATCGCCACGGCCTTCGGGGTGTTCCTGCTGCGGCAGGCGATCGCCAGCGTGCCGTACGACCTCGATCAGGCGGCCACCCTCGACGGCGCAGGGCACTTCCGGATCTTCGCGCAGATCATCCTGCCGCTCATCCGTCCCGCCCTCGCGACCCTCGCCGTCTTCGCGTTCCTGAACACGTGGAACAGCTTCCTGTGGCCGCTGATCATCCTCCGCGACCCGCTCATGCAGACCCTCCCGGTCGCCCTCACGAGCCTCCAGGGGCAGTACTCCACGCAGTGGGACGTGCTCATGGCCGGCTCGGTGATCAGCATCATCCCGATGTTCGCCCTCTACGTCTTCGCCCAGAAGTACATCGTCCAGGGCGTCGCCGGTGCCGGACTGAAGTAGCCCGTCACCACTGCACCACCTGCACCACCACCCGAATCAAAGGAGATCGCACACATCATGAACAGCAACAGGAAGCCCGTCATCGGCGTCGTCGCCGCAGCGGCCGCCCTCGCCCTGGCGGGGTGCTCCACCTCGGCGTCGCCGGACCCGGCCGCCACCGACGAGGACGTCACGATCACGTACGCCAACTTCATCTCGAACGGCGGCAACGAGGAGAACCTCCAGACGATCGTCGACGCCTTCGAGGACGCCAACCCGGGCATCACGGTCGACGTCACGACCACCGATTACGCGAACTACTTCACCCAGCTGCAGACCGACCTCGCCGCCGGCACGCAGGCGGACGTCTTCGACGTGGATGCCGGGGCGTTCGCGAACATCCAGGCCTCGGGCGTGCTCGCGCCGCTCGAGGGCGTCGAGACGTCGCTCTACCGTCAGGGCGTCCTCGACACGTACGCGGTGGACGGGACGCAGTACGGTCTGCCGTCGTCCTTCTCCAACGTCGTCCTGTTCTACAACAAGGAGCTCTTCGACGCCGCGGGTGTCGACTACCCGACCGCCGACTGGACGTGGGCCGACGAGAAGGCGGCCGCCGAGAAGCTCACCGACGCGGACGCCGGCGTCTGGGGCGACTACCAGCCCATCTCGTACTACGAGTACTACAAGGCCGTGCAGCAGGCGGGCGGAAGCTTCCTCGCCGACGACGGATCGGCCGGGTTCGGCTCGGACGCCGGTCAGGCCGCGGCGGAGTGGCTCACCGGCAAGTCGGGGACGGTCATGCCCACCGCCGCCGACGGTGCGGGCACGCCCGACTTCGACACGAACCTGTTCAAGGACGGCAAGCTCGCGATGTGGCACACCGGCATCTGGATGATCAGCCTCGTCGGGGAGCTCCCCTTCGAGTGGGACATCGCCGTCGAGCCCGGTGACGCGCAGAAGGCGAGCGCCACGTTCTCGAACGCCGTGGTCGTCTCGCAGACGGCCGAGCACCAGGAGGCCGCCCAGAAGTGGGCGCAGTTCCTCACGAGCTCGAAGGAGATGGTCGACGTCCGCCTGAACGCCGGGTGGGAACTGCCCGCCATCAGCGACGAGTCCCTCCTCGCCCCGTACCTGGAGCTCACCCCTCCCGCCAACCGGATCGCCGTGTTCGACTCGCTCGAGCACGTCGCCGAGGCGCCGCAGCTGGGCGCGAACGCGACGCAGATCCAGGATGCCGTCGGCAACGCCCTCGGCGAGATCGCCGCGGGTCGGGCGACCGTCGGCGACGCGGTGCCCGCCCTCGCCACCGAGGTCGACGGGCTGCTGCCGTAGTCCGCGGGCGCGGTGGACGGGGAGGCTCCCGTCCACCGCGCATCGCCCCTCCGCACCGCAGCTCCCGACGCTCTTCCGCCTTCTCGACCAGAGGACTCTCCCGTGCCCGACATCCGTGCCGTCGCCCCGACGGCCGCGCTCGCCTCCCACAGCATCCGGCTCATCACTGAGCTGCAGACGCCCGAGGGCGCCTACCCGGCGAGTCCGACTTTCTCGGCCTACCGCGGCTACTGCTGGTTCCGCGACGGCGCGTTCATCGCGGACGCCGCCTCGGCGGCGGGGCGCCCGGAGTCCGCCGAGCGCTTCTTCGACTGGTGCGCACGCGTCCTCGAGAACCGCGCGGATCACATCCGCTGGATCGTGACCGAGACGGACGCGGGGCGCCCTCCGGCCCCCGAGCGGATGCTGCCGGCGCGCTACACGTTCGCCGGCGGCGACGGCGCCGACGAGTGGTGGGACTTCCAGCTCGACGGCTACGGCACGTGGCTGTGGGCGCTCATGGCACACCTCGACCGCTTCGGCGAGGGCGGCGCCGGGATCGACCGCTGGCGCGCGGCGATCGACCTCACGGTGGACTACCTCTCGGCATCGTGGCAGCGACCCTGCTACGACTGGTGGGAGGAGCACGCGATGCACGTGCACGTGTCGACGCTGGCCTGCGTCGGGGCGGGCCTCGAGGCCGTCCTGCCTCACCTGGAGCCTGCCCGCGCCGCCCGCGCCGCCGCCGCCGTCGACGGCATCCGGGGTCTCATCGCCACCGAGGGCGTCCTCGACGGGCACCTCCGCAAGTGGCTCGGCAGCACGGCCGTCGACGGCAGCCTCGCCGCCGCTGTGTCTCCGCTCGGCTTCATCGACGCCGGCTCGGACGTCGGCGCCGGCACCATCGCGACCATCGATGCGCACTTGAACGTCGACGGCGGCGTCCACCGCTTCCTCGGCGACACCTTCTTCGGCGGCGGGCAATGGCCGCTCCTCAGCTGCTTCCTGGGTCTCGCGCACCTCGCTGCCGGCGACCGCGCCGCCGCCGAGCGCCTCTTCGACTGGGCGGCCGCGACCGCGACGGTCGATCGCGACCTCCCCGAGCAGGTGGCGAACCACCTCATCGCGCCGGGCATGCGCGCGGAGTGGGTCGAGCGCTGGGGGCCGGTCGCGACCCCGCTCCTGTGGAGCCACGCCATGCTCCTGCGCCTGGGCCTCGCCCTCGGCCGCTTCACCCCCGATTCCCTGAAGGACCCCCGATGATCCGCCACCGTCCGGCCGGTTCCGGCCACCCCTACTCCGTCGACACCGAGCAGCGGGATCCCGTGGTCCCCGAGGCGGGCCAGACGGCGACGCTCGGAGTGCGCGCCGACGGGGCGGTGACCGCCGTGACCTGCGTGCTCGAGTGGGTCCCCGACGGCGGCGGAGGGTCTGAGCGCGTCGAGCTCGCGCTCGCTCCCGTCCCGACGACGTCCCGCGGACGGATCACCGACGGCGGGCACCTCGCGTCGGCGCAGAGCCGCCTCGCGCGCGCCGTCGGCGGTTGGCAGGTGACGACGCCGGCGCTCCGCGTGGGCGGAACATACCGGTACCGATTCGTCGCGACCCGATCGGACGGGCGCACCGAGGGCTCTCGGTCGTTCGCCTTCCGCGCGGCGACCTGGCAGGACGCGCCGGACGCCGTCATCGAGTCGGGCCGCGGCCGTGTCGTGCCGGGATCCGTGCAGAGGTTCCACGACGGCGAGCGGGTGTGGCGGGTGCGCTTCGCCCTGCCGCTCGCCCCGGGCGAGCACGTGACGGGGTTCGGTGAGCGCTTCGACACCCTCGATCACACGGGCAGCGAGCTCGACGCCGTCGTCTTCGAGCAGTACAAGAGCCAGGGCGCGGAGCGGAAGACGTACCTCCCGATGCCGTTCGCGCACGTCGTCGGGGGCGACGGCTGGGGATTCCACGTCGACACCAGCCGGCGCGTCTGGTTCGACCTCGGTCGTACGGATGCCGCGAGGATCGCGGTCGAGGCCGAGACCGGCGCCGACGGCATCCTGGACCTGCGCCTCTTCGACGGCGACCCGACCGCGGTGCTGGGTGCCTTCCTCGACCGCGTCGGCCGCGCCGAGGAGCTGCCCGGCTGGGTGTTCCGCCTCTGGGCGAGCGGCAACGAGTGGAACACGCAGGCGGAGGTCATGCGTCAGATGGACCTCCACGCCGCCCACGACATCCCCGTCGGCTCCGTCGTCATCGAGGCATGGAGCGACGAATCGACCTTCACCGCGTTCCGTGACGCGGAGTACGCAGTGTCGCCCGGGGGCGAGCCGCACCGCCTCGCGGACTTCACCTTCCCGGCGGCCGGGGCCTGGCCCGACCCGAAGGGCATGGCCGACGAGCTGCACCGTCGCGACGTGCGACTGCACCTCTGGCAGATCCCGCTCCTGAAGATGCGCCCGCATCCGTCCGGCCAGCTCGCCGCGGACGCGCGCGCGGCGATCTCGGACGACGTCCTCATCCGCGAGCCCGACGCGCGCGGCGGGCTGCGCCCCTACCGCAACCGCGGCTGGTGGTTCCCGCTGTCGCTCATGCCGGACCTCACCGACGAGCGCGCCGCCCGGTGGTGGACCGAGAAGCGCCGGTACCTCGTGGAGGAGATCGGCGTCGACGGCTTCAAGACAGACGGCGGAGAGCACGCGTGGGGTGCCGAGCTCGTCTCCCTCGACGGACGCCGCGGCGACGAGAAGAACAACACGTTCCCGGTGGCCTATGCCGCCGCCTACGGCGCGCTGCTGCGCTCGGCGGGGAAGGCCCCGGTGACGTTCAGTCGCGCGGGCTTCACCGGTTCGCAGGCGCACGGCGCGTTCTGGGCGGGCGACGAGAACTCGACGTGGGAGGCGTTCGCCTGGTCGATGAACGCGGGACTGTCGGCGGCGTCGAGCGGCATCGTCTACTGGGGCTGGGACATCGCCGGCTTCTCGGGCGAGATCCCGGATGCCGAGCTGTACATCCGCGCGTTCCAGGCCTCGACGTTCGTCCCGATCATGCAGTACCACTCCGAGTTCAACCATCATCGGACACCCTCGCGCGACCGCACGCCGTGGAACATCGCGGAGCGCACCGGCGACGAGCGGGTGCTGCCGCTCACTCGCGCGTACACGCACCTCCGCGAGCGCCTCGTGCCCTACCTCGAGGCCTCCGCCCGCGAGACGATCGCGACCGACCGTCCGCTCATGAGGCCGCTCTTCTTCGACGACCCCCAGGCGTGGGACGCCGGAGTCCAGTGGATGCTCGGCGCCGACCTCCTCGTCGCTCCGGTCCTGGAACCGGGAGCGGCGACGGTCGAGGTGCTGCTGCCCGCGGGGGACTGGGTGGACGCCTGGACGGGAACCCCCGTCGAGGGCGGGCGCCGCGTGCGCGTCGAGACGCCGATCGACCGGATCCCGGTGTTCGCGCGCGCCGGCGCCGAGGTGCTCTCGGCGTTCGCCGACGTACAGTGAGGACATGCGACACCCCGTTCCCGACCCCGTCCGCGACGACCAGGAGTCCGTCTGGGACTACCCGCGCCCGCCGCGGGCGGAGCGGGTCTCCTCGCGCGTGACCATCGAGCTCGGGGGAGTCGTGGTCGTGGACACCACCGACGTCGTCCGGGTGCTCGAGACGAGTCACCCGCCCGTCTACTACCTTCGCGAGAGCGCGTTCGCCCCGGGAGCGCTGCGGCCGGCATCCGGCTCGTCGTTCTGCGAGTTCAAGGGGCAGGCCGTGTACTTCGACGTCGTCGGAGGGGGCGGCGAGGTGCGGGAGCGCGCCGCGTGGGGCTATCCCGACCCGAGCGGCGGATACGCCGACCTCGTCGGGCGCGTCGCGGTCTACCCGCGCGGCATGGATCGCTGCACCGTCGACGGTGAGACCGTGCAGCCCCAGCCCGGCGGCTTCTACGGCGGCTGGATCACGTCGCGCGTCGCGGGACCGTTCAAGGGCGGACCGGGGTCGATGGGGTGGTGACACCGGCGCCGACGGGAGTCGTGGTGGTCGTCGGATCGCTCAACGCGGACCTCACCCTGCGCGTGCATCGCATCCCCGTCCCGGGAGAGACCGTCGTCGCCGACGAGACCCTGCGCGCTCCGGGAGGCAAGGGCGGCAACCAGGCCCACGCGGCCGCCCGCACGATGCCCGGCGTCGTCGCCCGCATGGTGGGCGCCGTCGGCCGGGACGACGCCGGACGGGAGCTCCTCGCCGATCTGGAGCGCAGCGGGGTCGACACCGCAGGCGTGCGCGCGGTGGACGCGCCTTCGGGCACGGCCGTCATCGCGCTCGATCCGGACGGACGGAACACGATCGTCGTCGCGCCGGGAGCGAACCATCGCTGGGACACGCCGCCCGCGGTCGGCGCGGACGCCGGCGACATCGTCGTCCTCCAGCTCGAGCTGCCGCTGGACGTCGTGGCGGCGGCTGCGCGGGAGGCTGCGGACGCGGGCGCACGGATCCTCCTGAACGCCGCGCCGGTGACCCCCGGTGCGGCGGAGCTCCTGCCGTTCGTCGACGTCCTCGTGGTCAATGAGCTCGAGGCGACGGAGCTCCTGGGGCTGGACCCGGACGACGAGACGTCCCTCCGCCGCGCCGCCGCCGGCGCCGACGTCGACCTCATCGTCACCCTCGGCGAGAACGGCGTTGCCGTCGCCGAGCGGTCCGGACGCACGGCGCGACTGCCCGCGCTGCCGGCGACGGTCGTCGACACGGTCGGCGCGGGGGACGCATTCGTCGGCGCGCTCGCCGCGTGCCTCGCCGCCGGGGAGGACCTGTCCACGGCGGCCCGACGCGGCACGGCCGCCGCCGCCCTCACCGTCGCGGTGCCGGGCGCCCGGCGTCCGGATCTCGCACCCGACCAGGTCGACCGTGCGCTCGCCGGCCCGCACGGCCCGCACGGCGAGGCGGCGACGTAGGCTCGACACGACGGAAGGAGCCACCATGGCGAGAATCCTGCTCATCGGCGGACACGGGAAGGTGGCGCTGCTCGCCGAGCCGCTGCTCGCCGCCGCCGGCCACGACGTCACCGCCGTGATCCGCAATCCCGAGCACGAAGCCGATGTCGCCGCGACCGGCGCCCAGGCCATCGTCGCCGACGTGGAGTCGCTCGACGCCGACCAGCTCGCGAACCTGCTGAGCGGGAACGACGTCGTCGTGTGGTCCGCGGGAGCGGGCGGTGGCGATCCCGCCCGCACGTACGCCGTCGACCGCGACGCCGCCATCCGCTCGATGGACGCGGCCGCCGCTGTCGGGATCGCGCGATACGTGATGGTGTCGTACTTCGGAGCGGGAGAGGACCACGGTGTGGCGCCGGACGACGCGTTCTTCCCCTACGCCGACGCGAAGACGGCCGCCGATGCGCACCTGCGCGCGAGTTCGCTCGACTGGACGATCCTCGCGCCGTCAGCCCTGACGCTGGATGCGCCGACAGGCCGGATCGACGTCACGGCATCCTCGCCCGGCTCGGTCGCACGTGCGGATGTCGCGGCCGTGATCGTCGGGGCGATCGCCGAGCCCGCGACCTCGCGGCGAACGATCACGTTCAACACCGGCGACGTCGCGATCGCGGAGGCTCTGCGCGGCTGACGTCCGGGTCTCCCGCGCTGTCAGGCGTCGCTCGGCATCGGCGACGGCTCCGGCGACGATGGAGCGAACGGCTCCTCCGGATGCGGGGCCAGCGGCTCGCTGGGATGCGGGGGCGTCGGCTCTCCCGGGGTTCCGGGGGGCATCTCGCCGGGCATGCCGGGCATCGTGTCCATCAGGGACCTCCCTCGTTCGGCACGGTCTTCGGTGACCCTCCCGAGCATGCGCGGCGCGGCCGCCCATCGGCGAGGGGGTTGACACCTCCGCCGCGCCGCATCCTCGCCGGCCGGCCCGCCTGCCCCGCTGACTACGCTGGAGGATGCCACGAACCCCGAGGAGAACCGTGCCCGCGACCCCCGAAGCCCTCGCCCACGCCGACGATCTGGCCGACTTCGTCGCCGCCTCGCCGTCGAGCTTCCACGCCGCGGCGGAGGTCGCGCGCCGGCTGGCGGATGCCGGTTTCGCGCCGCGCGACGAGACCGACGCGTGGACCGTCCGGGCCGGCGAACGGGGCCTCGTCGTCCGGGACGGCGCCGTCATCGCCTGGGCGGTTCCGGCCGATGCGACGGCTGACAGCGGGTTCCACATCTTCGGCGCGCACAGCGATTCCCCCGCCCTGAAGCTCAAGCCGCAGCCGACCACCGGCCGCGCCGGCTGGCTGCAGGCGGGCGTCGAGATCTACGGCGGACCGCTCCTGAACTCGTGGCTCGACCGGGAGCTGCGCCTGGCGGGCCGGCTCGTGCTCGAGGACGGCACCGCGGTGCTCGCGGCGACCGGGCCGCTGCTGCGCCTGCCGCAGCTGGCGATCCACCTCGATCGCGAGGCGAACGACCACCTCTCGCTCCACAAGCAGTCCCAGACCCAGCCGGTGTGGGGCCTCGGCGCCCCCGCCTCGGCCGATCTGCTGGGGGAGCTCGCGGCCGCGGCGGGCGTGGATGCCGGACGCATCCGCGGCTACGACGTGGTGACGGCGGATGCCGCCCGCGGCGCGGTCTTCGGCAAGGACGACGCGTTCTTCGCGAGCGGCCGCCTCGACGACCTCGCCTCGGTCCACGCGGGGCTGGTGGCGCTCGAGCGGTTCGCCGGCGACGGCGACCGCATCGCCGTGCTCGCGGTGTTCGACCACGAGGAGGTGGGCTCCGCCACCCGCTCGGGCGCGTCGGGGCCGTTCCTCGCGGACGTCCTGGAGCGGATCCAGGACGGGCTCGGGGCGACCCGCGAGGAGCAGCTGCGCGCGCTCGCGGGGTCGTGGTGCGTGTCGAGCGACGTCGGGCACTCCGTGCACCCCAACTACATCGACAAGCACGACCCGGTCGTCCAGCCGCTCCTCGGATCGGGGCCGATCCTGAAGATCAACGCCAATCAGCGCTACGCGACCGACGGCGTCGGCGCCGCGGCGTGGCACGCGTGGTGCGCTGCGGCCGGAGTCCGCAGTCAGGAGTTCGTGTCGAACAACGCCGTGCCGTGCGGTTCGACGATCGGGCCGCTCACGGCGACCCGGCTCGGGGTGCGCACCGTCGACGTCGGCATCCCGATCCTGTCCATGCACTCGGCCCGTGAGCTCGCCGGCACCGCCGACCTGCTCGCGCTCTCACGCGTGGCGGAGGCCTTCTTCCGCGGCTGAGGTGCCGCCGGTCCGCCGCCGGGCGACGAGGGTCCGGATGCCGAGGCCGAGCGCCGCCGTCACGACGCACGCGACGATGGGGCGCCAGGCGAGCTCCGGCGTGAGGAGCGCGAGACCGAACACCTGGACCGCGGCCTCGACCATGCCCGCCGGATCGTTCCACAGGACGCGGCTGCCGAGCGAGTAGCCGATCCCGGTCTGCACGGCCGGGCCCACCCACACGAGGATGACGGCCACGATCCCGGCGATCACACGTCCGACGGTGCCGAGGCCGGCCCAGGCGATGGCGAGGCCCGCGAGGACGGGCGGCACCCACTGTACGAGGGCGAGGAGCGGCGGCATCCCCTCGGGCGTCGTGCCGAACGGCACGATGAGCGCGGCGAGCCACGGGCCGGCCGCGATCGCCCCGATCGTCAGGCCGATGACGGCGCCGGCGCGCGGGGCGCGGGCGACGAGCGCCAGGGCGACCAGAGCCAGGATCGAGGCGAGAGCGGCGCCGGTCGTCAGCGCCGCGATGTAGAGCGACGCGTCCGAGCTGTCGGGGAGCGTTCCGGCGGTCGTCGCCGCGCTCTGCGCGATCGCCCCCGCCTGGACGACGAGGGCGCCCACGACGAGGAGCACGGTCGCCCACCGGATGCGACGCGATCCGAGAGCCCTCCCCACGATCCCGGCCAGCACGCCGCCGAAGAGGAGGAGTGCGGCGACCAGTGTCGCGGTGTACGGGTGGATCGGGAGGGGGACGAAGGGGACCTCGGCCGGGATCTCGGACCAGAGGTTCTGGAGCGGCATCCCTCCTCCGGTCACGAGCCAGGGGAGGAGGGCGACAGCCGCCGAGGCCGCCCCGACGACGGCGAAGAGCCATCGCGGATGCGTCCGCGGCGGTGCGTCGGAGCTGACGTGCGTCACGCGGTCGGAGCGGCTTCCGCGTCGCGTGCGGGAAGCACCCAGCCTGCCCGCGGGAAGTGGCAGGTGTAGCCCCCCGGGTGCTTGATCAGGTAGTCCTGGTGCTCGGGCTCGGCCTGCCAGAACGGCGCCTCCGCCTCGATGGTGGTGACCGCCGGCGCCGGCCAGAGGCCCGACGCGTCGACGTCCGCGATGGTGTCGCGCGCGACCCGCTCCTGCTCGGGGGAGAGGGGGAAGATCGCGGAGCGATAGCTCGTCCCGATGTCGTTACCCTGCCGGTTCAGGGTCGAGGGGTCGTGGATCTGGAAGAAGAAAGCCAGCACGTCGCGGTAGGTGGTCTTCGTCGGGTCGAAGACGATCTCGACGGCCTCGGCGTGGCCGGGGTGGTTGCGATAGGTGGCGTGGTCGTTCTGTCCGCCCGTGTAGCCGACCCGCGTCGTGAGGATGCCGGGCTGGCGGCGGATGAGGTCCTCCATGCCCCAGAAGCAGCCGCCGGCGAGGATCGCCGTCTCGGTGCCGGGGGTGCGGGTGATGCTGCCGTCGTCGGTCATGATGACTCCTTCGTTGCTCGACTCAGTGTCTCAGGTCATCGGTGACAACGCGCGGGGCCGGCGTAATGGTCCCGAAGTTCCTTCGGGTTGGCTGTGAGCGGCGCCGAGGGCCTGTCCTTCGGACATCGATCGATGTATCGTCGGGTATCGCTCGATATATCGTTGGAGGACGACATGAACGACTCATTCGGTGGACGCTTCCCCTCGCAGGGGTTCGGTCAGGGGCTCGGCGGGGCGGTGCCGCAGGAGCTGTGGGACACCCTCGGCGAGCTGAAGAAGGGCTTCGAGCAGACGTTCGGGCAGGGCTTCGGCCAGGCGTTCGGCCAGAAGGTCGGCACCCGCGTCGGACGCGGCGACGTGCGCGCCGCCATCCTCTCGCTCCTTGCCGAGGCGCCCATGCACGGGTACCAGATCATCCAGCAGATCGAGGAGCGCAGCGCCGGCTCGTGGAAGCCGAGCCCGGGTTCGGTCTACCCCACGCTGCAGCTGCTCACCGACGAGGGCCTCATCGAGGTCGAGGAGTCCGCGGGACGCAAGACCTACTCGCTGACCGACGCCGGTCGTGCGGAGTCCGAGCACACCGATCGTCCGTGGGCCGCCGACGGGGCCGCGGACGGTGCGTCCGAGGCGGCGGGTCGCCACCGTCACAGCGCGCTCCCGAAGGCCGGCGCGAACCTCGCGCAGGCGGCGATGCAGGTGGGTCGCACCGGGACACCCGAGCAGATCCAGGAGGCCGTCGACATCATCGACGACGCCCGGCGCAAGCTCTACGCGATCCTTGCCCAGGGCTGAGCGGATGCCGGGCGGTCGCGCCCGCTATCGCCGCATCCTCCGCTTCGCCGCGCGCGCGATCGCGCAGACGTGGTGGTTCGAGCTCGTGCTTCCGAAGTTCGGGCTCCGCGCGGTCGCCGATCGCACGCGGAACCACCGGCTGCAGGTGACCGCGCGCCGCTTCCGGGCGCTCGCCGTCGACCTCGGCGGACTGATGATCAAGGTGGGGCAGTTCCTGTCCTCGCGCCTCGACGTCCTCCCGCCCGAGGTGACGAGCGAGCTGGAGCAGCTTCAGGACGAGGTGCCTCCCGTCCCGTTCGCGCACATCCGCGCACTGGCCGAGGCCGAGCTCGGCGTGCCGTTGGGCGTCGCATTCGCGTCGGTCGATGAGCGGCCGGTGGCAGCGGCATCCCTCGGCCAGGCCCACCGCGCGCGGCTGTCGGCCGAGGACGCGGCGCTCGCGGGCTTCGATCAGGTCGTCCTCAAGGTCCAGCGCCCCGGCATCGACGACATCGTCGCGGTGGACCTCGCGGCGCTCCGCCGCGTGGCGGTGTGGCTGAGCCGCGTGCGGATCGTGTCGGACCGGGTGGACATGCCGGCGCTCGTGGAGGAGTTCGCGGCGACGAGCACCGACGAGATCGACTACCTGCACGAGGCGGCCAACGCCGAGCGGTTCACGAAGAACATCGCCGACGGAGCCCGCGTCGGGGCGCCCGCGATCGTCTGGGAGCGAACCACTCGTCGCGTGCTGACCCTCGCCGACGTCACGGCGATCAAGGTCAACGATGCCGACGGGCTCCGGGCGGCGGGCATCGATCCGGCCGAAGTCGCAGCGGAGTTCGCGGCGGTCATGTTCGACCAGCTCTTCGGCGACGGCTTCTTCCACGCCGACCCCCATCCGGGAAACATCTTCGTCACGCCGCACGCTCCGGACGAGGCCGGCCGGACGTGGAGGTTCACGTTCATCGACTTCGGCATGATGGGCCAGGTCTCCGACGGCCTCCGACGAGGACTGCGGCGAGTCGTCATCGCCGTTGCGGCGCGTGACGGCCGAGGGCTCGTCGCCGGCATCCAGGACATCGGCGTCCTCCTGCCGTCGGCCGACACAGCGGAGCTCGAGCGCGCGCTCACCCAGCTCTTCGCCCGTTTCGGCGGCATGGGGTTCGCCGAGCTGCAGGACGTCGACCCGCGCGAGTTCCGCGCGTTCGCCGAAGAGTTCGGCGAGGTGGTGCGCGCTCTGCCCTTCCAGTTCCCCGAGGACTTCCTGCTCATCATCCGCGCGATGTCGCTCACGTCGGGCCTGTGCAGCTCGCTGGATCCGACGTTCAACATCTGGGATGCCGTCGAGCCGTACGCGCAGCGCCTCCTCAGCGAGGAGAGTCGCGGTCTCGTCCGCGACGTCGCATCGAAGGCGGTCGCGACAGCGAGTGGCCTCGCCCGTCTTCCGGGGCGGCTCGACGAGATCCTGACCCGTCTCGAGGAGGGGCGACTCGCGGTCGAGAGCCCGTCGGTCGAGCGGCGACTCTCGCGGGTGGAGCGGATGATGCGGCGCCTCGTCTCGGCGGTCGTGTTCGCGGCGCTGCTCGTCGGCGGCATCGTCCTGCGCGGTCAGGATGTCGTGTTCGGGACGATCGTGATGGCAGCGTCGGTCCCCGCGCTCCTGCACGCGCTGCTCGCGGGGTCGGGCAGGGTCCAGGGCCGGATCAGGAACCCGCGCTAGACTGGTGTTTCGTCCGCGCCGCTCGGCGCTGGACATGGTGCATCTACCTGCTTCTGGAGCAAGGCGGCACGTGACAACGAGCTGACTGTTCCGGAGGCATCCGCATGACGTCGATCACCGACGACCGTTCCCTGATCGCGCACACCGGCTGGGGATACTTCCCGGTCGCCTTCGTCGCGCGGCTGCCCTTCGCGATGATGGTCGTCGGCGTCCTCACCCTCGTCGCTTCGGCGACCGGCTCGGTCGCCCTCGCCGGTCTCACCTCGGGCGCCGTCGGCGTCGGCGTCGTGGTGGCGGGACCGTTCATCGGCGACCTCGTCGACCGCCACGGACAACGGCGCGTGCTCGTGCCGGTGGGGCTCGCCAACGGCATCCTGCTGGCGCTGTTTCCCGTCGTCGTCCTCACGGGGATGCCCGAGCCCGTCGTGCTGGCCGCCGCCGCGCTCATCGGTCTCAGTGCCCCGCAGGCCGCCGCGCTCTCGCGCACGCGGCTCGTCGGGATCGCCCGCCGGCGCATCGGCGGCGATCGGCGCGAGCGGACGCTGTCGCGCGTGATGTCGTACGAGTCCGCCGCCGATGAGACCGCGTTCGTGATCGGGCCCGTCCTCGTCGGCCTGCTGGCGGCTCTGTGGGCGCCGTGGGCGCCGATCGCGGTGGCCGCCGTCCTCAGCTTCGCGTTCGTCACGGCGTTCGCCGTCCACCCCACGGCCGCGCTCGTCGACGGCGACGCCGGCCGCGTCGCCCAACGTGCGCCGGCGCGAGCGGTGCTGTCGCGCCCCGTGCTCGTGCTGGTCGCCGCGACGTTCGGCGTGGGGCTCTTCTTCGGGGCGACCCTCACCTCCCTCACCGCGTTCGCGCAGGCGACCGGGCGCGGAGAGGCGGCCGGCCTGCTCTACGGCCTCATGGGGATCGGGTCGGCGGCGCTCGCGCTCACGGTGATGCTCCTTCCGGCGCGCTTCGCCCTCCGCTGGCGCTGGCTCGCCTTCGGCGCCGTGCTCGTCGCCGCCTCGGCCGGCTACGCCCTCGCGGGCGACCTCGTCGCGGTGATCGTCGCCCTCAGTCTGATGGGGCTCGGGGTCGGGCCCACCCTCGTCACCCTCTTCAGCCTGGCGGGGGAGCGGAGCCCCGCAGGCAGGTCCGCGACCGTCATGACCCTCCTCGCCTCGGCCCTCACTCTCGCCCAGGCGATCGCCGCCGCGGTCACAGGGGCCCTCGCCGAGGCGACGTCGGCCGAGACCGCGATGCTGCTGCCGCTGGCGGCATCCGTCCTCGTGCTCGTGCTCGGTGTGGTGAACGCCGGCGGCGAGCGGCGGGCCGCCGGCATCCGCTCGGTCGGCTGAGCGCCCCGGACGCCCTGCTAGCGTACGGAGCAGCGGTTCCACCAACGGCGGGAGAGTCAGTGGCCGAACGCAACACCTGGGTGCTCGTCGACGGCGAGAACATCGACGCGACCCTCGGCGGCTCGATCCTCGGGCGCCGGCCGCAGCCGGACGAGCGCCCCCGCTGGGACCGTCTGCTCGGCTTCGTCGCGGACCGCTGGCATCAGTCGGCGAAGGGCCTTTTCTTCCTGAACGCGACCGAGCATCTGCCGATGTCGTTCGTGCAGGCGCTCCTCGCCCTCGGCTACCGTCCGGTGCCGCTGTCGGGGCCGTCCGACGCGAAGGTCGTGGACCTCGCGATCCAGCGGACCCTGACGGCGCTCGCGGACCGCGATGCCGACGTCGTGCTCGTCAGCCACGACCGCGACTTCGTCGAGGGTGTCACCGCGCTCGCCGGCCCGGGCCGCAAGGTCGGGGTGATCGGCTTCCAGGAGTTCCGGAGCGCCGAGTTCGCCACGATCCCCGGCGTCGAGTTCTTCGACCTCGAGTACGACGCGCACGCGTTCGATGCGCGCCTCCCGCGCGTGCGCATCATCCCGATCGACGAGTTCGACCCGGCCGCGTTCCTCGACTGACGGCAGGGCACTGCCAGCCTTCGTCAGCCGTCGTCGGCCCCACCGGGCAGGGCGAGCCGTGAGCTGGCGCGCCCGATGCCGTCGAGGTCGGCAGTCGTCCCGCGACGCTTGGTGCTGGCCCGGTACGACCGCCGGATCTCGCGGGTGACCAGGTCGACGACGAGCGCCCACGGCTCCGTTGTGACGAGGAGCCAGCTGCGGCGCCGGCTCCACGCCTCGTCGTCCAGGACCTCGTAGGCGACGCGAGCGATGCCGTCGGCATCGGTGGTGGCGCCGACGTCGGCGAGGAGGCGGCGCTGGACCTCCGGCGCGACGCGGAGGCGCGCCTGACGGAGGAACCGCGCGCGGGCGTCGTCATCGAGGGCGGGGCTGCAGCAGTCGGTGCGCAGCGAGGTGAAGAAAGAGCGGAACTCGTCGTCGCTCCAGAGGGAATCGTCCATGTCGGTGTCTGTTCGTGCGAAGGGTCGGGTGAGCGGTGCCGGGCCGGCGGGAGCCGGCCGTGCTCAGGGCTATGCCTCGGAGGAGGCGAGGCCCTCTAGCCCGACGGTTCGCGTCACGAGCGCACACCGAGCGGCGCCGGTGACGGCGCGGAACGGGCGATCGATGACAGACACGATCACCGAACGTACCGGCGTCGGCGGCGCGGGTCAAGGGCGTCCGGCCCGGTGCTCGGCATCTCTCGAACGCGGTCTGCGACGACGCCGTTGGAGGATGCGCTGCGGGATGCGCTGGGGGATGCGCTGCGGGATGCGCTGCGCCGTCAGGCCTCGGAGGCGGCGCGGACGATCGCGTCGGCGACGATCGGGATCGCGTGCGGGGCGACGTGCAGGTTCAGCGCGGGTTCGACCAGTTCGACCTCGAGGACGACCAGGCCGAACGTCGCGGAGTCGACCGTGTCGACGCGCGCGTACAGCGGCAGGCCGTGGCCGGTGACGTCGGCCACCGCCTGCAGCACGCGGTCGGCGAAGGCGCGCTCGGCATCCGTCGCCTCGACCGGCTCCGGATGCTCGACGTACACGCCGCCGATGAGCCCGCCGCCGTGGGCGAGGAGGGCCCCCTTCGCGATCGCGTGGGTGAAGTGCCCGTCGATGGCGTAGAGCGCCTTCTCGGCGCCCGCGGTGAGCTCGGGGATCTCCGGCTGGATCATGGCGACCCCGCCGCCCGCGACGATCCGCTCGGCGAGGGCGAGGGCTGCAGGATCGGCCGCGTCGAAGAGCCCGGTGTCGCGCGCTCCCGCGGAGACGGCGGGCTTCACGACGACGCGGTCGCCGTCGCGGTCGGCGTTGCGGTCGGTCAGGGCGGACGCCGCTTCCGCAGCCGTCGCGGCGTAGCCGGTCGGCACCACGGGGACCCCTGCGGCGGCGAGGTCGGTGAGGTACCGCTTGTCGAGGTTCCACCGGACGACCTCCGGCGGGTTCACGACTCGTGTCGCCGCGCCGGCGCGTGCCAGCCAGCGGCCGAACTCCTCGGGTCTCTCGGGGTAGTCCCAGGGCGACCGGATCACGAGCAGGTCGTATCGGGCGGGATCCTCGTCGCGGTGCCAGACCACCGGCGCCGCCTCGACGCCACGGGCCTGCAGGGCGGTGAGGAGGAGCGGGGTGTCGTGATCGGGATCCTCCGCAGGGTAGGTGTCGGTGACGACGATGCCGATGCGCTGCGAGGATGCCACGATCGACCAGCGTAGCGGGAGGTGCCCCCGAGCCTTTCGATCCCCGAGCCTGTCGAGCGGCGTCGCGTGTGGGGGATATGTCGGCGGTCAGAAGGGTGGGTGCGTCACTGTCGCGCGGGGGTCCGATGCGGTCCTCGAGCGCGGTGCGGTCCCCGGGCGCGATACGGTCCCCGAGCTTGTCGAGGGGTCGGCGGTGGTGAACATCAGCGTGCGGGTGGGGTGGTCGGGGTACTCGCGTCCGGTGGGGCTGGTCCAGTGAAGGGTGCCGTCGGGTGTCTGCCGGACGCGCCAGGCGGAGTGGTGTTTCAGGGTGTGGTGGCGGCGGCAGAGGTGCGCGAGGTTCGGGAGTTCGGTGGGTCCGTCGTGTTGTCTCGCGGTGGTGTGGTCGATGTCGCACCGGTCGGTGGGGATCCGGCATCCAGGGAACCGGCAGTGCGCGTCCCTCACTCGGAGGACCCGGCGGAGGTGATCGGTGGGCCGGTACCGGTCGACGGCGAGGACGCTGCCGGTGATCGGGTGGGTGAGGATGCGGTCCCACCCGGCGGCGGTGCCGGCGAGGCGCAGGGCGGTCGCGGTATCGACCGGGGCTCGCCCGGTGAGCTCGGCGGGGGTGGTGTCGGCGCCCAATGCCGTCAACACGGGGACGGTGATCTGCACGTTCGCGACGATCGCCTGGCCCTCGGGGATCGAGTCGTTGGTGATCTCGGGGGACGCGTGTCCGGTGAGGAGGAGGTCGGTGAAAACGTCCGTGCGGACCTCCGCGATGCTGCGGGTATCGACGGGCGCGGGCGCGTCGAGGAGGGTGCCGTCGACCTCGTCCATCGTGCCGGTCCGCGCGTCCACGGTGGCGCGGGCGATCTGGTCGAGGCGGTTCTTGATGCCGTGCGCGATCGCAGCGGGGAGCGTCGCGATGAGTTCGGCCATCCCGTCGTCGAGGTCGCGCACCCACACCGACCGGGCCTGCGCCGCGTCCACGTGACGCTCGTCGAGGGGGACCGGGTGGAGTCGGTTCGCGAGGAGTCGGACGGCGGGCTTCATCCGACCGGGCGTCTCCCGGCGGGCGATCGCGAGCGCTGCCTCCTCGAACTCGGCGCGCACCCGATCGTCGTCGATCCCGGCCCCGGCATCCGCGATCACGCCCAGGTGTCCCCGGTCGATCTCCCCGCGCGCCATTGCCTCGAGCGTCGCCGGGAACCGGGTGATGATCCCGAACGCGTCCGAGAGGTCGCGCTGCACCGACCGGTCGGGCCGTCGGATCGCGGCACCGATCTGCGCTGCCATCGACCGCATCGGGATGTCCGCGTCCCGTGACGACGCCGACCCGTCGGCATCCGCCTGCGCCTGCGCGATCTCGAGCGCCTCCGCGAGGAGCGCGACCTCGCGGGCTTGCGCCGCTGCGATCACCCGACGGTTCTCCACCAGCGCATCCACCAGTGCCTCGACCCGGTCGGCCGGACCGTCCGGACCGTCCGGAGCGCTGGTGGTGGTGCCTGTCATGCCTCAATTCTGCGTGAGGGGTCCGACATCGACGTCCGAAAAGACCGGGTCAGCCGGCCTTCCTGTGGATAACCGCGACCGACCTCGGGCTGGGGAGGAGACGCCGCACCATTCGCCTCACGCGCACCCGGCAAGCTCGGCGAACAGCCGGCAAGCTCGGCGAACAACCGGCAAGCTCGGCGAACACCCGGCAAGCTCGGCGCCGCCGCGGCGCTCGCCTACGCTGGAGTCATGAACAAGAGCACCCTCTGGACCGTCATCGGAGTCGTCGTCGCCGTGGTCATCGCCTGGGTCCTCGTCAACGTGCTGTTCAGCCTGATCGCGTTCGCGTTCAAGCTGCTCACGGTGGCCGTCGTCGCCGTCATCGTGTTCTTCGTGCTGCGCCTCGCGTTCCGCCGCGCCGACTGACGCACCCGGTCACGAATCGACGCACCGGCCCTCGGCCCCGGCGGCGTGGGTAGCGTGGACTCATGACCACGACCAGTCAGCGCGCCCAGACCCTGTCCGCCCTCCACGCCGCCCCCGAGATCCTCCGCGTCGTCAACGTGTGGGACGTCGTCTCGGCCAAAGCCATCCTCGACCTGCCCGAGACGAAGGCCCTCGCGACCGCCGGGCACTCGATCGCCGCGACCTTCGGCTACGCCGACGGCGAGAACATCCCCCTCGACCTGGTGCTCGACATGGTGGGGCGGATCGTCGCCGTCGCCGGTGATGTGCCCGTGACGGCGGACCTCGACGCCGGCTTCGGCGACCCGGGCGAGACCGTGCGCCGTGCGATCGGCGTCGGCGCGGTCGGCGCGAACGTCGAAGACCGACTGAAGCCGCTCGACGAGTCGGTCGCCGCTGTCGAGGCGATCATCCGTGCGGGCGAGGCGGAGGGTGTGCCCTTCGCGCTCAACGCCCGGACCGACGCGTTCGTCCGCGCGGGCGACCGGCCCCTCGAGGCGTCGATCGCCGACGCGATCGAGCGCGGCCGCGCCTACCTCGACGCGGGTGCCGACGTGGTGTTCGTCCCCGGCATCCTGAACGCCGACGTCACCCGGCAGCTCGTGGCGGGCATCGGGGAGCGGAAGGTGTCGGTCATCGGCCTGCCCGGCGCGCTCACGGCGGCGGAGTACGAGGCGCTCGGCGTCGCGCGCATCTCGTACGGGCCGACGACGCAGCGGGTCGCGCTCACCGCCCTGCAGGATGTCGCGAAGGAGCTCTACGCGGACGGCGTGATCCCGTCGTCGACCCGCGCGCTCAACTGACCGAGGTCGGGAGCGGCCAGGCCTGAGCCGATCGAAGGCGGGCACTCACGGGATGTGTCGACGCACTGCCGCGAGGAACCCGTCCGGGTCGTCGACCCAGAGGCGGACCGTCGCGACCGCGTGCACGCCGCCCCGCGGAGCGAGCCCGGGGAGGCGCACGTCGGTCGGTGCCTCGAGCGCGATCTCGATGTTCGTGGCGTCCTGCATCCGCAACGCGAGCACGCGCGTGCCGTGCGGCCCGCCTACCCGGGGCGCCTTGGGTGGGTCGGTGCGCGCGGCGCGCGCGACCGAGGCGACGACCTCCCACGGCAGATCGATGTCGATCTCGAGTCCCTCCCGTACGCGGATGCCGGGCGGCCCGACGGTGTGCGGCCGCATCCGGTAGGCGCAGAGCAGGCCGATCATCCAGGTGAGCCCCCAGATCCCCAGAATAAGCAGGGGGATGCGCACCGCCGGCCACGGGTGGACGATGAGGTCGATGATCGGGATCTCGACGGCCGACAGCACGATGAAGACGACGAGTATCGTCCGAACCGGTGCGTCGTAGGCGAACCCGTCAGCGCCGGGCGGGACCGCGGGACGCCGTGCGACGGCACGTCCGATGGCGGCGTAGATCCCGAGTTCGACGCGCAGCGCACGACGCGCCCACGAGAGGGCTCGCGCTCTGCGCCCGGGTCGAGCGACGTCGGTCTCTCCGGCCGGAGTGCGGTCGCGGGACCGGCGGACGGGGGCGGTCACGGCGCGTCTCTGTCGGCGGGCTCGGCCGCGATCAGCTCGGCGAGCCGCGTCGCCACGGCATCCAGTCCGCGTTCGAGCGCCGCGCGGTCGGCGGGGTCGACGGCGCGGCGGAGCTCACCGCTGAGGTCGGCGTGCCGCTCGACGGTGCGCTCCATGAGGGTCGTTCCGGCAGGGGTGAGGGCGACCAGGTGCGCCCGGCGGTCGCCGGGGTGGGCCGTGCGCTCGACGTGTCCGGATGCCTCGAGAGCGTCGACGTGCGCGCTGATCGTCCGCGCCGTCACGCCGAGCTCCGAGGCGATCGTCTGCTGAGTCACCGGACCGGCGTGATGCACGGTCCACAGCACGGCGACGCGGGCTTCCGAGAGCGGCGTGCCCGCGTACTCCCGCTCCATGTCCTGCTGGAACAGATGCGAGACGAGCAGGAGGCGGTCGAGCAGGAGCGGTGCAGGCATATCCGTACCCTACCTCATAGTTACAGCATGTAATGGTTTCGGGGTGTCGGACCGCGATGTCAGACTCCCGGCATGACCCGCTTCGCGATCGACGCACCCACTGCCCTCCGTCTCGTTGCCGAGGGAGTGACGGTCGGTGCGCCGCACACGCTCGTCGGCCCGTCCGTCCTCCGCACCGACGCATTGGAGAGCCTCTACGGCGACCTCCGCGCCGGGCGTATCTCGGATGCCGAGGGCCGCCGCCTCCTCGACGGCGTCGCCATGCTCAAGATCCGTCTGCTCGGCGATCGCGTGTCGCGGGCGACCGCGTGGAAGATCGCGGTCCGGCTGGACGCGGACGACACGCGCCTGGCCGAGTATCTCGCCGTCGCCTCGCTCCAGGCCGACGTGCTCGTCACCGACGACACCGCCCTGCGCGCCGCGGCGGAGCAGATCGCGCTCCCGCTCGGCACCTTCGACGACCTCCCGCGCTGACGAACGGCGGCGCAGGCGAAACCGCCGCAGCAGGAGGATCCGCGCCCAGATGTCCTGTCCCGGCGGGTTCTCCTGTCCCGGCGGGTTCTCGTGCGCGGGCTGATGGTCCGGCTCAGCCGAGCGCGACGATCAGCGTCGCCGCGGCGAGCACGGCGCACACCGGCGTCATCGTGAGACGCTCCGGGAGGCTCCGCGAGGCGAGATTCAACAGGATGCCGAGAGCGAAGTACCCCAGCAGCACCCACGCCGAGACGATCACCACGGGACTCCCGCCGCCCGGCAGCGCTCCGGCGCGAGCGAGGAGTACGGCGGCGAAGAGCGCGTACAGGACGACCGAGACGGCGCTCCCGATCCGCAGCCGCGTCGGCAGCACCCGGTGCGCTCCGCCCCAGACGAGGCGCCCCCACGGCATCCCCGCCGCGACGCAGGCCTGCAGCACCGCGAGCCCGGCCAGGAGCGCGGTCGCGAGGCCGGCGGCGATCAGCGCCACAGGAAGACCGCCACGAGGAACGCCACGTACACAGCGCCGCCCGCGAGCGCGATGCCGTTCGACAGGCGCGTCCACCGGCCGCGGACGGCGGCGATCGCGAACGCGACCGCGAGGAGCGCCCAGACGGCGGTGTGCCCCGCATCGACCACGAGGGAGCGGATGCCGGTGGCCTCCGGCACGTCGACACCGTCGCCGATGGTGGCGAAGACGAGGGTGACGGCGGTCGAGATGGCGGCGGCTGCGGCGAACCAGCCGCGCCCCGACGGCCGACGCGGGGACGGTGCGCGCACCCCGGGCGCGGTCATCGCGCGACCTCCGCACGGTCTGTGCCGTGGTCGAGTCCGCCGAGCCAGTCCGCGGCGACCGTGGCGGTGCGCACGCCGTAGTCGAGAACCGCCCGCTGGTAGCCGAACGCCGCCTGCAGCTCGTCGGGGATGGTCGTCGCCTGCTCGTCGAGCCGCGCCGCGAGGGTCCGCAGCTCGGCGAGGGTCGCGGCCGCCTGCGCGCGCGCGCCGTCGAGCACCAGCCGCCGGTCAGCGGGGTCCTCGAGCCGGCCGAGGAGGAACACCTTCGCCAGCAGCGTCGTCTCGGCATCCGCCCCGGTGGGAAGGGGTGCGAGCATCCACTCGCGCCACTGCGCGCGGCCCGCGGGCGTGAGCGTGTGGAGCTTCCGTCGACGCGCGCTGGCCGGATCGTCCGACACCGTCACGGCGCCCTGAGTCGCCAGCTGCGTCAGGCTGCGCTGAAGACTGCCGTAGCTGGCGCTGTAGAACAGCGAGATGCCCGCCGTGAAGCGCTTGTGCAGGTCGTACAGCGACAGGGGGCCGCCGAGCAGCAGGCCGAGAATGACGAACGGCATGGCCGCTCCTCTCTACATATCTCTCAGATATATAGATATCCCTCTGAGGGATATCGCGCAAGCGGCCGAGGCGCCCGCCGCGCAGAGCGCTCAGACGAAGCGGAGCCAGTTCGCCCCGCGACCGGTCTCGACGCGCTGCCGCAGGTCCAGTCGATCGCCCTCGACGGCGTAGAGCGACACGGTCGTCGACCGCTCGCCCGCCGCGACGAGGAAGGCGCCGTCGGGGCTCGTGACGAAGCCGCGCGGCTGCGTCTCGGTGACGGTGAAGCTCTCGGCGGGCGAGAGCGAGCCGTCGGCGCCGACGGCGAGGGCCCCGAGGGTCGACTCGGTGCGCTCCGAGGCCCACAGGCGTCCGGCGGCGGGGTGCAGATCGGCGCCCCAGATGAAGTGGTTCGCGAGCGGGTCGGCGCCGAACGCGCTGTGCCCGAGGTCCTTCGACGGGTCCACGAACGAGGTCCCGGCCCGGAGCGTCAGCAGCCCGGAGGCGGTGTCGCGGTCGTAGTGGAGCACCTCGCCGGAGAACTCGGTGATGACGTAGACCGCATCCTGCGCGTCGCTGACGACCAGGTGCCGCGGGCCGCTGCCGGTCGGCGCCGCCGCTGTCGCGGGCTCGAGAGGGACGAGCGAGAGATCGTCTTCCACCGCGTACTGCGCGACGAGGTCGGCGCCGAGCGAGACGAAGTACGCGAAGCGGCCGTCGGCGCTCGGGAGCACCGAGTGGAGGTTCGGGTACCGGATCGTCGACACCGGCTCGCCGACGATGCCGTCTGCGACGGGCAGAGTGACGCCGTAGCCGCCGCCGTACGAGGCGCCGAGCAGGCCGCTGCCGCCTCGGGTGATCGCGAGGTAGTTCATGCCGCCCTCGGGCAGGTCGCGGCGCGAGAGCGGCGTGAGCGATCCGGTCTCGCGATCGAGCGACAGCGTGAGGATGCCGGCCGGCTCCCCGGGCGCGGCGCCCTTCACACCGGCGTACACCAGGCCGCGGGCGGAGTCGACCGCGAAGGTCGAGCACCCCGTCACGCCGTCGGTCACGGCGAGCCGCTCGAGGCGGCCGTCCTGGAATCGGAAGGTGCTGATGCTGCCGTCGGCGGCGTTCGCGACGAGGAGAAGAGAGGGAGCGGTCACCGTTCGATCGTATGCCGCCGGGTGCGGCCGCCGGCGCGGAGCCGACGTCGCCGGCGCCGCGTAGCCTGGACGGATGCCTACCGAACCGCATCCCCCCGCCGCCAGGGGAAGGCACGCGGATGCCGGTGCCCGTGCCGAGCTCTCGGCGCTCGCCGCAGCCGGCGGCTCGGTGTTCGCGCGCGACATCCCGCCGGCGGTGCCCGGCTCCCGTGCCGCCGCGGTGCTGATCCTGTTCGGGGTGCTCGACCGACTGCCGAGCGATCGCCCGGCCCGCGCCGATGTCGTCTCCCGGGACCTCGACGTGCTGCTGCTGTCGCGGGCGACGACGCTCCGCTCGCATCCGGGCCAGGTGGCCTTTCCCGGCGGACGCGTCGATGCGGGCGACGCGGGTCCCGTCGCGGCGGCGCTGCGCGAGGCGCGCGAGGAGACCGGTCTCGACCCCGCCGGGGTGGACGTCCTCGGCACGCTCGCCGAGATCCCGCTCGACTACTCGCAGCACCTCGTGACGCCGGTGCTGGCGTGGTGGCGGCAGCCGTCGCCGGTGCGCGTGGTCGACGTCGCCGAGTCGGCCGACGTCTTCCGAGCGCCGGTCGCCGACCTCCTCGACCCCGCGAACCGCGGGGTGACCGTGATCCGCCGCGACGGCCAGGAGTGGCGGGGACCCGCATTCGTCCTGCCCGCGCCGACGGGCGGCGCCGAGCACCTCGTCTGGGGCTTCACCGGCATCGTCCTCGACACGCTCTTCACGCGGCTGGGCTGGACCGAGCCGTGGGACCAGGGGCGCGAGATCCCGCTCGAGGGCTGAGCCCCGTCACGGCGACGGGATCGCGTCCTGATAGGATCGATCCCTGGAAGTGTGTCCGAGCGGCCTAAGGAGCATGGCTGGAATCCATGTATACGGTTTTCCCGTATCGCAGGTTCAAATCCTGTCACTTCCGCCACAGATGAAGAGCGCCACCCCCGACTCGGGGTGGCGCTCTTCTCTTTCTCCGTCCGGGGTCAGACGGTCCGCACCGCTCCGGTCACCATGCCCACGAGCTGCTCGCCGCTGACGTCCTCGGTGCGGGTTCCGCCGACGACGCGACCGCCGCGCATGACCCACACCTGCTGCGACAGCCGCTTCACCTGCTCGAAGTTGTGCGACACGACGAGCACCGTCTTGCCGCCTTCGACGACGCGCCGGATGAGCGCCTCGACCTGCGCGGTCTCGTTGAGGCCGAGCGCGGCGGTCGGCTCGTCGAGGATGATCATGTTCTTGGCCCACATGACGCCGCGCGCGATCGCGACCGCCTGCCGCTGGCCGCCCGAGAGCCGCTTCACCGAGCGGCCGACGCCGGGCACGTTCACGGCGAGGTCGGCGACGAGCTCGGCCGCGCGACGCTTCATCTCGCCGCGGCGGAGGAACCGGAAGCCGGGGATGCCGGCGACGAGCTCGCGATCCATGTACATGTTCTGCCAGACGCTCAGCTGGTCGCTGAGGGCGAGGTCCTGGTAGACGGTCTCGATGCCCTTGTCGCGCGCGTCGCGCGGTGAGGAGAAGCGCACCGGCTCCCCGTCGATGCGGATCTCGCCGTCGTCGGGCGTGTACAGGCCCGTCAGGCACTTGACGAGCGTCGACTTGCCGGCGCCGTTGTCGCCGACGATGGCGGTGATCTCGCCCGCCTTGATTGTCAGCGACGCGCCCTTGAGCGCGTCGACGTTGCCGAACGACTTCTGGATGTTCTCGACGACGATCTTGTCGGTCACTTCCGCCCCCTCATGAGCGTGGCCGCGGCGATGACGACGATGCCGATCATCAGCGGCGAGTAGAAGGCGCTCACGCCGAGCAGCGTGAGGCCGGACTGCAGGAAGGTGAGGAGGATCGCCCCGATCACCGGTCCATAGATGGTGGCGCGTCCGCCGAAGAGGCTGACCCCACCCAGCACGACGGCGGCGATCGCCTTGAGCAGGTAGTCCGTGTTGGTGGCGGGCTGGCTCGAGCCGATGTAGGAGGTCAGCATGATCGCGCCGATCCCCGCCATGCCGCCGCAGATCATGTAGCCGGCGAGCTTGATCCGCGGAACCTTCAGGCCCATCGCCTTCGCGGCATCCGGGTTGTCTCCCACGGCCAGCAGATGCGTGCCGAATCGCGTCCGGAACAGCACCACGTGGAGGATGATCGCCAGACCGATGGCGATCAGGAAGTTCACGCGGATGCCGCCGACGTTCGCGGTGCTGAGCGCGGTCAGCGCGCGCTCGGGGATCTGCACCGGCTTGCCCTGCGAGATGATGAGGCTCAGCCCCATCACCACGCTGAGCGTGCCGAGCGTCACGATGAAGTCGGGGATCCTCACCCATCCGATGAACGTGCCGTTGATCGCGCCGATGGCGAGGCCCGTGAGCAGGGCGATGCCGCAGCACGCGATCAGAGGCAGCCCGGACTGGTACGCCGTCGCCAGGGTCACGCTGCCGAGGGCGACCGTGGCCGCCAGCGACAGGTCGATCCCCGCGAGGGTGACGGCGAACGTCGCACCGAGAGCCAGGACGATCGGGATCGTCGAGTCCGCCAGCATGCTCGTGATGCTCGGCCACGAGAGGAATCTCGGGTTGATCGAGCCGAGGACGACGGCGAGGACGACGAGCGCGACCGGGGCCGCGAGCTTCATCCAGGTCTCTTCCGACGCGAGGCTGCGGCGCACGGCGTAGGCCGTCTCGTCGACCCTCGGCCGGGTGCGGGTGGGTGTCTGGGTGGTCATGGGTGAGGATCCCCGTCTGTGGATGGGTGTGCGGGAGTTCGGCTTACTCGAACGGGTTGGGGACGTCGAAGCCCTCCGGCGGTGCCGGGAAGGCGTCGAGCGCGGCCTGCGCGTTGTCCTTGTCGACGATGAGCACGGGCGTCTCGACGTTGTCCGGGATGTCGGCCCCGCCGATGGCGGCGACGCACGCCTGCACGGACTGGACGCCCATGAGGTACGGGAACTGCTCGATCGCGGCCGGCTGTCCGCCTGCGACGATGTCGGCGAGCTGGTCCTGCGTGCCGTCGATGCCGACGACGGCGACCTCACCGGTCTTGCCGGCTTCCTCGACCGCCTGCTGGATGCCCATGGCCATGTCGCCCGAGGGAGTGAAGAAGCCCTCGATGTCGGGGTTCGCGATGAGGATCGTCGCGGCGGCGCTCTTGGCCTTCGCCTTGTCGAAGTCGGCGGCGACGGTCTGGGTGATCTCGAGCTTGCCCTCGACCGCCTTCTCGAAGCCCGCCAGGCGTGCGATGTTGCCGGGGTCGGCCACGAGCCCGCCGATGAGCGCCACCTGCGAGCCCTCGTCGACGAGACCGAGCATGGCCTCGCCGCCGGCGGCGCCGGCGGTCTCGTTGTTGGTGCCCACGTAGGTCGTGACGTTCACTCCCGCGTCGGCGGCGGCATCCAGGTCGATCGGGAGATCGAGGTTGACGATCGGCGTGCCGGCGTCGGAGACGGGCACGAGTCCGGTGAGGAGGTTCGTCTGGCTGGTCGGGTTGACGACGTAGCAGTCGTATCCGGCGGTCACGAGGGCGTTGAGCTTCGAGGCCTGACCGGAGTCGTCGGTGACGTTCTCGGCGGCGACGACGGTGAGCTCGACGCCCGCCTCGTCGGCGGCGGCCTGCGCGCCCTCGGCCATGGCGCCGAAGTAGGTGTTGTCGAGCGGCTTGATCACGAACGCGATCTTGCCGCCGCTCGCGCCGGGCTCCGACGCGCCCGGCTCGGACGTTCCGGGATCGGTCGTCCCCGCGCAGCCCGCGAGGGCCAGCGCTAGGATTGTCGCCGTCGCAGCGGCCGCTCCCGCGGCCGGCTTCCTGGTGATCGTGGTCATTTCTCTCCTTCGAGTGTGTGGTGCGGTTCTCTGGTGCGACGCGGCTGGCCGCAGTGTTCGCTTTGCTGGCACACTGCGGTCAGCTGACCCGTCCGTCGCCGACGGGAGCCTCGGTGGTCTCAGGGGGCGGCGAGCGGCCCCATCATGAGCGGCGCCGTCGTGAGCGGGATGCACCCGCACGTCGTGCCGAACTCGATGTCGATGTCGACGCTGACGTTGCGCGGCGGCAGCGTCGGGTCCTCGGTGCGCTCCGCGAGGAGCTTCATGGCTTTGGCCGCCACCGTCTGGACGGGGATGACGCCCTGGGTGGGCTTCAGGCCCGTGACCGTCGCCTCGCCGATGGAGTCGATCGTCGTCACGAGGACGTCGCGCGGGATGTGGAGCCCGAGGCGGGCGATCGCGGCCATCGCCCCCCAGAACATGCGGTTGTTCGTCGTGAAGACCCCGAACGGCGGCGTCAGCGTCGCGAAGAGCTCGAGCGCGCCGGCCGCCGCGTCGTCGGGCGTGGTGTGACCGGCGCTGACGTGCAGGTCGAGGCCGGCGGCGTTCATGACGCGCGTGTACCCGCTCTGGCGGTCGCGGACGTTCGAGACGGCGGTGTTGCCGGCCAGGAGCGCCACCTGCGACAGCCCGTGGTGGGTGACCAGGTGACCCACGAGGCGCTCGGCCGCACGGCGGTTGCCCGCCAGCACGTGGTCGGCGTTCTTGCGCACCGACGGCACGGTGCGGTCGACGATGACGGTGGGGATCTCGGAGACCGCGTCGGGGAGGCTCGGCGCCCCGCTCGGGAGCACGATGAGGCCGTCGACCCGCTGCTGCCGGAAGGTGCGCAGGTACCGCTCCTCCTGGTCGGCCTCCTCGTCGGAGTCGCCGAGGAGGAGGGTGGGGGAGGCGGGCGACAGCCGCTCCTCGATCGCACGGGTGAGGAGCGCGAAGAAGCCGTTGCGGACGTCCGGGATGATGAGGCCGATGAAACCCGACCGCTTGGTGCGCAGACCGGTGGCGGCGGCATCGCCGACGTACGACAGCTCCTCGACCGCGGCCATGACCTTCTCGCGCATCGCGGGGGCCACGTACGCCTCGCCGTTGAGGACGCGCGAGACCGTCTTGGTCGACACGCCCGCGTGCTGGGCGAGGTCTACCAGGCGCGTGGGGCGACGGAGTCCTCTCGGCGCCCCGGCGTCGGTGGGCGCGCTCATGATGACGACCCAGACGGCGATGACGTACGCATAGAGCGGGACCTCTCTCTCAGCCACGGCGCAGGGCGCCCTGTGACTCGGGGTCGGACGCGGGGTGTGTCGCGGCGGTGACGGTCGACAGCGGAACGGTGTCGGCGGGCGGATACTGCTCCGGTGTCCACCATCCTGCCGCGACACCGGCCAGGAGCCCTGCGCCGCGCGAGACCGCCTCGCGCTCGGCGGCCATGGCGAGCGGATGCCGTGCCCGTCGGAGCTTCGCCTCGACCCAGCGGCGGCTCCGGAGCCCGCCGCCGATGAGGAGCGTGGGGCCGGTGACGCCGCTCAGCTCCCGGAGGCGCGCCTCGGCATCCGCCGACGCCGACGCGTAGCCCTCGAGCGTCGCCGCCCACGCCTCCTCGGCGGGGCGCTCGAGGAGTTCAGCGGGGATCCTGCCGTCCTGCATGGCGACGAGTGTGCCGAGGTCGAGCGGCTCGGCATCCACGCGGATCGCTCGGAACTCGATGTCGTCGCGCTTGACCTTGAGGGCGCGCTGCAGGTGCCGCGTCGCGAGCCCCGGGCGGAGCGTCTCCCATAGCAGCATGTGGCGCGGCGTCCCCGGCCACGCGGTGACGGTGAGGTCGCCGAGCTGGCCGGGCCAGGCGGGGTGGGGCTGGCCGGCACGAGCGGTCCAGGCGACGACGAGAGGCTCGCCCGTGCCCATGGAGTCGATGACCTCGGTGCGGTCGCCGCCGGCGCCGATGACGCCGACCGGGTGGTCGTGGCCGGCGATCGTGACGGGGATGCCGGCGGGCAGGCCGCTCCAGGCGGCGCCGTCGGCCGAGACGTGGCCGAGGGCCGTCCCGGCCACCCGCGCGGGCGCCCAGACGAGCGAGTCGAGGCCCACGTGGGAGAGGATCTCGCGGTCGTACTCGCCGCGCGTCGGGTCGTAGGCGCCGCTCGTGGCGGCCAGCGACTGCTCCTGCGCGAGGACGCCGGTGAGGCGCCAGACGGTGAGGCCGGCGACGCCCGTCCAGGTGCCGCGCGCGTCGTAGCCGTTCCGGGCGAGCCAGCCGAGCTTGGCGATGCTGGTGACGCTGCGCGCCTGCCGGCCCGTCCGGCGGTGGATCTCGTCCTCGCCGAACTCGGCGAGCAGCTCGTCGACGATCTCGCCGCCGCGCTCGTCGTGCCACGCCACGAGGGGGAGGTCGCTCGGACCGTCGGCGTAGATGGCCGTGCCCGTCTCTCCCATGCTGGCCACTCCCACGGCGGCGATGCGGCTGGCGAGGACGCCGAGGTCGTCGATCGCGGCCCGGATCGCGGCGAAGAGGGCCTCGGTCGACATCTCGACGCCGAAGGCGCTGCCGGCGAACGGAGTCGGCGCGACGCCGATGCCCAGGGAGCGGCCATGACGGTCGATCGCGTTCGCCTTGATCGACGACGTGCCCAGGTCGATGCCCAGGAGCAGTTCGTCGCGCATCCTCATCCTCGTCTTCCTCGACTGGCGGACAATCTCTGTCCATCGATGGACAAACTAACACCGGACACCTAGTCTGTCTACCGTTGTCAGAAATTGAAGCCCGTCGCTGCAGACGGGCAGGAACGGAGGACGGGCTCTTGGCTCTCATCACTCTCAGGGCGGCGCTGGATGCCGCACGCGCAGGAAGCTACGGTGTCGGAGCCTTCAACGTGACCGATCTCGCGCAGGCCGAGGCGGTGCTCGACGCCGCGGCGGCGACCGACTCGCCCGTCATCGTGCAGACGATCGCGGGGGCCTCCGTCCACGGGCGCGACGAGCTCTTCTGGCAGGCGCTCGTCGGGCTGATCGGCAATTACCCCGACGTCCCCGTGGTCCTGCACCTCGACCACGGGGCCTCGTACGACGACTGCATCCGCGCCATCGAGGCGGGCTTCACGAGCGTCATGATCGACGGCAGCATGCGCGACCACGTCACCCCCGCGACCTTCGAGGAGAACGTCGACGTGACGCGCCGCGTCGTGGAGTACGCCCACGCCCGCGGCGTCTCGGTGGAGGGCGAGCTCGGCACCATCGGCGGCTCCGAGGACGGTGGCGCGAGCAGCAAGGAGATCATCCTCGCCGACCCCGACGAGGCGGCGCGCTTCGTCGCCGAGACGGGTGTCGACGCCCTCGCCGTGGCGATCGGCACCTCGCACGGCGCCTACAAGTTCACGAGCCCGCCCGACGGCACGGTGCTGCGCATGGACCTCATCGAGGAGATCGCCGCGCGCGTGCCCGACACCCACCTCGTCATGCACGGCTCCTCGTCGCTGCCGGCCGATCTGCGCGAGACGATCAACGCACACGGCGGCAGGCTCCCCGAGTCGTGGGGCGTGCCCGAGAGCGAGAAGGCGCGGTCGACGAAGCTCGGCATCCGCAAGATCAACCAAGGTATGGACTCGCACATGGCGCACAGCGCCGCGGTCCGGACCTACCTCGACGGCGACGGCATCGGCGTCGACCCCGCGCTCTACGGCAAGCCCGGCCGCGAGGCGATGCAGCGCATCGTCGCCGACCGGATGCAGGTGTTCGGTCAGGCGGGTCAGTCCTACCGCCACCGCTGACCGGTTCGCCCCGCGCAAGTACACGTCCCCGCAGTCCGGCCTCGTGCCCGGGCCGCGGGGACGCTGTCGTCGGCGCTCAGTCGGCGGCCACGGGCGCCGATCCGGCGAAGGTCGAGCCGGGGCGGATCACCAGAGAGCGCGGCAGCAGGATCGCCAGCGCCCGCGCGGCCGGTGAGGCCGCCGCCAGGAGCGAGGCGCGGACGGCGTCGGCATCCGCGGCGAGCTCCGCGCCCGCATCCGCCGTCGCCGCCCGGGCGTAGCTCGCGCGCTCGATGCCCGTCACGAGGCGCGACACCTCCGCGGCGGGCGCGCCGTGGACGGTCACGAGGCGGGCGCCGAACGCGCGCGGGGACTCGGCCGCCGGTGCCGTGACGCCGAGGTCGATCGCCGCCTCCTGCAGCATCCGCCACGCCGCGGCCGCCTCGCCGTCGGCGGCGCGCTTCGCGAGCGCGCGGCGTCGGAGCGTCCGCAGCAGCAGCGGCATCGCCGCGACGATCAGGATGCCGCCGACGGTCAGCAGGTACGGGCGCAGGTCGACGAGGCGGAGGGTGGAGGCCGCGGCATCCGTGGGCCCGTCGTCGGGACGGTCGACGGGCGCGGCCGAGGCCGTCGACGTCGGGGTGGTCGTGGGGGTGGGGCCTGAGATGTCCTCGCCGCCGTCCTCGACGCCCGCCTCGCTGGCGGGGAGGAAACGGGTCTCGTTGCCGAGGCTCTTCGTCGGCTCGAACGGCACCCAGCCGATCCCGTCGAAGTGCACCTCGGGCCAGGCGTGCAGCTGGCTGGTGGTCACCTCCGCGATCCGCTGACCGTCCTCGGTGTCGCCCGTGTACGTGCCGGGGAGGAATCCCACGACGATCCGCGACGGCATGTCGAGGGCGCGGGCCATGAGGGCGAAGGCGCCCGCGAAGTGGATGCAGTACCCCTCCTTCACCTCGAGGAAGGCCGCCACGGCGTCCGACCCCGTTCCGTCGAACCCTTCGAGCACCGGCGCCCGCAGCGAGTAGGCGAACTCCGGACCGCGGAACCATTCCTGGAGCGCGATGAGGCGGTCGTAGTCGGTGCGCGCTCCGGCGGTGACCTCCTCGGCGAGCGAGGTCACGACGTCCGGCGTCGATTCCGGGAGCGTCCGCACGTCGACGTTGAGGCTCCGCGCCACCGCATCCGCGGCGCGGATCTGCTCGAGCGTCGGGCGCGGCACCTGCGAGACCACCTCGTAGCGCTGCCCCTGCGTGCTCGCCTGGCCGCTCAGCACCGTGCGGCTGTACGGCACCGTGCGCCAGAGCCCCTCCAGCCCGTCGACGGCGACGGCGGGGTAGGACACCGGCAGGTACGAGGACGACAGGTTCGAGATGGCGACGTTCGTCCGGTACTGCGTCACGCGGATGCCGTCGTCGACGACGACCGGCTCCATCCCCTCGTCCCACAGCGACACCGAGCGCAGGCGGTCGGGCCGCCAGATCTCGCCGTCGAACTCCGACAGGGTCGCCACCCGCAGGTAGGGGAGGACCGGACCGTCGGTGCGCACCGTCAGCACCGGGACGTCGCCGCGGCGTCGCAGATCATTGCCGAGGTCGAGGGTCGGGTCGATCGTCGCGAGCGTTCCTGCGCCCGAACCGGCGGCGATCGGCGCGGGCAGCACGGGGGCGCTCACGAGGGTCGCGATGACCGTGACGACGCCGATCGTCGCCGCGACCGCCGTCACGCCTGAGGAGCTTCCCGGCTCCGGTGCCTCGCGGGTGCGCGTCTCGGCGCGGATGAGAGCCAGGACGGCGGCCGCGAGGAAGACGAACGCGATCACGTTGATGCCGCTCGGCACGGCGATCGCGGGGATGAGCCAGACCGCGACGAGCGCGACGGATGCCAGGAGCGGCATACGCGCCGTGAGCACCACGTGGTCGAGCGCGATCGTGAGTGCGCCGATCGCCGCGACGATGATGAAGCTCAGCGCCGGCGACGACTCCATCGGGGCGACGCCCAGCAGGATCTCGGCGGACGCCTGCGGGATCGCCGCGGCGATCGCGTCGATCACTTCGGGGGTGGGGACGATGCCGAGGAACGCCTCGCGGGAGAAGAAGACCGCCGTGACCGCGCCGACCCAGACGGCCAGCTCGGCGACCGTGACGCCGACCGCCGGCACCCGCAGGCGCCGCATGAGCGCACCGACGGCGAGGAGCCCGCCCGCCATGAGGAGTGCGCCCAGCAGCCACGGGCCGGGCGAGACGACGGTCACCAGCGGCGCGATCGCGGCGCACATGCCGATCCACAGCACGATCGACACGCGGCGGTCGCCGCGGCGGAGCCGGCGCGGGCCGACGGACTCGTCCGTGGCAGGCTCAGACCGCGACACGGCGGCCCCCTCGGTCGACGACCCCGGTCCACGCGGCGGCGAGGTCGGCATCGGGCGGGATCGCCGCGACCCGCCAGCCGGTGGCCGCGGCGCGCGCGACGGCGTCCTGGAGCGGGGCGACGAGCAGGAGGACGGGCAGCGAGCTGTGGTGCGGAAGGGGCGCCAGCACATCGGCATCCGCGTCTTCGCACCGGCCCATGATGACCACGAGCGGACCGGTCTGGACGCCGGCGAACAGCCGCACGAGGTGCGCGGGGTCACTCGGGCGCCGCAGCGCCGTCACGAGCGCGAAGCCGGTGAGGAGGCGATCGATGCCCGACGCGTCGCCGCCGTCGATCGGTTCGGCGAGCTCGACGCCCTCGGTGTCGATGACCGTCACCCGGTACCCCTCGCGGACGAGGCGGGCCGTCACCGACACGCAGGCGGTCACGGCGGACTCGAAACCCGGATCCTGTCCGGGGGCGCGCACGGCCTCGTCGGCCCACCGCGCGCCGCCGCGGTCGAGGACGACGACCGCCTCGGGCGTCGTCTCCTGCTCCTCCTGGCGCACCATGAGCTCGTCGCGGTGGGCGCTCGCCCGCCAGTGGATGCGGCGCATCGAGTCGCCGGGCACGTAGTGGCGCGGGATGAGGTTGTCGGCGCCCTGGCCGAGCTGGTTCGTGGTCGAGTGCATGCTGCCACCCGCCTCGCCCGGCAGATCGGTGAGGGCGCCGAGCTCCACCGCCTGGGGTGCCACGGTGAGCGGCGCGGGGTGCCCGACGGTGTTCCGGCGGCGGGCGAAGCCGAACGGGTCGGTCGACGACACGGTGAGCGGCCCCACCGGGTGGACGCCGCGCACGGCCGGGGTCACGCGGTACTCGAGGTCGATCGCGCGTCCCCCGAGGCCCATCCCCGACGCGGTCGCCGGGAAGCGGCCCGACGCGTCGCCGGTCATCCCCTTCGGAAGCTCATCGCGCCAATGGCCCTGCGCCACGGGCAGCGGCGAGCGGATCTGCACCCGTGCGCGGACCGCCACCTCCTGCCCGACCGTCGCGACATCGGGGAGGAAGGAGCGGACGACGCTCTCGCTGCGGCGCACGACGTAGAGGGTGACGATGCTCGCCGCCACGACGACCAGCAGCAGCACGCTGACGTAGATCAGCTCGGGGACGACGAACTCGTGCGCCAGCACGAAGCACAGGATGCCGAGCACGACCGCCCCGGTGCCCCGGAGCGTGAGCGGCCAGCGATTCACCACGACGGCCCCGGCATCCGTCAGCGCGTCGCCAGCGGGACGCGCACCGAGTCGGCGATCGAGCGCAGCACCGCCGTGATGGCATCCGACGCGGTCCGTCCCCGGGTGGCGCTCGTGCCGCGGGCGGCGATCATGCGGTGCGCGAGGACCGGCTCGAGGAGGGTGGCGACGTCGTCGGGGATCACGAACTCGCGGCCGTCGAGCGCCGCCCAGACCTTCGCGGCGCGGACGAGCTGCAGGGTGGCGCGCGGGCTCGCGCCCAGGCGCACGTCGGGGTGGGCGCGCGTGGCGCGGGCGAGGCCGACGGCGTACTCCTCGACGGCGGGGGAGACGTGGACGTTCCGCGCCCAGGCGATGAGCTGCTGGACGCGCGCGGAGGTGACGACGGGCCGCAGGTCGTCGAGCGGGTTGAGGGTGTCGCGCTGGCGCAGCATGAGGGCCTCGGATGCCGCGTCGGGGTACCCCATCGAGACGCGCATCATGAAGCGGTCGCGCTGGGCCTCGGGGAGCGCGTAGGTGCCCTCCATCTCGAGGGGATTCTGCGTGGCGACCACGAGGAACGGGTCGGGGAGCGCGCGGCTCACGCCGTCGACGGTGACCTGGTGCTCCTCCATCGCCTCCAGGAGTGCCGACTGGGTCTTCGGGGAGGACCGGTTGATCTCGTCGGCGATGACGATGTGCGCGAACACGGCGCCCTGCTTGAACTCGAAGACGCGGTCGACCGGGTTGTAGACACTGACGCCGGTCACGTCGCCGGGCAACAGGTCGGGCGTGAACTGGATGCGGCGGACGGTGGCGTCGATCGTCGCCGCCAGCGCTCGGGCGAGCATCGTCTTGCCGACGCCCGGCACGTCCTCGATCAGCAGGTGTCCTTCGGCGAGGAGGCAGACGAGCGCTGCGCGGACGGCATCCGGCTTGCCGTCGATGACCCGCGTGATCGAGGCGGCGATCGCCTCGGTCTCCCGCGCGAAGTCTTCGGCCGCGACGTGGTCGCGGAGGTGGGCCTGGTCGTCGAGCATGCGTTCCCCTTCGCCGCGGCGGTGCGTTCCTCGATGCTAACCCGGTGCGGCACGGCGACGCCTGGACGTCGGGTAAACTTGCAGGAGCTCTCCGCGAGACGGCATCCAGGCCAACTCCCCCAGGACGGAAACGTAGCAAGGGTAACCAGGCTCTGCCGGGTTCGCGGAGAGTCTTACTTTTCCCCGGCGGATCCCCGGTCCCCGGCGGGTCCCCGGTCCCCGGCGGGTCCCCGGTCCCCGAGCTTGTCGAGGGGTTGCTTCCGGCCACCCCGGTCCCCGAGCCTGTCGAGGGGTCGCCCGCGCCGCACCTCACCCGGTCCCCGAGCCCGTCGAGGGGTCGCTTTCGGTCTCCCCGGTCCCCGAGCTTGTCGAGGGGTCGCCCGCGCCGCACCTCACCCGGTCCCCGATCCCGTCGAGGGGTCGCTTCCGGTCTCCCCGGTCCCCGAGCCCGTCGAGGGGTCGCTTCCGCCGCACGCCCGCGAGAGCCGCCGAAGCTGGTCGAGCCTCCCGTCGATGAGCGCCTGCTTCTTGCCGTGGCTCCATCCGTGCAGCTGCCGTTCGCGGCGGTAGGCCTCGTCGATCCGCGCCACCTCCTCGGCGTACACCAGCACGACCGGGCGTCGCTTGATCGTGTAGCGCGCCGCGCGATACTCGTCGTTGTTGTGCTCCCAGGTGCGCGCGACCGGGTCGGTCGCGGTGCTCCCGACGTAGAGGGTGCCGTCTCGGCAGCTGAGGATGTAGACCCAGGGCATCCCGCAATATCACCGGCCGCGCCGCGGCCACCAGCGTCTGAGGTGGCCGTTCTGTGGAGAGTCGCGCTCGCCGCCCCGGTGTGGACGACCCCTCGACAAGCTCGGGGACCGGGGTTCCGCTCGGGGACCGGGGGGCCGCTCGGGGGCGGCCCCTCGACAGGCTCGGGGACCGGCCGGGGTTCCGGGGGGTGGGGAGGTTTTCTCCGGGGCCGTCCTGGCCGCTGCCGCGACGCGGAGCCTAGGCTGAAGACGTGGCGAAGAGCATCTACATCACGTCGACCGAGGGCCTCTCCGGCAAGTCCACCATCGTGCTGGGCGTGATCGATGCGCTCACCCGCGTGACCCCCAAAGTGGGTGTCTTCCGCGCGATCGCGAGGTCCACCGTCGAGCGCGACTACGTGCTCGAGATGCTCCTCGACCACGTGGGCGTCGAGCTCAAGTACGACGAGTGCATCGGTGTCACCTACGACGACGTGCGGCGGGATGCCGACGCGGCGCTGTCGAAGATCGTCGAGCGCTTCAAGGCCGTCGAAGCCAAGTGCGACGCGGTCGTCATCGTCGGCAGCGACTTCACCGACGTGGGGTCCACGTCCGAGCTCGGCTACAACGCGCGGATCGCGGCGAACCTCGGCGCCCCCGTGCTCCTCGTGCTGAACGGTCGCGCCGGCGAAGGCGACCGCCTGGGGGTCAGCGTCGCACGCACGCCCGAGCAGCTCGCCCAGGTGACCGAGCTCGCCGTCACCGAGCTGCGCACCCACCGGGCGGAGCTGTTCGCCGTCATCACGAACCGCGCCGATCCCGTCAAGCTCCACGCCATCAACGACGGCATCCGTCATGTCGTCGCCGACGTCCCGGCGGCCGACGGCCATCGCGAGGCGGAGGTGGGCGTCTGGTCGATCCCCGAGGACCTCTACCTCGTGGCGCCCGCCGTCCGCGACGTCATGCTGACCCTCGAGGGGCGGCTCCTCCGAGGCGACGAGACGCTCCTCACCCGCGAGGTGCTCGACGTCGTCGTGGCCGGCATGTCGCTCAACAACATCCTCCCGAGGCTGCGCGAGGGCGCGATCGTCATCGTCCCCGCCGATCGCACCGAGGTGCTGCTGGGACTGCTCCTCGCGAACTCGTCGGGCACCTTCCCGTCGATCTCCGGCATCATCCTGAACGGTCCGTTCCCCCTCCCGGATGCCGTGGAGCGCCTGATGGTGGGTCTCGACTCCTCGCTCCCGATCATCCAGACCGATCTCGACACCTATGACACCGCCGTCCGGGTCATGGGCACCCGTGGCCGCCTCGCGGCCGGCTCGCAGCGCCGCTACGACACGGCTCTCGCCCTCTTCGAGCAGAACGTCGACACCGAGGAGCTGACGACGTCGCTCGGACTCACGACCTCGCACGTCGTGACCCCGCTGATGTTCGAGTACCAGCTCCTCGAGACGGCGCGCTCGTCGCGCAAGCGCATCGTGCTCCCCGAGGGCGGCGACGACCGCGTCCTGCGGGCGGCGGCGACGGTGCTCGCCCGCGGCATCGCCGACCTCACGATCCTCGGCGACGAGACCGAGGTCCGCGGCCGTGCGGTCGAGCTCGGTCTCGACCTCAGCGCCGCGCATGTGCTCAGCCCCTTCGACCCGGCGACCGTCGACCGGTTCGCGACGGAGTACGCGCAGCTGCGCAAGCACAAGGGGGTCACCTACGAGAAGGCCGCCGACACGGTGACCGACGTGTCGTACTTCGGCACGATGATGGTGCACCTCGGCCTCGCCGACGGCATGGTGTCGGGCGCCGCCCACACGACCGCGCACACGATCCGGCCGGCGTTCGAGATCATCAAGACGAAGCCGGGCGTCTCGGTCGTCTCGAGCGTCTTCCTCATGGCGCTCGCCGACCGCGTGCTCGTCTACGGCGACTGCGCGGTCATCCCCGACCCGAGCAGCGAGCAGCTCGCCGACATCGCCGTCTCGTCGGCGGCGACCGCCGCCCAGTTCGGGATCGACCCGCGGATCGCGATGCTGTCGTACTCGACGGGGGAGTCGGGCACGGGCGCCGACGTCGACAAGGTGCGGGCCGCGACCGAGCTCGTCCGGGAGCGCGCCCCCCAGCTTCTCGTCGAGGGGCCGATCCAGTACGACGCGGCCGCCGACGCCGCGGTCGCCAAGGCCAAGATGCCCGACTCCGACGTCGCCGGCCGCGCCACGGTGTTCGTCTTCCCCGACCTCAACACCGGCAACAACACGTATAAAGCGGTGCAGCGGTCGGCCGGCGCGATCGCGATGGGGCCGGTCCTCCAGGGACTCAACCGCCCCATCAACGACCTGTCGCGCGGCGCGCTCGTCGAGGACATCGTCAACACCATCGCGATCACCGCGATCCAGGCCCAGAACCAGCCCTTCAGCACCCCCCAGGGAGACCGCGCGTGACCGTCGTCCTCGTCATCAACAGCGGCTCGTCGTCGTTCAAGTACCAGCTGCTGGACGTCGAGTCCGAGCGCGCACTGGCATCCGGTCTGGTCGAGCGGATCGGTGAGGAGGTCGGCGCCGCCCGACACAAGGTGATCGGGAGCGACGCGGATGCCGAGACCTCGCGCGAGCTCCCCATCCCCGACCACGCGGCCGGTTTCGCCGTGATGCTCGACGCGTTCGCCGAGCACGGCCCCTCGCTCACCGACGATCCGCCGCTGGCGATCGGTCATCGTGTCGTGCAGGGTGGTGCGCGCTTCTTCCAGCCGACGCTCATCGACGACCTCGTGGAGATCAACATCGACGAGCTGTCGGTGCTCGCGCCGCTGCACAACCCGGGGGCCGTCCAGGGGATCCGTGCGGCGCGCGAGGCGTTCCCCGAGCTCGCCCACGTCGCCGTCTTCGACACCGCCTTCCACCAGACTCTCCCGCCGGCCGCGTACACGTACGCGATCGACCGCGACCTCGCGCGCAAGCACCGCATCCGCCGGTACGGGTTCCACGGGACGAGCCACAAGTTCGTGAGCCGCGCCGCGGCCGAGCACCTGGGCCGCCCGTTGCGGGATCTCAAGCAGATCGTGCTCCACCTCGGCAACGGCGCGTCGGTGACCGCCGTCGACGGCGGCCACTCGGTCGAGACCTCCATGGGGCTCACGCCGCTCGAGGGTCTCGTGATGGGCACGCGCTCCGGCGACATCGACCCGTCGGTGCTCCTCGTCCTCGCGCGCCGGGAGGAGATGACCCCCGGCGAGCTCGACGCGTTCCTCAACAAGCGCAGCGGCATGCTCGGCCTCGCGGGCGTCTCGGACATGCGCGACATCGAGGACCGGCGGGAGGCCGGCAACGGCGCGGCGATGCTCGCGTTCGACGTGTACGTGCACCGCCTCCGCGCCTACATCGGGGCCTACATCGCCCAGATGGGCGGGGTCGACGTGATCTCGTTCACTGCCGGCGTCGGGGAGAACTCGCCGCTGGTGCGCGCCGCCGCACTCGAGACGCTCGGCTTCCTCGGGGTCCGCGTCGACGCCGAGCGCAACGAGACGCGCAGCCGCGGCATCCGTGCGATCTCGACCGATGACTCCGCCGTGACGGTGCTGGTCGTGCCGACCAACGAGGAGCTCGAGATCGCGCGTCAGACCCTCTCGATCGTCGCGCGGGGCTGAGACTGCCCGCGCCTCTCCCGCCGGTCCCGGCTCGCGACTACGCTGAATGGGTGACAGCCGCTCAGCTTCCCGATCTGACCACCTACGACGGCGTGCTCTTCGATCTGGACGGAGTGCTCACCCCCACCGCCGAGGTGCACATGCACGCGTGGGAGACCATGTTCACCGAGCTCTTCACGTCCTGGGGGATCACCCCCGCCTACAGCGAGCGCGACTACTTCGAGTACCTCGACGGCAAGAAGCGGTACGACGGCGTGGCGAGCCTGCTGCGCTCCCGCGACGTCGAGGTGCCGTGGGGCGAGCCGTCCGACCCGACGAGCGCCGATACGGTGTGCGGCATCGGCAACCGCAAGAACGAGGTGTTCTCGCGCGTGCTGCGCACCGAGGGCATCGCGCCCTACCCCGGCTCCCTCGCGCTCGTCGACCGCCTGCGCGCGGCCGGCGTCCCGGTCGCCGTCGTGTCGAGTTCGAAGAACGCCGAGGAGGTGCTGCAGGTCGCCGGCATCCGCGACCGCTTCCCGGTCGTGATGGACGGTGTCATCGCCGAGCGGGAGGGGCTGCCGTCCAAGCCCGCGCCCGACGTCTTCGCCGAGGGCGCCCGGATGCTGGGCGTGGACCCCGCCCGCAGCGCTGCGGTCGAGGATGCCCACTCGGGCGTGCAGTCCGCCGCGGCGGCCGGATTCGGTCTCGTCGTCGGCGTCGACCGCGGCGTCGGCGCCGACGTCCTCCGTGCCTCGGGCGCGCACGTCGTCGTGGACGACCTGTCCGCGTTCGGCTCCTGAACCACCCCGTCATCCCATCCGTCGTCGACCTCCAGACCAGAGGAGCTCCATGATCGATCGCGATCGCTTCCCCGTCGACCCCTGGCGTCTCGTCGAGCGCAGCTTCTCGCTCGAGGACGTCGGGGTCACCGAGACCCTGTTCGCGCAGGGCAACGGCTATCTCGGCCTGCGCGGCAACCACCCCGAGGGTCGTCACGCGCACGAGCACGGCACGTTCGTCAACGGCTTCCACGAGGTCTTCCCGATCCGCCACGCCGAGCAGGCCTACGGCTTCGCCGAGGTGGGCCAGACGATCATCAACGCGCCCGACGCGAAGGTCATGCGCGTGTACGTCGACGACGAGCCGCTCTCCTTCGACGTCGCGGACGTCCGCGAGTACGAGCGCGCCTTCGACTTCCGGACCGGCGTGCTGTCGCGGCACGTCCGCTGGACGACGCCGAGCGGCAAGGACGTTGTCATCGACTTCGAGCGGATGGTCTCCTTCGAGGAGAAGCACCTCGCGGTCATGAGCGTCACCGTCACCGTGCTGAACGCCGACGCCCCCGTGACGGTCAGCTGCCAGATGATCAATCGGCAGGACGGCCAGGACGTCTACAGCGGCGGACGTCCCGGCGCCGGTGCCAAGGCCGGTTTCGACCCGCGCAAGGCCGAGAAGATCGACGAGCGCGTACTGCAGCCGCAGGAGTTCTGGCAGGACGGCACGCGGGCGGCCCTCGCCTACCGCGTGACGGAGTCGGGCATGACGATCGCCGTCGTCGCCGACCACATCGTCGAGACCGAGAACGACTACTCGGCCCGCACCCTCGCCGAGCCCGACATCGCCAAGAACGTGTTCCGCGTGCAGGCGAAGGCCGGCGTCCCGGTGACCGTCACCAAGCTCGTGAGCTACCACACGTCGCGCGGCGTCCCGGCGCGCGAGCTCGTCGACCGCGGACGCCGCACCCTCGACCGGGTGGCCGCCGAGGGCGTGGCCGCGCAGTTCGAGCGTCAGGCCGCGTGGTGCGAGGGGTTCTGGCAGCGCTCCGACGTCGTCATCGAGGGGCGCGACGACCTGCAGCAGGCCACCCGCTGGTGCCTGTGGCAGCTCGCCCAGGCCGCGGCGCGCGCCGACGGCCAGGGGGTTCCCGCGAAGGGGGTCTCGGGCTCCGGCTACAGCGGCCACTACTTCTGGGACACCGAGATCTACGTCCTCCCCTTCCTCATCTACACGACGCCGCTCTGGGCGCGCAACGCGCTGCGGATGCGGTACCTGATGCTCCCGTCGGCCCGCAAGCGCGCCGGTCAGCTCAACGAGGCGGGCGCGCTGTTCCCGTGGCGGACGATCAACGGCGAGGAGGCCTCCGCCTACTACGCCGCTGGCACGGCGCAGTACCACATCAACGCCGACGTGAGCTTCGCGCTCGGCAAGTACGTGCGCGCGACGGGCGACGAGGAGTTCCTCCACCGCGAGGGCGTCGACATCGCGGTCGAGACCGCGCGGCTGTGGACGACGCTGGGGTTCTGGCGGTTCAACGAGGACGGCGACCCCGAGGTCTTCCACATCCACGGCGTCACCGGCCCCGACGAGTACACCACGGTCGTCAACGACAACCTCTTCACGAACGTCATGGCGCGCTACAACCTGCGCTTCGCGGCGCGCGCCGTGCGCGAGATGGCCGAGAACGAGCCGGAGCAGTACGCGCTGATGGTCGACCGGCTCGGCCTCGAGCCCGGCGAGCCCGACGCCTGGGAGCACGCGGCAGAGGCGATGCACATCCCGTACAGCGAGGCTCTCGGCATCCACCCGCAGGATGCCGTCTTCCTCGAGCGTGAGGTGTGGGACCTCGAGAACACGCCGCCCGAGCAGCGCCCGCTGCTGCTGCACTTCCACCCGCTCGTGATCTACCGCTACCAGGTGCTCAAGCAGGCCGACGTGGTGCTCGCGCTGTACCTCCAGGGCAACCACTTCACGGCCGAGGAGAAGCTCGCCGACTTCCAGTACTACGACCCGCTGACGACGGGCGACTCGACGCTGTCGGCCGTCGTGCAGTCGATCCTGGCTGCTGAGGTCGGCTACCAGGATCTGGCGCTCGAGTACTTCCGGGAGTCGATCTTCGTCGACCTCGGCGACCTGCACCACAACGCCGCCGACGGCGTCCACGTCGCGTCGGCGGGCGGCGTCTGGACGGCGCTCGTGGCCGGCTTCGGCGGGATGCGGGACCACTTCGGCGACCTGTCGTTCGACCCGCGCCTCCCGGCCGACTGGCCGTCGCTGTCGTACACGCTCCACTGGCACGGCACCGAGCTGAAGATCACCGTCACCGCCGATACCCTGACCGTCGCGGCGGGACCGGGCGAGGCGGTCGGCTTCGAGGTCCGCGGCACCGGCTACACGGTCGCCGGGGGCGAGACGGTCGACGTGCCCCTCGACGGCCAGGGCCCGGTGCTCGCGGGTCGTCCCACGCTCGGCGACATCAGCGAGCAGCTGCGCGAGGACGGCTCGATGATCTCGGCATCCGTGCCGATCTCGACGGCCACATCGGCGATCCCGGTGATCACCGGCTCGTCGCCCATCCAGGCCGAGCACGGCAACCTGGGCATCGACACGTAGCGGTCGCGGCGGGGCTACGTCGCCGACGAGCGGGCGAGCTCGCGCTCTGCGGTGCGCGCCGCGTCGGCGACGATGGCGCGCACCGCGTCGCGTCCGGCGCGGTTCGCGCCGACGGTCGACTGCGACGGCCCGTAGCCGATGAGGAAGAGGCGCGGCTCGTCGAGGCTGCGCCCCTGTGCGACGCGGATGCCGCCGGCGGCGGTGCGCAGGCCCAGCGGCGCGAGGTGCGCGATGTCGGCGCGGAAGCCGGTGGCCCACAGGATGACGTCGGCGGGCTCGAACGACCCGTCGGGCATGCGGACGCCGTGCTCCTCGATGCCCGTGAACATCGGATGCCGGACGAGCACGCCGCGCGCCTGCGCGGCGCGCGCCCACGGCGTCCAGTGCTGACCGGTCACCGAGATGACGCTCCCGGGCGGGAGGCCGCGCCGCACGCGTTCCTCCACGCCGGCGATGGCCGCGATCCGCGCCGCGGTGTCGAAGTCGCCGGCATCCCAGTCGACCTCGGCCCGGGTCACCCAGAACGTGTCGGCGACGCGCGAGATCTCATCGAGGAGCTGGATCGCCGAGACGCCGGCGCCGACGATGACGACGCGCGCGCCGGCGAACTCGTCCGCCGAGACGTAGTCGTGGACGTGCAGCTGCCTGCCGGCGAACCGCTCCTGCCCCGGATAGTGCGGCCAGAAGGGCCGGCGCCAGGTTCCGGTGGCGTTGATCACCCACGAGGCGCTCCACGCTCCGGCATCGGTCTCGACGAGCAGCCGCCCGTGCGGGTCGTCGTCGGCGCGCCGGACGGCCGAGACATGCACGGGCCGCCGCACGCGCAGGTCGAAGCGCTCCTCGTACTCGGCGAAGTAGGCGGGCAGGACGTCGCGACTCGCGGCGGCCGGATCGGCGGGCGGAACCGGGTGGCCGGGGAGCTCGTGGATGCCGTTGACGGTCGCCATGCGCAGCGATGCCCAGCGGTGCTGCCACGCACCACCGGCTGCGGTCTCGGCGTCGAACACGACGAACGTTCCCGCGCCGAGGTCCGGTTCGGGAGCGAGCGGGGCGCCGGCAGGAACGAAGCCCCGCCGGCGCAGGTGGTGGGCCGCGGAGAGTCCCGCCTGTCCGGCGCCGATGACGACGACGTCGACGGGGGTGGGCTCCATGCCGGGGACAACGTCCGCGCGCACCGCCTTCTTCCCGAGCCGCGCCCGGGCGCGATGTCGCCGGCACGCCGTAGTCTGTTCTGGTGACCACCGCCCTGTACCGCCGCTACCGGCCCGAGTCCTTCGGCGAGATGATCGGGCAGTCGCAGGTCACCGAGCCCCTCATGACAGCGCTCCGCGGTGACCGCGTCGGCCACGCCTACCTGTTCTCCGGTCCGCGCGGCTGCGGCAAGACCACCTCGGCGCGCATCCTCGCCCGCTGCCTCAACTGCGCTCAGGGTCCCACCGACACCCCCTGCGGCACCTGCGACAGCTGCGTCGAGCTCAGCCGCGGCGGCGGCGGTTCCCTCGACGTGGTCGAGATCGACGCGGCATCCCACAACGGCGTCGACGACGCCCGCGATCTGCGCGAGCGGGCCGTGTTCGCCCCGGCGCGCGACCGCTTCAAGATCTTCATCCTCGACGAGGCCCACATGGTCACGGCGCAGGGGTTCAACGCACTGCTCAAGCTCGTCGAAGAGCCGCCGGCGCACGTCAAGTTCATCTTCGCCACGACGGAGCCCGAGAAGGTCATCGGCACCATCCGGTCGCGCACCCACCACTACCCGTTCCGCCTCGTCGCGCCGGCGGCCATGCTCGAGTACGTCGAGCAGCTGTGCACGGCCGAGAACGTCTCCGTCGAGCCCGGCGTGCTCCCGCTCGTGGTCCGCGCCGGCGGCGGGTCGCCGCGTGACACGCTGTCGCTCCTCGATCAGCTGATCGCCGGCTCCGACGGCGGCGTCGTCGGGTACGAGCGCGCGGTCGCCCTCCTCGGCTACACCCATGCGGAGCTCCTCGACGAGGTGGTCGAGGCGTTCGCCCGCCACGACGCCGGTGCCGCCTTCGCCGCGGTCGATCGGGTGGTCCAGACCGGTCAGGATCCGCGGCGCTTCGTCGACGACCTCCTCGAGCGCCTCCGCGATCTGATCATCGTCTCCGCCACCGGCGCGGGTGCATCGGCCGTGCTGCGCGGGGTGCCGTCCGACGAGCTCGACCGCATGGGCGTCCAGGCCTCGGCCTTCGGCACCGACCGGCTCTCGCGCGTGGCCGACATCGTCGTGACCGCGCTCGACGACATGTCGGGTGCGACCTCTCCGCGGCTGCAGCTCGAGCTGCTCGTCGCGCGCGTGCTCGCCAGCGGCGCCCCGGCGCCCGTCGTCGCTCCTGTCGCTCCGGCCGCGGGGGCCGCGGCGCCGGCTGCGGCCGTGTCCGCTCCGCGGGCAGAGGCGCCGATGGCTGCTCCCGTCGCCGCGTCGGCTCCGCGGGCAGAGGCGCCGGCTGCCGCACCTGCCGCGCCGGGTGCCGCTGCGGCTGCGCCGGCTGCCGCCGCGGCGGAGCCCGTCGTGGAACATGCGGCCTCGAGCGCCCCGCCGGTCGCCGAGCCCGCCGCCGCCCCGGTGCCGTCCGGCCCGCTGGGACTCGCCGATGTCCTCACCGCGTGGCCGCGCATCCTCGAGGCTCTCGAGCCGGTCAGTCGTTCCTCGTGGATGCTCGCGTCGGGTGCGCGCCCGGTCGCCTTCGCCGACGACGTCCTCACGCTCGCCTTCCCGAGCGCCGCCGACGTCGCGTCGTTCAAAAAGCTCGCCGCGGGCAAGGGCCCGAGCGAGGATCTGCGCGGCGCCATCGTGCAGGTGCTCGGGGTGCGCGTGAAGTACGTGGCACGTCACGAGCCGGCCGTCGCGGTCGGAGCCGACACGCCGCCGTCCGCCCCGCCGTCGGGCGACGCCGATGCGGAGGGTGCGTCAGCGTCCCCCTCCGCCCCGGCCGCACCCTCGGCCGGTCGTTCCTCGGCCGGTCCGTCCGGCGGCGGCGCATCGCGGTCGACCGCGATGCCGCCCCCAGCTCCCGTGAAGGTCTCCGCGGCGTCGGCGCCCGTCACCGAATGGGCCGTCGCCCCGATCCCGGGCTCCGAGGCCTCGACGGCTCCGCTCGCCGTCGACGACGAACCCGAAGAGGCGGCGGCGGCATCCGTGCGCACCCTCACCCTCGAGCACGAGGGCGACGTCCTCTCCGACGCCGACGCGCCGCTGACCGCCGAGGAGGAAGAGGAGCTCCCGCCGCCGGTGGCCGTCGACGCACCGATCCCGCCGCGCGCGGCGGTCGCGGTCGAGCGCCCCGCTCCGGCGAGCGCTCCCCGCACGCCCCGGTCCCCGGGCATCGAGCGCGTCGGCGAAGCCGTCGTCCGCCAGATGCTCGGCGCCACCTTCCTCCGCGAAGAGCCGTACACCCCGCCCACGAGGTTCACCTGAGCATGTACGACGGCATCGTCCAAGACCTGATCGACGAGTTCGGCCGGCTGCCCGGCATCGGCCCCAAGTCGGCGCAGCGCATCGCGTTCCATATCCTGCAGACGCCGACCTTCGACGTGTCGCGCCTCTCTCAGCTTCTCGGTGAGCTGCGTGAGCGCGTGCGGTTCTGCGAGATCTGCGGCAACGTGTCCGAGCAGGAGCGGTGCGGCATCTGCCGCGACCCGCGCCGCGACCCGACGCTCATCTGCGTGGTCGAGGATGCCAAGGACGTCTCGGCCATCGAGCGCACGCGGGAGTTCCGAGGGCTCTACCACGTGCTCGGGGGCGCGATCAGCCCCATCGCCGGCATCGGGCCGGACGACCTGCGCATCACGCAGCTGATGCAGCGCCTCGCCGACGGCACCGTCCAGGAGGTCATCCTCGCGACCAACCCGAACCTCGAGGGCGAGGCCACCTCGACCTACCTCAGCCGGCTGCTGCACACGCTCGAGATCCGCGTGACACGGCTGGCCTCCGGGCTCCCCGTCGGAGGTGACCTCGAGTACGCCGACGAGGTGACGCTCGGTCGCGCGTTCGAGGGGCGCCGCAGCGTCTGATGGCGACCACCACCGTCTCGGCGCGGGGCTGGCTCCTCTACGGGGCGATGGCGCTCCTGTGGGGCATCCCGTACCTCTTCATCAAGGAGGCGGTCGAATCGTACTCGCCGGCGGCGATCGTCGCGGGGCGGACGCTCCTGGGCGCCGCGATCCTCCTGCCGCTGGCACTGCACCGGAAGGCGCTCGGGCCCGCGCTCCGGGCGTGGCCGTGGGTCGTCGCCTTCGGCGCGATCGAGATGGCCGGTCCGTTCCTCCTGCTGGGCCACGCCGAGCAGACGCTGTCGTCGGGGCTCACCGGTCTCCTCGTGGCGACCGTCCCGCTGTTCGCAGCGCTCATCGCGCTGCTGCGGGGCGACCGCGGGGTGCTGTCGCCGGCGCGGGCGATCGGGCTCGGCGTCGGCTTCGCCGGAGTCGCCGTGATCGTCCTGGGCCCCGGACTCGCCGTCTCCGATCCCGACGAGGCGCTCTTCGCCATCGCGCAGGTGCTGCTCGTCGCGCTCCTCTACGCGATCGCCCCGTTCATCATCGCGACGAAGCTCAAGGACGTGCCCTCGCTCGGCACCATCACGCTCTCGCTCCTCATCATCGGGCTCGCGTACCTGCCGTTCGGACTGCTGACGCAGCACGAGGTTCCCACGGTCCGCTCGACGGTCTCGCTGGTGGCCCTCGGCATCCTCTGCACCGCCGTCGCCTTCCTCGGGTTCTTCGCGCTCATCCGCGAGGTCGGCCCCGTGCGCGCGCCGCTGTTCACCTACGTCAACCCGGTCGTGGCCGTCCTCCTGGGCGTCGTCGTGCTGGGCGAGGCGCTCTCGCCGGGTCTCCTCGTCGGGTTCCCGCTCGTGATCGTCGGCTGCTGGCTCGCCGCCACCGGCGGACGACTGCGCCGCCGTCCGTCGCCCGTGACGGACCTGCCGGTCGCCTGACCTCCGGATCCGGCGGGCGCCGGGCTTCAGTCGAGCGGCGCGAACTCGTCGGGGTCGTTCTGGAGGGCCACGTCCAGCGCCGCCTCGATGTCCTCGTCCTCGAGCGTGTAGGTGGCGTCGATGCGCTCCTCGGCGTCGTCGTGGACGTCGTCATCGTCGTCGGAGGATGCGACGAGGTCCCGCTGCTCGAGCACCGCGTTGTCGATCGCGGCGGCGGCATCCTCGAGCCCGAGGAACCGGTACGCGTCGACGACGGCATCGCTCGGGTAGACGTCGTCGTGCGCGTGGAGCTCGACGGCGTTGAGGAGCCCGCCGTTCATGACGAGGCCGTGGAAGGTGAGCACCGTCAGCAGGGCGGCATCGCCCGGACGGGGCGCCTCGGCGGGGGAAGCGAGATCCAGGGCGCGATTCCAGATCGCGTCGGCGTGAGCGCTCATGCCTCCACGGTACGCGCTCAGGGGCGTCCGTCACATGGCCGATCCGGCATCCGACCCTCCCTAAGATGGGACGGCGGGGCCTGTTCCGGCCCGCCGGCCCGCTGCGGCCGGTCTTCTCCCGGGAGTGTTGTGCAGTGGCGCTGATCGTCCAGAAGTACGGCGGGTCGTCGGTCGCCGACGCCGACAGCATCAAGCGCGTCGCGAAGCGGATCGTGGACGCCCGCCGTGCCGGGCACGACGTCGTCGTCGCCGTCAGCGCGATGGGCGACACCACCGACGAGCTCCTCGACCTCGCCCACGCCGTCGCCCCGATCCCCGCGCCGCGCGAGCTCGACATGCTGCTCTCGTCCGGCGAGCGGATCTCGATGGCGCTGCTGGCGATGGCGATCCACTCCATGGGGTTCGAGGCGCGATCGCTCACCGGCAGCCAGGCGGGCATGATCACGACCGCCCACCACGGCGCCGCGCGCATCGTCGATGTGACCCCGGTGCGGGTGCGCGAGGCGCTGGACGAGGGCGCGATCGTCATCGTCGCCGGCTTCCAGGGGTTCAACCGCGACACCCGTGACATCACGACGCTCGGCCGGGGCGGGTCCGACACGACCGCCGTCGCCCTCGCCGCGGCCCTGGATGCCGACGTGTGCGAGATCTACAGCGACGTCGACGGCATCTTCACCGCCGACCCGCGCGTCGTTCCCAACGCGCGCAAGCTCAGCACTGTCGGCGCCGAGGAGATGCTCGAGCTCGCCGCCAACGGCGCGAAAGTCCTGTACATCCGTGCGGTGGAGTACGCCCGCCGTCACGGCGTCATGATCCATGCCCGCTCGACGTTCAGCTCGGGGGTGGGCACCTTCGTGCTCGGCCCGGGCATGACGGTTCCCGAGGGGGTCGAAGGAGGAGAAGTGGAAGAGCCGATCGTCGCCGGTGTCGCAACCGACCTCAGCCAGGCAAAGATCACGGTCATCGGGGTGCCCGACGTCCCGGGCAAGGCCGCCGAGATCTTCAAGATCGTCGCTCGCAGCGGTGCGAACGTCGACATGATCGTCCAGAACGTGTCGGCGGCCGCCACCGGGCGCACCGACATCTCCTTCACCCTCCCGAAGGCGGATGCGTCGGCGGCGCTGCGCGCGCTCGCGGGCGATCAGCAGGAGGTCGGCTTCGAGAGCCTGGTGCACGACGACCAGATCGGGAAGCTCTCGGTCGTCGGCGCCGGCATGCGCGCGCACTCCGGCGTCTCGGCGACCCTCTTCGAGGCGCTGTCGACCGCGGGCGTCAACATCGAGATGATCTCGACGTCGGAGATCCGCATCTCCGTCGTCGTGCGCGGCGACGAGCTCGCCCACGCGGCCCGGATCGTCCACACCGCGTACGGCCTCGACGGCGACACCGAGGCCGTCATCTACGCGGGCACCGGCCGCTGACGGCATCCGTCCGCCCCGCCGTCGCGGGGTGAGTCCTCATCCGCGCGGCTGCTGCGCGAGCCACTCGGAGAACGTCGGTCCGAGAAGGATCGCGTCGGCGCCGGGCAGCGCGAGCCCGGCGCGCATGCCGCGCATCTGATCGCCGGGCAGGCGGACGGGAAGCACGGGACCGCGCCGCCCGTTGTGCCGCACCCACGCGCGGATCATGTCGGCGAGGTCCTCTTCGCGGGGTCCGCCGATGTCGGCGACCCGACCGGCGGCGGGCGCCTCGATGAGACCGGCGAGGTGCGCGGCGACCTCGACGGCGGCGATGGGCTGCGTCCGCGCGTGCGGGGCCAGCTGCAGGGGCCCGAGCCTCGCCTGTCCGGCCACCTGGCCGGCGAACTCGTGGAACTGCGTCGCCCGGACGATCGTCCACGGCACGGAGCCGGCGGTGAAGACCGCCTCCTGCGCCATTTTGCCGGCGTAATAGCCGTGCGGGTTCCGGTCCACGCCGACGATCGAGAGCAGCAGCGCATGGCGGATGCCGGCGCGCTCGGCCCCGGCGACGAGGCGACCCGACGCCGCCCGGAAGAACGACGTCGAGACGTCGGCGCTCATCGTGCCGACGCTCGCGGCGTCGATCACGGCGTCGACGCCGTCGAGCGCGGCGTCCAGGCCCGCGCCGGTGACGAGATCGACGCCGGCCGCGCGCGCGATGACCACCGCCTCGTGTCCGCGGGCTCTCACGGCCGCGACGATCTCGCGTCCGACGGTGCCGGTTCCTCCTGCGACGGCGATCCTCATGGGGTGTCCTCTCTTCGATCGGTCACTTCATCGACGACGCAGCGCGACAGAATGTGAGGTGGATCGCCGACGGGGCGGTTCGGGGAGGTGAGCGTGGAAGGCACTCTGCTGGCCGAGCGCCCGACGCTCCTGGCGGCCGCGCTGCGCATGCTCGGGACGCGCGCGGATGCCGAGGACGCGGTCCAGGAGGCGTACGCGCGATGGCTGCGTCTCGACGACGCGGAGCGCGACGCGATCCGCTCTCCCGGGGCATGGCTCATGCGCGTCACCGGCCGGATCTGCCTCGACATGCTGGGGTCGGCGCGAGCGCGTCGTGAGCGCTACGTCGGCGAGTGGCTGCCCGAGCCCGTCCCCGCCTTCGTGGCCCCGGCCGCCGATCCGGCCGAGGTCGTGGAGCGCGCCGACAGCGTGTCGACGGCGCTCCTCCTCGTCCTCGAGACCCTCACGCCCGCCGAACGCGTCGCCTTCGTCCTCCACGACGTCTTCGCGCTGTCGTTCGCCGAGATCGCCGATGTCGTCGGGCGGACGCCCGCGGCGTGCCGTCAGCTGGCGACATCCGCGCGGCGCCACGTGGGGGAGCGGCCGGGCGCGGGCGTCGCGCCGGAGCGTCACACGGCGCTCGTGGCGGCCTTCGCCGAGGCGGCCGGCACGGGGCGTCTCGACGCGCTCGTCGGCGTGCTCGATCCCGATGTGGTGCTCCGCTCCGACGGCGGCGGCCTCGTCTCGGCGGCACGGCGCCCCGTCCGCGGAGCCGACGACGTGGCGCGGTTCCTGCTGGGCCTCGCCCGCAAGCTGCCGTCGGCGACCTACGAGCCGGTCCGCCACGGCGACGGCGCCGGCATCCTCGTCCGCCTCGACGGCGCCGTGTCGGCGGTCGTGTCGTTCGCCACCGACGGGGTCCGCATCACCGACATCTGGATGATGCGCAATCCGGAGAAGCTGGGCAGCTGGCGCTGATCCGGCGGGTGCGGCGCCGCGGGCGGCGTGCGTCCCGGGCGGCGGACGGCCGGTAGAATCGGCGCAACGCCCGCTCGGGCACGCACCCGCATCGCCGCTCCGTCGCAAGGATCCACCATGACCCGCATCTCCGATTCCGGACTCTCCGTCGCCGTCGTCGGCGCCACCGGCCAGGTCGGGACGGTCATGCGCGAGATCCTCGCCGAGCGCGCCTTCCCGATCCGCGAGCTGCGGCTCTTCGCGACCGCCCGGAGCGCCGGCACCGCCGTCGAGTTCGCTGGCGAGACCGTCATCATCGAAGACGTCGCCACCGCCGACCCCGCCGGCATCGACATCGCGCTCTTCAGCGCCGGCGCGACCGGCTCGCGCGCCCACGCCCCACGCTTCGCCGAGGCCGGCGCCGTCGTCATCGACAACTCCAGCGCGTGGCGCATGGACCCCGAGGTCCCGCTCGTGGTGAGCGAGGTCAACCCGCACGCGATCGAGGACCTCCCGAAGGGCATCATCGCCAACCCGAACTGCACCACGATGGCCGCGATGCCTGTGCTGAAGCCGCTCCACGCCGAAGCGGGCCTCGAGCGCCTCATCGTGAGCACCTACCAGGCCGTGTCCGGCTCCGGTCTCGCCGGTGCCCAGGAGCTCCTCGGCCAGGTCGAGGGCGTGCTCGCGCAGGGCCGCACGCTCGACCTCGTCCACGACGGCGCGGCGCTCGACTTCCCCGAGCCCGAGAAGTACGTCGCGCCGATCGCGTTCGACGTCATCCCGCTCGCCGGCAACCTGGTCGACGACGGCCTGAACGAGACCGACGAAGAGAAGAAGCTCCGAAACGAAAGCCGCAAGATCCTCGAGCTCCCCGAGCTCCGCGTCGCCGGCACGTGCGTCCGCGTCCCCGTGTTCACCGGCCACTCGCTGTCGATCCACGCCGAGTTCGCGCAGGACATCACCCCCGAGCGGGCGCGCGAGATCCTGGCATCCGCCCCCGGCGTCGCGCTCGAGGAGGTGCCGACGCCCCTCCAGGCCGCCGGCAACGACCCCAGCTACGTGGGCCGCATCCGGGCCGACCAGTCGGCTCCCGAGGGCAAGGGCCTCGTCCTCTTCCTCAGCAACGACAACCTGCGCAAGGGCGCGGCGCTGAACGCCGTCCAGATCGCCGAGCTCGTCGCCTCACGCCTCACCGCCGCCGTCTGACGCCGCGGCATCCGAGCACCGCCGCGGGTTTGCGCTGCGGCAAGAACGGCGATCCTTGACGGATGCCGGGGGCACAAGCCGTCGGGGCCGGGGAAAACCGGGCCTAGACTGGGACATCGTGAGTGAACCAGTCGATGTCGTCCTGATCGGCGGTGGCATCATGAGCGCCACCCTCGGAACCCTGTTGAAGCAGCTCCAGCCGGAGTGGAAGATCGTCGTCTGCGAGCGCCTGTCCGAGGTCGCGCAGGAGTCGTCCAACGCCTGGAACAACGCGGGCACCGGACACGCCGCGCTCTGCGAGCTCAACTACATGCCGGAGGCTCCCGACGGCACGGTCGACCCGGCCAAGGCCGTCGGGATCAACGAGCAGTTCCAGCAGAGCCGCCAGCTCTGGACCTCGCTCATCGAGCGCGGTGTGCTCGATGAGCCGTCGACCTTCATCAACGCCGCACCGCATATGACGTTCGTCCGCGGCGAGAAGGACGTCGCCTACCTGAAGAAGCGCTACGAGGCGCTCAAGACGCAGCCGCTGTTCGCGGGCATCGAGTACTCCGAGGACTCACGCGTCATCAACCAGTGGGCGCCGCTGCTCATGCAGAAGCGTCGCAAGGGCGAGCCCTTCGCCGCGACCCGCGTGCCCGCCGGCACCGACGTCGACTTCGGCGCCCTCACCCGCCAGCTCTTCGCGAATCTCGAGAAGCAGGGCGTCGAGGTCGTGACCAACCGCGAGGTGCGCAACCTCACGCGCCAGAAGGACGGCACGTGGAAGGTGTCGTACCGCCACGCGCTCGGCAAGACCCCCGGCAGCCTCGACGCCCGGTTCGTCTTCGTCGGCGCGGGCGGCTGGGCGATCAAGCTGCTGCAGCGCTCCGGCATCCCCGAGATCAAGGGCTACGGCGTCTTCCCGATCGGCGGTCAGTGGCTGAAGACCAGCAACCCGGCGATCGTGGCGCAGCACAAGGCGAAGGTGTACTCCCAGGCCTCGGTCGGCGCCCCGCCGATGTCGGTGCCGCACCTGGACACCCGCATCGTCGACGGCGAGGCCTCGCTGCTGTTCGGGCCGTTCGCGACGTTCAGCCCGAAGTTCCTGAAGAACGGCCGCATCACCGACATCGTCGCGCAGGTGCGTCCCGGCAACCTCTGGCCGATGATCAAGGTCGCGATCGACAACCCGAGTCTCATCACCTACCTCGTCGGGGAGCTGCTGAAGAACCACACGCGGAAGGTCGAGTCGCTGCGTACCTTCATGCCGACCGCGAAGGATGAGGACTGGGAGCTCCTGCAGGCCGGCCAGCGCGCGCAGGTGATGAAGAAGGATCCGGAGAAGGGCGGCGTGCTGCAGTTCGGCACCGAGGTCGTCAGCTCGGCCGACGGCTCGATCGCGGGCCTCCTCGGTGCCTCGCCGGGCGCCTCGACGGCGGTCTCGATCATGCTGGGCCTCCTCAAGACCTGCTTCCCCGATCGCCTCGCCGCGTGGGAGCCGACGCTGCGAGAGCTCATCCCGAGCTACGGCGGCACGCTCAACCCGCATCCCGAGGTTGCGGAGAAGTCGCTGCGCGAGACCGCCGCCGCACTGCGCATCAACGCCTGACGGCGGGTATCAGCCCCTGACGGCAGGATCGACGCCTGACGGCAGGGATCGACGTCGGCTGTCGATAGCCTGGAAGGCATGCGCAGACGATGGATGCCGAGGCTCCTGGCCGTACTGACGACCTTCGTCCTGGCGCTCCTGCCGGTGCTGCTGCACCCTGTGGCGGCGCGGGCCGACGTCGACGACTTCACGTTCGATTCGTTCACCGGCGACTACTACCTCAGCCGGTCGACGACGGATGCCGGCGAGCTGTACGTCATCGAGACGCTCGTCGCCGCCTTCCCGGACGCCGATCAGAACAAGGGGATCGTGCGCGCGCTGCCCCGCACGCAGTCGGGGATCGACCTCGACACCCGCGTCGAGAACGTGACGGGCGCCGACGGCGTCGCCATCCCCTGGTGGACGGAGTCGGACGACGACTGGATCTACGTCCTGACCGGCGACGACACGTATGTGCGCGGCGCACAGACCTACGTGATCAGCTACACGATGAGTGACGTGGTCGTCCGCTACCCCGACACCGAGGCGGACGAGTTCACCTGGGACACGGTGGGGGTCGATCACGCGCAGCCCATCGACGACACGACGATCACGGTGCACGTGACCGGCGACGTGGCCGCCGATCTCCTCGTCGGGAAGACGGCGTGCTATCAGGGGCGCGAGGGCTCCACGGACCGCTGCACCCTGTCAGGCCCCGAGACCGATCCCGACGCGTGGCCGTCCGCGGTCGGCTCGTGGGCGGCATGGCACGGGGCCTCCTCCGCGGGGGCCCAGCGATTCACCGTGGCCGCGGGGGCGCTCGGGCCCGAGGAGAACGTGACGGTGTCGCTCGGGTTCCGGCTCGGGAGCTTCGCCGCCGCGACGCCGCCGCCCGCTCCGCCGTACCCCTGGTGGCAGTGGATCGTACCGGTGCTGGCGCTCCTGGCCGGAGGCCTCGGCATCCCGATCGTCCTCGTCGTCCGCGCCCTCATGCGACGGAACCCCGACCGCACGCCCGTGATCGTCCAGTACTCGCCGCCCGACGATGAGTCGCTCACCCTGTCGGCCGGTGTCCTGGACGTCCCCGCCCGCGCTCTGGCCGCCCACACGGTCGACCTGGCGGTGCGCGACAAGGTGGCCATCCACGCGGCGGGAGACCGCGACGAGCCCGCCGACTTCTCCCTGGAACTCATCGACACGTCGGGACTCGATCACGACGATCGCCGCGTCGTCGACATGCTCTTCGGTCGCAAGGCGCAGGAGGGCGCCACGGTGTCGCTGCAGGCTTTCTCGCGGAACCCGCCCAAGCGGGCGGTGACGTACGTGCGTCGCATCGACGAGTTCACGGTCCAGCGCGGCTACCGCGCCGAGGCGCCGGGATGGATCTCCGCGCTGCGCACCTGGCTGCAGTTCGGCAGCCTGGCGCTCGGCCTCTCCCTCCTCATCGCGCCGGAGTGGTCCGCCGCGGTCGACGACGCGGGTCTCGGCTGGCTGCGCGTCGTCGCGATCGTCCTGTGCGGGATCACGATGTTCGGGATGCCGTTCGTCCCGCTGCCGAGGTCGGTGCTCACGGTCGCGGGCGGCGCGCATGTGCACGAGCTCGACGGCATCCGTCAGTACCTCGCGCTCGCCGAGAAGGATCGCCTCGCCGCGGCCCAGGCTCCGCAGACCGCCGATCTCGTCTCGTCGGGGCGGCGCGCCTACGGCGACGAGGAGGGCGGCACGGTGGTGAACCTGTACGAGCGACTGCTGCCGTACGCCGTGCTCTTCGGGCAGGAGCGGGAGTGGGCGAGCGTCATCCGGGCGCAGCTGCCGGCGGCGGCCGCCGCCTCGCAGGTGGCGTTGCTCGACGTCATCGGGTCGCGCTCCCTCGCCGACGCGTCGACCTCGGTGGGACGTCTCGCGGCCACGCCGGTGTCGACCCCCGCGACCGGCAGCCGCTCGTCGTGGAGCTCGTCGAGCAGCGGCTGGTCGAGCTCGGGAAGCTCGACGGGCGGTGGGTTCTCGGGCGGCGGGGGAGGCGGCGGCGGCATCGGCGGGCGCTGACCGTCGGACAGCGCGGCCACCGCGCCGGGCCGCATAGACTCGTGCGGTGGCCAAACTGTACTTCCGCTACGGCGCGATGAACTCCGGGAAGTCCACAGCCCTGCTGCAGGCGGCCTTCAACTACGAGGAGCGCGGGCAGCACGTCCTCCTGGCGAAGCCCGAGATCGACACCAAGGGCGCCGACCGCATCTCGAGCCGCCTGGGGGTCGACCGCCTCGTCGACTTCCTCATCACGCCGGAAGACGACCTCCGGTCCCTGTTCGCGGTCCATCGCCGGCGGGTGCAGGCGGCGGGCGAGCACGAGGCGCTGATCCCCGAGTCGGCGGCGACGGGCGTGCGCACCGACGTCGCCTGCCTGATGATCGATGAGGCGCAGTTCCTCACTCCCGCACAGGTCGACGACCTGCTGCGCATCGTCGTGACCGATCGCATCCCCGTGCTCGCCTACGGCATCCGCACCGACTTCCAGACCCGCGCCTTCCCGGGCTCGGCGCGGCTCATGGAACTCGCGCACAGCCTCGAGGAGCTGAAGACGATCTGCCGGTGCGGCCGGAAGGCGCTCTTCAACGCCCGGCTCGTCGGCGGCCGCTTCGTCTTCGACGGCGACCAGGTGGCCATCGACGAGCTCAGCGCCGCGCGCGTGACGTACGAGTCGATGTGCGCCGAGTGCTACCTCCGCGAGTCCGGCGGCCGGCTGCACTGAGGCGGTCGCGCCCGGGGCGGCGACCTCCTCCGTCGTGTTCACAACTCCGGAACACCGGGCCGTTCCGCCCGTGATCCGCTCCTCGAGGTCGTTTCGCGGCCGACCTTCCGGAGTTGTGGACGGGGCGCCGCGGTGAGGGGCGGCACGGGTGGATGTTGTAACGTTTCAGTAGGCCGCTGGCGCGGCCGGACCACACAGGGTAGTGTGACCAGACCACGGGAAGGGAACCATGAGCGAGAGCACACCGGCGCGGGCCTGGCGCGTCGTCCTCGAGAAGATCGAGTCCGACCTGCTCGAGGGTCGCCTCGGTCCCGGCGATCGCCTCCAGCCCGAGCGCGAGCTGGCCACCACCCTCGGCGTCGGCCGTTCGAGCGTGCGCGAGGCGCTTCGCGTGCTGGAGGTCATGGGCCTCATCCGCACCGCGACGGGCTCGGGGCCGACCTCGGGTGCGATCGTCACGGCGACGCCCCACGGCGGCCTCGCCCAGTTCCTGCGCCTGCAGGTCGCCGCGCAGGGGTTCCCGATCCCCGACGTGTACGAGACACGTCTGCTGCTGGAGGAGTGGGCGGTCGCCCAGCTGGCCCGTGAGCCGGAGGCGGACCTCGCGCCCGCGCGCGCCACCCTCGAGGCGATGGATGCCGACGGCCTCACCGCCGAGGAGTTCCTCGCGCTCGACACCCAGTTCCACCTGCGGCTCACCGACGCCGCCGGCAACATCGTCGTGGCCGCCACGATGGCCGGGCTCCGCACGACGATCGAGAACTACATACGCGCCGGGGCGGAGCGGATCCCGGACTGGGACGTCACGTCCGCACGCCTGCGCCACGAGCACGCCGACGTCCTGGCTGCGATCGAGTCCGGCGACGCCGAGCGCGCCCGCGAGCTCGTGCGAGCGCACATCACGGGCTACTACGCCGACGCGGGCCTCCCGGCGCCCGCGCACTCCCTCTGACGACCGACACGGAAGAAGACGACCCCCATGGTGGAGCGGCAGCTGCCCAAGATCCCCGAGCTCCTGGAGCTCATGCAGTTCAAGAAGCCCGAGCTCGACGGCACCAAGCGCCGGCTCGACGGGGCGCTCACGATCGCCGATCTGCGGTCGATCGCGAAGCGGCGCACACCCAAGGCGGCGTTCGACTACACCGACGGCGCCGCCGAGGGCGAGCTGTCGCTCTCGCGCGCCCGCCAGGCGTTCGAGGACATCGAGTTCCACCCCGACATCCTGCGCCCGGCCGAGCACGTCGACACGTCGGTCGAGATCCTGGGCGGGCCCTCCGCTCTGCCGTTCGGCATCGCTCCGACCGGCTTCACCCGCCTCATGCAGACCGAGGGCGAGATCGCCGGGGCATCAGCGGCTGCCGCGGCCGGCATCCCCTTCACGCTCTCGACGCTCGGGACGACGTCGATCGAGAACGTCCGGGCGGCGAACCCGCACGGCCGCAACTGGTTCCAGCTCTACGTCATGCGCGAGCGGGAGATCTCCTACGGGCTCGTGAAGCGCGCGGCGGATGCCGGGTTCGACACGCTCATGTTCACCGTCGACACCCCGATCGCCGGCGCGCGCCTGCGCGACAAGCGCAACGGCTTCTCGATCCCGCCGCAGCTGACCGTCGGGACGATCGTCAACGCGATCCCGCGGCCCTGGTGGTGGATCGACTTCCTCACGACCCCGAAGCTCGAGTTCGCGTCGCTGACGACCACGGGCGGCACGGTCGGGGAGCTCCTGAACGCCGCGATGGACCCGACGATCAGCTACGACGACCTCGCGATCATCCGCGAGCTGTGGCCCGGCAAGATCGTCGTCAAGGGCGTGCAGAACGTGCCCGACTCGAAGCGGCTGGTCGACCTGGGCGTCGACGGGATCGTCCTCTCCAACCACGGCGGGCGTCAGCTCGACCGGGCGCCCATCCCCTTCCACCTGTTGCCGAACGTCGTCCGCGAGGTCGGCAAGGACGCGACGGTCATGATCGACACCGGCATCATGAACGGTGCCGACATCGTGGCATCCGTCGCGCTCGGCGCGAAGTTCACCCTCATCGGCCGCGCGTACCTCTACGGCCTGATGGCGGGAGGGCGCCGCGGTGTCGACCGCACGATCGCGATCCTCCGCTCCGAGATCGAGCGGACTATGACGCTCCTCGGCGTCTCTTCGCTGGCCGAGCTCGAGCCGCGCCACGTGACGCAGCTGCAGCGGCTGGCGCCTGTCGGCGCCCCGGCGCCGCGGCGCGCTCCCGCGCGGGTGAAGGCGTAGCGTACGCGCGGGCAGTGCAGCCCAGGCCGGATCAGCGCAGGCCGGATCAGCGCAGGGCGGATCAGCGCAGCGGCAGGGTGGGGACGAGCGACTCGAGGTAGTCGATCGTGTCCTCCCAGCCCGTGACGGCGTGGCAGGCGACGCCCATCGCGAGCACCGGGTAGTCGTTGCCGTGCTCGTCGAGGCGGTCGCCGACGAACAGCATGTCGTCCAGCGGGATGCCGGTCTGCTCCGCGAGCCGGGTCATGCCGTAGGCCTTGTCGATGCCGCGACGGGTGATGTCAACCGAGGTCGAGCCGCCCGAGCGCACCTCGAGGTCGGGGATGCGGGCGGCGACGGCGTCGCGGAGGGCGTTCTTCTTCGCCCCCGTCGGATCCCACGCGATCTTCGCGTCGACGGGCGCGGTCTGACCGAGGGCGGAGAAGGTGATCTGCGAGCCGCGGTCCTCGAGGATGTCTCCCCACGTCTCCGACTCCCACACGCCGAGGCGTCGCGCCTCCTCCTCGACGGCCGCGAGCGCGCGGTGCTTCTCGTCATCGGTGAGGGCGTGGGCGTAGACCGTGCGGACGCCGCCGTCCTCGAGGCGGTAGTACTGGGTCCCGCAGGTGGGGAGCAGGTGGATGCGGCCGAGGGTCTCGGCATCCGTCCCGGGGAGGCGGTCGACGACTTGGGACTGGAACTGCAGGAGCTGGCCCCCCGAGATGATCGCGACCTCGACGCGCGCCGCGAGCTCGAGCAGGAGCTCTCCCATGCGCGGCGAGATGGCGCTCTTGGAGGGAGCGAGGGTGTCGTCGAGGTCGAAGGCGACGAGGCGGGGCGTGGTCATGGCGCGGACTCCGTATCGGCGATTATGCGAAAGGCTCCGCCCGTGATCGAAATCAAAGGCGGAGCCTCGTGCAGTCGGGGTGACAGGATTTGAACCTGCGGCCTCGTCGTCCCGAACGACGCGCGCTACCAAGCTGCGCCACACCCCGTGGCAACCCTCCGAGTCTACCCCGTTCCGGCGCTCACGCCGAATCGAGGCGCGCCGCGGGCAGCAGGCGCAGCACCGAGGCCTCGGGGCGGCATCCGAAGCGCACGGGCGCGTAGATCGAGTGGCCGAGTCCCGCGCTGACGTTGAGGGGCACCGCGCGGCCCGCGTGCGTCCACGTGCTGAGGCCCCGGGCCTGATCGAGCGGGATGTCGCAGTTGGCGACGAGCGCCCGCGACGAGAACGGGACGCGCACCTGCCCGCCGTGCGTGTGCCCCGCGATCAGTACGTCCGCGCCGAGATCGGTGAAGCGGTCGAGCACGCGCCGGTACGGCGCGTGGGTGACGCCGAGCGTGAGGTCGGCGGGCCTGGCGGCCTGCCACCAGCGACCGCGCCGGATGCGGGAGAGGGCGTCGTCGCTCGCCTCGAGGTCGTCCCACTCGCGGTGCGCATCATCGACGCCGAAGCCGTCGATGAGGGTTCCGCCCACCGTGAGCCGCGCCGCCGTGTTGTCGATGTCAGTCCAGCCGAGGTCCTCGGTGAAGAACGCGTCCATCGCCGCGGTGTCGAGCACCTCCGCGCGGCGCGTGTGCCGGGACGGCCCGGTCAGGTATTTGAGCGGGTTCCGCGCGCTCGGACCCACGACATCGTTCGAGCCGTGCACGAAGAAGCCCGGGACGCCGCGCAGGGGCGCGAACGCCTCGCGGATGCCGAGAAGGCCGTCGGCGTGGCCGAGGTTGTCGCCGGTGTTGACGACGAGGTCGGGCTGGACCTCCTCCGCGATCCGGGCGATCCAGCGCTGCTTGCGATGCTGCCACGGCGCCATGTGGGCATCAGAGAGATGGAGCACCGTAAGGGGGGCGGCGCCCGCCGGCAGGACGGCGAGGTCGTGGCGGCGGAGCGTGAACAGGTAGCGCTCGATCCCGACGCCCCAGACGACCGATCCGACGCCGACCGCCCCCACGACTCCGAGAGTCGTGAGGGCGGTGCGAGCCGGTGCCGGGGCGCTCAGTCGTCGTTCCCGTCGTTGCCGCGGCCGTTGCCGTTGCCGCCGCACTTGTCGGCCTGGAACTGGATCGTGATCTGCGTGTTGCGGCCCACGATCGTTCCGGCGGCCGGATCGGTGCCGGTCACGACGCCCTGGCTTGGCGCACCCTCGGTCTCGGTGCACTCGCGGTCGATCCGGCCGAAGCCGGCGGCGCGCAGGGCGTTCTCGGCGTCGTCCGGCGTGCCGCCGACAGACGGCACCGCGACGCCCTCACCGTTGCTCGGCGTGATCGTGACGTTGGTGCCGCCGGCGACCCGCCCGGCGCCCGGGCTCTGCTCGACGATCGTGCCCTTGCCCTCGGTCGCGGGGATGGCATCGGCGACCGTCACCGAGAAGCCCGCGGAGCGCAGGGTCGAGGTCGCCTCTTCGACGGTCATGCCGACGACGTTCGGCAGGTTCACGAGCACGCGCTTGGTGAGCTCCTTGTCGGGGCTCGGGAACGCCTTTCCGCCGTACTTCGCGTTCGCGGCGCGCTGCATGTTCGGCCAGATGCTGTTGCGGATGCGCGAGAGGCGGTAGCCCGCGACGTAGTGCCGGTCGAGCTTCTCGAAGCCCTCGACGTTTCCGACCCAGACGACCGTCGTGACCTCGCTGCTCGAGCCATCCATCCAGGTGTGCTCGAACTGGTGGATACCGGTCTTGCCGAAGATGGGCGTGCCGTCGTAGGTGCGCGCACCCGAACCGGTGCCGTCGCCCTGCATGACCGCCTGCAGCGTGTACGCCGTGGTCGAGGCCACGGCCTCGCTGAGCGCGCGCTCGCACTTCGTCTCGGGGATGGGGTGGTCGGTGCCGTCGGCGTTCTTGACGCGGTCGATGGCCTTCGACTCGCACAGCGTGCCGTTGGCGGCGACGGCGGCGTAGGCCTGCGCCATGTCGACGGGAGCGACGTTCGCGGAGCCGAGCACGTCGTACGGCGCGTTGTTGCCGTCGGCGATGGCCTTGCCGTTGCCGTAGGTCACACCGAGCTGGCCGGCGACCTCGTTCGTGCTGCAGACCGAGATGCGCTCGGCCATCGTCAGGAAGCCGGAGTTCAGCGAGTCCTTCGTGAAGCGGTAGATGGAGCCCGTGTAGCCGCTGTTCCCCTCGAAGTTGCCGACGTGGCCGGACTGACCCGAGTTGTCCACGGGCACTTCCTGCGTGCCGCCGTCACAGGTCGTCAGGACCTTCTTGTCGCCGCCGACGCGGGCGTTCAGGAACTCGTTGACCGAGTGCCCCTGCTGCAGCCAGTTGATGAGGCTGAACATCTTGTACGTCGATCCCGCCGGGTGGCCGATGCCGCCGCCGTTGATGTTGCGCACGTTGTAGTTGACCTGCGTGGTGGAGTCATCGCCCGTCTTGGTGCTGTACGGACGGTTCTGCACCATCGACAGCACGCGGCCGGTGCCGACCTCGACCTGCACGCCCGAGGCGCCGAGGTCCATGTACGAGACGCTCGCCGGCACGATGTCGATCGCGTCGTTCGCCGCCTTCTGGAGGTCGTAGTCGAGGGTCGTGTAGACCTTCAGGCCACCGCGGCGCAGCGCCGCGGCGCGGTCTTCCTTGGTCTCGCCGAACGCGGGGTCGGTGCGGATGATCGACACGACGTACTGGCAGAAGAACTCGGCATCCTTCGCCTGGCCGCAGCCCTGCTTGCGCTGGCTGATCTTCGGCTCGATCGGCGAGGCCTTCGCCTCGTCGAACTCCTCCTGCGTGATCTTGCCGTCCTTGAGCATGCGGCCGAGCACGTAGTCGCGGCGCTCGAGCGTGTTCGCGTAGCCGTCCTCGGCGCTGTTGCGGGCGTTGCCCTCCTTGTCGGTCCACGAGCCCTTCGGCTTGTCGAACCGGTAGGTGTTGGGCTCCTGGACCATGCCGGCGATCGTGGCCGCCTGGGCGATGGTGAGCTTCTCGGCCGTCGTGCTGAAGTAGTACTGGGCCGCGGCGCCGATGCCGTAGACCGTGCCGCCGAACGAGGCGATGTTGAGGTAGCCGAGAAGGATGTCGTTCTTCTCGTACTCCTTCTCGAGCTGGATCGCGTAGCGCATCTCCTGCAGCTTGCGCTGGTATCCCTCGGTGCCCTCGTTGACCGTCGTCTGGAGGTAGCAGGCCTGGACCTCTTCCTCGGTCGCCGCGTCGAACTCGCAGTTCTGCTGCAGCACGTTCTTCACGTACTGCTGGGTGATCGTCGAGCCGCCTCGCGTGTTGCTGCCCGAGGCGTTCCCGGCGAGGGCCTTCAGCGTGCCGACGAGGTCGACGCCGCCGTGGGAGTAGAAGTTCTTGTCCTCACTGGAGAGGATCGCGTCGTACATGACCGGGTTGACCTGGTCGTACGTCACCGGGATGCGGTTCTGGTCGTAGAACTGCGCCATGAGCACGTTCTTGCCGTCCGCGTTCTTCTTGTAGATGCGCGTGGGCAGCATGAGCGAGGCGGGCTCGAGATAGCTCGGCATCTTGTCGAACATGGTGATCGCACTGGATGCCGCATATCCGGACACCGCGATGGCGGGCGTGACGGTCGCGGTGATCAGCACGCCGGCGACGGTGCTGAGACCGATGAGGCCGAGAAGGCCTCCGAGCACGCCGGTGGCTGTCCGTTTCGATGAGGGCATAGGCTTGATCGTAAGGGAATTACCTGGGGGAACCCTCGGTAGGGCCCGCATGCCGCGCCTATCCGCGCCGTCGAACGGGAGCACCCAATGACCACGTGGGAGTACCTCACCACGCCGCTGCTGATCCACAACACCGCCGCGATCCTCAACAACTGGGGCAAGCAGGGCTGGGAGCTCGTGCAGGTGGTGCCCGGTCCCGAAGGCGGTCTGGTCGCCTACTTCAAGCGGCCCGCGGGCGGCGGCGCCGCCAATGCGGGTCTGGGCGCAGCCGCTCAGGCGGCCCAGCAGTTCGAGGGCGAGCGGTGAGCGTCTCGGCGCGTCTGGCCGAGCTCGGCATCGAGCTGCCCCCGGTCGTCCCGCCGGTGGCGGCGTACGTCCCGGCCACCGTCCACGCGGGCCTCGTCTACACAGCGGGTCAGCTCCCGATGGTCTCGGGCGTCCTCCCGGCCACGGGCAAGGTCGGCGACGGGCACGGCCTCGTGCCGCCGGTCGACGCGCAGGCCTACGCCCGCCAGTGCGGCCTGAACGCGATCGCCGCCGCCGCGGCGGCCGCGGGCGGTGTCGACAATCTGGCGCGGGTGGTCAAGGTGACGGGCTTCGTGGCATCCGTGCCAGAGTTCACCGGCCAGCCGCTCGTCGTCAACGGCGCGAGCGAGCTGCTCGGCGAGGTCTTCGGCGACGCCGGCATCCACGCCCGCTCCGCCGTCGGCGTCACGGTCCTTCCGCTCGACAGCCCCGTCGAGGTCGAGGTCGTCTTCGCCCTCGCCTGACCCCCGCGAGCTTGCCGGTTCGGCCGCGAGCTTGCCGGTTGTCCCGCGAGCTTGCCGGCAAGCTCGGCGCGGACCCGGCAAGCTCGGCGCGGACCCGGCAAGCTCGGCGGACTACTTCACCTGCGCGGAGATCACCGACATCACGGCCGTGTCGGCGAGCGTCGTCGTGTCGCCCACCTCGCGGCCCTCGGCGACGTCGCGCAGCAGCCGGCGCATGATCTTGCCGGAGCGGGTCTTGGGGAGCTCCCCGACGATGTAGACGTCGCGGGGTCGCGCGATCGGCCCGATCTGCTCGCCGACCCAGGAGCGCAGGGTGCCCGCCAGTCCCTCGGGGGAGTGCGCGTCGAGGTAGGACTGCTTGATGATGACGAAGGCCACGACCGCCTGACCCGTGGTCTCGTCGGATGCGCCGACGACGGCCGCCTCGGCGACCGCCTCGTTGCCGACGAGCGCCGACTCGATCTCGGTCGTCGAGAGGCGGTGACCGGAGACGTTCATCACGTCGTCGACCCGCCCGAGGAACCAGACGTCGCCGTCGTCGTCGAGGCGGGCGCCGTCGCCGGCGAAGTAGAAACCCTGCTTCTCGAACTTCTCCCAGTACGTCTCGCGGAACCGCTCCGGGTCGCCCCAGATGCCCCGCAGCATGCTCGGCCACGGCTCGGTGATCACGAGGAGCCCGCCGTTGCCGCTGCCGACGTGCTCGCCGTTCTCGTCCACGACGTCGATCGAGATGCCCGGAAGCGGCACCTGGGCGGAGCCCGGCTTCGTCTCGGTCACGCCCGGGAGCGCGGACACCATGATCGCGCCGGTCTCGGTCTGCCACCACGTGTCGACGATCGGCGCCGTCTTGCCGCCGATGATCTTGCGGTACCACATCCACGCCTCGGGGTTGATGGGCTCGCCCACCGATCCGAGGAGGCGGAGCGAGGACAGATCGAACTTCTGCGGGATGGCGCGGCCGAGCTTCATGAAGGAGCGGATGGCGGTCGGCGCCGTGTACAGCACCGTGACGTCGTACTTCTCGACGAGCTCCCACCAGCGGCCGGGGTGGGGCGTGTCGGGCGTGCCCTCGTACAGCACCTGGGTCGCGCCGTTGGCGAGCGGGCCGTAGGCAACATAGGAGTGGCCGGTGATCCAGCCGATGTCGGCCGTGCACCAGAAGACGTCGCTCTCGGGGTGGAGGTCGTGCACGACCCGGTTGGTGAAGGCGGCCTGGGTCAGGTAGCCGCCTGAGGTGTGCAGGATCCCCTTCGGCTTCCCCGTGGTGCCGGAGGTGTAGAGGATGAAGAGCGGGTTCTCGGCGGGGAACGGCTGCGCCTCGTGCTCCGCGGATGCCGCGGGCACCGCGTCGTGCCACCACACGTCGCGCTCGGCGTCCCACGTCACCTCGTTGCCGGTGCGCCGGACGACGAGCACGTGCTCGACCGTTCCCTGCGGTCCGGCGCCGCGGTCGGCGAGCGCCTGGTCGACCGCGGGCTTCAGCGGCGAGGCCTTGCCCTTGCGGTATCCGCCGTCGGCGGTGATGACGAGCTTCGCGCCGGCATCGTCGATGCGGGTGCGGAGGCTGTCGGCGGAGAAGCCGCCGAAGATCACGGAGTGGATCGCGCCCACGCGGGCGACGGCCAGCATCGCGGCGATCGCCTCGGGGATCATCGGCATGTAGATGGCCACGCGGTCGCCGTGGCCGACGCCCAACTCGCCCAGGACGTTGGCGACGCGCTTGACCTCCTCGGTGAGCTCGGCGTAGGTGACGCGGCGCTCATCGCCGGGCTCGCCCTCCCAGAGGAGTGCGACGCGGTCTCCGTTGCCGGCGTCGACGTGACGGTCGAGGCAGTTGTAGGCGACGTTGAGCTCGCCGTCGGCGAACCACTCGGCGAACGGCGGGTTCGTCCAGTCGAGCACCTGCGTGAAGGGGGTGTGCCAGTGCAGCGCTCGGGCCTGCTCGGCCCAGAAGGCTTCGCGGTCCTCGCGCGCCGATGCGTACAGCCCGGCGTCGGCGACCGCGTTCGCGGCGAACTCCGCGCTCGGCGCGAACCGGCGGTCCTCGTTCAGCAGGTGGTCGATCTGGCTGCTCATGCGCGCTCCTTTGCGGCTTGTGCTCACGGGACCGCAACGGGTCTCCACGACGATTCCGGACAATCTAGCCCGGCCCGAAAACCGCCCACTACCGCCGATAGTGGGCATCCAGGGCTACTGATATATCACTTCGCCACGCGCCACGGGTGTTTTGAGACCGCGAACCCGTTGCGTATGCTCGGTCCCGGCCGAACTCAGATTCTGGCGCAACGACGCTTCGCGATCCCCCGTAGCGTGCGTCGTTCCGGGCGGCATCCTTCCCCCCAAAGGATGCCGCCCCTCTCCGTATCCGGCCTCCTCCCCAGGCCGCCGTTTCGCCGGTCGTTCCACCGGTCGTCGGCGTAGAGGGGGAGTCCCGGATGCCGCCGCCTAGCGTCGGGGGCATGCCCGAGAGCTTCGTCGTGAGACCGCGTCGCGACAGTGTCGGGCGCGTCGACGGTCAGTCCGCGCCGGCTGTCACCGGCGGGCGCCGCGGGGCCCCGGCGGAGTCGGCTCCGGCGCGGCCCGCGTCCCTCCGCCGCCGCGAAGTGCCCGACCATCCGGCGGTGGCGCCGCTGGTCGCGTATCTCGCCGACCCGGAGGTGTCGGACGTGTTCATCAACGGCGTCGACGGGCTGTTCGTCGACCGCGGGCGCGGCGCCGAGCGCGTGCCGGCGTGGCGTGCCGACGAGCGCGCCGTCCGCGAACTGGCGGTCGCGCTCATCGGGATCGGCGGTCGTCACCTCGACGACCTCACGCCGCTCGTCGACGTGCGATGGGAGCAGGGCGCGCGCGTGCACGCCGTGCTTCCGCCCGTCGCCTGCGGGGGAGCGGCGATCTCGATCCGGCTGCCCTCGCCCGACCGCCTCACACTCGACGACCTGGGGCGGCGCGGCATGGTCGACGCGGCGACCGGCGTGCGGCTGTCGGCACTCATCGAGCGCCGCGCGAACCTCCTCGTGACGGGCTCGACGGGTGCGGGGAAGACGACCCTGCTGGCGGGACTTCTCGCGCTCGTCCCGCACGGCGAGCGGATCATCACGATCGAAGACGTCGCCGAGCTGCGCATCGACCACCCGCACCACGTGCGGCTCGAGGCGCGTCAGGCGAACCTCGAGGGTGCGGGTGCCGTCGGTCTCGACCGCCTCGTGCGGGAGGCACTGCGCATGCGACCCGACCGGCTCGTGGTGGGCGAGTGCCGCGGCGAAGAGGTGCGCGAGCTCCTGACCGCGCTGAACACCGGCCACGACGGCGGCGCGGGCACCCTCCACGCCAGCGGCCTGGCGGATGTCCCCGCCCGGCTCGAGGCCCTGGGGGCGCTCGCCGGCATGAGCGACCAGGCCGTCGCCCGCCAGGTCGCGAGCGCGATCGGGGCCATCGTCCACGTCGAGCGGGGGCGCGACGGCATCCGGCGCGTGAGCGGGATCGCTCGGCCCGTCGTCGTGGACGGGCGGCTGGGTGTGGAGGATCTGCCGTGAGCCGGGCGTCACGCGCCGGCAGTGACGGCGATCCGGTCGAGAGCGAGGCGGCGCGAGCAGCGGCGGTCACCACGGCCACGAGTGTGCACCGGCTCGCGGTGCTCCTGCAGGCGGGCCTCGCCCCCGCGCGGGCATGGCAGCACGTGGTGGGGCGCGGAGCCGACGGGGGCGAGGCCCCTTCCGACGGTGCGGCCGTCGAGGACGAGCTCGAGAGCCGTGGGGGCGCGTGGACCGAGGTCGCCGTCGCCTGGCGCGTCGCGGCGACGGTGGGCGCTCCGCTGTCGACGAGCCTGCGCGCCGCCGCCGACGCGCTGCGCGACGCCGAGCAGGCGCGTGACGACGTCGCGGTCGCCCTCGCCGAGCCGGCGACGACGGCGCGACTGATCGCATGGATGCCGCTGCTCGCCGTCGTCCTCGTCGTGGCGTTCGGGTTCGACGTGGCCTCGACGCTCGCGCAGCCCGCCGGCATCCTGTGCCTCGCCGCCGGGATCGCGCTCATGATCGCCGCACGCCGCTGGACCGCGGCCCTCGTGCGTCGCGCCCAGCCTCCGGGCGGCATCGCGGGCTGGGAGCACGACCTGCTGGCCATCGCCCTCTCCGGCGGCGTGTCGATCGATCGAGCCGTCTCGGTCGTCGAGCAGGCCGGATGCCGCGGCGCACGGTCGGCGACCGCCGACGTGCTCGCACTCTCCCGCGCCTCGGGCGCGCCGGCCGTCGAGCTCCTCCGGGCCGAGGCCGCCGATCGCCGACGCGCGGCGCGTACCGAGGGACGGCTGCGCGCCGCCCGACTCGGCGGCCGGCTCCTGCTCCCGCTCGGCGTGTGCACCCTCCCGGCGTTCCTCCTCCTGGGGGTCGGTCCGATGCTCCTGTCGGTGCTCGGATCGTCGACCGTCATCTTCTAGCGTCCGTCCACCGTTCCCGAGAGAGAGGAGTCACCATGACTCGCCCCGCACCCCGCCCGTCGCCCCGGAAGGGAGCCGGCCTGCCACCGCTGACCTCGCGGCGGGCTGCCCGGCTCTTCGATGACCAGACCGGAGCGGCCACGGCCGAGTACGCGATCGCCACGATGGCAGCGGTCGCCTTCGCCGGTCTTCTCGTCGTGATCATGCGCAGCGACGAGGTCCGCGGCATCCTCACCGACCTCGTCCGGCGCGCGCTCACGGTCGAATGAGTCTGCGACACGACCAGCGGGGAGCGGTGGCCGCCGAGTTCGCCGTCGTCGTCCCCGCGGTCGTGCTCGTGGTGCTGCTCGCCGTCGGCGCGCTCGCCGCGGCGGGTCGGCAGGTGCGCCTCGAGCAGGCCGCCGCCCAGGGTGCGCGCCTCGCCGCGCGGGGAGAGAGCGACGACCGCGTGCGCGAGGTGGCCGGTGCGCTCGCCGACGGCATCCGGATCGCCGTGCGCTCCGACGGCGACTTCGCCTGCGTCGACGCCACGGTGCCGAGCGTCGCGCCGCTGCCGCTCCCGCCGCTGCGGGCGACGGCGTGCGCGCTGGCGGGCGGGCTCTGATGGCCGGCGCGGCTCTCGCCGTCGGAGCTCTCGCGGTGACCGCGACCCTGGCGATCGGGTGCGCGGCGGCGGGGGCGGCGTCGGTGCGCGCGGTCCGGCTGACCGCGACGGCGGATGCGGCCGCGCTCGCCGCCGCCGACGCGGCGACCGGAGCTGTCTCGGGGGCCCCCTGCGACCGCGCGGCCGAGGTCGCCGCCCGTGGCGATGCGACCCTCGCGCGCTGCGTCGTGGACGGCCCCGTGGCCACCGTCGCCGTCGCCACGGCCGTCGGCCCGTTCGCGGTGCGGGCGCAGGCGCGCGCCGGTCCTGCGCCGTGAGAGAACAAACGCCGTCCTGGGAGTCGGCGACCCGGCTCCCAGGCAATGCACCCTTCGGCGGTGTGTATGGTGTGCATCGAAGAAAGGACGCCAGTGGCTGAAGGCAGCAAGGGCACGCGGAGCACGGGCGGAAAGACGGGCGGAGCGGGCAAGACGCTCGTCATCGTCGAGTCGCCGACCAAGATGAAGTCGATCCAGGGGTACCTGGGAGATGGATACGAGGTGCTCAGCTCGGTCGGTCACATCCGCGACCTCGCCGACAAGAAGGACATCCCCGCCGAGCTGAAGAAGACCTCGGTGGGCAAGTACTCGATCGACATCGAGAACGACTTCACCCCTCTTTATGTGGAGAGCGATCGCGGCAAGAAGACCGTCGCCGAGCTCAAGCGCGCCCTGAAGACCGCCGACCAGCTCCTGCTCGCCACGGATGAGGACCGCGAGGGCGAGGCCATCGCCTGGCATCTCCTCGAAGCGCTCAAGCCCAAGGTGCCGGTCAAGCGCATGGTGTTCCACGAGATCACGAAGGACGCCATCCGCGCCGCCGTCGAGAAGACCCGCGACCTCGACCTCGCCCTCGTCGACGCGCAGGAGACCCGCCGCATCCTCGACCGCCTCTACGGCTGGGACGTCTCCGACGTCACCCGGCGCAAGGTCGGCCAGGGCACGTCGGCAGGCCGGGTGCAGTCCGCCGCGACCCGTCTCGTCGTCGATCGCGAGCGCGAGCGCATGGCCTTCGTCTCGGCCTCCTACTGGGACGTCGAAGCACTCGCCGCGAAGGCGGCATCCGACGCCTTCGCGACCCGCCTCGCCCGCCTCGACGGCGCGCCCCTCGCCCGCGGCACCGACTTCGACGACCGCGGTGAGCTGAAGAAGGCTGTCGTCGTCCTGACCGAGGCGCAGGTGCGCGAGCTCGCTGCGGCCATCGAGGCGGCCGGCACCGCGACCGTGACGAGTGTCGAGGCCAAGCCCGGCACCCGCAGCCCCAAGCCCCCGTTCACGACCTCGACCCTCCAGCAGGAGGCGGGGCGCAAGCTCTCGATGAGCGCCAAGCACGCGATGGGCGTCGCGCAGCGGCTCTACGAGAAGGGGTACATCACCTATATGCGCACCGACTCGACCGCGCTGTCGACGCAGGCTGTCACGGCCGCCCGCGCACAGGCGGTCGCCCTGTACGGCGACAAGGCGGTGCCGGCGAACCCCCGCAGCTACCGCAACAACAGCAAGAACGCGCAGGAGGCGCACGAGGCCATCCGTCCGTCGGGCGAGGACTTCCGCACCCCCGCCTCGGTGTCGTCCGGTCTCGACCGCGACGAGCTCCGTCTCTACGACCTCATCTGGAAGCGCACGATCGCCAGCCAGATGGCCGACGCCAAGTACGAGACGACGACGGTCACCCTCGAGGTGGCTGCGGGCGCGCAGGTCGCCGCGTTCACGGCATCCGGAACCGTCTACACCTTCAAGGGTTTCCTCGATGCCTACGAGGAGGGCCGTGACGAGAAGCGCAGCGACTCCGACAAGGCGGACGACCAGGCGCTTCCCGCCCTCGCGGTGGGAGACGTGCTGAGCCTCCGCGACGTCGAGGCCAAGGGTCACGCCACGAGCCCCAAGCCGCGATACACCGAGGCCTCGCTCGTCAAGGCGCTCGAGGAGAAGGGGATCGGACGGCCCTCGACCTTCGCGAGCATCATCGACGTCATCCTCAACCGCGGCTACGTCAGCAAGCGCGGGCAGGCTCTCGTCCCGAGCTGGCTCGCCTTCAGCATCGTCCGACTGCTCGAGCAGCACTTCTCCGACCTGGTCGACTACGACTTCACCGCCGCCCTCGAAGACGACCTCGACGCGATCGCCCGCGGCGAGCAGGATCGTGCGAGCTGGCTGCACAAGTTCTACTTCGGCGCCGACGACCACGTGGGACTGCGCAACGTCGTCGACAACCTCGGCGACATCGACGCCCGCGAGATCAACTCGACGCCGATCGGCGACGTCGCGGTCCTGCGGTTCGGGCGCTACGGGCCGTACCTCGAGGTGCCGGGCGATGAGGAGACGCCGCGACGCATCAACGTCCCCGACGACCTCGCCCCCGATGAGCTGACGCCCGAGAAGGCGCGCGAGCTCATCGAGGCTCCGGTCGGCGGCGACCGCGTGCTGGGCCAGAACCCCGACAACGGCCGCGACATCGTCGTGAAGGACGGCCGGTTCGGTCCCTACCTCGAGGAGCTCCTGCCCGAGGCCGAAGCCCCTGTCGAGGAGGCCCCGAAGAAGCGGGGCGCCAAGAAGGAGGCGGCGCCCAAGCCGCGCCGGGCCTCTCTCTTCAAGAGCATGTCGCCCGAGACCATCGACCTCGAGACGGCGCTGAAGCTCTTCGGCCTGCCGCGGGTCGTGGGCCAGGATCCCGAGACGGGCGTCGACATCACGGCGCAGAACGGTCCCTACGGTCCGTACATCAAGAAGGGGACGGACTCGCGCAGCATCGGCAGCGAGGAGCTCATCTTCGACATCACGCTCGAGCAGGCGCTTGAGATCTACGCACTGCCGAAGTACGCGAACCGCGCCGCCACGTCGCTCAAGGAGTTCGAGGCCGACCCCGTCAGCGAGAAGCCGATCCGCATCAAGGACGGTCGATTCGGCGCCTACGTCACCGACGGCACGACGAACGTGACGATCCCGCGCGGGCAGACCCCCGACGACATCACGTACGAGATCGCCGTGGAGATGCTGGCGGAGAAACGCGCGAAGGGACCCGCCCCCAAGCGCACGACGCGACGGACCACCACGACCCGCAAGACCCCGGCGAAGAAGAAGTGACGCCGGACGTCCCGGTCCCTGAGCTCGTCGAAGGGCTGTGGATCACGTTCGAGGGCGGCGACGGCTCGGGCAAGACGACGCAGGCGGCGCTCCTGGAGGAGTGGCTCCGTGCGCAGGGCCGCACCGTCGTCCGCACCCGCGAGCCCGGGGGCACCGAGGTCGGCGACCTCGTCCGCGACATCGTGCTCCACCACCGCGGCGACATCGCGCCGCGCGCCGAGGCGCTGCTCTACGCGGCCGACCGCGCCCACCATGTGGCCACGCTCGTCCAGCCGGCGCTCGACCGCGGCGAGATCGTCATCCAGGACCGCTACCTCGACTCGTCCGTCGCCTACCAGGGTGCCGGGCGCGTGCTGGATGCCGGCGAGATCCGCGACCTGTCGCTGTGGGCCACGGGCGGTGCTCTTCCCCGCGTGACGGTGCTGCTCGACATCGACCCGGCCGCAGCCCGCGGGCGGCTCGACGCCGACGACAAGCCGTTCGACCGGCTCGAGGCCGAGAAGGCCGACTTCCACGCGCGCGTGCGCGGCGCCTACCTCACGCTCGCCGCCGCCGAGCCCGAGCGCTTCCTGGTCCTCGACGCGTCGCGGCCCGTCGCCGAGCTGGCCGCCGCGGTGCGGGAGCGCGTGGCATCCGCGCTCTCCTGAGGCTGCGAGGTCGGTGCCAGCCCGTAGGCTGGTCGGCATGACGACGGCCTCCGATGCGCATCCGACCGCCGCGCCGTCGGCACCGGGTCGGGGCGGGGCCGGCGAGGTGCCCTGGGGTGAGGTCTGGGGGCAGACGGATGCCGTCGCGCAGCTCCAGGCCGCCGCGGCCGATCCCGCTCAGCTCGCCCATGCCTGGCTCATCACCGGCCCCCCGGGGTCGGGACGGTCGACGCTCGCCTACGCCTTCGCGGCGGCGCTCATCGCCGAACCGGGCGACACGGCCGCCATGCGCCAGGTCCTCGCCGGGACGCATCCCGACCTCGCCGCGTTGCGCACCGAGGGTGTCATCATCTCCATCAAGGACGCACGCGCCCTCGTGGAGCGGTCCTACTTCGCGCCGTCCCTCGGCCGCTACCGCGTGATCGTCATGGAGGATGCCGACCGCATGGTCGAGCGCACCAGCAACGTTCTCCTGAAGGCGCTCGAGGAGCCTCCCGAGCGGACGGTGTGGGTCCTCTGCGCCCCGAGCGACGCCGACCTCCTCCCGACCATCCGGTCGCGGGTGCGCACGCTCCGGCTGCGCGAGCCCGACGTCGAGGACGTCGCCCGCCTCATCGTGCAGCGCACGGGCGCCGACCCGGCGATCGCCGAGCAGTCGGCCCGCCTCGCTCAGCGGCACATCGGCATGGCCCAGCGTCTCGCCACCGACGATGCCGCCCGGGCCCGCCGCGACGAGACCCTGCGCGCCGTGCTGCGCGTGCGGGGCGTCAACGACGCGGTCGAGGTCGCCGCCCGCATCGTCCAGCTGGCCACCGACGACGCCAAGTCGCTGACGGCCGAGCGCGACGAGGCAGAGCGCGAGTCGCTGCTGCGCACCCTCGGCATCCCACCGGGCGCAGCTGTCCCGCCGGCCGTCCGCGGTCAGCTGGGGGCGCTCGAGGATGATCAGAAGCGGCGAGCGACGCGGAGCCTCAGGGACGGCATCGACCGCGTGCTGACCGACCTCGAATCGATGTACCGCGACACGCTCATGCTGCAGTTCGGCCGCGAGGGCGACCTCATCAACCGCGAGCTGACCGACGACCTCGCCGCCCTCGCCGCGTCGTGGACTCCGGCGCGCACACTCACCGTGCTCGACCAGATCTCCGCGACGCGGACCAACCTGGAGGGCAACGCCGCACCGGCGCTCGCGCTCGAGAGCATGCTCATCACCGTTGCCAGCGGAAGGACCCCGTGAACCGCACCCGCCGTCTCGTCACCGTCATCGCCGGGCTCGCTGTGGCCGCGCTCGCCCTGAGCGCCTGCGGCATCCTGTGGGACCCGAAGACGCCCGACGCGGCGCCGTCGGCGGCGCCGAGCCGCGGACCGAACCTCGACAACGTGCCGGCCGGTTTCGAGGACTTCTACGGGCAGACCCTCGACTGGGAGAGCTGCGAAGGCACGGATGCCGGCGCCTACGACTGCACGACGGTGACCGCGCCCCTCGACTGGACAGATCCCGACGCGGGCGAGATCGAGCTCGCGGTGATCCGCCGCGCCGCCGACGGCGACGCCCTCGGCTCGCTGCTCACCAACCCCGGCGGCCCCGGCGCCAGCGGCTACGACCTCATCGCCGACAGTGCGCTGTTCGCCGTCGGGGAGGAGCTCGCGGCGGCCTACGACGTCATCGGCTTCGATCCGCGCGGCGTCGGCCGCTCGACGGCCGTCACGTGCCTCGACCCCGAGGAGATGGACGCGTACCTCTTCGACATCCCCGCCGACCCGCGCGGCAGCGCCGGCTGGGAGGACGAGCTCACCGAGCGCAACGACGCGTTCGTCCAGGCGTGCATCGACGGCAGCGACGGCATCCTGCCCTTCATCACCACCGACAACGCGGCGCGCGACCTCGACCTGCTGCGCGCGGCTCTCGGTGACGCGCAGCTGAACTACCTCGGCTACTCCTACGGCACGTTCCTCGGCGCCACCTACGCCAAGCTCTTCCCGGCGCAGGTCGGACGCCTCGTGCTCGACGGGGCGATCGACCCCTCGATCCCCGGGATCGACGTCGGCACGACGCAGGCCGTCGGTTTCGAGTCCGCCCTGCGCGCGTACATGGCGGACTGCCTCGACGGCGGCGACTGCCCCTTCGAGGGGACGCTCGACGAGGCGATGGCCGATCTCAGCACCCTGCTCGCGAGCGTCGACCGCGCACCGCTCACGGCCTCGGACGGCCGCGAGCTCGGTGCCGACTCGCTCCTCACCGGCATCATCGCCGCCCTGTACGCGCAGGAGAGCTGGAGCTTCCTGTCGATGGCGCTGCAGGACGCGCTGTCAGGTGAGGCCGACACCGCGTTCCAGCTCGCCGACTTCTACTACGGCCGCTCGCCCGACGGCGTCTACGAGGACAACTCGACCGAGGCCTTCCGGGCCTACAACTGCATGGACTATCCGGTCGACAGCGACGCCGCCGACCAGGCGGCCGCCGAGGCGCTCGTGAACGAGAAGGCGCCGACGATCGCGCCGTTCTGGCAGGGCGTCGACGTGTGCGAGGTGTGGCCGGCCGAGCCGACCGGCGTCCGCGAGCCCATCGCGGCAGACGGGGCCGCGCCGATCCTCGTCGTCGGAACGACCAACGACCCGGCGACGCCGTACGCCTGGTCGGAGTCGCTCGCCGACCAGCTGTCGTCAGGTGTGCTCGTCACGCGCGTGGGCGAGGGGCACACGGGCTTCAACAAGGGCAACGCGTGCGTCGACGCGGCGGTCGTGGCGTACCTGCGCGACGGAACCGTGCCCGAGGACGGACTGCGCTGCGAGTGAGACGGATGCCGGACGCGTGCGCGCGAACCGGCATCCGTCCCGGTGCGGTCAGCGGCGGAGGATGCGGCGGGCCAGCCCGTTGCCGAGGAACTGCACGAGCTGCACGATCACGATGATCACGAGCACCGCGGCCCACGTGACCCACGGGTTGAACTGCTTGAACCCGTAGACGATCGCGAACTCGCCGAGGCCGCCCGCGGCGACAGCGCCGGCGATGGCCGTCATGTCGACGAGCGCGACGACGATGAAGGTGTAGCCGAGCACCAGCGGGCCGAGTGCCTCGCGCGGAATGAGACGGAAGAGGATCCGCGCCCGGCTCGCCCCCGCCGCCCGGGCGGCCTCGATGATCCCCGGGCGGACCGTCAGCAGGTTCTGCTCCACGATGCGGCTGATCGCGAAGAGCGACGCGATCGTGATGGCGAAGACGCCGAAGTTCGCGCCGATGCCCGGGATGCCGATGCCGCGCGCGAGTGGCTGCACCGCCGCGAGCAGGATGACGAACGGGATCGGCCGGAAGAAGTTCACGATCACGTTGAGCACGGCGAACACCGGGCGGTTCGGGAAGAGGCTCCCGGGCCGCGTGGCGTACAGCAGCGTGCCGAGGAGGAGCCCGAGGAGGCCGCCGAGGATCAGCGAGAACGTGACGATGTAGAGCGTCTCGTAGGTGGCGTCCAGCAGTTCGGGCAGCAGGTCGACGAGCCTATCCACGGGTCTCCTCCTCGATGAGCGGGGCGTGCGTCCGGGCGGCGACGATGGCGCGCTCGACGACACCCGCCTCGCCGGTCAGCGACAGCGTCAGGTGGCCGAACACGCGGCCGCCGATGTCGTTGATCCCGCCGTGGATGAGCTCGAAGCGGACGTCGTGGCTCGCGAGGGCGGCGAAGACCTCGGCTTGCGAGCCGTCGCCGTCGCGCAGGCGGAAGGTGACGATGCGGCCCGGATGCCGTGCGCGCAGCGCCTGCAGCTTCTCGCCCGCGGGCACCTCGTCGATGATGCTCGCCACGAAGCGGCGGGTGGCGGGGTGCTGCGGGGCGGAGAGGACATCGAAGACGCTGCCGTCCTCGATGACGCGGCCCGCCTCCATGACGACGACGCGGTCGGCGAGGGAGCGGATGACATCCATCTCGTGGGTGATGACGAGGATCGTGACGCCGAGCTCGGCGTTGACCCGGCGCAGGAGAGCGAGGACTTCCCGCGTCGTGTCGGGGTCGAGCGCGCTCGTGGCCTCGTCGGCGAGGAGGATGCGGGGATCCGTGGCGAGGGCGCGGGCGATGCCGACGCGCTGCTTCTGCCCGCCGGAGAGCTGCTCGGGGTAGCTCCGCGCCTTGTCGGCGAGTCCGACGAACCGCAGGAGCTCGGTGACGCGGGCCGAGATGTCGGCCTTCGGGCGACCGGCGATCTCGAGCGGGTAGGCGATGTTGCCGGCGACGGTGCGCGAGTCGAACAGGTTGAACTGCTGGAAGATCATGCCGATGTCGCCGCGGAGAGCGCGCAGCTCGCGCTCGCGCAGTCGTGTGATGTCGCGGCCGTCGATCTCGACCGCGCCGCTCGTGGGCGACTCGAGCGCGTTCACCAGCCGCAGCACGGTCGACTTGCCGGCGCCGGAGTAGCCGATGATGCCGGTGATGGAACCGGCGGCGACGTCGAGGGAGACGTCGTCGACCGCGACGACGGGATCACCGCCCTTGGTCGTGGCGGGGAAGGACTTGGTCACGCCGGAGAGGCGGATCAGCGTCATGGGTCACCTCCGTGACACGCGTGTGCGGCCCGCTCGCTCGAACGGGCCGCACACGCGAGGTGGATTACTGGTTGGCGCGGATGTCGTCCTCGACGTCGTGGAGCGACGTGACGAGGTCGGCGGCCGGGGTCTTCAGCAGCACGGCAGTGTTGCCGGAGGCCTCCGCGACGCCGTCGAGCACGTCCTGCGAGTTCTGGTAGATCTCCACGAGCTTCAGGTACGTCGGGTTCTCGGCGTCCTCGGCGCGGGCGGCGAAGACGTTGACGTACGGGAGGGCGTTCGGGTCGCTCGGGTCGTCGGTCGCGATGGCGTCCTCGAAGCTCAGGCCGGCGTCCTCGACGAAGTCGTTGTTGATGATCGCCGCGGCGACGTCGGGGAGCGAGGTGGCGGTGAACGCGGCGTCGAGCGCCTCGACCTTGACCTTCGAGGTGTCGAGTACATCGGCGACGGTCGAGAAGATGGACCCGCCGTCCTTCAGCTCGACGAGACCGGCGGACTGCAGCACCAGCAGGCCGCGCGCCTGGTTCGACTCGTCGTTCGGGACGGCGACCGTCTCGCCCGCCGGGATGGCCGCGACGTCGTCGTACTTCGTCGAGTAGAGGCCGAGCGGGTAGATCGCGGTCGCGCCGATCGGGACGAGGTCGTCCGAGGCGTTGACGTTGTAGGTGGCGAGGTAGATGACGTGCTGGAACTGGTTGAGGTCCAGCTCGCCCGCCGAGAGCGCCGGGTTGGGCTGCGTGTACTCGCTGAAGTCGACCAGTTCGATCTCGATGCCCTCGGCGGCGGCTGCTTCCTTGTAGGTCTCCCAGTACGGGTCGCCCGCTCCGACGACGCCGATCTTGACCGGCTCGGACGGGGCGGGGGCAGCGCTGGAGGAGCCGGGCTCGGCGGTTCCGCCGGCGCAGGCGCTCAGGAGGAGGGCGAGCGGGAGGGCCAGGGCGGCCGCTCGGATGAACTTCTTCGACATGGTGGTGCTCCTTGTGGGTCGGGGTACCGCGGGCGCGTCCCGGAGGAACACGGGGCGCCGAGCACGATCGGGACCGCGCTCGCCTCGTCGCGGTGCCTCGACGACCGTATGCCGGGGACGGCGCGGCCGCCCAATCGCGATGTAACACGCCGACACCGCCCCGGCATCCGGCGGTTCGCAGCACCGCCTGCGACCCTGTAAGATCGTTCATCGTGCATGCGAGAGCAGGGCACGCGCCACCTTAGCTCAGACGGCAGAGCGATTCACTCGTAATGAATAGGTCAAGGGTTCGATTCCCTTAGGTGGCTCGACCAGCAAGGCCCGTCGCTCGGCGGGCCTTCGTCGTAGGGTCGGTCGTGTCCGGTGTCATCGGCCGGCGAGGCTCCAGGAGGCCCGGTGAACGCGCTCGATGCGGTGATCGAGGTCTTCACGTGGCTCGGCTTCGGCGGCGCGATCGTGCTCGGTGTCGTCGCCGTGATCGTCTGGGTCGCCGACGGCACCTGGCTCAAGGCCGAGGGCCTCGTCGACCACGAGGACGGAGCCACCTTCGTGCGCTGGTACGACGCCGACGGCGATGCCAACGGCGTCCGGGTCGGCGACCACGACGCCGCCGCGCTCGCCGGGACCGACCGCCTGGACATCTGGTATCGCTACGGCTGGCGCGATCGGATGCGTCTCACGCACCGGCCGCCGGCGCTGCGCGCGATCCTCATCGCCGCGGCCGGACTGCTCGCGCTCGGCGTCGTCGCGCTCGCCGTGTCGTGGGTGCTGCTCTTCGCCCGGGGGTGATTCCGCGACGCGCGTGAGCGCGGCAGGGCCGGCGACGGTCAGGCCAGCGCGAGCAGCGCGCCGGCGACGAGTGCGAGGGTGAGCCCCGCCCACTGGATGCGCGCGATGTGCTCGCGGAGAACCACGGATGCCAGGAGCACCGTCCCCGCCGGATACAGCGCGGTCAGGGCCGAGACGACGGCGAGGTCGCCACCGGATCGGAGGGCCAGCACGAGGAGGAGGTTCGCGGCCGCGTCGACGCAGCCGCACAGGACCGCGAGCAGCCAGGCGCGCCGCGCGGGGCCAGGCACCTGCGGCATCCCGCCCGCCTCGGGGGACTGCGCCCGGCCCGGCGCGGGCGGCGGCGAGACGGCGGCGGCCACGCTCGCACCCCGTCGGACGGCGGCGACGATGATCGCCAGGGTGACGCCGCCGGTGATGACCGCCGCGACCCCGCGGTTGACGAGCAGCGGGACGACGCCGCTGTCCGCGCTCGTCCGGTCGAGCAGGATGAGGAACGCGCCGATCGCGATGCCGGAGCCCGCCGCCATGAGAAGCCCTCGCAGCGACGGGCGGGTGATGCGCTCGCCGGGGAGGAAGGCGACCAGCACGATGGCGACGACCGCGAGCGCCAGCCCTCCGTAGCCGGCGGGGCCGAGGCGTTCCCCGTCGACGAGCAGCCCCCAGAGCATGGGCGCGACTGCAGAGACCACGGCGGTCACGGGGGAGAGGACGCTCATCGGCCCGATCGCGAGACACGCGTAGAGGAGACCGACGGCGATCGCTCCGGTGACCCCCGACGCGGCGCCCCACAGCACATCCTGCGTCCGCCACACACCGCCGAGAAGCGGAGCCGCGGCGATCAGGACGAGGAGTCCTGCGGCGGCGGCGACGGCGGTCACGAGCACCGGGCGCAGGCGCCGCGCGGCGAGGCCGCCGAGGAAGTCGGCGGAGCCGTAGACGAGCGCGCCGACGAAGGCGAGGGCGGCGGCGAGCATGGCTGTCAGCCTAGGGGCGCGTGACAGCGGGGGTGCATCGTGGTGGTCGCGCGAACCAATTTCGCTAGATAAGCTAGCGATATGACCTCGCGCACGAGCCTGAAGCCCACTCGATGGGTCCGTGTCGGCATCCCCGTCCTCCTCGTGCTGATCTGGCTCGTGGGGGGATCGGTCGGCGGGCCCTACTTCGGCAAGGTCGACGAGGTCGCCACGAACGACCAGTCGAGCTTCCTCCCCGCGAGCGCCGAGGCGACCCAGGTCCAGGAGCGCCTGTCGGACTTCACCGGCGGCGACACGATCCCCGCGGTCGTGGTCGTCGAGGGGGATGCCGCGCTCGACGACGCCCAGATCGCCGACCTGCAGGGCATCGCCGACGCGATCGGCGACGTCTCGGGGGTCGGCGAGGTATCGCCGCCCATCGTCTCGGAGGACGGCACGGCCGCGCAGATCTTCGTCCCGATCGACGCCGCCGGCGAGGTGCGCGACGTCGTCGAGGAGGTGCGCGCAATCGTCCAGGAGGACCTCGCCGACGGACTCGAGGCGTGGGTCACCGGTCCCGCCGGGTTCACCGCGGATCTCGTGAAGGGCTTCCTCGGCATCGACGGACTGCTGCTGATCGTCGCGCTCGCCGCCGTCTTCGTGATCCTCGTGATCGTCTACCGGTCGCCGCTCCTCCCGATCCTCGTGCTGCTCACCTCGACCTTCGCGCTGTGCGTCGCCCTCCTGACCGTCTGGTGGCTCGCGAAGGCGGGGATCGTCGTCCTGAACGGACAGGTGCAGGGCATCCTCTTCATCCTCGTGATCGGTGCCGCCACCGACTACGCGCTGCTCTACGTCGCCCGCTTCCGCGAGGCGATCGGTGCGGGCGAGCGCCGCTGGCCCGCGACCGTCGCCGCGTGGAAGGGCGCGTTCGAGCCCATCCTCGCGTCGGGCGGCACCGTCATCGCGGGTCTCCTGTGCCTCCTGCTGAGCGACCTCGCGAGCAACCGCGCGCTCGGACCGATCGCGTCGATCGGCATCGCCTTCTCGGTGCTGTCGGCGCTCACGTTCCTCCCCGCGCTGCTCGCCCTCTTCGGACGCGCGGCCTTCTGGCCGTTCATCCCGAAGACCGCGGTCGCCCTCCCGGACGACCTGCACCGCACCCTCGACCAGCCCGTGCGCGGATTCTGGGCGCGTCAGGCCCGATTCGTCGCCCGGCACGCCCGCGCCACCTGGATCATCTGCACGGTCGTGCTGCTCGCGGCATCCGTCGGGGTGCTGCAGCTCAAGGCCGACGGCGTCCCGGCGAGCGACCTCGTCCTCGGCGCGAGCGAGGCGCGCGACGGCCAGGACGTCCTGGCCGAGCACTTCCCGGCCGGGTCGGGGAGCCCCGTCTCCGTGATCGTCGCGGAGGATGCCGTGGCGGGTGCGGTGGATGTGCTCACCGCGTTGGACGGCATCGATTCGGTCGCGGCGGCATCCGCCGACGCGACCGCCGGGCAGATCGGCGTCGAGGTGCAGGACGGGGAACCCGTCTACACCGTCGCCGGACCGCCGCCCGCACCGGGTGCCGAGGCGCCGTCGCCCACCGTCTCGGACGGCGACGTGCTCCTCATCGCGACCCTCGCCGACGAGGCCGACTCGCTCGCCGCCGAGGACACGATCCGCGACCTCCGGACCGCCTTCGCCTCGGCGCTCGGAGAGGGCGAGAGCCTCGTGGGCGGCGCGACGGCGATCGACCTCGACACGAACGACACCTCGATCCGCGACCGCACGGTCATCATCCCGGTGATCCTCGTCGTGATCCTGCTGATCCTCATGCTGCTGCTGCGGGCGATCCTCGCCCCCGTGCTGCTGATCCTCAGCGTGATCCTGTCGTTCGGCGCGGCCCTCGGCGTGAGCGCGCTCGTCTTCAACCACCTGCTCGGCTTCCCGGGAGCAGACCCGGCGGTGCCGCTCTACGGGTTCGTCTTCCTCGTGGCGCTCGGGGTCGACTACAACATCTTCCTGATGTCGAGGGTGCGGGAGGAGTCGCTCGCCCACGGCACGCGCTCCGGCATCCTGCGGGGGCTCGTCGCGACGGGCGGGGTGATCACCTCCGCCGGACTGGTGCTGGCGGCGACCTTCGCGGCCCTCGGTGTCATCCCGATCCTGTTCCTCGCGCAGATCGCGTTCATCGTCGCCTTCGGCGTGCTGCTCGACACCTTCCTCGTCCGCTCCCTGCTCGTGCCGGCCGTCTCGTACGACATCGGCCGCGCGATCTGGTGGCCCTCGCGGCTGTCGCGGCGCGACGACGAGGCCTCGAGCGTTCAGAACTCCGGAGATCCGGTGCCCGCGGGCGCGACACGCCGCTCCCTGCGCGAGCGGTGACCCGGACTTCCGGAGTTGTGAACCGGGTCGACCCGGCTACGCTCGGGGTATGACCAGAGCCCTGTTCATCGTCGACGTGCAGAACGACTTCACCGAGGGCGGAGCGCTCGGGGTCGACGGCGGGGACGCCGTGGCCACCGGCATCTCGGCGCATCTGGCCGCGCATGCGGACGATTACGCCCTCGTCATCGCCTCGCGCGACTGGCATGACGCCGACGGCGACAACGGCGGTCACTTCGCCGCCGGCGAGCCCGATTTCGTCGACACCTGGCCCGTCCACTGCGTCGCAGGAACCACCGGCGCCGAGTACGACCCGGGCCTCGACACCTCCGCAGTCACTCACCATGTGAAGAAGGGCCAGGGCGTGCCCGCCTACTCGCTCTTCGAGGGGAAGACGGATGCCGGCGAGACCGTCGCCGACCTGCTCAGCGCCCACGGCGTCGTCGATGTCGACGTCGCCGGGATCGCCACCGACCACTGCGTGCGCGCCTCGGCCCTGGATGCCATCGCGCACGGCCGACACGTCCGCATCCTGACCGATCTCGTCGCGGGGGTCGCCCCCGCCTCGAGCGACGCAGCCCTCGCCGAACTCGCCCACGCGGGCGCCGAACTCCAGGAGAGCACCCGATGACCACTCCCGCCGGCTGGTACGCCGACCCCACCGACCCCTCCCGCACGCGCTGGTGGGACGGAGCGCAGTGGACGGAGCACACCGCGCCGCTGCCGGCATCCGCACCCGCGGCGCCGGCTGCGGCGGCCCCGGCGCCCGCCGCGCCGGCGGCAGAACCGACGCCCGCTGAGCCCGCCGAGCCCGCGGCGCCGCCGTCCCCCGCCGAGCCCGCGCCGGCTGCCGCAGCCCCGGCCGAGCCCGCGCCGGCTGCCGTCGAGCCGACCTCTGCGACGACGCCGATCGCGCCGTCCGCTCCGATACCGCCCGTGGCGCCTCCGGTGCCGCGCTACGGGGAGTACGCGCCCACCGCGACACCGCCGGCTTCGCCCGCGCAGCCCGCCTACGCGCCGGCCCCTCACCAGGCCGCCGCGCCCGCGTACGCCGGCTACCCGGCCGCGCCGTCGTGGTCGCAGCAGCCGGTCGCCGTCGGCCCCTCCGCGCCGGGCGTTCCCACCAACACCCTCTGGATCTACCTCAGCATCCTCGCCTCGACCCTCCCGATCCTCTCGCTCTTCCTCATCGACTGGAACGGATTCCTCCGCGCGATCGCCACGATCGACACTCGCGGCGGGGGCGGGAGCGTCGAGCTGATGAACGCCAGCATGGCCCTGACCGGTCAGTCCCTCATGGTCTCGGTGCTGAGCTATGCCGCCATTGCGGCATCCATCGTCTTCGCATGGCTCGACTGGCGCGAGCTCAAGAAGCGCGGCGTCGCCCGTCCGTTCCACTGGGGCTTCGCCTTCTTCGCGCTCCTGATCTCGATCGGCGTGTACATCATCGGTCGCACGGTGGTCCTCCGGCGCGAGACGGGATCGGGTCTCACCGCACTGTGGGTGTGGATCGGGTCGATCGGCCTGGCGATCATCATCTCCATCGCCTGGTACGCCTGGTTCTGGCAGCAGCTGATGACGATCCTCACCACCTACGGGGTGTGACGACGCGGACTCGCGCGGTCACCGGCTGTTCACCCTGATCTGACAGAGAGGGAGCATGCCCCGTCCCATCGCCGTCTTCCTCGTCTTCCTGAGGCTCGGACTGACGTCGTTCGGCGGCCCCGTCGCCCATCTCGGCTACTTCCGGGCGGAGTTCGTCGAACGGCGCCGCTGGCTGACCGAGGAGGAGTACGGCGAGCTCGTCGCCCTGTGCCAGTTCCTTCCGGGGCCGGCCTCGAGCCAGGTCGGCTTCGCGGTCGGACTGCGACGGGCCGGGGTCACGGGAGCGCTCCTCGCGTTCGTGGCGTTCACCCTCCCCTCCAGCGCCCTCATGCTCCTGGCGGCGACGGGCGCGAGCATCCTCGCGGGGGATGCCGTCGAGGGCGCGGTGCGGGGACTGCTCATCGTGGCGGTGGCAGTCGTCGCGCACGCGGTGTGGGGGATGGCGCGGACGCTCGCCCCCGACCGGGCCCGCGCCCTCATCGCTGCGGGGGCCGCGGCGGTCGTCCTCGTCGTGGGCGGCCCCTGGAGCCAGATCGCGGCGATCCTCCTGGGCGCGCTCGCGGGGCTGCTGTGGTGCCGCCCGCAGCCGGAGCCAGCGGAGACGCCGGTGCCGCCGGTGCCGCCGCGGCCGCCGCGGAGCGAGCGCGACGACGTCGGCTTCCGCGTGCCCGTCGCCGCCGGGATCGCGAGCCTCGTCGTCTTCGCCGCGCTCCTGGCCGGACTGCCGGTCCTCGCGGCGGTCACAGGCGACGGCACCGTCGCGCTCGTCGACGCCTTCTCCCGGTCCGGCGCCCTCGTCTTCGGCGGCGGCCACGTCGTCCTCCCGCTGCTGGATGCGGCAGTCGTCCAGACCGGCTGGGTCGAAGCCGACCAGTTCCTCACAGGCTATGCGGCAGCGCAGGCGGTGCCGGGGCCGCTGTTCACCTTCGCGACCTACCTCGGGGCGCTCTCCTCGGCGGGTCCCGGGGGCGTCGCCGGTGCGGTGATCGCGACGCTCGCGCTCTTCCTGCCCGGCTTCCTCCTCCTCGTGGGCGTCCTGCCGTTCTGGACGCTCATCCGGTCGCGCCCGTGGGCCGGGGCGATCATGCGCGGAGCGAGCGCGGCGGTCGTCGGCATCCTGGCCGCCGCTCTCTACGACCCCGTCTTGGTCACCGCGATCACCGGCCCGGTCGCGCTCGCCGCCGCGATCGTCGCGTTCGTGCTGCTCGGCCCGGTGCGCGCGCCCGCGTGGGCGGTGGTCCTCGCCGGGGGCGTCGGCGGAGCGGCCGTCGCGGGCCTCGCCGGCTGATTCCCCCCCCCCCCCCCCCCCGCCCCCCCCCCCCCCCCCCCCCCCCCCCCCCCCCCCGCGCCCCCCCCCCCCCCCCCCCCCGGGGCCCCCCCCCCCCCCCCCCCCCCCCCCCCCCGGCCCCCCACATCCCCCCCACCTGCGCCGGTCC
>Ga0160435_1000014_pt1 | contig 189048 bp, 162 predicted proteins | sample HID1973K_E0MG_FD_108213 | JGI IMG/M metagenome (GOLD analysis project Ga0160435, IMG submission 108213) | Enriched mosquito-associated microbial communities from UW Madison campus, WI, USA - HID1973K_E0 MG | ecosystem: Host-associated > Arthropoda: Insects > Digestive system > Unclassified ...
AATAAGCCCCACGGAAACTCCCCTGCCGACGGGCACTTGGACGCGCTTTGTGCGCCCGCGCATTAATAATTAGTTTTTTGCAATTGGCAACCACCCCGCGCGCAAGCCGAGAAGCCCGTCACGTCAGTCCGTGCCTTACCCCTGCCCTACCCGGCGAGAGGGTTCCCCAATTGCGTTCCCCGAATCTGACCCCAGCCAGACCCGCCTAATCTATACTCTGTGGCCACGAAATCTGCAATCGGAATCTGCTTGATGCCCCGTTTTCGTCGTTGGCTGGGCTGGCTCCTGGCCGCGTTCGTCGTGCTTGCCCTGCTCGGCCTGGTCGCGGCCGGCGGGGTCTACTACACCCTGTACTCGCGCCTGCCCGACGTCCAGTCGCTGCGCCAGGTCGAGTTGCAGGAGCCTATGTACGTCTACGCCAGCGACGGCCGGCTGATGGCTGTCTATGGCCAGGCCCGGCGCTACCCGATCCAGATGAAGGACGTGCCCCAGCGCCTGCGCCAGGCCTTCCTGGCGACCGAGGACGCGCGCTTCTACGAACATGGCGGGGTCGACTACAAGGGCATCGCGCGCGCGGTGTGGCTGCTGGCCACCACCGACGACAAGCGCGTGCCGGGCGGTTCGACCATCACCCAGCAGGTCGCCCGCCAGTTCTTCCTCAGCTCGGAATACAGCTACACCCGCAAGCTCAACGAGATCCTGCTGGCGCGCAAGATCGAGAGCGAATTGAGCAAGGACGAGATCTTCGAGCTCTACCTCAACAAGAGTTTCTTCGGTAATCGCGCCTACGGCGTGGGGGCGGCGGCCGAGTACTACTACGGCAAGAAGCTCAACGAGTTGAGCCTGGACGAGATGGCTTCGCTGGCCGGCATCCCCAAGTTCCCTTCCAGCGGCAACCCGATCAGCAACCCGGAGCGTGCGCGCGAGCGCCGCGACTACTACGTCCTGCAACGCATGGCCGAGCTGGGCTTCATCACCCAGGCCGAGGCCGATGCAGCCAAGGCGGTGCCGATGCATGCCACCCCGCACGAGCCGCCGGTGGAGGTATATGCGCCCTACGTCGCCGAGCTGGTGCGCCAGGAAATGATCGCCCGCTACGGCGGCGAGGTCCTGGACAAGGGCTACCGCGTCACCACCACGATCGACGCAAACCTGCAGGCGGCGGCGGATGTGGCGGTGCGCGATGGCCTGCTGCTGTACGACCATCGCCACGGCTGGCGCGGCGCCGAGCAACACTTCGAAGTGGCGGCCGACGCCGACGCCAGCGCGCTGGCCGCGCACCTGTCCGGCATCGTCACCCAGTCGGGCATGCGCCCGGCGATCGTCGCGGCCACCCTGCCCGATGGCGGCGTGCGCGTGGTCCTGGGCGACCGCAGCGAACTCACCTTGCCGGCGGCCGCCAGCCGCTGGACCGGCAAGTCGCCGGCCAGTTTGCTCAAGCGCGGCGACCTGATCCGCGTGCGCGCCGGCGAGAAGGAAGGCGAGTGGCTGGTCGAGCAGCTGCCGCGCGGCCAGGCCGCGCTGGTGTCGCTGGACGCCAACAATGGCGCCTTGCGCGCGATGGTCGGTGGCTTCAGCTTCGCCGGCAACAAATTCAATCGCGCCACCCAGGCCCGTCGCCAGCCGGGTTCGAGCTTCAAGCCGTTCGTGTATGCGGCCGCCTTCGAAAAGGGCTTCAATCCGGCGTCGATCGTGCTCGACGCACCGGTGGTGTTCCGCGACCGCCGCGGCAAGACCTGGTCGCCCCAGAACGACGGCGGCGGCTTCCGCGGCCCGATGCGCCTGCGCGAAGCCTTGGTGCAATCGCGCAATCTGGTCTCGGTGCGCCTGCTCGACGCCATCAGCGTGGATTTCGCCCGCCAGTACATCGCCCAGTTCGGCTTCGAGCCGGCCGAGTTGCCGCCGAACCTGTCGATGTCGCTGGGCACCGCCTCGCTGACGCCGTTGTCGGTGGCGCGCGGCTATGCGGTGTTCGCCAACGGCGGCTCGCGCGTGGACACCTGGCTTATCGACGAAGTCCGCGACCGCGACGGCAAGGTGCTGTTCAAGGAAAACCCCGCCGTGGCCTGCCGCAGCTGCGGCAACGTCGGCGGTCGCGCCACGCCGGCCAGCCAGGTGGTGGATGGCTTCAACTTCGGTGCCGCCAGCGCGCCGCAACCCGCCGCCACGGCGCAAGCCGAAGCGCAGCCAAAACCCACCGCCGAGACCACGCCGTTGCCGGCCGGCGACGTCAAGATCGCACCGCGCGCGATCGACGAGCGCACCGCCTACCAATTGGTGTCGATGATGCGCGACGTCGTCCAGCGCGGCACCGGCACCGCGGCCAAGGTGCTCGGCCGCGAGGACGTCGGCGGCAAGACCGGCTCGACCAACGACCACCGCGACGCCTGGTTCTCCGGCTTCGGCGGCCCGCTGGCGACGACGGTGTGGGTGGGCCGCGACGACTTCAAGTCGCTCGGCTACCGCGAATACGGCGGCAAGGCCGCGCTGCCGATCTGGATCGACTACATGCGCGTGGCCCTCAAGGACGCGCCGATCACCGCCAACGATCCGCCCGACGGCATGACCCAGGCGACCATCAACGGCGCCGTGGAATGGGTCAAGAACGAAGACCTCGACCGCCTGCAGGACTACGACTACGGGCTGCAGGACCAGCAGGCCGACGAGAAGGCGTTCGATATTTTCTGAAGCCGGCAGGGCGGCATCGCCTGTCAAATACGACTCCCGGGTGCCAAATGCCTGAAATGAACCATCTGCTGGCCTTTTCCCTGATCGCGCTGGCCATGGTGCTGACGCCCGGGCCGAACATGGTCTACCTCATCTCCCGCTCGATCTGCCAGGGAAGGATGGCCGGGCTCATTTCGCTGGGCGGCGTGGCCCTGGGCTTCGTGTTCTACATGCTCTGCGCCGCGCTGGGCATCACCGCCTTTGTTGTCGCCGTGCCTTACGCCTATGACACCCTGCGGATCGCCGGCGCGGCGTACTTGTTGTGGCTGGCCTGGCAGGCGCTGAAGCCCGGCGGGCGCTCGCCATTCCAGGTTCGCGACTTGCCTCCGGATGGGCCGCGCAAGCTTTTGTTGATGGGCTTTCTCACCAACCTGTTCAATCCCAAGGTGGCGGTGATGTATCTATCGCTGCTGCCGCAGTTCATCGATCCGGCCCGCGGCAACGTCCTGCTGCAATCGCTTGTCCTGGGTTTTACGCAGATTGCAGTCAGCGTAGCGGTCAATACGTTGATCGCCTTGTTTGCCGGCAGCATCGCCGTGTTCCTTGCGCGACGCCCCGCCTGGCAACGGATGCAGCGCTGGCTGATGGGTACGGTCCTGGCCGGGCTCGCGGTGCGGATGGCCGTGGATTCGCGGCGCTGATGCGTTAGCGGCGCGCCAGCCTTTATGGCTGACGCACGCCGCTTGCATTCCCATCACAGCGCTGCGGTACATTCGGCCCAGGTTCCAGCATGAGGGAGTCCGGCCATGCATCACGCGCGCCAGCACGCCGAGACCCGCACCCGCGAACGCCGCCACCGGCTTGCCCACGAAGCCGCGAGGCTCATGGCCGAGGGCGGCATCCGCGACTTCCACCAGGCCAAGCTGAAGGCCGCCGACCGGCTCGGCATCCACGACGACGCCTCGCTGCCGCGCAATCGCGAGATCGAGGAGGCGTTGCGCGAATATCAGCGCCTGTTCGCCGGACCACAACATGCCGAAGGGCTGCGCCAGCGGCGCGAGGCGGCCTTGCGGGCCCTGGAATTCCTCGCTCCGTTCTCGCCGCGCCTCACCGGCCCGGTGCTGGACGGCACCGCCGATTCCAATACACCGGTGCAGCTGCAGTTGCACAGCGACGATCCAGAGGCGGTGGCAATGTTCCTTGAGGAGCACCGCATTCCGGCCGAGCCGCGCACCCGGCGGCTGCGCCTGGACCGCGAGCGCGCCGCCGATTTCCCGGTCTGGCTGTTCAGTGCCGAAGAGCTGACCTTCGACCTCACCGTGCTGCCCTACGACGCGCTGCGCCAGGCACCGCTGTCGCAGGTGGACGAAAAGCCGATGGCGCGCGCCTCGGCCTCACAGTTGCGCGAATTACTGGCGCAGGAGGAAATCCTTGGCTACACCGGCTAACGGCGGCGGGCCCCCACGCGGCATCCAGGGACGCATCGCCGGCGTCTGGGCCGGCCTGCTGTTGCTGGTGGTCCTGGTAGTGGCCGCGTGGCATAGCGGCGGCTCTCGCTTGCACGAGGGCGACGCCAGCGCGCCATGGATCGGCCTGCCGCCGGGCGGTACCGACCTGGCCGACTGGTCCACGCGGCAGATCCTGCAACAGTTGCACGACGAGGCGGGCCCTACGGCCACGCTTGCGGAGGAGTGCGGCCACGATCCGGCAACGCGCGGCGAGACCTATATCGCCACGCTGGCCGATGCCGAAGGCGCGAACCGCTGGCACATCTTGCTGGAAGTCCACGGTGACGAAGTCGCGGCCCGCGCGTCCGCGCCTGCTGCGGCGACCGTCGTGCGGCAGTTGCGCCGTGAACAGCTGGCCGAAGTGCGCGACGCCTGGCGCGTGCACTCGTTGTGGGCCGAGGCACCCGGCGGGCCGCAGGTGGCCCCCGGCGATAGCAGCCCGACCCGGCTGGAAGCCTGCATCGACGGCCGCTACGCCATCCGGCAGCCGCCCCCGAGCGAAATGAGCGAGCGCCTGCATGCGGCGCTGGTACGCGGGCTGTCCCTGCCCGCGGCCGGAACGTCGCCGCGCTGAGGCCAAAATGCGGAAGGCCCCTTGCGGGGCCTTCCAGTCAAACCAGTGACCGCTGCGCTCAGCGCTTGTCGGCGGCCTGGTAATCGCGCACGTCGTGGCCGGTGTAGATCTGGCGCGGACGGCCAATCTTCATTTCCGGATCGACCTGCTGCTCCAGCCAATGCGAGACCCAGCCGGAGGTACGGGCAATGGCGAACATCACGGTGAACATTTCCACCGGGATGTTGAGCGCCTTGTAGATGATGCCCGAGTAGAAGTCGACGTTCGGGTACAGCTTGCGCTGCACGAAGTAGTCATCCTTCAGCGCGGCTTCTTCCAGCTTCAACGCCACTTCCAGCAGCGGGTCGTTCACGCCCAACTCGCCCAGCACCTTGTGGGTCATCTCGCGGATGATCTTGGCGCGCGGGTCGAAGTTCTTGTAGACCCGGTGGCCGAAGCCCATCAGGCGGAAACCGGAGTTCTTGTCCTTGGCCTTGGCCACGGCCGAGTCGACGTTCTTGGCGTCGCCGATCTCTTCCAGCATCTTCAGCACGGCTTCGTTGGCACCGCCGTGGGCGGGGCCCCACAGCGCGGTGATGCCGGCGGCGACCGAAGCGTACGGGTTGGCACCGGTCGAACCGACCAGGCGCACGGTCGAGGTCGAGGCGTTCTGCTCGTGGTCGGCGTGCAGGATGAACAGCAGGTCCATGGCCTTGGCCACGACCGGGTTCAACTCCAGCGGCTCGCTCGGCACTTCGAACATCATGTGCAGGAAGCGGTCGACGTATTCGAGGTTGTTGCGCGGGTAGCGGATCGGCTGGCCAACCGAGTAACGGTAGGCGGCCGCGGCCAGGGTCGGCATCTTGGCGATCAGGCGGATGGCCGACTGGCGGCGCTGTTCCGGATCGTTGAGGTCCAGGGTGTCGTGGTAGAACGCCGACAGCGAGGCGACCGTGGCGGCCAGCATGGCCATCGGGTGGGCGTCGTAGTGGAAGCCCTTGAGGAAGTGCTTGAGCGACTCGTGCATCATCGTGTGATGCGTCACTTCATGCTCGAACTTGGCGAACTCGGCCTTGTTGGGCAGTTCGCCGTTCATCAGCAGGTACGACACTTCGAGGAAGTTGGAGTGCTGGGCGAGCTGCTCGATCGGGTAGCCGCGGTACAGCAGCACGCCGTTGTCGCCATCGATGTAGGTGATGGCCGACTTGCAACTGGCGGTAGCGGTGAAACCGGAGTCGTAGGTGAAAAGACCGGTTTCCTTGGTCAGCTTGGAAATGTCGACGCAGTCGTTGCCCAGCGTGGGCTTGAGCACGGGCAAAACTACCGACTTGTCGCCGGCGTTGAGCGTGACCTGATCAAGATCGGACACAGTGTCGCTCCTCAGAATGGTTCGCCGCACGGTGGGGCCGGCGGGCATTGATGGCGGTCCAGGGGAGTATTCCCTGGATGACCCTCATTATCGCACAGCAGCATAGGTGCGGAACTCAGACTGAAGTCGAACGCGGGCCCGCAACGATGCGTTGCAGCCAACCGCCAGAATGCGCAAAAACGACGGCCGCACCTGGGCGCGGCCGTCGCTTGTTTCGACTTTTTTTGCCCGTTAAACGGGCCACTTCACGCAGTGCGCGAAGCGTCCGACCGTTCGATCAGCGCGCGTAGCGCTTCTGGAACTTGTCGATACGGCCGCTGGTGTCGATGACCTTGTGCTTGCCCGTGTAGAACGGATGCGAAGCCGAGGAAATTTCCACCTTGATCAGCGGGTACTCCTGACCGTCTTCCCACTTCACGGTCTCCTTGGAGGCCATGGTCGAGCGGGTCAGGATCTTGAGATCGGAAGTCACGTCGTGGAAAACGACGTCGCGGTAGTTCGGATGGATGTCGGCCTTCATGGGCTCGCACCGTAGGGGGCTGCTGGACAAGAGCGGCATTATAGCCAGCGACCCTGGCCCAGGCAAGCCTGCCGCTCAGCCGGCCGCCAGGGCGCCCCGCACCATGGCCTCGAATCGCGCCTGGTCATAGCCGATCAACAGGCTGGCGTTGTCGGCCAGGCCCAGTTGGCGGTTCCAGTCGACCACGGTGGCGCCGCGGGTGTGGGTGCCGGCCAACTCCACCTGCAAGGGGCGCTGTTCGACCCGGGTTGCCCCTTCCGGCGCCAGCGCCCAGGCCATGGCCAGGGCATCGGCGGCGTACCAGTGCTCGCCGCGGCTGTCTTCCGACCACAACCGGGTCTTGCGCGAAATCTCTTCGTAGAAGCGCGCCGGCGCGCTATCGGCGGCCAGCCACTGCTCCACCGCGCGGTGCGGCAGACCGTGGGCGACGGTGGCTTCCCAATCGGCCACTTCGACGTGCGGGAACGACGAAAACACGATGTGCGCGGCTTCCGGGTCGAAGGCGATGTTGAACTCGGCCTGCGGCGTGATGTTGCCGTGGCCGTTGATCGCCCCGCCCATCACCAGGAAGCGGCCGACGCGCTGCGGCAGGCTCGGGTCCAGCTTCAGCGCCAGCGCAATATTGGTGAGCGGGCCGAGGGCGACCAGGAAAAGCTTGCCGGCGTATTGGTGCGAGAGGCGCAGGATCGCCAGCGCGGCATGCTCGGCTTCGACGCCACGGGCCACGGCGGCGTAGCCGACATCGCCGAAGCCATCGAGCCCGTGCACGTGGGCCGCGTCGACCGCCGGATGCAACAACGGGTCCGGGCAGCCGGCATATACCGGCACGTCGGGCCGGCCCGCTACTTCGCACAGTTTCAATGCATTGCGTACGGTGTGGTCAAGACCGACGTTGCCGGCGGCGATGGTCAGGCCGATCACCTCGTGGCGCGTGTCGTTGAACGCCATCAGCAAGGCCAGCGCGTCGTCCACGCCCGGGTCGGTGTCGATCAACAGCGGAATCTTTTCGCTCATCTGTTCTGTCTCTCTGTCTGGTCGACGAGTCTGTCACCGATGCGGGGACAAACCAACCGGCCCCCGGAGAGCCTTCAGCCCAACGCGTCGAGCGCTTCGCGCAGGGCGCGCACGCGCGAGGCATCGGTTTGCGCAACCTCGCCGGACAGGCCAGGAAGCCACCGTGCGTGCGCCATTGTCGGGCGCAGCGCACGCGCCGAGGCGTGCACCGCACCCACGCCGGTGCGACGCACGATCTGGCCGACATTGCCGGCATCGATCCCGGCGCCGGCCATCACCGCGATGCGACCCTGGGCCTGTGCAACGCGTGCGGCGATGTTGTCGGCGCCGGCCAGCGCATCGGCGTGCGCGCCCGAGGTCAGCACGCGTTCGCAGCCCAGCGCGATGGCTGATTCAAGCGCACGTGCCGGCTCGGCGCAGACATCGATCGCGCGATGGAACGTCACGCCCAATCCGCCAGCGGCGGCAACCAGCGCCTGGCAGGTATCCCTATCCACTTCACCGTCTGCATCCAGGGCACCGATCACGACGCCATCGCAACCCAATCGCACGCACAAGGCGATGTCGCGAAGCATCACCTCGCGCTCGGCCTCGTCGTAGCAGAAGTCGCCGCCACGCGGCCGGACCAGCACATACAGCGGAATGCGCAAGCGCTCGCGCGCCGCCGCCAGGGTGCCGTGCGATGGCGTGCAACCGCCCTCGCCCAGGTTCTCGCACAGCTCGACGCGGTCAGCACCGCCCGCCTGCGCAGCCAATGCCGAGGCCAGCGACCCGGCGGCGATCTCCAATTGCAGGCGCGCGCTCACTTCTGTTCCGTGGCATAGACCGAGCCGCTTTCGATCAGGCGGTCATGCGCACCCGGCCCGCCGTCCTGCAGCGCATAGACGAATCCCTTGTGCAGCGCGAACGCGCCAACGCGACCATCGCGACCCAAGGCCAGGAAACATACCTGCAGCCGCTTGCTGTCTTCCGGGCGCTTGCGCACCACCCGCTCGATCGCCTCGCGACAGGCCTCGGCCGGCGAGTGGCCCTGGCGCATCAATTCCACCACCAGGAAGCTGGCGGCGTTGCGGATCATTTCTTCGCCTACGCCCGAAGCTGTGGCGGCGCCGGCCTCCTGGTCCACATACAGGCCGGCGCCGATGATCGGACTATCGCCGACCCGGCCATGCAGCTTCCAGGCCATGCCGCTGGTGGTGCAGGCACCGGCGAGCCGGCCTTGCGCGTCCATCGCGAGGATGCCGAGGGTGTCGTGGTTACGGCTGTCGCCCGGGCGGGCGTCATCGCCGCGGGTGGCGCGTTCGGCATTGATTTGCGGTTCGTAGTGCGAAGTCTCGCGCCATTGCCTCCATGCCTGCCGCGCCGTTTCAGTGAGCAACGGCGTCTTGCGGAAGCCCTGCTCGATCGCGAACTGCTGTGCGCCGGCGCCTACCAGCATCACGTGCGGGGTCTTTTCCATCACTGCGCGCGCAACCGACACCGGATGGTCGATGTCTTCCAGCGCGCCGACTGCACCGCAGCGGCCGTCGCCGGCCATGATGCTGGCGTCCAGGGTCAGCACACCGTCGCGATCCGGGTTGCCGCAGCGGCCGACCGTGGGATTGCACAGGTCGGCCTCGGCCCAGCGCGCGCCCGCCTCGACCGCATCCAATGCGCTGCCGCCGGCGGCCAGCAGCTTCCACGCCGCGGCATTGGCGCCGACGCCGAAATCCCAGGTCGAGACCACCCGCGGCGGTACTTTCGCCCCTGGGGCAGCAGCCCCAGCGGTGGCGGCAAACGCCGGCGTAGCGAGCGCGGCCCCGGCCGCGAGCGAAGACTGCAGGAACCGACGTCGTGTGCTCATGGTGCTCCTGTGGGAATTGCGCTCAGCGTGCGCCGGGAATTCGTTGTGCGTACCAGGCCGCGGCGCCCACCAGGCCCAATTGGCCGTGGTCGACCAACCACACCGGCACCTGCGCCAGCACCGGGGCCAGCACGCCCTTGTTGACGAAGCGCGCGGCGAAGGTGCCATCCAGCAACTGCGGCTTGATCTGCGCGGGGATGCCGCCGGCCAGGTAGATGGCCGTGGCGCCGAAGCTCAACGCCAGGTCGCCGGCCAGGCTGCCGAGCAAGCCGCAGAAAATACGCAGCGCCTCGTCGGCCTGCGGGTTGCCGCCGGCGGATATCGCCGTCGGGCTATCGAGCTCGGCAGGCACGCCGTCGAGCGCGCACAGCGCCTGGTAGGTGTTGACCAGGCCCGGGCCGGACAGCACGCGCTCGTTGTCCACATGCGGCCAGCGCTGCAGCAGCTGCTGCAACAGCGCCAGCTCGCGCGCGGTGCCTACCGCCAGCGCGGCGTGGCCCGCTTCGCTGGCCAGCACTTGTGGCGGCGGGCCGGGCAAGCGCAAGGCGGCGCCGAGCCCGGTTCCGGGGCCGAGCACTACTGCTGCCCCCGGCGCGGCAGTGTCGGGACCGCACACCCGCGTCATCGCATCGCGCTCAAGGAAGGGCATCGCCCAGGCTACTGCCTCAAAGTCGTTCATCACCGCCAGCTGGCCAACCCCGGACTCGCGCCGCGTCTGTGCCAGCGTGACCGCCCAGGGCAGGTTGCTGTTGACCAGTACATCGCCATCGACCCGGCCGGCGATCGCTACCACGGCGTGCGCGGCATCCACGCCGCTGCGGCCGATGAAGTCGCGCAGGATCGCCGCCAGGCTCGGATAGCCGGCGCAGGCGTATTGATGGAACTCGTCGACCACGACGCGGGACTCGGCGGTCATGCGCACCACGCCGAGCCGGGCATGGGTGCCGCCGACATCGGCGGCGATGAAACGCTGTCCCGGCAACAAGGCCGGCCCGGGCGCCCGCATCGCCGCTACCGCCACGGGGGCGACAGGGGGCGTTCTCGGGTCGGTGCGGGCGGGCGGGCTGGCGTCGTGCATTAGCGAGGAACCAAAGGCGGTGGGCGATTATCGGTCAGCGGCCGTATCGGCGTCGCCAGGGCTCACGCCGCGGCGTAGCGCACGGCGCCGCCGATCCAGCGCGCCACGACCTGGTCGGCCACGGTCGGGGCTTCGGCCAGCAGCGTTTCGGCCAGGCGCTGCACGCGCGGCAGCAAGCCGGCATCACGCGCCAGATCGGCGACGCGGAAACTCGCCAGGCCGGTCTGGCGCGTGCCCAGCAGCTCACCGGGGCCCCGCAACTCCAGGTCCTTCTCGGCGATCACGAAGCCATCGCTGGTCTGGCGCATCGTCTCCAGGCGCTGGCGCGCCATCGCCGATAGCGGTGCCTGGTACATCAGCACGCAACTGGACGCCGCCGATCCTCGGCCTACCCGTCCACGCAGCTGGTGCAGCTGCGCCAGGCCCAGGCGTTCGGCGTTCTCGATGATCATCAGCGAGGCATTGGGCACATCGACGCCGACTTCGATCACCGTGGTGGCCACCAGCAGGTCGGTCTCGCCCTGCTTGAACGCGCGCATCGCCGCCTGTTTCTCGGCCGCTTTCATGCGCCCGTGGACCAGGCCAACGCGCAGCCGCGGCAATTGTGCCGACAGCGCTTCGTAGGTGGCCTGCGCTGCAGTGGCGACGACCTCGTCGCTTTCGTCGATCAGCGTGCACACCCAGTACGCCTGGCGGCCTTCGGCGCAGGCCACGCGGATGCGCTCGACCAGCTCGGGGCGGCGCTCGGCGCTGATCACGATGGTCTGCACCGGGGTGCGGCCCGGCGGTAGTTCGTCGATGGCCGAGACATCGAGGTCAGCATAGGCGGCCATCGCCAAGGTGCGCGGGATCGGCGTGGCGGTCATCACCAGCTGGTGCGGCACGCTGCCTGCGCCGGCGCCCTTGTCGCGCAGGGCCAGCCGCTGGTGCACGCCAAAGCGGTGCTGTTCGTCGACGATTGCCAGGGCCAGGTCGTGGAAAACCACTGCCTCCTGCATCAGCGCGTGGGTGCCGACCACCACCTGGGCGTGGCCCGATGCGACCTCCGCCAGCACGCGCTCGCGCGCCTTGCCGGTGACCTTGCCGGCCAGCCAGGCGATGCGAATGCCCAGCGGCTCAAGCCAGCCGCGCAGGTTGTTGAGGTGCTGTTCGGCCAGCAGTTCGGTCGGCGCGGCCAGCGCCGCCTGCTTGCCCTGCTCCACCGCCAGCATGGCCGCCAGCGCCGCGACCACGGTCTTGCCGCTACCGACATCGCCCTGCACCAGGCGCAACATCGGTGAAGGTCGGGCCAGATCCTGCCGCACCTGCGCAAACACGCGCTGCTGCGCGCCGGTCAGGCGAAACGGCAAGGCCGCCAGCAGGCGCTCGACCTCGCGCCCGGCACCGGCCAGCGCCGGCGCGCGATGCCGCTGCAAGGCGATGCGCTGCCTGCGCAGGCTGAGGTGATGGGCCAGTAGTTCTTCCATCGCCAGGCGCTGCTGCGCCGGATGGCGGCCGGCGGCGAGCGCGGCCAGGTCGCTGTCCGGCGCGGGCCGATGCATATCGAGCAGTGCCTGTCGCAATGACGGCAACTGCTGGCCGGCAAGCCACTCGGGCGGGAGCAATTCGAGTTCAGCCTCGGCCGGCAATCGATCCAGCGCCAGGCCGATCAAGCGCCGCAGCGTGACCGGGCCCAAACCTTCGACGGCGGGATACACCGGGTCGAGCGAATCGCCCAGCACCCCGGCCTCGCCCGCTTCGAGCACGCGATAGCTCGGGTGCACCATCTCCCAGCCGTGCTGGCCGGGCTTGGGCGTGCCATAGGCGCGCACACGCGCACCGACGGCGAATTGGGCGACCTGGGCGGCGCGAAAATGAAAGAAGCGCAGCACTACGGTGCCGCGCGACTGGTCGCTGAGCGCCACCCGCAACATCGGCCGATAGCGAAAACCACGCTCGACCGCTTCCACCCGGCCCTCCACCTGCGCCGGTATGCCGTTGTCCAACTGGGCGATATCGGTCAGCCGGGTACGGTCTTCATAGCGCAACGGCAGGTGCAGCCATAGGTCCTGCAGGGTGAGGATGCTGCGCGCGGCCAGCTTGGCCGCCACCGCCGGGCCAACGCCCGGCAGCGACGACAACGGCGCGTCGCCGGCCCGGGTCAGGCTCGGCGCGGGTGGGCGCGCGCGCGGCATGGCAGGTACCAATCGCTCAGTCGAGCACCATCACCGCATCGACTTCGAACCCGGCACCCTTCGGCAGCCCGGACACCTCGATCGTCGAGCGCGCCGGGAACGGCGCCTGGAAATACTCCTGCATCACCGCGTTGACCGCGGCGAACTGGCTCAGGTCGGTCAGGTACAGGCCGAGGCGGACGATGCGATCGAGCGAGCCGCCGGCCGCTTCGGCCACGGCCTTGAGGTTGTCGAAGGCGCGGCGGGCCTGCACGCCGATATCGCCGGCACCGACGATCTCGCCGCTGGCAGGGTCGAGCGGGATCTGCCCGGAGAAATACACCGTGTTGCCGGCACGCACGGCCTGCGAGTACGGGCCGATGGCGGCGGGCGCCTGGTCGGTATGGATGATCTGACGGGTCATGGCGTCACCGCGGAGAGGAATGATGGATGATTTTAGCCGCTCCTACCGTGCCCCCGGGGGGCTACTGGCGACGCACGCTCTGCACGACGTGCAAACGCCGCAGGCGGCGCATCACTTCGGCCAGGTGGCGGCGGTCGCGCACCTGGATGTTGAAGCGCAGCACGGCGGCGTTGAAGTCGCGATCCAGGTAGTCCACGCGCTCGATGTTCGATTCGCTTTGTGCGATCGCCGCGGCCAGCTGCGCCAGCACGCCGGTGCGGTTCTCCACCTCGACCACCAGCGCGGTGTCGTAGTCGCCGCTGACGTTGGAATCCCAGTCGATCGGCACCCAGCGTTCGGGCGATTTGCGCAGTTCGGCCAGGTTCGGGCAGTCCAGGCGATGGACCACGATGCCCTTGCCGGCGGTGTGGTAGCCCATGATCTCGTCGCCGGGAATCGGCTGGCAGCAATTGGCGAAGCTGACCACGCCACGCTCGCTGCCGTTGATCAGGATCTTCTCCTGCGAATGCTTGGACAAGCCGGCGCCACGCAGCTCGGCATAGGCCATCAGCGCTTGTGCGGCCTGGGTCGGCATCCAGTTGCCCAGCGCCACATCGGCCAACAGGGCTTCCAGGCGCGGGTAGCGATGTTCGGCCAGGAACGCGTCCAGGCGGCCCTTGGGCAGGCGCTCCAGCGAGGAATCCATCGCTTCGAGCGCGCGATCGAGCATGCGATGGCCCAGTTGCACGGCATCTTCGTGCTCGAGTTGCTTGAGCTGGTGGCGAATCGCGGTGCGCGCCTTGCTGCTGACCACGAACTCCAGCCATTGCGGCTTGGGCGTGGCCGAGCGCGCGGTAATGATTTCCACCGACTGCCCGCTCGCCAGCTTGGTCCGCAGCGGCACCAGCTTCTTGTCCACGCGCGAGGCCACGGCCTGGTTGCCGACATCGGTATGCACCGCGTAGGCGAAATCCAGCGCGGTGGAATTGCGCGGCAGCGCGAGGATCTTGCCCTTGGGCGTGAACAGGTAGACCTCGTCCGGGAACAGGTCGACCTTGACGTTGTCGAGAAATTCCAGCGAAGAGCCCGCCGCCCGCTGCGACTCGATCAGGTCGACGATCCAGGCATGGGCGCGGCTCTGCGCGCTGTTGGGCGAATCGCTGCCGAACTTGTAGGTCCAGTGCGCGGCCACGCCGCGTTCGGCGATCAGGTCCATTTCCTCGGTGCGGATCTGCACCTCGATCGGCGAGCCGTAAGGCCCGAACAGCACCGTGTGCAGCGATTGGTAGCCGTTGGCCTTGGGGATGGCGATGAAGTCGCGGAAACGGCCATCGAGCGGCTTGAACGTGGCATGCACCGCGCCCAGCGCGTGGTAGCACTCCGGCACCGCGCGCACGACCAGCCGGAAACCAAATACGTCCATCACCTGGTCGAAGGATTTGTTCTCGTCGCGCATCTTGTTGTAGATGCTCCACGGGGTCTTGATCCGGCTCACCAGGCGGTGCTCCAGGCCTTCCTTCGCCAATCGCTGCGACAGTTGAACTTCCACTTGCGCCAACGATTCGCGCCGCACCACCGGCTGGCTGCGAATGTGTTTTTCGATGATGGCGTGGCGCCAGGGGTACAGCGCCTTGAAGCCGAGGTTCTGCAACTCGGACTTGATCAGGCTCATGCCCAGGCGCTGGGCGATCGGCGCGTAGATCTCCAGGGTTTCGCGGGCGATACGACCGCGCGCTTCACTGCTCTGCGCGCCGAGCGTGCGCATGTTGTGCAGGCGATCGGCGAGCTTGATCATGATCACGCGCAGGTCGCGCGACATCGCCAGCAGCATCTTGCGGAAGCTCTCGGCCGCCGCTTCCTGGCGGTCGCGGAACTTGAGCTTGTCCAGCTTGGTCACGCCATCGACCAGCTCGGCCACCGCTTCGCCGAACTCGGCGGCGAGCTCTTCGCGGGTGAGGGGCGTGTCTTCGATGGTGTCGTGCAGGATCGCGGCGATCAGCGATTCCACGTCCATGCCCAGCTCGGCGAGCACGCCGGCCACGGCCACCGGATGCGTGATGTAGGGCTCCCCCGACTTGCGGGTCTGCCCGGCGTGGGCGGCGGCGCCCACTTCCCAGGCGCGGCGCAACAGCGGCAATTGTTCGCGCGGCAGATAGCTGGCGGCGCGCTCAAGCTCCCGGACATAGTCGGGGACATCGCCAGTCGTCGGCGACGCAAGGGCAGCCTGGGCGGTAGGGCCTGGGTTCATGCAGGAAGACTATGCCAGCGCAACGGTGACGGCAATTGCCAGCGGTGGCGGCTGAAAGCAGAACAGCCCGCCGAGGCGGGCTGTTCGCGGATCGGGGCTGCGGTATCGCGTCCCGAATTAGATCCATCGCAGATCAGTCGTCGTTCTTCGACATGTCTTCGTCGGCAACGACTTCGGCCGCGGCCCATTCCAGGGCTTCACGCTCGGCGCGCTCGCGCTCGGACTTCTCGACTTCCTCGATCAGCACGTTGTCGATCTTGCGCGCGGCGATCTCGCGCAGCGCCAGGACGGTCGGCTTGTCGGCCGATTCGGTGTTGTCCAGGGTGGGCTGCACGCCGTTGGCGAGCTGGCGGGCGCGCTTGGAGGCCATCATGACCAGCTCGAAACGGTTGTCCACGACTTCCAGGCAATCTTCTACGGTAATGCGGGCCATGCGGGCTCCCGGCGACCGCGAGGTCGCGCATTCGAATGAGGGAAAGGGGGCCGATTGTAGGCACCGGAACCGGCCGGCGCAAGCCAAGCCGGTTCAGTTTCCTTTTGAATCAGCCAGTTGCGGCCGGGTCCTCGGCCAATAACGTGTCCAGCAGGCCGGCATGGCGCTGCCGTTGCGCCGCCGTGCGCAGGCGGCTGGCAGTGAAGATGGCGCACATCTCGCCGACGGCGGTGTCGAAATCCTCGTTGATGATCAGGTAGTCGAACTCATCGAAGTGGGACATCTCCTCACGCGCGGCGGCCAGCCGGCGGGCGATGACTTCTTCAGTGTCCTGGCCGCGCTTGCGCATGCGCTCTTCCAGGGCCAGGCGCGAGGGCGGCAGGATGAAGACGCTCACCGCATCGGGCACTTTCTCGCGTACCTGGCGCGCGCCTTGCCAGTCGATCTCCAGCAACACGTCGCGGCCGGCGGCCAGCTGCGGTTCCACCGACTGCCGCGCGGTGCCCTTCCAGTCGCCGTGCACGCTGGCGTACTCGAAGAAGTCGCCGGCAGCGATCATCGACTGGAAATGCTCGACCGAGACGAAGTGGTAGTGCTCGGCGTGGCGCTCGCCCGGACGCGGCGCACGCGAAGTGAACGAAATCGACAGGGCAACCTGCGGATCGCGGGCCAGCGTGGCGTTGACGATGCTGCTCTTGCCGGCGCCCGAGGGGGCCGCAACGATGTAGAGGGTGCCGCGCATGGGGGTCGGGATCGGCATTCTGGAAGGGGGAGGCGGGCCGCCCCGGTGTTGGCGGGGGGCCATCTTACAGGTCGAGGCGCCGGGCAGCGCGACGCGGCCCGGTGCTGTCCTGCGGTCACTCGATGTTCTGCACCTGCTCGCGGATCTGGTCGATCAGCACCTTCAAGTCCACCGCGGCGTTGGAAGTACGGCTGTCGACCGACTTCGAACCCAGGGTGTTGGCCTCGCGGTTGAACTCCTGCAGCAGGAAGTCCAGGCGCCGGCCGACCGGCTCGCGCTGCTTCAGCACCCGGCGTATCTCGCCGATGTGGCTGGCCAGGCGATCGAGTTCTTCGTCGACGTCGAGCTTTTGCAGCCACAACACCAGTTCCTGCTCGGCGCGGCCCGGGTCCACCGGGTGAGGCAGGTCGGCCAGGCGCGCGGCCAGCTTGGCGCGCTGGCCTTCGCGAATGGCCGGAATCAGCGTCCGCACCTCGGCGGCGATGCGCTCGATCGCATCCACGCGCTCGCTGATCGCCAGCGACAGCTTGGCGCCTTCGCGTTCGCGCGCGGTCACGAACTCTTCGATGACCTCGTCCAGCAGGGCCAAGGCTCGCTCCTGCAAGGCGGTGGGGTCTGCGGCCTCGGCCTTGAGCACACCCGGCAACTGCAGCAGGTCGGAAAACTCCACCCGCAGGTTGGGGAACTGGCCGTGCAGGCGCTGCGCCAGCGCGCTGAGCTGGGCCACCATCGGCTCGTTCACGGCCAGCGCGCCAACGCCCTCGGGCGAGCGCAGGCGCAGGACCAGGTCGAGCTTGCCGCGGCTGATGCGCGCGCCCACCCGCTCGCGCACCACCGGCTCGAGGTTGCGCAGCTCTTCGGGCAGGCGCACGCCGATTTCCAGGAAACGGTGGTTCACCGAGCGCAGTTCGCCGCCCAGCGTGCCCCAAGGGGTGATGTGCTCGGCGCCGGCGAAGGCGGTCATGCTTCGGATCATGGAGAGGGCTGTCCGGCAAAGCGCGAATGGTACCCTAGCCCACCGCGTGCACCGCTGAAGAAGCCGGCCGCGCGGCCGACTTCGACTTGCGGAACCTCCATGACCTTCTCCCGTCCCAGCGGCCGTCCGGCCGACCAGTTGCGCCCGGTGCGCATCGAACGCGCTTTCACCCGCCACGCCGAAGGTTCGGTGCTGGTGAGCTTTGGCGACACGCGCGTGCTGTGCACCGCCAGCGTCGACAACCGCGTGCCGCCGTTCCTGCGCGGCAAGGGCGAAGGCTGGGTCACGGCCGAATACGGCATGCTGCCGCGCTCCACCCACACCCGCTCGGACCGCGAGGCCGCGCGCGGCAAGCAGGGCGGACGCACGCTGGAGATCCAGCGCCTGATCGGCCGCGCCCTGCGTGCCTGCGTCGATCGCAACGCCCTGGGCGAGCGCACCATTACCCTGGATTGCGATGTCCTGCAGGCCGATGGCGGCACCCGCACCGCGGCCATCACCGGCGCCTATGTCGCCCTGGCCGATGCGGTGAACTGGCTGCAGAAGCGTGGCGAGATCAAGCGCCACCCGCTGGTGGGGGCGGTGGCGGCGGTATCGGTCGGCGTCTATCGCGGCGTGCCGGTGCTGGACCTGGACTACGCCGAAGACAGCGATTGCGATACCGACATGAACGTCGTCATGAACGACGGCGGCGGCTTTATCGAATTGCAGGGCACGGCCGAGGGCCACGCCTTCCGCCGCGATGAACTGGATGCGCTGCTGGCGCTGGCCGAAAAGGGCGTGGGCGAACTGCTCGCCTTGCAGCGCGAGGCCCTGGGCCAATGAGCCAGCGCCTGGCACTGACCACCCTGGTGGTGCGCGACTACGACGAGGCGCTGGCCTGGTATCGCGACGTGCTGGGCTTCCGCGTGCTAACCGATACCGCGCTGGCCGACGGCAAGCGCTGGGTGGTGGTGGCGCCGCGTAGCGAAGACCCGGCCGGGTTGTTGCTGGCGCGTGCCAGCGACGCGCGGCAGCAATCGCGCATCGGCGACCAGACCGGCGGGCGCGTCGGCTTCTTCCTGCACAGCGACGACTTCTGGTACGACTACAAGGCAATGCGCGAGCGCGGCGTCGAGTTCCTCGAATCGCCGCGCGAAGAGCCCTACGCCACGGTCGCGGTGTTCCGCGATCTGTACGGCAACACCTGGGATCTGCTGCAACCCAAGCCATGAGAATTTTCCATGAGTGCTGACAACACCCTCGTCCTGGCCAGCAGCAACGGCGGCAAGCTGGAGGAATTGCGCGCCATGCTCGCCGGCCTGCCGCTGCGAATCCTGGCGCAGGGCGAACTGGGCGTGGAAGACGTGCCCGAAACCGGCCTGACTTTCGTTGAGAACGCATTGATCAAGGCGCGCCACGCCAGCCAGGTCACCGGCCTGCCGGCGCTGGCCGACGACTCCGGCTTGATCGTCGATGCGCTGGGCGGCGCGCCAGGGCTGTACAGCGCGCGCTATGCCGGCACGCCGACCAATGTCGCGGCCAACAATGCCAAGCTGCTGGAGGCGATGCGCGCGATCCCGGCCGGACAGCGCAGTGCGCGCTTCTATGCGGTGATCGTGCTGCTGCGCCACCCTGAAGACCCGCAGCCGCTGATCGCCGAAGGCCGCTGGGAAGGCGAGATCACGTTCACCCCGCGCGGCGATGGCGGCTTCGGCTACAACCCGGTGTTCTTCGATCCGCTGCAGGGCCAGACCGCGGCGGAAATGGATGCCGCCACCAAGAACCGCCTGAGCCACCGCGCCCGCGCACTGGAAACGTTGCGCAGCCAGTTGCAGTCGTTCAAACCCTGAGCGCCGCCGCGCAAGAAGTCGTCGCCCCCATGTTGATCCCGCCGCCGCTGTCGCTATACGTGCACCTGCCCTGGTGCGTGCGCAAATGCCCGTATTGCGACTTCAATTCGCACGCGGCCAAAGGCGCGCTGCCGTTCGACGAGTACATCGATGCGCTGATTCGCGACCTCGACCACGACCTGCCGCTGGTTTGGGGCCGGGTGGTCAACTCGGTGTTCTTCGGTGGCGGCACGCCGAGCCTGTTTCCGCCCGAGGCGATCGATCGCTTCCTGCAGGCGGCCAGCGCCCGCCTGCGCTTCGCGCCGGGGCTGGAAATCACCCTGGAGACCAACCCCGGCACCGCCGAACACGGCCGCTTCGACCGTTATCTTGCCGCGGGCGTGAACCGCCTCAGCTTCGGCATCCAGAGCTTCGACGACGCCGCGCTGCAGCGGCTGGGCCGCATCCACGACAGCGCCGAGGCCGAGCGCGCGGTGAAGCTGGCGCAGGACGCCGGCTACGACAACCTCAACCTCGACCTGATGTACGCCCTGCCCGAGCAGACCCTGGCGCAGGCCGAGAACGATCTTGTGCGCGCGTTCGCGCTGCAGCCGACCCACGTCAGCCATTACCAGCTGACCCTGGAACCGAACACGGTGTTCTTCGCGCGCCCGCCGCGCGGCATTCCCGACGACGACGCGGCCTGGGACATGCAGGAGCACTGCCAGCGATTGCTCGCCGATGCCGGCTATGCGCAGTACGAGGTCAGCGCTTATGCACGCGAAGGCCGGCAGTGCGCGCACAACCTCAACTATTGGCGCTTCGGCGACTACCTCGGCATCGGCGCGGGCGCCCACGGCAAGATCAGCTCCGGCGCCGAGCAACACGTGCTGCGGCGCTGGAAGCACAAACATCCGCAAACCTATCTCGCGCAGGCCGGCAACGCGGCGGCGATCGGCGGCGATGAGATCGTGCCGGCCGCGCGCCTGCCGTTCGAGTACATGCTCAACCTGCTGCGGCTGCACGAAGGCTTCACCGAGGCCGACTTCTCCGCCTCCACCGGCCTGGACCCCGGCGTGCTCGCCGCCCCGCTGGCGCAGGCGCAGGCCCAGGGCTGGCTGGCGCCGATGGCTGGCCGCTGGGTGCCGACCGAACTGGGGCGGCGCTTCACCAACGATGTCATCGAGTTGTTCCTCGACTGAGGGCAAACGGGCGGCCGCCGCACCGCACCGTCTGTCGGCGACCGGCGGCGCTAGCATGGCTGGGGCGGTCAAAACGTGATACATAGCGCGTTCTCAGGGGGAGAGTGGTTTCGCAAGGGATGGTCACGTCCGCGTCTTCGTCGTCCATGCATCCAGCCGGTCCGTTGTCAGCGGCGCCGGTGTCCGCGCGCGCGCGGCGGTTGCTTGAGGCGCTCTATGCCCAATATGCGCAGGGCCTGGCCGATCCGCTGAAGTTGACCCTGGTCAGCCTCGAGCGCGAGTTGTTCGGCCACGCCGAGCGTGCCCGCAACAGCCAGGTCCAGGCCGACCTCTATGCCGAGATGCAGCGCCTGCGCGAACGCGGCGAACGCTTTGCACCCCGCTTCCTCGAAGCGCTGGCGCAGGAGCTCGGCAACCTGTGCGAGCCGCGCCACACCCCGGCCGTGGGCGAGACCGGCAACAACCAGGCCTTCCACGCCCTCACCCTGGTCGAAGATACCGAGATCGACCGCGACATCGTGCTCAACGAGATCGCCCGGCGCGAAGCCTCGCGCTGCAATACCGCGCTGCAGCTGCTGGGCCAGCGTTTCGGCGTGCTGGCGGCGGCACCGGCGTTCGAGCCCGAGCATGTGCCGCTGGGTCCGTATGCGGCCTGCCGGGTGCTGCGCGAAGCCGGCGATGTGCTTGGCCTGTCGCTGGACTCCCAGCTGATGCTCTACCGCGTGTTCGAGCGCCAGGCGCTGGACCGTTACCTGGAGCTGATCGAGCGGGCCAACATCCTGCTGGCGCACGAAGGCGTGTTGCCGGGCCTGGTCTACCTGCCCTACCTCGGCCGTGCCACAAACCCGCGCCGCGGCGCCCGCGCCCCGGCGCAGGAGCGTGCGGGCGAATTGGCCGACAGCGGCATCCCGGGGCCGATCCAGGGTGGCGCGACCGGCCAGTCGATGCATGGCCAGCCGCCGTCGAGCCAGCGCCCCCTCACCAGTTGGACCGGCCAGGCCCCGCAAGCCGCCTGGGGCGCAGCCATGGCTGCCGCCGTCGGCACCGGCAGTGCCGCAGTAATGGCACCGGCACAAGCCGGCACGCCTGCGGGCGACACCCAGCCCGGCGAGAGCGCTCCCATCAGCGCCAACGACGACCGTTTCGCCCCAGCGCTTTCTTCCTTGCAGCAAATGCTCGGCGTGGCGCGGCAACAACCGGGCTTCGGCCCGGCCGGCGGGCGCCGCGCGGGCGATGTGCCGCTCGCAGCGGGCACGCCGGTGCAGCCGACGGTCCTGCACAGCGCACTGGGCGCGATGCAATCGCGCACCCAGGTGGGCGAGAGCGCCTCGCACGGCCGCCGTAGCGTCGCCGACGTGCAGCAAGAGCTGCTCGACCTGTTGCGTGCCGAACACGGGCCGCAGGCCGGCCTCTCGCCGCAGGACACCGACACCTTCGACCTGCTCGGCCTGCTCTACAACGAGATCGACCGCGAAGTCCGCGGCGGCACCTCGGCCGCCGAGCTGCTGGTGCGGCTGCAGGTGCCGGTGGTGCGCGCGGCGCTGCAGGACAAGGCGTTCTTCGTGCGCGACCAGCACCCGGCGCGCGAACTGCTCAATGCCGTGGCCGAGTCCGGGGCAACCTGGCTGGCCGAAGAAGATTCCGACCCGCAGCTGCTGCAGAAGCTCGGCAACGCGGTGGACAAGGTCGTCACCGATTACCAGGGCGACGAGGCGGTCTTCGAAGCGGCCAACCACGAGATCCAGGCGCACTACCGCAGCCAGGCGCGCAAGGCGGAGGTCGCCGAACGGCGCCACGTCGAGGCCGCGCGCGGCAAGGAACGCCTGGAAATGGCCAAGCGCCTGGCCGGCGACAGCATCGAATACATCTGCACCGAGCACGCGCCGCCGAAGTTCGTGCAGACCCTGCTCAAGCAGGCCTGGAGCGATGTGCTTACCTTGACGCTGCTGCGCCAGGGCGAGCAATCCGAGGAGTGGGCCGAGCGCCAGCAGGCCACCGACCGGATCGCCGAGGTCACCTGCCTGCCGGCCGGCGGGCCGCCGGACATCGCACTCGGCAGCGAGGTGGAAGGCGCGCTGCTGCAGGTGGGTTACCACCGCGACGAGGCCGGCGCGATCGCCCGCCGCCTGTCCACGCCGGGGGGCGAAGACGATGTCACCTCGCGCACCGAACTCACCGCCAAGCTCAAGGCCCGCAGCCGCCTGGGCGAAGGTGGCGAAGCCGAGGCCAGCCCGCGCAAGCCAGTGCCGCCTTCGCGTTCGCAGGACGAAGAAAGCTACTACCGCAGCTTGCGCACCCTGCCGTTCGGCACCTGGTTCGAATTCGTCACCAACCAGCAGGGCGATGTGCGCCGCCAGCGCCTGTCCTGGTACAGCCTGATCACCGACAACGCATTGTTCGTCAATCCGCGCGGGCAGAAGATCGGCGAGCAATCGCTGGATTCGCTGGCACGGCTGATGGCCAGTGGCCAGGCGCGCATCGTCACCGAAGAAAAGGGCCGCCTGATCGACCGCGCCTGGCATGCCACCGTGCGCGCGCTGCGCTCGCTGGCCGGCGGCGGCAACCGTGAGCCGCAGGAGCAGCCGGCATGATCCACGAAGCGCGCCGCAGTCCCCGCCGGCAGCCGGCTGCCAGCATCCCGGTGACCGATTTCATGGCCGAGGCCACCATCGGCCGGCTCGGCAACGTCTCCGAAACCGGCATGCTGCTGCTGGCCTCGGCGCCGCTGGTGGAAGACGCGCTGTACCAGCTCAGCTTCGCCCTGCCCGACCGCCACGGCCGCGAGCAGCACCTGGCGGTCGGCGTCCATCTGCTCTGGGCCGAGGATGCGCACGCCCCTGGCCAGCGTTGGGCGGGCTTCCGCTTCCTGACCATCAGCGACGAGCATCGCGAGCGCCTGAAGGAGTGGATCGCCGAAGCACATATGGTCTAGCGCCGCGCGGCAATGCGATTTCCGGCAAAATCGGCGCCTGCACTCCGCATTGCCGATCAAGCCATCGCCATGAACCAGCCGGACCCCGGAACCCTCTACGCCGCTCACCTCGCCGTCCTCAAGCAACGCGCCGACGAGGCCCTGGCACGCGGCGGCTTCGATCACCTGGTGGTTCCGAGCGGCACGCTGCATTACCAACTGTTCGACGACCGCGACTATCCGTACGCCGTCAACCCGCAGTTCAAGGCCTGGCTGCCGCTGACCCAGGTGCCCAACAGCTGGCTGGTGTACAGCCCCGGGCAGCGTCCGCAGGTGATCTTCCACCAGCCCTTCGACTACTGGCACGTCGTCCCGGCTGCGCCCAGCGGCTGGTGGGTCGAGCACTGCGATATCCACATCATCCGCAACCCCGACGAGGCGCTGGCGTTGCTGCCCAAGCAAGTCTCGCGCTGCGCCATCCTCGGCGAAGCGCAGAGCGCGCTGGGCGAGTACGTGCCGAACAACCCGGCCGCGGTCGTCGATTACCTGGAATATCACCGCGCTTTCAAGACGCCGTACGAGCTGGCGCTGATGCGCCGCGCCCAGCACCTGGCGGTGCGTGGCCACCGCGCCGCCGAAGCCGCGTTTCGCGATGGCCGCGACGAGTTCGCCATCCACATGGCCTACTGCAGCGCGGTAGGCCAGGATGCCAACGACTTGCCCTACGGCAATATCGTCGCCCTCAACGAACATGGCGCGGTGCTGCACTACACCCAGCTCGATCGCACGCCGGCGGCGCCGCCGCGCAGCTTCCTGATCGATGCCGGCGCCTCGGCCGCCGGCTATGCCAGCGACATCACCCGCAGCTACGCGGCCGATAGCGACAGCGAGTTCCAGGCGCTGATCGAAGCGGTGGACCAGGCCCAGGTGGCGATGGGCCAGGGTGTGCGCGCCGGCGTGGACTACAAGCAGCTGCACGTGCAGGCGCATCTGTCGCTGATGGCGATCCTCAAGGATTTCGGCGTGATCAAGGTCTCGCCGGAAGCGGCGCTCGCCAGCGGCGTCAGCGCCGCCTTCTTCCCGCACGGCCTGGGCCACCTGATCGGCCTGCAGGTGCACGACGTTGCCGGCTTTGCCGCCAGCGACCGCGGCGGCCGCATCGAACGACCCGCCGGCCATCCCTACCTGCGCATGACCCGCGTGCTCGAACCGGGGATGGTGGTCACCATCGAGCCGGGTGTGTACTTCATCGACATGCTGCTTGACGAGGTCAAGAAGAACGGCCACGCCGACAGCGTCGACTGGGCGCGCGTGGCGCAGTTCAAGCCCTACGGCGGTATCCGCATCGAGGACGAGGTGGTGTGCACCGAGAGCGAACCGGAAAACCTGACGCGGCCGGCGTTTGCGGCAGCAGAAGAAGAAGCAAACGACTTGAATTTCGTCGCCCACTGAAAGCCAGAGCGGTTTACGCCTGCATCAGCGCCTCGATCTCGTCCGCGCTGCGTTCCAACGCGGCAGTCAGCACCCGGTGACCATCGGCGGTGATCAGCACGTCGTCCTCGATGCGGATGCCGATGCCACGCCACTTGGCTTCCACGGTTTCGTCGTTGTGCGCCACGTACAGCCCGGGTTCGATGGTGAACACCATGCCCGGTTCGAGCAGGCGTGATTCGCCAGCGAGCCGGTATTCGCCCACGTCATGCACGTCCAGGCCGAGCCAATGGCCGGTCTTGTGGCGATAGAAGCGCCGGTAGTGCCCTTCTTCGATGTTCTTTTCGAGCCGGCCCTTGAGCAGGCCCAGCTGCAGCAGGCCTTCGGTCAGCACTTCCACCGCGGCCAGGTGGCCGGCCTCGTAGGCGACGCCGGGGCGCGCCTGCGCCAGCGCCGCGGCCTGCGCCTGCGCCACCAGCGCATGCAGCGCGCGCTGCGCCGGGTTGAAACGGCCATTGACCGGGAAAGTGCGGGTGATATCGCTGGCATAGCCGCGGTACTCGGCGCCGGCGTCGATCAACACCAGGTCGCCGTCGCGGCTGCGGCCGTTGTTATCGCGGTAATGCAGCACGCAGGCGTTGTGGCCGGCACCGACGATGCTGCCATAGGCCGGCCAGGCATCGCTGGCGCGGAATTCGCGCTCCAGATCGGCCTGCAGTTCGTATTCGTGGATGCCGGGGCGTGCGGCGCGCATCGCTGCGCGGTGCGCACGCACGCTGATGTCGGCGGCCTGCTGCATCAGCGCGATCTCGTCGCGCGACTTGAACAACCGCTGCTCGTGCAACAGATGGCCCAGTTCAAGGAATTCGTGCGGCGGCTGCGCGCCGTGGCGCACCTCGGCGCGCACACGCTTGACCCAGCCGATCAGCTTGAGATCGAAATCGGCGTCGCGGCCGAAGTGGTAGTACACCCGCGAACGACCTTCGAGCAGGCCCGGCAGGATCTCGTCGAGATCCTCGATCGGGTAGGCATCGTCCATGCCGTAGTCGTCGACTGCGCCCTCCTGGCCGGCGCGCGGCCCGTCCCAGGCTTCGCGCTCGGCATCGCGCTCGCGACAGAACAGGATCACCTCGCCGTGGCGGCGGCCGGGGATCAGTACCAGCACCGCCTCGGGCTCGGGAAAGCCGCTCAGGTACCAGAAGTCAGAATCCTGGCGGTAGGGGTAATGGGTGTCGTGGCTACGCACGCGCTCCGGCGCGGCCGGCAATACCAGGATGGCGTCGTCGCCGGCCATCCGCATCAGTTGCCGGCGGCGGCGGACGAACTCGGCCGCGCTGATCCCGGTCAGGCGCTTCACCGCCGCCTCAATTCAAGCGTTGGCGATAACGCGGACCCAGCACGCAATCGCCATGCAGCAACAGCGCGGCCACGCGCACGAATTCTTCGATCTCGGCCAACGCCACTTCGTCTTCGTCGGCGCGGTCGAAATCGTCGCTGGAAGCCTGGGCCAGGCGCGCGAGATCCTGCAGCGCCTCTTCGCCTTCTTCGGAGAGCTGCGGGCGACCGCGCGCGGCCAGGCCGAAGCCGCCGAGAAAGGCGCGGCACCACTCGAACAGCGCGTCGGCACGCACGGCCAAAGCGGCGCCGTCTTCGGCCAGCATCAATTCAAAGGCGAAGTCGCGGTCGGCCAATTGCGCCACGCTGACCTGGCGCAGCCGGTCCAGCGCGCCGCCTGGCGCAGGCGCCGGCAGGCTGTCGTCGGCCAGCACCCGCGCGGCCCACGCCGGCGTGTCCTCGCCACCGGCCGCCAGCCAGCCGCACAGGCCGCCATGCAACTCGGCGACGCTGGCCGCCAGGCCCAGTTGGCGACTCTCTTCCTGGACCGCCAGGACTTCCGGCAATTCGCTCATCTGCATCGTTTTCCGCTACGTGGGCCATGGCGCCCGCGCGCAGCGAGGCCAGGCGACAAGTGTAGCAATCCGCCGCCGCCTGCTTGCGGGTTCTTGTCGCTTTTGCCCGCGCAGGTGACACTCACGCTTCGTCCGCCCTGCAGCCGCTCCATGTCCTTTGCCAGTGCTGTCCCCCTGCTGCATCGCCCGCTGGCCACCTTGGCCGCAGGCGTCGCCTCGGCCCTCGCCACCGCGCTGTTCTGGCGCGGCCGTGGAACGCCCGGCAACCAGCGCGACCTGGACCAGGCGGCGGCGCAGGCGCTGCAACTGATCGACGAGGCGGTGGTGTTGCTCGATGCGCAGGGCCGCGTGCTCGATGCCAACCCCGCTTTCCATCGCCTGGGCGGCTGGAGCCAGCATTCGCTGCGCCTGCGCCCGTTCGCCGCGCTGCAAGCTACCGCCGACGCCATGCCCGAACCGGCCGGCAACGACGAACTGTGGATGCGCCGCGCCGACGATCGCCTGGTGCTGTGCCAGGCGACCTCGCAGGCGCTGGCGGGTCCCGGGCCGGCGCGCACGCTGATGTGCCTGCGCGACATCGGCGAATCGCGACGGGCCGAACGCGAGCTTCGCTATCTCGCCAACTACGACACCCTCACCGGCCTGCCGTTGCGGGCGCGCCTGGCCGAGCACCTGGCGCATGCGCTGGTGGATGCGCGCCGCGAAGGCCAGACCGTGGCGCTGCTGGCCATGGACCTGGACCACCTCGGCCACATCAACGACTGGCTTGGCCATCGCGCCGGCGACCAGGCGCTGCGCGCGACTGCCGAGCGCCTGGCCGCGACGATCGGCCAGCGCGGCATCCTCGCGCGCCTGGGCGGCGACGAGTTCGCCGTGGTCATCGCCGCGTCCGACGCCACCCGCCAGGCCGAGCAGCTGGCCAAGGACATCCTGGCCGCCTTCGCCGAGCCGCTGTTGCTTGGCAACGACCACACCACCATCGTCTCGCTCTCGCTCGGCATCGCCGAGGCGCCGGCGCACGGCCGCCTGCCCAGCGAGTTGCTGGCCCATGCCGAGAGCGCGACGCGGCGGGCCAAGGCCGCCGGCCGCCGGACCTGGCGCACCTATTCGGCCATGCTCGACCGTGCCAGCCACCGCCGTGCGCGGATCGCCAACGCACTGCGCGCGGCCGAGATGGACCGCAGCTTCCACCTGGTCTACCAGCCGCGGCTGGCGCTGGGCAACGGCCGCATGGCGGCGGTCGAGGCGCTGCTGCGCTGGCACGACGATGCCTTCGGCAATGTTTCGCCGGAAGAGTTCATTCCCATCGCCGAGCAGATCGGGGTGATGCCGGAGATCGGCGCCTGGGTGTTGCGCAAGGCGTGCAGCACGCTGGCGCAATGGCGGCGCGAAGGCATTGTCGATTTGCGCATGTCGGTCAACGTCTCGGCCTGGCAATTGCGGCAGGCGGATTTCGCGCAACAGGTGGCCGCGCTGCTGGCCGAGCACCGGTTGCCGGCCGACACCCTGGAATTGGAGTTGACCGAAAGCGCCATGCTCGCCGAGGGCGAGCGCGGCATCGCCCTGTTGCGCGAACTGCGCGCGCTGGGGGTGGGGGTGGCGGTGGACGACTTCGGCACCGGCTACTCCTCGCTGGCCTACCTGCGCCAGCTGCCGGTGACCACGCTGAAGATCGGCCAGCCGTTCGTCGCCGACCTGGCCCAGGGAAGCGGGCCGATCGTGGCGGCGATCATCGACATGGGCCATGCGCTCGGCCTGACGGTGGTCGCAGAAGGGGTGGAGTACAGCCGCCAGCGCGATTTCCTGCTCGCCCACGGCTGCGACGAGATCCAGGGTTTCCTGGTCGCCCCGGGGCGCGACGCCGGTGCCTGCCGCGCCCTGCTGCAGCCGCAGGCCGACACCCGGGCGCTGACCCTGGTCGCGCCTTGACCGCCCGCCAACGCGCCGCCTAGTCTTGCCGGATGGAGCCGACCGATCCCCTCGCTGAGTTGCGTGCCCTCGCCGCCCGCGTCGAGGCTTTGGTCGAGCGCAGCCAGCGGCTGGCCGATGAAAACCGCAGCCTGCGCCACCAGCAGGAACAATTGATCAGCGAGCGCGCCCAGCTGCTGACCAAGAACGAACAGGCGCGCTCGCGGGTCGAGGCGATGATCGCCCGGCTCAAGTCGCTGGAGCAGCACACGTGAGCCAAGGCAGCGAACCGGTCAGCGTCCACATCCTCGACCGCGAGTACACCGTGGGCGTGACCGCCGAGGAGCGCGACAGCCTGCTGGCCGCCGCCCGCCTGCTGGACGCGCGCATGCGTGAGATTCGCGGCAGCAACCGCATGGTGGCGCTGGACCGCCTCTCGGTACTGGCCGCGCTCAACCTGGCCCACGAGCTGCAGCAACTACGCGACGAACAAGGGCGACAGCAGCGCGAGCTCGCGCGCACCCTGGGCGAGCTCAACCGACGCCTGGACAGCGCGACCGATACACCGCGTTGAAGCCCAATACGCATTCCGATCATAAAAATGAATTCCCTGGGAATGCGGAAGTGACCGATGCACTGGCGGTGGCGACGGGTCTGGCTATAATGGCCACGCGTTCTCTGCTGTGAACGACGGCGTGTGCAAACATTCGCCTTGTCCCTTAATAACGACACCGGGGGCGCGACGACGCCGGGTGTGCAAGTCCGCCTAGTAGCGGAAAGCCCGATGGTTTCCCAGCGTCCCCACTTGAACCCCGGGTTCAAGGTCGTTTCGCACGCATCGTCACCGCGGAGAATGCAATATTCCGCAAGCGCGGCGCCCCACAAGGGCGTCGCGTTTGTTTTTTCGGCGTTCCGGGGAAATCCGATGATCCCGACCTCCCTGCCGCGATCGGCGGCAAGCGCATGACACCTGACCGCAACGCGCTGCGCCAAAGCTTGCGCGAGCGTCGCCGCGCGCTGCCCGCCGCCGCCCGTATCGCCGCCGCCGACGCCCTGGCCAACCACCTGCTGGCGCTGCCATTCGCACCGACCTCCGGTGACGTCGCCGGCTATTGGGCACTGGACGGGGAGATCGGCCTGCACCGCTGGCAACTGTCGCTGCCGCCCGGCGTGCGGTATTGCCTGCCGGTCCTGCATGGCAAGCTGCTGCGCTTTGCGCCGTGGCGGCCGGGCGAGCCCTTGCAGGCCAACCGCTATGGCATTCCAGAGCCGGCTATCGATCCGGCGTTGGCGCTACCGGCCGAAGCGATGCAGCTGGTGGTTGCACCACTGGTTGGTTTCGACGCCGATGGCCGCCGGCTTGGCATGGGAGGCGGCTGGTATGATCGCAGCTTCGCGTTTCGCATCGCCCAGGCCGCGCCGCCGTGGCTGGTGGGTGTGGGCTTCGAGGTGCAGCGCGTGCCGCTGCTGGACGCCGAAGCTTGGGATGTCCCGCTGGACGCCATCTGCACCGAACACACCACCCACCTCTGCACGAACGCTCCCGCATGACCGCGCGCAAACGCTATTGGCTGATGAAGTCCGAGCCGGACACGTTCTCCATCGACGACCTGCAGCGGGTCGGCACCGAACCCTGGAACGGCGTGCGCAACTACCAGGCGCGCAATTTCATGCGCGACGGCATGAAGGTCGGCGATGGCGTGCTGTTCTACCACTCCAACACCCAGGTGCCGGGCATCGCCGGGCTGGCCACGGTGGCCAGTGCCGCCTATCCCGACCCGACCCAGTTCGATCCCAAATCCGACTATTACGATCCCAAGGCCACGCGCGAAAACCCGCGCTGGTCGCTGGTGGACGTGGCTTTCGAGCGCAAGCTCAAGCGCACGATCCCGCTGGAGGAGATCAAGCAGCATGCCGACGCGCTGGGCGAAGGCTTCGCGCTGACCGCGCGCGGCAACCGGCTGTCGATCCTGCCGGTCACCGCGGCGCAGTGGAAGCTGCTGCTGTCGTTGGAATGATCGAATTCCCCTAGGCATCCCATCGAGTCCGAACCCATGTCCGAAGCGAAACGGCTGGCCGCCGAAAAGGCCATCGAGTATGTCCAGGACGGCATGATCGTCGGCGTCGGCACCGGTTCGACGGTGGCTTACTTCATCGACGCGCTGGGCCGCATCGGCCATCGCATCAAGGGGGCGGTGTCCAGTTCCGAGCAGAGCACCGCGCGCCTGCGCGGCCATGGCATCGAGGTGCTGGACCTCAACCACACCGGCAATCTTTCGCTGTACGTGGATGGCGCCGACGAGTGCGACCCAGGCAAGTGCCTGATCAAGGGCGGCGGGGCGGCGTTGACGCGCGAGAAGATCATCGCCGAGGCCAGCGAACGCTTCATCTGCATCGTCGATCCGAGCAAGCAGGTGCCGGTGCTGGGCAAGTTCCCGCTGCCGGTGGAGGTGATCCCGATGGCCCGCAGCCTGGTGGCGCGGCAGATCCTGGCACGTACCGGTGGCCAGCCGGCGTGGCGCGAGGGCGTGATCACCGACAACGGCAACGTCGTCCTGGACATCCACCATTTGCATATCACCGACCCGGTGGCGCTGGAACGCGAACTCAACCAGATTCCGGGCGTGGTCTGCGTCGGCCTGTTCGCGCGCCGGCGCGCCGACGTGGTGATCGTCGGCGGCGAGCCGCCGGTGGTGCTGTAGACGCTTGACGGCGTGGCGTGGTTGACCGAAGGTGCGCCGTCCTTCCTTCGACGCCGCCGCCATGAACCTGTTCCGCCTGCTCGTGCTCGTCTCCGCGTTTGCCCTGGGGGGCTGCGCCAGCGCCGGTGGACATTGGGTGGAGCTGGGCGGCCAGCGCTACCAGGTCGAGCTGGCCCAGGATGACGCCACCCGCGCCCGCGGCCTGATGTTCCGTGACGAGATGGCCGCCGATCACGGCATGTTGTTCATCCACGAACGCGAAGAACCGCAGGCGTACTGGATGAAGAACACCAAGATCGCGCTGGATATCCTGTATTTCGACAGCCAGCGCCGCCTGGTTTCGCAGCAGCGCGATGTGCCGCCGTGCACGCTCGGCGATGGTTGCCCGCCGTATCCGAGCACTGCACCGGCGCGCTACGTGCTGGAACTCAACGCCGGCCAGGCCAATCGCCTGCAGTTGAAGGACGGCACCGAGTTGAAGTTCGGCCCGGGCATCCCGACCACGCGCTGAATCGTGCTCGCACCCGACGCGCCTGTCGGGGCCGCCCGGACTTGAACCCCCGCGATTTTGACGCCAGTCTTGCGGCATGGGGGACCGACTCACATTGCCCGGCTGGACCACGCTCGCGAACCTGGACGACGACGCCTTGCCGTTGCTGTCCACCGCGCTGCTGATCGCGCGCGACGAATATCCCGGCCTGGACGCAGACCTCTACGACACCTTGGTGCAGAGCCACGTCGAGCATCTGCGCACCGAGGTCGGCGCGATCGACCTGTGGCCGTTGAAGATGGCGGCGGTCAACCGGCACTTGTTCGACGAGCTCGGCTACGCCGGTAACCACGACGAGTACTACGACCCGCGCAACAGCTATCTGAACGAGGTCTTCGAGCGCCGCCTCGGCAACCCGATCTCGTTGGCGATGGTGCAGATGGAGGTCGCGCGCCGGTTGGGCATCCCTTTGGACGGCGTCTCCTTTCCCGGGCATTTCCTGGTGCGCCTGCCGGTCGACGACGGCCTGCTGGTGATGGACCCGTTCAATGGCGGCCGCCCGCTGGGCGTGGACGAATTGCGCGAGCGCGCGCGCCCGCACCTGGGCGGCGAACTGCCCGACGACCGTGCCTTGCTGCAGATCCTGGACCCGGCCCCGCATCGGGCGATCCTGGTGCGGATGCTGCGCAACCTGCATGGCGTCTATGCCGACGATGCGCAATGGGACCGCGCCGCGCGCAGTGCCGACCGCATCCTCAAATTGATGCCCGACCAGCCGGAAGCCTTGCGCGACCGCGGCCTGGCCTACCTGCAGCTGGAACATAAGCTGGGCGCGCGCCACGACCTGTCGCGCTACCTGCAGCTCAACCCGCAGGCCCGCGATGCCGCGGCGATGCGCGAGCACCTGGTCGAACTCAACCAGGGCCGCAGCCGCAGCCATTGACGCACAGAGCGCCCTTGTCCCGGTCGCCTCAGTCCAGCTCGACCATCTCGAAGTCGTCCTTGGTCACGCCGCAGTCCGGGCAGGTCCAGGTGTCGGGAATGTCTTCCCAGCGCGTGCCCGGGGCGATGCCCTCTTCGGGTAGCCCATCGCGCTCGTGGTAAATGAAACCGCACACGACGCACATCCAGGAGCGGTAGATGGTCGCGGTTGCATCACTCATTGGATAATCGCGGCTACTGTCGGGCGGGACGCCATTGTCCCACCCCGTTCGCTGCTTCGGAAGCCGCCTGATGAATCCGCCCCTGGCCCGCCGCGGCCTGTACCTGATCACCCCCGACGAGATCGACACCGCAAGCCTGCTGGCGCGCACCGCGCCACTGCTGCCGGGCGCCGCCTGGCTGCAGTACCGCAACAAGCGCGTCGATGCCGATACCCGCAAAGTCCAGGCCGCGGCACTGGCCACGCTGTGCCGAGCGCAGGGCGTGCCGCTGATCGTCAACGATGACGTGGCGCTGGCCCACGCGGTGGCGGCCGATGGCGTCCATCTCGGCAAAGACGACGGCGATATTGCCGCGGCGCGGGCGCTGCTCGGGCCGCAGGCGATCATTGGTGCTTCCTGCTACGACCAACTGGCGCTGGCGCAGCGCGCGGTCGCGGCCGGCGCCAGTTACGTCGCCTTTGGCGCGTTCTTTCCCAGTGTCAGCAAGCAAAACACCCGCCGGGCCCAGCCGTCGCTGCTCAGCGCAGCGGCAACGCTGGGCGTGCCGCGGGTGGCGATCGGCGGCATCACCCCGGACAATGGCGCAGCGCTGGTCGATGCCGGCGCCGACCTGCTCGCGGTCATCAGCGGCGTCTATGCCGCGCCCGACCCGCTCGCTGCCGTCCAGGCCTATCGCGCCTGCTTCCGCTGACGCTCCCCCCGCTCTTCCACGGAATCGACATGAACCACGACCGCTCGCACGCCCTGTTCTCCCGCGCCCAGCAGCTCATTCCCGGCGGCGTGAATTCGCCGGTGCGCGCGTTCCGCTCGGTCGGCGGCGAGCCGTTCTTCGTGGCGCGCGCCGACGGCGCCTCTCTGTTCGATGTCGATGGCAACCGCTACATCGACTATGTCGGCTCGTGGGGCCCGATGATCGTCGGCCACAACCATCCGGCGGTACGCGAGGCGGTCGAGCGTGCGGTGCGCGATGGCTTGTCGTTCGGCGCGCCGTGCGCAGCGGAAGTGACCATGGCCGAGACGATTACCGGCCTGGTGCCCTCGTGCGAGATGGTGCGGATGGTCAATTCCGGCACTGAAGCGACGTTGTCGGCGGTGCGGCTGGCGCGCGGCGCCACTGGCCGCAATCGCATCGTGAAATTCGAAGGCTGCTATCACGGCCACGGCGACTCGTTCCTGGTCAAGGCCGGCAGTGGCATGCTCACCCTGGGCGTGCCGACCTCGCCGGGTGTCCCCGCCGGCCTGAGCGAACTCACCGCCACCCTGAGCTACAACGATTTCGAAGGCGCTACCGCGTTGTTCGACGAGATCGGCGGCGAGATCGCCGCGGTAATCATCGAACCGGTGGTTGGCAACGCCAATTGCATCCCGCCGCTGCCCGGTTACCTGCAACACTTGCGCGAGCTGTGCACGCGTCACGGCGCACTGCTCATCTTCGACGAAGTGATGACCGGCTTCCGCGTCGCACTCGGCGGCGCGCAGGCGCATTACGGCGTCACCCCGGACCTGACCACTTTCGGCAAGATCATCGGCGGCGGCATGCCGGTGGGCGCGTATGGCGGCCGTCGCGAGCTGATGTCGCAGATTGCCCCGGCCGGCCCGATCTACCAGGCTGGCACCTTGAGCGGCAATCCGGTGGCGATGGCCGCCGGACTGGCGATGCTGCAGCTGGTGCAGGCACCGAATTTCCATCGCGACCTGACGCTGACCACCGCACGCCTGTGCGAAGGGCTGGAAGCGGCCGCTGGCGAAGCCGGCGTGGCGGTCACCACCAACCAGGTCGGAGCGATGTTCGGCCTGTTCTTCAGTAGCGAGAAAGTCAGCACCTATGCCCAGGCCACCGCGTGCGACATCCCGGCCTTCAACCGCTTCTTCCACGCCATGCTCGAACGCGGCGTGTTCCTGGCGCCGTCCGCCTACGAGGCCGGCTTTGTCTCCAGCGCGCATGACGCGGCGGTGATCGAGGACACGCTGAAGGCGGCGCGCGAAGCCTTCGCCGTGGTCGCGGCGGGCTGAGACCCGCTCAGGTACGCGAGAAGATCGCGATCACCGCATCGAGGTGCGCGGCCATCGCCTGCCGCGCGGCCTCGGCGTCGCGCTGCATCAGCGCTTCAAGCAACACGCGGTGCTCGGTTTCGGAACGTCGCGGCATGTCGGCCGGCGTATACAGGGCCTGCAGCCGCTGGAACAAGGTGCCGTAGCGGTGGCCCAGCAAGTGGCGCAGCAGCAAGGCATAGGCCGGATTGCCGCTGGCCTCGGCGATACGAATGTGGAACAGGCGATCGCCCGGATGGGTGCGCGAGCCTTCGAGGTTGTCGCGCACGTTGCGTTCGTAGGCTTCGGTTATCCCGGCCAACTGTTCGTCGGACGCATTGATTGCCGCCAGCGCGGCGGCTTCCGGCTCGACCAGCCGGCGCGCTTCCAGCAACGCGAATGGGGGCACCTCCCGCTCCAGGTCCTGGCCCAGGTCCAGCTCGGCAGCCAGTTCGGGATCGGTCTGCCAAGGCTCGGCGGCGTCGACCGCGGCGAGCTCGGCAGGCGCCAGCACTTCCACGCCGCTGCCCACGCGCACCCGCACCCGCCCGCCAATCTCCAGCGCGATCAACGCCTCGCGCACCGAGGTCCGGCTGACGCCCAGCAGCTTTGACAGCTCGCGCTCCGGCGGCAAATGACTGCCGGGCGGATACTCGCCGGCCTCGATCGCCGCGCGCAGTTGTTCGGCGATCTGCAGGTAGAGGCGGCGGTTCTGGATGGCCTGGATCGGCATGCGGGGCGGGTGTCCGGCTTCTGGTCGGCGAGGGAGGGCGGCGATTCTAGCGTGCCGTGGCGCGGCTACCGGCAAAGCCGTACCAGCACACCACCGCAAAGCACGCCGCCGGAACGGCGAAGGCAACGGTAATGCCGCGCGCATCGGAAATGGCACCCATCACGTACGGCGCGATGGCGCCACCGACAATCGACATGATCAACAGCGAGGCGCCGCGCTTGGTGCTGGCGCCGAGATCGCGCACGCCCAGGGCAAAAATGGTCGGGAACATGATCGACATGAAGAAGAACACGCCCAGCAGCGCCGGGATATAGACGTAGGGGCTGTCGCTAAACATCGCCACCAGCACCAGCGCGACGTTGGCCGCACCATAGCCGCCGAGCAGCTTGCCCGGCGCGACCACCGACATCAGCGCCGTGCCCAGGAAGCGCCCGGTCAGCAGCATCACCATCGCCACCGACAACAGATAGGCCGCCTGCTGCGAACCGATCGCGCCGCCGCGGGTGACGAAGTTGATGAAGAACGCGCCAATGCCCACCTGCGCGGCGACATAGAAAAACTGGGCCACCACCGCGAATACGAAATGACGCTGGCGCAGCAGCGGCACCGGTGCCGACGTGACGCCGACGCCTTCCTGCTTTTCGCGGATGTCCGGCAGCGTGGTGCGCCAGAACAGCACCGCCACGGCGACCACTACCACCGCGATGGCGACGTAGACGGCGCGTACCGGATCGGTGCCGGAGGCTTCCGCCGGCGCGCTGCCGCGAAAGAACAGCAAGCCACCGAGCAGCGGACCCACGAACTGGCCCAGGCCATTGAACGATTGCGAGAGGTTCAAGCGCCGCGCCGCCGTAGCCGGCGCACCCAGCACGGTGACATACGGATTGGCGGCGGTCTCCAGGCAACCCAGGCCGCTGGCGATCACGAACAAGGCGAACAGGAACATCGGGTAGCTGGCCGCCGCGGTCGCCGGCACGAACAGCAATGCACCGGCCGCGTACAAGCCCAGGCCCAACAGGATGCCGGTCTTGTAGCCGAAGCGTTCCATCAGTGCAGCGGCCGGGAGTGCCCACAGGAAATAAGCGCCGAAGTAGGCTGCCTGCAGCAGGCCCGATTGGGCATGCGAGACGTGCAGGGTTTCCTGGAAATGCTTGTTGAGCACATCCAGCAACCCGTAGGACAGGCCCCACATGAAGAACAGGCTGGTCACCAGGGCCAGCGCCAGCGTGTGGGCGCGGCGGCCGCCCTGCTGTCCTGCCACGGCTTGTCCGGACATCATTTGCATCGTTGTTTCCCTCCCAGGAAATCCCGCACGCTTGGCGGAAGGTTTTACGGTGGACCTGCGCTCAGGTCGCGGCGCGATCGAGATGGGTGTAGCCGCCATCGACGAACACCCACTGGCCGGTGGTGTGCGAAGCGCGCGGGGATAACAGGAAGACCACGCTGTCGGCGATTTCTTCCGGCGTGGTCATGCGATGGCCGAGCGGGATGCGCTCTTCGATCTTCTGCAGCTGCGCCTGCGGATCCTCGAAGCTCTGGATCCAGCGCTCGTAAAGCGGCGTCATCACCTCCGCCGGCACCACCGCGTTCACCCGCACGCCGCTGTCGGCCAGGGCCAGTGCCCATTCCCGGGTGAGCGACAGCTGCGCGCCCTTGGCCGCGGTGTAGCCGCTGGTGCGACCTTGCCCGGTAATCGCGGTCTTGGAAGAAATGTTGACGATGGCCCCGCGCGCCGCACGCAGGTGCGTCTCGCAGTAATGCGCCATCACGTAGTAGTGGATGAGGTTGCGCTCGAGCGAGGCGACGAAGGCGTCGCGGCCGGCGTCCAGGCCGATGTTGTCGTTGGCACCGGCATTGTTGACCAGGCCGTCGATGCGGCCGAAGCGCGCCACGACCTGCTCGACCACGCCACGGCATGCAACCTCGTCGGCCAGCTCGGCGCGCAGAAACAGCGCTTGCGGCTGCAGCGGGTGCAGGCCGGCGATGAAGCCACCATCGTCATGGTGGCCCACCGCCACCGGGATGGCGCCTTCCTCGGCCAGGCGGCGGCTGATGGCCGCGCCAATGCCCGAAGCGCCACCGGTGACGATCACCACCTTGTCGCGCAATTGCAGATCCATGTTTGCCCTCCGGCGGGAACGACCTCAGTGCGTGGATAGCGCACTGAGGTAAATGGTGTGGGCGTTGCCGCCGAAGACCGCCGCGCGGCTGTCGGCCGACAGCGGTGCGGCCCACTCCTGGGCCAGCGCCAGCACTTGATCGAACGAGGCCGCAAGCTGGCACACGGGCCAGTCCGAACCGAACAGCAGCCGGTCGGCACCGAACAGCGCGAACACGGTATCGAGATGACGGCGAATGCCCGCCACATCCAGCGCGCCTTGCGCATCGCGGCCGGCCTCGGTCACCAGCCCGGACAACTTGACGCTGACGTGCGGCAGCGCGGCCAGCGCGCGCATCTGGTTCTCCCAGCGCGCGAAGGCGGCGATGTCGCCAGAGATGTCGGGCTTGCCGAGATGGTCGAGCACCAGCGGCGCGGCGCGGTGGCGTGCGCAGAACTCGATGGCCGCGTGCAACTGCTCATGCCGCAGCAGCACTTCGTACACCAGGCCAGCCTGTTGCACCGCCGCCACCCCGCGGTTGAACGCGGCATCGGCAAGGAACGCGGCAGGGTCGGGCTCGTCCTGGACCTGGTGGCGGATCCCCACCAACGGCCCCCGTGCTTGCCAGTGCGCCAGGCGCGCGGCGACATCGGGGCCACGCAGATCGACCCAGCCGATCACGCCGGCGATCCACTCGTTCTCGCGCGCCTGTTGCAGCAACCAGGCGGTATCGGCCTCGTCGCTTCGCGCCTGCACCGCGAGCGTGGCCTGCACGCCGTGGCGCTCGCGCAACTCGGCGTAGTCGGCCGGCAGCCAATCGCGCGCCAGCACTTCCATGCCCGGTCCGATCCAACTGTACTGGATCGGGTCGTAGCGCCAGAAGTGCTGGTGGGCGTCGATCAGCATGCTTGTGTGCTCAGCCGCGGAACAGGTAGGTGTCCAGCGACTCGGGCTTCATCTCGATCGAGAAGCCCGGCGCGCTCGGCACCTGGTAGGCGGCGTCGCGGACCACGCACGGATCGATGAAATGCTCGTGCAGGTGGTCGACGTATTCGGTGACCCGGCCTTCGACGCTGCCGGCCACGCACAAGTAATCGATCATCGCCAGGTGCTGCACGTACTCGCACAGGCCCACGCCACCGGCGTGCGGGCACACGACCTTGCCGTACTTGGCCGCCATCAGCAGCACTGCGAGGATCTCGTTGACGCCGCCGAGGCGGCAAGCGTCGATCTGCACCACGTCGATCGCATCGCGGGTGATGAACTGCTTGAACAGGATGCGGTTCTGGCACATTTCGCCGGTGGCGACCTGGATCGGTGCGATCGCCTGGCGGATCGCACGATGCGCCTCGATATCGTCCGGGCTGGTCGGCTCTTCGATGAACCACGGCTTGGCGAAGGCCAGCGCCTTGACCCAGTCGATGGCGGTGCTTGTCTCCCAGACCTGGTTGGCGTCGATCATCAGCTGGCGGTCCCAGCCGATCACCTCGCGGGCAATGCCGACGCGGCGGATGTCGTCGTCCAGGTTGGCGCCTACCTTGAGCTTGATGTGGTTGTAGCCTTCATCGATCGCTTCCTGGCACAGGCGGCGCAGCTTGTCGTCGCTGTAGCCGAGCCAGCCGGCCGAGGTGGTGTAGCAGGGATAGCCGCGCTCGCGCAGGCGGGCCAGGCGCTCGGCCTTGCCGGGTACCTGCGCGCGCAGCAGTTCCAGGGCTTCGTCCGGGGTAATGCGATCGGTGAGGTAGCGGAAGTCGATGCAGCGGACGAACTCCTCCGGGCTCATGTCCGCCACCAGCTGCCACACCGGCTTGCCCGCGGCCTTGGCCCACAGGTCCCACACCGCATTGACCACCGCACCGGTGGCCAGGTGGATCGCGCCCTTGTCCGGTCCGATCCAGCGCAACTGACTGTCGGCGGTGACATGGCGCCAGAACTTGCCCATGTCCGCGGCGATGTCGTCCAGCCGCAGGCCGACCAACAGGTGTTCCATCGCCTTGATCGCCGCGCAGCAGATCTCGTTGCCGCGGCCAATCGTAAAGGTCAGGCCGTGGCCTTTCAGCGCCGGGTTGTCGGTATCGAGGATGACGTAGGCGGCCGAGTAGTCCGGGTCCGGATTCATCGCATCCGAACCATCCAACTGTTGCGAAGTCGGGAAGCGCACGTCGAGCACGCGCATGCCGGTGATCGTGGTGCCGGTAGTGCTCATGCCTGGACGACCTGCTGGCGCTGTTCGCCGAGGCCTTCGATGCCGAGGCGGATGACCTGGCCCGCACGCAGGTACACCGGCGGCTTCTGGCCCATGCCCACGCCCGGCGGCGTGCCGGTGGAAATGACATCGCCCGGCTGCAGGCTCATGAAACGGCTGAGGTAGGAGATCAGGAACGGCACCTGGTACACCATGGTCGCGCTGGAACCCTCCTGGTAGCGATGGCCGTCCACTTCGAGCCACATCTTCAGCGCCTGCGGATCGGGCACCTCGTCGGCGGTGACCAGCCACGGGCCGGTCGGGCCGAAGGTGTCGCAGCCCTTGCCCTTGTCCCAGGTGCCGGAACGTTCGAGCTGGAACTCGCGCTCGGAGACGTCGTTGATGACGCAATAGCCGGCGACGTGAGCGAGTGCATCAGCCTCGTCGATGTAGCGGCCGCCCTTGCCGATCACCACGCCCAGTTCCACTTCCCAATCGGTCTTGCTCGAACCGCGCGGAATTTCGACATCGTCGTTCGGCCCGATCACCGCGCTGGTCCACTTGTTGAACACCACCGGCTCGGGCGGCACCGTGGCGCCGGTTTCGGCGGCGTGGTCGGAATAATTCAAGCCAATGCAGACGAACTTGCCGATCTTGCCGACGCACGCGCCCAGGCGCGGCGCACCTTCCACCAGCGGCAGGCTGCTCGGATCGAGCGCGGCCAGGCGAGCGAGACTTTCCGGCAGCAGTGCATCACCGGCGATGTCGGGCACATGCGCGGACAGATCGCGCAACTGACCCTGCGCATCGAGCAGGGCGGGCTTTTCCTGGCCCTTGGGGCCGTAACGCAGCAACTTCATCGCAAGACTCCTGTGGGGGAAGACAGCCGGTCAGTTCGACCAGCCACCGTCGATCAATTGGGTGGTGCCGGTGGTGAAGGCCGACTCGTCGCTGGCCAGATACGTGGCCAGCAGCGCGATCTCCTCGGCGCGACCGACCCGGCCCATCGGCTGGCGCGCGACAAACGCAGCGCGTACCTGTTCCACCGGCACGTTCTGCTCGGCCGCCTGCGCGGCGATGCGCTGCTCCAGCGACGGCGACTCCACCGTGCCCGGGCAGATCGCGTTGCAGCGGATGCCCTGGCCGACGAAATCGGCGGCAATCGCCTTGCTCATGCCGATCACAGCCGCCTTGGTGGTGCTGTAGGCGAAACGATTGGGCACGCCCTTCACGCTGGAGGCGGCCGACGACATGTTGATGATCGAACCACCGCCGCGAGCCAGCATGCCGGGCAGCAGCGCCTTGATCAGGCGGTACATCGAAGTCACGTTGAGCTCCCAGGCAAAGGCCCAGTCGCCCTCACTGCACTCGGCAATGCTGCCGGCATGCACATAGCCGGCGCAATTGAACAGCACATCGAACGCCTGCGGCCCAGCGTGAGCCGTGGCCAGCGCCTGGATCGCCGCGGCATCGGTGACATCGAGCACCTGCGTGCGCAACGCGCCGCCCGCCTCCGCCTGCAACGCCGCCAGCGCATCGGCATTGATATCCGTCGCCAGCACCTGCGCGCCCTCGCGCGCGAACAACAATGCCGTCGCCCGGCCGATGCCCTGCCCGGCCGCCGTCACCAGCGCCGTCTTGCCTTTCAATCGCATGCAACCCTCCCCTCCGGACGGGCTGTCCAGTGGCTGGACCAATTTCTACTCCGAGCAGGGCGCGCTTGGCAATGCCACAAACGTCATAGCGGCCGGCGGCGAATCGCATATCGTGCGTGTGATCAATGGCTTAGGTCGAAGCTAGCCCATAATCGGCAGATGACGCCACAACTCCCGCCCCGCACCCTGCTGCTCGACTTCGACGGCGTCCTGGCCCACTACAGCCGCCCGGCCCGGCTCGCCCGGCTGGCCGACCACGCCGGCTGCGCTGCCCGCGACGTACACCAGGCCCTGTTCGTCTCCGGCCTGGAAACCGCCTACGACGCAGGCGAGCTGGAGACCGTCGAATACCTGGACAGGCTGGGCCGAGCGATAGGCCGCGCGATAGACGAAGGCACCTGGATCGCGGCCCGCATCGTCGCTTGCCGCCCCTTCGCCGCCACCGTGGAAACCGCCACACGCCTGGCAAGCAAAATGCCCGTAGCGATCCTGACCAACAACGGCCCGCTGATGGCCCGCGCCATCGAGCAGATCGTGCCGACACTGGCGCCAGCCCTGGAAGGACGCATCTTCTGCAGCGCCCAATTCAGCGGCCGCAAACCGCAGCGCGAAATATTTCAACGAGCGCTCGAAACGATGGACGCAGCACCGCAGCAAACCCTCTTCATCGACGACCTCTTCGTCAACGTACAAGGCGCCCGAACCGCCGGCCTACACGCAGAAACCGCACACGACGAACGCAGCTTCAGGCGCGTAATGACGCGCTACAAACTAGCCGACTGAGCCCGCGCCGCGGCTTTGCTTTTGTTTTTGCTTTTCTCTCTCCCCACACCCAGCGATGGTCCATCGGGCGTTCGGGGGCAGGCCCTTTCCGGGACCCTTGGCGACATGGATGTCGCCACGGAGCCCCCAGGGATGGGTTCACGGCGTGTCCCGGAAAGGGCCTGCCCCCGAACGCCGCGCGCCAACAACTAAACTACAAAGGCCTTTACCGGTCACCCGCCAAAAACCGCAAAACCGCCTTCCGCATCAACCCCAACCCCTCAGCAACCTCAGCATCGCTAATATTCAAAGCCGGCACAAACCGCAACACATCCGGCCCCGCCTGCAACGCCAACAACCCCTCCGCCGCCGCCGCATCCAGAATCGCCCCCGCCTGCCCCGCATACGCCGGCGCCAACACCGCGCCCAGCATCAAGCCGCGGCCGCGCACCTGCGAAAACACGCCGGTGTCCGAACCAATCTTCTCCAAGCCCGCGCGCAACGCAGCCGACTGGCGCGACACATTCGTCGCAATCTCCCGCGAAGCCAGCTTGCGCAACGCCACCCGCGCCACCGCCGCCGCCAACGGATTGCCGCCGAACGTGGTGCCGTGCGCGCCGAACTGCATCGTCTCGGCCACCTTTGGGCCGGCCAAACACGCACCAATCGGGAACCCGCCGCCCAACGCCTTTGCCAGCGTCACGATGTCCGGCGTCGCCTCGTCCTGCCAGAACGCAAACAACGTACCGGTGCGCCCCATGCCGGACTGGATCTCGTCGAGCACCATCAACGCACCATGGTGATCGCACAGCTCGCGAACGCGACGCAGGAAGCCCGGCTTGGCCGGCATCACCCCGCCCTCGCCCTGCACCGGCTCCAGCATCACCGCGGCGACATCGCCAGCAGCCATTGCCGCTTCCAGCTGGGTTTCATCGTTGAACTCGCAATAACGGAAGCCCCCCGGCAACGGCTCGTAACCCTCCTGGTACTTCGGCTGCGCGCCGGCCGTGACCGCTGCCAGCGTGCGCCCATGGAAGCTGCCGCGGAAGGTGACGATCACCCGCTGCTGCGGCGGTCGCCCCTGGCTGCTGGCCCACTTGCGCACCAGCTTGATCGCGCACTCGTTGGCCTCGGTGCCGGAATTGCACAGGAACACTCGCTTGGCAAAACGCGACGCATCGACCAATTCCTCGGCCAGGCGCAGCGGCGGCTCGCTATAAAAGACATTGCTGGTGTGCCAGAGCTTGCCGGCCTGCTCCACCAGCGCTGCGTGCAGATCCGGATCGTTGTGGCCGAGGCCGCAGACCGCGATACCGGCGGCCAGGTCGAGGTACTCGCGGCCTTCGCTGTCCCACAGGCGCACGCCTTGGCCGCGCTCCAGCACGACCTGGCGCGGGCGGTACACCGGCAGGTAGTAGTGGGACAGAGACAGCAGCTGGTCGGTGTTTTCGGTCATGGCGGCGGGCGCGGCGAGTCTGGCGGGAGAGTGGCGCATTCTCGCGCATTAGAGCCGGGTCCGGGGGAACACCGGCCGGCCACCGCTGCTCGGGCACAATGGGCGCATGCGACCGCTTACCGACCCACAACTCAATCCCGCCACCGACAGCGGCTGGCGCCGGCACTGGTTCGACATCATCTACCGCCACGACAGCCGGCCCGAACGCAATTTCGACCTGCTGCTGATCTACGCCATCCTCGCCAGCATCCTGGTGGTGATGATCGATAGCGTGCAGTCGATCCACCAGCGCTGGTCGGGCTGGTTCTACATCGTCGAGTGGGCCTTCACGATCGCCTTCACTGCCGAATATGTGTTGCGACTGGCGGTGGTCAAACGACCGCTACGCTACGCGGTGAGCCTGTGGGGGCTGATCGACCTGGCCTCGATCCTGCCGACCTACCTCTCGCTGTTCATCCCCGGCGCGCAAAGCCTGTTGGTGGTGCGCGTGCTGCGCATCCTGCGCTTGTTCCGCATCCTCAAGCTCACCCGCTATGTCGAGGAAAGCGGAATCCTGATGCAGTCGCTGTGGCGTAGCAGGCGCAAGGTGCTGGTGTTCCTGTTCACCGTGTTGACGGTCACGGTGATCGCCGGCGCGCTGATGTACGTGATCGAAGGCCCGGACAACGGCTACACCAGCATCCCCACCAGCATGTACTGGGCAATCGTGACGATGGCCACGGTCGGCTTCGGCGACGTGGTGCCGCAGACCACGCTCGGGCGCTTCGTGACCTCGGTGCTGATCCTCATCGGCTACAGCATCATCGCCGTCCCAACCGGCATCTACACGGCCGAACTGGCGAGCAGCCTGCGCGAAGCCGAGGACGCGCATCGCCACGACAACCGCGGCTGCCCCGCATGCGGTCTCGAAGGCCATGACCGCGATGCTCAATACTGTCGTCGGTGCGGCGGGCCGCTGCCGGCGGTGCTCAATCCGCTGCCGCCGGTGGGCTAGTCGAGGAACAGGTCCGGCAGCAGCGGCGCGCCGGGGTCCACTGCATAGCCGGACAGGTCGCTGATGCCGGCTTGCGCCAACACTTCGTCGTCGATCAGGAACTGGCCACTGAAGCCCTGCGCCGGCCGCGTGAGGACCGCATGCGCGGCGTCGGCGATGATCTCGGGCCGGCGCGCGTTGCGCAGGTCGACGCCGGGAATCATGTTCAGCGCATCGGTGGCAATCAGGGTGCGCGGCCACAGCGCATTGACGGCCACGCCCTGCGGACCGAACTCGGCCGCCAGCCCCAGCGTGACGAAGCTCATGCCCATCTTCGCCAGGGTATAGCCGGTATGCGGTGCCCACCACTTCGGGTCGAGCGACGGCGGCGGCGCCAGGGTGAGGATGTGCGGATTCGGCGCCTGCAACAGATGCGGCAGGCACGCCTGCGCGCACAGGAAGCTACCGCGTGCGTTGACCTGCTGCATCAGGTCGAAGCGCTTCATCGGCGTGTCCAGCGTGCCGCGCAGCCAGATTGCGCTGGCGTTGTTGACCAGGATGTCGATGCCGCCGAACGTATCGACGGCTGCGGCCACCGCGGCCTGCACCTGGTCTTCCTCGCGGATGTCGCATTTGAGCGCCAGGCCCTGGCCACCGGCCGCGTTGACTGCTTCGGCGGCGCTATGGATCGTACCGGGCAGTTTCGGATTGGGCACCGAAGACTTTGCGGCGATAGCGACATTGGCGCCATCACGCGCGGCACGCAGCGCAATGGCCAGGCCGATGCCGCGCGAGCCACCGGTGATGAAGAGGGTCTTGCCGGCGAGTGTGGTCATGGCAGCAGCACGCGGGTTCGGGAAGCGCATTGTAGGAGCGGCTTCAGCCGCGAGGCGAGGACTTCGCCGATCACGGCTTCGGACCTTGGCCTTCGTTATCTTCCCAATGCAATACGCGCCGTGTCACAAACCGATACACCGGCTTGCCAGTGCGGAACCACAGGTCGCGCACCCAGGAGTGGCGCTTGAGCAGGCGGCGTTCCACCGGGGTGAGGGCGTGGCCGCAGTACATGCGCTTGTGCTTGAGCAGGTGACGCAGGTCCTCACGCGCCAGCAGGCGCATCCAGCGCGCGCGCGGATTGCCGCACAGCGCGAGCTGGAAGTCGATCAACGCCGGGGAACCATCTTCGCGCACCAGCCAGTTGGCTTCCTTGGCCAGGTCGTTGTGCGCCACGCCATGCCGGTGCAGCTGCTGCAGCAGGCGCCGCGCGGCGTGGAAGTAGGCCACGTCGCCGCGCGGCGGCCGCAGGTACATCGCTTGGCCATCGAGGAAGCTGCGGTCCAGGTAGGTACCGTCCCAGCCAATCAGGTGCGGGGTAGCGGCAATGCCCTGCAGATGCCGCAATGCGCGGGCCTCGCGGTGCGCCAGGTACCACGCCGGCAGGCGCAACCACCACGGCGAGGCCGTGAGGTCGCGACGCACGAATACCCGCTCGGCCGTGCGCACCAGCAAGATGCGGCCAAAACTGTCGGACTTGAGCGCTTCGGCGCCGGCGGGCAGGGAGGGCATGGCGCATTGTAGGCCGACGTTGACGCTGTCGGCTCAGGTGGCGCCTCCTATAATCGCGGCATGAACTCTCCCTGGATCGACGCCACGCTGGAGTGGATCGGCACCCACCCCGCATTGGCGGGCGGCGTCATCTTCGCAATCGCCTTCTGCGATGCGGTGATCGTGCTCGGTGCGATCGTGCCTGCCCTGCCCTTGTTGTTCGCGATCGGCGTGCTGATCGGCCTGGGCCAGATATCCGGCCCGTATGCGGTGGCCTGCGCGGCCTTGGGCGCCTTCGCCGGCGATGCGCTCAGCTATTGGATCGGGCATCGCTGGGGCAACCGACTGCGCGGGTTCTGGCCCTTTCGGCGCTATCCGCAATTGCTCGACCGTGGCGAAGTGATGTTCCGCCGCAATGCCTTCAAGAGCATCCTGGTGGCGCGCTACGTTGGCGCAATCCGGCCGTTCGTCCCGGCCATCGCCGGCATGGCGCACATGCCGCTGCGGCGTTACCTCATCGCCAGCGGGCTGGCCGCGCTGTCCTGGGCACTGCTGTTCCTGGTACCAGGCTGGGTGTTGGGAACCGCCTACGATGCAGTGGCCGCGGTGGCCGGACGGCTGTTCGTGGTGACCTCGTTGCTGGCGGTGGTGCTGGGGCTGGTGTGGGCGTTCGTGCTGTATGGCTATCGCTGGTCGGCCGCGCACCTGGACTCGTTGCTGGCACGGGCACTGGACTGGTCGCACCGGCATCCGGTGCTGGGCAACTGGTCGGTGGATGTCTTCGATCCGCGGCGGCGCGAGTCGGTACCGCTGGCGGTGCTGGCGCTGATGCTGCTGCTGTTGGGCTGGGGCTGGTTCGTGCTGCTGATGGTGGTGCTGGCGCATGGCGAACCGCTGGGCGTCGACCTGGCGGTGCACGACCTGATGCTGGCCTTGCGCAACCCACTGGCGGACTACCCGATGGTCGCCCTGGCCTCGCTCGGCGACTGGCAGATCCTGCTGCCCGCCATCGCCGTGGCGATGGGTTACCTGTTATGGCGGCGGCGCTGGATGTCGGTCGCGCACTGGCTGGCGGCACTGGCGTTCGGCCTGGCGCTGACCAAGCTGCTGGGCACCACCGTGCATGTGGTCAGGCCGCCGGCCGCCAGCAGCGGCTTTGGCTTCCCCTCGGTGGCGGTCACCATGGCCACCATTAGCTTTGGCTTTTTCGCCGTGCTGATCGCGCGCGAGTTGCCCGGCCGCAGCCGCGTCTGGCCTTACCTGGTGTGCGGGGCGGTGGTGTCGGTCATTGGTTTCGCGCGGTTGTACCTGGGCGCGCATTGGCTCAGCGATGTGGTCGGCGGCATGTTGTTCGGTACGTTCTGGTTGCTGGTGCTGGGCATCGCCTATCGCCGCCGTTTCAACCGCTCGTTCTGGGTCAAGCCGGTGGCCTGGCTGTTCTACGGCACCTTTGCCGTGGCCGCGGTACTGCTGGCGCCCCGGCACCTGGAAGCCAAGCTGGTGAAATTCGAGCCGCCGCATCCGGTGCGCCTGCAGTTGGACAGCGGCGCGTGGTGGGCGTGGCAGTGGCGCGCACTGCCGGCGCGGCGCAACGAGTTCGACGATGCCCAGCGCTGGCCGCTGGACGTGCAGGTGGCCGGACCGCTCGCGCCCTTGCAACAGAACCTGGAAGCGGCCGGATGGCGCGCGCAGCCGCAGGCGGGCTGGCAGCAGGCCTTGTCACTGCTCGACAGCAAAGCCTCGCCGACCGAGGTGTCGGTGTTGCCGGCTACCCTCGATACGCAGGTCGAATCGCTGTTGCTGGTGCGCCCGGGCGCGCGCGCCGATGAGGTCCACGTACTGCGACTGTGGCCGGCGGCAGTCAAGCTGGCGCCGGGCGAGCGCCCGCTGTGGATCGGCAGCACCCAGACACTGCGCTTTGATCGGCACTTTGGGCTCGTGGGCCTGTGGCGGCCGTTGCCCGATGTCGATCCCGCGCTGGATGCACTGCAGTCCTCGCTCGAAGGCACGAGTTGGCGCCTCGATTACCGCCCGCGCAGTGGCATGCCGGTGGTGTTGATCGATACCTCGCCGCCCTGAGTTGCGCGCGGGGTGGTCCCTAGGCGAGGGGCAGCGCGATCACGGTATCCACGACAGCAACAGGTCCAGCCGCGCATGCGGATCGTCCTGTTGCAGCAGCGACAAGCGCTGGGATTCGGTAAGTGGCAGCAATTCGGCCAGGCGCCAACCGACCCACGCGGCCTGGTCCAGTTGCGCCGGGGAACTCGCGGCGTATTGCGCGCCGGCTTGCTCGATCAAGCGTTCAAGCAGGATCGCCAGCAGCGCGTGCTCGGGCCGCAGTTCGTCGTCGTTGTCGGGTTCGCGCCAGTGCACCTCGCCGACCACCAGGCCGTTGTCGCGTACGCGCGTGCGTTCGACGTGGAAGCGCCTCGCGCCACGCAGGCGCAACACCAGCACGCCATCGGCGCCCATGTCGAAATCCTCGATCCGGGCTTCGGTGCCGAACGCGGCGGGTACGGCCGGCGCGCCGACTTCATGCCCTTCGAGAATCAGGCACACACCGAAACCGGTGCCGTGGTGGCTGCAATCGCGCACCAGGTCGAGGTAGCGGCGCTCGAACACCCGCAAGCCGAGGCTGGCGCCAGGCACCAGCACCGCATGCAGCGGGAACAGCGGCAATTGTGCGATGTCTTCGGGCGCGGTCATGGCGCGGCGGACGATCCCTGCAGGAAACGCCGCGGTGCGCCATCGAAGCCGCCGTTGGACATGAACACCACGTGGTCACCCGGCTGCGCCACTTCGCCCAGGGCCTGCAACAACGCATCTGCATCGCCGACGACGCGCGACTGGCCGCGCACGCGCGCCAGTATCGGCGCCGCGTCCCAATGCAATTCGGGCCGATGCAGGAACACGACCGCGTCGGCGGCATCTAGCGAAGGCGCCAACGCTTCGGCATGCGCGCCCATGCGCATGGAATTGCTGCGCGGTTCCATCGCCACCACGATCCGCGCCTGGCCGACGCGGGCGCGAAGGCCCTCCAGCGTGGTTGCGATGGCAGTGGGGTGGTGGGCGAAGTCGTCGTACACGGTGATGCCATCGCGCACGCCGAGCCATTCCAGCCGGCGCTTGACGCTGCGGAATTCGCGCAAGTCGCCGATGACACTGGCCGGATCCACGCCCACCGCGTGCACGGCCGCCAAGGCGGCCAAGCCGTTGAGAACATTGTGGCGGCCGAGCAGCGGCCACTCGACCACGCCGATCTCCACGCCACGATGCACGACCGCGAAGCGGCTACCGTCGGCGGCCAGCAAGCGCGCACTCCACTCCAGCGCCGGGTCCAGGCCGAAGCGCTCGACGGGAGTCCAGCAGCCCATGGCCAGCACTTCGGCCAGGCGCGCGTCCTCGCCATTGACGATCAGCCGGCCGTTGCCCGGCACGGTGCGGACCAGGTGGTGGAACTGGCGCTGGATCGCGGCCACGTCCGGGAAAATGTCGGCGTGGTCGTATTCGAGGTTGTTGAGGATGGCCACGCTGGGCCGGTAATGGACGAACTTGCTGCGCTTGTCGAAGAACGCGGTGTCGTACTCGTCGGCCTCGACCACGAATTCGCGCCCCTGGCCCAGGCGCGCGGAGACGCCGAAGTCCTCGGCCACCCCGCCGATCAGGAAGCCAGGCTGGCGCCCGGCCGCTTCCAGCAGCCAGGTCAGGATGGTGGTGGTGGTGGTCTTGCCGTGCGTGCCGGCTACCGCCAGGGTGGCGCGGCCCGGCAACACGCGTTCGGCCAGCCATTGCGCACCGGAGGTGTAGCGCATCCCCCGGTCCAGTACCGCTTCGACCGCGGCATTGCCACGCGACAGCGCGTTGCCGACGACCACCTCGTCGCAATCGGCCGAGACATTTGCCGGTTCGTAGCCCTGGGCCAGGGCGATGCCCAGTTTTTCAAGCTGGGTGGACATCGGCGGATAGATCGCCTGGTCGCTACCCTCGACGACGTGGCCCAGCTCGCGCGCCAGGGCGGCCACGCCCCCCATGAAAGTCCCGGCGATGCCGAGGATGTGGATTTTGCTCATCCGCCGATTGTCTCCGATCGCGCCGCGGCCGCCCATGGTCGGCGGGGCACTGCAGCGTGCCCAGGGGTGTCAGGAAATGACCGGAGGGTTGTCGGGAACTTCCCGATATCGACCGCTGAACTGCTCAGTCACAATACTGAACGCCAGCCGCAGCATCCCACTCTGGTCCTACTCCCCAAGAGGCCAATCCCCAGGGAGCTCATGTTGCGGGGCTCTGAGCAAGCCTGACCGCTGGCGCTTATTTGAAATCAGACCCCGGTACCGCATTGCGGTGCCGGGGCTTTTTCGTTCGCGGCCAATCCCGCTGCGCGGGCTTGGCCCTCAAAGTTTGCTGCGCAAACTTCGGGCCCCAGCTTCTGCCTTGCCTATCCCCCGCGCCTGCGGCGCGCCCCCCTTAACAGAAGGGGGGCTCCCCCCGGGGCATGGTGGGGCTTATCGAGCGAGGGCCGCGGTGATGCGTTCGAGGACTTCTTCCAGCGAGCCCACGCCATCGACCCGGGCCAGCAGGCCGCGTTCGGCGAAGAAGCCGATGACCGGGGCGGTCGAGTCGTTGTAGACCTGCAGGCGCTTGCGCACCGATTCGGGGTTGTCGTCGTCGCGGCCTTCGGCCTTGGCGCGGCCAGCGATGCGCTCCACCAGCAGGTCGGTGCCGACGTCGAGCTGGATCACCGCGTCCAGCGGTTGGCCGATCTTGGCCAGCAGGCCGTCCAGCGCCGAGGCCTGGGCCAGGTTGCGCGGATAACCGTCGAGGATGAAGCCGTTGGCCACGTCGGCGTGGCTCAAGCGCGATTCGAGCATGCCGAGCAGGATCTGGTCCGAGACCAGGTCGCCGCGGGCCATGACTTCCTTGGCCTGCAGGCCCAGCGGGGTGCCGGCGGCGACTTCGGCGCGCAGCAGGTCGCCGGTGGAAATGTGGGGAATGCGCAGCTTTTCCTTGAGTCGGGCCGCCTGGGTGCCCTTGCCCGAACCGGGCGGTCCCAACAGAACCAGTCGCATCATGTAACTCCAGAGAGATAAAACAGAGGAAAACGGGCGGTGTGGGAGGGGCGTGCCGGGCGGCCGCGCTGCACCGCAATACACGCACTTTACCGCATCCGGGTAATGTCCCCGCAACGTCCAACCGCTACAGGAGTCGGCCCCCATGGCCCCAGGCACCCTGCTCTACGCGCAGTCCGGCGGTGTCACCGCCGTCATCAATGCCACCGCAGCGGCGGTCATCGGCGAGGCCCGCACACGCAAGGTCAAGGTGCTCGCCGCCCGTAACGGCATCCTCGGCGCGCTGCGCGAGGACCTGATCGACACCAGCAAGGAAAGCGCCGCGACGATCCGCGCGCTGGCGCACACACCCGGCGGTGCGTTTGGTTCGTGTCGCTACAAGCTCAAGTCGATCGAGGCCGACCGCGCCAAGTACGAACGCTTGCTGGACGTACTGCGCGCCCACGATGTGCGTTACTTCCTCTACAACGGCGGCAACGATTCGGCCGACACCGCGTGGAAGGTCTCGCAGCTGGCGCAAGCGTTCGACTACCCGCTGCATTGCATCGGCGTGCCGAAGACCATCGACAATGACCTGGCGGTGACCGACGCGTGCCCGGGTTTCGGCTCGGCGGCCAAGTACACCGCGGTGTCGGTGCGCGAGGCGGCACTGGACGTGGCGGCAATGGCCGAAACGTCGACCAAGGTATTCGTCTACGAGGCCATGGGCCGCCACGCCGGCTGGCTGGCCGCGGCGGCCGGGTTGGCAGGACAAAACCCCGACGACGCCCCGCAGATCATCCTGCTGCCCGAGCGCGCGTACGACGAGGAAGCCTTCCTGGCGCAGGTGCGCAAGGTGGTCGAGCGTGTGGGCTGGTGCGTGGTGGTGGCCAGCGAAGGCATCCAGAACGCCGACGGCCAGTTCGTCGCCGATGCCGGCGGGGTCAAGGATTCGTTTGGCCACACCCAGCTCGGAGGCGTGGCCTCCTACCTGGCCGGACGGGTGAAGCAGGCGCTGGGCTACAAGGTGCATTGGACCCTGCCCGACTATCTGCAGCGCTCGGCGCGGCACCTGGCCTCGCATACCGACTGGGCCCAGGCGCAGGCGGTCGGCAAGGCCGCGGTGCGCTACGCGCTGGAAGGCCGCAATGCGGTGATGCCGGTGATTGTTCGCACCAGCGATGCGCCGTACCGCTGGCGGATCGAGCCGGCACCGCTGGCCAAGGTGGCCAACCATGAGAAGAAGATGCCGCCTGGCTTCATCCGCAAGGATGGCTTCGGCATCACCGAGCGTGCGCGACGCTACCTGCAGCCGCTTATCCAGGGCGAGGCGCCGCTGCCTTACGGTCGCGACGGTTTGCCCAAGTACGTCACCCTGAAGAACGTTGCGGTGGCGCGCAAGCTACCGGCCTGGGAGGAGTAACCAGAAAGGCCAGCGCTGTCATCCACGGTGCGACGGCCTTACCCACGTCATCGCGTCAGGAACAGGGCTTACCTTCCATTTGCATCTGCGCGGTATAGCTGCCGATCTTCGGCATCTTGCCGCTGGCTGCTTGTTGCTTGGCATCCTGCAGATAGATGCGGGCCTGGCCTTGGCCGTCGAGTTCCGGCGGCTGGTTGTCGGCCGGCAGTCGCCACACGCGCACCACCGCCGTCTGCGCCGGGCAGCCGGCATTCGGCACCCGGATCACATCGTTGAGTTTCCAGCCCTTGGCCACGTCCGGCGCCGCCTGCAGGTAGTCGACGAAGCGCGCCCGCGGCTGGCAGCTGGGACTGCTGCGCACCACCGAGAACCGGTAAGGCTCCGCCGCCTGGCCGGTAAACACGCCTTCGAGCCGGGCACAGGCTTCGGGGATTTGCCGCAGCGTATGCAGCGTGCCGATAGCTTGCGGCGCGCCGGTGGGGCGCTGAAGTTCCGGCGCGCTTTCCGCCGCCACGGCGACCGGGCCGAGCAACAACAGGGCAACGCAGTACCAGGAGGATGCAGCCATGGTGAAGCTCCTCGATCACAAGTGGGCGCAGCCTGTCATGCAGCATCTGAACATCGCGCCAAGACACACGCAGGCGCGCGCGGCCACGCATGGACGGCTGGTACCGGACCCTGCCACTTGCCAACGTCCCCCCGGCAGTGGCAGTGCGTCTACCCGCCGGGCATACTCGGGCCACATCCAGGGCAGTTCGAACATCGTGGCGTACGCTTGCGGCCAGGCGGCTGAAACAACGTTCCCGTAGTTCCGCTCATCCGTTCGCCCACGCTCCCCCTGTTCGTCCTTGTACCGGGCGATATCCACATCCTTGGGAGGGGTCATGCTGGAACAATACGGGTTGGTGCTGGCGTTGGGCTGTGCGTTGCTGGCGATTCTCTACGGCATCGTGTCCGCACGCTGGATCCTGAAACAGCCGGCGGGCAATGAACGCATGCAGCAAATCGCCGCGGCGATCCAGGAAGGCGCACGTGCCTACCTCAACCGGCAATACCTCACCATCGGCGTGGCCGGCGTCGTGTTGTTCGTGCTGGTGGGCCTGTTCCTGAGTTGGTACACGGCGATCGGGTTTGCGATCGGCGCGGTGCTCTCGGGCCTGGCCGGGTACATCGGCATGAACGTATCGGTTCGCGCCAACGTGCGCACCGCCGAAGCGGCGCGGCATGGGGTGAGCAAGGCATTGGACGTGGCGTTCCGCGGCGGCGCGATCACCGGCATGCTGGTGGTCGGCATGGGCCTGCTCGGCGTGGCCGGCTACTACGGCGTACTGCAGCAGATGGGCCTGCCGCTGGAGCAGAATCTGCACGCGCTGGTGGGCCTGGCGTTTGGCTCTTCGCTGATCTCCATCTTCGCCCGCCTCGGGGGCGGCATCTTCACCAAGGGCGCCGACGTTGGCGCCGACCTGGTCGGCAAGGTCGAAGCCGGCATTCCCGAGGACGACCCGCGCAACCCGGCGGTGATCGCCGATAACGTCGGCGATAACGTCGGCGACTGCGCCGGCATGGCCGCCGACCTGTTCGAGACCTACGCGGTCACGGTGATCGCGACGATGCTGCTCGGCAGCCTGATGGTGGCCGAGGCCGGCCCGCACGCGGTGCTGTATCCGCTGGTACTCGGCGGCGCTTCGATCATCGCCTCGATCATCGGTGCGGCTTTCGTCAAGGCCAAGGCCGGCGGTTCGATCATGGGCGCGCTGTACAAAGGGTTGATCGTCTCCGGCGTACTGGCCGCAATCGCCTACTGGCCGATCACCCGTGCGCTGATGGGCGAGAACACCCATGGCGCCAACGCCATCTATGCCTGCGCGCTGATCGGCCTGGTGTTGACCGGGTTGATCGTGTGGATCACCGAGTACTACACCGGCACCGACTACAAGCCGGTGCAGCACGTGGCCCAGGCCAGCACCACCGGCCACGGCACCAACATCATCGCCGGGCTCGGCGTGTCGATGAAGTCCACGGCCCTGCCGGTGATCGCGGTTTGCGCGGCGATCTGGGGCGCGTTCCACTTCGGCGGCCTGTACGGCATCGCCATTGCCGCCACGGCGATGTTGTCGATGGCCGGCATGGTGGTCGCGCTGGATGCTTACGGGCCAATCACCGACAACGCCGGCGGCATCGCCGAGATGGCCGAGCTGCCGCCCGAAGTGCGCGCGGTCACCGACCCGCTCGACGCGGTCGGCAACACCACCAAGGCGGTGACCAAGGGATACGCGATCGGCTCGGCCGCGCTGGCGGCGCTGGTGCTGTTCGCCGACTACACCCACAACCTGCAGGCCGCGCATCCCAATGAGGTCTTTACCTTCGACCTCTCCGACCACTACGTCATCATCGGCCTGCTGATCGGCGGACTCATCCCTTATCTGTTCGGCGCGATGGCGATGGAAGCAGTGGGCCGCGCGGCCGGTGCGGTGGTCGAGGAAGTGCGGCGGCAGTTCCGCGAGATCCCCGGGATCATGCAGGGCACCGCCAAGCCGCAGTACGACCGCGCGGTGGACATGCTGACCCGCTCTGCGATCAAGGAAATGGTGCTGCCTTCGCTGCTGCCGGTGGCAGTGCCGGTGGTCGTCGGCCTGGTGCTTGGCCCGCGCGCGCTCGGCGGCCTGCTGATCGGCACGATCGTCACCGGCATCTTCGTGGCGATTTCGATGACCACTGGCGGCGGTGCCTGGGACAACGCCAAGAAGTACATCGAGGACGGCCACTTCGGCGGCAAGGGTAGCGAGGCGCACAAAGCGGCGGTGACCGGCGATACCGTCGGCGATCCCTACAAGGACACGGCCGGCCCGGCGATCAATCCGTTGATCAAGATCATCAACATCGTTGCCTTGTTGCTGGTGCCGCTGCTCTAAGGCGGCCGTCGCCCGGGGGCCGGCCGATGCCGACCCCCGGTGCGTTCAAGGTGATGGCCGCCGAGGCTGGGGCGACGCATATGTCCCTGCCTCGAACCCTACCCGCGGCCGCTCACCGGCCAGTGCCGAGGCGATGGGAGGCTTCTTTGCGCAGGTGGTGGAGGCTGCACCAGACGCCTGCGCGCAGCGGGGCTGCCCGCAAGCATCCGACGCAGCGCCCGAAGGGCAGGCGGGCCAGCGTGTCAGCCGCCGCAAACTGGAACGATGCACAGCCCATCGGCGCGCTGGCTCGGCACAGGGCTTGGCATGAGTACGCTCGACCAGACGTGGCGTGCAGCCCGCTGGCAACGAAGGGCTGGCAGTTGCCCACGCCCCACTGGCGCACCCCACCAGCAGCAGGCCGACACACCCCGCCAGGGCGGCGTGCCGCCTCCAGGACAACCCTGTCTGCCTGGCAACTTCCCGGCCAACTATTGGCTGCGGCGGACATGGCCTGCAGCCCTTGCGCGGTGTTTGCGGCACTGGGCCTGTTGTTTGCGACATCGTCCTGCTCCTTGTGTTCGATACGCCATGGTGGCCCCTCGGGTGGACCGAACGCATCGGTATGCCAGCCTCCATCGACCCGGAATCCGCCGCTTTCGGATGTGGGTACAAAGTGAGCCACGCTGCAGCGCAGCAGCCGAGCGCGTAGAATTGCCGCCTCACACCCCGCATAACCGCCTCGGAGCACGCATGGGCCTGGAACTGGTCACCGCCGGCAAGAACCTGCCGGAAGAAATCAACGTCGTCATCGAGATCCCCAAGGATTCCGAGCCGGTCAAGTACGAAGTGGACAAGGCCAGCGGCGCGATCTTCGTCGACCGGATCCTCTCCACCCCGATGCGCTACCCCTGCAATTACGGCTATGTGCCCAACACTTTGTGCGGCGATGGCGACCCGGCCGACGTGCTGGTGGTGCTGCCGCTGCCGCTGGTCCCGGGCTCGGTGGTGCGCTGCCGTCCGGTCGGCGTGCTCAAGATGAGCGACGAAGCCGGCAGCGACGAGAAAATCCTGGCGGTGCCGGTGGCCAAGATCTTTTCCGGCTACGAGCACATCGAGGACATCAACCAGGTGTCCAGCCACTGGATGGAGCGCATCGGCCACTTCTTCGAGCACTACAAGGACTTGGAGAAGGGCAAGTGGGTCAAGATCGATGGCTGGGGCAACGCCGCAGAGGCCAAGCAGATCCTGGTCGACTCGGTGGCTCGCTACGCCGACGACAACGCCTGAGATTGCTGAACGCGCGGCCTTTGGTCGTGCGTGTCAGGGAGAACCGGGTCACGCTTTAGGGATCCGCCCCACTGACCCGGCTTCGGCGTTGCAGTACATTGCAAGCTCTATCGGGGCCGCGTCTGCAACCGGCCCCCGTCTTTGGGGAAGTGCCTTGCGTATTCTGTTTGTCGGCGACGAAGCCAGCTTGCCGCCGGAGCTGGTCGATTATCTGAGCGATCTCGGCGACGAGTTCCAGGTGCAGCAGGTGGCCGATGGCAATTCGGCCATTGCCGCGGCTGCGCAATACCCGATCGACGTCGTCATCGTCGCCCCGGCGTTGCCTGACCTGACCGCCGCGACCCTGCTCGGGCAGATCCGCACCTTGCGGCCGGAGACCATCCGCATAGCGTTGCTGGCCTCCGACGACAGCCACCGCACGCCGCCGCCGCGGATCATCGGGGTCGCCCACCGCTTCCTGCCGCTGCCGCTGGCACCGGAAGTGCTGCTCGAAGCCATCACCAGCCTGGAAGAGTTGCGCGAGTTGCTGGACAACCCGCGCCTGCGCTCGGCCATCGGCCGGATCGAAAAGCTGCCCTCGCCGCCGCACCTCTACCTCAGCCTGATGCATGCGCTGGAGGAACAGGAAGACACCGACGCGGCCGACATCGCCAAGCTGGTCGCCGCCGATCCGGCGATCGCGGCCAAGGTCCTGCAGCTGTGCAACTCGGCGTTCTTCTCCGGCGGGCGCACCATCACCGACCTGCGCGGCGCGGTCACCCGCCTGGGTGTATCGACGCTGCGCGACCTGGTCCTGGCCAGCGAAGTGTTCTCCATTCCCAGCCTCTCGGTCGCAGAGCGCAACGCCATGCAGCGGCGCGCGCTGCTGTCCTCGCGCCTGGCAACCAAGCTGCTGCCGCAGGCCAGCGCCGAGCTCGGCGCCACCGCCGCGCTGCTGTCCGATATCGGCCTGCTGCTGCCAGGTGTGCGCAACGAGCATGACCCGGATAGCGCCTCCGAAGACCGCCCCGGTCATACCGAGGCTGGCGCCTATTTGCTTGGCCTGTGGGGCCTGCCGATGCCGATCATCGAAGCGGTGGCGTTCCAGCGCCTGCCGCAGCGTTCGAGCACGCGCAGCTTCTGGGTGACCGGTGCGGTGCATGTGGCCACGGCGCTGGCGTCGGGCGCGCCGGTGGACGAGGAATACCTGTCCAAGGTGGGCGTGATCTCGCGCCTGCCGACCTGGCGCGAGCAGGCCGAGACGATCACCGGCCAGGTCGCCGAGGCTTAAGCCAGGCTGCCAGCAGCACCGCAGCACCGAGGCCCGCGCAAGCGGGCCTTTTGTTTGGGGGGGTTTTAGGGGGGGTTGCGCGGGTGTGGGCGGTTGAGTGTGGCGGCCCGCAACGCAAGCCGCCGCACTCAACCGCCCAAGCTCGCGCCCCCCCCCTACAAACCATCCACTCAAATCACCCAAAAAAAGAAAGGCGGGCACGAGGCCCGCCTTTCCGGTGTTGCCTACAGCGCTTCGATGGATCAGAAGCTCTGGGTGTACTGCATGAAGAAGTAGCGGTCGTAGTCCAGCATCGGGTCGATCGACGACGAGCTGTTGTTGGTCACCGAGTAGGTGATCGGCGGCTGCTTGTTCCACAGGTTGCGAACGCCGACGGTCACGTTGCCATCCCACGGGGCCTGCCAGGTCAGCGACAGGTCCTGCTGGTTGATCGAGCCCTTCTTGTTGGCGCCGGTACCGCCGCCCCAAGCCGGGTTGTTCTCGGTCATGTAGTTCGGCTCGGAGCACTCTTCGGTCGACGACCAGCAGTAGTCGCGGAAGCCGCCGTAGTAGCGCATGTCCCAGTTGGCCGACAGGTTGCCCAGGGCCCAGCTCACACCCAGCGTGGCGCGCACGCGCGGGTAGTTCCAGTAGCCCGCGTAGTCGCCCCACTGGGCGTCCGGCGCAGCCAGCTGGCGGTAGCTGGTCAGGTAGTTGCTGTCCAGGGTGACGGCGAACTGGCCGATGCCGAACTCAGGCAGGCGGTAATGGGCGCCGAAGTTGTAGCCTTCGGTTTCCAGCTTGCCGAGGTTGGCGTTGCCGCGGTTCAGCGTCACCACCTGGCCGGTGGTGGCATCACGGGTGAAGTCGTCGCAGAACGAATCCGAGCCGCCGACGTAGCACTGGTTCAGCACATAGTTCGCGTCCACCGCCGTGATGACGTTGGAGATCGAGATCTTGTACCAGTCCAGCGAGAAGTCGAGGCCGTCGACGAAGTGCGGGCTGTAGACGAAGCCCAGCGTACGGGTACGGCTGAATTCCGGCTCCAGGTTGGCGTTGCCCACACCAGCGTTGAACGCGGTGTTGCTCTGGGTATCGCGCTGGGCGATCGGAGCACCGGCCGAGTCGGTCTGGCGGAAGGTCGGGGCCAGGCCTTCGGCGGCGCAGCGAGCGGCGACGTTGGCATTGCCCAGCTGGCCGAAGCGTGCATCGCACGGATCGGTGTAGTCGTCGAACGACTGCGAGCCACCGCCGAAGGTGTCTTCCAGCGTCGGTGCGCGGAAGCCGTTGGCGTAGGTGCCGCGGACCAGCAGGTCGTCGATCGGCTTCCAGGTCAGGCTGAACTTGTTGTTGGTGGTGTTACCGAAACGGTCGTAGTTCGAGTAGCGGCTGGCAACGTCGAACGACAGTTCCTTGGCGAACGGCATGTCCTTGAGCACCGGAATCAGGAATTCCAGGTAGAACTCGTTGGTCTGGTAGCCGCCCTTGGTCGGGCCTGCGGCCAGGTCGGTGGTGTAACCGGCGCTGGACAGCTGGTCCGGATAGTCATAACCGGTGACTTCGCGGTGCTCGAAGCCGGCCGCGAACGAGAACTCGCCGGCATCCAGCGGCATGTCGAACAAGCCACCGGTGATGTTGGCGGTGTACTGCTTGCTCTCATTGCGCTGCGTGGCCTGGCCCAGGGTGCTGATGTAGGCCAGCGCTTCCGGGGTCGCCTGCGACGGGCCGCCGAGGATGTCGAACGGAGTGCACTGGCCCAGCGACTGGTTGGTGCCCAGGGTGATCGGGTTGGCAGCGGTGCCGCACTGAGCGATGCCCTGGCCGTTGATGAACGACGGACCCAGCGCCTTCTGCAGCGCCAGCAGGTTGATGTTGCCGGTGTTGACCTGGGTGACGTCGTAGCGGTTGTAGTTGAAGCCGACGTCCCAGTTCCAGCCGTGGCCGCGCACGTCGAACATGCCTTCAACGGCAGCGTCGAAATGGTCGGTCTTGACGTTGTTGCGGGTGACGCGCGGCAGCTCGACGATGCGGCGGTACCAGCTGGTGATGTCCTCGCCGACCGGGTTGTAGACGCTGTCGGCCGAGATCGCGACCGGGAAGTTGGCCTGGCTGTTGGCGCTCAGCGGGTAACCGGCGATCTGGCGCTCGGAGTCACGCTCCGAATGCATCGCGGTGGCCTTGAACGAGATGTTGTCGGTCAGGTTGTAGCTGCCGTTGGCGAAGACCGACTTGGTCTCCGTCGACTGCTGCAACATCATCTGCTGGGTGGCGTTGTAGTAGTCGTCAGTGGTGACGCCGTTGTGGTAGTTCGCCAGGTCGTTCGATGCGCCGATGGCCGAGCCCGCGCCATCCCACGTACCGGTGTGGCTGCGCACCCAGGTGTCGTCGCCAAAGTTGAAGCGGCCCCACGGACCGGTGGCGCTCAGGCCGTCTTCCGGGTGGTTCGGGCCATAGGTGTAACGGGTCAACGCGCGGTCCTTGGCCCACACCGGATCTTCCTTGGTGTAGTTGACGCCGAAGACCAGCGAGGAACGGTCGGTGGTGTTGCCGATGACGAAGGAGTACTGCTCCTTGCTGCCATCGCCACGGCTGTTCTGGCCGAAGTAGGCCGAAGCCTGGCCGCCGTCGAAGTTCTTCTTGAGGATGATGTTGACCACGCCGGCGATAGCGTCGGAGCCGTAGATCGCCGAGGCGCCGTCCTTCAGCACTTCGATGCGGTCGATCAGCGCGGTCGGGATGGTCGACAGGTCGCTGACGCCGGACAGGCTGGTGGTCCAGCGCTTGCCGTTGACCAGCACCAGGGTGCGCTGCTCGCCGAGGTTGTACAGGTTGACGTACTGGCCGCCCTGCTCGGCGTTGGAGGTCAGAACCGCCGCCTTGCTGAAGGTCTGCGTGCCGGAGATGGCCAGGTTCTGCAGGATATCGCCGACGCTGACCAGGCCCGAGCGCTTGATGTCTTCCGAAGACACGGTGAAGACCGGCTGGGCGGTTTCCACATCCACCGAGCGGATGCGCGAACCGGTGATCTCGATGCGGTCGAGGGTGGTGGTGGACTGGTCTGCGGACTGCTCTTGAGCGCTGGCAATGGCCGGCGTCAACGCGATCGCGATGCTGGCGGGCAGCAGGCCCACCCGCAGGGCGGGAGTGCGAAGGTTCATCAATCTCTCCAAAGGTCGTTAGTGGCGTGTTAAACGCCCCCAGCAAATTACGACTGCGTGAAGGCAGCCGCTTTGCGCGGCACGCCGCGAGACTTTGCCGAATCTGGCGACAGGGCCGCACGCTCGCGATAGTGGGACGCGGACATGCCGAAGCGCGCACGGAACGCCCGCGCGAAGCTGCAGCAGTTGTCGAAGCCGCTGGCCGCGGCGACCTCGCCGATCATCATCGAGGTATCGCGCAGCAGGTCGGCGGCGCGCTCCAGCCGCAGCCGCGCCGACAGCGCCTGCGGGCTTTCTTCGTAGAGGCTCTGAAAGGTCTTGGAGACGTACCAACTGGAGAAGTTGGTCAGCTGCGCAAGCTCTGCCACGCGCACGACACGGTCGCTGTTGCCTTCCAGGTAGAGGCGCGCGCGCTGCATGCGGCCGAACACCTGGCGCCGACGGCTGCGCGAGCGGCCAGGGCAACGCTGCTCCTGCTGCGCGAACTCGCCCTGCATCGCCGCAAGGTGCAGCAGCATCGGCCGCGCGCCGGCGGCATCACCACTGCGCGCGGCGCTGCGCCACAGGCGCAGGGCGGTGCGCAGATCACCGCGTCGCAGCCGGCTGCGGCCGGGATAGAGGACGCTGTCGGTCAGCTCGGCCAGCGCCTGCAGGCCGGCGCCATCCAGGCCCACCCCGATGCACAGGCCATTGCGGTCGGCCTGCACGGTCGGACGCGAATCGCGGTCCAGGGCGATCCAGTCGCCGGCGCGCATCCGGAACTTGCCCTCTTTCGATTCGATCCAGGCGCGCCCACGCAGCTGCACCCATACGGTGAACATGCCGCTGGCCGCCCGCACGCTGCCCAGTCGGGATACCGCCATGCAGACCGGTTCGCCGGCGTGGCCATCCTGCTCGAGCGTCAAGGACAGGCCGCGGTCGGCCGTGATCATCGGGTTCATCGCACACCCCTGTTTGCCAAAGGGGGTGGATTGTTTTGCCGAGTCGGGCGCCAATCAGGACGTTTCGGCGAAATCGCGGCGAAATCGCTACGAACCCGACAACGAAGAAATTACGAAGCCGGTTTCCCTAGCCGATACAACAACTTGGTCAGCACGCCGACGGTCGGCGCCGGCGTTTTCGGCAGGCTCATGAAGCCGATGCCGGCGCCATCGCTGGTAGCGATGGCCACATACAGCGCGCCATCCTGGCGGCTGATGCTGAAACCGTTGATGGTGCTGAACTGGTCGGCGGCCAGGCAGGTGCCGGCGGTCTCGGCCTGGCCGAGCCAGCTGCCGACCGTCGAGCACTCGGTGCTGGAAGACAGATAGAAGGCGTGACCCGCGTCGGCCAGCGCCCAGCTGCGGTAACGCCAGCGCGCCGGGGCCTCGGTATCGACGTTCGCCAGGCTGGCCGGGGCCAGGTCCTCGCCGATCCGCCACAGGCCGCTGCTGGAGAAGCGGGTGAAGAACACTTGTCGGCTATCGGGGTCGTAGCGCGCCTGGGACACGTCCTGCAACCGCGCCAGCTCCTGCCACGGCTGCTTGGTGCGGTCATACAGGATGAGGGTGGCGTCGCCCTGCGGCTCGGACACCAGCACCATCAGGTGCGAGGGATCACCGACATGCAGGCCTTGCAGCGGTCGCGGCACCGGCAACGGCAAGGCGTTGACGCGGCTCTCGGCCGGCGTCACTTCGTAGAGCTGGGCACGTCCTTCCGCATCGCGGCCGACCGCAAGCAACGTGCGCGAATCCGGCGCCCAGTCGATCGGCTGGCGGGTTTCCGGGACCAGGCCGGGCACCGGGTGCAATGTGTCCGGCCGCGACAGCTCAGCCCACCACAGCGCGTATTCGCCGGAACGGTCGGAGGTGAAGGCCAGTTGCCGCGCATCCGGAGACACCATCGGCTGCGCATCGCGGCTATTGGAGGCGAACAGGCGTTCGCGCTGGTAGGCACCCCGTGCGCTGCTGCGCTGCAGGCGATAGAGCGCGAACTGCGGGCGCCGCTGGACAAAGGCCAACCTGCCGTTGCCCTGGGAAATACTCGGCGACTCGGCGTCGCTGAGACCGAGGTCGTAGACGCGGCGGCTCTCCACATCCAGGCGATACAGGCGCGACTGGCTGTCGACGCGGCGGCCGAAGACCAGCCCGCTGCTGTCGGGCAACCAATCGAAGCCACGGAGCTCGGCGCGCTCGTGGGTCAGGCGCCGCGCTTGGCCGCCGCTGACCGGCATCACCCAGATGCTGCCGAGCTGCGGGTTGCGCACGAAGGCGATCCATTTGCCGTCGGGCGAGTACTTCGGCGCGTAGTCGAAGTCGCGGGCGCGGCTGCCGTACTGCAGGTCGCGCCAGGCACCGGTATCGAGATCGAGCTCGCGGATGCCACCGGCCACGCTGCCGCCCATCATCGACCCGAACAGCAAGGCATTGCGGCCCGGCACCCAGCTGAAGCTGAGCAACTCGGTGTGGTCGCAGCGCGCGACCTCGTGTTCGCCGGCCGCGCCGTTGGTGGTGGCCACCATGACCCGGCAGCTGCCGTCCTCGGCCTGGCGCGCAAACGCCAGTTGGCGCCCGTCCGGCGACCACGCCGGCAGCCGGTCGGATTCTCCCGGGCCGGGCACCACGAGTTCGCGCGAGGGCGAATTGCTGGTGGTCTGGATGCGGATGGAGGTGCCGGGACGTTCGTTGGACAGCGATGCGAAGGCCACCATCGAGCCATCCGGCGACAAGGTCGGCGTCAGGTCGAAGCCGCCACCGGAGGTGATCAGGCGATACGGCAAACGCGGCGCGCCCACCACGCGATCTTCGCCGGCGTCGGCGGCAGTGCTGGAAGAGCGGCTGTAGCGATGCCACCCCACGGCGATGGTCACTATCGCGATCATCAACAAGGCCAGCGCCAGCCATGCCGGCCAACGCAACGCGCGTCGCTTCCGCGTCGGTGGCGCAGGCATGTTCGCGGCGGACGCGGTTGTCGCAACTGCGGGGGGCGCCGCGACGCCCTCGGCGGCCGAGCCCAGCGCCTCGAAGGCATGCACCTGCGGCGGCGCAGCTGCCGTTTCCCACTGCACCGGCGCCAGCAGTCGGTACCCGGTCTTGGCGATGGTCTCGATATAACCGGCCCGCCCGGCATCATCGCCGGCGTACTGCAGGGCCTTGCGCAGCTGGGTAATGGCCTGGGTGACCACATCGTTGGTTGGCAGCGTGTCCGGCCACACTTCGGCCAACAGCTGTTCGCGGGAAACGACCTGGCCGGACTGTTCGGCCAGGCAACGCAACACCGCCATCGCCTTGGGCGTCAGCCGCGTCGGGCGCCGCGCGCCGGGCGCGTGCACTTCGCGCGAGGCGATATCCACGACGCACTCGCCTACCCGCAACCGATCCGGTTGCGCCGCTTTGGACGTGGACAAGGACATGCGTGGGGTCGTGGCTACTCGGACTGTGTCGTTCGGTCATGTTTCGCCACATTCCGCAAAGCGGTGGCGCCGAATCAGACAGGCGACGGAAGGCCGAGAATTCTAACCTAGGCCCCGCAGCTTCCCGCCCAGGCGGAAAGTCACGCATCAGGCACTCTCTCTCTCGCCGACGAACTCACATAACTGTTCCAATATTCGCGCCTCTGGCGCGAATTTTTTATCTGCGATTCATCTATGTGACATCGCAACTCAAGCAATGCTTGATTTGGCGGGCCCTTCGCAGCGCGACGCAACGGCGCTGTCATTTGGGAGACGCAACAATCGGGCGGCCACGACGCGGCCCGAAAATGAATACGAATTAAAGCGGGGCGCCCTACGGCACCCCGCGTCGAACACCGAATCAAGAAGGTCGATAGACCTCCGCCCCCTGCGAGCGGAACTCGGCCGACTTCTCGGCCATCCCCGCGTCCAGCGCCTGCGTCTCGTCGACGCCATGCTCGGCGGCGTAGTCGCGTACGTCCTGGGTGATCTTCATCGAACAGAAGTGCGGCCCGCACATCGAGCAGAAGTGCGCGACCTTGTGCGCGTCCTTGGGCAGGGTCTCGTCGTGGAATTCCTTGGCCTTCTCCGGATCCAGGCCAAGATGGAACTGGTCTTCCCAGCGGAACTCGAAGCGCGCCTTGCTCAAGGCGTTGTCACGCACCTGCGCGCCGGGGTGGCCCTTGGCCAGGTCGGCGGCGTGCGCGGCGATCTTGTAGGCCATGATGCCGTCGCGCACGTCCTGGCGGTTTGGCAGGCCGAGATGCTCCTTCGGCGTCACGTAGCAAAGCATCGCGGTGCCGTACCAGCCGATCATCGCCGCGCCGATGGCGCTGGTGATGTGGTCGTAGCCTGGCGCGATGTCGGTGGTCAGCGGCCCCAGGGTGTAGAACGGCGCCTCGCCACATTCGCGCAACTGCTTGTCCATGTTCTCCTTGATCAACTGCATCGGCACGTGGCCGGGGCCTTCGATCATGGTCTGGACGTCGTGCTTCCACGCGATCTTGGTCAGCTCGCCCAGCGTCTCCAGTTCACCGAACTGCGCCGCGTCGTTGGCATCGGCGATACAGCCCGGGCGCAGGCCATCGCCGAGCGAGAAGGCCACGTCGTAGGCCTTCATGATTTCGCAGATGTCTTCAAAGTGGGTGTAGAGGAAGTTTTCCTTGTGGTGCGCCAGGCACCACTTGGCCAGGATCGAACCGCCACGCGACACGATGCCGGTCACGCGGCGCGCGGTCAGCGGCACATAGCGCAGCAATACGCCGGCGTGGATGGTGAAGTAGTCCACGCCCTGCTCGGCTTGTTCGATCAGGGTGTCGCGGAAGATCTCCCAGGTGAGTTCCTCGGCGCGGCCATCGACCTTCTCCAATGCCTGGTAGATCGGCACCGTGCCGATCGGCACCGGCGAGTTGCGGATGATCCACTCGCGCGTCTCGTGGATGTGCTTGCCGGTGGACAGGTCCATCACGGTGTCGCCGCCCCAGCGGATCGACCACACCAGTTTTTCCACCTCCTCGGCGATCCCCGAGGACACGGCGGAATTGCCGATGTTGGCGTTGATCTTGGTGAGGAAGTTGCGGCCGATGATCATCGGCTCGCTTTCGGGGTGGTTGATGTTGTTGGGCAGGATGGCGCGGCCACGGGCGATTTCGTCGCGCACGAATTCCGGGGTGATGATCTTCTGGATACTGGCGCCGAACGCCTCGCCCGGATGCTGCGCGCGCAGGCTCGCGTCGCGCACTGCCTCCAGGCGCTGGTTCTCGCGAATCGCGACGTATTCCATTTCCGGAGTGACGATGCCGCGGCGCGCGTAATGCATCTGGCTGACGTTGGCCCCCGCCACGGCGCGGCGCGGCAAGGCGCGGCCCGGGAAGCGCACCGCGTCCAGGCGCGGGTTGGTTTCGCGCCCGCGACCGAATTCGGAGCTCAGTGCGCTCAGCAGCTCGGTGTCTCCGCGCTCTTCGATCCAGCGCGCGCGCAAGGCCGGCAGGCCGGTGCCCAGGTCGATGTGCGCCTGCGGATCGGTGTACGGGCCGGAAGTGTCGTACACCGTCACCGGCGCATTTTCCTCGCCGCCAAACAGGGTCGGCGTCCGCGTGAGCGCGATCTCGCGCATCGGCACGCGGATATCCGGGCGCGATCCTTCGACGTAGATCTTCGATGAACCGGGAATCGGTCGGGTCACCGATTCGGAAAGCTGCTCGGTCTGCTGCAGCAGCGACTGGGGCTGGGCATTCATGACGTTCGTCCTGGCAATGGGCGGGACGAAGCGGCGGCGCTCGATGCGGGAACCCGTGCCCTGAAGGACGCCGCCGGGGCCGGGACCCCTCCTGCATGTCGCGAAGCTTCCCTACGCCGGTATCAGCCGGATCAGGTTCGAAGGGTGTGTCTCAACCGCGTGCCACCGGCACGGGTACCCCCGCTTCGGCCGCGATTAAACCACATCGATGCCGATGCCGGCAGCCGGCCGGGGATTACCGGCCGTGCCATCCGCGGTCGCCACGTGTCACTGCGCGCCGTCGCCACGCACCGGCCAGCAGCGCCGGACACCGCGCGCCAAACCCCGCCATGGCGGCCTTTTTGCGGAGAAATCCGGGCGAAACACGCTCGTTAGATTCGCGGCAAGTCTTCGTTTCGGTTTCGTTACAGCGCGACCAGCCAAGGCCCACCACCTCACCAACAGGAACCGCCCGATCTCATGAACACGCAACCGCTCCGCCCGGCACTGCGCCGGATGCCGCTTGCCGCGGCCATCACCCTGGGCCTGTCCGCGCCCGTACTTGCGCAGGCCCAGGACCCGGCCGGCAATCCCACCAGCCTGGACCGCATCGAGGTCACCGGCTCGCGCATCCGCTCGGTCGACGTGGAAACCTCGCAGCCGGTGCTGGTCGTCACCCGCCAGGACATCGAGAAGCAGGGCCTGACCTCGGTGGCCGACGTGCTCAAGCGCATCTCCGTCAACGGCGCGACGATGAACACCACCATCAACAATGGCGGCGACGGCTCGGCCACGGTGAACCTGCGCAACCTCGGCGCCGACCGCACGCTGGTGCTGGTCAATGGGCGCCGCTGGGTTTCCGGCCTGAGCGGCACGGTCGACCTCAACACGATCCCGACCGCCGTGATCGAGCGCATCGAGATCCTCAAGGACGGCGCCTCGTCGATCTACGGCTCGGACGCGATTGCCGGCGTGGTCAACATCATCACGCGCAGCAATTTCGAGGGTGCCGAAGTCAACGCCTATGTCGGCCAGTACGGCCAGGGCGATGGCCAGCGCACTTCGTTCGATGCCACGCTCGGCATGAACGGCGAGCGCGGCAACCTGGTGATCGGCGTGTCCAGCGTGACCGAGGATGCGGTGATGGCGGGCGATCGCGCGCTCTCGGCCGAGCCTTACTACGGTTATGGCTCGTCGGCCTACAGCAGCTACTCGGCCAGCGGCAAGCTGCGCGTGGGCAGCACGTGGATGGTGTTGCCCAGCGGCGCCATCGGCAGCGGCGATGCCGCGAACCCGTACTACGCGCTCGACCAATACGTGCCGTACAGCACCAGCGAGTACGGCTACAACTACGCCAAGGACAACTACCTGGTCACCCCGCAAAAGCGCGACTCGCTGTACATGCAAGGCAGCTACGACCTCACCGACAACGTCCGCTTCAAGCTCGATGCGCTATACAACCAGCGCCAGTCCTCGCAGCGACTGGCCGGCTACCCGCTGTCCTCGGCCGGCACCGGCGTGCTGATGAGTGGCGAGAGCTACTACAACCCGTTCAACACCGCGTACGGCGGCGACGGCAGCGATGCGCAGTGGTCGCACCGCCTGACCGAGATGGCGCGCCTGTACAAGCAGGACGTCAAGACCTCGCACATCTACGGCGGGCTGGAGGGCGACTTCGAATTTTCCGGGCGCCAGTTCAACTGGGACGTCGGCTTCTCGGCCAACAAGACCGACCAGACCGAAACCCAGTACGGCGACGTCAATCTGCTCAACCTGGCCAATGCGCTCGGCGCCTCGGCCGTCGTCGACGGCGTGCTCTCCTGCCTGGACAGTGGCGGCGCGGTGATCGCCGGCTGCGTGCCATTCAACCCGTTATCGCCGGCTGGCGCAGTGACCCAGGAGCAGCTGGACTACATCCTGTTCACCGCGCACAACACCTACCAGTACAAGAACAACAGCTTCACCGGCAACCTCGGCGGCGAGCTGTTCGAGCTGCCGGCGGGCTGGATGAGCTTCGCCGCCGGCTTCGAGCACCGCGAGGAGAGCGGCTATTCCTCGCCGGACGCGCTGATCGCCAGCGGCTACACCTCCGGCAATTCGTTTACGCCGACCTCGGGTGGCTACACCCTCAACGACTACTACGCCGAACTCGCGATTCCGCTGCTCAAGGACCTGCCCGGCGCCAAGGCGCTGGACCTCAGCCTGGCCGGCCGCTTCTCCGACTACAACACCTTCGGCACCACGACGAACTACAAGCTGGGTTTCACCTGGAAGCCGTTCAACGACCTGATGGTCCGCGGCAACTACGCCACCGGCTTCCGCGCCCCGTCGATCGAGGACCTGTACCTGGGCTCGTCGGACAGCTACGACTCCTACTCCGACCCGTGCTCGACCAACAGCAGCACCTACAGCGATGCCGTGGCCGCCGCCTGCACCGCCGCCGGCGTGCCGGCCGGCTTCGTCGCCGAATACAACAGCAGCGCCGGCTCGAACTCTGGCCAGACGATCTATCCCTTCACCTATACCAGCAACCCCGACCTCAAGCCGGAGCAATCGAAGAACACCACCTTCGGCTTCGTCTACAGCCCGTCGTGGGCGCCGGGCGTGGACCTGTCGCTGGACTGGTGGAAGATCGAGCTCGAAGACGCAATCTCCGAGTTCAGCGCCAGCTACATCCTCGACCAGTGCTACGACAAGGGCGTAAGCGCCTATTGCGACCTGGTAACGCGCAATGCCGAAGGCACCATCACCAACCTGGTGATCAAGCCGCTCAATGTCGGCCAGCAGCGCATGGAAGGCTACGACTTCGCCGCCCACTACCGGCTGCCGCAAACGGCCTATGGCGAATTCACCGTCTCCCTCGATGCCACCTACGTGACCCGCAACGAAAGCAAGGTCGACGACGACTCGGCGTGGGAGAGCAACAACGGCATCTACTGGCAGAGCAGCCCGAACTGGCGCCTGCGCGGTTCGGTTGGCCTGGATTGGCGCTACGGCAACCTGAGCGCGAACTGGAGCCTGCGCTACTACTCGGGCATGCAGGACTACGAGTGGGGCCAGAACGACGACGGCAGCTACAACCAGATCGCCGCCACCGCCTTCCACGACCTCCAGGTGGCCTACCAGCTGCCGTGGAATGCAACCGTGCGCCTGGGCGCCAGCAACCTGTTCGACAAGGATCCGCCGGTAGTGATGGGCGCCTTCGCCAACTCGTTCGACCCGGCCTACTCGATCCCCGGCCGCTACACCTACCTGCAGTACACGCAGCGATTCTGATCCGGCACCTGCCGGCGCAAGCGGCGGTGCCGACTCTTGGGGCCGCCGCCCTTTTGCGCGGTTCTTTTCGTCGGCTTCATTTCAGCAGTGACACAGTCGGCGCCGACGATGGCTGAATGGTCAAACCGCCGCCATCGCCACGCCACGCGCCGGCGGCAAGCTGGTCGCACAACAAGAATCCATCTCTCTCTCCATGGCCGCCGGTGACCCCGGCGGCATTTTTTTTGGTTCTTCTAGTCAGGGCATGTGACGGATTCCTAGTCCTTCCCGTCAGGGAACGGCGCCCCCGCTTTTCTCCTCCAACCCCCAACATCGTGCGCCCATCGAAGTGGGACAACAAAGGCGCCTGGCGCCGTTTCGGCGGGTAGGGGCTTCAGTGGGCCATGGATGGCCCACGGCGATGGCGTCAGACAGGACGTCTGCCCGACAGCGCGAAGCCCCTACCCGCCGGAACGGCGCCCGCACCGCAAGCCAATGCACTAACCGCTCAATACCCCGCCGCCTGCCCATCCTTGCGACTCTCCGACGCGCCGTAATACACCCCGGTCTCGGCGTCGCGCATGATCGCCTGGTAGCCGCCATACGGGCCGTCGGCGAAGATCACGCGGTGGCCCTTGCGCATCAGTGCGCGGATGGTGTCGTAGGAGTAGCCGCTCTCCAGGTTGACCTCGCCGCCGTCGCTCATTGCCGTTCCCTGGCCGGTCGGCTCGGTCGAGCCTTCGTGCTGGATGCGCGGGGCGTCGCCGGCTTCCTGCAAATTCATGTGGAAGTCGACCAGGTTCATCACGATCTGGGCGTGGCCCTGCGGCTGCATCGCCCCACCCATCACGCCGAAGCTCATGTACGGCTGACCGTCCTTGGTGATGAAGGCCGGGATGATGGTCTGGAAGGGACGCTTGCCCGGGGCGTAGCCGTTCGGGTGGTCCTTCTTCAGCACGAACATCTCGCCGCGGTCCTGCAGGATGAAGCCCAGCCCCGGCGGCGCCATGCCGCTGCCCATGCCGCGGTAGTTGGACTGGATCAGCGAGACCATCATGCCGTCGGCGTCGGCGACGGTCATGTAGATCGTGTCGCCCTCCTCCAGCTGCTTCGGCGTGCCCGGCTGCACTTCCTTCAGCGCCTTGTCCATGGAGATCAGCTTGCGACGCTCGGCGGCGTATGGCTTGGAGATCAGCTTCGCCACCGGCGCTTTCTGGAACGCCGGGTCGGCATAGAAGCGCGCGCGGTCGGCGAAGGCCAGCTTCTTGGCCTCGACGAACAGGTGCACATGCTCGGGGGAACCGAAGCTGATCTTGGAGAAGTCGTAGCCTTCGAGAATGTTGAGGATCTGCAGCGCGGCGATGCCCTGGCTGTTCGGCGGCAGTTCCCAGACGTCGTAGCCGCGGTAGTTGCTGCTTACCGGCTCGACCCACTCGCCCTGGTGGCTGGCGAGGTCGTCATAGCTCAGGAAGCCGCCGTTGGCCTTGAAGTAGCTGTCGATGGTGCGGGCGATGTCGCCCTTGTAGAAGGCGTCGCGGCCGCCGTCGGCGATCTGCTGCAGGGTGTGGGCAAGGTTCGGGTTCTTCCACAGCTCGCCCTTGCGCGGCGCGTGCCCATCGATGGTGAACTGCTCCTTGAACCCGGGGTACTGCGACAGGCGCGGCACCGAGCGGTCCCAGTAGTAGGCGATCGTCTCGGCGACCGGGTGGCCTTCGCGGGCGTAGCGGATCGCCGGTGCCAGGTTGTCGGCCATGGGCCGGCGACCGAAGCGGTCGTGCAGGGCGAACCACGCATCGACGGCGCCCGGAACAGAGACCGGCAGCGGGCCGGTCGGGGGAATGTCCTTCAGCCCGCGGCGCTGGAACTCGGCCAGGGTCAACGATTTGGGCGAGCGGCCCGAGCCGTTGTAGCCGTACAACTTGCGGGTCTTCGGGTCCCAGACGATGGCGAACAGGTCGCCGCCGACGCCATTGCCGGTGGGCTCCATCAAGCCGAGCGCGGCATTGGCGGCAATGGCCGCATCCACCGCAGAGCCGCCCTGCTTCATCACGTCCAGCGCGATCTGGGTGGCCAACGGCTGCGAGGTGGCCGCCATCGCGTGCGGGGCGATGACCTCCGAGCGGGTGGCGAAGTCGGCACCGGTGATGCGGTCGCCGGCGAGCGCTGCCAGCGGCAGGAGGGCACAGGCCAGCACGGCCAGGCGTGGCGGACGGGGACGGAAGCGGGAGGCGGGTCGCACGGGCATTGGCCTTGGCTCTGCAGACGATGAATGTGCGGACCCTAGCATCCAGCGCGGGGGTCGCCGCCTGCCGGAAGTCCTCTCGGCCGGAATCGCCGCGCCGATGCGTGAACGGGGTCGAGTTTGCGCAAATCGGGACGAGGAACACGCTCGGGGACAGCGGCTAGGTCGGAATCCCGATTCAATCCTTCGCCGCCAAATGCATCGGCCAGCGACGTGCGGGTCAGGCCGCGCTGTTGTCCGAACCGCTGCCGTCGGGCGCGCGCGCCTTGCCCGAAATCCTTGTGCGGCAGCGAATTGGCGACGTTGGCGGTAGCCGGCAAATGCTCGCGTGCAAGAAAGGAATGTGGATTCAAACCATCGCCTGGCAACGGTGATTTCGTTGCCATTGCAACCGTTGCACACGCGACAGAATTTTTTACCGCCAATCGCTTGACACTCCTGCGCACGCATGTTTTTCTCGGTTCCATGTTGCAGCGCCACACCACCGCGAACGCCGACCCCACCGCAGCGCCTGATTCGGCGCGCGTGGCCGCTTCGCTTCTCGTCCTTGTACTTATTACCTCGCCCAACAGTGCGGGACGAACCGACGCGTAAGCAGCAAAGACGCCAGGATTCGACGAAACCCCGCACCGGCAACGGCGCGGGGTTTTTCTTTGTAGGGATCACGAAAACCATTTCTTTCACCTTGAGGAATCGCACGATGAGCAGCAACCAGACCCCGCGTATCACCGTCGTCGGCTACGGCAGCCAGGGCCGCGCCCATGCCTTGAACCTGCGCGACTCCGGCTTCGATGTCACCGTGGGCCTGCGCCCGGGCGGCCCGACCGAGATCCAGGCCAAGGCCGACGGGTTCGAGGTGCGCGCGCCGGCCGATGCGGTGCGTGACGCTGACCTGGTCGCCGTGCTGACCCCGGACATGGTGCAGAAGAAGCTCTACGAGGAAGTGCTGGCGCCGAACATGCGCCAGGGCGCCTGCCTGTTGTTCGCCCACGGCCTCAACGTGCATTTCGACATGATCAAGCCGCGCGAAGACCTCGACGTCGTACTGGTCGCACCGAAAGGCCCGGGCGCGCTGGTACGCCGCGAATATGAAATCGGCCGCGGCGTGCCGTGCATCTGGGCGGTCTACCAGGACAAGAGCGGCCACGCCGAACAACTGGCGTTGACCTACGCCGGCGGCCTGGGCGGCGCGCGCGCCAACCTGATCAAGACCACGTTCAAGGAAGAAACCGAGACCGACCTGTTCGGCGAACAGGCCGTGCTGTGCGGCGGCGCCAGCGCGCTGGTGCAGGCCGGTTTCGAGACGCTGGTCGAAGCCGGCTACCAGCCGGAGATCGCCTATTACGAAGTGCTGCACGAGCTGAAATTGATCGTCGACCTGTTCTACGAAGGCGGCATCACCCGGATGCTGGAATTCATCTCCGAAACTGCGCAGTACGGCGATTACGTCAGCGGCCCGCGGGTGATCGACGCCGGCACCAAGGCGCGGATGAAGGAAGTGCTCAAGGACATCCAGGACGGCACCTTCACCAAGAATTGGGTGGCCGAGTACGAAGCGGGCCTGCCGAACTACAAGAAGTTCAAGCAGGCCGACCTGGACCACCCGATCGAGCAGGTGGGCAAGCAGTTGCGCGCGAAGATGGTGTGGCTCAACAGCCAGGCCGCGGCCGCGCAACCCACCGACAGCCAACGCGCGGCGTAAGCCGCGCCCTCCCCCCGTCGCTCCGCAAAGGACGCCCCGCATGGACACCACCGCACAAGCCACGCCGCCCAATGGCGCGCGCTGGCTGACGCAGGCCCTGGAGGCCGAAGGCGTGGACACGCTGTTCGGCTACCCCGGCGGCACGATCATGCCGTTCTACGATGCCCTGGTCGATTCGTCGCTGAAACACATCCTGGTTCGCCACGAACAGGGCGCCGCCCTGGCCGCGAACGGTTATGCCCGCGCCAGTGGCCGGGTCGGCGTGTGCGTGGCCACCTCTGGCCCCGGCGCTTCCAACCTGGTCACCGGTATCGCCGATGCCATGCTCGACTCGGTCCCGATGGTCTGCATCACCGGCCAGGTCGCCACGCCGCTGCTGGGCACCGATGCGTTCCAGGAGCTGGACGTGTTCGGCCTGACCCTGCCGATCGTCAAGCACAGCTTCCTGGTGCGCCGGGTTGAAGATCTGCCGCGGGTGGTGAGTGAAGCGTTCCGCATCGCCCGCGAGGGCCGTCCTGGCCCGGTGCTGATCGACCTGCCCAAGGATGTGCAGCTGGCCGACGCCTCGGCGTTGCCGGCGCATGTGCCGGCCGAGGTGGCCCCGCCCGCGGCGCCCGAACAGGCGCGCCTGGCCGAGGCGCTGGCGGCGATCGCCGGTGCCGAACGCCCGGTGGTCTATGCCGGCGGTGGCATCGCCCTGGCCGATGCGGTGGACGCGTTCCGCCATTTCGTCGAAGCCGCGCGCCTGCCGACGGTGATGACGCTGCGCGGTCTCGGCGCGTTGCCGCCGCAGCATCCGCAGAGCCTGGGCATGCTGGGCATGCACGGCACCCGCGCGGCCAACATGGCGGTGCAGGAAAGCGACCTGCTGGTGGTGATCGGCGCGCGCTTTGATGATCGCGCCACCGGCAAGCTCAACGAGTTCGCTCCGTTCGCACGGGTGATCCACCTGGACGCCGACGCCTACGAGATCTCCAAATTGCGCACCGCCGATATCGCCATCCCCGGCGACGTCGCGGCCGGCCTGAAAGCGCTGGCTGCGGCGCGTTCGACCTGCGATGACTGGCGCAAGCGTTGCAGCGCCAACCGCGACCGCTTCGGCGCCCGCTACGATGCGCCCGGCAGCGACATCTATGCCCCGGCATTGCTCAAGCGCCTGAGCGAAGTGGCGCCGGCCGATACGATCATCGCCTGCGATGTTGGCCAACATCAGATGTGGGTGGCGCAGCATTGCCGCTTCCAGCATCCACGCAACCACCTGACCAGCGGCGCGCTGGGCACCATGGGCTTCGGCCTGCCGGCGGCGATGGGCGCGCAGTTCGCCTGCCCCGACCGCACCGTGGTGCTGGTCTCCGGCGACGGCAGTTTCATGATGAACGTGCAGGAGCTGGCCACCATCGCGCGTTGCCGGTTGCCGGTGAAAATCGTGCTGCTGGACAATAGTTCGCTGGGCATGGTGCGGCAGTGGCAGGAGCTGTTCTTCGCCGAGCGCTACAGCGAGATCGACTTGTCCGACAACCCGGACTTTGCCGCTTTGGCGCAGGTGTTCGGCATTCCGGCCACGCGCATCACCGCGCGCGACCAGGTCGAAGACGCACTGGCCGCGCTGCTGACCCAGCCCGGCCCGGGCCTGCTGCACGTGGCCATCGACGCGCGTGCCAACGTCTGGCCGCTGGTGCCGCCCAACACCGCCAACAGCACCATGCTGGACAGCAATCCTGCCCATGCCGCGCGGGAGGCAAGCCATGCGTTACCGGCTTGACCTGGTGCTGCGTCCGGCCGAGGGTGCTTTGCTGCGCGTAATCGGCATGGCCGAACGCCGCGGTTTCAGCCCGTGCGCGATCCATGGCGCACCGGATGCCGACGACCAGGGTCGCTGGCACCTGCAACTGGAAGTCGAGGGCAGCCGTCCGGCAGAAACCCTGTGCCGCCAGTTGGAGAAGGTCTACGACTGCGAATCGGTGCAGGCCACCGCGATCCCACTGGAGGCGGCGGCATGAACACGCCGGCGGCCCGCCACCCGGAGCAGCTGGTACGGAGGTGTCTTCTTCCGTGCCAGCCGTTCGCGTGCCGCCATGCCTGACGCCGGTTTCGCCGCCGTGGAGCCCGACGTACCCGGCGTAGCCGAGGTCCAGGTCAGCGTTGCCGATGTGCTGGCAGCGCAGGCGCGGCTGCGCCGCTATTTGAGCGTGACGCCGCTGCACTACGCCGAGCGCTTCGGCGTGTGGCTGAAGCTGGAGAACCTGCAGCGCACCGGTTCTTACAAAGTGCGCGGCGCCTTGAATGCGATGTTGGCCGGGCTGGAACGCGGCGACGATCGTCCGGTCATCTGCGCCTCGGCCGGCAATCATGCCCAGGGTGTGGCGTGGTCCGCGTATCGCCTGGGCCTGCCGGCAATCACGGTGATGCCGCACGGCGCTCCGGCGACCAAGATCGCTGGCGTCGCCCATTGGGGCGCCACCGTGCGCCAGCATGGCAATAGTTATGACGAGGCTTATGGCTTCGCGCGCGAGTTGGCCGCGCAGAACGGCTATCGCTTCCTGTCCGCCTTCGACGACCCGGACGTGATCGCCGGCCAGGGCACGGTCGGTATCGAAATTGGCGCCAGCGCGCCGGACGTGGTGATCGTGCCGATCGGCGGCGGCGGCCTGGCCTCCGGCGTGGCCCTGGCACTGAAGTCGCAGGGCGTGCGCGTGGTCGGCGCGCAGGTCGAAGGGGTCGATTCGATGGCGCGTGCGTGCCGCGGCGACACCAATGAAATCGATCCGGTGCCGACGCTGGCCGACGGCGTCAAGGTCAAGATTCCCGGCTTCATCACCCGCCGCCTGTGCAGCAGCCTGCTCGACGACATCGTCATCGTGCGCGAAGCCGAGCTGCGCGAGACCTTGGTGCGACTGGCGCTGGAAGAACACATCATTGCCGAAGGCGCCGGCGCACTGGCCCTGGCCGCTGGCCGCCGAGTGGCCGGCAAGCGCAAGTGCGCGGTGGTCTCGGGCGGCAACATCGACGCCGGCGTCCTTTCCACCTTGTTGTCCGAAGTGCGGCCACGGCCGCCTCGCAAGCCGCGGCGCCGCGACAGCGAGCGACTTAGGCAGGCGCGCGCGATGCCCGACTTCGCTGCCGCGCCCCGCGCCTCCGCCGCGCCCGCCCCCACCTGCAAACCCGCCATCGCACACGTCATCGCCGCAGAGGAGTTCCCCTGGTGAACATCGAATCCGCCGTAGCCCCCCCCCGAATCCGAATTTTCGACACCACCCTGCGCGATGGCGAGCAATCCCCCGGCTGCAGCATGACCCCGCCGCAGAAGCTGGTGATGGCGCGCGCCCTGGCCGAGCTGGGCGTGGATATCATCGAGACCGGCTTCCCGGCCAGTTCGCAATCCGACCGCGAGGCGATGGCGCTGATCGGCCGCGAGGTACGCACGCCGACCCTGGCGGTGCTGTCGCGCTGCCTGGCGGCCGATATCGAAACCTCGGCCAAGGCGCTGGAAGCGGCGGCCAAGCCGCGCCTGCACCTGTTCCTGTCGACCAGCCCGCTGCACCGCGAGCACAAGCTGCGGATGAGCCGCGAGCAGGTGCTGGAATCGGTGCGCAAGCATGTCTCGCTGGCGCGTAGCTACCTGGACGACGTCGAGTTCTCGGCCGAGGACGCCACCCGCACCGAGGAGGATTACCTGATCGAAGTGGTGCGCGAGGCGATCGCCGCAGGCGCCACCACCATCAACCTGCCCGATACGGTCGGCTTCACCACGCCCGAGGAAATCCGCGGCATGTTCTCGCGGGTGATTGCCGGCGTCGGCAATCCGCAGCACGTCATCTTCAGTACCCATTGCCACAACGACCTTGGCCTGGCGGTGGCCAATTCGCTGGCGGCGGTGGAGGGCGGCGCGCGCCAGGTGGAATGCACCATCAACGGCATCGGCGAGCGTGCCGGCAATTGCGCGCTGGAAGAGATCGCGATGACGCTGAAGGTGCGCAATGCCTTCTACGAGATCGACAGCGGCATCCACACCCCGCGCATCGTGCCCACCTCGCAGTTGTTGCAGCGCCTGGTCGGCATGCCGGTACAACGCAACAAGGCGATTGTCGGCACCAACGCGTTCGCGCATGAGTCGGGCATCCACCAGCACGGCATGCTGCGCCATCGCGGCACCTACGAAATCATGCGACCGGAGGACGTGGGCTGGCCGTCCTCGCAGATGGTGCTGGGCCGCCACAGCGGCCGCGCCGCGGTCGAACAGCGTCTGCGCGCGCTGGGCTATTGGCTGGAGGAAGAACAGCTGAAGCTGGTGTTCGAACAATTCAAGGCGCTGTGCGAACAGCAGCGCGTGGTCAACGACGGCGACCTGCGCGCACTGATGCAGGATGCCAACAGCAGCGAGGGCTATCGCCTGGCGTCGATGACGATCAGCGATGTCGGCAGCCGCGCCAATGCGCTGGTCGAGCTGTCCGACCCGGATGGCAAGCGCGTGGCCGAGACCGCGCAGGGCAATGGCCCGGTGGACGCGTTGTTTGGCGCGTTGTCGGCCGCCACCGGCGTGCGCCTGCAGCTGGACAGCTACCAGGTGCACAGCGTCGGCATTGGCGCCGACGCTCGTGGCGAGGCCAGCCTGAGCGTGCGCCACGAAGACATCGAATACGAAGGCACCGGCACCAGCAAGGACATCATCGAAGCCAGTGCCCTGGCCTGGCTGGACGTGGCCAACCGCCTGCTCCGCCAACGCGCCGCCGGCGAGCCCCGGAGCCAGCCCAGCCCGGCCCAGAACGCCGAGCCGGCGCTGCGCTGATTACCGTCGCAAGCGCTGGCGGGTTCCATCCCCGCTCAAACTTTTTCTCCTGATTCGAAACCGCAGCATCGCAAGGCATCCCATGAGCCCAGCACCCCGCACCCTGTACGACAAACTGTGGGACGCGCACGTCGTCGTCCCCGAGAGCGAAGCCGCACCGGCCGTGCTCTATATCGACTTGCACCTGATCCACGAGGTCACCTCGCCGCAGGCGTTCTCCGAACTGCGCGCGCGCGGCATCGCGCCGCGCCGGCCCGAGCGCACCAAGGCGACCATGGACCATTCCACCCCCACCCTGCCGGCCGGCCCCGACGGCCGCCTGCCCTATGCCAACGATGCCGCGCGCAGCCAGGTGGAAACCCTGGCGCGCAACTGCGCCGAGTACGGCATTGAGCTGTTCGACATGGCGTCGGCCAATCGCGGCATCGTCCATGTCATCGCGCCGGAGCAGGGTTTCACCCAGCCCGGGATGACCATTGTCTGTGGCGACAGCCACACCTCCACGCACGGTGCATTCGGCTCGCTGGCCTTCGGCATCGGCACCAGCGAGGTCGGCAACGTGCTGGCCACGCAATGCCTGCTGCAACGCAAGGCCAAGACCTTGTCGATCACCGTCGAGGGCGAACTGGCTCCCGGTGTCGGCGCCAAGGACGTGATCCTGCAAATCATCGGCGTGATCGGCGTCAATGGCGGCACCGGGCAGGTCATCGAATACCGCGGCTCGACCATCCGCGCGATGGACATGGAGCAGCGCATGACCCTGTGCAACATGTCGATCGAAGCGGGCGCACGTGCTGGCATGGTGGCGCCGGACCAAACCACGTTCGACTGGGTCGCCGCCACTCCGCGCGGCCCCAAGGGTGCCGCGTTCGAACAGGCCGTGGCCTACTGGAAAACGCTGCACAGCGATGACGGCGCGCGCTTCGATGCCGAGGTCCGCATCGACGCCGCCGACATCCGCCCGACCCTGACCTGGGGCACGCATCCGGGCACCGCGATCGCGGTTGACGCGGCGATCCCCGCGGCCAGCGACGTCGCCGCGCAGAAGGGCCTGGACTACATGCACCTGCAAGCCGGGCACAGCCTGGTCGGCACGCCGGTAGACGTGGTCTTCGTCGGCTCCTGCACCAATGGCCGGCTGAGCGACATGCGCCAGGTGGCCGAGGTCCTGCGCGGCCGCCACGTGGCCGAAGGCGTGCGCATGCTGGTGGTGCCGGGCTCGGAGATCGTCAAGCGCCAGGCCGAGGCCGAAGGCATCGATGCGGTCGTGCGCCAGGCCGGTGCCGAATGGCGCGAATCCGGTTGTTCGATGTGTATCGCCATGAATGGCGACCTGGTGGCGCCGGGCCAGCTGGCGGTAAGCACCAGCAACCGCAATTTCGAGGGCCGCCAGGGCCCGGGCGCACGCACCTTGCTGGCCTCCCCCGCCAGCGCCGCGTGGGCTGCGGTCAACGGCCGCGTTGCCGATGTCCGCGAACTGTATGCCGATGTACTGGAGGTGGCCTGATGGCCGGCATCACCACTGTTTCCTCGCGCAGCGTCGTGTTGCGCGAGACCAATATCGACACCGACCAGATCATTCCGGCGCGCTTCCTGTCGACCACCGAACGTGCCGGCCTCGGTCGCTATGCGTTCAATGACTGGCGTTGGCAGGCCGACGGCAGCCCGAATCCCGAATTCGCCTTCAACCAGCCGGCCAACCAGGGCCGCAGCATCCTGCTGGCCGGGCGCAACTTCGGCTGTGGTTCTTCGCGTGAGCATGCGCCTTGGGCGCTGACCGACCTTGGCCTGCGCGCCATCGTGTCCAGCGAGATCGCCGACATCTTCCGCAACAACGCGCTGAAGAACGGCCTGCTGCCGGTGGTGCTGGCCGAAGCAGACGTGCAGGCGTTGATGCAGCGGCCGGACGATGAGCTCACCATTGACGTTGCCACGCGCGAACTGCGCACGCCCGATGGCCGCGTCTATTCCTTCCCGCTGGATGCCTTCGCCCAGACGTGCCTGCTGCAAGGCGTGGACGAGATGGGCTACCTGCTGGCGCGCGGCGCCGAAATTTCCCGATACGAGGCAACCCATGCACGCTGACATCGTCTTGCTGCCCGGCGACGGCATTGGCCCGGAAGTCATTGCCGGCGCGGTGGCCGTGCTGCAGGCTGTGGCCGAGCGCCACGGCCACAGCTTTGCGTTCCACTCGCACGATATCGGCGGCATCGCCATCGACCGCCACGGCGAACCGCTGCCGGCGGAAACACTGCAGGCCTGCCAGCGCGCCGATGCCGTGCTGCTGGGCGCCGTAGGCGGGCCGAAGTGGTCCGATCCCAACGCCAAGGTCCGGCCCGAACAGGGCCTGCTGGCGATCCGCAAGGCGCTCGGGCTATTCGCCAACCTGCGCCCGGTGAAGCCGCACCCGGCGGCGCTGGATGCTGCGCCGATCAAGCCGCACCTGCTCACCGGGGTGGACATGATCGTGGTGCGCGAGCTCACCGGCGGCATCTATTTCGGCGACAAGACCCGCAGCGACACGGATGCCAGCGATTTGTGCCGCTACAGCGTGGTCGAGATCGAGCGGGTGATGCGTACTGCGTTCCGGCTGGCGCAGCAGCGTCGCAACCATGTCACTTCGGTGGACAAGGCCAATGTGTTGGAGACTTCGCGCTTGTGGCGCGATGTGGCTGCGCGGATCGGCCGCGAGGAGTTCCCGGACGTGCGCCTGGAGCATCAGCTGGTCGATTCGATGGCCATGCACTTGCTGTCGCGCCCACGCGATTACGATGTGGTGGTGACCGAGAATATGTTCGGCGACATCCTGACCGATGAGGCTTCGATGCTGGCGGGGTCACTGGGGCTGTTGCCGTCAGCTTCGCTGGGCGAGGGCAAGGTCGGGCTGTACGAGCCGATCCATGGTTCGGCGCCGGACATCGCCGGCAAGGGCATCGCGAATCCTTATGCGACGATCTTGAGCACGGCGTTGTTGCTGCGGCATTCGCTGGGCTTGGAGCAGGAGGCGCAGTGCGTGGAGCAGAGTGTCAGTGATGCGCTGGATGCGCGGGCGTTCACTGCGGATCTGGTGGCGCATGGGGTGGCGCCTTTGAGTACGCAGCAGGCGGCGGTGGGGATTGTGCAGCGGATTCGGGAGCGGTGTCCGGTGGCTGAGCTTCGCGATTGATCCCGTTAGCTGTTTCGTTTTTACGTGCGGCCTGCGGGGGGGAAGCCCCTTTCGGGTCACGCCGTGAATACATCCCTGTAGGCTCCTTGGCGACATCCATGTCGCCAAGGGTCCCGAAAGGGGCTTCCCCCCGCAGGCCCGATGGATTACGCGGGCGGAGGGGAGAAAGAGAGAAAAGCGGGGCCGGGCGCTCTGCGCGCCGGCTTTCGCGTTACGTTGCTGTTGTTGCTTCTTCCTCGCGGACTCGGAACCAGGTGGCGTAGAGCACGGGCAGGAACAGCAAAGTCAGTACGGTGCCTACGATCAGGCCGCCCATGATCGCGACGGCCATGGAGCCGTAGAAGGCGCTGCGCGATAGCGGGATCATCGCCAGTACTGCGGCCAGCGCGGTCAGTACGATCGGGCGGAAGCGGCGGACGGTGGCGTCGAGGATCGCGTGCCAGCGGTCGTGGCCGGCGTCGATGTCTTGCTGGATCTGGTCCACCAGGATCACGGAGTTGCGCATGATCATGCCGGCCAGGGCAATCGTGCCGAGCATGGCAACGAAGCCGAACGGCATCTGGAACAGCAGCAGGAACAGGGTCGCGCCGATGATGCCCAACGGTGCGGTCACCAGCACCATCGCGGTGCGGGAGAAGCTGCGCAGTTGCAGCATCAGCAGGGTGATCACGACCAGCAGGAACAGCGGCATGCCGGCGTTGATGGAGTTCTGGCCGCGCGCGGAGTCTTCGACGGTGCCGCCTACTTCCAGCCGATAGCCGGAAGGTAGCTGGGTGCGGATGTCGTCCAGGGTCGGGAGGATCTGCTGGGTCACCGCGGGCGGCAGCATGCGGTCGGCGATGTCGGCGCGCACGGTGACGGTCGGCAGGCGGTCGCGGTGCCAGATGATGCCGTCTTCGAACGCTGGCTCCAGCCGCGCTACTTGCGACAAGGGCACGCTGCCGCCGTCGCCGGTGGGAATGCCCAGGCCGGCGAGCATGTCCAGGTTGGCGCGGTCTTGCTCGGGGCCGCGCAGCAGCATCTCGATCAGTTCGTTGTCTTCGCGATAGGTGCTCACGCTCAGGCCGGACAGGGAGGCCGAGAGGAATTGCGAGACCTGGGTGCTGGTAATGCCGAACTGGCGGGCGCGGTCCTGGTCGATGACGACGCGCACGATCTTGCTGGGTTCGTCCCAATCAAGGTTGACGTTGGTGACGTGCGGGTTGGCGCGCACTTTCTCGGCCACTTGGCGCGCCAGCGCCTGTACGCGCTCGATGTGCTCGCCAGAGACCCGGAATTGCACGGGGTAGCCCACCGGCGGGCCGTTCTCCAGCCGGGTGACGCGGAATTGCAGTTCGGGGAACTTGGGCGCTACTTCGTGCAGCAACCAGTCGCGCAGGGTTTCGCGTGCATGCGTGTCCTTGGCCAGGACGACGAATTGCGAGAAGTTGGTCGCCGGCAGTTGTTGGTCCAGCGGCAGGTAGAAGCGCGGTGAGCCGGTGCCGACATAAGCAACGTAGTTGGTGATGTCCTGGCGCTGCGCCAACAGTTTTTCCAGCTGTCGGGCCTGGGCTTCGGTGGAGCGCAGCGAGGCGCCTTCGGCCAGCTCCAGGTCGACCATGAGTTCGGGCCGGGTCGAGTCGGGGAAGAACTGCTGCGGCACGAAGCGGAACAGCACCAGCGAACCGACGAACAGCGCCACGGTCGCGGCGATGACCCACCAGCGATGGCGCAGGCAAATTTCCAGCAGGCCGCGGAAGCGGCGATAGAACGGCTTCTGGTAAGGATCGTGCTGGTGCGCGTGCTCCTGCGAAGGCGGCGCCAGCAAGCGACCGTATGCGGGGTGGCGATCGGCCCAGGCGGCACGCCGGGCACGCCAGCGCGCGGCCAGGCTGCCGGGCTTGGGCGGTTGCGGGTTGGCCAGGTCCGGCAGCATCTTGTCGCCGAGGTAGGGAATGAACAGCACCGCCGCCACCCACGACACCAGCAGGGCGATGGTGACTACCTGGAACAGCGAGCGGGTGTATTCACCGGTGCTCGATGCGGCGGTGGCGATCGGCAGGAAGCCGGCGGCGGTGATCAGCGTGCCGGTGAGCATCGGGAAGGCGGTCGAGGTCCAGGCGAAGCTGGCCGCGCGCATGCGGTCGAAGCCCTGCTCCATCTTGATGGCCATCATCTCCACCGCGATGATCGCGTCGTCCACCAGCAGGCCGAGCGCCAAGACCAGCGCGCCCAGCGAGATCTTGTGCAGGCCGATGCCGAAGTAGTGCATCACCGCGAAGGTCATTGCCAATACCAGCGGGATGGACACCGCCACCACCAGGCCGGTGCGCAGGCCGAGCGAGAACAGGCTCACCGCCAGGACAATGATCACCGCCTCGGTCAGCACGCGGACGAACTCGCCCACGGACTCTTCTACCGCGTGCGGCTGGTCGGACACCTTGCGCAGCTGCATGCCCGCCGGCAGCGTCTTCTGCAGCCGCTGGAACTCGGACTCCAGGGTCTGGCCCAGGCGCAGGATGTCGCCGCCGTCCTTCATCGCCACGGCGATGCCGAGCGCGTCCTCGCCCATGAAGCGCATCTTCGGCGCCGCGGGGTCGGAGAAGCCGCGATGGATCGTGGCGATGTCGCCCAGGCGCACGGTGCGGCCATCGGCATGGATCGGGAACTCGGCGATGTCCTCGACCGAGCCGAGCTGGCCGGTCACCCGCAGTTGCACGCGCTCGCCGGCGGTTTCGACGAAGCCGGCCGGGGCCATCGCGTTCTGCTGCTGCAGCGCCTGCTGCACCGCGCTCATCGGCACGCCGAGGTTGGCCAGCTTGGTGTTGGAGATCTCCACCCAGACCTTTTCGTCCTGCAAGCCGACCAGGTCGACCTTGCCCACATCCGCCACCCGCTGCAGTTCGAGCTGGATGCGATCGGCGTAGTCCTTCATCACCGCGTAGTCGAAGCCCTTGCCGGTGAGCGCGTAGATGTTGCCGTAGGTGTCGCCGAACTCGTCGTTGAAGAACGGCCCGACCACTTCCGACGGCAGCGTCGAGCGAATGTCGCCGACACGTTTGCGCACCTGGTACCAAAGCTCGGGAATGTCGCTCGACTTCATCGAGTCGCGCGCCATGAAGATGATCTGGGACTCGCCCGGGCGCGAGTAGGAACGAATGAATTCGTACTGGCCGGTGTTCATCAGCGCCTTCTCGATGCGCTCGGTCACTTCGCGCGAGACCTGCTCGGCGGTGGCGCCGGGCCACAGCGTTCGCACGACCATGGCCTTGAAGGTAAACGGCGGATCTTCGGACTGGCCGAGGTGGCGATAGGACCAGGCACCGATGAGCGCCATGGCGATCATCGCGTAGAGCACGAGCGCGCGATTGGTGAGCGCCCATTCGGAAAGGTTGAAACGACGCATGTGGGGCTCCGCAGGGATCGGGTGTGCCGGCGCGGGCGCCGGCGGGCGTCAGCGCTTGGCCGCCGGGGAAGGCGCGGCGACGCGCAGCGGGCGGTTGCTGCGGTCGACCGGGGTCACTTGCTCACCTTCGCGCATCAGGTGGCCGCCGGCGGCGATCACCCAGTCGCCCGCGGCCACGCCGGACAGCACGGGCACCTGGTCGCTGGCATAAGCGCCGATACGCACCGGCTGCGCGCGCACCTTGCCGCTGGCGGGGTCGACGATCCAGACCGAGGTCGCGTCGTTGGCGCCACGCTGGATTGCCGAAAGCGGCACCGTCAGCCCGCCCTGGTCGGCCGCGGCCAGGTAGACCCGCGCGCTCTGGCCCAGCTCCACCGCCGACAACGCCTCCGGCGCCAGGGCTACGCGCGTGGCGAAGGTACGGGTCTGCGAGTCGGCGGCCGGGGCGATCTCGCGGATCGTGCCGGGCAGGCGCTCGCCGGCGTGGTTCCACAGTTCGATCTGCGCTGGCTGGCCGACCTTGAAGCGATTGGCGCCGGACTCCGGCAAGTTGATGGCGATCTCGCGCGCGCCGTCGGCAGCCAGGGTGAAGACAGTCTGGCCGGCGGCCACGACTTGGCCGGCCTCGGCCTGGCGGCTGGCGATCACGCCGTCGGCGGGCGCCACCAGTTGCGTGTAGGCCGCCTGGTTGCGGGCCACGTCCAGGCTTGCACGCGCGGCCTCGGCCTGGTTTTGCGCCGCCTTGTAGGCCGCGTTTTGCGCGTCGTAGGTCGAACGACTCACCAGTTGCTGATCGACCAGCTTGGCGTAGCGCTGATAGTCGTCGCGCGCCCGCGCCAGGTCGGCCTGCGCCGACTCGTACTGGGCCTGTGCCGAGCGCGCCTGCAGCGCGAGGTCGGCCGGGTCGAGTTCGGCCAGCACCTGGCCACGATGGACGCGTTCACCGGCGTCGACCAGGCGCTTGACCATGTGCCCGCCAACGCGGAAGGCCAGCGCACTTTCCTGTTTGGCGCGGACCTCGCCAGGGAAGGTCGCCATGCCGGGGCCGGCGGCCGGTGACGGCTGCACGACCAATGCCGGCGGCGGTGCCGGCGCGGGGGCCGGGTCGCGCGCGCAGCCGGCCACCAGCAAGACCAACAGGCAACCACCAATCCTTGCAACGTTGCTCGGGCGCATCGGGAGTGTTCCGGATATGGAAAAGAGAGGGTGAATAGTGAACCTGCCGGTATAGTATAAATATAGAACCGAATGGTCTAGTATTCGTTGGATGTCGATCTCGATCCCCAACCCGCCGCCCAAGGCGCCTGCGTCCAAGCGCGCGGCCGCCGGCAAAGGCAATGGACCCGGGCGACCCAAGGATCTGGGCAAGCGCGCCGCCATCCTGCAGGCGGCGAAGACGTTATTCGTCGAACAGGGCTACGCCGGCGTGAGCATGGACGGCATCGCCGCATTGGCCGGGGTTTCCAAGCTCACCGTCTACAGCCACTTCGGCGACAAGGAGACCTTGTTCTCCGAGGCCATCCGCGCCCAGTGCGAAGAGATGATGCCGGCCGACCTGTTCGAGCACGCCCCCAAGGGGCCGCTGCGGCAGCAGCTGATCGGTATCGGCGAGGCGTTTTTCGCCATGATCAGTTCCGAGGCGGCCATCGCCACCCACCGCATGATGTTGGCGCCGGGCACCGGCGACGAGCACGTGCGCGAGATGTTCTGGAACGCCGGGCCGATGCGCGTGCAGCGCTCGCTGGCTGACTTCCTGGCCGCCCGCGCCAACGCCGGCGAGTTGCAGATACCCGACCTGGGCCTGGCGGCCTCGCAGTTCTTCTGCCTGCTCAAGGGCGAGCTCCACCCGATGATGATGTGCGGCCTCGGCGGCACCCCCAGCGCGGCCGATGTGCACCGGCACGTGGCGGCCAGCGTGGACTTCTTCCTGCGTGCCTATGGCCCGCGCTGAATGCGGGCCCGCCAAGCCGGTGGTCGCGGTGACTTCCGGCACTGCGACCCCTCGGCGACGCCGGTGATGCTACGGACGCACCCAGCAGGCGCTTCACCGGTAAAATGCCTGCCCCACCGTGTAGTTGGATAACGCCCCCATGACGATCGATTTCTCCCAGGCCCGCGAAAAGATGGTCGAGCAGCAAGTACGTCCCTGGGACGTGCTGGACCTGCGGGTACTCGACGTCCTGGCGCGACTGCCGCGCGAAGCCTTCGTGCCGCAGGCCTACCAGGCCCTGGCGTATGCCGACCTGGAAATTCCGCTGGCCGGCGGGCAGAAGATGATGAAGCCGGTGGTCGAGGGCCGCATGCTGCAGGCGCTGGACCTCCAGGCCGGCGAAGACGTGCTCGAGATCGGCACCGGCAGCGGTTTCGCCACCGCCTGCCTGGCAGCGCTGGGGCGCGAAGTCGTCAGCCTGGAGATCGACCCGGCGCTGGCCGCGGCGGCGCGCAGCGCGCTTGATGCGACCGGCCTGGGCAGCAATGTGCGGATCGAGACCGCGGACGCGTTCGCCTGGCAAAGCGAGCGTCGCTTCGACGCGATCTGCATCACCGGCGCGGTGGACACGCTGCCGCCGCAGTTCCTGCAGTGGTTGCGCCCGGAAGGCCGCCTGTTCGTCGTGCGCGGTCACGATCCGGTAATGGAAGCCGTCCTTGTCCGCGCCGATGTCAACGGTACGCGCGTCGAGTCGTTGTTCGAGACCGACCTCGCCTACCTCCAGGGCGCGGCCCCCACGCCACAGTTCAAATTTTGAATCCCAAGGAAGCCCTATGATTCGCCGATCCCTCGCCCTGGCGCTGGCCGCCGCCCTGCTCCCGATGGCCGCCCAGGCTGCCGATCTGCTGCAGGTCTATGAAATGGCCCGCAACGGCGACCCACAGCTGTCGTCGGCGGAGTCGACGCGGCTGTACAACAAGGAAGGCCAAGTGCAGGCCCGCGCCGCGCTGCTGCCGCAGCTCAATGGCAGCGCCTCGCTTAACCGCACGCGCACCGACTACGACGATCCCGTCGGCACGGTCAGCACCAAGACGCGCCGCTACGCCGTCGATGGCACCCAGACGGTGTTCAACTGGTCGCAGTTCGCCAACCTGCGCGCCCAACGCGACATCAGCCGTGCCGCCGACTTCACCCTGGACTCGGCCAACGACGACCTGATCGTGCGCACCTCGGCGGCGTACTTCAACGTGCTGGTGGGCATCGAATCGCTGGCCGCCGCCGAAACCAACGAAGCGGCCGCCAAGAAGCAGTTCGACTACGCCGACAAGCGCCTGGAAGTCGGTCTGGCGCCGATCACCGACGTGCACGAAGCGCGCGCCGAGTACGACCAGGCCCGCGCCAACACGATCCTTGCCCGTAACAACCTCAAGGACTACTACCAGGCCCTGACCGAACTCACCGGCCAGCCGGTGGTGAGCCTGCGCGCGTTGCCGGACGAGTGGCGTCCGGAAGTGCCGGCGCAGTACAGCAACGTCGACGAGCTGGTCACCTCCGCGATCAACGAAAACCCGGCACTGAAGGCGCAGGCACTGCAAGTGAGCGCGGCTGAGTCGAGCGTCTCGGCGGCGCGTGGCGGTCACTACCCGACCCTCAGCCTCGGCGGCAGCTGGGGCAAGAGCGCTACCTGGGGCGACGCGGTAGGTTCCGGCGGCGTCACCGGTGATCCGAACGACACCAACACGATCGGCCTGACCTTGTCGGTGCCGATCTTCTCCGGCGGCGCGACCCAGTCCGGCGTGCGCCAGGCCCTGGCCCAGCGCGACATCCAGCAGGACACCCTCGAGCAGCAGAAGCGCGCGCTGGACCGCAACACCCGCAACGCCTTCCAGACCGTAGTGGCCGGCATCAGCGAAGTAGAGGCCCGGCGCCTGGCGGTGGTCTCGGCGCAGGCCGCGTTCGACGCCTCGCAGGTCGGCCTGGAAGTAGGTACCCGCACCGTGCTGGACGTGGTGCAGAACCAGCGCACCCTGTTCGCAGCCCAGGTCGAATACGTGCAGGCGCGCTATAACTTCCTGCAGAACCGGCTGCTGCTGGCCCAGGCCACCGGCAAGCTCGACGTCGCCGACCTGCAGGACATCAACCGCATGCTGACGCAGGACGCCGAGTCCAAGCTGCAGAACGCCAACGACGCCCTGCAGCGTCAGTAAGGCCGGTCGCAAGCAAGAAAAACGGGCTTCGGCCCGTTTTTTTTGCTCTCAACAAGCTCAGCCGGCGATACCTTCGGCCACCGGTGGCAGGTGTGGCGCTACCTTGATCAGCGTGCGCGCCACCGCGCCACGGCCATTGGCCACCAGCGCCAACCCGGCATCGCGCATCTGCGCGCGTGCCTGCGGATCGCCCAGCAACATCTGCAGCGATTCACCCACTCCATCGACATCGTCGCGAATCGCCACCGCGCCGGCCTCGCGCATGCGCCGCGAGATCTCGGCGAAGTTGTGCAGGTGCGGCCCGGTGACCGCCGGCGTCCCGACGGCCGCCGGCTCCAGCAGGTTGTGCCCGCCGATGGGCTGCAGGCTGCCACCGACGAAGGCGACTTCGGCGCAGGCATAGAACGCCATCAGCTCGCCGAGGGTGTCGATGACGAATACCTGCGTGCCGGCTTCGGGCCAGCGCTGCTGCTTGCGCGTGGCCACCGCCCAGCCCTGTTCGCGCGCCAGCGCTTCCACCCGGGGGAATCGTTCGGGATGGCGCGGCGCCCACAGCAACAGCAGGTCAGGGAACGTGCGGCAAAGCCGGCGGTGCAGTTCGATCACCGCCGCCTCCTCGCCTTCATGGGTACTGGCGGCGATCCAGACCGGCCGGCCCGCGGCAACGCGCGCGCCGAAGTCGGCCACGAACCCGGGCAGTTGCTCGGGCACGGCAATGTCGAACTTCAAGTTGCCCAGCGCCACCACTTGTTCGGGCCGCGCGCCCAGCCGCACGAAACGTTCGGCATCGTCCTGCGACTGTGCCGCCACGCAGGCCACCGTGCGCAGCGCGCGGCTGATCAGCGGTGCCAGCAGACGGTAACCACGCAGCGAACGTGCCGACAGGCGGGCGTTGAGGATGTACACCGGGATGCCGCGGTCGCGGCAGCCGAACAGCATGTTCGGCCACAGCTCGGTCTCCAGGATCAGCGCCAGGCTGGGGCGAAAATGCGCCAGGAAACGCCCCACGCTGCCGGGCACGTCGTAGGGCAGGTAGACATGGTCGACCGCGTCGCCCCACAACGCGCGCACGCGCTCCGAGCCGGTCGGGGTGATCGTGGTGATGACCCAGCGGATATCCGGGCGCTGGGCGCGCAACGCATTGACCAACGGTGCGGCCGCGTTGACCTCGCCCACCGAGACCGCGTGCACCCATACCTGCGGCCGGCCGCAGCCGCTGGGATAGGCGGCGTACCGCTCGCTCCAGCGATTGAAATACTCGCGCACGCGAAAGCCGCGCCACACCAGGTGGTACACGGTAATCGGCAGCAACAGGTACAGCAGGGCCGAGTACAGCCCGCGCAACAGCCATTCGACAGGGTCTTTCCGCATCGGCGAAGGATACGCGGCCGCCGTGGACGGCGCGATGCTGGGTAGCTGCGCCTGTCGTCACGGTGCGATGCCCCTGCCGGCCCGGGGCGATAGAATTGGCATATGCCTGAAGCCGCCGATGTCGCCATCCGCCCCTCCCTGCTCAAGCCGGCGCACTGGCCGATGTACCTGGCGCTGGTCGTCATGGTGCTGGCCGGGCGCCTGCCCTGGCTGCTGCAGCGCGCGCTCGGCCGCGGCGTCGGCTGGGTCGCCTTCCATTGCGCCGGCACGCGTCGGCGCGCGGCCGAGGTCAATCTGCGCCTGTGTTTCCCGGAGCAGGACGAACAGTGGCGCGCTCGCCTGTTGCGCGACAGTTTCGATGCGCTGGGCGTCGGCCTGTTCGAATTCGCCCGCGCGTGGTGGGGCAGCATCGACACGATCCGCCCGCGCGTGCGCATCGAAGGGCTCGAACACCTGCAGGCATTGCAGGCCGAGGGCCGTGGCGTGCTGTTGGTGTCGGGCCACTTCATGACCCTGGAGATGTGCGGGCGCCTGCTTTGCGACTACGTGCCGCTGGCCGGCATGTATCGACGCCATCGCAACCCGGTGTTCGAGTGGGCGGTCAAGCGCGGCCGGCTGCGCTACGCCCAGGCGATGTTCGCCAACGAAGACTTGCGCGCGACGGTCAAGCACCTGAAGAAAGGCGGCCTGCTCTGGTACGCGCCCGACCAGGACATGCGTGGCAAGGACACGGTGTTCGTGCCGTTCTTCGGCCACCCGGCCTCGACGATCACCGCCACCCACCAGCTCTCGCGCCTGACCGGCTGCGCGGTGGTGCCCTACTTCCACCGCCGCGAGGGCGGGAACTACATCCTGCGGGTAGGCGCGCCGCTACCGGGAATTCCGTCGCAGGACGTCATCGCCGATACCGCGCAGGTGAACGCGGCGATCGAGGACATGGTGCGCGAAGCCCCGGACCAGTACCTGTGGATCCACCGCCGCTTCAAGCGCCAGCCGGACGGCGGACCCAAGCTCAAGCTCTACCAGTAACGCTCACGCGGCAGCCGGCCGATCCTCGTTGAGCAATGCGCCGGCATACAGCGCCGCCAGCATCAGCGTCAGCCCGCCCCAGAAGCTCGAATAGAACGCCAGGTGGGTGTTGAGCGGGAAGACCGTCACCAGCAACGCCACCATTGCCGGACGTGCCTGTTCGCGTGCGGCGGCGCTGGAGTAACGCCACGCACGCCATGCCTGCGCGGCGCCGGCCAGCCATAGCAGCAGACCGATGAAGCCGGTCTCGGCCAGGATCTCCAGCAGGATCTGATGGGCGTGGAACGCCGGGCCTTCACCCCAGGCCGGGACCCGCTCCGGATGCGGATCGCATTGCGGATAGGCTTCGCGGAAACCACGCGCGCCAACCCCGTTGAGCGGATGCTCGCGCACCATGCACAGCGCCGCCGACCAGATCTGCGTGCGCCCGGACAGCGCGGCGTCCACGCCGGTGGGGCCGCCATCCACCACGGCCTGCATGCGCACCACGCGCTGGTGCACCTGCGGCGAGAACTGGAACAGCAACACCATCCCGACCACCGCCGCCGCCGCCACGGCCAGCATTCCGCGCCCACCGATCAAGCGCCAACCCGAGCACAGCAGCACCAGGGCATAGGTGATCCAGGCCGCGCGCGCGCCCGCCATCACCACGACCGCACCGCACGCCAGCGCTGCCAACGCCCAGGCCATGCGCCCGCGCGCGGCCGCGGCGAACAACAGGAACGGCGACAGGCTGGCCAGGGTCTGGCCGAACTTCAGGTTGCACGGCCCCAGCAGGCCACTGAGGCGGTCCACCGCCGCCACTTCCTGCGCGGTGCACAAGCCATGGTCGCTGATGGCCCATTTCAGCTGGTCCATCGACCAGAACAACGGGCTGGTGCCCGACACCGCCTGGAGCAAGGCATCCACGGTCCAGACGCCGGCGATGATCGCCAGGCCGGCGAAGGTGCGGCGGCGGCGCACCGGATCGGCCACGGCGATCGCGCACAACCACATGAAAGGCAGGTAGCGCAGGTCGCTCACCGACTTGCGCAGCGCCAGCGGCACGTCGATCGCATCGAAGGCCGACAGCAGTTCGGGCAGCCAGTAGGCCAGGAACAGCACGCTGGTCAGGGCCCAGGCGGCTCCGCTGAGCAACTGGGTGCCGCCGCGGAAACGCCGCCGCAGCAACCGCCAGCTTGCGAACACCGCGCCCAGCGAGAGTACGCTCTCGGCCAGCCCGGGGGCTGGCCACAGGGCGACGAACACAATCACCCAGACCGGCGCCCAGCGCCCGGCGTGCGGCGGCAACGGCGCAATGCGCTCAGCGGTGGAGTTCGGCATAGACCTTCAAGGTGCTGTCCTGCATCGCCTGCAGGGTATAGGGGATGCGTGCAGGCAGCGTGGGCGGCTGGGCAAGCAACCGCGCCGCCTGTTGCGCGAGCGCCACCTCGTCGAACGGCACCGCCGCACCGGCCGGTTGCAGCTCGCGCAGCAGCTCGCCGACCCCGCCATGCTCCCAGCCCAACACCGGGCGCCCGACCGAAAGCGCCTCCAGGACCGTGCGACCGAAGGCTTCCGGCTTGCGCGAGAGCTGCAGGACCAGGTCGCTGGCGGCATAGGCCTCGGCAATGCGGGTCGTGGGCGGCGTGAAGGCCACCGCGTCAGCAATGCCCAATTGCGCGGCCTCGGCCTCCAGCTCGCGCAGGTAGTCCTCGCGGCCCGGTTCGCGCGCACCGGGCAGCCACAGGCGCGCATCGCCCCCTTGGCCACGCAAACTGGCGAGCAGGCGCAGGCCGTCGTGGTGTCCCTTCAGGCGGGTGCCGCGGCCGGGCAACAGCAGCAACGGGCCCGCGCCGCGTAGTGCCGGGACTTCGGCCAATGCCCACGCACGTGCCGCCGGGTCACCCGTTGGCCGGCGCGGGAACTGATTGATGTCGATGCCGCGCGGAATGGTGCGCAACTTGCCCGGATCGGTAGCCGGGTAATGGCGCAGCACGTAGTCGTGGACCGTGCCCGACACGCAGATCACCCGCTCGCCGTAGGTCATCACCGCACTGTAGCGTCCCGGGGAATTGAGACCGTGGACGGTGGTGACGAAGCGCGGGCGCCGCGCCGGCGGCAAGCCACGCAGGGCGTGCCAGGCCAGCCAGGCCGGCAACCGCGAGCGTGCATGCACGATATCGGCGCCGAGTTCATCGAACAGCCGCCGCAGCGCCGGCACCAGGCGCAGGGTCAGCAACGACTTGCGGCCGACCTCCAGGGTCAGGTGTTCGGCGCCGCTGGCCAGCAGTGGTTCGACCAAACGGCCGCCGGCCGAGACGACCACGGCGCGATGGCCGGCGCGCACCAGCGCCTGGGCGATTTCCAGCGTGGATCTTTCGACGCCACCGGAATGCAGGGCCGGCAGCAGCTGCACCACGGTCAGGCGGTGCATGGAGGTCGGGTCAGTCGACCAGCACGAAGACAGCGCCGCAGTACGGGCACTTGGCTTCCTGGTTCGGCTCGTCCTCGATCGGCAGGTAGACGCGCGGATGCGAGTTCCACAACGCCATCTCCGGCGTCGGGCAGCTCAGCGGCAGGTCGCTGCGATGCACGTTGTAACGCTTCTCGGCGTTGGCGGGCGCGGTGGCGGTATGGCTCATGGCGGCAATCGCTGCAAACGGAACGGATCGCCACATTCTAGCAGCGCCGCGCCGCGGGCTAGCAGCGCCACGCCGCGGCAACCCGGTTCAGGCGGGCGCCGCGGCGGCCGCCCGGTCCTGCGGCCGCAGCACCTCGACGATGCGTCCCCGCTCCATCACCAGGACCCGGTCAGCGCTGGCGATGGTCTCTGGGCGATGCGCCACGATCACCCGGGTCAGCCGCAGCTGCCGCACCGCGGTGCTCACTTGCAGTTCGCGGGCCACGTCCAGGTGGCTGGTGGCCTCGTCGAGCAGCAGTACCCGAGGGCGCCGGTAGAGCGCGCGTGCCAGCACCAGCCGTTGCTTCTGCCCACCCGACAACGCGCTGCCCATGTCGCCGATCAAGCCGAAATAGCCCATCGGCATGGCCACGATGTCCTCGTGCACGGCCGCCATCATCGCCGCCTCCTGGATTCGCGCCAGGTCGAATGCCGGATCGAAGAAGCTGATGTTGTCGGCGATGCTGCCGGCGAACAGCTGTTCGTCCTGCATCACCACGCCGAACATCGCGCGCGCCTGCGCCGGCCCGATTCGCCACAGGTCCTCGCCGCCCAGCCGGATCTTGCCGGCCTGCGGTTGCTGCAGGCCCAGCAGCAACTTCAACAGGGTGCTCTTGCCACAGCCCGAGGCCCCGACGATGGCCACCGACTCGCCCTCCTCGATGCGCAGGCTGCAATCCTGCAGCACCCATGGCTCGCCGTCGGCGTAACGGAAGCACAGCCCCTCGATCTCGATGCAGGTGGTCGCCGGCAACATCGCCAACCCCGACGCAGGCGCCGCGTCCGGCGCGGTCAACACGATGTCCGCCAATCGTTCACCGTGCAAGCGCAACATCCGTAGTTCCATCCACTTGTCGATCAACGCCGACATCCGCGTGGCGAACTGGTCCTTGTAGGCCAGGTAGGCGACCATCATGCCGACCGAGAACACCCCGCGCAGCGCCAGCACAGCGGCGATCCACACCACCCCGACGCGCTCCAGTCCGAACACCACCTGGCTGGCGGTGCCGAAACCCAGGTTCAGGCGGGCCAGGCGCACGTCCGCGTTGACCGTGTCGACCATCAGGTTCTCGTAGCCGGCGCGACGCCGCGGTTCCTCGCCGGCGATCTTCAAGCTCTGGATGCCGCGCAACGATTCGAGCAAGTGGCTTTCCTGGCGCGCGGCAGCAACCAATTGCCGCTCGTTGGCATCGCGCAGGGGCCGGAACGCCAACGCGCGGATGACCAGGTAGGCAAGCACCGCGCCCAGCGTGAGCAGCGCCAGCTTCCAGCTGTACACCAGCATCAGCGCCACCGTCACCACCGCCATCAGGCCGTCGATGATGACCTCGACAAAGCTGCTGGTGAGCGTCCGCTGGATGGCCTGTACCGAAGCCAGCCTCGAGGTGATGTCGCCGAGATGCCGTTTTTCGAAATAGTCCAGGGGCAGCCGCAGCAAGTGGGCAAACACGTTGCCCATCCATTGCAGCCCCAGCGAGGCCGATAGTTGCACCACGGTCCAGCCACGCAACAAGCCGATGGCGACCTGCAACAACAGCGCGATGCCGAATCCCAGGCCGAGTACCGCCAGCAGGTCGCGATCGGCCGAGACCAGGACCTGGTCGATCACCCACTGCGAGTAGAACGGCGCCAGCACCACGAACACCTGCAATGCGAGCGACAACACCAACACCTGCGCCAGCGAAGACCACAGGCCGCGCACGGGCCCAGTCACCTGCCGCACCGACACCGAGGCCACCTGGCGCCGCGGCTTGAAGGAAGCGGTTGGCGCCAGTTCGAGGGCGACGCCGGTGAAATGCGCGGAGAGTTCGGACAGTGGCAGGCGGCGCTCGCCTGCGGCGGGATCGAAGATCGTCGCCTTGCTGCGCCCTACCCGCGCCAGGACCACGAAATGGTTGAGGTCCCAGTGCAGGATGCACGGCAGGCGCAATTGGCCCAGCCGCGCAAGATCCACGCGCAGCGGCCGCGCGGACAGCCCCATCTCGTGCGCAGCGCTGATCAGCTGGCCCAACTGCGCACCCTTCAGCGAGGTGGCATGGCGGCGGCGCAGTTCGGCCAACGACACCGCATGGCCATGGGCCGCGGCGACCATCGCCAGCGCCGCCAGCCCACACTCGGCGGCTTCCGATTGCAGGATGGGCTTCACGCAGGTCCGCCCAGCAAGCTTGCGCCGACGCCGGCGGTCGCCGCGGCCACGATCTCCACCCGGCCAGAGAGGGTATACAACGGCTCGAAGATCCACTCGATGAGGCGCCGTCGCTCGCCCAGGATGTCTGCCTCCAGCATCATCCCCGGATGCAGCCGCTCGGCCTTGCCATAAGCGGTGATGCTTTGCCTGCGCAAGGCCACCACGACGCGATAATACGGTTCGTCGGTCTTGCCACCGAGCGCGCTGAGTTGCAGCTCGCGCTGGCCCAACGCGCTGCGCCCGACCCGGCGGACGGTTCCGCGCTGGTGCCCGAACTTCTGGTATGGGTAAGCCTGGTACCGCAGCATCACTGCATCACCGGGCGCGATGAAGCCGATTGCGCGGCTGGGCACCCACAGCTCGACCTCCAACGTGGCATCGACCGGGATCAGGGTCAGCAAGGGTTGCCCCGCCTGCACCGCATGCCCTGCCTTGACCAATTGAGTGGCGACCAGTCCCTCCATCGTCGCGGTGATGGCCTGCGCGCCGCGCGCGTCCGTCTCGACCTGTTCCTGTGCCAACTGGGCCAGGGCACGTTGGTGGTCGGCACGCCCGGATAGTCGTTGCCCGGGCAGCTCGGCGAGCGCCTGCGATAACTGCGCATCCTGGCGCGCGCCGTTGGCGGCCACCCGTCGCAGCGACTGCAGCTGCGCGGCGTAGTCGAGTACCGAGGCCTGCTGCTGTTCGACCTGCGCCAGGCTGGTGTAGCGCCCGGCGTGCAATTGTTGCAGCCGTTGCAGCGATTGCCGGGCCAATGCCAATGCATTCTCGCGGACCTCGATTTCCTTGCGCACCTGCGCCTGCTCACGCCGCGCTGCCTCCAACTGCACGCGCAGGCCATGCACCTGGATTGCCAGCACGTCCTCGCGCGCCGATTGCGCCGACACCAAGCCGTCGCGCCGTTGCGCCAGTTGCGATGCCAACACCGCGATCGCATCGGCGCCGGAACGCGTCGCCAGCGGCGTCTCCAGGCGCAGCAAGGGCTGCCCGGGATGGACCCGCCCGCCCTCCTCCACGTTGACTTGCGCCACCACCCCGGCCACGGGCGCCATCACCGTGACGGCGCCCTGCACCGGGACCAACTGCCCGACCACGCTGGTGCGCCGTGTATAGGAGCTCGCGCAGATGAAGGTCAGTACGGCAAACGCCACGATCCCGACCAGCACGGTCAACGCGAGCGCCGAAGGCGGCCGTGCCAGCACGATGCCGCCGAGCCAGGTATCGCGCCGGGTAGCCAACGCTTCCTTGCGGAACAACTCATCACTCATAAAAAACGCCCCTGGCGTGCAAGCAACTAGAAAGGACGCCGCCCTGCGGCGGCGTCCCTTGTGCACAACGGCTTTCAGCACAGGAACAGTGCAAACCGCTTCAGTTTCACCACCACCCTGCCGATCGCGCCGGCAACGCATGGACGAAGCGAAAAACGTGTCCCGGCGTTTGACCGGGGGCAAGCCTGGGCAATCGCAACAACGAAGGCAATCGATTGACTGCAACAAGCGCAATATCGCGGCATAAATCTCATGCCCTTGAGATAGGTCGCACAAGAACCATCGTCGATCGGTCTGGAACGGATCGCGGTGATCCTAAAACGATCCCGCCTGGACTTCCGGATCCGCGAGCAGCAGCATCGGCATCCACAGCAACAGGTTGTTGGCCAGCAGGTGCAAGTAGAGGACAGCGGCGAATGCGCGGCCACGCCCCTCTGGTCGCCAGACGGCATAGGTGGCGGCATATAGGAAACCCTGCACCCCACCGACCAGCAGCAGCTTCGGCATGCTGGATACGTGCAGCACTGCGAACGCCACCCAGGAGATTCCGACGCGCCAACGTCGTCCCATGCCACGTCGGCACAGCGCTTCCTGAAGGCAGTCTTGCAGCAACCAGGTCTCAAGCACCGGCAACAGGAAGCCGACGACTACCCACTGCACCATTGCCTGATCGCGGCTGACACCGACGGGGATGGACATGATGGTCAGTGGCAGGGCGACCACAACAATCGTGGCCAGGCAGATCGTCGTGTAGACGACGCCTCCCCTGGACTTGAGCGCCTCCAGCACGGACCACAGGCTCGACATGAAAGGTTCGGGGCCCGAAGGCCCCGGATGACTGATCACGGACGAGACTTCGAGAGTTGTCCCTGATGGATGGCGGCCCTGTCCAACGTCTCGTCGACGCCCGCACCGGATACCTGCGCGATTTCCAGGCCGATCAGCTCCCTCATACGCTTTCCCCGTCGTTGACAGCTCAAATGTCGCAATGTGTGCACCGCAATGTTGTTGCTCCGCAACCAAGATCACAGAAGACCGGCGCGCGCTCAACACGACGCCACGTCAACAACGCTGACATTTTTTTCTGACCTCCGACCACGCAAAGGCTTATCGCCCACTGACAGCAATGGCAATCAAGTTGCGCAAGAATCGCTGACATTCGACATTCCGTGCACAACTCCGCCTCGCGCAGCGCTATCTTCCCTGCGCATGGAAAGTGACATCGCAACGCGTATCCGCACGGCGCGACGAATCGCCGGCATTACGCAAGCGGAACTGGCGTCGCGGCTGCGCGTGACGCGCAGCGCCGTAGCCAACTGGGAGCGCGTGAGTGGCGTCTGGCCGGCGAGCTCGCGGATGTTGTCGATCGCCGTGATCACAGGCGTGTCCTACGAATGGCTGGCCACCGGCCGCGGCGTACCCATCGACCACACACTGCCGGCGGCAGTGGCCGGCGAACTGGTGGACGACCCGAAAGAACTACGCATGCTGCGCGCCTTCCGAGGCTGCCACAGCGCAATGCGGCGCGCCCTGCTGGAAATGGCCGAATCCCAGCGACACCGCCGCGCCTAGCGGGCTCCGCCCTAGCTCTTGCTCCTGCTCTTGTCTCCCCTCCCACCCCGCGCAGAACCAACGGGGTGTTCGGGGGCGGGATCCTTTCGGGACAATCGACGACATGGATGTCGTCGATTAGCCCCCACGGATGGGTTCACGGCGTGTCCCGAAAGGATCCCGCCCCCGAACGCCGCCGATAGATACAGAACAACAAAACAATCAGCCGCGCTCAGCCTCCATCTGCTTACGAATCTGCGCATCCACCGCCGCAATCGCCGTCATATTCATCACCCGTCGCGACGTAGCACTGGACGTAAGAATGTGCACCGGCTTGGAAATACCCATCAGGATCGGCCCGATCGCCACACCATCGGTAAATACCCGCACCAGGTTGTAGGCGATGTTGGCTGCCTCCAGGTTCGGTAGCACGAACAGGTTCGCGCGGCCCTTGAGCGTGCTGTTGGGCATGATCTTCTGCCGCAGCGCCTCGTCCCACGCCGTATCGCCCTGCATCTCGCCATCGATGTTGAGCTTGGGGTTGCGCTTGACCAGCAACTCGCGCACCTCGCGCATCTTCAACGCATCGCGCGAAGCATGGCTGCCGAAATTGGAGTGCGACAACAGCGCAATCGCCGGCTCGATACCGAACAGCTTGAGCCGGTAGGCCGCCTGCAGCGTCGCTTCGACGATCTGCTCGGCCGTCGGGTCTTCCTGCACGTGCGTATCGACGAAGAAAAACGCGCCCTGCTGGTTGATGACGCCGGTCATCGCCGAGGTCGAGCTGACGCGCGGCTCCAGCGGGATCACGCTGCGCACATAGCCGAGCTTCTTGTGGAAGCGCCCGACCACGCCGGTCAGCATGGCATCGGCCTCACCGCGCGCCACCATCACCGCGGCGATCAGCGTGGTGCGCGAGCGCATCAGTTCCTTGGCCGCGCTGACGGTAACGCCGCGGCGCTCGGTCAGGCGGTGGTAGTACTGCCAGTAATCGTTGAAGCGCGGATCGTCGAGGATGTTGGTGATCTCGAAGTCCGTGCCGGCCTGCATGCGCAGGCCCATGCGCTGGATGCGGCTTTCGATCACGTCCGGGCGGCCGATCAGGATCGGCAGGGCCAGGCCCTCGTCGATCACGTTCTGCACCGCGCGCAGCACCACTTCCTCTTCGCCCTCGGCATAGACCACGCGCTGCTTGTCGGCGCGCGCGGCGTCGTACACCGGCTTCATCATCAGGCTGGTGCGGTACACGAACTGGCTCAGCTGGTCGCGATAGGCGGCCATGTCGGCGATCGGCCGGGTGGCGACGCCGGAATCCATCGCCGCCTGCGCCACTGCCGAGGACAGCTCCACCAGCAGGCGCGGGTCGAGCGGCCGCGGGATCACGTAGTCCGGGCCGAAGCTCGGGGTCTCGCCGCCATAGGCCGCGCCCAGGTCGGAGGCCTCGCGTCGTGCCAACGCGGCAATCGCGCGCACGCAGGCGATCTTCATTTCCTCGTTGATCGAGGTCGAGCCGACATCGAGCGCGCCACGGAACAGGTACGGGAAGCAGAGGACGTTGTTGATCTGGTTCGGGAAGTCCGAACGGCCGGTGCCGATGATCGCGTCCGGGCGCACCGCGCGCGCCGCATCCGGCATGATTTCCGGATTGGGATTGGCCAGCGCGAAGATCACCGGGTTCGGCGCCATCGTGGCGACCATCTCCGGCGTCAGGATGCCGGCAGCCGAGAGCCCCAGGAAGATATCGGCGCCCTCGACAATCTCGGCCAGGGTGCGCTTGTCGGTATCGCGCGCGTAGCGCAGCTTTTCCGGATCCAGGTCGGTGCGGCCGGTATGCAGCACGCCGTCGCGGTCGAAGGCCAGGATGTTTTCCGGCTTCAGGCCCAGCGACACCAGCATGTTCACGCAGGAAATGCCGGCCGCCCCCATGCCGGTGGTGGCGAGCTTGACCTCGCCGATGTTCTTGCCGGTGATCTCCATGGCGTTGATCACGGCCGCGCCGACGATAATCGCGGTGCCATGCTGGTCATCGTGGAAGACCGGGATGTTCATCCGCTCGCGCAGCTTGCGCTCGACGATGAAGCACTCCGGCGCCTTGATATCTTCCAGGTTGATGCCGCCGAAGGTCGGCTCCAGCGAGGCGATGATCTCGACCAGCTTGTCCGGGTCCTGCTCGTCGATCTCGATGTCGAACACATCGATGCCGGCAAACTTCTGGAACAGCACGCCCTTGCCTTCCATCACGGGCTTACCCGCAAGCGGGCCGATGTTCCCCAGGCCAAGCACCGCGGTGCCGTTGGAGATTACCCCGACCAGGTTGCCGCGCGCAGTCAGCTCGCTGGCCTGCCGGGGGTCCTCGACGATCGCCTGGCAGGCGAAGGCCACACCTGGCGAGTAGGCCAGCGACAAGTCGCGCTGGGTCAGCATCGGCTTGGTCGCGATGACCTTGATCTTGCCCGCCGGGGCCATGCGGTGGTAATCGAGGGCGGCGTTCTTGAACTCGTCGTTGGACATCGAGATTTTTGTTTTGGCGGCTGCGCGAGAGCGGAGATTCTACCCCGGGGGGCCTGGGCGCTGGCTGTCGCGCAGCTGTCGCCCAGGCATTACAGGCATGTTGCGCTGCGGCGTAACCGCGCTCGCAAGGCGCGCGCGGCCAGCCGCAAGGCCGCTCAATCCGGGCTCTTGTCGTCCACCGGGATGAAGGCGGCCGCCAGCGCCGGTGGCGCGGCGTAGATGTCTTCGCCCTGGTCCAATGCGCGCTGCAACTGCGCCTGGTCCAGCGCGCCTTCCCAACGCGACACCACCACCGTAGCCACCGCGTTACCGACGAAATTGGTCAGCGAGCGGCACTCGCTCATGAAGCGGTCCACGCCCAGGATCAGCGCCATGCCAGCCACCGGCACCTCCGGCACCACCGACAGCGTCGCCGCCAGGGTGATGAAGCCGGCGCCGGTCACGCCGGCCGCGCCCTTGGAGCTGAGCATGGCCACCAGCAGCAGGGTGATCTGGTGGCCGAGGGTGAGGTCTGTATTGGTGGCCTGGGCGATGAACAGCGCCGCCAGGGTCATGTAGATGTTGGTGCCGTCCAGGTTGAACGAATAGCCGGTGGGCACCACCAGGCCGACCACCGACTTGCTGCAGCCGGCCTTCTCCATCTTTTCCATCAGCGAGGGCAACGCCGATTCGGAGGAAGACGTCCCCAGCACCAGCAGCAGCTCGGCCTTGAGGTAGCGGATCAGCTTGAGGATCGAGAACCCGCACAAGCGCGCCACCAGGCCCAGGATCACCAGCACGAACAACAACGAGCTGACGTAGAACGAGCCCACCAGCCAGGCCAGGTTGACCAGCGCCTCGATGCCGTACTTGCCGATGGTGAAGGCGATCGCGCCGAACGCACCGATCGGCGCTGCGCGCATGAGGATGTGCACCAGCCGGAACACCGGCGCGGTCAACGCCTCCAGGAATACCTGGATCGGCCGGCCGCGCTCGCCCACCATCGCCAGGGCGATGCCGAACAACACCGCCACGAAGAGGGTCTGCAGAATGTTGCCATCCACGAACGCGCTTACCAGCGTGGTCGGGATGATGTCCATGAGGAAGCCGACCAGGGTCAGGTCGTGCGACTTCTCGACATAGCTATGCACCGCGCTCTGGTCGAGATCGGCGACATTGACGTTCATGCCCGCGCCGGGCTGCACTACGTGGGCCACGATCAACCCGACCACCAGGGCCAGGGTGGAGAAGAACAGGAAGTACACCATGGCCTTGGCGAAGACCCGGCCGACGGTGCGCAGCTGGCTCATGCCGGCAATGCCGGTGACGATGGTCAGGAAGATGACTGGGGTGATGATCATCTTCACCAGCTTGATGAAGGCATCGCCCAGCGGCTTGAGCGAAGCGCCCAACGCCGGTTCGAAATGGCCCAGCAGCGCGCCGAGCACGATGGCCACGACGACCTGGAAATACAGCTGCCGATAGAGCGGCAGGCGCGGTGGCGGGGTTGCGGGACCGGCGGTCACGACATGCATGTTCGGGCACTCCAGCGGACGGAGGCGCCGGTTGGCGCTCCTGCGGGGACTTTTTAGCGCAGCACGCCGCTGGGGGCGGATAGCCTATTGGTACTAGATGCCGGGATCGTCACGTCGGCGGCCCCTACAATCAACATTCCGGCAGACCGGCCGTTATTGCTATGCAAAGGCTCCGTGCATGGCGACGCGGCTACCACCCGCCCCGCTGCCGGACGATTCCCCTGGAGAAGATCTCATCATGAAGCCCACCCGCCCCCTCGCCGTGCTCGCCTCCGCGGCCGCCTCCGTTCTCGGCCTGTGCGCCCTGCCGGCCGCGGCCAATGCCGCCAACTTCGACGACTGGCCGACGAAGTACACCTTCAGCGACGGCACCGAACTGGCCGGCACCTTGAACTTCGCCTACGACACCAACGATTTCTCGGGTGACGACCGCCTCGAAGACGACAACGGCATGCGCCGGCGCGAATTCGGTGCCACCTTGAAGAAGAAGGGCGTCTACGACGCGATGGTGTATTTCGACTTCGAGGCGCATACCTGGCTGGACGTGTTCGTGCGGATGGAGACCAAGGCGCTGTTCGGCAGCGACTTCGGCAAGATCCGCGTTGGCTACATCAAGACCCCGGTCGGCCTGGACGGTGTCACCAGCTCGCGCGCGGGCAGCTTCATGGAAGTCGCCCTGCCGGTGCAGGCGATCTATGCAGGCCGCCGCACCGGTATCGAATGGACCTACGACCAGCCCCAGTACTACCTGCAGGCCGCGGCCTACGGCGGCAAGGACCTGCAGGGCGACAACCCAGGCACGATGCAGGCAGTGCGTGGCGTGTGGACCCCGATCAAGGCCAATGGCGATGTGCTGCACCTGGGGCTGTCGGCCTCGGTGGAGAACCCGCGCGGCTACCACAATGGCCGCGACGAGCACTTCGACCCCAGCGGCCGCCTGCGCGCACGCCCCGAAGCCGGCCTGACCGACATCCGCCTGGTCGACTCCGGCACGCTGACGCCGGTGGACCAGATCCGCCGCGCCGGCTTCGAAGGCATCTGGATCCACGGCCCGTTCTCCGTACAGGCCGAGGCCCTGCAGGCCAAGGTCACGCGCGACAACGGACTGCCGGACTACAACGTCGATGGCCAGTACATCTACGGCAGCTGGATCCTCACCGGCGAATCGCGCCCGTACGCCGCCGGCGCGGTGGCCAACGTCAAGCCCGCCCATGCCTACGGCGCGGTCGAACTGCTGGCGCGCTACAGCCGCCTGGATCTGCAGGACAACGGGATCGACGGCGGCCGCCAGCACGACTGGACCTTCGGCGCCAATTGGTACCTCACCAGTCACTTCAAGTTCCAGGCCAACTACGTCAAGGCCGACGCCAGCCGCCGCGGCATTCACACCACGCCGGATATCTGGGAGTTGCGGGCGCAGGTGATGTTCTGACGATGGCGTGCGGGGTTCGAACCACGAACCCCGCGTCCCGCCAATGCCGATAGCGCGCCGCCCTCGCCTGGCCCTGATCCTGCTGCTGATTCTTGGCGGCATGCTCGCGGTCATGGCGACAGCCGCGCACTACGCACAACGCCGCGCGCTGGCCGAGGAAAGCGCCAGCGTGCGCCGGCAGTTGGACCTGTACGCGCAGGCCCTGCAACAGCGCATCGACCGCTACCGCACCCTGCCGCAGGTGCTGGCGCTGGATCCCGAGCTGCGCGACGCCGTGTCGCAACCGCTCAATGCCGCCGAAGTGGCGCACCTCAATGCCAAGCTCGAACGCGCCAATGCCATCACCGGCTCTTCCACTCTCACCCTGATCGACCGCCACGGTCGCGCGCTGGCCGCCAGCAACTGGCGCGAGCCGCGCAGCAATGTCGGCGTCGATTACAGCTTTCGCCCGTACGTGCAACAGGCGCTGGCCCAGGGCAGCGGCCGCTTCTACGGCATCGGCATGACCACCGGCGAGCCGGGCTATTTCCTTTCGCAAGCGCTTCGCGATGACGATGGCGCGGTCAGCGGCATCGTCGTGATCAAGATCGCGCTGGCCGCACTGGAGCGCGAGTGGCTGCAGACACCGGATATCGTGCTGGCCTCCGACGCCCACGACGTGGTGTTCCTGGCCAGCCGGCCGGAATGGCGCTACCGCGTGCTGGACCCGCTCGATCGCCACGAGCGCAACGAACTGGCGGCCACCCGCCAGTACGCCGGACAGGTATTGCTGCCGTTGAAGGCGCGCTTCGGCCGCACCGCCGGTGCCGGCGGGCGCCTGGCCCATGTCGACGACCCGGCGCTGTCCGGCGCGGTGCTGTGGCAGACCCTGGAGGTCAGCCAGACCGGCTGGCGCCTGCATCTGTTGCACGACACCGCCGGCAGTAGCGCGGCGGCACGCACGGCCGCGTTCGCCGCCGCCGGTGGCTGGTTGGCGCTGTCGCTGCTGGTGTTGTTCGTCGAGCAGCGGCGGCGGCTTTCGGCGTTGCGGCAACGCAGCCGGCGCGAACTGGAAACCGTGCTGCGGCAACATGCGCATGAACTGCGCACGGCGCAAGACGGCCTGGTGGATGCCGCCCAACGTGCCGACGCCGGCCTGAGCCGCAGCCTCGAACACCTGCCGCAAGGCGTGGTGATCATCGATGCCGACCTCAACCTGGTTGCCTGGAACCAGCGCTACGTCGACTTGTTCCGGTTCCCGGCCGAACTGTTGAAAGTGGGCGCGCCGATCGAAGCACTGTTTCGATTCAACGCCCGCCGCGGGCTGCTCGGGCCGGGGCCCGTCGAAGAGGCGATCGCGCGCCGGGTCGAACACCTGCGCAGTGGTCGCCCGCATCTGCGCGAGAGCGAGAAGGATGACGGCACCGTGCTGGAGATCCGCGGCAATCCGTTGCCCGATGGCGGCTTCGTCACCAGCTACGCCGATATCACCAGCTACAAGAATGCTGCGCGCGAGCTGCGCTCGATGGCCGACGCGCTCGAACACCGCATCGTCGAACGCACCCGCGACCTGGAACAAGCCCGGCACGAAGCCGAGAGCGCCAACCGCTACAAGACCCGCTTCGTCGCCGCGGCGGTGCATGACCTGCTGCAGCCGCTCAATGCGGCGCGGATGTTCGTCTCGGCCTTGCGTGGGCACCTGCACGACGATGCCAGCCGCCAGGTCGCCGATAGCGTCGAGAGCGCGCTGAGCGCACAGGACGCGATCCTCGCCAGCCTGCTGGACATCTCGCGGATGGAATCGGGCCAACTGCAACCGCAACCGCGCGACTTTGCCGTGCAGGGCCTGCTCGACGCGCTGCTGAGGGAGTTCGGCATCATCGCCCGCCATCGCGGCCTGCAGCTGCGCGGCGTGGCGACTGCCGCGGTGGTGCGCAGCGACGAGGCGCTGCTGCGGCGGATCCTGCAGAATTTTCTTTCCAATGCCGTGCGCTACACCCGCCACGGCCGCATCCTGGTCGGCTGCCGGCGCGAACCCGGGCACCTGCGGATCGAGGTGCACGACCAGGGCCCTGGGATTCCCGACAGCCGCCTGGAGGAAATATTCGAGGAGTTCCGCCGCCTCGACGATGGCGACCAGCGCGGTGCCGGCCTCGGCCTGGCCATCGTGGAACGCATCGGCCGCGTGCTTGGCCATCGCATCGCGGTGCGCTCGCGCCTGGCCCACGGCAGCGTGTTCTCGGTGCGCGTGCCGCTCGGCAGCACCGAAACGCAGGCGCCGCCGCCGACGAGCGCCGAAGGTGATGAGGATAGCCTGCGTGGCTGCCGGGTCTGGTGCGTGGACGATGACCCGCGTGCGTGCGAAGCCGTAGCGGCAGTGCTGTCGCGCTGGGAGTGTGTACTGGCACTGGCCGCCGGCCCGCAGGCAGCGCTCGCTGCGGCTGGCCCGGCGAACTTGCCGCAGCTGTTGCTACTCGATGCGGCCGTACCGTCGCTGCCGCTGCCCGAGCTCTACCGGCAACTGTGCGCACGCTGGCAGGGCGCACCGGCGGTGATCCTGATCAGCACCGAGACCGATGGCGCATTGCGCGAGCTGGCGGCAGCGCAAGGCTGGGGCCTGCTCGCCAAGCCGGTGCGGCCACCGGCATTGCGCGCCTTGATGTCGCAGATGTTGCTGCGCCACCGCTGAAACCACGGCGCTATAGGCCGGTCTCCGGCTCCAGCGCTTTCACCAATACTGCGGCCTGGGTGCGGCTGTAGCAGTCGAGCTTTTTCAGGATTGCAGTGACGTGCACCTTCACCGTGTTCTCGGCCAGGCCGAGCTGGTGCGCGATTTGCTTGTTGAGCAGGCCGTCGGCCAGGCACAGCAGCACCCGGAACTGCTGCGGCGTGAGCTGGGCAAGATTGGCTGCCAGGCGCGCATCGGCTTCGGAACGCTCCGCCTGCATCGGCGGGAACGCGCTGCCACCCTCCAGCACCACCGCCACCGCCGCCCCTATCGCCTCGGCCGGCGCCGATTTGGAAATGAAACCGGCCGCGCCGAACTGCTGCGCGCGGCGTACCACCCGCGGGTGGTCGTTGGAGGAAATGATCACCACCGGTACCTGCGGATATTCACCCCTCACGTGCAACAGCGCGGAAAAACCGCGCGCCCCCGGCATGGCGAGGTCCAGCAGCACCAGGTCGATTTCGGGGTGTTCGCCCAGCGTCTGGCTCAAGCCTTCGGCGCTCGCCGCCTCAAGCATTTGCGCAGTCGGCAGCGCTTCGCGCAGCGCGTGCATGACCGCAGCGCGAAACAGGGGATGGTCGTCGACGATGAGCAGGGTCGGGCCGGTCATGGATACAGTCTGGCACGGCTGTGACGTAGTTCGCGCTGACCTTCAATGTCATTAGAAAAATCTGATGACTTGCGGGTAGTTGCAGTTTCGACAGCGCATCTGTACCGCCGCCCTCCTAGCCTGCTTCCCGGCAACGACATGCCAGCAGCGCACTGCCTGGGAGGGTAGAGATGCAACGCAAGCGAAATGCCGCCACACCGAAGGTTTGCGCCTGGGTGCTGGCCCTGACCCTGATTCAGGCCTCCGTGGCCGGCGCCAGGGACGGCCCCTTCAGTGCCGAGCTCGGCGGCCGATTGCACCTGGACTTCGCCGACTTCGACAACGATGACCGCGGTCCACCCAACCGCGATGCCACCGAAGTGCGCCGGGCCTGGCTCGATGTGTCAGGGAGGCTGTACACGCTGCGCTACAAGATCGAGGGCGATTTCTCCGACAGCCACGACGTGGTCGCGCGCGATGTGTTCCTGAGCCGGCGCTTCGGCCAGGCCGGCACGCTCACGCTGGGGCAATTCAAGCAGCCGTTCTCGCTGGACGACCGCACCGGCTCCAACTACGGCAGCTTCCTCGAACGCGGCAGCGCCGCGGGCACCTTGGCCCCCCTCTACAGGCTCGGCGCCGGATGGCTGGCCGCAACGCGCGGCGCGACGTTGGCCGCGAGCGCCTACAGTCTGCAAAGCATCGACGTGAGCGCTGCCAAGGGCTACGGGCTGGCCTCGCGCCTGACCTGGTCGGCGGCGGCGACCGAGACCACTTTGCTGCATTTGGGCCTGTCCCTTGCCACTGAGCACTATGAAGGGCCCGGCGCTTCCGGCCGACCGGCGCTGAAGATCCGGCCACGCGCGGCCGGCCACCTATCGGACAACAGCCGCATCACGCTGCTCGATTTTTCGGCCGGTCGCGACGCCCGCGTCAACAAGTGGTCTGCCGAATACGGCGCGGTGCACGGCCCGCTCTCCTGGCAGGCCGAATGGAGCGGCGCGCACCTGCGCGATGGCCTGCAGCACGGGCAGGTCCAGGCCGCCTACGCGCTGCTGAGTTGGTTCGTCAGCGGGCAGTCCCGCCGTTACGACGCCGCCAGCGGCCGCTTCACCCGCATCGGCACCAGCGCAAGCAGGTGGGGCGCCGTCGAACTGGCGGCGCGCTACGACACGATGTGGGGCAACCAGGCGCTCGATGCCGGCCCCGTCCTGCGTAGCGGCCGCACCGAGGCCTTCACTCTCGGCGCCAACTGGTACCTGCGGCCGAACCTGCGGCTGATGCTCAACCTGATCCAGAGCCGCAACCGCGACCGCCTCTCCGGCGCCACGCTCGATCGCACCCGCGCGCTGACCGGGCGCTTCCAGTACGACTTCTGAGGTAAACCACAATGCTGACTTTCCTGGGCTACGGCATGGTCGTGGCGTTCATGGCGTTGATCATGACCCGGCGGCTGTCGCCCCTGGTGGCGCTGACCCTGGTGCCGATCGCCTTTGCATTATTGGCCAGCGCCGCAGTCGGCGGCTTCGACAGCAGCATCCGCGACATGATGCTGGATGGCATCCGCAAGATCGCACCGACCGCGGTGATGCTGATGTTCGCGATCCTCTATTTCGGGGTGATGATCGATGCCGGCCTGTTCGACCCCCTGGTGAGCCTGATTTTGCGTGCGGTAGGCGACGATCCGGCGCGCATCCTGGTCGGCTCGGCCGTGCTGGCGATGGCCATCGGCCTGGATGGCGACGGCTCGACCACCTACATGATCACGCTGTCGGCGATGTTGCCGTTGTACGAGCGCCTGCGCATGGACCCGCTCAAGCTGGCGGCGGTCACCATGCTGTGCAGCGGCGTAATGAACCTCACGCCGTGGGGCGGACCGACTGCGCGCGCGGCCACCGCGCTGCACGTGGACCCCACCGAAGTCTTCCTGCCGTTCATCCCGGCAATGGTGGTGGCGCTGGCCGCGATCCTGGTGTTCGCCTACTGGCTCGGCCTGCGCGAACGCCAGCGACTGGGTCGGCTGGTACTGCCGACGCCTGCCGGCCAACCCGCGCTGCCCGGGGCGGAAGACAGCGATGGCCTGAAGCGACCGCGAATGCGCTGGATCAACGGGCTGCTTACCCTGGCACTGATGACAACGCTGGTGCTCGGGCTGCTGCCGATGCCGGTGCTGTTCATGCTCGGCTTCGCTGCGGCGGTGTTGTTGAACTACCCGGACCTGGCCGAACAGCGCCGGCGCGTCATCGCGCACGCCGGCAACGTACTGCCGGTGGTGTCGGTGATTTTCGCCGCCGGCATCTTTACCGGCATCCTCTCCAACACCGGGATGGTCGAGGCGATGAGCCAGAGCTTCCTGGAAGTGCTGCCGGAATCGCTGGGGCCCTACCTGGCGGTGATCACCGCATTGGCCAGCCTGCCTTTCACCTTCTTCATGTCCAACGACGCCTTCTACTTCGGCGTCTTGCCGGTGTTGTCCGAGGCCGCGGCGGCGTATGGCATCAGCCCGGTCGAGATGGCGCGCGCCTCGCTGATAGGCCAGCCGGTGCACTTGCTCAGCCCGTTGGTGCCGGCTACCTACTTGCTGGTGGCGCTGGCCAAGGTGGAGTTCGCCGCGTTCCAGCGTTTTACCTTGAAGTGGGCGGCGTTGGTCTGCGGGGTTCTGCTGCTGTGCGCGCTGGCGTTCGGGTTGTTTCCGTTGATCGGCCGCAGTGCACCGATCTAAAGAGCGGGCGCGCAACGACGGCTAGCGGCGTTCGGGGGTAGGGGCTTGCTCGGGGAACGCCAAGAGCTGCATCCCTGCGTTTCGGTGCGGAGGGGCTTTAGTGGGCCATGGATGGCCCACGGCGATGGCGTCAGCACAGGGACGTCTGTCGACAGCCCAAAGCCCCTCCCCGCCGGAACGGGGCCCGTGCCGCAAGCCGACAAGATCATCCGCCCGGAACAGCGAATACCTAAGTCGCCCCCACCGGCGCATCGACCCCCGTCAACCGATCCATCCGAATCCGGTTGGCGAACAGCGAGAACGCCAGCATCCCGGCCAGTCCGCTCGCACGACTGACCCAGTGCGGTAGCCAGCGCGGCGGCGCCAGCACGCCGGATTCGAACAGTGGCGCGAACGGCGCCACATCTTCCAGCGCCATCTTGCCGGCAAACAGCCAGCGGCACAGACGCAGCTCGTCGCGCTGCAGGGAGTGGCGGAAGAAGGTATGAACCGCCACCAGCCCGCGCAGGTACACCGTGTCCTTGCTGAAAGCGTGGCCACCGCTCGGCGGCACCCCGCGGAACACGCGCTGTGCCGAGGCGAAGCTTTCTTCCGCGCTCTGACCGGCCTGGCGGAAATAGTGAAATACCTCGATGAAGTCGGCGCCGTCGCGCGCCATCGCGATCGCCTCGATGCGCAGGCTGATCCGCTTCATGCGCCCGATGTCGATGCTGCCAGTGATCTGCTCGGCGAAGGTGGCCAGCCCTTCCTGGGTCGCCGTCACCCGTGGCGAAGACAACGCCAGGCTCGGCAGGCGCACCTGCTCGCGCCCGTTCAAGGCGGTGAGCGAATGCACCAAGGCTTCGTGGTGGAACAGTTGCGCGCGATCGTAGTCGCTGAACATGGCGCCGCTGCGCAGGCGGATGCGGTGCGCACCGGCGGCGGCCTTGGCGATCAGGTCCGGGTCCAGTTCGACGGTGATGATGCGCTGGTCGAAGAATTCGTCCAGGTCACCCTGCAGCTGCAGCTGCAAGGCGGTGGCCGAGACTGGGATCTGCTCTTCCGGCGCCAGCAGCTCGGCGTCGAGCTCGGCGGCAATCTGGATGAAGTGGCGCGCCGCATCACGGGTGGTGGGTCCCTGCCCCGGCATCGGGTCGTCGGGCAATCCGAACAACTGCGCCGAGTAGTCGCCAGCGGCGGCGCTGCCTAGCGATTCGAGCAGCGCGGCGGCCAGGTCCCAGCTTTGGATCGAGGCGCGCAGGTAGGCGCCCAGCGGGTGTTGCGGATCGGCTGCCGAGGCAATCGCAGCCAGTTCGCGGCGAACTTCGGTGAAGTCGAGCTTCGGATAGGCCACCTGCGGCAGCCGCGGGCGACCGTGGGCGACGCTTTCCAGGAACGGCGCCTGCAGCGACGACGGCCAGCTGGTCAGGCCGAGCAAGCGGATGCCGCGCACCGCGGCCACCATTCGCGCGTCCAGTGCGGCGTGGTGGGCGAGCTCGGCGTTGGCGGCCCTCACCGCCGGCGCTTCTCGACAGGGCGCTTTGGCGGGGTCTTTCCGGCCACGCGTGTCTCGGCTTTCTGCGCCAGGCGCATCGCGAGTTTGTCGGCGGCGCCGGCGACTTCATCGCGCAATTTGAAATAGTTGGCCACGCGCGCCGGGTCGACCTCGCCGGCCTCGATCGCCGCGCGCACCGCGCAGCCCGGCTCGGCCCCATGCGAGCAGTCGCGGAAGCGACATTGCGCGGCCAACGCCTCGATATCGGCAAAGCCGCCGTCGGCCAGCGCTTCTTCGCCGGTGGGCTTGAGCTCGCGCATGCCCGGCGTATCGATGACGCAGGCGCCCGACGGCAATGTCATCAGCGACCGATAGGTCGTGGTATGCCGCCCGCGCGAATCGTTGTCGCGCACCTCGCCAGTACGCATGCGCTGCTCGCCGAGCAAGGTGTTGGTGAGGGTGGATTTGCCGGCACCGGAGGAACCGACCAGCACCACCGTCTGTCCCGCCCCCAGCCATGGCGCCAACGCCGACACGCTCTGCGGGTCCTTGGCGTTGACCGCGCGCACGGCCACCTTCTGCGCGGCCAATTCGACCAGCGCGGCGACCGCGCCGGGTACGTCGGCACCGGTATCGGCCTTGGTCAGCACCACCACCGGCTCGGCACCGCCACTGCCTACCAGCAGGCGATAGCGTTCGATGCGGCGCGGGTTGAAGTCGGCATCCAGGCCACAAACAATAAACACTGCGTCGATGTTGGCCCCGATCACCTGCTGCTGGTAATGCTCGCCGGCCGCTGCGCGCTTGATCGCGGTACGCCGCGGTAGCAGCGCGACGATCCGCTTGCCCTCCATCAACACCCAGTCGCCGACCGCGGCACGCTCTTGCGCGGCCGAGGTGCGCTTCTTGAAGCCGGGCGGGCGCTGCCATTCCGGCGGCGATTCGGCCTTGATCGAAGCCTCCGGAGCATCGGCCACGACGTAGCCGGAGCGGTGCTGCTCGATCACCCGGGCCGGCCGCGCTTGCGGGTGCGCGGCCATCAGTTCCTGCCAGGCCGGCAGCTCGGGGGGGCCGGGCCAAGGCCAGCCAATCACGCGCAGGGCGCTGTAGTCCGGGGAGGTTTCACTCATGCGGCGATTCTAGGGCCTGCGTGCGGGCAAGTGGCCGATGGCGACCCAGGCGGCTGTTCGAGGGCACCGGATGGGGTCGCAATTGGCGCCTGACCTCGCCTTCCGCACCGCCGCAATTCCGCTACCATGCGGTTTCCAGCCAATCCGGCCCCCCGACCGCCATGTCCAATACGCCCCTGAAGCCGCTCGCCATCCGCGAGCGCCTGTCCGAAGTCCGCTACGAAATTCGCGGCGAACTGGCGCGGCGAGCCCGGGACCTGGAGGCGCAGGGCCACAAGCTCATCAAGCTCAACATCGGCAACCCCGGTGCCTTCGGCTTCCGTGCCCCTGAACACCTGCAGCGCGCGATCGCCGACGACATGGGCCGGACCGATCCCTACACCCACCAGCAAGGCCTGCCGGTGGCACGCGAGGCGATCGCCGAGTGCTATGCGCGCCGCCAGCATCCGGACGCGCACCCGGACCGGATCTTCCTCGGCAACGGCGTCAGCGAGCTGATCGACCTGGCCCTGCGCGCCTTGCTCAACCCGGGCGACGAAGTGCTGGTGCCCTCGCCCGACTACCCGCTGTGGTCGGCCGCCACCATCCTCAACGACGGTCGCCCGGTCTATTACCGTTGCGCGCCAGAGAATGGCTTCCAGCCCGACCCGGTGGAGATCGAGGCGCTGGTGTCCTCGCGCACCCGCGCCATCGTGCTGATCAACCCGAACAACCCCAGCGGCGCCAGCTACTCGCGCGAGCTGCTGGAGAAGATCGTCGCCATCGCCCGCCGCCACGATTTGTTGCTGCTGGTGGACGAGATCTACGACCAGATCCTCTACGACGATGCCACCTTCACCTCGTTGGCCCCGCTGGCTGGCGACCACCCGTGCGTGACCTTCGGCGGCCTGTCGAAAGTGCATCGTGCCTGCGGCTGGCGCGTGGGCTGGGCGCTGCTGTCCGGCGCCGCCGAGCGCGTCAACGATTTCCGCAACGCGCTCGACCTGCTCGGCGCATTGCGCCTGTGCGCCAACGTGCCGGGCCAGTACGCGATCGTCGCGGCAGTCAACGGCGAAGACACCATCTCCGCGCTCACCGCGCCCGGTGGCCGCCTGTATGAAACCCGCCGCGCGGTGATCGAAGCATGCGAAGCCAGCCAGCACCTTTCGCTGGTGGCGCCGGCCGGCGCCTTGTATGCGTTTCCGGCAGTGGTCGGGCATGCCGCGCGCGGCTTCGACGACCATGAGTTCGCGTTGGAACTGATGAACGAGGAAGGCGTGCTGGTGGTGCCGGGTTCGAGCTTCAACGTGCCCTACCGCAATCACTTCCGCGTGACCCTGTTGCCGGAAGCATCGGTAATGCGCGACGTGTTCGCGCGCATCGACCGTGCGTTGGCGCGGCGTGCCGAGACCGCGCACAAGGTTGTCCCGCTGAAACCGCGCAGCGCCGCATGAGGGATGTGGCGGCCGCGCGTTTCCTCGCGCTCGGCGACTCCTACACGATTGGCGAGGGGGTGGCCGAGTCGGCGCGTTGGCCGGTGCAGTTGACCACGTTGCTGCGTGCCGAGGGCCTGGCCCTGGCCGACCCCGAGATCATCGCCACCACCGGCTGGACCACCGACGAGTTGCAGGCCGGCATTGCCGCGGCGGCGCCGACCGGGCCGTTCGCGCTGGTAAGCCTCGCCATCGGCGTGAACAACCAATATCGCGGACGCCCGCTGGACGAGTACGGCGAGCAGTTCGCCGCGGTGCTGGCTCAAGCCATCGACTACGCTGGCGGCGATCCGGCACGCGTGATCGTGCTCTCGATTCCCGACTGGGGACTGACGCCTTACGCACGCCAGCAGAGCCGCGATGCCGACGTGGTTGCGCGCGAGATCGACGCCTTCAACGCCGTGGCCGCTGCCCGCTGCGCCGAGGCTGGCGTGGTCTTCGTCGACATCACCGCCGACAGCCGTGACCAGGCCAGCGACCCGGAGATGCTGGCCGACGATGGCCTGCATCCTTCGGCGCTGATGTATGCGCATTGGGCGCGCCAGGCCCTGCCGGCGGCGCGACGCGCGCTCTCCGCCTGACCCTCGCGCACGCATGGAGGCGGCGATCATCGAGACCGTTCCCACCGGCATGCCGCGCGAGCGTGCGCGCGCAATCGCCAGGGCGTTCCTGCCGCCCCGTCGCTGGGGCAATCGTTACGACTACCACTACGTGCAGGCCAAGCTGCGCACCGACCCGTTGTATCCAGGCGTCTGCGCCGCGTTGCGCAACACGCCGTGGCCGGTGCTCGACCTCGGTTGCGGACTTGGCCTGCTGGCGCACGCCTTGCGCGCGGACGGCCAGGCGCAGGGCTATCGCGGCGTCGATATCGATGTAGCGAAGATTGGCCGCGCTCGTGTAGCGGCCGCGCGTGCCGGGTGGGCGAACGTCGCCTTCGACGCCATCGACCTGAGCGGCTCGCCACCGGACCATACCGGCAGCGTCGCCGTGCTGGACGTGCTGCAGTACCTGCCGGCTGCGCAGCAACAGGCGCTGCTGGCCGCCGCCGCCGCACGGCTGGCGCCAGGTGCGCCGCTGGTGATTCGTACGCCGCTGGCGGGTGACCACGCACGCGGTTGGGTGACCAGGGTCAGTGACCGCCTCGGGCATCTCAGCGGCTGGATGCGCACCGCCCCGCGCGCGTATCCGACGCGCGAAGGCTTGTTGGCGACACTGGCCGGCCATGGGCTGGAGGCCCGCTGCACGCCGCTGTATGGCAAGACACCCTTCAACAATTGGTTGGTGGTGGCGTCAAAGCGGTAAACGGAGTCAATGGCTTCGTTCGTCGGGGCTGAAGCCCCTCCTACAAAGGGCAAACTGTCTGGGTGCACTGTAGGAGCGGCTTCAGCCGCGACTGCCATCCGGCAGGCCGCGATGCCGCTCCCCGGGGCTACCCTCCGCCAGCTCAGTTGCGTCCGGCAACGCCGCAACCAATCCGCGCGCTTCCAGCGCCTGCAAAACGCCAGACAGGATCCGCGGGTTGTGCCCATGCGCGGCGCCTTCATGCAGCAGCACGATCGCGCCCGGCTCCAGGTCGCGCGCGATGCGTGCCACGGTCTGCTCGGGTTCGCAGTGCACGCCGTCGAAACCGCGCGCACTCCAGGCCACCCGCTGCAGCCCGTGCGCGTGCAGCGGCGCGGCGACGAAGGGGTTGGTCATGCCGACCACCGAGCGATACCAGCGCGGCGCGTGCCCGGCGATCGCGCGCAAGGTTTGCTGCGCCTGGCCGATCTCGCGCGCCATCGCCTTGGGGCCCAGCGCCCAGAACCAGGCCTGCGGATGGCTGTAGCTGTGGTTGCCGAGGTCGTGCCCGCGACGCAGGATTTCCTGCACCAGCGCCGGCCGCTGCGCCGCGCGCTCACCGACCAGGAAGAAGGTGGCCTTGGCGCCATGTGCGTCGAGCAGGTCGAGCATGGCCGGGGTGTCATCGGAAGGGCCGTCGTCGATCGTCAGCCATACCGCCGGGCCCTGGCCCGGCCGGCGCCACAGCACCGGCGCATACAGGCGCGAGCGTGGCAGGAACACCTGGCCCATGAAATAAGCATGGCTGAGCACCATCGCCGGCAGGCCGATTGTCCAGCCGTAGCGCCACCAGAGCCCGACCACCAACAGTTGCGAGACAAGCAGCGCCCAGGCCCAGCCATGGCGGGGCCGCGCAGGCGGAGGCAGGGCATCGCGATACAGTGTTTCCGGCGCAGTCATGCCGCCATGATCGCACGCCGGTAGAATGACCGGTCCCCAACCCCGGTTGTCTCCGATGTCCCTCGATCCCGCCCTGCGCTCGCGCATCGAATCGCTGCTCCAGTCCAACCGCGTCGTCCTGTTCATGAAGGGCCAGCCCGGCATGCCGCAGTGCGGCTTCTCTGCCAAGGCAGTGGGCGCGCTCGAAGGCCTGGGCGTGGACTACGCGCACGTCAACGTGCTGGCCGACCAGGAAATCCGCGAAGGCATCAAGGCCTACGGCGACTGGCCGACCATCCCGCAGCTGTACATCGACGGCGAACTGGTCGGCGGCAGCGACATCATCGAGCAGATGGCCAACAGCGGCGAGCTCAGCGGCCTGCTCGGGCTGCAAGCGCCGGACCGTACGCCGCCGTCGATCACCATTACGCCGGCCGCGGTTGAAATGCTGAAGGGTGCGCTGGCCGATGCGCCCGGTGCGGCGCTGTCGTTGTCGATCAACGCGCAATTCCAGCCGAACTTCCAGCTGGTGCCGGCCGATGCGAATGCCATCGCCGCCGAATCCAACGGCATGCGCGTGCAGTTCGACCTGCCCAGCGCGCGCCGTGCCGACGGCATCACCATCGACTGGGTCGACGACATCCGCGGCAAGGGCCTGGCCATCGACAACCCGAACGCGCCCAAGCCGGTGCAGGAACTGGCCGTGCGCGATGCCGCCGACCGCGTCACGGCCGGCAGCGTGATCCTGGTGGACGTGCGTCCGCCCGAGGAGCGCGCGATTGCCTCGGTCAATGTTCCTTTCCGCAGCCTGGATGGCAACGGCCGCGCCGAGCTTGAGTCGCTGCCGAAGGACACGGCGCTGGCGTTCCTTTGCCATCACGGTGGCCGCAGCCTGCAGGCGGCCGAGCAGTTCCGCGCGCTGGGTTTCAGCCAGGTCTACAACGTTACCGGCGGCATCGATGCGTGGGCTGACGAGGTGGATGGGGGCGTGCCGAAGTATTGAGGCGTGCCGCTGGCCGAAGAAAACGCCGCTTTCGCGGCGTTTTTTTTTGGCCACTCAGCCGGCAAAACCACCTTCGTCCAGGTAGCGTTGCTCTTCGGCTGTCGTTTCGCGGCCGAGCGCTGCGTTACGGTGCGGGAAACGACCGAAGCGGCCGATGATGTCGTGATGCAATACCGCCCATTCGTCGGCCCCGGGCTCGGGCAGGCCGCGGTGCAGTTCCAGCGAACGCGCCTGTTCGGCCGGGTCCTCGCTGTGCTCGAACGGCAGGTAGAAGAACATTCGCAGCGCCGGCGCCACTCCGCGATCGAAGCCGGCGGCCACGGCGCGTTTGGCGTAGTGCAGCGCCAGTCCGTCGGTGGCGTAGGAATGGGCGCTGCCGCGAAAGCAATTGCGCGGGAACTGGTCCAGCAGGATCAACAACGCCAGCGCGCCATCGGCACTGTCCATCCAATCCTCGTACTCTCGCCGGGCCGCGGCGTGATGGGCGTCGAGGAACTGCTCGCGAAAGCTGGCGTCGAATGACGCGCTACGGCCGAACCAACGGTCCGGCCCGGCCGCTTCCCAGAATTGCAGGACGGCGGCGATCTGCAGGTCGGCCGGGGATCTGGACATCGTGGCGCCTCGTGCGGAGAGAGCGGCCAGCATGCCGGTTTGCGGCGGTGGCCGCCACGTGACGATCCATGCCTTCCGGGGCTTGGCAAAGCCGGCAAGCCTGCACTAGCGTCTGCAGTGATTCGTGTCTCTCCGGGAAAACCTGATGCGTCATCTCCTGTTGTCCGGCTTGGCCGGCGTCTTGCTGTGCGGCCCGGCTACCGCGGCGCCGCGGTTTGTCGAGGACCCCTATCCCAGCACCTATCGTCCGCTCGCCTCGGCGCCGGTACTGATCGAGCACGCCACCGTGCTGACCGGCACCGGTGAGCGCCTGGACGATGCCGATGTGCTGCTGGTCGATGGCCGCGTGCAGGCGGTGGGACGCGCATTGGCAGCGCCCGCCAACGCGAGCCGGGTCGATGGCCGTGGCAAGTGGGTGACGCCGGGCATCATCGATATCCACTCGCACCTGGGCGTGTACCCGAGCCCGGGGGTCAAGGCCCATAGCGATGGCAACGAGATGACCGCGCCGGTGACGCCGAATGTCTGGGCCGAGCATTCGATCTGGCCGCAGGACCCCGGCTTCCTCACCGCACTGGCCGGCGGCATCACCTCGCTGCAAGTGCTGCCCGGCTCGGCCAACCTGATCGGCGGCCGCGGCGTCACCCTGAAGAACGTACCGGCCACGACCTACCAGGCGATGAAGTTCCCGGGTGCGCCTTGGGGGCTGAAGATGGCCTGCGGCGAAAACCCCAAGCGTGTCTACGGCGAGAAGGGTGGCCCGGCCACGCGCATGGGCAACGTCGCCGGCTACCGCGCCGCGTTCATCGATGCGGCCGAATACCTGCAGAAGAACGCGCCGAAGAAATCCGCGCCGAAGAAGAAGCACTGGTGGAGCAAGGCCGGCGATGCCGACAGCGAAGGCGACAGCGGCGGCAAGCGCGATCTCAAGCTCGACACCCTGGCCGGCGCCATCAACGGCGATATCCGCGTGCACATCCACTGCTACCGCGCCGATGAAATGGCGACCATGATCGATCTGTCGAAGGAGTTCGGCTTCCACATCGCCGCCTTCCATCATGCGGTAGAGGCTTACAAGATCGCCGACCGCCTCGCCGCAGAAAACGTCTGCGCCGGCATGTGGGCCGACTGGTGGGGCTTCAAGATGGAGGCGTTCGACGGCATCCAGGAGAACATCGCGCTGGTCGATCGCGCGCCGAAGAGTTGCGCCATCGTGCATTCGGATTCGGAGGAAGGCATCCAGCGCCTCAACCAGGAAGCGGCCAAGGCCATGGCCAGCGCGCGCCGCGCCGGCCTGGAGATCGCGCCGGAGCACGCCATCGTCTGGCTCACCGGCAACGCCGCCAAGGCCTTGGGCATCGAACAACAGACCGGCACCCTGGAGGCCGGCAAGATGGGCGACGTGGTGGTGTGGAACGGCAACCCCTTCAGTTCCTATGCGCTGGCCGAGCAGGTCTATATCGACGGCGCCGAGGTTTACGACCGCCAGCAGCCGCGCCTGCAACCGAGATCGGACTTCATGCTTGGCCAGGAGGTGGCGCCATGAGCCGCTTGCACTTGCCGGGCGCGATCCTCGCGGCGCTGGCGCTGGCCACGGCAATGCCGCTGGCCGCCCAGGACCTGCTGGTGCGCGGCGCCACCGTCCATACCGCCACTGCGCAGGGCACCGTGCAGCACGGCGACGTGCTGGTGCGCGATGGCGTCATCCGCGCGATCGGCAGCGGGCTGACCGCCCCGGCCGGCGTGGTGGTGGTGGAGGCCAAGGGCCGACCACTGACGCCGGCGCTGTTCGGCGGCATCACCGAGATCGGCATCGAGGAAGTCTCCGGCGAAGAGGAAACCGTCGATAGCGGCGTGAAGTTGCAAGAGCAGCCGATGCGCCCGGAGTTCGACGTCACCCTGGCCTACAACCCGGATTCGGTGCTGGTGCCGGTCGCGCGCGTGGAAGGCATCGGCTTCACCGCCCTGGGGGCCACCACCAAAGGCGCCTTCGTCGCCGGCCAGGGCGGCGTGGTGCGGCTGGACGGTAGCCCCGATCCGATCGGCCCGCGCGCCTTGTTCATTCGTATCGGCGCGGCCGCATCCGAGCTCACCGGCAACTCGCGCGCCGCCCAGTGGATGCTGCTCGACCAGCTGGTCGACGAAGCCCGCAACCGGGTGCCGCTGGATTCCCCGCATGCCTTGCTGACACCGGCCGGGCGCGCGGTGCTGGCGCGCTACCTGGCAGGCAATGGCCGCATCGTGGTGCAGGTCGAACGCGCCGCCGACATTCGGCAGTTGCTGCGCTGGGCCCAGCGCGAACATGTGCGGGTGGCGATTGCCGGGGGCAGCGAGGCCTGGAAAGTCGCGCCGCTGCTGGTCCAGGCCCAGGTGCCGGTGCTGGTGGACGCCCTGGCCGACCTGCCGTCGAACTTCGACGAGGTAGGCGCCACCCTGGACAATGCCGCGCGCCTGCACGCGGCGGGTGTGCGCGTCAGCTTCAGCCAGTCCGGCGACGCCTCGCACAACGCGCGCAAGCTGCGCCAGCTCGCCGGCAACGCGGTGGCCCACGGCCTGTCGTGGGAGGCCGGGCTGCAAGGGATGACCGAAGTGCCGGCGGAAATCTTCGGCGTGTCGGCGCAGATCGGCAGCATCGCCGTCGGCAAGCGTGCCGACCTGGTGCTGTGGGACGGCGACCCGCTGGACGTGGCGCATTACGCCGAGCAGGTCTGGCTCGGCGGTCGTGCGATGCCGATGCGCTCGCGGCAGACAGAGCTGAGGGATCGCTATATGGAGGCGCCGAACGGGTTGCCCCGCGCCTATACGCGATAAGCCGGTAGGGCCCCGGTACCATGGGCGCCACGCCTGCACCGGGAACGCCGATGTCCGCCCCTCATTGGTATTTCGACTTCGTTTCGCCGTTCTCCTACCTGCACTGGCAGAAGCTGCGGCAGTTGCCGCAGGCGCGCGACATCGTGCCGGTGCCGATCCTGTTCGGCGCGGTACTGGATCAGTTGGGTATCCGCGGGCCGGCCGAGATCGAGGGCAAGCGGCTCTTCACCTATCGCAAGGTGCAGTGGCAGGCCGCGCATGAAGGCGTACCGCTGCGCTTCCCGCCGACCCATCCCTTCAACCCCGTGCCCGCCCTGCGCCTGTGCATCGCCGCCGGGACCACGGTGCATGCGATCGACGCAATCTTCGATTGGCTGTGGCGCGACGGCCTGGTCGGCGACAGCGCGCAGGCCCTGCAGCCGCTGGCGCACGCCTTGGGCCTGGACGCGGAAACCGCGGTGGCCGACCCGGCGGTGAAGGCCGCCCTGCGTGCCAATACCGAGCAGGCCCTGGCTGCCGGCGTGTTCGGCGTGCCCACCCTGGAAATCGGCGGCGAGCTGTTCTGGGGCAACGATGCCCATGGCCTGATGGCCACCGTGTTGGCCGATCCGGACTGGCTACGGCGCGGCGAGGCGGCCCGCCTGGCCGAGCTGCCGATCGGAATCAGGCGCGGCGCCTGACGGCAGCGTCAGGAACCCCCGGCTTACCCTGCCCCCGGTTTTGGGATAGCTTTCACACTCAAAATACAACTCACGCAACAGCCGGAGGGGGCAATGCGTATCGGTATCGTGGTGGATTCGGCCTGCGATCTGCCTGTGGACTACATTGAGAAGCACAACATCGTGCTGCTGCCGATCAGCGTCCGGATCGGCGAGGCGGTGCTGGCCGACCACCGCGACGAAGAGGCCACGCTGAGCTTCCTGCACGCGCACGTGGCCGAACGCGGCCACGAGGCCGAGACCACGCCGTTCTCGGTCAACCAGATCCGCGACCTGTTCCTGGACCGGCTGGTGATCGACTACGACCACGTGTTCTGCATGACCATCTCCAAGCTGCGCAGCCAGATCTACGACAACGCGATGCAGGCCAGCTTCGCGATCCTCAACGACTACAAGCCGGTGCGGCAGGGCGCCGGCCACAATTCGCCGTTTGCGCTGCGGGTCATCGATACGCTCAACCTGTTCGCCGGCCAGGGCGTGACCGCGGTCGAAGCGGTGCGCATGCGCGAGGAAGGCGCCAACGTGGCGCAGATCCGCGCGCGGGTGGAGCAACTGGCCGAAAACACCTACGGCTACATGATCCCGCGCGATCTCTACTACCTGCGCAACCGCGCGCGCGCCAAGGGCGACCGCAGCGTCGGGCTGATCAGCGCCGCGCTGGGCAGCGCCCTGGATATCAAACCGGTGTTGCGCGCCTACCGTGGCAATACCGAACCGGTGGCCAAGCTCAAGGGCTTCGAGCCTTCGGTGCAGAAGCTGTTCGAGTTCAGCGCGCGCAAGGTACGCGAGGGCCTGATGACGCCGACCCTGTGCCTGGGCTATGGCGGCGAGCTGGCCGAACTGCGCGCCCTGCCCGGCTACGAGTCGCTCAAGGCCGCCTGCGCTGAAAGGAACGTGGAGCTGTTCGAAAGCGTGATGAGCCTGACCGGCATGGTCAATGTCGGCAAGGGTGCGGTGGCTGTCGGCTTTGCCGCCGCGCCGCATACGTTCAGCGCCTGATGCCGAACCCTCACGCCGCCCACGCGGGCGGCGGCGCTAGGCTTGGACATCCAAAGAGGAAACCTGCATGTCCGTGAGTTATTCGATCAGCCTGCCCGATCCCGCCCTGGCCCGTGGCAGCGAACCGAGTGTGAGTTTCAGTGCGCACGGCGCCGATGCTTTTGCCGAGCAATTGCGCGACGCCCTGGCCGACCCGGCCTGGTTCCAGCGCTGGCTGGCGTTGCAGCCGGATCCGGATGAAGTCGATCCGAGCATGGGGATTACCGATCCGGCGGCTACTGTCACCGGGCAACAGAACGACCTGCGTATCAACCTGGTGGCCAGCACCAGCATTCCTGGGGACATCCTCAAGCACCGCATGCACGTGCTGGCCGGGCGGCATTGGGAGCTGCGCAACGTGAGGTAACCGATGCTCACCGGGACATGCCGTCCCGGTGAGCGTTTGCAGTCAACGGCGGCGGGCGCTGCCGACGGGCTCGGTGGGTTGTCCGTCGAACTGGAAGCCCTGCATCCAGAGATTCCCGTTCGCCTCCCCGATATCGAGCCCTTGTTCCCACACGAACAATGAGTAGCCGCCGGTACTGGTTCCGCCGATCAAATCAGCCACGTAGGCGCCACCGGTCTTGTAGGTAACCATCGGCCAGTCGAGGGTGCCATCAGAGGCCACACCCACGGCTTGCAGCGTGGTTGCGGCAAGTTCGGCTGCACTGCCATTGATCCACGACGCAGTGAAACCCCCCTCTCGCGCCAGCAACGTCAAACTGGTCTTGTCGTCGGTTATTTCGGTATCGGCCGGAGAGAGGACCACGCCTTCTCCCCACTGAGGCGTTCCGGTCAGGTCGAACTTCTGCCCGATCACCGACGAGGGCGACCCTACGAAGGTGCTGTCGTAGCGGGAGATGAGGGCGTAGACGCTTTCATCCTGTTGCACGTAGGCCACCTGGCAATGGTTGCTGCTCTGTGGGCTCACCTGGACGCCGTTATGCGGGTATACCTCGGTCCCATCGTCCAGCACATGTTGAACGTAGGAGTAGTTGACGTTGCCGACGGGAGCGGTATGCGAGGAGTGGGCGTCCCAGCACGTCACCATGCCGCCAGCGCCGTCGCTCACGAACCCGGGAAAGCTTCCCTCAGGCACCAGACCGAGGGCATCGTTGTCCCACAGCGCGACGGGCGCGGCCCATAGCGCGCCGCCGTTGGCATCGTACTTTTGTGCGTACAGCAGGCCGTGGTCGTAGTTGTCCACCAGCCCCTCCCACCAGTACCGCCACATGACGATGACCCCGCCGTCCTCGGAGGACTGCACGTCGGTCACCAGGTAGCCCCACATGGATGCGTCGGTCCGCTCGGGTGACGCGATCAAGACACCTTCGCCCCACAGCGGCACGCCATTGCCATCGACCTTCTGCAGCCTGATGTTGGTGCCGTGCTCGCCACTTGCCGAGCCGAATTCGTCCCATGCCACGACTGTTCCGCCATCGAGTAGGGCCGCCGCGCGCGGCCCGCGCGACCTTACCGTGTCGCTCGACAACAGTACGCCCGGGGACGCGCCCCAAAGCGGATTGCCTTGCACGTCGAACTTGTTCACGTAGATCTGCGAGCGGCCCAGGTCCTGGATGGTGTACGCAAGAATCGCGCGATCCTCGGCGTCCACGCTCAACCCGTAGCCGTCGTCGTGATTCATGCCGCTGTCCACGGCGAGGATGCCATCGCCAGTCCAGGCTGACTGCTGGTTGGGCAGCAGTCGCTGCAGTTTCACCTGCAAGCCGTCGATAGCCCCGCTGCCCTTTGGATTGATATAGGAGATATAGAACCCGCCATCACGGGTAGGGGAGAGCTGGGCATCGTCCTGCGCACCTTCGCCCACGATTGCCGGGGAAGTTGCCATGGCGGGCAGCGCCACAAACAAGGCGGCCGCCAGGGCCAGGCGTGTTGCATTTGTCATTTTCATGGTGATTCCTCGTGGGAGCCCGGGCACCTGAATAACCCGCCATCGAGCGACGCGCGTGGCGAGGCCGTGGGCTGGGCGGCCAAGCGCACGCTACCGCCGCCGAGAGACGCCAAAGAATGCGAGGAATCGTGATGCGCGCAAGAATGACTTAGCAACCGCTGGATCTGCGTGGCCGGTCACGTCGCGTCGGCGCAGCGAGAGAATAGTCGAGCACTCCCAAACGACGTGCCAGGCAGCCCCAAGGCGCACGCGATACTTCTTATACGCTGCTTGTCGTCTTTACCGCGCGGCCAACACCCTCGCATGCCACGCCACATGCTCTCCAATAAAGCTGGAGATGAAGTAATAGCTGTGGTCATAGCCAGGCTGCATCCGCAATTCCAACGGATGACCCGCCGCTGACGCCGCGGCCTGCAGCAACTGCGGTCGTAGTTGGACATCGAGGAACTCATCGGCATCGCCTTGATCCACCCGCAACGGCGTGCGCGCACAGGCGTTGGCGATCAGCGCGGTGGCGTCGTAGTCGAGCCAGGCTTCGCGGTCTGCACCCAGGTACGCGGCGAATGCCTTCTGGCCCCAGGGCACCTGCGACGGCGCCACGATCGGCGAGAACGCCGAGATGCTGCGAAAGCGCGAGGGATTGCGCAGGCCGATCACCAGCGCACCATGGCCGCCCATCGAGTGGCCGCTGATGCCGCGCGCATCGCTGGCCGGGAAATGAGCCTCGATCAGCGCAGGCAACTCATCGACGATGTAGTCGTACATGCGGTAGTGCTTGGCCCACGGTTGCTCGGTAGCGTTGAGGTAGAAGCCGGCGCCCTTGCCGAGGTCGTAGCCCTCGGCATCGGCTACATCATCGCCGCGCGGGCTGGTGTCCGGCGCGACCAGGATCACGCCATGCTCGGCGGCATAGCGCTGGGCGCCGGCCTTGGTGATGAAGTTCTGTTCGGTGCAGGTCAGGCCGGACAGCCAGTACAGGACCGGCAGTTTCATGCCCGAGGCTGCCTGCGGTGGCAGGTACACGCCGATGCGCATGTCGCAGCCGAGCGTGGCCGAGGCATGCTGCCAGACTTGCTGTTGCCCGCCGAAGCAGGCGTGCTGTTCGATACGTTGCATGTCCGGCGCCGCTCAGTAATGCACGACCGAGCGGATCGACTTGCCTTCGTGCATCAGCTCGAAGGCGTGGTTGATCTCGTCCAGCGGCATGGTGTGGGTGACGAACGGCGCCAGCTCGATATCGCCCTTCATCGCATCTTCGACCATCCCCGGCAGTTGCGAGCGGCCCTTGACGCCGCCGAACGCGGTGCCCTTCCAGCTGCGTCCGGTCACCAGCTGGAACGGGCGGGTCGAGATCTCCTGGCCGGCACCGGCCACGCCAATGATCACCGACTGGCCCCAACCGCGATGCGCGCATTCGAGCGCCGCGCGCATCACGTTGACGTTGCCGATGCACTCGAAGGTGTGGTCCACGCCCCAGCCGGTCATCTCGACGATCACCTGCTGGATCGGCTTGTCGTAATCCTTCGGATTGATGCAATCGGTGGCACCGAACTGCCGCGCCAGCTCGAACTTCGACGGATTGGTATCGATGGCGAACACGCGTCCCGCCTTGGCCTGGCGCGCGCCCTGGATCACCGCAAGACCAATGCCGCCGAGGCCGAACACGGCAACCGAATCACCCGCCTGCACCTTGGCGGTGTTGTGCACCGCGCCTATGCCGGTGGTGACCCCGCAGCCCAGCAGGCACACATGCTCGGGATTGGCTTCCGGGTTGATCTTCGCCAGCGAAACCTCGGCCACCACCGTGTACTCGCTGAATGTCGAGCAGCCCATGTAGTGGTAGATCGGCTCACCGTTGTACGAGAAGCGGCTGGTGCCATCGGGCATCACGCCCTTGCCCTGGGTCGCGCGCACTGCCACGCAGAGGTTGGTCTTGCCCGACTTGCAGAACAAGCACTCACCGCATTCGGCGGTATACAGCGGAATCACGTGGTCGCCCGGCTTGACGCTGGTGACACCCTCGCCCACCTCGACCACCACGCCAGCGCCTTCATGGCCGAGCACCACCGGGAACAGCCCTTCCGGGTCATCGCCGGACAAAGTGAAGGCATCGGTATGGCAGACGCCGGTGTGGGTGATCTTCACCAGCACCTCGCCGGCTTTCGGCGGGGCGACATCGATTTCGACGATCTGCAAGGGCTGGCCGGGACCGAAGGCAACGGCGGCGCGGGATTTCATGGGGTTCTCCTGCAATGCGATGAGGTGAGGTGGACTTACTTGAGATACGAACGCACCAGGCCGAGCAGCTCCTGCACGCGCTCGGCGCGTTGGGCATCGGACTGGGCGGGTTGGCTGAAATCTTCGCGGATATGGGATTCGAGCACTTCGGACATCAATCCGTTAACCGCCCCGCGTAATGCGGCGATCTGCTGCAGTACCGGGCCGCAATCGGCGCCAGCTTCGAGCGCGCGTTCAAGGGCGTCGCATTGGCCACGGATGCGGCGGACGCGGGTCAGGGCGCGCTTTTTTTCTTCGGGGGAGTGCGGCATGGGGTGGCTCCCGGGATACTGGGGGGTAGTATGCCGGGTTTGGGGGTTTGGGGGTTTGGGGCTAGGGGAGCGGGTGGGCAAAGGTCGTGCCCGAGGTACAACCTTTGCCTCACGGATACCTTCGGAGCGCCTGTCGCGAGGCCAGTCCGCCCCCCGCCTTCGCCGAGTGACTGAAACGCCACGAGCCAGCCATTGCCCCGCCGAACGTCCGCTATCGGCCACAAGCGGCCATTCGCCAACGCCTGAATTAGGCCGCGCCGCGGAGCGGCGTCGGCTTGAATGAACTGTTAGAGCTCACTAGTCCCACCAGCAAGCCATCGGCTGGACGCCCGCAGGGACGGCATATGGCTCGTAGGTCTCGTCCGCGAAGCCAGACCAGGTCTCATCTGGCCTGAGCTCTGTTGGAAACCAAGATGCCACCTCCCTGGGGCTGCGAACGACGACTGCCGGCTCCTCAGTTACGCCCAGCGCGAGAGAGGGCCAGCAAGTGCTACTCCTTCGCTTTTGTCCAACCAAATCTTGCCGCCAAGTATGAAACGAACTTTGAGGTAACGAAGAACCACGCAAAGGCGAAGATTAGAGAGAGACCATCCTTAAAGGCAGGAATGGTCCAGGCCGCCGTAACGCCGCCAATGTAAATTGCTAGAAATATCAGCCCAACAACTCCCTTCTTCAACGCTTCGCTCATGGCCTGCTCGCTGGAGTTTGAACAAATGGCTTCGGCATCATGCCCGCACCAGGTGCAAGGCAAGTGTTGGCGTCACGCTCTAAGAAGTCCGCAATGCCATTCTTGTCACAGTCCAACTCAGCGCAATCCATCTCTGTTGGTTGCATCAGCGCGTACACGACAGATGCACGCCCAATCCATGTCGATGCCTTAGGTGTCAATTGTCCGTACTTGTTCACGCTGGTCGATCCCAAAGTTAGCTTCCCGACGATAGCGCTCGAGATAATTCTCTCTACCCAATGGATAGGTGTCGTCGGCGTCTTGATGATAATAGGCCCATATGCCGGCCTGTACCCGGCCAATGGGTTGCCTGCTAGTCCGAGTGGATCGGTCGCATTGATAGGGTCTCCTTCAACATACGCATACATGTTTAGGCCACCGGCCAGGCCAATGGGGTCTTCGCTAATGAAGCGACCTTGCTTCGGGTCGTAATACCTAGCTCGATAGAAATAAAGACCTGACTCATCGGCTTCTCTGCCTGTGTAGCCGTATGAAATGTACTCAGTGGCCGCCGAGCTCCCATACGCATCGTAAGCGTATTGCCCCACGGCAACCCCGGAGGAATTCGTCAAAATGCGCGTGCTGCCCAAATGATCAGTCACGAAGTAACGCCTGTCCGCCCCAGCGCCTTGGGCGATCCGCTGATCTATGCCTGGGCCTAGCAATATCGGAGTGGTGCCCGCCGAGCTATGCTCCTGAACAGCTTCAAGGCCGTCATAAAGGTACTGGGTGGTCACTCCATTCTCTGTTTTAATGTTCCTGCGACCTAGCGCGTCGTACCCGAAGAATGCGATCGTCGTGCCGCCTTGCTTGATCGATTCAAGCTCGTTGCGCGAATTCCACTGATATGTCCGACCCCCACCGCTAATCAGATTTCCGGTCCCATCAAACACTTGGGTTAGCGCGCCGGACTGTGTCATGCGATTGTTATCGTCGAAAGTGCTACCCGCACGCATCGGAGTCAACGCCTGCGACGCCAGTGTCCCGACCTGCGAAGCGATGCGCCCCATACCATCGTACGCGTATCCAATCGTTCCTAGCGACGCGCCATCGCTTTTTGACCAAGCCAGCCCGGTCAACCGATCAGCCGCATCGTACGCATACCCGCCTTGCACAGCGTTGGGCAACGTCACTCCCTTCAGCCTGCCGGCGTCGTCATGGTCGAACTGCACAATCTCCATGCCACTGAGAATTCGATTCAAGCGGTCGGCGGCGTCGTACCGATACTCCACAAGGGGCTGGCCAGGGGCGCCCATCGAGACCCGTCGATCAAGCAAATCATACGCATAGGTGATCGTGCCCTGCGGACTCGCCGCTTCCACTACCCGGTCGAAGTCGTCATAGTCCCAACTCAGGTTGCCAGATGCCGTGTCGACCAAGCTAAGCACACGATCACCAGCGTCGTATGACGGCGTAATCGTGCTGCCGTCCGCGTACGTGGTCAGCGACAGACGGCCCAGCACATCGTAGTCGAAGCTGGTGATTAACTGCCGGCGGTCGGTGTGGCTCTTGGGACGGTCCATGGCGTCGTACGTCCAGGACTCAACTTGGTTCAAGGCATCCTTGCGGGTGACCATACGATCGAGGTCGTCATAGGTATAGCGGATGACGCCGCGTGGTAGCGCAATCGCCGTCCTATTGCCGTTTGCGTCGTACTCAAGGCTGGAGACTTCACCGATTGCGTCCACCGTGTCTGTCACGCGATCCATGGCGTCGCGCTCGATGAAGGTGAGGGCGCCGTTGGGGTCGCGCTGGGTCATCACGCGCCCCAGTGCGTCATAGGCGAAAGCGGTCGCTTGCCCGAGCGCATTGGTCACGCTTGTAAGGTCACCACCCGCGTAGGAGTAGGTGGTCGAATGGCCGAGAGGATCCGTGGCTGATGTAATCTGTCCCCGCCCGTTGCTATCCGATCAGGGGATCGCAAACCCATAGTTTGTACGCGATGTAAAAAACAGGGTGCACATCCCTTTACCAACCATGGTGCACGCGACATAGCGCGCCTGGAAGGTGGGCATTTCCACCGCGCTGCATCTGTATCATTCGCTCTTCTTTGGCAGGCCCGCCCGAACTCACCACGGTTCGCCTCCCACCGTCGTCGGGCGCCCGCCGTTTACTCAATGCTCTGAGGTGACGCTTGATCGATATCCCCTCATACGTCACCCACTATCACCCGGCTGAAGATCGGCCATTTCAGAACCTGAGCGACCTGAGCGATGACGAGGCAACCCAGGTGATCAGGCGCCTGGTCCGGCGTGGCCGGGCCGACCCTCGGCACAAGCGGGTCTACGGCCCCATATACATGGCTTACAGGCGGCGCGTTGAAGCCAAGCTCAGGGGACTTTATGTGGACAGCGGCGGCCGTCCTGAGCGCCTCGCGCCGCACTACTTCGTGCTTGGCTCATCGAAGTGGTTTGAAGGCGTTTATCCTGATGCCCGAAGCGTCACGATTCCACTGGACCAGCTGCCAATGGAACAGATGAGCTTCACCTATCCGGACAGCGCTGTATCGATGAGGATAGGCGCGGAGTTCGGCCTGCCAGAAGCCCCGGCCAGGCCCTACCACGAAAAGGTATTCCGGCTTGAGCAGCTGCCGGAGATCGTTTCACGCTATGGACTTCCGCGTGACGGGGTGGACCAGGACTATCAGAACTACCACCTGGCTGATTTCGAGAAATACATAGAAGTCCAGCTATGGTGCGATGAGCCGGTTCAACATTTGCTCGGATAGATGGACCGGCCGGTCTCCCCGCCTGCTGTCGCCATGAGCGAGAGATTCACCAGGCGCGCGCTCTAGCGTCGCCACGAAACCCACTGTTGGGCCTGCGTCATGCCGGATTGTCGCTCGCGTGGTCCGCGGCCCAACTGCTTGCCAGCCCTTTGGCAAACAACGAAGTTACCCGGCTAACCATTGCCGTTATCTGGGCGGGTGGCTGTTCGACGTTGCGGTCAATCAGCAGCGAGGCCAGCCCATGTACCAGCGACCATGCCGCAATACAACCGGTCTCTACCTGTTTCGCTGAGCCCGCCGCCTCAGGCATCAAAGCCGCCACCGCGTTGCGCAGCAGGTCATAAACCTGTTTGGCCCCTACAGCGAGCACCGGATACTCGCTCTTGAACGGACCGAGTTGGGCGCCGAACATCAATCGGTATAAAGCCGGCTCTTCCAGGGCGAACAGGACATAGCTCGCTCCGAGTCGATCAAGCCGCAGCTGGGGCGCCTTGGACTTCGCCATGGCGGTCACGCACCGCAATTGCAGTTTCGAGAACCCGGTTTCGGCGACCGCGGCAAGCAGTGCGCCCTTGTCGCTGAAGTGTCGGTAGGGCGCCGTTTGCGAGACCCCCGCCATGCGCGCGACAGCCCGGAGCGTCAGGTCGTCCTGGCTACCCCGACGAAGCAGCTCCAGTGCCGCTTGGACCAGATCGTCGCGCAAGTTGCCGTGGTGATAGCTGGGCCGCTGGACGCTCATGATCTCGCCGACAGATGTTGACAGCGCAAACATAGCGCCCTAAGTTGACGGCGTCAACATAGCCAGGGATGACCATGATCTTTCTGATAGGAGCTGCGGTAACCGCCTCGAAGACCAGCAGCGTCGCTGGCCCTGCGCGCGAAGCGGGGCATGCATGAGCCTCGGACAATTGCTTCGTTGGCAATGGCAAGGGTATCGGCACACCCACTCATCGCAGGCGAATCTCGTCATCCACGTCATTACCGTGCCGGCATTCCTGCTCGGAACGCTCGCAGTCGTCTACGCCATCGTCACTTTGACTGGATGGTGGGCTGTGGCCGGGGTGCTTGCCATGGCCACCGCCATGGCCTTGCAAGGAGTGGGACATCGTCTTGAGCCGAGCGCGCCGGCGCCGTTCACCGGGCTGGGCAACGCGGCATCGCGCATCTTCCTCGAACAATGGGTGACGTTCCCGCGCTATCTGCTTTCGGGCGCATGGCGACGGAACTCACTGTCGTAATGTCCGCTCCAGCCGGCACTCACGCGCGCCTTGGCCTTGAGAGAAAACGGCGTTGAAGGCGATTCGACTGGATTCCTGCTCGAGCATGCCATGCATCACCTTCGGCCTGACGGGGTTATCTTCAAGCCGTTGACCGTGCTTCCCAACGAAGGCCTGCTGGCAAAGGTCTGCTTAGTGCTGACGTAGATCAAGCGTTGCTCTGTCGATTCGGACGCGCGGAGCGTCGCCCCAATCCTGCGGGCAACCGCGATGGAAGCATTGTTCTCAGGGTGAATGATGTGGACGACCTCGGCCCACCCAAGTTCTTCAAATGCCCACGTCAGGCAGCGAACCACCGCCTCCGTAGCGTATCCCCTTCCCCAGACGTCGCGACTGAAAGCCCAGCCAATTTCAAGTCCCGGCCAGCCCGGGGGAGACCAAGCACCCGCGCGCCCTACCCAGCGTCCAGTCGCTTTCTCGATTACTGAAAAGTTGCTATACCCCTGAATGCGCCATGCGCCTGCGAACAGGCACAGACTACGCCACGCCCCAGCGGGATCCTGCGGCCCACCGATAAAACGCATCGCTTCCGGATCAGAAACAAAAGCCTCCCAAGCTGCACGGTCAGCCGCACTGGGCTCCCGCAGAATAAGGCGATCCGTTTCTATCATTCAAGGCCTCCAGCAGCTGATTTCCGGCGGCGAGCACGTACCGCCGAGCCGCGCAACTGAGAGTGATGTCAGCGCCAACCGAGGCTCAGGTATCAGCCAATCCAAGGCGGACGCTTTCATCGAATCCCGCGTCAGCTGGAATTTCTTGGCGAAATCGTGACGCTTACGGCACCGCCCATATGTATGAATTTTATCATGCCGCGCGTTGGCCTGATCGCGCCGCCTTCGATCGCTTCGCGCACGCGGGTGTCGCGGTGGCGGATCGAATCCATTCGGGCCCGAGGCCGTCTACGCCGTCAACGGCGATACCCGCCTCGAAACGCGGTCGGCATGCAACTCGGGCGCGGACCGGGCAATACGCTGTTCGTCCGCGGTGGGCCGAACTCAAAAGCTGTATCTCATCCCCGCTGTCGCCTCAAGACCGCGATATTCATGCGCGCCGAACTGGATCTCTGCATTGAGCCATGCCATCCAACCCGCGGCAAACGACGTGGCGAAGCCGGCTCCCACTTCGTAACGGTCGCGCGGTACGCCGCGTTCGAACGACATTGTATTCAACGAGATCCGTTCGCCCTGGTAGTCGTGCCACCAGTTGAGCTCCAGGTAAGGCTCGATTGCCCAACTCTCCTGGCGGACAATTGTCCGAAACAGGCGCACACCCAGCCGCGAAGTGGTGATCTCATCGGCCGCACCACGCACTACCGTGCCATTGACTTCCGTTAGCGCGTCTTGGTCGTAGTCGGTGTACAGAATCTGCGCCTGCGGCTCCAATACGAGCCGGTCCCTGTCGCCCCAACCTGCGTAGCCGAGCTCAAGCGAAATCGTGCTGGCCCGTGAGTTGTACTTCACGTCGGGTAGGCCGTCGGATTTGATGGTGTTGTCGAAGTCCGCGTGCTGGACCCAGCTATCGATGTAGAGCCCGCGCCGGCCGCCCGCCTCCGCGTACCAGGTGCCGTAGAGCCCGATGTTGTAGCCTTCGAGATCGCCTTGAGCGCGATAGGGGTTGCCCAACGCCCGCGCGTTGGACTCGGCATCGCCGTACCCCAGCATGGCGCCCACATGCAGTTCGCCCTTGCTGGCTCCGAGGTCGAAGGTGGCTAATTCGGCACCGCCCTGGGTCGCCCAAAGTCGAGCATCGACGTCGAATGGGAAATCCGCATGGTGGTCGACGTCGGCGTCGCGGCCCACGATGCGCAACCAGAACGTCTGCTCGGTGGGCGAGTCGCTGCCTCGCATGACACCGGCCAGGGGTGGGGAGCCGACGCGCTCGTGCAGTGTGTGCACAAACATACTCATCGCCGCGCGGGCATTGCTTAGGTAGGCAGCCACTTCTGGCCGGTAAATGGCCGCGGGGACGGGTCGAGGAGCTGGCGGGGGCAGTGGTGCCGGCGGCGCGGGCTCCGGGTCTGGGTCAGGCGGCACTGGAAGCGGCCCCGGGTCCGGGATCGGGTTGGGAATAGGCTCGGGAGGCGGTGGCGGCGGCACCGGCGGAGGTGGCGCCGGTGGTGGTGGTGGTGGTGGTGGTGGCGGTGGTGGTGGCGTAGGCGGTTCCGGCGCAGGGGGGGCGCTCGATCTCAAATACCAGTCTTGGTCCTGTGGATTGCCACCGGTCGCAGCGACTCCGCCCTGGAACAGGAGATACTCGTATGGACCGGCCACAACCCGGCCGTCCAACGTGAACGCCCCAGATACTGTCGTCGCATCGTTGATCGCATCGACCAAGCGGATACCGTCGGCAACCGTGACGCCGCCGACACCGCCGGCGTTAGTGACGCGGATCGCCGTGCTCCCTGTCGCACTGCCACCGTTGATGATCAGCCGGTCTGTGGGCGAGTCGTCCACGCCCAATTGCGTGTTGAAGGCGATGGCACCGCCGGCGCCGGTGTAGTTCACTACCTGCAACGTCTTGAATATCCCATTCACTGGCGCTGCGAAGGCGATCAGGCTGGGATCGTTGTAGAGCACGGTGACATTCGAATCGCCCGTGACGTTCCACACCGAGTTTCCGAGGAGCGACAACGTGGTCGTGCTGTCCGCGTGCGTCAACGCTGCGCCGGTCAATACACTGTTCGTGGCGGTAACCGTCACGTTGGCGATCTCTGGCGAATCGCGCAGCTGGAGGACATCGGCCGGATGAGGCGGTAGTGCGGCAAGCTCGACGCCGGGCCCGGTTAGTTGGCCAACTTCATGCGGCGGCGCAACTGCGAAGTCGAAGCGACCTGCAGTGGGAAGCAAGTCGGCGGGTCCTGCGCGTAGCCACAAGGCATCGCCGGTCACAAGCGTGTTATTGAGGACCACCATTGCTTCGCCGCTGGCGACGCCGATGGTGGCTGCGGGATGACTGGTAAGCGAGCCGCCCGAGAACGAAGCACGGTTCAAGTTGCCTGTGACATCCGAGAGGAACAGCCCGGATGCGTCCGTGCCGCTGGCCATCACCGTCACGTTTTCCGCCGTGATCGCCGCACCGTCCATCACCGCCAGCCCGTGTGCGCCGGCACCGATAGTGGTCACCCCCAAGCTTGCGATATCCACCAGGCTCGGCGTGGTGCCGGCCATGCCACTGGAGGCGGCGCCGTAGGCGCCATCGCCGGAGGTGGCGATCCCGCCGCCACGCATGACCAGCGATCCACCGGCGAGCGCATGCGCGCCGAACGCGGCGGCGCCACGGGTACTGACCGGCACATCGGTGGCGGTCACCGACGTGCCGGTGTCGGATGACACCAATGCGCGCGACTGCTCTCCCTGCGTGGTGATCGAGCCGCGTGTGAGATCTATTCGCGAGCCGGACCTTGCATGCGCACCGTTCGAAGCGGTCGCTGCGGTGGCGAACGCAGTATCGGTGGCCGAGACCAAGCCGCCCGACAGCGCGTATGCGCCGTGGGAATTCGTGCCCGACGTGGTGACGCTATCGTTGTTCATCAGGATGCTGGCGTTGGTCACGGCCATCACGCCGTATGCGTAAGCGCCCGCCGTGCTGACCGTGCTCACCAGTGGCGTGGACGTATCCACCAGCGCTCTATCGCTGCCGTACAGGCCGATGCCGCTATCGGCCGTGGTGACGATGGTGGAGCCCTGTGCGGAGGTAGGGGTCACCGCAGGGTCGAAGTCACTTTCCAGAAATACCTTCGACTGATCGATCGCCGTTACCGCCCTGCTGGTGCTCAGGATGGAGATGCGACCGGCGTTGATCTGTCGCGTGGCTCCCGTCGTGGCGAATCCGTTTCCGGCGGTGATGGAAACGTCACGAAGGTTCGCTACCAGGCTGCTCGCGCGCGTGAACTGCCCATACTCGAGATAGACGCCGGCCGACAGGCTGTTTATCGATGTTCCGGTGATATTGAAGACCGAGCTCGCCGAGGCGGCGCCCGCGGAATAAAGTCCGTACGCGCCGCCACTCTGGGTCTCGATGCTGCCACCGCTCATGGTCAGGGTGCTCCCCGTGACCACCAGCCCGTGGCTGTAGGCGCCCGTGGTCCTCACAGCGACATCGTCCAGCCTGATGCTGCCACCGCTCTCCGCGTACACGGAGAACGAGGGGTTACTGGAAGTCGCCACACGCGTATTCACCAGCGACCCGCCAGTCAGACTCACGACCGCCGCGTTCGACGAACGAACCACGTTGGGCGCATTCGCCGTTGCATTCGTACCAACGGCGTTGACTGTCGCGCCGCTGCCGTTTGCGCGGACTCCCAGCCAGCCAAGAAGCGTGTTGATCGTTACCGTGCCACTGCTGTCACCGATCGTGAGGCGTCCGTTGGTGACATTGGCGCCATCGGCGCCCGTCAGCGGCGCGATCGTCGTCCCGCTCACGACTCGGTCGTCTGTGTTCGCGTTGACGACGATCCCGCTGGTGAGCGTACCTGGCCCATAGATGGACTGCGCGGCGACATGTCCGCTCTCGGCAGCCAAGACGCTCAGAACAGCACTTCGAAGCAGCGTGAGTGAAATCCGGGCCATGGTGTCCATCCATTGAACCGATTACCCCGTGTCCGCACGACTGGGCCGCAGATGACTCTGCTTGAACTGAGGTGGCCGAGTGCTATTTCACGGACAAATACTGCAGTGGCGCAGCGATGGTCGCTCGACAAAGGAGGTCGCGCGGTCGCGACAGGTGCAACCGTCCCGCCTGCGGCCGCTTCATTGGACGCGGCCCAATGCTAGTGCTGGGTGAAGACGTAAGGCAGAAAGAAGCCATCAGTACTTTTACTGAAATCACCTGCGTAGAACTTCAGAGTAGCCCGCCCGGAGCATGCAGTAGTTTCACGATGTTTTGTCTTCGCAGCAAAGGTCGTTGCCAGACAACCTCCTTGTTCGCTCCAGGGGCTCCCCGGGCATAGCCATCCCGGTGCGTATTAATACCCACGCCGGCTCGTGACGCTGTAGTTGCCGCCGAGGAGCACTCGATGCGCTGCACCAGCATCAACTTCCCACGCCCGATCACCACGATTACCAGCTTGCGTCCCGCTACGGGCTGATGTTCGGCGTTAGGGGCCCTGACTTTGCTAAACCTCCGCGACCAGGAGTAGTGCCATGATTCCGTCCAACGGAACGCGTAAGCCTGCCCGATTACCCAATGTGCGGCGCCTTGCGGCATCCATCGCGATCGCGCTCGTCGGTCTGCTCTCCCAACGTGCCCAAGCAGCGGCGCCCCCTGATTCACCATTGCAAGATTCCTCCGAGCCGATCGGTAGCGGCACGCTCCTGACTTCGCCGCCGGGTGCACCGCAGGGTTGCTTCGGCATCACCGCCAATCCGCGCGGGCTGTTTCTTTGCGATGGCGGCACCTACAGCCTGCCCGACGGAGCAATTCCGGAGACCGTCTGGGACGTAGTGCGTGTGGGCTATGGGACAAACGCCACCTTCAACGGATACCAAGCAGTTGCCGAGCGCGCCGTAGGCAGTTACTTCAGTCCTATCATCGTATTCAGTGGCCCAGCCGCAGCGTATGCACCTGCGAACGCCACCTTCATTGACTCGACCGTGTACATGGCGCCAGAACAACTCGCCAATGTTGCCGCCACCACGCAGGGCATATTGACACTGCGCAACACGACCCTCCGCCTGAACCCGGGCACGAGCTACGCGCCAACGCAGACGCTGGCGGTAGTGGCAGCGTTCGGCGGCGGCGTGATCAATGTCGAGAATTCGCTGATCGACATACCCACCACGCTCGCCTATGGCTTGCAAGCAATGAACACCGATCCCGGCGGCGGTCTACCGGGGCAGAACGGGACCTTGGCGCAAGTCAACGCGACCAATACCATCGTGCGGATCGGCAGCGGGATAGACGGTAACAGGCGCACATTCGGTGGCTTCGTGGGTGGCGAGGCGGAGCTCAACGTCACTAACGGAACGTTCGAGCTGGGCGACTACTCCATCGGCATCTACAACGTTTTCAGCGCCACTTACATATCGCCCGTACTGGGTTCTCGCACCAACTTGACCGACACCCTGCTCACCCTGGGAAACCGCAGCGTGGGTTGGTGGGGCACCGGTACGGTGGCGCCGGCAAGATTGAACGACACGGGCGGACAGTTCACGGTCGGGGAGCAGAGCTGGGGTCTGTATATGACCACGGGCAGCGTTGCCTCGTTGACCGACACCCAGGTTCGAACTGGCAGCAACAGCTACGGCGCAGCGCTGGACGGCGGCGCGGAGCTCACGTTGGCAGGCCAGGCCACGATTCTCGCAGCGGGGACGGGATCTATTGGCATCGACAGCGACAGCAGCCGCGTGTTCTTCAACCCCGGCAACTTGAATGTGCTGGGCAGCAAACAAGGCCTGGTCGGCAGCAACGCGGCCAGCTTTCTCCTGCGCAGCGGCAGCGCCCTCACCGTTCAGGACCAGAGTGAGGAGTTCGCCGTCTACCTCAGCACCGGTTCGCAGTTCAGCGGAGAAGCGGGCGCCACGTTATCGGTGTCTTCCACCGACGGCGGCGGCATTTTTGCCAGTGGCTCAGAGATGCTGCTGGCCGGCCCCGCCAATGTGAGTGCAGGGCGTTCCGCGGTTATGGTGAGTGATTCGCTCGGCCACGTGGCCTTGTCTGGCGGCGGGACACTCGTGAGCACGAACGAGGATACCGAAGGCGTAGTGGCGGCCCAAGCGACGGGCTTGTTCGAAGGTTCCGGATTGGCGATCAGTGGGCTCGGTGCTGAGAACTCCTGGGGAGCGGTTGCGCGCAGCGGCGGCGAAGTCCGATTGGCCTCCAGCACCATCGAGACGGTCGGCACTACGAGCCACGGCGTGGTCGCGGCGGCTGGGAGGGTCTCCCTGGACAACGTGGAGGTCACCGTCGAAGGCGCTCAGGCAGCAGGCGTGGTGGCGTCATACGGCGGTGCGGTAAGTTCTTCCAACTCGGACGTCCATGCATCCGGCCAGGGAGCACCGGCGCTGTGGCTAGGCGGCTTTTTTCCCCAGGCGGATTTTACCGACAGCCGACTCAGTAACGTGGATGGGCCAACGATCTACGTGAATGGCACCATGAACCCGGCCGTCCGGCTTACCAAAACGAGCGTTGGCGGAAGCGGGCAATGGCTCTACGTCGGAGCGCAGTTTGGCAGTGATCCGGCCGACGCCCACGTCACAGCCAACCAATCGACCCTGAGCGGATCAGCACAGACCGGCGCCGGAAGCGTATCGACCGTTGTGTTGAATGACAGCACGTGGCTGATGAGCGGCTCTTCACTGCTGACGTCGCTATCGCACCAGGCGGGCTTGATCGATCTTGCGCCCCCCATTGGCGATCCAACGTTACCGACCAGCTACATGGCCCTCACCGTCACCGACTATGTGGGCTACGACGGATTGCTCGCCATGAACACGTGGTTGGCCGCTGATAATTCAGCATCGGACCGTCTGGTGATCGTAGGCGGCACCGGCACCGGGCAGAGCCGCATTCAAGTGCGAAACACCGGTGGGGGCGGAGCGCTGACCGAATCGGACGGAATCCTGCTGGTTCAAGCGATCGACGCGACCACATCGACCGGCGCGTTCCGCCTCGCCAGCCCCGTGGTGGCTGGCCCCTATGAGTACTTTCTTTACCAAGGCGGTGTCGCTGACGCCAGCGACGCCAATACGGCCAACAGCTGGTTCCTGCGGTCGGTGATCGATTGCGCCAGCCCTGGTGCGCCCTCGCCGCCTTGTCCCTCTCCACCCCCTCCTCCACCGCCACCTCCCCCGCCGCCTCCGCCCCCTCCACCGCCGCCTCCGCCGGATCCGCCATTGCCGCCGCCGGACCCACCGCCGGCACCCCCGCCGCCGCCGCCGGACCCCCCATTGCCGCCACCGAATCCTCCCGTGCCACCGCCGCCTACTCCGGCCTACCGGCAGGAGGTTTCGCTGGCTGCAGCGTTGCCGACAATGGCCGCCATCTACAGTCGCGCGGTGGTCGACACCCTGCATGAGCGCGTGGGCGAGGAGCACTTGCTGCAGCAGCGGCAAGACCTTTCTTCAACAGGACCCGGCCTTGCCGGAGCCTGGGTGCGCGCACTCCACCACGACGGCGAGCGCGATGGCGGGCGCCAGGGCATTTACGGAGACCGCGGACCCGGCTTCGACTACGCGTTCGATCTGCTGCAGGTGGGCGTTGACTTGTACCGCTCATTGAGCGACGACGGCGGCCACCAGCATGCGGGCAGCTATCTGGCCTACGGAAAGGCCCGGGGCCGGGTACGCCACACCTTCCCCGGCTACGAGTTCCACGCTGGCACGGACGAGTTCGATGCCCGCACCATCGGCGCGTACTGGACCGCGTTCTCGCCGCGTGGCGCTTACGTGGATGCCGTGGCGCAGTACACATGGTTCGACTTCCGCACCATATCCACCCGCCTGCCGGACACCTTCACCAACGGCGATGGCACGCTGGTGTCGCTGGAAGCGGGCTGGCCGTGGCTTATCGGGCGGGCCAGCAGTGGCGAGGCCAGCCAGACCGGCTGGCACATCGAACCGCAGGCGCAGCTCATCTGGCAGGACATCGGGCTGGATGACCTCGTCGATGCCGCCGCGCGGGTACGCTACAGCGACGGCGACTCCACTGTGGGCAGGCTGGGACTGCGCCTGAACCGGACCGGCCAGAGAACAGACAACTCGGGCGTGCGGGCCACAAGCGGGTGGTTCCGCGCCAACGTCTGGCACCAGTTCAGTGGCTCGCCAACCACGGAGTTCTCAAGCGCGCGCGGCTACGTGCCATTCACCGCCGACCTTGGCGACACCTGGGGTGAAGCGGGCGTGGGCGGGACCTGGCGGGTCAGCACCACGGGCTATGTCTTTGCGGACGTCGACTACACGTGGAGCTTCGACGGCGAAGAGACTTCATGGAACGGGAAGGTGGGTATGCGCTGGCAATGGTAGGGACATGCCCGCCCAACAACGATGTGCGGATCCGGGCCGCGTGTGCCAGCGCGGCTCGGAAAGTCGCACTAGTGGGATGCGAAATGGGCCACCGCTCAAGCGCCGATGCGAACCAGCGTCGCCAACACCACGTCGTTGCTCTGCATCGGCACTTCCACGCGGACCGGCTGCCCCGGGCGCACGTCGATGACCTCGTCGCGCTGCGGCGTGTCGGCGGTCATCCGCTGCAGTGCCTTCAGCTGTGACGCGGTCAGGTCTTCCGGCATGCCCATATCGATGTACAGCGATAACGGATCGTTCTTGAGATAGCCGGTCCGGTGGATCTGAAGTCGGTATTTCCCTTGCGGCACGTTGGCAAAGCGCAGGCTGATCGGTCGTGCCGCCGTCGCGGGCAACTTGCGCGTGTAGAACGGCCGGTTGCTGACCTCCTGGTGGGGCTGCTGCCAATCCCAGGCCAGCACGGCGATCTGGTCGCCGTCGATCGCCGCCAGCGCATTGCTGTCGGCCACGGCGATGTCGCTACCGGTCAACCGGTTGAGGTACTTGTAGGCGAACCACGCCGGCTTGCGAATGCCTTCGCGGTTCATCAGCCCGAAGCCGCCGTGGAACGGGGTCGGCGGCGGGCCAGGCTCTTCGAACAGATCGGTGTAGGCCCAGTAGCTCATCCCCTGCGCCAGCCCCTTGACCTGTTTGAGCTTGGTCAGGATGTAGGGTGCGTTGATGTAGCTGTCGTGGACGAAGTCGCGCGGGGTGTAGCTGCTGCTCCATTCGGTGAAATACAGGGGCAAGTCCGGGAATGCCGAGGCCTGGATCTGCTCGCGCACACGGCGCACGTCGGCCACGATCGCATCCGGGGTGCTCAGCAGCTTGGTGTCGTGCTTGCCCTCCTCATCCAGGAAGCCGCCCGCGACCCCATAGGTATGGGTGGTGACGAAATCGATCGGAACCTTGTTGGCCGCGGCGAAGGCCAGCAGCTCGGGCACCCAGTCGGCGCCGGCCGTCGATGGTCCACCCACGCGCAGCTTCGGGTCGATCGCCTTGATCGTGCGCGCGCTGTTGGCATACAGGTCGAAGTAGGCCTGCTGGTCCGCGTTCTCCCAGAAACCCTTGAGGTTGGGTTCGTTCCAGACCTCGAAGAACCAGCGCTGCACTTCCTCGGCGCCATAGCGCTGGCGCACGTGCCGCACGAAGGCGTCCACCAGGTGCGACCACATCTCCGGCTTCGGGTGCGACGTATTGCCCTTCCAGTAGAACAGCGTCTGGTCAGAGGTCTTCAGCGCGTCGGGGGTAAAGCCCAGCTCCACGAATGGCCGGATGCCCTTGGCCAGGAGGCTGTCGTAGAGCTGATCCAGCTTGGTCCAGTCATAGACGATCTTGCCGTCGACGCGCCGTACCGTACCGAGCGTGTCGTGGAAGACGTCATGGAAGCGAATGTACTGAAAGCCCAGCTCGCGCACCGTGGGCACCAGTTGCGCCTGGGTGTCGTCGCGGATCAAGGTGCCTGGGAAGTCCGAGCCCACTGACAGCGCATAGAAGCGATCGACTGGACCGGCGGGCTGTGCGGCGTCTACGGTGATCTCGCGGACCTCTGCTGCCGGCTTGGCCGCGATTGCAGCGGTTGGAAAGAGCAAGGCCGCGGCCAGAAAAATTGGAATGCGCATGGATCGTCGTTTCGCGGGCATGTCAGCGACATGATAGAGGCCCGCGCCGCGCCGGCATCCGTCTCGCCATTCGGATATCGACGACAGGTATGCACTGCGGTGATAGCGGATCAGTCCGCAGGGTGCCGCGGCGGCCGCGCTTGCCTGCCCCTTCGCTACGCCGTCACCACCAGCGCGATGCCCACCAACGCCAGGGCCATGGGGTTCCAAGGCAGGGCGGTCAGCCAGCTGCGCTTGCCAATACAACGCACCCCCGCCCGCAGTACCGAGGCGATGACGGCAGCGGTGATCAGCATCGCCAGCAGGTGGACGACCACGGCCGCAAGGCCGAGCAGCAGAGATCCACCGGCGGTAATCTCGCGTGCCGGCAAGCCCGACATGCAGAGCGGCAGCAAGGCCGGCACCAGCATCAGGCCTGCCCCTTGCGTGGTGGCCATCATCGCCGAGGTGAGTGCGGTGGATAGCGCCAATCCCGGTTGCGGCGCACCGCGGTGACCGCGCCGCAAGTAGCCTGCGGCCATCAGCAACAACAGCCCTCCGGCGATGCGCTGGGGCCACGGTCCCCCCATCAATACGCCTTGCGAGATCGCATACACCGTCGCCGCTATTGCCACCACGTGCCCCAAGGCGACCGGCCACAGCACTCGCCAGGCGTCGCGCGGCGCCCCGGCGTCGAAGCCGCGCACGCTTGCCCACATCCAGCCATTGGCGGGATGGGCGCCGTGCAGCGCGCCCATCCCGGCCAGCAGCAGCCAAGGCCACCAGGTGTCCATCAGTCACGCGGTCTCGTAACGGTCGTGATGCCGCACCCAGGCCATCGGGTACGTCAGCTGGTCCTCGTCCCGCCCCTTCGGGGTCAGTTCGAGCAAGGCGTAGGTATGCATCATGATCTCCACCCCGCGGCCGAAGCGCGAGTAGGTGTGGAACACCTGGCCCTCTGCGTCGCGCGCGAACACGCTGATGCCCGGGGCTTCCTGGTGCGGGAACGGTTGCCGGGTGTAGTTGTAGTCCACGCCACCACTGGACATCTCGTCCTGGGTGAAGGCGACACCGAAATCGTGGTTGAAGCTGTTGCCGTTGGAAGAAGCGAAGCGGAACTTCCAGCCCATGCGCTGGCGGAACTCTTCGAGCGCCGCCAATGGCGCGCGTGCGATGGCGACCAAAGCGAGGTCGCGCTGCGCCAGATGTGCGAGCGCACCGTCGTTGTGGTCGGCCATGAACGAACAGCTCTTGCAGCCTTGCTCCCAGCCCGGGGCGAACATGAAGTGTTGCACCATCAGCTGGCTGCGTTCGCCAAACAACTCGGCGAGACTGCGCGGGCCATCGAGCGTGTCGAACCTATACGGCTTATCGACTCGAACCCACGGCAGGCCACGGCGCGCTTGCGAGATTTCATCCTGCAGTCGCGTCAGCGCCTTCTCGCGCGCCAAAAGCTGCATGCGTGCGCGAAGCCACTCGGGGCGATCGACGATACGCGGTTGCGTGGCGATATCGACAGAATCGGCATTCATGGCTCAACCCTCCTCGCGCATGGGGCGGCGCACGACACGGACCTTGCCGCTGTTGCCGCCGCCACAATAGAACAGCGCGCCGCCGTCGCTTTCCAGGCCGCTCACGCCGACCCCCTCCGGCAGCCCGAGGCGCCGCAGCACCTTGCCGCTGTCGGGGTCGATCCGCCGCAACTCACTCTGCTCGCCCTCCCAGGTACCGTGCCACAGTTCCTGGTCGACCCAGCTGACGCCGGTGACGAAGCGGTCCGACTCGATCGTGCGCAGGATCTTGCCGCTCTGTGGATCGACCTGGTGGATCTTGCGCTCGCGGTACTCGCCTACCCACAGGCTGCCCTCCGCCCAGGCCATGCCCGAGTCGCGACCTTCGCCCGGCGCCGGAATGCTGTGCACAACGTTGCCGCTGCGCGGGTCGATCTTGTCGATGCGGGCCTCGGCGATCTGGTAGAGATGGGTGCCGTCGAACGCAGTGCCGGCATCGCCGGGCACGGCCAGCTCGCGAGTGACGTGGCCGTCGGCGGGATCGAAGGCCACGACCTTCGGCCCCAGCGCTACCCAGACGTCATGCCCGTCGTGGGTCACGCCCGCGACACTGGGCGTGCCTTCAAACGGCCCGAATTCGCGGACGATGTCCACGGGTTCCAAGGGGAGGGTGGGAATGGTGTCCTGCATGGCTCGACTCCTGGTTGATGTCGACGCCGACGGCGCCTTCCAGCGCAATCTATGCCGCGGTCCACGCGGGCGGGAGTAACAAAGCCGTCGTGAATCCGATCAGCGGCGCGGCCAGCCACCGCTGCGCCCGCGCCTGCCCGACCGCACGTGCTTGTCCCGCCAGTTCGAGCTCACCCAGGGCGCGCTGCACTGTCCGCTGGCTCGCACCCAGGGCCAGCGCCAGCGAGGAGGTCGACCACGCCATGCCGTCGGCCAGCAGGGCCAGGATCGCCCCCTGCTCGCTGTCCAGGGGCGGCGCCAGCACGACGATGGCGCGCTCCGCGGACAACAGCGCGAAACCGCTGGCGGTGGCTTCCAGGGTTACCCCGACAGGCAACAGCGCACGCAGGCGACTGAGTTCGACCCGCAGGCGCGCGCGATGGGTCTCATCGGGCTGACGGGTGCGGAACACACGGCCGATCAGCACATTGCGATCGACATCGCCCGGCCAACTTTCGGCCAGTGCCCGCAGCAGCGCGAACAGCACCGGCCGACGCGCCAGCGGCTGCCAGCGGCCGCCCGCGTGCAGGCCGTGGCGGCAGGCATCGACGACGACCGACCCGGATGCGAGCAGCGCCTCTACCTCCTCGAGCCGCAGCAGCTGTTCGTGGCCGGCGCGCAAGGTGCGGGCAGCGGTGAGCCGCAAGGTGGAGCGCGCGCGGTCCACTTCCGCCTGCAGGCCGGCAATGCCCGAGCGAAGTGCCGCGGCCTCGGCCGCAGCGAGATGTGCGTACGCGCCGGTGGTATCCAACAGACGCAATGCGAGTTCCGCCTGGACCAGCGCCGAGGTGGCCTGCAAAGCGTCAGGCAATGCCGTGTCTTCGCGTGAGGCCACTAACTCGCGGGCCGCCGCCAGGCGCCCCAATAGCAACTGTTGCCGCGCCGCGATCAGGCGCGCAAGCGCGGCGTTGGCGTGGTCATGGTGTCGGTCCAGCAGATCGGCGGCATCGAGCACGACCCGCGGCGACCGGGCCAGTTCGCGCATCGCCAGCGCAACCTCGGCTTCGGCGACGATGCACCGTGCGCGCGCCACTGCCTGGTGCGCGCCGAATCCACGTGCCGCCTTGCGCAGCAACTCGCGCGCACGCCCGTAGTCGGACAGCTGCGCCATCGCGATCGCGCGCAGGGCCAGGGCCGGCGGGTCATCGCGCAGCGCGACATGCTTTAGCGCCCGCAACGGATCACCGAGCGTCAGTGCGCGGCCGGCGGCGGAGAGAAGGGAATCCACGGGCCGACCTTAGCACGCGTCTTTTCTCATCGCGGCGGGGCGAAGGCCAACGCCATCACCCGCAGTGCCTCGCGCGAGCGGCGGTCGGTAACGCTGCTGTAGAGCATCACGTCCTGCGTGGGGATCGCAGGCAGCGACAAGCGCTGGCCAACATCGAGGGTGCCGGCCGGGGCGGTGCGCCTGGCCAGTACGGCGATCGCCAAACCGGCTGCGGCCGCCGCGCCGATGATCGCGGCGCCCTTGCCGACGAAGACTTCCTCCCAGGCAATGCCGGCGCCGTCGAGCGCAGCGACCGCCGCATTGCGCACGCGGCAGTTTTTGCCCTGGGTCGCCAACGGCAGGGGAACTCGTTGCAGGTTTGTCTCACGCGCGGGCCCGAACCAGGCGAACGTTTCGGCATACATGCGCTTGCCTTGCTTGCGCCGATCCTCAGGCCGCAACAGCCAGGCGGCATCGAGCTCGCCCTGTTCGTACAGCGGCATCAGGTCGCGGCTGGACCCTACGCGCAGTTCCAGGCGCAGGCTGGGGTCCTGGGCATTTATCCGACCCAGCAAGGCGGGCAGCTCGCCGCCGACCAGTTCATGGCTGATGCCGACTGCCAGCCTGCGCTGCTCGGCATTGAAGGCGGCCGCAGCGCGGTCATGGGCGGCGACAAGCTCGCGCGCGGCAGCGAGAAATTCCTGGCCTTCGGCAGATAGCCGGACGTGCCGCGGCGAGCGCTCCAGCAGCCGTCGGCCAAGTTGCTTCTCCAGTTTTCCCAGCCTGATGCTGATGCTGGACTGCGTGGTGCCGAGCACATCAGCGGCGCGGGTGAAGCTTTGCAGGTCCGCTACCAGCATGAAGGCTTGCACGGCTGCGATGTCGAGGACCTTCATGGGCGCTCATTCCATTATGAAATGACAGATATCCGTCTTGATCTATTTTACCAATAGATGGCGCGGGCTAGTGTTGGCCACACTTTCCCCACACAGGCAGTCCGGATGAAATCGCTTCTCGGCATGACGCTCGCCATCCTCACCGGGCTGGCCACCCGCGACACGGCAGACGTTTCCGCTGCCTCACCATTGCAGGGCACCTGGGTGCTGGTAGCGGCGGACAAGCTTTTGCCCGGGGGCGAACGGGCGCCCGACTACGGCAGCTCGCCAGCAGGTCGCTTGATGATCGACGGCGACGGCCGCTACACCTTGCAGATATTCAAATCCGAGCGCAGGTCTTTCGCTTCGGGTGACAAGGCTCGCGGCAGCCCGGATGAGTACGCCTCGGCCATGCTTGGCGCGAGCACGCACTATGGCGTGCTCGAAGTCGACAGCAAGCAAGGCCAGCTTACTTTCAGAATTGAACACTCGTCGTTCCCGAACTGGGAAGGCACGGTGCAGACGCGTCAATACACGTTGGAGGGCGACGTGCTCACCTATCGCGTTCCGGCGCGACCGGATGGCAGCGTTCCACTGTCGGTGTGGCGAAAGCTGGAGTGAAGAACAACGCGTGAAGTAGTGAAGAGCGTGAAGCATTCATCCCTTATCGGCAAAGAACACCCGTGCATCACCGTGTTCGGAGCAGGGTTGGCATGCGGTGCTTCTGCCGCTTCGGAGCTAAAAAAATGGCTAACCAACAGAACAATCCTGGCCAGGGCCAGCAGAACCAGCAGAACCAGCAGGATCAGAAGAACCAGCAAGGCCAGCAGAACCGTCAGGATCAGCAGGGCCAGCAGCAGCAGACCCAGCGCGACGACATGAAGGACAAAGGTTCGCAGCAGAACCAGCAGGGCGGACAGCGCGACCCGAACCAGTCCCGCTAAAGCCATGAGGTATCGGGATAAGGCTGCGTGCGAACGCGGCCTTTCCCGTCTTCAAGGCCTCGCGATTCCACTGATCTAACTCTAACGCGGCACCGCCAGCGGATCGGGGTGATGCACCACCGGAATCCGCACCGCGCCGGTCAAGTAGCCATCGAGCCAGTCGCCGAACGATGTCTCACCGCGCAATGCTTCGCCAGCCGGCGTCAGGGTGTCATCGTCCAACCGCGCGCCGTAATAGAGAACGTCAGCATCGGCGACCACGGGGCGATCGTCCTGGTAGCTATACATGACCCACTCGGCCAACTCGTTCAAACGATAGCGCTCCGGGCCGGCAATCTCCACTATCCCATTGACGGGTGAAGCGCCGACCCGCTCGGCCAGCAGATCGGCGACATCGTTGGCCGCCACCGGCTGCACCTGCGCCGGCGAGAGCCGCACTGGCCCGTGGCCAACGCCCGGCGGCACGATATTGGCCATGAACTCGTAGAACTGCGTCGCCCGCACCAAGGTGTACGGCACCGGAGATTGACTCACCAGCCGTTCCTGCGTGGCCTTGGCGCGAAAGTAAGCGCTGCCCTGCAGACGTTCGGTCCCCACTACCGATAGCGCCAGGTAATGCTGGATGCCAGCCTGGCCGGCCATCTGCAGCAAGCGTTCGCTGGCCTGCCGAAAGAAGGCGGCCACTTCGGGATCCTCGAAGACCGGCGCGTTGGTGGCATCCACCACCGCATGCGCACCCTCGAAGGCCGCGGCCAATCCCTTCCCGGTGAGCGCATCCACGCCGGTCCGGCGCGACGCCGCCACCGCCTCGATGCCGCGCAATGCCAGCCGATCGACCAGCTTGGATCCGACCAGGCCGCTACCTCCCAACACCACGATCTTCATGCTCATGGCGCGTGTGCTCACAGGACGATGGGGCTGGCCGGCGCGACTGCGGCGGGAATGTCGCGTTCGCCCAGCGCCTGGCGCAGGTCGGCCTCTATGCCGATGCAGATCTGCGAGATGGGGATATCGTTGGCACCGCCTTCGAACGGGTTGACGCTGCTTTCGCCCACCTGGTCGAGCGCGGTATACATCCACGACATCAGCACGCCAATGGGCACCGCCAACCAGGCTACCTGCCCGGCCAGCCAGCCGCCGTCCGCCACGTTGGCCGAGACGAGTAAATCGATCACGCCCAAGGGCAGCAGCAGGCACAGGATGCGCACGAAGATCGTGTTGATGATCGCGTACTGGCGGGGATACGGATAGTTCTTCAGCCGCTCGCTGCGCGCTTGCTGGTCCTGGAACTCGCGCAACAGCTTTTGCAGGTCGAGGAAATAGCTCGGCGACAGGCGCCCGGCATCGAGCAGGCTTTTCAACGCCGCGCTCTGCAGGCCGAGCACTTCGGTGGCCGTGCCGGGCGCCATCAGGATCCGGCTCTTTTCTTCGGGCGTGACGTACTTGATCAGTTCGATCTCCAGCGCCTGCTCGCGCTCGGGCACGGCATAGTGCTTGCGGTACTCGGCGTTGGGCGCCTGCTTGAGGGTTTCCCAGGCCTTGCTCTGGCGCATCTCGTAGCGCAATGCGGTCAACCAGGCCAGGTGGCGATACGCCAGTTGGCGGGCATCGTTGTCGCTGCCGGTGTAGTCGCGACTCAGCGTGGCCCACAGGCGGCTCATGCCGGTGATCGATGCCCACACTTGCTGGGCCTCCGAGAGCCGGCTATACGCCTGTGTGTTCTTGAAGCCGGCCATCAATGCCACCGTGGTGCCCAGCATGAAGATGACGCCCCAGGGCACCGCCAACCAATGCCAGCCAGCGAGCTGATACAGGGCGACGAGGCTGACATTGAGAACGATCAGCGCGTACAGCGAACGCCGCGTCCATAGCAAGAATTCGGTGAAGCGATAAGAGCGGGCGGCGTACATGGCGATTTCTCCTGGGCGAGTCTTTTGTGGTCGCGCTATGCGTGCAGGTCTGGCGGCGAAGTCGGGAGCTCGGCGGCGTACACGCGATGGGTGATGCCGCGCTGGAACATCTTTGCGTAGGGGCATACCCGCTCGGTGTTGCGCACGAGTTCGGCGGCGACGATGGGGTCGAGCGCGGGCAAGTGCACCCGCACATCCGCCGAGAGCAGATAGAAGCCATCGAAGGGGTCGCGCGCAAAAGTCACCGCCGCTTCGACCTGCGCGTCCACCAACTGCAGCCCGGCGCGCGCGGCGAGCAACGCCATCGCGCCATGGAAGCAGGCGGCGTAGCTGGCGGCCAGCAGTTGCTCGGGATTGGTGCCCCCGCCTGGGCCGCCCAACTCGAGCGGCAGCCGCAGGGCGACATCAAGCGCGCCGTCATCCGAGGTGACAATTCCGGACGCACGGCCATGCGCGGCGGTGCCCCCGCCGACACGGACGCGGCCGGTATACAACGGCAGCACTTCGTCGCCGTGGTACCTGTCGAGCATGCTCGGCGGTGGTCGCGTGGGTTCGCTCATCGCGGCGAGGGCGCACCGTGTGACGGGGCCGCGGTCGCGGTGGCCTGTTGCAACCATTGCGCGAAATCCACCCGCCCCTTCCAGGCGTTCGCGGCGGGCACCAAGGTGTCCTCCTGCAGGCGCGCACCAAAGTACGGCGTGTCGACGTCGGCAATGACTTCGCGCGCGTCGCCGCTCGCCGCAAGGAAGCGACGGGCAAGCTCTGCCATCGAGGCACGTTCCGGCCCGGCAATCTCCACTACGCCGTTGGCAGGCGGCTGCAACGCCAGCCGCGCCACTGCCTCGGCCACGTCCTCCGCCGAGATGGGCTGCACCAGCGCCGCCGGCAAGCGCACCACGCCGCCGTCGCTGCCGGACTGGATGATGCTCGGCAGGAACTCGAAGAACTGGGTCGAGTGAATGATCGTATAGGCGATGCCGGAGGCACGGATCAGCTGCTCCTGGGCGATCTTGCCGCGAAAGTAGCCACTGGCCGCGAGCTTGTCGGTGCCTACCACCGACAGCGCGACGTGGTGGCCCACGCCGGCCGCCGCTTCGGCCGCCAGCAGATTGCGACCAGCCGTCTCGAAGAAGGAGAGCACGGCAGCGTCTTCGAACGAGGGCGAGTTGGCGAGGTCGATGACGATCTCGGTCCCGGCCATGGCCGCGGCCAGCCCGGCACCGGTGAGCACGTCGATACCGGTGGAGGGCGCGGCGACGACGACCTCATGCGCGGCGGCGCGCAAGCGCTCGACCACCTTGCTGCCGATGCGGCCAGTGCCACCGACGACGACGATCTTCATGGGCTATCTCCAGGAGGGGGAAGGAAAGTTCACGCGACGATGCTAGGAATCCGGCGCTGGCACCGGTAGCGCCCTCGGCGGATGCGCGCTGTTGCCCGCCATGCACCAATGGCTCAGGCCGCGGCTTGCTGACCCGGCGCGAGAGCGGCTTGCCAATGCGCGACGACGTCCAGGTCGAGTGCGCGGATCTCGGCGGTGGCGAAATCGATGAAGGCGCGAATGCGCTTGGGCAGTTGCCGCCGGCTCAGGTAGCACAGGTAGTGACCGCGGTCGTCCGGGGCGTAGCGGTCCAGGCAGGTGATCGCAAGACCGGCCCGAAGCGCCTCGCGCACCTGGTAGTTCGGCAGCTGCACCAGGCCCTGGCCTTCCAGCGCGGCCTGCAGCGCCAGGTCGGCGTCATTGAAGACCAGGGCCGAGGCGGGGCGAACGCTGCAGGGCTTGCCATCGACACGGAACTCCCACGCTTGCAGGCGCCCTGCCGGCCCGCGCAGCCCGACGCAGGCGTGAGCCGCCAGCTCATCCAGGGTCTGCGGCAGGCGGTGGCGCTGTGCGTAGGCTGGCGATGCACACACCAGCAGTTGCATTGGCACCAGTTGCTTGGCGATCAGTTCGCTGTCGTCGAGCACACCTTCGCGGAAAGCAACATCAATGCGGTCGTTGGCCAGGTCCGGCATGCGCTCGTCCAGCTGCAGTTCCACCGCCACTTCAGGGAAGGCCGCGCGAAAGCGACCCAGCAGCGGCGCAATGATCTTGCGGCCGAAGCCATGCGTGGCGCTGATGCGCAGCTGCCCACGCGGAGGGCCATCGCGCAGCTCGCGCATCTCGTCCAGCGCCTGCAGGATGCGCTCCACGCCCGGGCGACAGCCCTCATGGAAAAGTTCGCCTTCGAGGGTCAATACGGTGGAGCGCGTGGTGCGCAGGAACAGCCTCACGCCGAGCTGGCCTTCGAGTTTCTGCACGCTTCGGCTTACCGCCGAGCGGCCAATGCCCAGGCGCTCCGCCGCGCGCGCAAAGCTGCCTTCGTTGGCGACCGCGATGAACGCCAGGACCCCGGCGTAGCTTGCCGAGAATCCGGCCGAGAGAGGATCGTGCGTGGCGTGGGATTCGATATCCATGCCAAGCAGACGGCCGAGCGCGGTCCGCTGTGACAGCCGCGCGTGCGGCGATTGGTGCGCTCGGTGCAACACCGTGCGTCCGGCGCGCGGCCTACCGGGGGCCAGCGGCCGTGCCTAGCCTGTTTTGCCGGGCCGCCCCCCTGCCAGCCCTATTCCCACCCCTCACCACCAAGGTACCGACCATGAGCGCACGCCTCGATTACCAGCAGCAGTCCCCCGAGCTGTTCAAGAAATTCGTTGCTTTCAGCCAGGCCATCAAGACCGCCGGCATCGAACAGCCGATCCACGACCTGGTCAATATCCGGGCCTCGCAACTCAATGGCTGCGGCTTCTGCCTGGACATGCACATCAAGGAGGCCACGATCCACGGCGAGCGTCCGCTGCGCCTGCACCACATCGCGATCTGGCGCGAGTCGACGCTGTTCAGCCCGCGCGAGCGGGCCGCACTGGCCTGGACCGAAGCGCTGACGCAGCTGCCGCCGCAGGGCGTTCCGGACGATATCTACGCGCGCGTGCTCACGCAGCTGTCGGAACAGGAGCTGGTGGAACTGAGCTATGCGGTGATGGCCATCAATGCCTGGAACCGCATCAACGTCGCCTTCCGCTCCACGCCCGGCGCGTGGGACAAGGCCTTCGGCCTGGACAAGGCGCAGCTCAGCTGAGCAACCCGGCGGCGGCGCGCTCTTGCGCGTCGCCGGCCGCCTCTTCCCCTTCTGCTGGAGAACGCTCATGCGCCTGCCTTCGCTTGCTGTCCCACTGTTCGCCCTGATACCCGGCCTTGCTTGCGCCGCCGCCGCGGCGCCCGCACCCGAGCCGGTCGTGACCCAGGTGATGAGCCAGTCCCTGCCGGATTACCCAGGCAAGGAAGCCCTCATCCTTACGGTCCAGTATCCTCCCGGCGGCGCCGACCCGGTGCACCGCCACGACGCCCACGGCTTTGTCTATGTGCTCGAGGGCCACGTGGTGATGGCCGTCGCCGGCGGCCGCGAGGTCACCCTGGGTCCTGGCGAAGCCTTCCACGAGGGGCCCGCCGACGTGCACACCGTCGGCCGCAACGCCAGCACGACCGAACCTGCGAAGTTCGTCGTGTTCCTGCTCAAGGATGCCGGCAAGCCGGTGGTGTTGCCGGTGCACTGACTCGACGGCGGGTGTCACAATGCGGCCAAGTCGCCCGTCCTGGATGGCATGGAAGATCCCACCGCCTTGTTCACCCGCCTGCGTCCACGCCTGCTGGGCGTGGCCTACCGCATGCTCGGTTCGCTACCCGAAGCCGAAGATGTGGTGCAAGACGTCTGGCTGCGCTGGCATGGCGCAGACCAGGCATTGATCGAGAACGCCGAGGCCTGGCTGGTGGCCACGACCACGCGCCGCTCGATCGACGGCCTGCGCCTGGCCCGCCACAGCCGCGAGCAATACGTGGGCATGTGGTTGCCCGAGCCGGTCCTCGGCGAGCATTCCGATACGCCGGAATACCTACAGGAGGGCGCCAGCGATTTGTCGGTGGCTTTCCTCAACGTGCTCGAGCGCCTGGCACCGGACGCGCGTGCGGCGTTCCTGCTGCATGACGTGTTCGACCAGGACTATGCCGAGGTCGCGCGTACCCTGGACAAATCCGAAGCCGCCTGCCGCCAGATCGTGCATCGCGCGCGCCTGCAACTACGGGCGGCGCGCCCGCGCTACAACGTGCCGCAGAACGTCCATCAGCGCCTGTTGCGGCGTTTTGTCGAGGCATTGTCCAGCGGCGATTTCGCCACGATGAAGACGCTGATGGCCGAGTCCGCCGTGCTGGTGGGCGACGGCGGCGGCTTGGTCACCAGTTTCCCCAAGCCGATGGTCGGCGGCGTGCGCATCGCACAGCTGCTATATGCGCCGTTGTTGCGGCGCCGGGAGCAGTTGCGCCTGGCGCCCATCGTTATCAACGGCCGGTTGGGAATGCTGCGCTATTTCGACGACGTCCTGGAGGCGGCGATGGCCTTCGAGACCGATGGCGAGCGGATCGTCGAGATCCTGGTGCAGCGCAATCCCCATAAGCTGCAGCGCATCGCCAACCACTGGGCGCCTGCGCTGCGCTGATAGGGCTCATTCGGCGAACGGCGCGTCCATCAGCGCATCGACCGAGGAGGGCGCGGCGTAGCCAGGCACGAAACGCTCGCCGAAGTCGCGGGCGAAATTGTCGTAGGTGGTTTGAGGACGCGATTGGGCGATGCCGCACACGGCGTGGCTGAAGCGGTGTTTCATGTCCAGGCGCGGATAGGCGGCCAGGATGGCCTGCCGTTGCGGCTCGGCGATGGCCTCGTATTCCCAGCCGCCCCAGTCGATGCCGACCCCGCGCTGCGACAACGACACCTCGACTTCCTTGTAGCGGGCAATGGAAGGTGTCGAGTTGAGTGCCACCCCATCCCACACCAGCTGGCAGCGGTGTGCGTCCATGCCGGCGCCGTGGGCAAAATCACGCGCCGCATTGGCGCCCTCCACTTCGAAGCGCAAAGGACCGGAGAAAGCGTCGGCCAACCCGAGGTCATGCAGCAAGGTGATCACCGCGAGCACCTCGGCGTCATACGCCAGGCCCTCCCGTTGTCCCAACAAGGTAGCGAACAACCAAGAGCGCATGACGTGGTTGAACAGCCAGGGTTCGTACTGCGCCTGGGCAAAACAGAAGGCACGCTCTACAACCGCGGTGTCGGCGACGGCGACGCCGGCCAGTCGTTGCGTGGGGAGCGTAGAGGCAGCGGACGAAGCAGTGTCGTGATGGGGTTCGGGGTACATGGCGTGGCTCCTGGGTGGAGTGTCGAGCGTGCGCTCGCGCCTGGGATGCAAGAACTGGCGGCCAGGTCGATGCGGTGTTGCCCGGGCCGCACCAATGCAGGTTCCCTTGCGTGCCGGGTGTCCCGGCCACCGGTGCGTAAGCGGCAACGCGGTGCGCACGCCCACGGCGCTAGCGACGGTCGATGCACGCGCCGAAGCTGCGCCTGCCCAACGTCGGGCCAACCAAGGAACCTGAGATGCCGTACATCACCACCTCCGATGGCTGCCAGATCTTCTACAAGGATTGGGCTAGCGGCCAGCCGATCGTCTTCCACCATGGCTGGCCACTGTCCAGCGATGACTGGGACGCACAGATGCTGTTCTTCCTCGAACACGGCTATCGGGTGATCGCCCATGATCGCCGCGGCCACGGGCGCTCCAGCCAGACCGCCAAGGGTCACGACATGGACACTTATGCGGCCGACGTGGCCGCGTTGGTGCAGGCCCTGGACCTGCGCGATGCGATCCACATTGGCCATTCCACCGGCGGCGGCGAAGCCGCGCGCTACGTCGCCCGCCACGGCGCCGGCCGCGTTGCGCGCCTGGTGCTGATCGGCGCGGTGCCGCCGCAGATGCTCAAGACCGCGCGCAACCCGGGCGGGCTACCGCGATCGATCTTCGACGATTCGCGCCGGCAGCTGGCCGCCAACCGGGCGCGGTACTACTGGGACTTCCCCCTTGCGTTCTACGGCTTCAATCGCGAAGGCGCGACATTGTCCGAGCCGGTGCGGCAGAACTGGTGGCGACAAGCGATGATGGGCGCCGCCAACGCGCAGTACGAGTGCATTGCCGCTTTCTCGGAAACCGACTTCAGCGGCGACCTCGGCAAGATCGACGTGCCGACCCTCGTCATGCACGGCGACGACGACCAGATCGTCCCGATCCAGAACTCCGCCCTGTTGTCCTCGCGCTTGCTGCGCAACGCCACGTTGCAGGTCTACAAAGGCTTGCCACACGGTATGTGCACCACCCACGCAGACCTGATCAACCGCGACCTGCTGGACTATTTGCTCGGCTGACGCGGCCCGGCCCTGCCCTCATCCGCTCGCCCGTCGCGGATGAGGGCATGGCAGCCCTCCCCCCAACAGCGGCGAAGGCCCCTAAAATCGGCACCCCAGCCTTTTCCCCCGGAGCCGCCATGACCTACGTTGCCGATCCCGCCCGCTACGACGGGCGCATGCCCTACCGCCGCGTCGGCCGCAGCGGCCTGGTACTGCCGGCGATCTCGCTCGGCCTGTGGCAGAACTTCGGCGGCGTGGATGTGTTCGAGACTGGCCGGGCGCTGCTGCGGCGCGCCTTCGACCGGGGCGTGACCCATTTCGACCTGGCCAACAACTACGGCCCGCCCTATGGCTCGGCCGAAGAGAACTTCGGACGCTGGTTCGCGCAGGACTTCGCCGCGCATCGCGATGAACTGGTGATCTCGACCAAGGCCGGCTGGGACATGTGGCCGGGCCCGTACGGCGGTCCGAGCGGGTCGCGCAAGCACGTGCTGGCCAGTTGCGAACAGAGCCTGCGGCGCATGGGCCTGGACTATGTGGACATCTTCTATTCGCACCGCGTCGATGCCGACACCCCGCTGGAAGAAACCATGGGCGCGCTGGCGCAGCTGCACCGCCAGGGCAAGGCGCTGTACGTGGGCATCTCGTCCTACTCGCCCGAGCTGACCCGGCAGGCCGCGGCGATCCTGCGCGATGAGCGGGTGCCGTTGCTGATCCACCAGCCGAACTATTCGATGCTCAATCGCGATGTCGAACACGGCCTGCTGCCGGCGCTGGAGGAGCTCGGCGTGGGCTGCATCGCGTTCTCGCCGCTGGCCCAGGGCATGTTGACCAACAAGTACCTCGGCGGCGTGCCGGCCGACGCGCGCGCGCGCCGCGAAGGCTCGCTCAAGCAGCGCATGCTCAGCGAGGACAACCTGCGGCGAATCGGCGCGTTGAACGAAATCGCCACGCAGCGCGGGCAGACGCTGGCGCAGATGGCGATCGCCTGGGTGTTGCGCGACGCGCGGGTTACCTCTGCGCTGATTGGCGCTCGCACGCTGGCACAGCTGGACGATTCGCTGGCCGCCGTCGCCAACCTGGGCTTCAGTGACGAGGAACTGGCGCAGATCGACCAGCATGCGGGCGACGGCAAGGTCGATATCTGGCGTGTTTCCTCCGCCATCGGTCGCGAGGCGTCACCGCAGTGATCGGCGCGTAGCAATCGGCGTTGGTTTTCGAGTTTGCCGAAAATGCATATCGAAACTCGAGGTGGTTTTGTGTGTGCAATCTCAGTTCGCGCACAGCCTGTTCGTATTCAGGCATAAGGCCATCTCAAGCCAGCGGTGGCAGGGCCGATAGCTCGTGACCTTGCCAACGTCATGAGCACGCCATGCGCCCTGCCGTCCGCCTTTCGTCTTCGTCGCCCTGGGGAATACAGCGCAAGCTGCTTGGCGCATGGGCCGGTGCCTCGGCGATCGTGCTCGCCTGCGGGCTGGGCGGGCTCGCATCGGCGTGGTCGAACCTGGGTTCGGGGTTGCAGCCCGAGCTTGCGCAGCATGCTCGCCATCTGGTCGTGTTCGCGGCGATCCTGATGAGCGCAATGGCGCTGGCGCTGTTTGGTGGTTTCGGCTGGTGGCTGCGTCGCGCCGTCGTCGGCCCGCTGAAAGAAGTGACCGCCGCGGTCGAGGGCCTGGCCGAGGGCGACTTCTCGCGCACGCTGCGGGCCGTGGGGCGCGACGAGATCGGCGCCCTCGCCGATGCCACCCGGCGCGTGACCACGGCCTTGCAGCGACTCGGCGCCGAGCAGCGCGAACTGGGCCGGCGCCATGACATCGGCGAGATCAGCTTCCGCATGGACGAGCACGTCTTCAGCGGCGAGTACGCGCGGATGGTGCGCGAGGTCAACGCCTGCGTGGCCCAGCACATCGGCGTGAAGATGCGCGTGGTCGAAGTGATCCAGCGCTACGCCATCGGCGATCTCAGCGTGGAGATGGACCGCCTGCCCGGTGAGAAGGCCGCCATCACCCACGCGATGGACGCGGTCAAGGCCAGCCTGGCCGACATCAACCGTGAGATCCGCGAGGTGGCGCATGCCGCCGGCCTGGGCGACTTCTCCCGTCGCGGCGATGCAGGCCGCTACCAGCACGATTTCCGCGAAATGGTAAGTGGCCTCAACGGCCTGATGGCCACCACCGAGACCAGCCTGCAGGCACTGTCCGGCTTGTTGCGCGCTATCGCCGAGGGCGACCTGACCCAGCGCATGCAGGGCGATTTCCATGGCGTGTTTGCCTCGATGCGCGACGATGCCAATGCCAGCGTCGCCCAGCTCACCGAAATCGTCGGCCGCATCCAGGGCGCCTCTTCCCGGATCAACCAGGCAGCCGGCGAGATCGCCCAGGGCAACGGCGACCTATCGCGCCGCACCGAACAGCAGGCGGCCAATCTCGAAGAAACCGCCGCCTCGATGGAAGAGCTCACCGCCGCCGTCAAACAGAACGCTGAGCATGCGCGCCAGGCCAACCAGCTCGCGCTCGGCGCGGCCTCGGTGGCTTCGCAAGGCGGCGCGGTGGTGAGCCAGGTGGTGACGCGGATGCGCGAAATCGAGGTGTCGTCGAAGCGGATCGCCGAGATCATCTCGGTCATCGACGGCATCGCCTTCCAGACCAACATCCTGGCGCTCAATGCCGCGGTGGAGGCGGCGCGCGCCGGCGAGCAGGGCCGTGGCTTCGCCGTAGTGGCCAGCGAGGTGCGCACGTTGGCGCAACGCTCGGCCAATGCCGCCAAGGAGATCAAGGGCTTGATCGACGACTCGGTGTCCAGGGTCGGCGATGGCTCCGCGCTGGTGCATCAAGCGGGCGCGACCATGGGCGAGATCGTCGCCTCGGTCGAGCGCGTGACCGCGATCATGGGCGAGATTGCCGGAGCCTCGCAGGAACAGTCGGCGGGTATCGAGCAGGTCAACCAGACCGTCGCGCAGATGGACGAAGCGACCCAGCAGAACGCCGCGTTGGTGGAAGAAGCCACTGCCGCGGCGCGCGCGATGGAGGAACAGGCCGGCCGGCTCGACCAGGCAGTGAGCCAGTTCAAGCTGGCCGCCGAGCCGGGCCTGCGCCCGACGGCCCGGCCTACGGTGGCCGTGGCGGCCTGAGCCGCTTAGGCCGGCATCTGCCGCAGCAGCTTGTCCAAGGTGATCGGGTACTCGCGCACGCGGATGCCGGTGGCGTGGTGGATGGCGTTGGCCACCGCCGCGCCGACGCCGCAAATCCCCAGTTCACCCACGCCCTTGGCCTTCATCGGCGAGGAAATCGGATCGGTCTCGTCCAGGAACACCACTTCCTGGTGCGGGATGTCGGCATGCACCGGCACCTCATAGCCTGCCAAGTCATGGTTGACGAAGAAACCCAGGCGGCGATCGACGACGAGTTCTTCCATCAACGCCGCGCCCACGCCCATGGTCATCGCGCCGATCACCTGGCTGCGGGCCGCTTTCGGGTTGAGAATGCGGCCGGCCGCGCACACCGCGAGCATCCGCCGAACCCGAATTTCCGCGGTCGCCGCGTCCACCGCGACTTCGACGAAATGTGCGCCGAAGGTGGACTGCTGGTAGCGCTTGGCCAGGTCGCCGTATTCGATACGGTCCTCGGCCACGACCCGGCCAGCGCGCGCCAGCTCGGTCAACGACTTCGAACGGCCGCCGCCATGCACCTTGCCATCGCTGAAGTCGGCGGTCTCGGCGGCGACGCCCGCGCGTTCGGCCAGCGCCTGGCGCAGCTTCACGCAGGCGGCGTAGACACCGGCGGTGGAACTGTTGCCGCCCCACTGCCCGCCGGAGCCGGCCGACACCGGGAAGCGCGAGTCGCCCAGGCGCACGTGCACCTTGTTCAACGGCACGCCCATCATCTCGGCGGCGGTCTGCGCGATGATCGTGTAGGAGCCGGTGCCGATGTCGGTCATGTCGGTTTCGACACTGATCGTGCCGTCGGTTTCCAGCGCGACGCGCGCGGCCGAGGTCATCACCAGGTTGTTGCGGAAGGCCGATGCCACGCCCTGGCCGATCCACCAGCGACCTTCGCGGGTGCTCGCCGGCTTCGGATTGCGCTTGTCCCAGCCGAAGCGCTGCGCGCCCTGCTGCAGGCACTGCACGAATTGCCGCTGCGAGAACGGGCGCTCGGGATGCTCCGGGTCGACCTGGGTATCGTTGCGGATGCGGAATTCGACCGGGTCCATGCCCAGCTGCGCGGCCATTTCATCGACGGCGATCTCCAACGCCATCATCCCCGGGGCCTCGCCCGGCGCGCGCATCGCGTTGCCCTCGGGCAGGTCCAGCACCGCCAGGCGGGTGGCGGTCATGCGGTTGGCGCCGGCGTACAGCAGGCGGGTCTGGTTGACCGCGGTTTCCGGGCCGCCGCCGGGCAGATCGCCCGACCAGCTTTCGTGGCCGATGGCGCTGATGCGGCCATCGCGGTCGGTGCCGATGCGAATGCGCTGCAGGGTCGCCGGCCGGTGGGTGGTGTTGTTGAACATCAGCGGGCGCTGCAGGGTCACCTTGACCGGGCGCCCGACCTGGCGCGCGCCGAGCGCGGCAAGAATCGCATCGGCCCGCACGAACAGCTTGCCACCGAAGCCGCCGCCGATGTACGGCGACACCAGTCGCACCTTTTCCTTGGGGATGCCCAGGGTCTTGGCGACATCGCCGGTGCTCCAGTCGATCATCTGGTTGGAGGTCCACAACGTCAGCTGGTCACCCTCCCAGCGCGCGATGGACGCATGCGGCTCCATCATCGCGTGGCCCTGGTCGGGTGTGCTGTAGGTCTGGTCGAGCTTGACCGACGCGGCGGCGAAGGCGCCGGCAAAGTCGCCGGTAGCGGTGTCCGGCGGACCCTGGTCGGCGGGCGGCACGATCGCCGAATCGCGCGCCGCGTGCAGGTCGTAGCGGCCTTTTTCACGCTGGTAATCGACCTTGATGCGCTGGGCGGCCGCGCGCGCCTGTTCGAAGGTTTCGGCCACCACCAACGCGATCGCCTGGTGGTAATGCTCGATCTTCGGCCCGCCAAGCAGATGCGCGGTGTTGAACTTGCCCTTGCCGAGCTTGCCGGCGGTCTGCGCGGTCACAATGCCGAGCACGCCGGGCGATTGCCGCGCCGCGCTCAGGTCCATCGCGCGAATGCTGCCCTTGGCGATACCGGCACCGACGACGTAGCCATACACCGCATCCGGCACGGCCTGGTGCTGTTCGTAGGCGTAGGGCGCGGTGCCGGTGGTCTTGAGCGGGCCGTCGATGCGGTCGGTGGGTCGCCCCACTACCTTGAGGCGGTCGATCGGATTGGTGCCGGCCGGGGTGTCGAATTTCATCTCAGGCCCTCGCTTCTTCCAGCACCGCGGCCAGCGTGCGCTCGACCAGCGGCAGCTTGAACGCGTTCTGTTCGGTGGTGCGCGCGCCGTCGAGCAGGCGGCTGGCAATGCGCCGCGCATCTGCGCGCGGTTGCTCGGCCGCCTCCACCCGCCAGGGCTGCGGTGCCACGCCGCCCAAGGCCACGCGCAAATGGCCGTCAGGCTGCACCACGACACCGACCGAGACGATGGCAAACGCGTACGAGGCCCGATCGCGAACCTTGTGATAGAGCTGCCGACCGCCGAGCGGTGGCGGCAGGAGCACCGCGGTGATCAGTTCACCGCGCTCGAGCACAGTCTCCACGTGCGGCGTATCGCCCGGCGCGCGATAGAACTGCGCGATCGCGATCTGCCGCGTGCTGCCATCGCCACGCACGGTTTCGATCCGCGCATCCAGCGCGCGCATCGCCACCGCCATGTCGCTGGGATGGGTGGCGATGCAATGCTCGCTGGCGCCGAGCACCGCCAGGTTGCGGTTGAAGCCGCCGATCGCCGCGCAACCGCTGCCGGGCAGGCGCTTGTTGCAGGCCTGCTGGGGGTCGTAGAAGTACGGGCAGCGCGTGCGTTGCAACAGGTTGCCGGCCGTGGTGGCGCGATTACGCAGCTGCGCCGAGGCACCCGCCAGCAGCGCGCGCGACAGCAGCGGATAGTCGCGCCGCACGGTGGCGTGAGCGGCGAGATCGGCATTGCGCACCAGTGCGCCAATGCGCAGGCCGCCGTCTGCTGTTGTGGCGACCTGGTCCAGTGCCAGCCCATTGACGTCGATCAAGTGGACCGGCGCTTCGATCTGAAGCTTCATCAGGTCGAGCAGGTTGGTGCCGCCGGCGATGAAGCGCGCCCCCGGGTTGCGCGCGGCCTGTGCGGCCGCGGCGGCCGGGTCGGCGGCACGCTCGTAGGTGAAGGCTTTCATGCGCGATCCCCCGCCACTTCGCTGATCGCATCGGCAATATTCGAGTACGCGCCGCAGCGGCACAGGTTGCCGCTCATGCGCTCGCGCAGTTCGGCCGAGTCCAGCGCGGGCGCGGCCGTGAGCGAGGCCGACACGTGGCTGGGCATGCCGGCGCGCAACTCGGCCAGCATGCCGACCGCCGAGCAGATCTGCCCGGACGTGCAGTAGCCGCACTGGTAGCCGTCGTGGCGGATGAAGGCGGCCTGCATCGGATGCAGGTCCTCGGGCGTGCCGAGGCCTTCGATGGTGGTGATCTTGGCGCCTTCGTTCATCACCGCCAGCGACAGGCAGGAATTGATTCGGCGGCCGTCCGCGATCACCGTGCAGGCGCCGCACTGGCCGTGGTCGCAGCCCTTCTTGGTGCCGGTGAGATGCAGGTGCTCGCGCAGGGCGTCGAGCAGGGTGGTGCGGTTGTCGACCGTGAGCGTTACGGCGCGGCCGTTGACCTCGAAGCGCACGCTGCTGGTGGGTGGCGGTTCCGGGGCGGACGGCGCCACCACTTCGGCAGCGCGTACACCGAGGCTGTTGCTGGCCGCTACGCCGGCGGCCGATACCGCGCCCCCGATCAACACGCTGCGTCGGCTCATCTTCACGTCGGTCATGTGGGGTCCCGAGGATGACTGGCTCGGGTCAGCATGCCGCAATTGGCTTGGGCTTGGGGTGATCGGGTTGTGAATTAGTCGCTCTCGTCGCGCCTGGGCGGAGGTGGCGGCGCCACACCCGCCTCGTCCAGGCAGGCCCGCATCGACTCGCGCGCAGCGGGCGGCGGCGGGCCGGAAAAGTCCAGGCCCAGGGCCGCCTTGCACGCTGCGATGGCGGCTTCGACGGCGGGGTCGGGCGGCGGTCCACGGTGGCCGGGGCGGCCATGCGCCTGACCGGGCTCCCCCGGCGGCGGAGGTTCGGGCGCTGGGCACAGGCCGGCGCAACCGGCCAGCAGCGATGTCAGCAGCAACGCGCCCGCATGCCGGGTGAGGTGGGCTGAGATCTTCATACAGGGTTTCCTCGTCTGGTAATGCTTCCCCGCGCAGGGTCGCAACCCGGCATTGCACCGGTTTGCCGCCCTTCGCCAAGGGCTGGCGCGATGCTGCCAATCCCTCCCGGCCGATAGCATCGGCCGACGCGTTGGCCGGCGTTTGCCGCGGCCGTGGCGCCTGCGCCATGGGCTGACACGCATTGACAAGATCGCGCGCCGGTCGCTCCGTATGATGGGTTTCCCCGCTTTGCCGCCACCGTGGCGGTGCTCCCAAGAGACGGTTATGTCCGCTTCGATTCTGGTGGTCGACGATGATCCCGACCTGCGCCGCTTGATCGGCCATTTCCTTGGCGAGCACGGCTACAACGTCCGCACGGCCGAAAACGTCGGCGGCATGCGCCAGGCGATGACCGAACGCCGCGCCGACCTGGTCATCCTCGATGTGATGATGCCGGGCGAGGACGGCCTCAGCGCGGCGCGGCACCTGGCCAGCGAGCGCAACGCGCCGGCCGTGATCATGCTCAGCGCCCTGGGCGAGGACACCGACCGCATCATCGGCCTGGAGGTGGGCGCCGACGATTACCTGGCCAAGCCCTGCAACCCGCGCGAACTGCTGGCACGGGTGCGCGCCTTGCTGCGCCGCAGCCAGTTGCAGGCCGAGCTGTCCGACCACCGCGGCAATGTCTACGAATTCGCCGGTTGGCGCCTGGACGTGATGCGCCGCGACCTGCGCGATCCGACCGGGGTGTTCATCCATCTTTCCGATGGTGAGTTCAGCCTGCTGCGCACCTTCGTCGAACATCCGCAGCGCGTGCTCAGCCGCGACCAGTTGCTCGACCTGGCGCGCGGCCGCGATACCGATGTCTACGACCGGGCCATCGACAGCCAGATCAGCCGCCTGCGCCGCAAGATCAACGAGCGCGTGCACACCGAGATGATCCGCACCGTGCGCAACGAGGGCTACATGCTGTTGCCGAACGTGGCGCACCTGTGAGCCCGGCGCGGCCGCCGCGGCGGCTGTCGATCTTCGCGCGCACTTTCTTGTTGCTGGCGGGCGCGCTGGTGCTGGCGCAGGGCCTGGGCGTGGCGCTGCTGTTGCTGCGCACGCCGATTTTCGATGTGCCGGTGCATCCGCCCGAAGTGGTGGCCTTGCTCGGTACGCAGATGCCGGCCGTCGATACCCGGCTGCAGGTACACAGCCAACCGACGATGCCGCAGCCCGATGCCCACCAGCACCGCGAACCGCGAATCGAGGCGATGATGGCGCGCTGGCTCGGCGTACCGGTGCAGAACGTGCGCTTCTACACCGGGATGGCGCCGTTCGGCCAAGGCGGGGGCTTCATGCCGCCGCAGGGTGACGTACACCTGCCGCCGGCGCGCGTCCGGGACGTTGACCCTGCCCGCGCTGGCCAAGAACAGGGAACGGCGGAATTCCCCGGGCCGTCCCTGCCCGGCCCACCGGACTTCGGTGATCACGGCCCGCCAGGTGCTTATCCCGCCGGCGGCAATGCGTGGCGCCGTGGCCCCGGCCTCGATTTCATCGCCGGCAAGAACGCGTTCGACGGCTTCACCGCCGCGGCCCGCCAGGCCGACGGCCGCTGGCGCGTGGTCACCGCGCCGGGCCGTCGCCTGAGTGGCGCGTTCAAGCTACAGGTGGTGTTGCTGTTCGGCGCCGGCCTGTTGCTGATGCTGCCACTGGCGTGGTGGTTCTCGCGCGCGCTGTCGGCGCCGATCCGTCGCTTCTCGGAGGCGGCCGACCGCCTCGGCCGCCATCCCGATGCCGCGCCCCTGTCGCCGCAAGGACCGACCGAACTTGCGCAGGCGGTCGATTCGTTCAACACCATGCAGGCGCGCCTGAGCCGGATGGTGCACGAGCGCACGCAGATGGTGGCCGCCATCGCACACGACCTGCGCACGCCACTGGCGCGCCTGGCGTTCCGCATGGAGTCGGTGCCGGCGCCGTTGCGCGAGCGGGTGATGGCCGACATCGACGAGATGAAGGCGATGATCAGCGCGGCCCTGGACTTCATCCGCAATGCGCAGCGCCCCGGGCCGCGTGCGCTGTTGGATTTCCGCCTGCTGGCCGAAGGCGTGGTCGATGACCTGTGCGATATCGGCGCCGATGCGCAGCTGCTGGCCGGTGAGTCGATCTTGCTCGAAGGCGACCCGATGGGGCTGCGACGGATGATCGCCAACCTGTGCGAGAACGCGCTCAAGTACGCCGGCAACGCGCGCTTGACGCTACAGCGCGAGGACGGGCATTGCCTGCTGTGGGTCGACGACGACGGCCCGGGCATCGACCCGGCACAGCGCGAGCAGCTATTGCTGCCGTTCGTGCGCGGCGAGCGTTCGCGCAACCGCGATACCGGTGGGATCGGCCTGGGCCTGGCCGTGGCCAATGGCATCGCTACCGCGCACGGCGGCGAACTCTGGTTGGACAATCGGCCCGAGGGCGGGCTGCGGGCGAGCGTGCGCCTGCCCTGCCTGCCCGCTGCGCGCCCACCTCAGTAGAGGCTCAGTAGGCGAACTCGGTGAACACCGGGTCGACACTGCCCTGCCAGCGGCCATGGAACAGCGCCAGCTTGCGTTCGGCCGGCGTCAGGCCGCTGTCGACGATCTCGCGCAACACTTCGAGGAAGGCGCTTTCGTCCTGGCCATCGGCGTTGTGGCGGGCGCGGCGGCGCAGGCCGGCGATGGCGATTTCCACCGCTTGCGCGGCCAGCTCGCGCACCGTGCCGCCGCGGAACGGCAGCTTCAGTGCGTACTTCGGCACGCCGTCGCGCAGGGCGTGGCGTTCGGCCAGGGTGAAGTCCTTGACCAGGTCCCAGGCGGCGTCGAGCGCGGCGTCGTCATACAGCAGGCCGACCCAGAACGCCGGCAACGCGCACAGCCGCGCCCACGGGCCGGCATCGGCACCGCGCATCTCCAGGTACTTCTTCAGCCGCACCTCGGGAAACGCGGTGGTCATGTGGTCGGACCAGTCGCGCAGGGTCGGCAAGGCGCCGGGCAATATGGGCAGGCGCCCCTGCATGAAATCGCGGAAGCTCTGGCCGCTGGCATCGTGGTAGACGCCATCGCGGTAGGAGAAGTACATCGGCACGTCGAGCAAATAGTCGACATAGCGCTCGTAGCCGAAGCCGTCTTCGAAGACGAAGTCGAGCATGCCGGTGCGATCGGCGTCGGTGTCGGTCCAGATGTGCGAGCGATAGCTGAGGTAGCCGTTCGGCTGGCCCTCGGTGAACGGCGAATCGGCGAACAGCGCAGTGGCGATCGGCTGCAGCGCCAGCGAGACGCGGAACTTCTTCACCATGTCCGCTTCGCTGGCGTAGTCCAGGTTGACCTGCACCGTGCAGGTGCGGGTCATCATGTCCAGGCCAAGCTGGCCGACCTTGGGCATGTAGGAGCGCATGATCTGGTAGCGACCCTTGGGCATCCACGGCATCTCGTCGCGGCGCCACTTCGGCTGGAAGCCCATGCCGAGGAAACCCAGGCGTAGTTCACCCGCCACTTCGGCCACTTCGCCCAGGTGCGTGCCGGTCTCGACGCAGGTGTGGTGGAGGGTCTCGACGGCGGCGCCGGAGAGTTCCAGCTGGCCGGCAGGTTCCAGCGTGACCGAGGCGCCATCGCGGACCAGCGCGATGGTGCGGCCGCCTTCCTGCACCGGCTCCCAGCCGAAACGGGTCAGGCCGGTCAACAGGGCCTCGATGCCGCGCTCACCATCGAAGGTGGGCGGACGCAGGTCGTCGAGGCGGAAGCCAAACTTCTCGTGCTCGGTGCCGATGCGCCACTGCGCCTCAGGCTTCTCCCCGGACGCGAGCACTTCGACTAGCTGGCGGCGATCGGTGATCGGCGTGTCGGCAACGTGGCTGGGGCTCGACAAGGGCGGACTCGCTACAGGGGGGACTGGGGACGTGCGGGCTATAGGTGGCCCCCACAAGGGCTGGCACTATAGCGTGTGGCCCGTGCCGGTTACGTTGCGGAACTGGCGCTACACATTTCCGCCCACGCCGGTAGCGGCGCGGCCCCGTTGCCTCGTCGGGAATATCTCAATGCCTCGTCGTCCTTCGCCCCTCCCCAGTCGCCATGCCGAGGTCCATCGCGCTGGCCGCGTCGGATGGTTGCGTGCCGCCGTGCTCGGCGCCAACGACGGCATCGTTTCGGTTGCCGGCGTGGTGGTCGGAGTCGCCGCCAGCGGCGTGCAGCCGCAGGCGGTGCTCGCCGCCGGCGTGGCCGCCACCGTGGCCGGCGCGATGTCGATGGCCGCAGGCGAGTATGTCTCGGTGCGCTCGCAAGCCGATACCGAGGCGGCCGACCTGGCGGTGGAGCGGCGCGAACTGCAGGACGATCCGCACAGCGAGCTGGAAGAACTGTCGGCGATCTACCGGCAGCGCGGACTCGATGCGGCGTTGGCGCGGCAGGTCGCCGTAGCCCTCACCGCGCACGACGCGCTGGGCGCGCATGCGCGCGACGAGCTCGGCATCACCGAGAGCCTGCGCGCGCGTCCGGTGCAGGCGGCGCTGGCTTCGGCCTGCGCGTTCTGCGTGGGCGCGGCGCTGCCGATGCTGACGGTCGTACTAACGCCGGCCGAGCACGCAAGCACGGTCACCACCGTGGCCACGCTGGTCGGGCTGTCGCTCACCGGCGGCTGGGCCGCGCAGATGGGCGGTGCATCGCCGTGGCGCGGGGCGCTGCGGGTGACGTTCTGGGGCGCGGCGGCAATGCTGGCGGCGCGGCTGATCGGCGGCGTGTTCGACGTGGTGGTATGAAACTGCGCGTGTCCTGCCTACGTCTCCCATGAACGCCGCCCCAGAACCGACCCTGCCCCTGCTCGCGCAGCTGGCGCGCCTGGCCGACTGCGACCGCAGCGAGGGGTTCGCCTGTGTCAGCGCGCGACGCGAGCATGGTGCGCAATCGGTGGACGTGGCGCAGCCACAACTGGCCATCGTGCTGCAGGGAAGCAAGCAGGTGCGCTGCGAGGGGCTGGCATTGTCGTTGCAGCCGGGCCAGGTGCTGCTGGTAACCCGGGCCTGCCGGATCGACGTGATGAATGTGCCGGACCCCCATAGCGGGCTGTACCAGACCGTGATCATTCCGCTGTGCGCCGAGGTGCTCGCGGCAGCGCGCGGGCTATGGCAGGAAGCCTTGCCCGCTGCCGGCCACGCGACAGCCGCAGTGCCGTTGGCGCCGTTGGGAGCGGAACTGATGCGCTGGCAGCAGGCGCTGGTTGAGGCACATTACGCGGAGGCGCGCCTGGCCCTGGCGGCGCTGGTGCTGGATCTGTGCCGGCGCGGCCATGGGGCTTTGCTGGTGCCGCCGCGACCGGGCGTGGCCAGTGAGATACGTGGCCTGGTCGCGGCGCAGCCGGCGCGCGATTGGCAGTCGCGCGATTTCGAACAGGCATTGGGCCTGAGCGGCGCGACCTTACGCCGGCGCCTGGCGGAGGAAGGGCTGGGCTTGCGCGAGCTGGTGGCCGATGCCCGGCTGGCACACGCGATGGAACTGCTTTATACGACCCGGCTGCCGTTGAAGACAGTGGCTGCGCGCGTGGGTTATCGGTCGGTGGGCAGCTTCAGCCGGCGCTTCCAGGCGCGATACCAGCTGGATCCCGTGGCCATCGGCAACGCTTGAGCAGGGCGGGCTACGCCCAGACTTCCGCAACCGCCACGCCTGAGCGTTTTGCGCTGCAATCTGAGCGCATCGCACAGCGTGCACGCGCGAGGATGTCGCCTCCGCGGCCACACCGCCCCCATCGGAGATTTCCATGCCCCGCTTATCCACTTCCTTGTTGCTGGTGTCCTTGCTGTTGCCGGTCCTGGCGCGCGCGGAGGCACCGGCGCCTACGGCCGAGCAAGTCCCCGGCGTCTACCGCCAACAGATCGGCACGCTGCGCGTGACCGCGCTGTTCGATGGCACGGTGGCGCTGACGCGCCAGGAACTGGTGGGCATCGACCCGGCCCGCGTCACCCGCCTGCTCGATCACCAATACGTGCCCGAAGACCCGAAAGGCCTGCAGACGGCGGTCAACGCCTACCTGGTGCAGCGGGGCAAGCACCTGACGTTGGTGGATACCGGCACGGCGCAGTGCTTCGGGCCGGGGCTGGGCCAGGTGTTGGCCAACCTGCGCGCGGCCGGCTACGCGCCCGAGCAGGTCGACGACATCCTGCTGACCCATGCCCACCCCGACCACTTGTGCGGGTTGCTGGATGCACGAGGTGCACCGGCGTATCCGAACGCCACGGTGTGGCTGTCGCGTGCCGACGCCGATTACTGGCTGGACCCGAGGTCGGAAGCCGCGGCGCCGAAGTTTCTGCGCTTCGCCTTCCCGTTGGCGCGCAAGGCGGTGGCACCGTATGCCAGCCGCTTGCGCCGTTTCAGCCCGGGCGACGCACTGCCCGAGGGGGCCGTGGCGCTGGATACCCATGGCCATACGCCCGGCCATGTGTCGTGGCTGTTCGATGGCGGTGCCGGCGGGAAACTGCTGGTCTGGGGCGACCTGGTGCATTTCCATGCGGTCCAGTTTGCCCAGCCGGACGCCAGCTACGAAGCCGATAGCGACCGCGCCGCGGCCATTGCTTCTCGCAAGCAGGCGCTGGCACAGGCGGCCGACGCCGGCTGGTGGGTGGCCGGTGCGCACCTGCCGTTCCCGGGCCTGGGCCACGTGCGCCGCGAAGGCGAGGCTTTCGCCTGGGTGCCGGGCGAGTTCTCGCCGCTGCCGCCGGCGCGCTGAGGCGCCAGTGCTCAGGCCTGCGGCGCTTCGGCGCCCAGGCCGAGCCAGCCGCCGACGATCCCGCGCAGCTCGTCCACGCCTTGGCGCGCCTCGCTGGAGTAGACCTGCACGCTGACGCTGTCGGCCCACATCGAGGACAGCTCCTTGCGCACTTTCTGCAGGGCCTGGCCCTGCTGGCCACGGCCGAGTTTGTCGGCCTTGGTCAGCAGGGCGTGCGCCGGCAGGCCGCGCTCGACCGCATAACCGAGCATCTGCTTGTCGTAATCCTTGAGCGGATGGCGGATGTCCATCACCACCACCAGGCCCTTGAGCGCCTCGCGGGTGCGGAAATACTTGTCCAGGAACGCCTGCCAGTGCACCTGCAGGTCGTGCGGCACTTTGGCGTAGCCGTAGCCGGGCAGATCGACCAGGTAGCGGTCGGGCTGGACCTGGAAGAACACCAGTTGCTGGGTGCGGCCGGGCGTCTTGGACACGCGCGCCAGCGCGTTTTGCCGGGTCAAGGCATTGAGCGCGCTGGATTTGCCGGCGTTGGAGCGGCCGGCGAAGGCGACCTCGTAGCCGCCATCGTCCGGCAGTTGCCGGGCGTTGTGGGCCGAGAGCAGGTATTGGGCTTGTTCGATGAGTTGCGACATGCGTCTAGGATCGCATGTCCCGGCAGCCAGAGGTCCTTTTGCGGTCCGGCGCGCGGGTTCGTTGACCGGCGCGCGAGGGCAACGTGATAATCGAACCGCTGCGGCCCCCACGCCCCAACGCAGATGTCCAGGTTCATACGGAGCTCTAGCTGATGCGCCACGCTCGCGTTGTTGCCTTTGCCGCGCTCGCCGTTCCCGTCCTCGCCGCTGTCGCCTTCGCCCAGACGGCGGTGGTGCCGGTGCCGGACAACGCGCCGGTGAAGGTTGCCCCACTGGAAGTCGATCTCTCCAAGACCCACTGGGGCGATGCCAAGGCCGGCCAGGCCAAGGCCACCGCCTGCGCTGCGTGCCATGGGCCCGATGGCAATCCCTCGGTGGCCATGTACCCGCGCATCGCCGGGCAGAGCGAGCGCTATGTCGCCGAGCAGATCGCCTTGATCCGCAACGGCCAGCGCACCAGCGGCGCGGTCGCGGTGATGCTGCCGTTCGTGCAGGACCTCACCGCCCAGGACATGCGCGACCTCGGCGCCTACTTCGCCACGCAGAAGTCCGGCGCCGGCCTGGCCGACGACAGTGTCGTCACCGAAGGTCCCTATAAGGACAAGAAGTTCTACGAGATCGGCGAGCAGCTGTATCGCGGCGGCGACGTGGCACGCGGCATCCCCGCCTGCATGGCCTGCCACGGCCCGACCGGCTCGGGCAATCCGGGCCCGGCCTTCCCGCATGTCGCCGGGCAGCATGCCGACTACGTCGCGCGGCGCCTGCAGGAGTACCAGGCCGGCACCGCCCAGCACGTCGAGACCCACCTGTCCAAGATCATGACCACCGTCGCCAAGCCGCTGACGGCGCAGGAGATCCAGGCCCTGGCCAGTTATATTCAGGGCTTGCACGACCGCGCCGACGACGAGGCTGCCGCGGCCATGGCCCAGGCCGGTCCGCCGAAGTCCTGAACCTGCGGCCGCGATTGCGGTCCAAGCAGGCGTTACCCCTTACGCCGGTCCCAGACCGGCGTTTGTTTTGCCAATGGAGATGCTATGAGTCTGATGTCCCGCGTCCTGTTCGCCGCCCTGGCCCTGGCGGCTGGTACCGCCACCGCCGCGCCCGCTGCCGCCGACCTGGTGCCCGGCGTGGACTACACCGAGATCGAAGGCGGCCAGCCTTATGCGCCGCTGGCCGGCAAGATCGAGGTAGTGGAAGTATTCGGCTACACCTGCCCGCATTGCGCGCATTTCGAGCCGCAGCTGGCGCAGTGGGCGGCCCGGCTGCCGAAGAACGTTCGTTTCACCCCGGTGCCGGCGGCCTTTGGCGGCAATTGGGACGCCTACGCCCGTGCCTACTTCGCCGCCGACCAGCTCGGCGTGGCCAAGCGCAGCCACCAGGCGATGTTCCAGGCCATCCACGACAAGCAGACCTTGCCGACCCAGAACGTGAGCCCGCAAGAGCTGGCGATGTTCTACGCCGGCTACGGCATCGAGCCGCAGCGCTATATCGATACGCTCAAGAGCGAGGCGGTCAATGCCCGCTTCCAGGCCGCGCGCACCTTCGTGCAGCGCGAGCAGGTGCCGGGTACGCCGGCGCTGATCGTCAACGGCGTGTACCTGGTGCGCGGCCGTGATTTCGACCAGCTGCTGCGCAATGCCGATGCCTTGATCGCACGCGTCCAGGCCGGCGCCGGCGCCGCCCGCTGAGCGAACTTCAGCCTCCCTTGACCGGGGGCCGTGCGATCATGCTGCACGGTCCCTGCCTTTTCGTTTGCCGCTGGAGATCCACCCGATGAAGACCCGCTTCGCCCTGACCCTGATGGCCGTGTTGCCGATCCTGCTGGTGGCCTGCAAGCCCCAGGACGGCAGTGCCGACACCGCGCCGACCAGCGCCAGCGCACCTGCCGCCGCACCTGCCGCTGCGCCGGCCAGCAGCGCCGATAGCGCTGCCACTGCGGCCACTGAGACCGCGACTGCGCCCGCCGCCGAACAGGCCGCCGCCGGCACCCCGGCAGAGGCTGGCCACCAGCCGCCGGTCAACGCGCAACCGCCGAGCGGCCCGGCCCCGGTGGAAGGCACCGACTACCTGGTGATCGAAGGCGGCCAGCCCTACCAGCAGGCGGCCGGCAAGATCGAAGTGGCCGAGGTATTCGGCTACGTCTGCCCGGCCTGCTTCCGCTTCCAGCCGCTGATCTCCAGCTGGAAGGCCGGCCTGCCCTCCGACGTGCAGTTCGTGTACGTGCCGGCGATGTTCGGCGGCACCTGGGACAACTACGCGCGTGCGTTCTATGCCGCCGAGACCCTGGGCGTGCAGGAGAAGACCCACGATCCGCTGTACAACGCGATCCACGTCGAGCAGAGCCTAAAGGGCGAGCGCGGCGCCGATTCGGTCGAGGACATCGCCAAGTTCTACGCCAAGTACGGCGTCGACCCGAAGGAGTTCGCCAACACCATGGCCAGCTTCGGCGTTACCGCCAAGACCAACCGCGCCAAGCAGTTCGCGGTGCGCACCAAGATCAGCGGCACGCCCTCGCTGGTGGTCAACGGCAAGTACCTGGTCAAGGGCACCAGCTACCAGGACATGCTGCGCATCGCCGACCACCTGATCGCGCGCGAACGCGCCGCCAAGCAATGATCTGAAGCTGCCACCGCGATCGTGTCCGATTCCCCCACTTCGACGCGCACACTGCGACTGCTGACGGCCAATATCCAGGCCGGCAGCAGTACGCGGCGCTACAGCGACTACGTCACCCGCAGCTGGTCGCACGCCCTGCCGATGGGGCGTAAGCGCACCAGCCTGGACACCATCGCGCAGCTGGCCGGCGACCGCGACATCGTCGGGCTCAACGAGTCCGACCCCGGCAGCCTGCGTTCGGGTTTCACCAACCAGACCCACTACCTGGCCGAGCGCGCCGGCTTCCATTACTGGAGCCACCAGCCCAACCGGCGCATGGGCGGCGTGGCTTCGAGCGCCAATGGTTTGCTCAGCAAGCTCGAACCGGTGGAAGTGCAGGACCATGCGCTGCCCGGCCGGATTGGGGGGCGCGGCATCTTGCTGGCGAAGTTCGGCGACGGCGCCGAGGGCCTGGCGGTGGCGGTGGCGCACTTGTCGCTGGGCGCCAACTCGCGGATGTCGCAGCTCTCGTTTATCGCCGAGCTATTGAGCGACCATCCCAATGTCGTGCTGATGGGCGACTTCAACTGCGTGGCCGATCGTCCGGAAATGCAGTTGCTATATCGCAAGACACGCCTGCAGCCGCCGTCCTCGGCGGTACCGACGTTCCCGAGCTGGCGCCCGGAACGGGCCATCGACCACATCCTGGTCAGCGGCGGCCTCGGCATCGGCCATACCGAGGCGATCCCGGCCGCATTCTCCGACCATCTGGCGATCGGGATGGAGCTGGCAGTGCCGCAGGCTTTTTTGAAGTCGTAGAAGCGGCTGCCTTAGTTTGGTCGCGCGGCGCCCGACATAGCCCGACGATCGGCTGGAAACGCCTGGGTTGGGAGAACGGATTAGAAGCGCAGGTCGGCCCGCACGTACAAATAGCGTCCACCCGGAATGTCGTAGGTGGAGGCGTCATAGCCGTTGAGCGAGCACGACAGGCAGATCGGTGGATCCTTGTCGAACAGGTTGTTGATGCCGCCGCTCAATTGCAGGCCCGAGAGCCACTCGAAGCGATAACCCAGCTGCACGTCGCTGTAGGTCACCGAGCCCAGGTCGTGGCGGTTGGCGACCGGGTCCGGGCACACCGGAAAATCCACCGCGTTGCCGCACGACTCGCGCAGCGCCGAGATGTGGCGCAGGCGCCAGGTCGCATTCCAGGCCCCCAGGTTCCAGTCCAGCGCCAGGTTGCTGCTCCATTCCGGAATCGCGCTGTCGTTGACCTCCACGCCGGGGTGTTGCGGCTGCTGCTGGCCGGCGGCGCCGACGGCTTCGTAGCGGCCGACGAAGGTGTTCTGCCAGGTGACCTTGAAGCGGCCGATGGTGGTGATCGGCAAGGTCCAGAACAGGTCCACGTCCCAGCCGTCGGTCTTGATCGAGCCCAGGTTGGTCAGGCGGTTATTGAAGCTGTTGATGCCGCCGGTGCTGGCGCGGGTGATGCCGTCGCAGTACTGCGGGTCCAGGGTCTGCACGCACAGGTTGAGCTGGGTCTGGGCATCGATGGCCTGGATCGCATCGTCGACCTGGTGCCGGTAGAAGGTGGCTTCGATATCGAAACGGTCGGCCCAGGCGGCGTTGTTGCCGAACCACGGGCTCCAGACGAAGCCGGCGCTGAAGCTGCGCGCGCGCTCGGGCTGCAACTCGCGGTTGCCGCCGGTGGTCACCGAGATCTGCGGGTTGGCCTGCTGGAAGCCGGCCGGCACGCCGAGGCTGGCGCAATTGGCGGGGTTGTTGCCGTTCGAGCACGGGTCGACCAGCGTCAGGTCGGCGCGCGCGGCCGAGCCGTACAGCTCGCCGATGGTCGGCGCGCGGAAGCCTTCGGCCCAGCTGGTGCGCAACACCAGCTCGTCGGTGACCTGCCAGCGCAGGCCGTACTTGGGCGTGAACTCGCTGCCGAAGGTCGAGTAGTCCGAATAGCGGCCGGCCAGGCTGAGGTCGAGTCGGTCGCCGAACTTCGCGCCGGCAAACAGCGGCACGCTGAGTTCGACATAGGCTTCGTTGACGTTGTAGCTGCCGGAGGTCGGCTGCGAGGGCACGCCGTTGTAGTGGCCGGCGACGGTCAACGGATCGGGCTGGTACCAGCCTTCGTAGCGGCGGTGTTCGACGCCGGTGGCGAAGGACACTGCGCCGGCCGGCAGTTGCAGCAACTCGCTGCTCAGGTTGGCCGAGAACAGGCTGAGCTCATTCTGGCTGCGGTCGTGCACGACCGGCTGGATCCAGCGCAGCATGTCAGGCGTGATGCTACCTGCGCCGCCGAAGATATTGAGCGGCACGCAGCCGGCCACCGCCGCGCAGGCGGCAGGGTCGCCCAGCGCCAGCGCGATGTTGTAGATGTCGTAGCTGCCGGTGTTGGTCTGTTCGGCCTTGCTGCGGCTGTACATCGCGTTGACGTCCCAGTACCACGTGCGCCAGGAGGTCTCGAAGGTGCCGATGAAACCGCTGGCGAAGTAGTCGGTATCCACGCGTTGTTCGAACACGCGCGGCCCGCCTTCGACCGGACGGCGGCCGATCATGACCAGGTTGCTCGACGAGTCCAGGGCGAAGCCGAACGGGTTGTACGGGTTGGCGGCGGAGATGACGATGTTGTCGGCCAACGGATTGCCGGTGGCGCCCTCCGGGCCGAGGAAGATCGGCTCGGGCGCGGACTGGTTGCGCGACTCGCGGCGGTTACCCAGGGCCTTGAAGTACCACTGCACGTCGTCGTTGAAGAAGACGCGGAACTGTCCGAACACGCTCTTGCGCTCGGACGGCGTCAGCAGCAGGTTCTCGCTGGCGAAGTTGTAGCGGTCGGCGGAGGTGAAGCAGTGATAGTCATCGCTGCGCACGCAGCCGGCGCTGCCGTCGTAGACCGGCGTGCCGGTGCCGCCTGCGTTGGGCGTGAGCGATTGCTGCGCGCCGGTATTGGGGTCGATGAAGTCGAAGCGGCCATCGGGCGTGGCCGAACTGCCGAGGGCGACGCCGGTGCCGGGCACCGGCTCGCGCGACTGCGCGCGGTCGCGGGCCCAGACCGGATCCTGCTTCACGTAGCTGGCACCGAGGAACAGGCTGTAGCGATCGCTCTGCGTGCCCCAGGCCAGGTCGACGCCGCGGCTGTTGCCGTCGCCCTTGCCGTACTGGCCATAGTTGAGCGTCACCTGCGCGCCTTCGAATTCGCGCCGGGTAATGATGTTGACCACGCCGGCGATCGCATCGGAGCCATACAGGGCCGAAGCGCCGTCCTCCAGCACCTCGATGCGCTCGACCAGCGCCAGCGGCAAGGTGTTGAGATCGACCGACGCGCCGACGCCGGAGGCGGAGGATTCGTTGACCCAACGCACGCCATCGACCAGCACCAGCGCGCGCTTGGCACCGAGGTGGCGCAGATCAACCTGCGCCGAGCCAGCGCCGACGCCGCCGCCATCGGCGGGGAAGCCGAAGTTGCCGGAGGAATTGAACTTGGTGTTGAGCGCCGAACCCGAGGCGGTGAGCTGCTGGAGCACCTCGCCCACCGATTGCAGGCCGGTACGCTCGATATCGGCGCGGCTGAGGGTCTGGATTGGCACCTGGCCCTGCATCTCGGCGGTCTTGATGCGGGTGCCGGTGACCTGGACCTTGTCCAAGGTGCGGGTGGGAGCCTCGGGCGGCAGGTCTTGCGCCCACGCCGACCAAGGCAGCAGGAGCGTGCTCAGCGCGAGTGCGAGCTGGCAGGGGGCGCGGCGCAGGCTACTCATCCGATCTCTCTCTCCAAAGGGGATGCGACGGCCGCAGCGTCTCCCTGCGCCACAGCGGCCTGGCTGCTTTGTAAACAAATCGTGAAGCGGTGACAAGCGCGTAGCGTGGGATGCTGCGGCCCGGAATGGCTTGCCCGCGGATGAATACGGGAGTGCGCCGTTGGTATCCAGGTGGGTTTGCGCGGCCTCGCTGACGGTCCTTGGCGGCACAATCAGCGCCCCTTGCTTGTCACGGCCCTTCACTCCGGGTCGGTATCCTCGAATCCATGATCAATCCGCTGCACTCCTTCTGCTGGGCGCTAGCCATGGCTTGCGTGTCTTTCGGCGCCAGCGCGCAGAGCAATGAAACCCAACGCGCGGCAATGCGTAGTGCGCTGGAGGCCGCCGAATCGGGCCGTGGCAGTCCCGCCGATGCAGGCCTGCGCAGCAGCCCGATCTACGGCTGGCTCGAATATGCCGCGCTCAAGCGCGACATCGACACCGTTGATACCGCCAAAGCGCAGGATTTCCTGCGCCGTTACCCCGGCCAGGCGGTTGCCGAGGCGTTCCGCTCCATCTGGCTGCCGGCCTTGGCCCGGCGCGAGGACTGGCCGGCCCTGCTGGCGAACTGGAAGCCGACCGAAAACTCCGGACTGCGCTGCGCCGAACTCACGGCGCGCCAGGCCCTGGGCCGCGCCGACGCGCAATGGAACAGCGATGCGCAAGCGCTGTGGCGCAGCACCGGCAAGGCACTGCCCGACGGTTGCGACACGGTCTTCGCAAGCTTGGCGTCGCGCGGCGGACTCGACCCCGGACTGCGTTGGCAGCGCATCGAGCTGGCCGCCGACGAGCAGTTGCCTGCGGTCATGCGCGCCGCTGCGGTGGGCCTGCCGCCCGCCGAGCAGACGCAGGCCAATGATTACGCCGCCTTCGTCGCCAAGGCCGACAACCGCGCCCTGTCCTGGCCACGCACCGACCGCAGCCGGCGGGTCGCGGTGGCCGGGCTGTCCGCGCTGGCCAAGGCCGACCCCGATGCCGCCGAGCGCTTGCTGCCTTCGGTGGCAGATGCGCTCGCGCTGGATGCGGACCAGCGCGGCAAGGTGCTTTACCAGATCGCGTTGTGGACAGTGGCCTCCTACCTGCCAGACTCCGCGCGACGCTTGCAGGCGGTGCCTGAAGCTTCGTACGACGAACGCCTGCGCGAATGGCGCGTGCGCGAAGCCATGGCCCGCGGCGACTGGCCGGCGGCCTTGGCCGGCATCGAAAAGATGCCGACGGCGCAGCGCGAGGACTCGCGCTGGCAATACTTCCGCGCGCGCCTGGCCGAGAAGACCGGCCGCAACGGCGACGCGCAGGCAGCCTATCGCGCGGCGGCGCAGAGCCCCACCTTCCACGGCTTCCTCGCCGCCGACCGCTTGCGCCAGCCTTACGTGCTGTGCCCCTGGGATCCCAAGGACAGCGCGCAGGCGCGTGCGGCGGTGGCGCGCGACCCGGCCTTGGTGCGTGCGCTGGAGTTGTTCCGGCTCGGTCGCGCTGGCTGGGCTGCGCTGGAGTGGAACGATGCGCTGAGCCGGTTCGACGACACCCAGCGTCGCCTGGCGGTGGAAGTGGCCAGCGAGGCCGGCTGGTTCGACCGCGCGGTATATGGCTTGGGCAAGCGGCCCGAGGAACAGCGTCTGTACGAACTGCGTTTCCCGTTGCACCACGGCGAGAGCATCCGCCGCGAGGCGGCGCGCAACGCGCTGGACCCGGCCTGGGTCGCGGCCGAAATTCGTGCAGAGAGCGTGTTCAATCCCAACGCGCGTTCGCCGGCCAATGCCATGGGCCTGATGCAGGTATTGCCGGGCACCGGCGCCGGCGTGGCCAAGCGCGCGGGTCTGGCCGGCTATACCGGTGCAGCCAGCCTGTACGACCCGGAGATCAATATCGCGGTGGGCACGGCCTACCTGCGCCAGTTGTTGGACAAGTACAGCGGCCAGCCCTACATCACCATTGCCGCGTACAACGCCGGGCCTACGCCCGCCGCGCGCTGGCTCGACCAGCGCCCGTCGCACGACCCGGATTTCTGGATCGAGACCATCAGTTACAAGGAGACCCGCGACTACGTGGCACGCGTGCTCGCCTTCAGCGTGATCTACGACTGGCGTCTCAACGGCGACGCCCTGCCGCTCAGCGACCGACTCGTGGGCACCCTGCAGGACAAGCGCAAGGCATTCGTGTGCAACACGCCGGCGGCGGCGGCCGGCAGCCGCTGAGGGGTGGCGGCAGTTCGGGCATCATGCGGCGATGGATATCTATCTCGTTGGCGGCGCCGTCCGCGATGCCCTGCTGGGCTTGCCCGCCGGCGACCGTGATTGGGTCGTCGTCGGTGCCGGCCAGGCCCGCATGGAGGCGCTGGGTTACAAAGCGGTGGGCCGCGACTTCCCCGTGTTCCTGCATCCGCAGACCGGCGAGGAGCACGCGCTGGCGCGAACCGAGCGCAAATCCGGGCGCGGTTATCGCGGTTTCGTGGTCGATGCCGATCCCTCGGTAACGCTCGAACAGGATCTGCAGCGGCGCGATTTCACCATCAATGCGATCGCGCAAACGACCGAGGGCGCGCTGGTCGATCCGTACGGCGGCGCGCGCGATCTGCGCGACCGCGTGTTGCGACACGTTGGCCCGGCGTTCGTCGAGGACCCCTTGCGGGTATTGCGTGCGGCGCGCTTCATGGCGCGCTTCGCCAACCTGGGCTTCAGCGTGGCACCGGAGACACTGGCGCTGATGCGCCAGATCGCCGCCAGCGGGGAGCTCGACACCCTGGTGCCGGAGCGGGTCTGGCAGGAATTGCGCAAGGCCTTGGCCTCGCCGCGGCCTGCGGCATTCCTGCGCACCTTGCGCGAGGCCGACGCGCTGGCCGCCGTGCTGCCGGAAGTGGATGCCTTGTATGGCGTACCGCAACGCGCCGAGTTCCATCCGGAAGTGGACACCGGCGTGCACCAGGAGATGGTCAGCGACATGGCCGCGCGCCTGCGCCCCGGCGATACGTTGGTGGGCTACGCCGCGCTCTGCCATGACCTGGGCAAGGCATTGACGCCGGCGGAAGAATGGCCGCGCCACATCATGCACGAGCAGCGTGGGGTGAAGCCGGCACGCGCCATGAGCGAGCGCCTGAAGGTGCCGCAGGACTACCGCCAACTCGCCGAGATCGCCTGCCGCGAACACCTCAATGTGCATCGGCTCGCCGAGTTGCGCGACGCCACGGTGCACGAGTTGCTCGGCCGCTGCGATGGCTTTCGGCGTCCGGAACGCATCGGCCAGCTCGCGGTAGTGTGCGAGGCCGACAAGCGCGGCCGGCTCGGCAGCGAGGAAGCCGACTACCCACAGGGCCCGGAATTGTGCCGCCTGCACGAGGCGGCGCTGGCCATCAATGCACGCGATGTGGCGCGCGACGGCCTGCAGGGCCCGCAGGTCGGCGAGGCATTGGCCAAGGCGCGAATCGCCGCCATCGGCGCGGCCCGCACACTCCGACGCAACGATACCTGACCCGCCCGCCGGGCCTGCCTCTTTTGGAAATGGGCTGAAATCGATGCAGCAATCGTGCTGCTTCCCACTATTGTTACCTTATAACATTTGTCCTTCAGCTCTCGAGGACAAATGCCATGACCCCTTACAACCCGCAGATTGCCCGGGCCGTTAGCCAGGCGCTGCTCGGCCTGGCGCTGGCCTCTCCAGCCCTGGCCGCAGAAGACCCCGAGCAGCGTCGCTCACGTCCGCTGAAAACTCTGGACACCCTCAACGTCAACGGCGTTGCCGAAGACGCAAGCAAGATTGCCTCGCCGTACGACATCGTCTCGCGTGACAGGATCCTCAGCCGCGATGCCGCGACCCTGGCCGAGGCCATCGCCCATCTGCCAGGTGTGCGCGCCGAGAACTTCGGCGCCGTCAGCCGACCCATGATCCGCGGGCAGACTGCGCCTCGGGTGAAGGTGCTATCCGATAGTTCGAGCATCATCGATGCCTCGGAGATATCGCCGGATCACGCAATCACGGTCGACCCGCTGCTCACCTCTCGCGTCGAAGTGCTGCGGGGACCGGCGACGCTGCGCTATGGCGGCGGCGCGGTCGGCGGGGTGGTGAATGTCCTGGACGACAAGATCCCGACCCACCTGCCGGCCAACGGTTCGGAAGGCCAATTGGTGATTCGCGGCAACAGCGTCGCCCGGGAGAAGGCCTTTGGCGCGGCAATATCCACCCAGCTGGGCAACCGCTGGGTGCTGCACGCCGAGGGCTCCTCGCTAGACCGCGACGACTACCGCGCGCCCAAGCTGGTAGCGCCGGCAATGAGTGCCAAGACGTACCGAGAGCTAGGGTTCGACAAGTCGCACATTGCCGATACCTTCCTCAAGTCGAAGAACGGCAGCGTCGGCCTGTCCTGGGTGACCGACAACGGCTACCTGGGCCTGGCCTATTCCTATCGTGAGGACGACTACGGCATCCCCGGCCACAGCCACGCCTACGAGAAATGCGCTCCGCGTGGCAGCCGGCTGTTTTGCGCGGGCCATCATTTCGATGTCGGCACGCACCCCGGCGGCCCGGCGCCTGCGCATACCCATGAACACAGCTCACCGGGGCAGTCGCACAAGGCCTGGATCGACTTGAGCAGCAAGCGCGTGGATCTGCGCGGCGAGTTCTCCGATCCCCTGCCCGGCATCGCGCAGATTCGTTTCCGCGCCAACCACACCGACTATCGCCACGACGAGCTCGAAGGCGAAACCATCGCCACGACCTTTACCAACAAAGGCTACGACAGCCGGCTCGAACTCGAGCATGCGCCCTTTGGAAATCTCACCGGCGTGATCGGGCTGCAGCACAGCGACACGCGCCTGGCCACGCAAGGCGCAGAAGCGTTCCTGCCGACGATCGACACCGTCAGCACCGGCGTGTTCCTGGTCGAGCACTACCGGCTGAACGAACAATGGCATCTCGAGTTTGGCGGCCGCCGCGAATGGCTCAAGCACACGCCGCGGCAAGATCCACGCGGCAGGCCGGAGTTCAAAGGCACGGCTACCTCCTTCTCTGCCTCCGCCGTCTGGGCGCTTGCACCCGACCTTTCGCTCACCTTCCTGGCAGCGCGCTCGCAGCGGCTTCCGCATGCGCAGGAAATGTACGCGCGCGGGCCGCACATGGCCACCAGCACCTACGAATGCGGCCTGCTGCCTGATCCTTTGACTTGCGGTGGCTTGCACAATAACGCGCGCTACGACAAGGAAACCTCCCGCAACTACGAGATCGTTCTGCGCAAGACCGTCGGCAATCTGGATTTCAGCGCAGGCGCTTATCTGAACCAGGTGGAGAACTACATCTATGCCCGACCGCTTGCCTGGATCGATTCGTTCACCCTGATCAAATATCGGCAGGACGACGTCAAGTTCCATGGTTTTGAGGCTGATGTGAATTACCGCTTGAGCGAGAACTTGAGCGTGGGTGCGTTCGTCGACCAGGTCCGGGCGCGCTTCAGCAGCGGCGCCGAGTTGCCGCGCATTCCACCATCGCGGATTGGCGCGCGCGCACGTTGGGAGCAGGGCGCCTTCAGTGGCGAAGTGGCGTTCTACCACGTCGTTCCGCAGCGCAGGTTCTCCATCTCGCACAAGGAAAACCGCTCAGCTGGCTACGACGTGCTCGATTTCAGCCTCAGCTACACCTTGGGTGATGACCGCACCCGATTGTTCTTGAGCGGAAACAACCTGCTGAATGAGCGCTACTACAACCACGCCTCGTTCATGGCCACTTCGGCGAAGACGCCGCTCCCCGGGCGCAACTTCAGCGCCGGCCTCAGCTACCGTTTCTGAGCATGTCGCTCTACGACCGCTTGGCGGCGCTCCATGGCCAGCGACCCTGGGGCGCATTCCTCGACGCAGGCACCGGCCCGGCGTCGATGCGATGGCTATTGAAACTACCCACGAGCCGCTGGACGGCGGTCACCGCTGCGCACGACATGGCCGAACGTACCGCGCGGGAAATCGCACAGGCCGCTCGCTGCCAGGACCGGCTAGTGCACGGCAACTGGATGGACGCCGACCTGCTGGCGGGCGAGCGCTACGACACGGTCCTGGCCGACTATCTGCTCGGGGCCATCGAGGGGTATGCGCCCTATTGGCAGGACCAATTGTTTGCTCGCCTGCGCCCGCTGGTGGGCGGCCGCCTGTACGTAATCGGCCTCAACCCCTACGTACACGGGCGTCCCGAAGATCCCGCCGGGCGCCTGGTCAACGATATCGCCCGGCTGCGCGACGCCTGCTTCTTGCTGGCCGGTGACCAGCCCTATCGCGAATATCCCCTGGAATGGACCCTGCGGCAGTTGGAGCGCGCGAACCTGCGCGTCGTCGATGCCGAGGTCATGGCGATCAGTTACCGCGAACGCTTCGTGCACAGCCAGCTCGATATGTGCACTCAGGCCATCACCCAGCTGGACAGCCGCGGACTGGCAGTGCGCTTGCAGGAGGAGATCGCCGAGCTGCGGCAACGCGCCCTGGCCTACATCGCACGCGAGGGCGGCTTGCGCCATGGCCACGATTATCTGATCGTCGCCGAGCCGGTGTAGGTCGGCGCCGCCTTATATCTTGATATGCCAACCGCGCCGGTCCATCCAGCGCACGATGGCCCACCAGATCGCAACGAACACCCCCGCAAAGGTTGCAGAGGCGACCTCGCGGCCGGCCAGCGGCGCGATCCAGCTGACGAACCCGTGCTCGTAGATCGGCGTCCACAGGTCCAGGGCCAACAGCCCGTAGACCATCAACGCCGAGCCAGCATAGGCGGCTATCGCATTGACGCCGAAGCTGCGGCCCAACGCCGGCCAGCCACGACGATCGATCAGCAGGTGCGCGAGCGCCAGCAGCAACATCGACAGCCCGGCGCACCAGAGCACATAAGAAGACGTCCACAAGTTCTTGTTCAACGGCAGCCAGGCCGACCACAGCCAGCCGAGCGACGCGCAAGCAATGCCGCCCACAGCCAGCCACGATGTCTTGCCGCTGCGCAACCAATCGCCGGCGCGCAGGCCAAGCAGCGTTGTCGCCAGCGCGCCCAGCGTGGACAACAGACCTTCCGGGTCATGGCCCAGTCCGGTGGCGGCATCGTATTCGTAGAGCAGCGGCCCGAGCAGGGCGGTATCGACGCGACTGGCCAGGTTGTGCCAGGGCGCCAGGCTACCGCCCAGCCACAACAGCCCGGCCCAGCCCGCCAGCAGCAGCGCGATCAGCGCCCATTGCGTGCGTGCCCGGGACCAGATGGCCACACTGCCGGCCAGTGCGAAACACAGTCCGATGCGCTGGAGCACGCCCCAGGGCCGGAAGTGCGGCTTATCCAGCCACCACCACGCCAACAGGTGCAGCAGCAGACCGAGGCCGACGATGCGCAGCGCCCGTATCCACACGGTGCGGGTGAGGGCGACGCGGTCGCCGCCGGCGATCGCGCGCGGCGCCACGCCCAGCGCGATCGACACACCGGCGATGAAAAGGAACATCGGGAAGATCAGGTCGGTCGGCGTGCAACCGTTCCAGGGCGAGTGCTCAAGCGGCCACCACACATGGCCCCATTCGCCGGGGTTGTTGACCAGAAGCATCGCCGCCACGGTCAGTCCGCGCAGTGCATCGACCGATGGATAGCGGCGCGCTGCGCCCTGCCCCGCCATCAGTCGGCGCTGCCGGCGATCCAGGTGGCCTGCACCTGCAGTTGTTCGTCGAGCAGCACCAGGTCGGCCTGGTAGCCCGGCGCGATGCGGCCATAGCGGTCGCCCAGGCCGAGGAATTGCGCCGGGTAGGTCGAGGCCATGCGCGCCGCCTCCTCCAGCGAGAGGCCGAGCAGATCCACGCTGTTGCGCACGGCCGTGGCCATGTCCAAGGCCGAACCGGCGAGCGCGCCTGCGGCATTGCGCACCACGCCGTCGACGGCGGTGATGACTTCGCCATACAACGAATAGCTGGGGTCATCCGCGCCTACCGGCGGCATTGCATCGGTGACCAGGAACAACTTGCCGCGCGGCTTTGCCGCCAGCGCCACGCGCAAGCTGGCCGGATGCACGTGGACGCCATCGACGATGATGCCGCACCAACTGCTTTCGTCTTCCAGCGCTGCGCCGACCGCGCCGGGCTCACGCCCCTGCAGCGGCGACATCGCGTTGTACAGATGGGTGAAGCCGGTGATGCCGGCATCGAGGCCGGCGCGCAGTTGCTCATAGCTGCCGGCGGTATGGCCGGCCGCCACGATCACGCCCGCGGCCACCAGCGCGCGGATGCTCTCTACCGGCACCTGCTCCGGCGCCAACGTCAGCAAGGTCACACCGTTGCGCAACGAGGCAGCCATCGCTACTTCGGCGGCATCGGGCACGCGAAACTTGCTCGCATCGTGCGTGCCCTTGCGGGCCGGGGCAATATACGGGCCTTCGAGGTGGATGCCGAGTATGCCGGGCACGCCGGCATCGATGGCCTCGGCCGTGGCCGCGATCGCACGTTCCATCACTGCCGCATCGTCGCTGATCAGGGTCGGCAACAGACCGGTGGTGCCGAAACGCCGGTGCGCGCGTGCGATCCCGGCGATGGCCTCCACGTCAGGCGAATTGTTGAACAGGTAGCCGCCGCCGCCGTTGACCTGGGCATCGATAAAGCCCGGCAGCAGCGTGTTGCCTTGCAGGTCCACCGCGACCGCCGCGGCCACACGCGGATCGTCCGGCGCCACCAGCGCGGCGATGCGGCCGTCTTCGACCAGCACCACCACGTTGGCGTCGAAGCCGTGTTCGGTAAGTACGTTTCCGTTGCGCAGCGCGATCGCCATGGCGTCAGACCGTCTCGGTGACCTTGTTCAAATGCGGCGGCAGGTCGGGGTTGTGGCCCCGGCGCAGCGCCAGCGCGTTGATCGCGCGGTAGAAGCTCTGGATGGTCAGCAAGGGCGTGCAGGCCGGATGCGGCGGCGCGGCCAGCGGCAGATCGCCATCGGGCGCGGCCACCCACACCTGGGCACCACGCGCGCGAAACTCTTCGGCCACCGCGCGGGTACCGGCGCCGGTCTCGTCGGACTGGGCGAAGGCCAACACCGGGAATCCCGGGCCCACCAGCGCCATCGGCCCATGCTTGACCTCGGCCGAGCTGTAGGCCTCGGCATGCAGGCCGCAGGTTTCCTTGAATTTCAACGCCGCTTCCTGCGCGGCGGCCAGACCCAAGCCGCGGCCGAGCACGAACAGATTGCGTGCCTCGACCAGGCCCTCGGTGAGCGCGCGCCAATCGGACTGCCAGGCTTGTCGCAGCGCGGCCGGCAAGGCCTCGAGCGCGGCCAGCAGCGCCGCGTCCTGCTTCCAGACCGCACCCAGCTGCAGGATCGCCGCCAGCGAAGCCAGGTAGCTCTTGGTTGCGGCCACGCTGCGCTCGGGACCGGCACCGAGTGGAATGACGGTGTCGGCCAGCTGCGCCAGCGGCGAATCCTCGACATTGACCAGTGCGACTACGCGCGCGCCGGCGGCTTTGGCGGCCTCGGCATTGCGCAGCAGGTCCGGGCTCTTGCCCGATTGCGAGATCACCAGGTACAGCGCCCCGCGCAAGGCCAGCGGCGCTTCGTACACCGAGCCGACCGAAGGCGAGGCCGAGGCGGTGACGATGCCAAGCTGGGTCTCGAACAGGTATTTGGCGTAGGTAGCGGCGTGATCCGAACTGCCGCGCGCGCAGGTCACCACGAACGGCGGCGGCGCGGCCCGCAGCGAAGCGGCCAGCGCCTCGATGGTGGCGCGGTTGCGCGCGAACTGGGCGGCGACGACATCGGCGGTTTCCGCCGCTTCGCGGAACATCAGGGTCTGGCTTTCTTCGGGCAGCGACATGTTGGGGGGCGTGGCCTTGGTCGGATCAGGTCGGTTCGGGAGGCGTGCTTCGCGCGGTGGCGGCCGGGGCCGGCGCGGTGGAGCCGCGCACCACCAGCTGCGGTACGAAGCCGCGGTTATGCAGTTGCGAAGGCTGCTCGTCGTAGGCGTCGCTGCGGAGCTGGCTGATCAGCAGCCGCGCCGCATGCCGGGCGATGTCTTCGGTGGCCTGCTTGGCGGTGGTCAGCGGCGGCCACGACTGGCGCGAGAACGGGCTGTCCTCGAAACCGGCGATGGAAAGTTGGTACGGCACATTCATGCCGGTGGACTTGGCTGCCGCCAGTACGCCGGCGGCGATCTCGTCGTTGCTGCCGAAGATCGCGGTCGGCGGTTCGCGCAGGGCCAGCAGGCGCCGGGCGCCGCGGAAGCCATCGTCGAAGGTGTAGTCGCCCTGCACGATCAGGTGCTTGTCCACGGTGATGCCGTAGTCGCGCAGCGCCGCCTCGTAGCCGGCGTGACGCTCGCCGCTGGAGCGATGCTGCGGCCCGCCCCAGAGGAAACCAATGCGCTGGTGGCCGAGCTGGATCAGGTGTTCGGTGATTTCGTAGGCGGCGTCGCGGTCGTCGATGTAGACGCAGGGGCCGTCGCCGGGGTCTTCGGTTGCAGCGATGATGCGCACGGTCTTGATGCCGCGCGCCGCCAGCCCGGCCAACAGCTCGGGGCGCTCGGACATCGGCGCGGTCAGCACCAGGCCGGCCAGGCGCGAACGCTGCACCCACTCGGCCAGTTCCTCGGCCAGCAGCGGCGAGGTCGAGTCGACCGGGTTGATCTGCAGCCCGAAACCGGTCTCGCGGCAGGCCGCGAGCACGCCGCTCTGAACGCCGATGATGTGGTACGGGTTGGGGTTGTCGTAGACCAGGCCGATCACGAACGGGGTGCCGCTGCGCAGATTGCGCGCGGACGGGTCCGGTTCGTAGTCGAGGTCGGCGATGGCGCGCAGCACCCGTGCCCGGGTGGCCTGCATCACGGACGGCTCGTTGTTGATCACGCGCGAAACGGTCTTCAGCGAGACCTTCGCGCGCTCGGCGACGTCCTTGATCGTCGGCCTGCGCATGGGCTGCTCCGGGGCGGTG